>OHNE01000001.1_pt1 | contig 584082 bp, 445 predicted proteins | sample 1569581 | NCBI WGS metagenome assembly OHNE01 (sample SAMEA3879509, study PRJEB24766) | human gut metagenome | biome: human-associated habitat; feature: feces | place: USA | collected 1985/1987 | reverse complement strand
ACTGTACTTCATAAAACACCCCAAAAGTTATGTCCAACTTTTGGGGTGCAGTTCACCGCAGTCTCCCCTTTTCCTGTTTTTTAAATTTCCGGCCGTCAGACCAGTGTCTCCAATATCTGCACGGCATTGAGCGCCGCCCCTTTTTTGATCTGATCGCTGACGCACCAGAACGTCAGGCCATTCTCGCAGGTCAGGTCTTTGCGGATACGCCCCACGTATACCGGCTCCTTGCCGGCGATGAACAGCGGCATCGGGTAAACTTTGCCCGCCGGGTCGTCCATCAGCACCACGCCCTGTGCCCTGGAGAAAGCCTCGCGGGCTTCGGCAACCGACACGGGACGTTCCGTCTCGAGCCATATGCTCTCCGAGTGGGCACGCATCACCGGCACGCGCACGCACGTCGCCGACACGGCGATGTCCGAATGCATGATCTTGCGCGTCTCGTGAAACATCTTCATCTCCTCCTTCGTGTAGTCGTTATCGGTGAACACGTCGATATGGGGAATTACGTTGTAGGCCAGCTGGAATGCGAACTTGCTGACCGTAGGCTGCCTGCCGGCGCCCAGCTCGGCATACTGCGCGACCAGTTCGTCCATCGCCGCGGCTCCCGCCCCGCTGGCCGACTGGTAGGTCGAAACGTGTACGCGGCGGATGTGCGAGAGATCCTCGATCGCCTTCAGCGCCACGACCATCTGGATCGTCGTGCAGTTGGGGTTGGCGATAATGCGGCGCGGAGCGTCCTTCGCATCGCCGGGATTGACCTCGGGCACCACCAGGGGCACGTCGGCATCCATGCGGAAGGCGCTCGAATTGTCGATCATAATGGCTCCGTGCCGGGTGATCGTCTCCGCAAACTCGCGCGATGTCCCGGCACCGGCCGACGTCAGGGCGAAATCCACCCCCTTGAAATCGTCGTTGTGCTGCAACAGCTTGACGGTAATATCTTCTCCGCGGAATTTGTACGTCCGTCCCGCACTGCGTTCCGAACCGAACAGCAACAGGGAGTCGATCCCCAGGTCGCGTTCCTCCAAAATTTTCAAAAATTCCTGGCCCACAGCCCCGCTGGCGCCCACAATCGCAATTTTCATGTTGATATCGTTAAAAAATGACCATCGTTCCCGCTCGGACGAACCGTACACGGAAACTCCGGAGGCAAATATAGCGATTTCGGGCCGAATAACAAAAAAGCGCGGCCCCGCTCCGCCGCGAAACGCGCGGCCGGCAGGATGAACAGCCACCTCAGGTTGTCTCGGCTTCCACTCCCGCCTCTGTGCCCGGCCCTGCATCCGTTTCCATCGCCTCACTGACTTTCTGTTCGCGGTACACCTTCGGCGTACATCCGAAACGGAGCACGAACCCCCGGAAGAAAGTACTGCGATTCGAGAAACCCGATTTGTAAATGATCTCGTCGATCGACAGCCGGGTGGTCACCAGCAGCTGTTCGGCCAGACCGAGCCGGTATTCCCGGATGATGCAGGCCGGGGTTCGATCGGTCACGCCCCCCAGCCTGCGATAGAAGTTGGGCAGGCTCATCCCCATCCGGTCTGCGATGAACTGTGTGGAAAGCGACGTGTCGAGGATATTGCCGTGGATGATCTCGAGCATCCTGTCCAGGAAAACCTTGTCTTCCTTGTGGAGCAGGTGCCCCTGCGCCAGGTCGAACGCGCTGTATGCCGAACGGCCGTAATCCTTCAGCGATTCATAACGGCGCAGCAACTGCCCCACGACGTTTCTCAGGTGCGCGATGTCGAAGGGGAAGGCCAGGCAGATGTCCACCTCCGACTCCAGTCCCTCGATCTTCATCCCGGAACGCGAGGCCGACGTCAGCAGGATGACCGGCACCTGTGCCATGTGCCTGCTCCTGCGGATATGCCGGATCACACCGGTCATGGCCGGATCGAGCGTCACCGCACTGCAAATGACGACCTGTGGCCGCAACGCTGCCAGTTGCTCCGCAGCCTGCCCGAGCTCTCCCATGACCTTAAGGTCATAGGCGCCGGCGAAGAGTTGCGCGAGGAACGAAGCCATGTCGGGGTCTTCGCACACCACGAGCATCGTCGGCAACGCATCGCGGGAGGTTACGGCGGAAACAGCCGGGGCGCCGGGCATCCCGAACTGCCGGTCGGAAGCCATGTCCACCTGCAGGACTGGCTGCGTTACCCGGGCGATCTCCAGTTCGGGAAACGACAACGTGACAGTCGTAACGTCGCCTTCCGATGCGATCCGGAACTCCCCGCCCAGCTTCGCTGCCAGGTTGTGGCAGATCGCCAGCTCCATATCCCCTTTCTGCGAAAGGCCGCCCTTACCGCGGCTTTCCAGATAGTCCAGCAGCCGGTAACGGTCGGAGAGGAACTCGATCTGCCCCAGATCTACGCCCTCCCCACGATTGGAAACCACAACCCGCAGCCTATCCTGTACAACGGATACACCGAAGAAAACCTCCCCGCCCGTCTCCGAGCGCCGGAAGGCATTGGACAGCACGATATTCAGCACCATGCTCAACGTACCGCGCGCCGAGGGGAAGAGCATACCTTCCCCCACCTCGGTACGGTAGCCTACCTTGTGTGTTTCGGCATACTCGGCAAAAGTCTGCACCAGTCCGTTGCACATCCGGGTGACATCGAGCAGCTCGACGTCGTCGGGACGATCCGCCGCCCCGGCCGCCCTGAGCTCATTAAGCAAACAGGTCAGATCTTTCAATTTCAGGGCATTGCGATGAATGAATTCCACCTGCCGGAGCACGAAGCCGTCGGAGGCCCCGCACTCCAGGATCTGCTGGCAGGAACCGTTGATAAGCGTCAGCGGCACCGAAAGTTCGTTGGTCAGGCTGGCAAACGAACGGATACGCGACTCGTAGAGCAGCTCTTTGGAGTGCTGGTCGTAAAGCGCCTGCCGCCTGTGCATGCGTTCACGGCGGCGGCGCTCCAGATAGCGCCCCGTGAACGCAACAAACACACACGCGGCCGTACCATACACCACCCATGCCCAAGCGGAAGCATAGGGCGGCGGCAACACCCGGATCGCCAGCCGGCCTACGGGACTCAGCTCCCCGGTCATATTGTTCCGGTAGCGGACGTTGAGCGAATAATTGCCGGGCGGAAGGTTGGCGAAAAGCAGCCGGTTGTTATGGCGGTTGTCATTCCACTGGCTGTCGAACCCCTCGAGGTTATACAGGTACGAATAGTTGCCGCCGTTGATATAGTCCAGCGCCACGATCGAAAGACCGAAAGCCCCTTGCCGGTGGGTAAGCACCAGTTTGCCCTTGCGCATCAGCTTCGAAATGCTGTGATCCGTGCCGTCGATGGTCACATCCCGAAACCGCACCGGGGGCATATACCCCCGGTGCAGCGACTCGCCGCCCGAGACCACGACCAAACCGTTGATGCCGCCGAACAGCAGCTTCCCGGCACGGCGGTCGTAAAAATAAGCACCGTCGCTGAACTCCACGACCTCCAGCCCGTACGAAGCGCCATAGGCCACCGAACGGTGCGCAGCCGGATTATAGCGGACAATCCCGGCATTCGTGGCGGCCCAGACATTGTCGAGCGAATCGGCCAGCAGTCCGTGAATCACCCCGGCCTGCAACTGGTCGTGGGCGAACTCGACGGCAACCGCCCCTTCCCCGGGGCGGTAACACCCCATGCCGCACCCCGTTCCGAACCAGAGCGTCCCGTCGGAACAGCGCACGGCGACCGTCACGTCGTTCGCGGCCAACCCACGGCGTCCGTCCAGCGGGATCACCTCGCCCCGGCGTGCGTATTTATGGTATCGCACCGCCCCGATGCCGTGGTTGCAGAACCACAACGTCGAATCGGACTCCTCGCAGAACGAGAAAAAGAAATTCCGGCTCCGCTCCCGGCTCCCCAGATCCACGGACTCGGCCAGCCGGGCAACGGGGGCGCCTGCGTGGCCTGCAAGCTCGATGCGGTATACTCCGCTACCGATCGTTGCCGCCCACAGCACCCCGGCAGCATCTTCGTGCAAGCCGTGTACATTCGCCAACTGCTCACAGCCCGCCAGGGCATGGATGCGTCCGTCGCCATAGGAATAATAGCACACCCCGCCGTCGCCCCCGATCCACAGCACACCGCGCCGGCTCGCGGCAAAGGCATAGACTGAATTCTTACGCAGGGCGGTATTCTCGGCTATAAAATTCCGGGTATTTTCCCGTCCGAACGCCCGCTGTGCATGGAAATCGCGGATGCACAGGATCCCGTCGTTCTTCGTCCCGACCCACAGGTTGCCGCGCTCGTCGACGAACAGCGCCTTGATCGGTTTGGTAAGCTTGTAAGGCAGCATGTCATAGGTTATGGAGCGTACCGCGATATCCCCGGCCGACTGGCGGAGCAGGCCGCTGCCGTCCGTCCCGATCCATACGATATCCTGGTTCCAATCCTTGAGCAGCGAGAAAACGCCGCAAGCGACATCTATCTCCCGCAGCGTATAGCCCCCGGATTCCGACCCGGAAGCATGGAGGCGCAACACCCCGCCCATTTCGAACGCCAATACATAGTCGTCCCCGTCGCGGATAACGGCCGCAAGCTCCCCGCGCCGTTCCAGTTCCTGCGCGAGCCCGCAGATGGCCGACGTCAACTGCCGCTCGGTATCGAAACGGCAGAGGCGGCCCGCACCGTCGACGAAATAGACCGTGCGGTCACCGTCATAGCGGACGAACGAAATACCGTTGCGCACCGGAATGTGTTTCCACGCCCCCAGCACCGCACGCCCCTCGGCGTCATAAACTACCGGAGCGCAGTCCATGCCGTCGCGCCGCACGAACCAGAGCACCCCGTCCGGGTCGAGGCAAATGCGCAATACATCGTCGGCATCGACTCCGCAGAGCGGTTCGAAACGCGACTCGGAGGCGACATACCCGTACAAACGCCCTTTATACAGGAAGAACGCCTCGTCACGGCTCCGTGCCGTATATTGGTAAACACGCGGGAAGTCGGCATGCAGTTCGGCGGTTCGGGCCCGTGCATCGACCCGGTCGACCCCATAGTTGGTGCGCACCCACAGGTAGCCGTCGTCCGTAGCGACGATCTCCTGCACCAGGTTACCGGAAAGCCGGAAGTTCCGGGCATAATGCCCGTCCCAAAGGTTCAGTCCGTCACAACTCCCGGCCCAGACATATCCGTCCGCATCCTGCGCAAGCGAGAGGATGGAACAATTCGAAAACCCCTCGCGGTGCGAGATACGGCAAATATTCTGGGACAACGCCGGTACCGCGACGCACACGGCGACCAGCAACAGATACCTCAGGTGCATAAGACGGTTAGATAAAAACATACTCCGTTTCCATGTAAAAATAGGGAAAAGAAAGCAAATCGGCAATAAATCAGGGCATAACAACCGCATTTCCGATATATAATCATACTATTTTCAGATGAATTCATACTCCACAAAGGATACAAAAACATAATTTTGTATAACCGGATATACTAAAAATTTACCGGCAGGACAGAACACCCATCAAAAATCTGGAAGCCATGAAAAATTTCTACTCGTTGCCGCTCCGCACGGGAGATTCGCGGAAAGTGATTAAGTGCCAGATTTGTCCGGCGGCACAGGCCGCCTTCCGTATTTTCGCCGGAAACAACCTTGTATATAAGGGACCTTTAATATAAAGGCAATAAAAGGGGAACACTCTCCGCCACGCCGAATCCTCCGGTATTCAACGGCCACAGTCGAACTGCCGACCATCCTGCTTCGCAAACACCCGGACGGTTCATTGCCCCGGATTCGGCACCCTCCATCAACTCTACGAATGTCTGCTTACGGAAACCTGCCCACACGGGCGATCCCGTAATTTGCGGCTCCCGGAAAATCCGTTTGCCACGGCAAACCGCCGCCAGCAACCTTTCCGGCACGCTACAATCCCCGCGAACCGTACACGGAACTCGCTCCCGTCTCCGTACAGGGAATGTTTGCTCGTTTTCAAACCCGGCCTGCAAAGGCCCCCATACTTAATCCTTTAATTAATAATTATTGCCTATGAGACGAAAGATTCTCCTATCGCTGATGGCAGTCTTCTTCATGGCGGCAGCGTCGGCCCAGACCAGAACGGTCAGGGGTAGCGTTGTCGACGAGAACGACACCCCGGTAATCGGGGCGACCGTGATCGTGAAAGACAGCCCGACACTCGGCACTTCGACCGATGTCAATGGTGAGTTTGTACTCAAAGACCTTCCCGCCGGAGGGGGGGGGAATTACAGGTTTCCTATGTGGGTTATAAGACCCGGACAATAGCCATCACCCCCAATGTCCGTATAAAGCTCGAACCCGATGCCCAGGCCGTGGAAGCAGTCGTGGTCACGGGTATGACCAAGACGGACAAGCGCCTCTTCACCGGGGCATCCGACCAGCTCGTCGCCGATGACGTGAAACTTTCCGGCATGGCCGACATCAGCCGCGGCCTCGAAGGCCGTTCGGCCGGCGTCTCCGTCCAGAATGTTTCCGGTACATTCGGTACCGCACCCAAGATCCGCGTCCGCGGTGCCACGTCGATCTTCGGAAGCTCGAAACCGCTGTGGGTCGTCGACGGCATCATTATGGAAGACGTGGTGGACATCGACGCCGATGCGCTCTCGTCGGGCGACGCCACGACACTGATCTCTTCGGCCATCGCAGGCCTGAATGCCGAGGATATCGAAAGTTTCAACATCCTCAAAGACGGTTCCGCCACCTCGATCTACGGCGCACGCGCCATGGCGGGCGTCATCGTCATCACCACCAAGAAAGGCCGTGCAGGCGTCAGCCGCATCAACTACACCGGTGAGTTCACCTACCGCATGATCCCCTCGTACAACGAATTCAACATCATGAATTCGCAGGATCAGATGGCCGTTTACGAAGAGATGCGCAAAAAGGGCTGGCTGAACCTCGCCGAAACGGCCAACCGTTCCGAGAGCGGCGTTTACGGCAGGATGTACAACCTGATCTCCGCCTCCCTGATGGAGAATACGCCCGAAGCGATCACAGGCTATCTGCGTTCGGCCGAATACCGCAATACGGACTGGTTCCAGGCGCTGTTCAACAACAACATCATGCACAGCCACTCGGTGAGCCTCACTTCCGGAACCGAGAAATCGTCCTACTACGCTTCGCTGAGCGCCCTGTACGACCCGGGATGGACGAAGACCAGCAAGGTTTCGCGCTACACGGCCAACCTCAACGCGACCTATAACATTCTGGACAACCTCACCCTCAACCTGATCTCGAATGCGTCCTACCGTAAACAGAAAGCGCCGGGAACGCTTTCCAGCACTACGGACGCCGTAACGGGCACCGTGAAGCGCGACTTCGACATCAACCCCTATTCGTACGCCATGAACACCTCGCGTACGCTGGACAAAGACGCCTATTACACGCGCAACTACGCCCCCTTCAACATCCTCCACGAACTGGATGCCAACTACATGGATCTGGACGTGGTGGACACGAAATTCCAGGCCGAACTGAAGTGGGAGCCCGTCAAGGGACTCGAGCTGGCTGCGCTGGCCGCCGTGAAATACAACGCGACGGTGCAGGAACACCACATCACCGACGAATCGAACCAGGCGACGGCCTACCGCACCGACTCCCCGACGACCGTGCGCAACAACAACCCGTTCCTCTATAAGGATCCCGACAACCCCTATGCCGTAAAAGAGGTCGTATTGCCGGTGGGCGGCATCTACGAACGTGACGACCGCAAGATGTACTCGTACGACTTCCGTCTTACGGCGACTTACAACACGACGATCAAGAACGCCCACATCATCAACCTGTTCGCGGGTATGGAGGTCAACTCGGCCGACCGCCACAACACCTGGTTCCGCGGCTGGGGCCTGCAATACGACATGGGCATGACGCCGTTCTACGACTACCGGATCTTCAAGAAGGGACAGGAAGAAGGGTCTAAATACTACACGCTGGGCGACACCTACTACCGCAACAACGCCTACTACTTCAACGGCACCTATTCCTACAAAGGGCGCTATACCGTGAACGGCACGTTCCGCTACGAAGGCACCAACAAGCTCGGCAAGTCGCGCAAGTCGCGCTGGCTGCCCACCTGGAATATTTCAGGCGCATGGAACCTGCATGAAGAGTCCTGGTTCCAGAAGGCACAGCCCGCGCTGTCGCACCTGTCGCTGAAGGCGTCCTATTCGCTCACTGCCGACCGCGGCCCGTCGACGGTGACCAACTCGCGCGTGGTGATCAACGCCTACACCCCCTGGAGGCCGTCGGCCGGCGACGGCGAATCGGGATTGAAGATCGAAGACCTCGAGAACTCGTCGCTCACCTACGAGAAGAAACACGAGCTCAACATCGGGGCCGACATGGGCTTTGCCAACAACCGCATCAACCTGGTAGTCGACTGGTACAAACGTAACAACTTCGACCTGATCGGCGACGTGACAACGCAGGGCATCGGCGGTATCATCAAGAAGAAGGGCAACGTCGCCGAGATGAAATCGAACGGCATCGAAATCAGCCTTTCGACCAAGAACATCAAAACCAAGAATTTCAGCTGGACGACCGATTTCATCTATTCGCACATCCACAACGAGGTGAGCAAACTCGAGACCTCGGTGCGCGTGATGGATCTGGTGGCGGGCAGCGGGTTCACGCTGGAAGGCTACCCCGTACGGTCGCTTTTCTCGATCCCCTTCATGGGGCTGAACGAGATCGGTCTCCCGACATTCCTCGACCAGAACGGCGACGTCTCGACGACCGGCATCAACTTCCAGGAGCGTGAAAACCTCTCTTTCCTCCAGTACTCGGGTTCGGTCGACCCGACCGACATGGGGTCGTTCGGCAACGTCTTCCAGTGGAAAGGGCTCAAGCTGAACGTCTTCATCACCTACTCGTTCGGCAACGTGGTGCGCCTCAACCCCGTATTCAAGTCTTACTATTCGGATCTCACGGCTATGCCGCGCGAATTCAAGAACCGCTGGATGGTAACGGGCGACGAAAAGAAAACAAACATCCCGACGATCCTTTCCCAGCGCATGTACCACGACAACAACAACCTGTCGCGCGCTTACAGCGCCTACAACTATTCGACGGCTCGCATCGCCAAAGGCGACTTCATCCGCATGAAGGAGATATCGCTGACCTACGATTTCCCGAAAAAGCTGATCTCGAAGCTGAAGTTCCAGAGCCTCTCCGTAAAATTTCAGGCGACCAACCTCTTCCTGATCTACGCGGACAAGAAACTCAACGGCCAGGATCCGGAGTTCTTCAACACCGGAGGTGTCGCGGCACCGGTTCCCCGCCAGTTCACGCTGACCATCCGCATCGGCTTATAGTCCCTAACACTTCAAAGAGAACAACAAGATGAAAAAAAGCATATTCTATACGTTCGGCCTCGCGCTGGCTGCCATTGCCTTCGCGTCATGCGACGATTTCCTGGACAAGATGCCCGACAGCCGCGCCGAACTGGATACCGAAGAAAAGGTCGTCAAGATGCTGGTGTCGGCCTACCCGGACAATACTTATAACATGTGCGCCGAGTTCTCGTCGGACAACGTCGACGACTATGGTTCGATAAAGAGTTACAACCAACTTCAGGAAGAGCTCTACAACTGGCAGGAAGTAAGTTCGGTCGAAACCAATGAAAACCCCAACGCGGTATGGGGCGATGCCTATACGGCGATCGCCGCGGCCAACCAGGCGCTCGCGGCCATCGAGGAACTGGGCGGTGCCAAGACAGCCAAGCTCCAGGCCGCCAAAGGCGAGGCGCTCATCTGCCGCGCATACGCCCACTGGGTACTGGTCAACATGTTCTGCATGCATTACAACACCAACCACCCGGACGACCTCGGAGTACCCTATATGGAACACGCCGAAACCGAGCTGAACCCGAAATACAGCCGGGGAACGGTAGCCGGGGTCTACGAAAAGATGATCGAGGACATCGAAACCGGCATCCCGCTCATCGACGACGCGATCTACTCGGCTCCCAAGTACCATTTCAACTACAAGGCCGCCTGCTGCTTCGCATCGCGCGTCTTCCTGTTCCACGAGGACTGGGACAACGCCATCAAATACGCAAGCATGGCGCTCGGGTCGGATCCCAAATCGCAGCTCCGCGACCTCGATTACCTGGCCGCATTCCCGCGCAACCCGTTGAACGACATTTCGAAAGCGTACAACTCCACGTCGCTGAAGGCCAACTACCTTATCTCGACGGGACTTTCCAATGCCGGCGCGATTTTCTGCAACTACGGGAGCCAGAACCGTTACACGCACGGCAAGTCGATCGCCGCCTACGAGACGATCGAGACATCCGCGACCACGATGAGCCCCCTGGGCAGCAAGTACGGCTGGAAGCTCCGCACATGGGTATACGGGTCAGGGCGCTACCTGCTTCCGCGGGTGCCGTACCTCTTCGAATACTCCGACCCCGTGCAGGCCATCGGCTTCACCCACTCGCTGTTCGTGGTGGCCAGCGGCGACGAAGCGCTGCTCAACCGTGCCGAGGCCTATATCATGAAAAAGGACTATCCGGCCGCCCTGGCCGACATGAACATGTGGGCGCAGAACCAGCTCACCGCCTCTTACTACAAAGGACTGACCGAAGAGTCGATCAACAAATGGGCAGATGCCCTGGGCTACGACATGACGCCCAAGGATCCCGAAAAACCCGAGGACGACCTGAAGAACATGTATCGTACGGCCAAGAAAAAACTCAACCCGGGCTTCGTTATCGACCCCGGCACGCAGGAGAACATGATCCATGCGATTCTCTTCATGCGTCGCATCGAATTCATGCACCTGGGCATGCGCTGGTTCGACACCCGCCGCTACGGAATCACCCTTTACCGCCGCCTGATCGACCAGGACGAGGATACTCTGGTCAAGGTGACCGACACGATGACCGACGAAGGCGGCAACCGCGACCCGCGCCGCTGCCTGCAACTGCCGCCCGACGTCATCGCCGCCGGACTGACGGCCAACCCCCGGTAAAAACGATAAAAAAGATTTTCGATTATGAAAAAGAACCTCATATATTTCCTCGTATTGCTTCTCTTCCCCGCGGTACTCGCAGCCTGCTCGGAAGACGACCTGAGTTCCACGAGCGTGATCCAGCCGCCGCAAGTCGTGCAAAACGATTTCGACCGTTGGCTCGACAGGCATTACCTCGCGCCCTACAACATCGAATTCCAATACCGCTACACGGACATCGAGTCGAGCATGGGTTACTACCTGACGCCCGCCGATTACAACCAGTCGATCGCGCTGGCCAAGCTGGTCATCGCACTCTGCCTTGAGCCCTATGACGAAGTGACGGGCAGCCGGGACTTCATCCGTGCTTACTTCCCGAAGATCATCTTCCTCACCGGTTCGCCGGCCTACAAGAGCAACGGCTCGATCATCCTCGGCACGGCGGAAGGAGGCAAGAAGATCACGCTCTTCAATGTGGATGCCCTGCAAATAGCCTCGATCGACGCCAGCACGAACTACTTCAAGACGATCCACCACGAGTTCGGGCACATCCTCAACCAGACCAAGCCCTATACCACCGACTTCAAGGAGATCACCGGAACGCTCTATGTGGGCGATTCCTGCTGGGATACCTACAAAACGGACGCCTCGGCACTCCAGGTCGGGCTGATCAGCCGCTATGCAGGCTCCGAAGATACGGAAGACTTCGTCGAACTGATCTCGATCTACGTCACCCGCCCGCAGGAAGCCTGGGACAAACTGCTCACGACGGCCGGCGCCGACGGTGCGGCCATCATCAACCAGAAATTCGAGATCGTCCGCAACTACCTGCAAAACAGCTGGAACATCAACATCGACGAACTGCGCGAGTCGGTACTGCGCCGTGCGGACGAAGTCCCCGACATGGATCTGGAATCCCTCGACGACTAACTAAAAAAAACTGAGCCATGAAAAAATTAGCGATAATACTTCTGGGGCTGTTCCCCCTGGTGCTGAGTTCGTGCCTGAAAGAGGAGGAGGATTATTTTGACAAAAGCGCCAGCGCCCGGATCGAAGAGGCCGTCAAGAACGCCATCTCCGTGCTCGAAGGCGCGGAGAACGGCTGGGCCGTGAAATACTACCCCAACCCCACACAGACCTTCGGGGGGTTCAACCTTTTCTTCAAATTCGACGACGGCACGGTAACCGTCAGCTCGGAGATCGAAAGCGCGTCGACGACCGCCACCAGCCTCTATTCCGTAGGGCAGGAAGCGGGTCCCACGCTGGCGATCGACACGAAAAACGAGCTGATCAACTATTTCGCCCACCCGCGCAATCCGGACGGGTACGGGTCGAACTACAAGGGGCTGGAAGGCGACTACCTGTGGACTGTCCTGAGCGCAACACCCGAAAAGGTGATGCTGCGAGGTGTCAAATCTGGAAGCCTCTACACCCTCACGCCGCTGGAAACCAGCGACTGGGCATCCGAAATGCAGGCATACAAGAACGCTGCCTCGGACATGGAGTTCCCCTCTTATGTCTGCGTCGTCAAGGGCGACTCGCAGGAGTGTATCACCACCTCGGAGGGCAAGTTCCTCTACCGGAACCTCACGATCAGGCAGGAAACCGACAAAGGCATCGAAAGCTACGCCGCGCCGTTCATCTACACCAAGACCGGCATCGAGCTGTACGAACCGCTGACGATCAACGGGGTCACTGCCCAGAAGCTCGATCTGAAGGAGGAGTACTATTTTGCCAACGAGGACGATTCGTTCATCATTTCGGGCCCCAAACCCGTTACCTCGGACAATATCCTCACATACGGGGCGGTCGAAACGACCTTCAATACGGTCAAAGTGACTGTAACCCCATCCAATTCCGACACTTACTACGTGGCGGCGTTCCTGCCTTCGGAGATCGCAGGTTATACCGACAAGCAACTGCGGAACGCGATCTGCGACCTGCTTGCGGCCGGCGACCTCTACTCGGGTGAGAAAACACTCACGTTCAACTACCTGTACGACCAGGCGGAATATATCCTCGTCGGTTTCGGTATCGACGCAACGACCATGGCCTCAACGACCAAGATATTCCGCCAGAGCGTGACGACGGGCACACTGCCGGATACGATGGCCGACGGGTACAAGGCATGGCTGGGTACATGGACTGTCACATCGACCTCGTCCGAGAAATCGAAGACCGCGTACAGCTTCGACATCGAAATTCGTCCGAGGACGATCGACGGCACCTATCTCGTACGGGGATGGGGTTATACGGTCATCAAGGACGACTACGAAGTCGATGCGAATTACGTCAGTTCGACCAAAGGCTTCCAGTTGTTCAAACGCGAGGTCGGCACGCTCGGCGACGGCGGGGCACTGACGCTGCTCCCGCGTATCCTCAACCACCAGACAAACGCCTACGGGCTGCTCAACACGAGTGCGTACCTGCTCTACGCGAAACCGGACGGGGAAGGCAAGGGCAACATCACGGGCCGTGAGGGTTCGCTCTCCGGCGGCGGTACGTTCACGATCGTGTCCGCCGACTTCTGGAACGTCAAGAACGGGTCGAACTACTACTTGCAGGCCATGGATCCCTACACCTACCAGGATTTCTTCGTCGGGCCTTACACGATGGTACGCAAATCCACGGACTACGGGCCGTCGGGACGTTCGGTAGCCAACGCAATGGGCATCGAAGAACGGCAGGCCGCAACTGCCGTTACCATGCCCCACGACGTGAAGGTTCCCTTCCGGGCCGAAGAGTAACCCGGGGCAGGCTGCACGGCGGGACATCCCGTAAAGATGTCTCCCGGCAGGCTCCCCGCAGGAAAAAACGCGAAGGGGCGGATCTGAGATCCGCCCCTTCGCCATATCCATCGGCAACCCTGTCAATCGAAGAAATTGTCGTCCTCGGCGATCCCGGGCTCCGTAGGGCGTTCGTCGGGATCGACCTCCTCGTCGCAGTCGTAGCGCGGCATCATCGCCGGACGGATGAACTGGTCGGCGCGGCTCACGCCGAGGCGCCCGTCGTCATAGACCCGTTTCATGAAGTCGCCCACGATCGGCAGCGCCATCACGCTGCCCTCGCCGCCCGCCACGAAATGCACTGCCTGGTCTTCGCCGCCGACCCATGCGCCGGCCACCAGTTTGGGCGCCACGCACATGAACCATGCGTCACGGTTCTTGTTCGAAGTGCCCGTCTTGCCGCCGATCTCCATGTCGTTGAGCCCGAACTGCCATTTCAGCCGCCCGGCCGTACCCGAGTTGACCACGTCCTGCAACATCGTCAGCATCGTATAGGCCGTGCGCTCGCTCACGGCATCCTGCGACTGGGGGATGAAGTTGGCGATGACGTTGCCCTGCCTGTCCTCGATGCGCGTCACGAAGATGGGATCGGTATGCACGCCCTCGTTGGCGAAGGTCGAGAAGGCGCTCACCAGCTCGAAGACGTTCGACTCCGAGGAACCGAGGCAGAGAGCCGGCACGGGGTCGATAAAGCTGCGTATGCCCATGTTATGGATAAAGTCGGCCACGGCGGCGGGCTGCTTGGCCTGCTTCATGATCCACGCCGAGTAGTTGTTGCGGCTGCGGGCGAGCCCCCAGCGCAGCGGGTGCATCACGCCGTCGTACTCGACCTTGCCCGCTTCCTTGGGCGACCAGGCCGTACCGTTGGCCGTCTCGATCGTCACGGGCAGGTTCGGCACCATCGTGCAGGGCGTCAGCCCCAGGTGGTCGATGGCGAACGTATAGACGAAGGGTTTGATGGTCGATCCGATCTGCCGCTTGCCCTGCTTGGCCATGTCGTACTTGAAATAGCGGAAGTTGGGGCCGCCGACATACGCCTTGACATACCCCGTGCGGGGATCGAGCGCCACGAACGACGCGCGCATGATCCGTTTGTGGTGCAGGATCGAATCGCGCGGGGTCATCAGCGTGTCGCGCTCGCCCCGGTACGTGAAGACCTTCATCGAACAGGGTTTGTCGAACGCCGCCATGATCTGTTTCGCGCTCGCCCCGGCATCCTCCATCTCGCGGTAGCGATCCGAATAACGGATGGCATGCCGCATGATCCGCTCCCGCTCCTCGCGCGTCGCGTCGATGAAGAGGGTCTTCGTATTGCGGTACTGCGCGTCCATACGGGGCTGGATCACGCTCTGCATCTGCTTCTGCACGGCTTGTTCGGCATATTTCTGCATCGTCGAGTTGACCGTCGTGTAGATCTTCAGCCCGTCGCGGTAGATGTTGTAGGGCGTACCGTCGGCCTTGCGGTTCTTGCGGCACCAGCCGTAGAGCGGGTTTTCCTCGTACTCCTTCACGGCCTGGTCGTAATCCCATTCGGTGTAGAACTGGTTGCGCTTGGGCCGCTCGGCGTTCATCACAAGGCGCAGCATCTCGCGGAAATAGGTCGCCGTGCCCTCGTTATGCGACACGGGCTTGTAGTTGAGCACGATCGGCAGGGCGCTGATCGAGTCGCGCTCCTTGCGTGTCAGCGCCCCGGCATCCTCCATGCGCGAAAGCACCAGGTTCCGCCGCGCGAGGGCGTTCTCGGGGTTGCGCACGGGCGAATACCGCGTCGGGGCGTTCACCACCCCCACCAGCACGGCCGCCTCCTGCACGTTCAGTTCGTGCGGCTCCTTGTTGAAGAAGGTCTGCGCCGCCGACTTGATGCCATAGGCGTTCGAGCCGTATTCGACCGTATTGAGGTACATGGCGGCGATCTCCTCCTTCGTATAGTTGTATTCGAGCTTCAGCGCCGTGATCCACTCCTTGAGTTTCGACACGACGAGTTTCGACGAACGGACGATACGCCCCCGGTTGCGCACCGTGTCGCGCGGGAAAAGGTTCTTGGCCAACTGCTGCGTGATGGTCGAACCGCCGCCCTGCGACGTATTCTGCAACAGCACGGTTTTCACCGCCACACGTGCCAGCGAAGGGATGTCGATCCCCGAATGGGTGCGGAAACGGGCGTCTTCGGTTGCGATCAGCGCCGCGACGATCGGCGGCATGTCATGCCCGTCGAGCCGGATGTGGAATGCCGAATCGGCCGGGAAAAGGTCTTCGTACTGCACATAAGAACGGTTCTGCACGAAGAAGGAACCGATCACCTTGCCGTCCTCGGAGTAGATTTCGGTGGCCAGGTTGCTGCGCGGGTTCTCCAGCTCCTCGAACGAAGGCATGCGCCCGAACAGCCCCAGGGCCGTCAGCAGCAACATGACCGCCAGCAACGCAAAGGGTGCGAAGACCACCCCCCATATCCATTTTATCGTTTTCGGGCTGACGCCCGCCTTTTTCCTTTGTGCCATAGGCCTGAAATTTGCGCTAAAGATACAAAATTTATTACAATCAGAACGGCAGCCCCACGGCCGCGGCCCACCAGACGCCCCCGGTGCTGGGATGGTAGACCGACAGCTTGAAGGTCGACGTCGCCGACGCAGGCTGGCGGAAAGCATTGATGTCGAACACGATGTCGCCGCCGACCGACCATATCCGCCGCCAATCCATGCCTTTGCCCGCAGGGCGGCGGAACTGCGCGTAGTCGCCGCCTGCGTTGAGCCGGATACGCTTGAAATAGAGCACCGACCCGATGCCGCCCTCGGGATACCACACCGGCAGCTGGTAGTCGAGCGACACGGCCGTATAATTGTTCGACACGATGTCCGCCGACGAGAAGCCGCGCGGGATGAGCCGCGTCGACTTGTAGCTCAGGGGCGCATAGCCCGCAGGGAACTTGTACCCGCCGACCGAAGTCTGGTAGGTGGCCGCCACCTTCAGCGAGTTGTGGGCGGCCAGGCCAGGCAGGTAGGCCTGACCAAAGAACGAGATCAGGTCGCTGAAATGCACGTTCGCGGGGTTGAACGTATACAGCGTGCTGAGCGTATAACCCCACCGGGGCGCAATGTCGCGGTGCGCCATGCGCACCTGGTCGGAATAACCGAGCCCGAACGAGAGTTTGTGCAGTCCCTTGCGGAAGCCGATGCGTTGGATATTGGAGATCTGCCCGCGATCCCATTCGATCTTGTCGAGGTTGGCGACCATGCCGTTCGAATAGTTCCAGCCGGCAGACACCGACAGTTGGCGGGTGTGGTACCCCCGCTGGAAATAGAGCGGCAGCGTCGCGGCGAGCCCTATGGAGTAGTATTTGTCGGGACTGGGACGCTTCTGGTAAATGGGATCGCCCGTCTGCGGATCGTACGACACCAGCGAATAGAAAAGCTGGTTGCCGCCGTACGATGCGTCCAGGTCGAGGTGCACGCCCAGCCCGAAGTAACGCACGCCGAGGTTGAAGAGCGACCCTTCGTTGCGGTTCCAGCCGTAGGAGGCATAAGCCTCGGTATTCGACAGCAGGTTCTGCGACAGGAGCGTAACGCCCAGATTGAGGTTGATATTATGCTCGTCCACGGCATCGAAGGGATTGAACGCCACGGGCATCCAGCTGTGCACGTTCACCAGGTTGGGCACCTTGCGGTAGCGCCTGGCGCGGAACGTACCGCTCTGACGTAGCGAATCGGCCCCGGTGAACCGCACCGTGTCGAGGTTCACCACGTCCCAGCGCTTGCGTTCGGGGTTCACGACGTTAAGCGGCAGCTTCGAGGGGGCGACCGGGACCAGCGTACTGTCCGCGACCCGCTGTGCGGCGACGCGGTACCCCCTGCGGTCATACGTGGTCAGCAACACCCCTTCGCCGTCCGCGGCGTCGTGCCACGGCGCCGGGGAAAACGAACCGAAGGCCGACGTGGTGATGCGGTATTCGCGGCGGGCCATCAGGTCGTAGCAGTGGGCTTCGTCCCTGCCCGAGGCGATCGAGCCGTAATAGAGCTTTCCGCCGCCTGCCCTGAGGTTGCTCAGTGTGATATAAGCCCCCTCGGTGAGGGGGAACACCCCTTCGTCGTCGATGCGTCCGAGCCACATGCCCGCGTCGTCGGTCACGATGACATAGTAGGCCAGCGTCACGTCGTCCCACGCCAGCCCGTGTATCTCGGTATGGCGGGGCGTGCCGAAACGCCGCTCGGGCTGCCCGTCGCGCTGCACTACGACCGTATAAGTCCCGTCGGGATTATACTCGACCCAGGCCAGTTCCCCGGGTGCCGGCGTCGGATAGAGCGCATTGCGCCGCCCGACGAAAGTACGTGCCGTCCCCCGCTCCAGATCCATGTAGCAAAGCTGGGAGTTGACCCGCTGCTCGAAGAGCTTCGAACGGCGGTACTCCGTCCACCATACGCGCCCGCCGTACATCGCAGGGCGGGTCGAGACCAGCCCCGTATAACACACCGGCTCCTCGGCACCGGTACGGGTGTCGAGCCGCACGAAACGCGACGGACGGTCGTAATCGGTCTTGAGCACCAGCACCGTCGTGTCGCTGAGCGGCAGCGGCCACTGGTAGGTCGTGTAGTTTCCTTCGGGCATCGCCACGAGCGGCGCGGCGCTGTCCCCGGTTCGGGGCAGCGAATCCCAATGACGTTCCAACGCGTCGAAGGTCTCGCGGAAAAGCTCACGGACATTCGTGCCGTAATATTTTTCGAGCGCGATGCGGGTCGTGGCCAGCATATAGGGGTTGCGCGAACCGAACCACGCCACCCTGTCCCACACGTTCTCGTCGTAACGCGCATAGGCATAAGAACATATCTGGTATCCCAGTTCGTAATGGTCGGGGATGTAGTCGCGGTAGGATCCGCAGAACCACTTGTCGATGTTGCGGCGGTCGCGGCGCCCCTTGTAATCGCGCCCCACACGCCCCATGGCACGGTAGCCCATCGAGAACGAAGGCTGCAACCCGCGGCCGAACGACGACATGGCGGTCTCCGACATCACGGCATCGCCCTCCATCGCCCATATCGGCATGCACAACAGGCCGATAGTCGAGCCCTGCTGCCCGAGGATATAGCTCAGGGCGCGTATCACGCCGCGGTTCAGGTTGTTATACTGCACCGCATGGCGGTATTCGTGCGCCACGAGCTGCTTGTACCACGGCATGGAATAGCCGTCGATGGCCGGCGAAGTGAGGAACTCCACACGCTTGGGCAGGTACATCACCAGCCCGTTCGACTGGAAATTCTCGGGGTGCATGACGAAGGGGATGCGCATGGGGCCGTGGCGGAACCCGTACGAGATGTCGGGCTGCACGGTGCGGATGTAGAACAGCGTGCGGCGTGCCACGCCCGACACGGTATCGGGATAGATCATCCGCACGTCGGGCGTGCGGATCGTGCTCCACTTCAGCCCCGTGGGGTCGGAACCCCACGTGTAATACTGCGCCCGGGCTTTCGGCGCGACACCCAGGGCGCACAGGAACAGTGCGGTATACAGCAGCCTGCGCATCTCAGGAGCCGGCTTTTTTACAGCGGTAGCCGCCCTTGGCGAGGATCTCCACAACGCGGTCGCGGTGGTCGCCCTGGATGATGATCTCCCCGTCCTTGGCCGTGCCACCGACGCCGCACCGGGTTTTCAGCAGGCGTGCCAGCTCCTGCAGGTCGGCGTCGCACCCGACAAATCCCCTGACGAGCGTCACGACCTTGCCCCCGCGTTGCTTGCGGTCGAGCCACACGCGCAGATCCTGCTGCGCCGGGGGCAATGTCACGGGCCCTTGGGCCGTGCCGGTGTCATATTGAAAATCGGGGTTGGTCGAGTAGACCATCCCGAGCCTCGCTTTCCAATCGTTGTCTGCCATATTGTTCGAATAGTAGGAATCGAACGTCCTTTTAGGACGTCTTATTTTGTGCAAAAATAATAAAATATTACCTTTGTTGACGTATGGCGAAAAAGTTCCGCGAAAAACTGCGCAAATTAAACCCGTTCACGCGCCCGGCCACGCTCGAAGAGCTGCCCAAACCGCTGCCGGCCAACCCCGACCAGCGGCTCGTGAGGGTTTATGTCGAAGGCTACGAGGACGTGGCTTTCTGGCGCGGCATCTTCGACCACTTCCAGAACCCCTACATGCGTTTCGAAATCTCGGTTCCCAACCGCGCCGACCTGCCCAAGGGCAAGAAGGTGCTGATGGGCATGATCCCCCGCTCGTCGGACGAACTGATCCTGTGCGTCGACTCGGATTTCGACTTCCTGTTCGCCGACCGTACGGAGCAGTCGCGCGAGGTCAACAACGCCCGCTACATGTTCCACACCTACGCCTACGCCACCGAGAACTTCCTCTGCTACGCCCCTTCGCTGCACAACGTCTGCGTCAAGGCCACCAAGAACGATACCCGCATCTTCGATTTCGTGCGTTTCATGCATGAATATTCCTGCACGATCTACCCGCTGTTCCTCTGGTATGCCTACTCGGCGCAGCTCTCCTCGGAGAACGTCTTTCCGCTCATCGACTTCAAGTCGGCGGTGCGCATCGGCTACCTCGACCTGGCGGACAACGGCGAAAAAACGCTCGAATGGCTCCGGCGCAACGTGGCCAAACGCGAGGAGATGCTCCGCAAGCGCAACCCGAAGATGATCGAACCGATGAAGGAGTTCGAGGAGCAGCTCAGGGGGCGCGGCCTGACACCCGAGAACGCCTACCTGTTCATGCACGGGCACACGCTGATGGACAACGTGGTGATGATCCTGCTGAACTCCGTGTGCGAGAAGTTGCGGGCGATGTCGATCGCCAAGATCACGGCCTCGAAGAAACAGGGCGTGGCGCTCAAGAACGAGATGGCGAACTACACCAACTCGCTGCGTTCGATCCGCGACGTACTGCTCGACAACGAGAACTACACCAAATGCCCGCTCTACAAACGCCTCCAGCGCGACATCGAAAAATACATCGCCCGCACGATCTGGAACATGAAACGCAGCGGCGCGATCCGCGACGATTCGACCTGGACGGTGCTGCGCAACATGCGGCAAGGCTCCGAAATAAAATAGCGAACCGGAAGCGGCCCCGCGGGGCCGCTTCCGGTTTTATACAGGCACGGCGCATCCGCCGATCCCCGTCCGATCCCGCCGCTAACTGCGCTTGCGCACCACGCGCACGGTGGACTGCGTCGCCTGCCGCACGAACACCTGCGGGCCGCGGGCGTATTTGCGCCACAGTTCGTCGGTATAGCCGCGCACGGTCAGCAACTCCATGTTCTCGGCCTTCATCACGTCGAAGCCCGCCTCGCGCAACGCCTCGATCGCCTCGTCGATATGCCACGAGTTATCGACGCACAGGCTCAGGTTCACGGCCGAGTTGTGGATCAGGTTGGTCTTGATGCGGAACCGCTCCAGCAGCGAGAAGATCGTGGCGAACTTCTCCTCCAGCACGAACGAAAAATCGCGGGAGCGGATCGTGAGCAGCACCTGGTCTTTCTTGAGGATAAGGATCGGCACGACGACCGGCGCCGACATGCCGCGGATCACGGTGCCCGGCTTGCGTTTGTCGCCGAAGGGACGCACGTAGAGCGGGATATTCTTGTTCTGCAGCGGCTTGATCGTCTTGGGATGGATGATCTGCGCGCCGCTGTATGCCAGTTCGATGGTATCGAGGTAGTTCAGCTCGGCAATCTGCTCGGCGTCAGGGAAAATCTTGGGGTCGGCATTCAGCACGCCGTCCACATCCTTCCACACCGACATCGACTCGGCGTCGAGGATGTTCGCCACCACGGCCGCCGAGTAGTCCGAGCCTTCGCGGCCGAGCGTCGTGGTCGTCCCGTCGGGTGCCCCGCCGATAAAGCCCTGCCCGATGAAGATGTTCTCGACGCACTCGGCCAGTGCGTTTTTCAGCAGCGGCTCCGAAGCCTCGAGGTCGACCCCCGCATCCTTGTGGCGCTGTTCCGTGAGGAAGCAGCGGCGCATGTCGATCCAGCGGTTCGCCACCCCGGCATAATTGAGGTATTCCGAAATGATGGTCGTCGACACCAGCTCGCCGAACGCCACAATCGTATCGTACCACAGTTCGGCATCGGCGGGCTTGTAGACCGTACCGACAGCCACGCGCTCCAGTTCGTCGAACAGGGCATCGACCTTCTCCAGCCGCTTGGGGCCGTGCCACAGGTCGCCGATGATCCCGGCATGGTACTCGCGCAGTGCCGCGACATGCTCCAGCGAAAGATCCTTGTCGCCCTTCTGCACCCCCTCGAACACCTTTTCGAGCGCATTGGTCGTCTTGCCCATGGCCGAAACGATGATGAAGAGGTTTTGCTCATCGTCGATAATCTTGCGCAGGTTGCGCACCCCGTCGGCATTCCTCACCGACGCACCTCCGAATTTATAGACTTTCATTATACCTTATTTTACTAACCTGACTAAAAATCGGCCGGTGCCTTCCATGGCCAGTGAAGGCAGCCGGCAATATACCGAAAACTACTTCGCAACGGGTTTATAAGGCACCCCGATGTTCTGGAACAGGAACGCATAGGTGTCCGCCTCCTCGTCGATACGCTTCGAAGTGGGTTTGCCTGCGCCGTGCCCGGCCTTCGACTCGATGCGGATCAGGATCGGGGCGTCGCCCGCCTGGCAATGCTGTATCTGAGCGGTGAACTTGAACGAGTGCGCCGGGACGACGCGGTCGTCGTGGTCGGCGGTCGTCACGAGCGTCGCAGGGTACTGCACACCCTCGCGGATATTGTGCAGGGGCGAATACTTATAGATATAGTCGAACTGTTCCTCGTTTTCGCTCGATCCGTACTCCACGGCCCAGCCCCAGCCGATCGTGAATTTGTGGTAACGCAGCATGTCCATCACACCGACAGCCGGCAGGCAGACGGCATAGAGGTCGGGGCGCTGCACCTCGCAGGCGCCGACCAGCAGTCCGCCGTTCGAACCGCCCGCGATGGCGAGTTTGTCCTTCGAGGTATACTTGTTGGCGATCAGGTACTCGGCCGCCGCGATGAAATCGTCGAAGACGTTCTGTTTGTTCTCCAGCATCCCGGCCTTGTGCCATGCCTCGCCGTACTCCGAGCCGCCGCGCAGGTTTGCTTCGCAGAAGACGCCGCCCTGCTCGACGAACATGATGGCCGAGGGACGGAAACCGGGCGTGCGGTTGATCTGGAACCCGCCGTAGGCATAGAGGTAGCACGGATTCTTGCCGTCGAGCTTCAGATCCTTGCGGTGTGTGATGAACATCGGCACCTTCGTGCCGTCCTTCGAGGTGTAGAACACCTGCTCGGTGGTGAACAGCGCGGGATCGAAATTCACGTCCGGAGCCTTGAACAGCGTCGATTCGCCCGAGGCGACATCCAACTTATAAATCGTGGCGGGAGCCGTGTAGCCGGATACCGAATAATAGATTTCGGCTGCCTCGTCGTCGCCGTCGAAGCCTGCGGCGGTGCAGATGCCCGGCAGTTCGATGTCGCGCACCGGTTTGCCGTCGAAGCCGTACTGGACGACCTTGCTCTGCGCATCCTGCAGATAAGAGGCGAAGAAGTATCCCCCGGCAGCGGTCACATTTTCGAGCAGGCTCTTTTCATTTTCCGGAATGACCGCCGTTATGCTCGACGGGTCGTTCAGGTCGACCTTCATCAGCGCATTGTTCGCCGCATCCTTGTTCGTTATGTAATAGAGCCGGTCGTCACGGCACTCTACGAGCGCGTAATCGGCATCGAAGCCCGGCAGCAGCGTACGGAATTTCGGCTCGGAAACTTTCTTATAGAGTATCTCGGTTCCCGACGTACCCTCCGAAGCGGAGATGAAGAGCCATTTGCCGTCCTTCGAGGGCCATGCCGAGAAGTAACGCAGCGGATGTTCGGCATCCATATAAATCAGCTTGTCGGCCGACTGCGGCGTGCCGAGGCGGTGGTAATAGACTTTCTGAAACTGGTTCTGCGAAGAGAACACTCCTTTTTCAGGAGCGTCGTAAGCGCTGTAATAGAAACCTTTGGAATCGGGCGCCCACTCGGCGCCGGAGAACTTGACCCAGTTGATCTTATCGGTCGTGAACGTGCGGTCGGCGGTGTTCATCACACGAATCTCCACCCAGTCCGAGCCGGATTCGGCCACCGCGCAGGCGCAGTATTTCCCGTCCTTGGAAAAAGCCACCGACGAAAGCGCCACCGTCCCGTCGTCCGAGAGCGTATTGGGATTGAGGAACACCTCGCCTTGCGCACCGGGGGCCGTCGTACGGTAGAGCACCGACTGGTTCTGCAGCCCGTCGTTGTAGAAATAGTACCACGCATCGCCGTGTTTGGCAGGGATGCCCTCCTTGGGGTAATTCCACAGCTGGGTCAGCCGCCCGCGGATCGCGTCGCGGAACGGGATCTGCGACAGGTAATCCTGCGTCACGGCATTCTGGGCCTTGACCCATGCCGCCGTCGCCTCCGAATTGTCGTCTTCCAGCCAACGGTAGGGATCCGCGACCTTCGTCCCGAAATAGTCGTCCACCACGTCGGTGCGCTGCGTCTCGGGGTAGGGCATGTGTTTTATCTGCTTCATGTGGTTGCAACTTGCCATCATCGCCGCCGCCCCCGCGAGGGCCACGGCCTTGCGTGTCAATTTCATCATAGCATTCCGGAGTTTGGGTGAATATCGTGGCAAAGTTAGGAAAAAATAAGAAACCACACACATTTTTCCCCTTACCGGCCTGCAAAAGGGTTATTTTTCACCCTACAAGCCGGGAAATCGAAGTTTTTGCGTAACTTTGGCTTGCAAAAACAACCGAAAATCATGTACAGCGAACTCAAAAAGATAATCGAACAGGCCTGGGAAAACCGGGAACTGCTCAGCGAAGAACCCGTACGGCAGGCCGTGCGGCAGGTGGTGGAACTGGTGGACAAAGGACAGCTGCGCACGGCGGAGCCCGTCGACCCGGCCAAAAGCGAATGGAAAGTCAACGAGTGGGTCAAAAAGGCCGTCATCCTCTATTTCCCGATCCAGCCCATGCGCAAGATGCAGGCCGGGGAACTGGAGTGGTACGACAAGATGGAGGTCAAGCACGGCTACGAGGAGCTGGGCGTGCGCGTCGTACCGCACGCCGTGGCGCGCTACGGCGCCTACATCGCCCCGGGTGCGATCCTCATGCCGTCGTACGTCAACATCGGCGCCTATGTCGGCACGGGCACGATGGTCGACACGTGGGCCACGGTCGGCTCCTGCGCCCAGATCGGCAAGCACGTCCACCTATCGGGCGGCGTGGGCATCGGCGGCGTACTGGAACCCGTGCAGGCCGCCCCGGTCATCATCGAGGACAACTGCTTCATCGGCTCGCGTTCGATCGTGGTCGAGGGGGCGCATGTCTGCCGCGAGGCGGTGCTCGGTTCGAACACCGTCATCACCGGCTCGACGCACATCATCGACGTCACGGGGCCGGAGCCCGTCACCTACAAGGGTTACGTGCCGCCGCGTTCGGTGGTCGTCCCGGGCAGCTACCGCAAACAGTTCCCCGCGGGCGAATACAGCATCACCTGCGCGCTGATCATCGGCCAGCGCAAGGAGTCCACCGACAAAAAAACCTCGCTGAACGACGCCTTGCGCGATTTCGGCGTATCGGTATAACCCCCGGTCTGCGAACCGCCGCCCCATGAAAAAGACACTGCTCCTGCTGACTGCCGCGACACTGCTGTCCGGATGCCGCCCGACAGGCTTCCGCTATACCCTTACGGGACATATCGAGGGGCTGAACGACTCGGTCGCACTGGTCGAATCCGTCACGAAAGACACGCTCACCGTGCTTCCCGCCCCCGACGGCTCGTTCCGTTACAAGGGGCGCTACGACGAACCGACGGCAGCCGCCCTCGTGCGTAAAAACGGACAAACCGCCGCGGTGCTCTATATCGAGCCGGGCAATATCCGCATCGAGGGACGCCTGAATGCCGAGGAGTCCAGCAACCACGACAAAATCGAGTACTATCCCTCCGGCACCCCGGCCAACGACGCTTTCGGGGCGCACCTGCGATTCGTGAACCGGGCGCTGCATGCCTACAATTTCGAAGACCACGACCAGGCCTACCGCGCCGCGCTGCTCGACAGCCTGATCGGCTCCTCGGCGCGCAACCTCGCGGCCAACACCGACAATATCTTCGGAGTGGCGATGGTCGACGGCATTATCCACTACGACAAGGACATTTCGCGGGCCCGGGTCGATTCGATCGTCAGCCTCTTCCCGCCTCACCTGCGCACCTGCCGGCTGATGAAACGCCCCCTCGAACATATCGAGCGCGTGCTCCGGTCGCGGGAACTCGCCCGATACGTGGATTTCACGGCAAACGACGCCGGAGGCAATCCGGTCACGTTAAGCCAGGTCATGAAACGCAGCCGCTACCTCCTGCTCGACTTCTGGTTCGCCGACTGCGTGCCCTGCCGCAGCGAGATGCCGCATATCAGGACTGCCTACGAGGCCTATCACGACAAGGGATTCGAAGTCGTCGGGCTGTCGACGGACAAAGACGCCGGGGCATGGAAAAAAGCCATCGCCGAAGACGGGATGGCGTGGATTAACCTGACGGACGCCGACAGGCGTGTCTGCGACCTCTACTCCGTCACCAAATTCCCGACCAACTACCTGATCGACTGTTCGACGGGCGAAGTCGTCGCCCGCGAACTGCGGGGCAAGGTGCTCGCAGAAACCCTCGGAGAACTTTTCAAGCAATAACATGATTTACCGCATCGCAGAAACCACCTCGACCAACGACGATGCCAAGCGGCCGGAATACCGTCACGGCGACATCGTCTGGGCCGAACGGCAGACCGCCGGGCGCGGGCAGCGGGGGCATTCGTGGACGAGCCCCGAAGGCGAGAACCTCACCTTCACGCTGGTGCTCGAACCCGTGTTCCTGCCCGTCGGCGAACAGTTCCTGCTCTCCGAAGCCGTCACGCTGGCGCTTACGGACACCTTCGCCGCCTTCGGCATCGACGCCCGCATCAAATGGACGAACGACATCTATGTCGGCGACAAAAAACTGGTCGGCATCCTCATCGAGCACAGCTATTCGGGCCCGACCCTCGCGCGGACGATCGCGGGCATCGGCATCAACGTCAACCAGCGTGCGTTCGACCCCGCACTGCCCAACCCCGTGTCGATGGCGGTCGCCAGCGGCCGCACGTTCGACCGCCGCAAGGTGCTCGAATCCTTCCATGCCTGCTGCATGGGCCGCTACGACCAGCTCGTACGGGGCGAAAAGGCGGCCTTGCAGGAAGAGTACCGGAAGCGCATGTACCGGCTGGGCGAAACACACCCTTACCGCCGCCCCGACGGCACGCTCGTCGAGGCCGTCCTCGAAGGCGTACGCCCCTCGGGCGAGCTGATCCTGCGCCACGCCGACGGCACGCGGCACGCATACCTCTTCCGGGAGATCGAATTCGTGATCGCCGGGAAAAGCTGAATTGCCATAATCATTAGAATCGATCGCAAAACTCCCGGAGGGCCGCACGCTCGAAAAGGCAACGTCAATTCCACGGAGCAGGTTTCAACTCTTCATCCCCGGGATTGCGGGGCCCTGTCGGCACCGTCAAGTCCGGAATTTCAGGTTCCGATGACGGATATTGAAGGCGTATCTTCGAAAAGTTGACAAAACTCATCCCATGCATAAACTGCAATTTCCGGCCGAAAAGATTAACGTCCCATTTCACATATCGCTTGAGATTCTTTTCCAGCAATGCGAATTTGGATGGCGGAATAGCCAACATACAAGGAACATAATCTATTGTAAACGAAACTTCTTCCGTAACACCCGCTGGTGAAATGACATAACCTATTGTAAGAACGGCTTCTGCATCTGTTCGCAACAGTTCATACTCCTCCCGTGTAAAAGTCTCTGTAAAAGCCTTTTCCACACATCCGGGGATCGTATTCGCAACGGCGTATTCTTCGAATTCCGGTTCGATAGGGCTGCCATCCTTATAAACTTCCGGTGCATTTTCCCGGGTATTGGTTATATTGGCCAAAGATAGAATTACGCCCTGGTAGACAGAAGCCAAAAATGTAATCCCGTCTGCAGTAATACGATCCCGGCCCGTATAGTAATCCTGAGCGGAAACAGTTGATCCAAGCCCCAAAATAATAATGATGCTAAACACTCTTTTCATATGCTATTCATTTTTATATTCCGGACAATCCTCCATCATTTTCATTAAAACATCGACGTTCACAGCATCCTCGGAAAGAGGATATAGCGTAACATCCGCGTATGAACGGCTCATACTCCTTAGCAAGGACGCGGCATTCCGATATTCTTCTCGAAAATTATCACTTTTTATATTTCCGGCCATAATATATTTACTCAAAGTTCCAAATATCCGTCGCCCCTCGCCTTCACTGATATATTTACTGACTCCGTTCATATTCCCGATTTTCAACCGATACATATACCAGCACAGTTTGGCCTCGATCTCGTTATTGAGCCGCATGCCCCTGTACTCTTCGGGGGTTTTGCCCGAACATTGGTGCGTATGGAAAAGCTCTTCGAGCAAAGTGATATCGTCGAGCCGAGCCCCCATCCTGATCTCGAAATCGTCCCATACGGTACCGCCTTCGAAAGTATAGGCAGTCGGGATCATCACCGAACTTCCGAAAAAACCGGTGCGGATCGTTACATTCCCCCGGATCGAACCGATAATCTTCCCGGCCATGCAATCCTGGCGCAACGAATCCAGCAACGGTTCCAGTTTTTCCCTGCTGTCGGAAGCAAGCATTATATTTTCATTTTCCCGATAACGGGTGTTGGCTGGACTTCCCGGATTAGAGGAGGCACCGCCACCGCCGCCACCGCTGCCCGAAGGGCCCCGATCCTCTTCGGTAGGCTTGACGGGATCCGTATCCGAACGCTCATATTTGATATGGTTTACAGGGCGCTTGGCAGAAACCACAACCGCCTCTATACCGCCGCCGTCAACCGGCTCGCTTTTCTCTGACTCCGCCTCCGCACGTGTCACCGCTGTTTCCCGGCTGCACACGACACTCAGGCCATCCAGCATTTCGCCCAGGCGGGCAGTATTTTCCGCCTGTGTCCGCGACTTATCGTAAAGGAACGCTTCAGCCTGGCATGCTCCTCCGGCATAACGAACCGCATGAACCGGAAATCCGTCGAGCGAGGTGTAAACCGCCAGCCCGGTGAAATCCCCCTTGGAGCCGCTGTTGAGCAGCCTGTCGTAGTCGTCGGCCGTGCGCCCCGCGGCATAGTCCGGATCGGGAACATAAAAACGCAGATAGCTGCTCATGACACCGCTGCGGGAATCCTTTACGACGACCAGTTTGTGGTAGATCGGGGTAAAACGCGGTTCGCCGTACTCGTCGATCCGATAACGAAAATAGCGGAACTCGCCCCGGACAGGCACATCGGTACTGGAAAGCACTTCCCCGGCCGAGACCGTCGCCAGCAACCAGTCGGGCATATAAGTCCCGAGCGTCAGCGTCCCCTCTTCACTCCCGGCTCTGGTTGGTGCCGCAACACGCTCGAAATAGCGGCGTGCCTCGGCCACGGACATAGTTTCCGGATTTCCGGCCTGCGCGGTATCATTCGCCGCATGATCGGAACAGGCCGAAAGGGCATACAGGACAACAGTACATCCTGCGGCAATCAAATAGGATCGTTTTTTCATAGGCTGTGGTTTCAGGGTTTCCGTCGTGACGTAAGTTGTTTTAAAATTAACAAATATTTACGACATCCCAAAAACTTCGGATACCCTTACGGTTATTGAGTTAAAAATATAACATAAATCCTTGCTGTTACGGAAATAACAGTTATATTTGCAATGAAAAAACCGCATTTGAATTTTAAACGATAACCACACCATGAACGTACCCGCAAATCTGAAATACTCGAACGACCACGAGTGGTGCCGCGTCGAGGGCGACACGGCCGTAATCGGCATCACCGACTTCGCACAGAGCCAATTGGGCGACATCGTCTTCGTCGACGTGCCGACCGTAGGCGAAACCCTCGCCGCGGGCGAAGTATTCGGCTCGATCGAAGCCGTGAAAACCGTGAGCGACGCATTCCTGCCCATCGGCGGCGAGATACTCGAATTCAACGACGCCGTGGATGCCGACCCCGCCATCGTCAACAAGGACGCATACGGCGAAGGCTGGCTCATCAAGGTCAGGATGACCGACCCGGCCGAGTACGACGCACTGCTGAGCGCCGCGGATTACGAAAAGCTGATAGGCTAAACACAAAAAATAAAAAGCTATGTCTAAAGTTACAGTAGTAGGTGCAGGTGCCGTAGGCGCAACCTGCGCAAATGTGATGGCTTGCCGCGAAGTTGCGAGCGAAGTCGTCCTGATCGACATCAAGGAAGGTCTTTCGGAAGGCAAGATGCTGGACATGTACCAGTGCTCGACGCTGATGGATTTCGACACCAAGCTCGTGGGCGTCACCAACGACTATAAGCAGACCGCCAATTCGGACGTGGTAGTCATCACCTCGGGTATTCCCCGCAAGCCGGGCATGACGCGCGAGGAGCTGATAGGCACCAACGCCAACATCATGAAGGGCGTGATCGAGAACGTGGTGAAATATTCGCCCCGCGCCATCATCATCGTGGTCGCCAACCCGATGGATACGCTGACCTATCTGGCGCTCAAGGCGTCGGGCCTTCCGAAGAACCGCATCATCGGCATGGGCGGCGCACTCGACTCGTCGCGTTTCAAGTGCTACCTGGCCAAGGCTACGGGCGCCAACATCAACAACGTCGACGGCATGGTCATCGGCGGCCACGGCGACACGACGATGATTCCGCTCGTCTCGAAGGCCACCGTCAACGGCGTACCCGTTTCGCAGTTCGCATCGAAGAAAAAACTCGATGAGGCCGTAGCCAACACGATGGTGGGCGGCGCGACGCTGACCAAACTCATCGGCACGTCGGCCTGGTATGCCCCGGGAGCCGCTTCGGCCATGATGGTCGAGGCGATCCTCAACGACCAGAAGAAAATGGTTCCTTGTTCGTGCTACCTCGAAGGCGAATACGGACAGTCGGACATCTGCATCGGCGTACCGGCGATCATCGGCCGCAAGGGCATCAAGAAGATCGTGAAGATCGACCTTTCGAAAGAAGAGGCCGAGAAATTCGCAGCTTCGGCCGACGCAGTCCGCAAGACCAACAACGTGCTCCACGAAATCAAGGCGATTTAATTCCGCGCTGCGACAGATACGAAAGAAAAACGTCCCGGATTTCGGGACGTTTTTCGTATCCGGGATCGGGAGCCGCGAAAAAAGCGCATGCAGCTATGCTGCATGCGCTTTTTCGTATTCCCTTCGGGACGCCGGACGGCCTCCTTTGGGGCATCCCTCTTTGCGGATCAGAAACTGAACTTCGCACCGACGAACCAGCTGCGGGGCAGCGACGGGCCGTAGATGTAGCCCGAATCGCGGTCTACGCCCTTGTCGAAATCCTTCTGGTAGGCGTTGAACAGGTTCTGCACGCCACCGTAAAGCTGCATGGTTATCTCCTTGTAAATCCGCACGTCGTACGACAGGCGAATATTCATGTCGAAGAACGACGGGGTCGAGACGGCCACGTCCTGCGCGACGCCCGACCCGGCCATGTGCTGCACCAGCATCGACCCGGTGCAGGTTCCCGACAGGTCGGCCGTGAAATTCCGCACCGGTTTGAACGACGCGGTGAAATAGCCGTAGGCATCGGGCGTGCGGAACATCCGGCGCACAGGCGGCACCTCTGCGTCCTCGCTCCAGAATTCGGGCTCCTTGTAACGGCTCTGCTGAAGCGTCACGCCCGCCTGCAACTCGAACCAGCGGGTAAAGGCCGCGCGCCCCTCGACATTGAAGCCGCGCACCGTGGCCCCCGAACCGTTGTAGCGTTCCTTGACCTTACCGCCGTCGGCCGCATCGTCCATGTCGCGCAGCGCGAACACATCGTCGAGGATCGTATAGAACCCCTCGACCAGCAGGTTGGTCTGCACTTTCCCGAACGTATGGTAAAGGTCGGCCGAGAGGCTCACGCTGTGCGAGCGCTCCTCCCTCAGGTCATCCGCCAGCCGGATGCGCACCCGCTTACCGCCCACGATGGCGATGTGCATATCCTCATCGAACGCCTGCGGGGCCCGGTAGCCCCCGGCGTAGCTCACGCGCAGGTTCACCGCTTCCGACGGGTTGAAACGCACGTTGACGCGCGGGCTGAAAATCACATGGTCTACGAGGTTGTGCTTGTCGAGGCGGCCGCCGACAAGCAGCGACCACTTCCTGGTCTTCCACTCGTTCTGCAGATAGGCACCCACGATATGCACCGTCTGGTCGGTGTGGATATCATAGCCGATCGAACGGTCGCCCAGGTCGTCGTAACTGTACTCCGTACCGAAGGTCAGTTCCGAGGGCATGAACAGCAGCTTCCTGAACTCGTGGATATACTGCATCCCCGCCGCTACGGTCAGGTCGTGCGTCGTCCCGTAGGCATCGGGATCCTGTTTGCTGCCGTAGTAGCTCTTGCGCGCCGTATTCTGAAACGAGGCATAGGCATTGAAGCGGTTGCGGCGGTCGGGCGACGAGATGTCGAACGAAAGGCTGCCCCCGTCGATCGAATGGTCGATCTGCTCGGCGATCAGCGCCTCGTGGGGCGGCCGGTCGAGCATGTCGCCCCCGCGGCGGAATTCGTTGATATGGTGGTACTGCGCCGTGATGCGCGAATAGGCGCCCGTACGGAAGAACGTACGCATGCCCACCGACTGGCTGTTGATGACGGGCACTTCGGTGAAGCCGTCGCCGTCGTGGTCGTAGCCCGAACGGTGGCGGCTCTGGCCGAAGACGCAAAGCCCCGCCCGGCCGCTCTCGGTGACGAGCGAAGCATTGAGCATCGTATTGTTGTCATAGGAATTGCTGCCGCCGATCGAAGTGAGCGTATGCGACATCTGCGCCGAATTGCGCGAAGGCTCCTTCGTAATGACGTTGATCGTGCCGCCGATGGCCGACGACCCGAACAGCGCCGAGCCGCCGCCGCGCAGCACCTCGACCCGCTCGATCATGTTGGCCGGGATCTGTTCCAGGCCGTATACGCCCGTCAGGGCCGAGAATACCGGGTGCGAATCGACCAGGATCTGCGAATAATGGCCGTCGAGGCCGTTGATGCGCACCTGCGTGAAGCCGCAGTTCTGGCAGTCGTCCTCGACACGCACGCCGGGCTGGAACGACAGCCCCTGTGCCAGGCACGAGGCATTGGTCTTCTCGAACAACCCGGCGTCCAGCACGCTCACCAGCGCAGGCGCCTCCCGGCGCAGCCGGGCGGAACGGCTGGCCGATACGACCACCTCGTCCATCGAAATGCCGCTCTGCACCACCTCGAAATTCAGTTCGGCCGTCTGCCCGCGCCTGAGTGTCACCTGCTGCGTCTGCGAGGCATAACCCAACGCGCGGACTTCGAGCGTCAGCGCGCCCTCGGGCAGGTTTTTCAGGAAATAATGCCCCGAAGCGTCGGTCGTGGTGCCGAATGCCGTGCCCGTCACGGCGATGGTCGCATAGGGAATATGTTCATGCGTGTCGCGGTCGACCACATGGCCGAAGATATTGGCGTCGGTACTTTTCTTCGGCGCCTCGACACCAAGTACCAGTACACACCGGCACATGACGAGTGCCAGCAAAATATATTTTTTCATTGCTTGTCAGATAATAAATAGTATGGGCCGGGCTGCATGCACCCGGAATATGAATCAGGAAAATGGAGGGGATCGCCGGTTACGCGACAGGGGGCGCACGCAGCGAAATGCCCGACGCCTGCTCATAGAGTTTGCAGCGGGTTGCCTCGGGCAGCAGCACGGCCAGCATCTCTGCATAGAACGAGTGCACGGTCGGCGCGATGTCGAGGTAGGGGAAGAAATAGAAATCGTCGATGATACACCTGTCGACGATGATCGTATGGGCACCGTTGTCGGGCACCAGATCGCCGCAGTGCGCGGAGAAATGCGCATGGTCTTCGTTGTAGATATGCACCTTCTGCCCCGCGTAGGCCGCGAGCAGAACCAACAGCAGCAAAGCCGCATAGAGTCTTTTGGGTGCGTAGCGTATCATCTTTCCGAGCCAAAGATAGCAATAAAAAAGGGCCGTTCAAAACGGCCCTGCAAAAATACCCTAAAATGGGGATATATGTCGTGTCCACGTACCCGGATGCCGGGAGGCGGACGATGGGCGCCGCCACCCTGCGGATCGGGCGCCTCAGATGCTGATGTCGAGGATCTCGAAATGGATCGTCCCGGCAGGCACCACCACGTCGACGCAGTCGCCTTTCTTGTGCCCCAGCAATGCCTTGGCGATGGGCGTACCGATCGCCAGCTTGCCTTCGCGCAGGTTCGCCTCGTGCTCGGCGACGATCGTGTAGGCCACCTCTTTCTTGGTGTTGTGGTTCAGCAGCGACACCTTGCTCAGTATCTGCACCTTGCTCTTGTCGATCTTCGACTCGTCGATCACGCGGGCATTGGCGAGCGAATCCTCCAGCTTGGCGATACGCATCTCCAGCAGACCCTGCGCCTCACGGGCGGCGTCGTACTCCGCGTTCTCCGAAAGGTCACCCTTGTCGCGCGCTTCGGCAATAGCCGCCGATATCGCCGGACGCTCGACGGAACGCATGTGGTCGAGCTCATCCTTGAGTTTTTTGTAACCTTCCGCTGTCAGATAAATAATCTCTTTTGCCATAATATTAAACGAGTCCGACGCACTTGAATTTCATAACGCTGCGAAAGATTCCGAACATGGGGCCCGTCGAACTCACATTAGGCATCCGCAGATGCCCGTCCCACATCCAAAATCCTCCTGTATTCCCCTTTGCAGCGGGGGAACCCTGTAAAACAAACAACGTAAAAAAATAAGAATCCTGACCGGTGAAGGCCAGAACCCTGTTTCCATTGTATACAGCAAAGATAAAAAGTTATTTTCTAATTTCCAAATCTTTTTTCGCGGCGCATGGCACGGAGTATGCGCCTCGCGCGGGATATGTATATCGTACTCCTGCTCCACTTAGCCTGGGCGCTCATGGCCGTCCCCGTCGTCACGCGCCAGCAACGCGTCCCCGCCTCGGCAGCGACCTGGCTGGCGCTGATCCTGCTGCTGCCCGTCGCCGGCACGCTGCTCTACATACTGGCCGGCTACCGCCGCAACGGCCCCGCGGCGGATTGCCCCGCCTGCCGCGGCGACCGCCTCGAACAGATCATCGCCCACGGATGCGGCACACGCCCCACCCGGTACAACCGCGTCGGGCTGCTCCACAACGGCAACAACGCCTTCACGGCACTGATCGCCTCGTTGCAACGGGCCACGCGCTCGATCCACATGGAGTACTACATCATCCGCGACGACCGCATCGGGCATACCATCGCCGAAATACTGATCCGCAAAGCCCGCGCGGGGCTCGAGGTGCGGGTGATCTACGATGCCGTCGGCTCGTGGCGCCTGAGCCGCAAGACACTGCGCCGCATGCACGACGCGGGGGTCGAGACTGCGGCTTTCGAACCGGTTCGCTTCCCGTGGTTCACCACGCGCGTCACGCACCGCAACCACCGCAAGATAGTGGTCACCGACGGCAAGGTCGCCTACCTGGGCGGCATAAACATCGCCAAATACTACCTCGACGGGGATTACATGGGTAAATGGCGCGACGAACACCTGCGCGTGGAGGGCGACGCCGTGGCCGACCTGCAACGGCTCTTCATCGCCGACTGGGCGCGCGTACGCGGCGAATACCTCGACAGCCGCCGCTACATCGCCCCGCACGGCATCCGGCGGCGGCTGCCGATCCAGCTGGCCTGGGCCGAGGAGGGGCCCTCGCGGCTGACCATCGCCGACGCCTTTGCCTCGGCCATCGTCCGGGCGCACCGCACCGTACGCATCTCCTCGCCCTATTTCCTGCCCCCTGCCATGTTGCTCGACGCGCTCCGGCTGGCAGCGCGCGGCGGGGTGCGGGTACAGGTGATGATCCCCTCGTGCAGCGACTCGCCGTTCACCGACCTGATTTCCGACTCCTACATCGGCGACCTGCTCGACGCCGGGGTCGAACTCTACCGCTACGACAACGGCTTCCTGCACGCCAAGCTGCTGATCGTCGACGAGGATACCGCCTCGGTCGGCACGGCGAACATGGATTACCGCAGCCTGCTGGACAACCTCGAAGTCACGGCTTTCATCCGCGACCGGAGCGTCGTGCGGGCACTCTCGGCCACCTACGACGACGACCTGGCCTCGTGCCGCCGGATCGCGCGGGAAACATGGCGGCCCGCGGCGTGGCGGCGCACATTGGGCGACGCGCTGCGGCTGGTCTCGCCCCTGATGTAGCGCAAGCCGCGGATCGGCATTTCCGCACCGGGCCCGGCGCGCAGCCCCCCTGATTTCCGTAATTTTTCCCTCTCGCCGCCTGTCTGCCCCCACCGCCGGGCAGAGGCTCCCCTCCGTCCGCCACCGGCGCCGGAAGCACCTCCGGCCACGGATTCGGATGCCGCCGTGCGGCATCCCGGGAGGCCCGCAGGCCTCCCGCCCGGGCGGGAGCGGGAAATACGGCGCGGCACCTTATTGTTACGCACAATAATTTTTTTTGGAAATCGTTAATTTATGCGTAACTTTGCGCGATAAAGCGCCGTAAAAGATTTATCAATGAAGCAGACTTTTTTATACGCCGTGTGCGGGGTGATTCTGGTCACCGCATTTAGCGGATGCGCAGGCATCAACTCCCTGCTCAAAAGCGGACAACCCGAACTGATTTACAGCAAGGCGCTGGAGTACTACCAGAAAGAGAAGTGGTCGCGTGCCTCGACGCTCTTCGAGGGCGTCCAGCACTACTACATCGGCACGCCGCGCGAAGACAGCGTCTCGTTCTTCAACGCCCGCTGCAAGTTCAAGAACCGCGACTATGACACCGCCTCGGCCCTGTTCGACGATTTCCGCCGCAAGTTCGGCCGCAGCGCCTTCATCGAAGACGCCGAAGGCATGTACGCACTCTGCTTCTACTACCTCTCGCCCGGCCCCTCGCGCGACCAGACGATGACCGGGCAGGCACTGATCGCCATCAACGAGTTCATGTCGCGCTACCCTCACAGCGACCGCGTCGAGGATTTCAAGCAGATCAACGGCGAACTGACGCAGCGCCTGCACGACAAGTCCTACCTGAACGCATACACCTACTATAAGATAGGCCGCTACAAATCGGCCATCGTATCGCTGAAAAATGCGCTCAAACAATTCCCGGACAGCAATCACCGCGAAGAGATCATGTACATGATCGTGGACGCCAGCTACCGCTTCGCCAACAACTCGATCGCCAACAAGCAGACCGACCGCTATCTCTCGATGCTCGACTCCTACCTCTCGTTCAAGGAGGAGTTCCCCGAATCGAAATACACCAAGGAGGTCGACCGCATGGCCAAGCACGCACGGGACTACCTCGACCGCAACAAGAAGGACGAAGACAAAGACAACAACATATAACAATGGAAATCAAGAAGAACATCCCCAACAACACCATCACGCGCAAGCTGGTGGATCTGGACAAGGAAACGGGCAACATCTACGAAACGGTGAACATCATCGCCCGCCGTGCCAACCAGATCTCGACCGAACTGAAGACCGAGCTCAGCCGCAAGCTCGCCGACTTCTCTTCGCCGACGGACACCATGGAGGAGACCTTCGAGAACCGCGAGCAGATCGAAATCTCGCGCTACTACGAACGCCTGCCCAAGCCTGCGATCATCGCCACCGAGGAGTTCCTCGACGGCGAACTCTTCTACAAAGAGAACAAAGAGGCCAAGGAGTCCTAACGATACCGCCATGAATTTGCAGGGAGGTGGCATACAGGGCCCCGGCGCAGGCACTGCCTGTCCGGCCGAAGGATTGGCCGGACGGCACATACTGCTGGGCATCACGGGAAGCATAGCGGCCTACAAGGCGGCTGTGCTCTGTCGTTTATTGAGGACGGCGGGCGCCGAGGTGCGTGTCGTGATGACCCCGCTGGCCAAGCAGTTCATCACCCCGCTGACGATGGCCACGCTCTCCAGGAACCCGATCCTCGTGGAGTTCTTCGACCCCGAGAACGGGGCCTGGAATTCCCATGTCTCGCTCGGCGAGTGGGCAGACTGCTACCTGATCGCCCCCGCCACGGCCAATACGCTGGCCAAAATGGCATGCGGCATCGCCGACAACCTGCTGCTGACGACCTACCTCTCGGCCCGCTGCCCGGTGGTCGTCGCCCCCGCCATGGATCTGGACATGTACGCCCACCCCACGACCCAGGAGAACCTGCGCCGGCTGGCCGGACACGGCGTGCGGATCGCCGAACCCGCCGAAGGGGAGCTCGCCAGCGGGCTCACGGGCAAGGGACGCATGGCCGAACCTGCGGAAATCGCCGCTTATGTCGGCACCCTCCTCGCCGCGGAAAACCCCGAAAAAAAAAAGCACCTGTCCGGTAAACGCTTCGTCGTAACGGCAGGCGCCACGATCGAAGCCATCGACCCCGTGCGGTTCATCTCGAACCACTCGTCGGGCAAAATGGGCTACGCCATCGCCGGAGCGCTGGCCGCGCGCGGTGCGCAGGTGACCCTCGTCACGGGGCGCACGTCGCTGCCGACACCTCCGGGCGTGGAGCGCGTGGACGTGCTCTCTGCCGCCGAGATGTACGACGCCGCGACCGGGGCTTTCGACGGCGCCGACGGCGCTGTCATGTGCGCCGCCGTGGCGGACTATACGCCCGACGCGGTTTCGCAGACCAAGCTCAAGAAGGGCGAGGGCGAAATGCACATCACCCTGCGCCGTACGCGCGACATCGCCGCAGAGCTGGGAGCCGCCAAAGGCGGCCGCCTGCTGGTCGGCTTTGCCCTCGAAACACACGACGAACAGGCCAACGCCGAGGCAAAGCTCGCGCGAAAGAACTTCGATTTCATCGTCCTCAACTCGCTGCGCGACGCCGGCGCGGGATTTCGCGGCGACACCAACAAGGTGACCTTCATCGACCGCAACGGCCGCGAGCCGCTGCCCCTGATGCCGAAGAGCGAAGTAGCCGGACGTATCGTCGACAAAATCGAATCACTGTTAAAATAAAGACCGCCATGTTACGCCGTCTGTCGGTTGAGAACTACGTGCTTATCGACAAGCTCGAAATGGAGCTGGATCCCCACCTGAACATCATCACGGGTGAAACGGGAGCCGGCAAATCCATCCTGCTCGGTGCCCTCGGCCTGCTGCTGGGCGCCAAGAACGACGGCTCGGCCATGAAGGACGCCGCACGCAACTGCGTGGTCGAAGGCACCTTCGACCTCTCGGGGCGCGACATGGAGGCTTTCTTCGCCGGGAACGACCTCGACTATGCGCCGGAGACTACCGTAACGCGCATGATAACCCCGACCGGCAAGAGCCGCGCCTTCATCAACGACCTCCCGGTGCAACTGGCCCAGCTGCGCGAATTCGGCACCCGCCTGATCGACATCCACTCGCAACATCAGAACCTGATCCTCTCCTCGGAAGAGTTCCGCACCTCGGCGCTCGACACCGTGGCCGGGAACGGGGAACTGCTCGCACAATATGCCGCGCAGTACACGCGGCTTACGGAACTGCGGCGCCGGCTCGCCGCCCTGCGCGAAGCCGCCGCCGACGGACGCCGCGACGAGGAGTGGCTCCGCTTCCAGAGCGAAGAACTCACGGCTGCCAACCTGCGCGAAGGGGAACAGGCCGCCATCGAGGAAGAACTGGCCGTACTGGAGAACGCCGACCGCATCGGCGAGGTGCTCACTACGCTCCGCAACGCCCTCGATGCCGACGAAACCGGGGTGCTCACGCTCCTGAAAAATTCCGAGAACGACCTGACACGCATCCGCGAACATTTCCCCGCGGCCGGGGAATACGCCGCACGCCTGCACTCCGTACTCGAGGAGCTGAAGGACATCGACAACGCCGTAGCCGCCGACAGCGAACGCCTCGACGCCGACCCCGAACGGCTGGCCAAACTCGCCGCACGCCTCGACGCCCTCTACGCCCTGCAACAAAAGCACCGCGTCGCCTCCGAAGCGGAGCTGATCGCAGCCCGCGACCGCTATGCCGCACAGCTCGCCGCCATCGTACACGGCGACGAAGAGATCGCAGCGGCTGAAAAAGAACTGGACGCAGCCGCACAGAAGGCCGGCTCGCTGGCCGACAGGCTGCACAAGGCACGCGCAAAAGCCGCCCCGGCCTTCGAAAAACAGATACTGGCGACGCTCGCACAGCTGGGCATGCCCGAAACCGTATTCCGAGTGGCGCTCACCCCGCTCCCCGACCTCGGGCGCACGGGAGGCGACGGCGTGGCATTCCTCTTCTCGGCCAACCGCAACGCGACGCCCCAGAGCGTCGAACGTATCGCCTCGGGCGGTGAGCTCTCGCGGGTCATGCTGGCGCTCAAATCCCTGCTGGCCCGGCGCATGCAGTTGCCGACGGTCATCTTCGACGAGATCGACACGGGCGTCTCCGGGCGCATCGCCGACGCCATGGGCGAGATCATCGAATCACTCTCCGCGACGTTGCAGGTCGTGGACATCACCCACCTGCCGCAGGTGGCGTCGAAAGGCGCAGCCCATTTCGTGGTCTACAAACGCGACGGGCGCACCGACATCACGCGCCTGACGGACGAGGAGCGCATCACCGAGATCGCCAAGATGCTCTCCGGCAGCCGCATCACCGATGCCGCCATAGCCCAGGCACGCATTCTGCTGGGCAAATAACCGCACACGCAACTACCCGCCGGCCGGAACGAACCTTTTGTCCGGCGCACTTTATGAACTCCGTATATTGACCCCGACATTTACCGCACAATGAATGAATTGACGAAGATTGCGGCCGCCAACCAGCAGCGCGCCCGCGAGGTTATCCGCGACTCCGGGCTCGAAGCCGCATGGCGCTCCGTCGGCGCCGAACCCAACCTGGTCGGGTCGCTCCGCACGGGACTGCTGATGACGCACCACGACATCGACTTCCACATCTACTCCTCACCGCTGCGCCTTGCGGACAGCTTCGCAGCCATGGCGCGCCTGGCCGAAAACAGCCGCATCCGCAGCATCACCTTCAACAACCTGCTCGACGCCCCCGACCAATGCCTCGAATGGCATGCCTGGTATGCCGATGCCGACGACCAGTTATGGCAGATCGACATGATCCACATGCCCCGGGGTTCGGCCTACGACGGCTATTTCGAACGGGTAGCCGACCGCATCGCCGCCGTGCTGACCGACCGGACGCGCGAAACGATCCTCCGGCTCAAATACGAAACCCCGGAGGCGGAGAAGATCATGGGTATCGAATATTACCAGGCCGTACTGCGCGACGGCGTGGGCACCTACACGGAATTCGAAGCCTGGCGTGCCGCCCACCCCGTGACGGGGATTCTGGAGTGGATGCCCTGACAAAAAATGCGGCCCTGTCCTGCCAAAAGATCGGAACCGGGAGCAGGGAACAGGGGCGGCAATGGCGCAGCACACGCCGCCGGTATCGGGCATTCAACGCCGTGCATCGCACAATCCGGCATCCCCGGGGCACGCAGCGCATGACAACAAGCCCGCACATAAAAAAAGCAACCCCGCAGGGTTGCTTTTTTCAATCGGCGACGGCACCGCAACCCGCCTCGGCCGCTATCGGCACGGGCTCAGTCAGCCCGGTATTTCCTGTTGGTGACGTCGATCGTCCGGGCTTCGAACAGCCCCAGGTCGGCGGCAGGGCAAGCATTCGCAGGGACATTTCTGCCATCGTAAATATCGGCAAAATCATAGCTGCTGTCCGTAGTCAGCCAGTTCCACAGCTCGGGATAAACCTCCTTGATATGCACCGATTCGCGCGGATAGTTGAACCAGTCGAACCCGCAGAGGTAGCCGCCGTTCTCGTCGACATACTCCGTCCCCGTGGCGGTGATCACCAGCCCGTAGGGCAATTTGTCCTTGTCGAACGAATCGTTCAGGTAGGCAGTCGACAAGGCATAGAGTTCCACGCCGTTATCCACCTCGATATACCACTCAACGCGCATCGGGCCGTTCCCTTCGATCTTCGACACATCCCAGTTGCGGATCGTCGATCCCAGGTACTCCCCGACCTTGATATTGGCCTTGTCGTAGGTGTTGAGCGTCCCTTCCATCGACTTGAAATACTGCGACCGGCAATCGGCACCTTCGGGGGTGATCAACCCCTTGAAGATACGCTTGCCGCCCTTGTAAACGACACATCCCAGTTTGATGGATTTCGTCGACCCCAACGCCACGGGCTGTACGCCGAACCCGAAAATGTTCTGCCGGGTCTGGTACAGCACATGGATGACCAGGTCGTTGTAATCGTAATCCCCGCGCCTGGAGTCCTCGAAACATACTACCTGGAACAACTGCGATTTGTTGCCTGCGAAATTGGGGTACTCATCGCGCGGGACGAACGTCGTCGTCAACCCCTCGTCCGAACGGGTCAGGGTCATCCGCGGCACCCAGATCGTCATGGGGCTTTCGGCTTCGGCCAGCGTCACCCCGTATGCCTTCACTACGGTGATGCAACCTTCTTTCACGGGGACATCGTACGTGCCGGCCATTTGGTAATGGTCGATGTCGACGTCCACGGGACTGCCGGGACGGACATCGCTTTTCTCAATGCAGGAGGCAGCCAGGAAGGCCAGCATTAAGATGGTAATTTTCTTCATTGTGGGTGTGTTAGATTAATAAAATGGTTCCGCATCTCCCGTTGCACTTCTTCCCCACTCCTGGGAACCGATTATTTTGCTCGGACAAAGTTAGATATTCCCGCCTCAAACACCAAACAAATCAGCCAAAAACGCACTCAATACAGCCCAATTTCATTTTCAAAGCCCGCCTGCCGCACCGGCAGGGCCTGAGGCTGTAATTTTCGCATTCGGCCTGCCGATCATAGCAATGGCCTATCGCATCGACGGCATTTCGGACTGCCACACACCCGGCTCATGGCTCCCGGGCGCATGAGCGACAAAGACGCAGCCGACACTACAAGCCCGGGCAATTCGCCGGGGCACAGATCGGCTCGGCCGGCATATGATAGATGCCGAACCGCAAATGTGCGGACAGGAATAGCCCTGCGGCCAACGAAGTACCCGCCGCCCCGGACGGAACCCCTCCCGGCCAACCGCCCGCGGCGCCGGAGAATGCCGCTTCGACCGCTTCGCGGCAAAACAAAAACCGGAGCCTCAGCGGAGGCTCCGGTTTTCCATATTGCGAACCGATGATTACATCATGCCGCCCATACCGCCTGCGGGCATAGCAGGCATGGCGGGAGCATCGGATTTCTTCTCCGCCAGCACGCATTCGGTGGTCAGGAACATCGAAGCGATCGAAGCGGCATTCTCCAGCGCAACGCGCGACACCTTCGTCGGGTCGATGATACCGGCCTTCAACAAGTCTTCATACTTGTCGTCGCGGGCGTTGTAACCGAAGGCATCCTTGCCCTCCTTCACCTTGTTGACAACGACCGAACCTTCGCCGCCGGCGTTCTCGACGATCTGGCGCAGCGGCTCCTCGATCGCACGTTTCACGATCTGGATACCGGTCGTCTGGTCTTCGTTGGCACCCTTCATCCCTTCGAGGGCCGCCGTAGCGCGGATGTAAGCCACACCGCCGCCCGGGACGATACCCTCTTCGACAGCGGCACGGGTCGCAGCCAGTGCGTCGTCCACGCGGTCTTTCTTCTCCTTCATCTCGACTTCGGTAGCGGCACCCACATAGAGTACGGCCACACCGCCGGCCAGTTTGGCCAGACGCTCCTGGAGCTTCTCCTTGTCGTAATCCGACGTAGCCTTGTCGATCGAGGAGCGGATCTGAGCCACGCGGGCTGCGATCTCCTCCTTCTTGCCGGCACCGTCGACGATCGTAGTGTTCTCCTTGTTGAGCGTCACCTTGTCGGCCGTACCGAGCATCGTAAGGTCGGTATCCTCCATCTTCATACCCTTGTCGGTCGAGATCACCGTAGCACCCGTCAGGATGGCGATATCCTCGAGCATCTCCTTGCGGCGGTCACCGAAGCCCGGAGCCTTGCAGGCGGCGATCTTCAGCGTACCGCGCAGCTTGTTGACCACGAGCGCCGACAGCGCCTCGCCGTCCACGTCCTCGGCGATGATCAGCAGCGAACGGCCGCTCTGCGCCACCGGCTCGAGCACGCCCATCAGCTCCTTCATCGTCGAAATCTTCTTGTCGGTAATCAGGATGTAAGGCTTCTCGAGCTGTGCCTCCATCTTCTCGGGATCGGTCATGAAGTAAGCCGAGATATAACCGCGGTCGAACTGCATACCCTCTACGACCTCCACATGGGTCTCGGTACCCTTGGCCTCCTCGACGGTGATCACGCCTTCGTTGTTGACCTTGGCCATCGCCTCGGCGATCAGCTTACCGATCGTCTCGTCGTTGTTGGCCGAAATAGTGGCCACCTGCTCGATCTTGTCGAAATCCGAGCCCACCTCCTGGCTCTGCTTGCGCAGGGACTCGACCACTTTGGCCACGGCCTTGTCGATGCCGCGTTTGAGATCCATCGGATTGGCACCGGCCGTCACGTTCTTCAGGCCTACGCCGATGATCGACTGTGCGAGCACCGTGGCGGTCGTCGTACCGTCGCCGGCATCGTCGTTGGTCTTCGAAGCGACCTCGCGTACCATCTGGGCGCCCATGTTGGCGAAAGCGTCTTCGAGCTCCACCTCCTTGGCCACCGTCACACCGTCCTTGGTGATCTGCGGCGCACCGAATTTCTTGTCGATGATCACATTACGGCCTTTGGGGCCCAGCGTCACCTTCACTGCGTTCGACAGCGCATCGACACCCTCCTTGAGCAGTTCGCGCGCCTCAACATTATATTTGATATCTTTTGCCATAACTTTATATTTTATATTCGTTCATAAGCTTATCCCCGGAGTCCCCCATTTCAAAGGGATTTTCAGAGGGAATGTAAAAATTTCGAGGTCATGACGACCGGTTATCGTCAGATAATCGCCAAAATATCGTTCTGCTTCATGATCAGGTAATCCACGCCGTCGACCTGGATCTCCTGCCCGGCATACTTGCCGTAAAGTACCTGGTCGCCGACCTTGACTTCCATTTTGACCTCCGAAGTACCGGGGCCCACAGCGACTACTTTACCTGCCAGCGGTTTCTCCTTCGCCGTGTCGGGGATGATCAGTCCGCCGGCCGTTTTCTCCTCCGCGGGATTCGGGAGGACGAGTACACGATCCGATAATGGTTTTACATTCATAGCTTTTCAGTTTTTAGTTTATTATTGAATAGTTTGTTGCGCGTTAGCACCCATAGTCCCATCAATAGATGTGCCAACCGTTTTTTGGCAGACGCCAGGTGACAAAGGTACAGTCCGGCCTGCCATTTTGTCACCCGGGGCATTTTCCCGAAGATTTTTCACCGTTTTTTTTGCACGGACAAAAAAAGTGTATTACATTTGCATCCCGATACGACCGTTCGACGGTCACACGGTGGATGTAGCTCAGTCGGTTAGAGCGTCGGATTGTGGTTCCGAAGGTCGTGGGTTCGAGCCCCATCTTCCACCCGAAAAGGTCTTCGAAAGAAGACCTTTTTTGTTGGCAGATAGCCGCAAATCAGCGCAAACAATCCTGTATATCAACGACATGCGGAATTATTTCGTTTTCAGGCCATTGATAAAACGCTCCGAACAGCTTATCGGACGGGAAATGCAGAAGATCGGCCAAGTGTTCGCCGCGGCAAACTGAACGGCGGTAAATAAGGAACCGGGCATCGGAGCAGTTAATGGCTCCGATGCCCGGTTGCCTATCAAAAATCTACTCCGCACTTTGGCTACAGCAGTTCGGTGCCGCAGGGAAAGACCTGCATGGGGTACGGTTCAGCAACCGTTTCATGCGACAACTATTTTTCCGGCGTTTTATATCCGATCAGCCGGGGCTGCTTGCGGGCCTGCGGGGTTTTGACAGACAGGGCGGCGATTGCCTGATAGATATTGTCCAATTCCCTGCGCATATCTTCCGAAAGGTCGTTTATCGCTTCGGCGTTGTCCTCGTCGGTACGTTCGAGCAAAGCCAGTTTCGCGCGGATTTCGGACAGCTCGGCCGTCAGTGTCGTCGTTGTAGTGATGTAGTTGCGCATGGCGACAAAGGCCCGCATGACAGCGATATTCACCTGAATAGCGGCGTCACTTCTTAATACGCTCGAAAGCATGGATACACCTTGCTCGGTAAAAGCAAAAGGCATATATCTCGTGCCTCCTTTGTTTGAGGTCACAATTTGTGACCTCAAACTGTCTTTCAATGAGTTATACTCATCTATGGTTATTTCAAACATGAAATCCGCGGGGAATCGTTCGATATTACGGCGTACCGCCTGTTTCAAAACTTTTGTTTGAACTTGGTACAGTGGTGCCAGGTCGAAGTCGAGCATCACGCGCTGGCCGCGGATTTCGTAGATTTTATTTTGGATAAGGGTTATATCATTCATAAGTTCGGGTTGTGGGGGCTGATTCTGGTGTCGGCAGTTATTTCCATTTTGGAAACAACTGCTTTTTCGTCAAGTTCGCGGCTGTCGAAGATATTTTTCAGGTGCTTGCTGATTGCAGGGACTTCCACGCCGAAAATTTGAGCCATTCCTTTCTGGGTCGTCCAAATGGTTTCGGCGTCGGCGTCGGCAATTACCTGTATGCTGGTTTTGCCGTCCTCCGAATTGTAAAACAGAAAATTCGTATAGGCTTCAATTTCATTTGCCATAGTAGCGGTTATTTGTTTTTCTGCCGGGCGTAGTAGTCGATCTGCGCCGTGCAGACCCGTTCCACGATGTCGCGCAGGCGTTCGACTTTCGGCAGCAGCGCGTCGATGTCCTCTTTCGTTATTTCAAAATCGGGATTATAGCGGGATTCGACATAAGCCCGTTCCAAAAGTTTGAAAAGTCGTTCTTCCTCCGGCGTGTCGCGTGGAAACGCTTTGAATATTTCGGTCGTAAACCGCTTGCAGCGATTCATCAATTCAGTAAGTCTGTGTTCTTTGGGGCTATATAAAGTAAATACTAATTCTATTATACGCAAAAGATTTTCTGTGGCTTGATGCAAGTTAAATGAAGCCATTTTATAATTCTTCCTATTATAAGAATCAATATTTAAAAGAATGAACTCAATCGCTTTCGGTTTGAAATTGTCATCATAATATTTCTGCGCCCGCTCCTGAATCTCGTCGAAATTCAACTTGCGGCGGCGGGCCAACTTGTATTCACCCGAATCATACAGAATAATTCCCTGTCGTTTTATCTCCGTTTCGAAATAGTGGGCTTTTGAGAGCGCATAGTTGAAGTCGTCTATCCCGTAATTGATAAATTGGGGCTTGGTATGGAAAGGTCTGTTCTTGTGCTGAAAAAAAGCGTCGGCAATTTTGTCATACAGCGAATACTCAATCGCCCCGATTGGCTTGCGCGTCAGGATCAGTATGTCGTAATCGCTCATAAAGTAGGTCGGTACGCCGAACTCGATGCGCTGGTCGTAATCGACATGGGTATTCCGGGCATAACTGCCGTACAGGATAACCATGCCGACATCCTTTATGTTCCGGCGAACCAGATCGACAAGCTGTTTCAGGTCGTTCCGTTTATTTTCGGGTAAGAAGTTGACGCTCTTTTTCATAACTACAAAATTATGAAAAAAGTTGGTAAACCGCTTTGACCTGTCCATATTTTCGCTATATTTGCTTATCATTCCTGCAAATAGTCTGCAAAAGTTTCCCAAAAGGGGTGGCACGAAGCCACTTAAAAGAAACTAAAACAGACGATTATGCGGAATTATCAGAACTCGGCATAGCCGACGGACATAACTATAAAGGGTAAACAACTCTTTATACCATACGCAAACGTGGAAACCTCTTTCGGGAGGGTTTGAAAGTTGGTATAATGGTTGTCAGTCCTTGTTATGTCCCGCATATTTTTTGCGGGGCACGACAGGGGCGCAGGACAGCTACCAACTTTAGGTTTTCCACGACCTGCGTATGGGGCTGACACCGCGCCCCCTTTTTTATGCCTATCCGGGGCGCATTTCCAACAATCCACACGAATCTATGGAACCCCGTTGCGTCCTGCCGTCCATGCGTACTATCTCCGCACCTGCGGATTGCACCCGCCCCCTGCTTGGGAGCGGGCGGAATCGGTATGTGCGGATTTTGCCGTCCGGCACGGCGGAACGTTCTCTTTTTCGAATAGTTCGTCAAAAACTATTATATGTAACATACCCAAAATTGTCAGGCCCATTCGTCGAATTTCATAAGGCAATATTTTGGGTAGGGGGATGGGATCCGTACTCCCTCCCCCTTTTTTCGAATCGTTCGTCGAAAACTATTATATGTAGTTTCAGCCGAGGGTCAACGGAACGCTGCCCCGCCGTACAATCCGGTGCGGCGGAGTTGGCAGCATGTGCCCGGGCTTTTGGGATGCGGCTTTGCCGCGCAAAACAGGAAATCCCGCCTTTCAGCCGCAGCTAATAAATCCTGTCTGAAAGGCCGGCCCTTTATAATCTGGTCTTGCCGTCCTGCTCCCTATGGAAACGGGCAGCCTGTTTGCGCGGCATCTACGGGGCGGGCGGATTCTCCGGCCTGCTCCGGGGGCGGTTTCCGCGTTGAATTCTTCTATTGAGTGAAGTTGCGTCACTGTGTTCAGCGGAACCGCCCCTTTTTCATGCCGATACTCCCGCATGCGAATCGGCAAAACGGCACACGCATTGATGAACAACGTAAAACTCCATGATGAACGAAAACGACTTCGGCTCCGAAAAAGTCCTGCGGGCAATCAATCACCTTTACATGATGCAGGTGTGCATCTGCATCGCCGCCCTGAAAGAGTTGCGCTCGGCGGAGCTGACCGACAAAAACATCATCCTCCGGGCAATTATGCGCGACATGCCCGACTGCGGCATCTGTGCCGATCTCACGGCCGAAGATTACGGCGTCGATTTTTGGGCTGACCGGGCCGAGTATGTGAACGAATCGACGTTCAATCTCTATGTCACGCAGACCGAGGAGAACGTGCTGTGGAACATCGAGAAAAAAGGCCAAAAACCGGGGCGTCTGGCGGTTCCGCAGCAGCGGATCACCGTGCGGGGCGATGGAATGGGCACAGCCCCGGTTATTCCGCTGGCCTATCTGACGGTGTTGAGTGCCAAATTGGTGGCGATGGCTTTCCCGAACGAGCAGACAGCCGCGGAATTGTCCGACTACGACGACGAGCGGGTGATGATCGTCCTGGGCGAGCGTTTGCAGACGATATTGGAAGATTTGGCCGGGATGCCCGACGGGGATGACGGCGCAAGCCCGGTGAGTTGAGCCGCGCCCGGAAAAAACGGGGCGGCCCCGAAAGACCGCCCCGCCGCTGAAAAGTTGGCGTCACTCCTGTTCGACAGGTTCTTTTTTAACCTCTTCCGGCTCTTTCCGCCGGACGGGCTGTTTTTTCACTTGCAGTTCGCGTTCGAGCAGCTTGTCCACCAGTTTGCGTTTGGCTTGCTGGGCCTCGAGCGGTGTGGGCGGAACGTCCGAAACATCCATTTTCAGATAATCCAGATAACTCTGATACGAAATGCCGAAGATGTAGCATCCGAGCCGCTTCCAGACCCGTTTGTGGCATTTGGCCTTGTATTCGGGCTCGTGATACATCCGGTCAAATTCCTGAACCGCCTTGACCCGCAGGCGCATGTAGTAATTGTTGTAAGACATAAAATAAATAATTTTAGTTATTCGAGCGACATTGCTCACTAAAATTTACGCAATTAATTGCGGTTCAGGTTAAAAGAGAAGTCCCTTAATTCTTCGCGCGTGGAAAGTCTGCAAAACAGGTATTCGGCGGGCAGAAAAGTCCAATGATTATACTTTTTCAGATCCGCCGAGGAAGTTTCCAGACAGATGCGGCCATCGGTGTCCCGGTCGTTGACGATTCCCCACAGCGACGTTCCGCTTTCGCAACCGGGGTCGGTCGCATGGAACAAATAGACATCGCCAATACGAAATTTGCAGGTTTTTATAGTCATATCAGGTTCGTTAGATTTCTATGGCGGCAAAGGTGATAATCATAAAACGAATCTCCAAGCCGTGTAGTAACTGTAACGATATTAAAAGGAGCGAGGGGGTTAAATGAAAAATCCGGATGCGAATTGCATCCGGATTTTTATTATTCGGCCGACCATCTGCGATTGAATTCTTCGGTCAGGCGGACGACCTGCCCAAACAAGAGCGTCAATTCCTGAGTATATTTCTCCAGCCGTGCCAGTAAAGCCACGGCACGGCGGTCGTTGAAATTGGTGTGGATGGCTTTGACGGTCTGGTTGTAGTTGACCCCGACTCCTTTCCCCAAGCTGCGCAGGCAAGAGGCCAAAATTGCGGTCGCCCCGGTGCCCGGACAATAGCTATCAGTGTCCGATCCTCCCAATCCCACAGGCGGGGCAAGCCGTCAAAACGCCGGATATTGAATCCGCATACCCAGAGGCAACTCTAATTCCCGTTTACCAAAACGGCAAACAGCCGAGCATGTAACACAATGGAAAACAGCATGTTAATTTTCAGAACGAGTTAACATACATCTCATTTCAACCCCGGCGGACTTGAATTACACCCGCAATTAGGTAATTTTGTATGAGCACAAAAAACTCCCGGCGGACGAATGCTCCGACGGGATTTGCGGAACTTGCGAAACGAATGAACCTGACCTACCAACCTGCGGAGAAACCGTCGATGCAGCTCATACGCCCTTTCCCGGGGGCGGGACGGATCGTCCCGTCGCCGCCGTGCGTTTTGTCCCCGACCGTCCCGCATCGGGTTCGGGCCGCATCTCCCGCACCGTGGGACACGCCCGGGGAATTCCGGATAAAAACCGCCGCAACCAACGCGTCAACCTATTAAATATATACCCTACTAAAACCAACATTCATGAAAAACTTCTACTGCAAATGCCGGTTACACTTATGGCTCGCCTGCCTGACGGCAGGAATCGGGCTGTCAGCGTGCTCTGACGGCGACGAGGGGGGGGGAATTCGGGATACCAACCCGACAAACCCATCGAACTCGAATCGTTCTATCCTAAAACCGGGCCGATAGCGACCCAGGTAATCATCAAGGGCAAGAACTTCGGCACCGACGCCAAAGCCCTCAATGTCTATTTCAACGAAAAACGCGCAGCCGTAATCTCCTCGACGGGAGACCGCATGCTCGTCCTTGCACCCAAGCTCCCGGGCGAAGAGTGCGTCATCTCGGTCTCCGTGGGTGAGAACGAGCAGAACAAGGTACAGTTCGACGAACTGTTCGACTACATCATCCAGACCAATGTTTCCACGATCGCCGGGGGCATGAAGGGCACTACCATGCCCGAAGGAACCACCTCGCTGATCGGGTCGTATTTCTCGTCGAAGCCCGAATCGGGAATCGCCGTCGACAAGCACGACAACCTCTACGTCCGCTTCAGCATAGACGACGGAGGCAAGCACCGCGTCTACATGATGAACGAGGAGGCCGGAAATATCAAAATCCTCAACGATTTCGGCATCCTCGTAACGGGTATCCTCCTGAGCACCGACCTGGCCACAGGCAATGTATATTGGTACCACACCAACATCGGGAACAAGGGATACGGATATTTCGATCCCGTCGCCGACTACGCCAACACGAACATGGGAGACATCAAGTGGGATCACGACCTGTTCTATACCGACGGCAATTTCGCTCCCGTATGGAATGCCATCCAGACCTTCACGATGTGCCCGGCCGACAATAAATTCTACTTCTACACCAACGAGGGCGTCGTGGCCCGCTGGGATCCCGCCACCGGAAAGGGCGAGGATCTCACGCCTCCCGGCCGCTTCATAGACTCCCAAGGAGACATCATGGGCGTCGTCTTCGATCCGCGCGACCCCAACATCGTCTATTTCGCCAACCAGGGCCAGCACTGCATCTACAAGCACGACATCGCCGCTGGCACCATCGAATTGTGGGCCGGGCGGAAAAACACGGCGGGCTATCTGGACGGGCCGCTCGCCGAGGCGCAGTTCAACTACCCCTGCCAGATGTGCGTAGACCCCGAAGGCGAGGCCATCTACGTAACGGACAGGGAGAATCACTGTATCCGTAAGATCACGCTCTCGAATGGCTACGTCTCCACGTTCGCGGGGACGCCCAAATCGTCCGGCTATGTGAACGGCCCTGCCGACGCGGCCAAATTCAACAAACCGGTCGGCCTGGCCATCACCGCGGAAGGCAACCTCTACATCGGCGACAGCGAGAACTATGCCATCCGCCGCATAGCCATCGAATAAGTAGGTTTATTCACCTAACAATCCTAAACAGACATGAAGCGAATTCTATTGATATGCGCCTTCCTGCTCGCGCTCGCGGTACAGGCAGGTGCCCAGAGCAAACAGCAACAGCAGCAGCCGGTCGAGGTGAACGGACTGGTCGTGGATTCGGACGACGTTCCCATCGTCGGCGCCACGGTCTATATCAAGGACGAGCCGGGCATCGGCTCCATCACCAATTCGGAAGGCCGGTTCAAACTCACCGCCAAACTGTACAATACGCTGGCCGTATCGTTCATGGGGTACGAAACCGCCGAACAGATCATCACTTCGGCGGCCGACGTCAAGATCACCCTCCGGGAAGGCAACCAGATGGAAGAGGTCGTCGTCATCGGTATGGGTACGCAGCGCAAAGTCAGCGTGACGGGCGCCGTGGCGGTGGTCGACACCAAAGACCTCGAACTGCCCGCGACGAATATCGTCAACACGCTCGGCGGCCGCGTCCCGGGCGTGATTTCCATCCAGTCGAGCGGTGAGCCGGGGCGGAACATCTCCGAATTCTGGGTGCGCGGCATCGGCACGTTCGGCGCCAACAGCGGCGCCCTGGTGCTGATCGACGGCCTGGAAGGCAACCTGAGCCAGATCGACCCGGCCGACGTCGAGAGCTTCTCGGTGCTCAAGGACGCCGCCGCAACGGCCGTCTACGGCAGCCGCGGTGCGAACGGCGTGGTGCTCGTGACCACCAAGCGCGGTAAACAGGAGCAGCTCAAAATCACCTTCCGCTCGAACTACACCATCTCCGAGCTGCGCCGCCTGCCCCGCTACGTGGGTGCCACGCAGTATGCCGAAATGGCGAACGAAGCAGCCGTAGCCTCGGGCATGAGCCCGATCTACAACGACACGCAGATGGACATCATCCGCTACGGGCTGGATCCCGACCTCTACCCCGACATCGACTGGCAGGACGTGATCCTCAACCCCACCTCGTTCCAGCACACGCAGTATGTCAGTGCACAGGGCGGCGGCAACATCGCCCGCTATTTCGCCAGCCTGGGCATGTCGCAGGAATCGTCGGCCTACAAGAGCATGGACGACAGCAAATACAACAAGGGCGTCGGCTACGACACCTATAATTTCCGCACCAACATCGACATCAACCTGACCAAGACGACGCAGATCTACCTGGGTGCCATGGGCTTCATGTCGGTGAACAAGCGTCCGAGCATGGGTAAGAAGTACAGCCGCACCGACACGTCGCTCACCGACTGGATCTGGGATTCGCAGTCCAAGACGACCCCGCTGATGTACCCGCTGCGCTATTCGAGCGGCGAGCTGCCCGCCTCGGGTTCGGACAGCGACATCCCGCCCCACGTGCTGCTCAACTACACGGGCAACACCGTGGAGAACAAAAGCCGCACGCTCTTCAACATCGGCATAAAACAGGATTTGTCGATGCTCACCGAAGGGCTGAACATCGAGGCCACCGGTTCGTGGGATTCCCAGTCGCTCTATGGCGAAAGCCGCTACTCCATGCCGGCCCTCTACCTGGCACGCGAGCGCAACCAGAAAGGCGAGCTGATCCTTTCGGAACAGGTCACCGAGGCTTCGGTGCAGTATAACTCCGAGGCATGGAACTGGCGGAAACTCTATTTCGACGCCAAAGTCAACTACGACCGCACCTTCGGGAACCACCGCGTAGGCGGCTTGTTGTTCTACTACCTGGAAAGCACGACCGAATCGGGTGCCGACAGTTCGATGAACGCCATCGCAAGGCGTTACCAGAGCCTCTCGGGGCGCTTCACCTACGGCTTCAAGGATACCTATTTCCTCGACGTGAACTTCGGCCTGAACGGTTCGGAGAACTTCCAGAGCGGCCGGCAGTACGGATTCTTCCCGGCCGTGGCCGTGGGCTGGGTTCCCACGCAGTACGAATTCATGAAGCGGATCAAGTGGATCGACTTCATGAAGATCCGCGCCTCGTACGGTATGGTGGGTAACGACCGGATTTCCAGCGTGCGCTTCCCCTACCTGACGATCATCGAAGAGAAGACCGACGGCACACCGTGGGGCGGTTCGGGCGTACTGACCGAGAACCGCGTGGGCGCCGACAACCTGGCGTGGGAGAAAGCCAAGAAATTCGACATCGGTATGGATCTCCACCTCTTCGGCGACCGCTTCACCATGACGGTGGACTATTTCCGCGACCGCCGTGAAGGCATCTTCCAGGAACGCGCCCAGATTCCGGACTACGTGGGCGTCATCAGCATGCCCTACGGGAACGTCGGCAGCATGACCAGCTGGGGCGGCGACGGGAACTTCGAATATTTCCAGCCCCTCGGCAAAAACTTCCACTTCACGCTGCGCGGTAACTTCACGCTCTCAAAGAACAAGATCAACAACTGGGAAGAGGCCACGCAGCCTTATCCCTACCTGAGCAAGACCGGGTTCTCGAACGACGTGCAGCGGGGATTCATCTCCCTGGGACTCTTCAAGGATCAGCAGGACGTGGACATGAGCCCCGAGCAGTTCGGCACGGTACGCCCGGGCGACATCAAGTACAAGGACGTGAACGGCGACGGCGTGATCACCGACGACGACAAGGTGCCCCTGTTCGCCTATTCCGGCATCCCGCAGTTCATGTACGGATTCGGCGCCGAAGTCCGCTACAAGAACTGGACGCTCAACGTCCTGTTCAAAGGCACGGGCAACAACTATTTCCTCTACGGGGACAAGGACGGCTCGAAATTCGACGGTTACATTCCCTTCAACGGCGGATACAAGGGCAACGTACTGGCCCTGGCCTACAATCCGGCCAACCGCTGGACTTCGGCCGACTACTCGGGCAACCGGGCGACCGAGAACCCCAATGCGCGGTTCCCGCGCCTTTCCTACGGCAACAACGCCAACAACACCAAACCCTCGACCTTCTGGAAAGGCAATGCCCGCTATCTGCGCCTGCAGGAGCTGAGCCTGAACTACAACCTGCACACGCCGGGGCTGCGCAAAGCGCTCGGCCTGCAATCCATCGACTTCCAGATCATGTGCGAGAACCTCGCGGTATGGGACGGCGTGGAGATTTTCGACCCCGAGCAGGCCATGCAGACCGGGCACGCCTACCCGATCCCGCGCCGCTTCTCGCTGCAGATTTACCTGAACTTCTAACCCGAATCTCTCCTAAGAACATAAACTACCATGAAAAAATCATTCATCATACCCCTCGCGCTGGTCGGCCTGCTCACCGCGTCGTGCAACTTCCTGAACGTGGACGACTACTTCGAGGACACCTTCTCCGAAGAGCGTATCTTCGAGAGCCAATACAACATCGAGCGCTATTTCAACGGTGCGGTGAACCAGCTGCCCAAAGAGGGCCGCATCTACTACTGGTGCAGCGTCCCCGGCGCCACCGGGTCTGACGAGGCCGTCAGTTGCGGGACATTCTACAACGGCATCCTGGACGTCTCCTTCCCCGGCACGGAGCTGACCACCGACAAGATCACCTACACCGAGACGGGCGGCTGGGACTGGAATTTCAATGTCTGGCCCAACTGCTACAAGGTCATCCGCAAGGTGAACACCATCCTGCCCCACATCGACGAGGTGCCCGACATGAACGCCTTCGACAAAATGGAGTTCCGTGCACGCGCACGTTTCCTGCGGGCTTATGCCTACTACTGGATACTCCAGAACCAGGGCCCCATGATCCTCGTGGGCGACCAGGTTCTCAACACCAACGAAACGCCCGACTATTACCAGGCCGAGCGCAGCACCTACGACGAATGCGTGGATTACATCTGCTCCGAGCTCGAAGCCGCTGCGGAAAGCCTCGAAACCGAGCAGCCGTTGGATCTCTTCGGCAGCCCGACCAAAGGCGCCGCGCTGGCGCTGGTCGCACGCCTGCGCCTGCAGGCCGCGAGCCCGCTTTTCAACGGCGGAGCCGCCGCACGCCGTTATTTCGGGGCTTTCAAGCGTAAATCCGACGGAGTGCACTACATCTCCCAGACCTACGACGAAAGCAAGTGGGCTGTGGCAGCCGCGGCGGCCAAGCGCGTCATCGACCTGGGCATCTACCGCCTGCATACGGTTCCGGCCGACGAATACACCCTGCCACTGCCCTCGAACGTCCCCTCCGATCCCTTCCCTGCGGGTGCGGGCGGCATCGACCCCTTCCGTTCCTACTCGGAAATGTTCACCGGCGAAACGACGAACGTGACCAACCCGGAGCTGATCTGGGGCACGACGCAGAACATCACCGACCAGCAGGACGTCGTATTCCCGCTCAAGTTGGGCGGCAACAGTTCGATCAGCATCCCGCAACGCATCGTCGACGCCTACCGCATGGCCGACGGCCGCGACATCAACAACGCGAGCGCCGAGTACCCCTACGAGGATCGTCCCTACGACCAGACCTGCGTCACCGCAGCCGACAAGCAGCTATCGAAGAACTACACCCTGCCCGGCGGCACTTACAAGGCCTATGACAACCGCGAGCCGCGGTTCTACGCGAGCATCGGTTTCTCGGGCACCCTGTGGCAGATGCAGTCTACGACCTCGGAAGAGATGCGGAACAAGATCGTCGAGTACTACAACGGCGCCAATGCCGGCAAAAACCAGGCGGGCGTGACCAACATCTACAACCTGACGGGATACACCTGCTACAAGTACGTCCACCCGCGCGATGCGCGTACGGGCAGCAACGCCCGCACGGTTCAGAAGACCTTCCCGCTGATCCGCTACGCCGAAATCCTGCTCTCCTACGCCGAGGCGCTGAACAACCTGACGAAGACCCACGAGGTCAACGGCCAAAGCTACTCGCGCGACCTGACCGCCATGGCCGGGGCTTTCAACCAGGTGCGTTACCGCGCCGGGCTCCCGGGCGCCGACGCCGGCGAACTGGTGGACGCCACCAGTTTCAACGAGCTGATCCGGCGCGAACGCATGGTCGAGTTCCTCCACGAAAACCGCCGCTACTACGACATCTGCCGCTGGGGCATTTTCGAGGAACTGGAACGCGAGCCGCTGACGGGCCTGAACGTCGAAGCCGGAAAATGGGAGGGATTCTACGCCCCGACGGTCATCTCGTACCGTACGATCCGCGAACGGACATTCAAGTCCAAGTACATGTTCATGCCGCTGCACCGCAACGAACTGCGCAAAGTACCGAGCCTGGATCAGAACCCGGGCTGGGAGAAATAGTCAATTCCAAAAAATTCAGAAGATGAAAGCATTCAGCAAAATAACGATACTCGCCGCCGCGGCCGCCTTCCTCTGCTCCTGTGAAATGGAGTATTACAAGGAGGAGCTTTACCGCAAGGAGATATTCATTGTCAGCGGCGAAAACAACATCCTCGGGCAGGAGTTCGAATACGGCGAGAAGGGCTTCCAGGGAGAGCTGGCCATCTATGCCAGCGGCACGACGGGGCTCGACCAGAACGTCACCGTCAAACTCGGGCTGGACTTCGAGGCGATCGGCGAGTACAACAAACGCAATTTCGACACGAAGTTCGAGGAATACGCGATGGAACTTCCCGCCGAATACTATACGATCGACCCCATGAGCGTCGAGATGGAGGCCGGCAGCTGTTCGGCGAGCCTCCCGATCAACGTCAGGGTAGACGAGCTGCTCCCCGACCAGACCTATTTCATTCCGCTGCGCATCGAGTCCGTATCGTCCTGTATGCCCTCGGCCACCAAGAATTTCGTACTTTTCGAGATCCAGCGCAGGAACGACTACGCCACGACCAAGAGCAGCACCTACTACACCATGACCGGCACCACGCAGACCGGCTGGATCGTCGACAACATCTTCGGCTCGAACACCCGGCGCCAGGCGATCAACTCCTCGAAGCTGGTCATCCCCGTGGGTGAGCGCTCGGTGCGCATCCTCCCGGGCGCCACGGCCGCCAACGACAAGGTGACGACCCGCAACAACAGCCTGCGCGTGACGGTCGACCCCGAATCGTGGGTGAACGTCCCCGTCTACGTCGAAGGCGAAATCACGGACGAGGTCGTACCCATGCAGCGAGTCTCCATAACCCCCTATCTCGACAGCCAGGATGCCATCCGGGTCTCGGCCTCGCCGCTCAACGACTCTACCTACGACCCTGCGACCGGCACGTTCTACCTCTACTACCGTTACCAGCTCGCCACCGAAAGCGGGAATACTTGGCACGAAGTACGCGAGACGATGACCCGCTCCCAATACTAATCCTTATCGCAACGAACCATGAAAAGAAATATCATAGCATTCTGCATATTCTGCCTGTGTACGGGCTCCCTGGCCGCGTGCAACGACTTCGACAACCCGGCGATCCCCGACGACGAGGCGCCTGAAGTTACCCCGGCCCCCGTTCCGCCCGCCATCGACCCGTCGTGGAATTTGGTACAGATGCCCGACGAGGGAGGGCAGAATCCCCGCGTCTTCGTCTACAAGGACAAGAAATACGATGCCCTCTTCACCCGTACGCTGGGCTGGAACGGCGGCGACGGCGTGCTCACCACGGCACTGCCCGGCGGCCATGTCTTCTGGTCGTTCAACGACAGTTTCTACGGCGTGGTGGACGGCAAGACCCGCGCCCGGGGCAGTTGCAGCTTCCCGCGCAACAGCCTGATGATCCAGAAAGGGGCGACGATCGCCTCCGGACAGGAGAGCGACGACGACCTGGTATGGCTGGCCGACTACGTGCAGACGGACAACCCCTCGGGCGAACGCTACTACCAGGCCCGCACCCACATCCGCCATCCGAAAGCCTCCCTCTCCGATGCCGAGATCCAGAAAGGCGAAATCGACCAGGACTACTGCTACTGGGCCGGCGATGCCGTCGTATATGACGACCCCGCGCACGGAAAAATCCTGCAAATGCTCTGGACGGGCGTGGAACCCGGGTCGCTGAAAAACATCGACGGATGCCTGCGCGAGTACAGCCTCGAAGGCGAGCCGGGCGACGGGCAATACATGTCGGTGCTTTCGACCGACTACAATTTCAAATCCGACGGCCTGGGTTACGGCTCGACCATGTTCGAAGACACCGAAGGGGGACATATCTACCTCTATACGACCAAACAGGTGAACCTCGTTTCGCGCGTGCTGGTGGCCCGCACAGAGACGCTCGACCTGGGCAGCCCGTGGTCGTACTACATCCGCGACCTGAGCGGCGACTACCATTGGCAGAGCTCCGTGCCGAGCAACGAGGAGATGGAACGTTCCTACATCACGGCCGAATCGGGTTCGATGCCGTGGGTCTTCGAAAAAGACGGCGTCTACTACATGTGCATGGAGGCCTTCCCCTTCGGCCGCGACATCTACCTCTTCCGCAGCCAGACGCCTTACGGCCCCTTCACCGACCGGACGCTGCTCTTCACGCTGCCCGCGACGCTCGACAAGCTGGGCAGTCCCTACCACCAGCGCTGGTACATGATCAACCTCCACCCGGCGCTTTCGCGCCAGGGCGAGCTGGTATTCTCGACCAACAGCGACCCGGCCAACTTCTGGGACAATTTCAACCGCGTCGGCAGCGCCGATTTCTACCGGCCCTACTTCTTCCGCGTATATAACTGGGAACACGTTTACGACTCGGACGACGATTCCGGCACGGGAACGGAGGAATAGCGATCCGCGCGCACTCCGTTCCCCCGCCGGAGCGGAGTGCGCACCCTCCCCCGTCCGAAAAAAACGCACGCCATGATAAAACGAATTTTCGCACTCTGCCTTTCGCTGCTCGCCGCCGGCGTCAGTGCACAGGAATGCATCCCGCTCGACAGCCGCAGCGGACATATCCGTTGGGAGGTACGGCCGTCGGAAGGCGACGCCCTGCCCGCCGTCCCGGCCATCGTGCCCGGCTGCGTCTTCGCGTCGTACGTTGCGGCCGGCGTGGAAGCAGACCCCAATTTCGGCGACAACGCCTACCGCACGGACAAGAGCCGCTACGACCGCAATTTCCGCTACACGGGGCTCTTCCCAACGCCCCCGGTCGGCGAAGGCCGCCCCCTGTGGCTCCGCTTCGAAGGGGTGAACCGCAAGGGTACCGTCCGCCTCAACGGCCATCAGTTGGGGCACCTCGACGGCTTCATGCAGCCGGGGGACTACGACATCACCCGGCTCGTGGCACCCGATGGGGAGAACCGCCTCGAAGTCGAGGTCGAATGGGTGGGATACCCCGTGCCCAATTTCCGCAGCCCGACCTATATCTCCAGCGCCGGGTGGGACTGGATGCCCTATGCCCCGGGGTTGCTGAGCGGCATCACCGACGATGTCTACCTGTCTCTCTCGGGCGACGTACGCCTCGTCGAACCGTGGGTGCGCACGAAGGTTCCCGACCGCGAACATGCGAAGGTCGAACTCCTTACCGACGTGGAGAACCGCTCTGACAAGGCCTGCGAGGGCGTGCTGCGGGGCGAGATCCGTCCCGGAGGCATCGCCTTCTCGCACCCCGTCCGCCTCGAAGCGGGCGAGCGGCGGACGATCCGGCTCACGGAGCGCGAGGTTCCCGGCCTGGCCGTAGAGCATCCGCAGCTCTGGTGGCCCAACGGCATGGGCGACCCCGCGTTGTACACCTGCCGCCTGGTGTTCGAAACCGACGGGCGGCAATCGGACGCACGGACAGTAACGTTCGGCATCCGCGAATACGGCTACGAGTGGCACGACGGCATCTTCCGCCTGAAGATCAACGGCGAACCGGTCTATGTCAAGGGCGGCAACTGGGGCATGAGCGAATGGCTGCTCCGCTGCCGCGGCGAGGAGTACGACACCCGCGTCGCACTCCACCGGCACATGCATTTCAACATGATCCGCAACTGGATCGGCTCGACGACCGACGAAGAGTTCTACGATGCCTGCGACCGCCACGGCATCATGATATGGGACGACTTCTGGCTCAACTCGCACCCCAACCTGCCGCACGACCTGGGGGCCTTCCAGCAGAACGCCGTGGAGAAGATCAAGCGGCTGCGCAACCATCCTTCGATCGCCGTCTGGTGCGGCGACAACGAAGGCGTACCGCAGGCCCCGCTCGACGACTGGCTGCGCGGCGACGTCGCCCACTACGACGGCGGCGACCGCCTCTACCAGTCCATATCCAATGCGCAGGGACTTTCGGGAAGCGGGCCGTGGGCCAATTTCCACCCCGGCTGGTACTTCGCTGCCTACCCGATGCCCTACGGTTACAAAGGCCGCCCGGCATGGGGTTTCCGCACCGAAATCGGCACGGCGGTATTCACGACGTTCGAGAGTTTTCGCAAATTCATGCCCGAGGAGTCGTGGTGGCCCCGCAACGACATGTGGGACAAACATTTCTTCGGCAAGTCGGCGGCCAACGCCGCCCCGGACAAATATTTCGAGACCGTGGCCGAAAACTACGGCGAGGCAGACGGGATCGAGGATTTCTGCCGCAAGGCGCAGCTGCTCAACCTAGAGGTCAACAAAGCCATGTACGAGGGCTGGCAGCATCACATGTGGGACGACGCCACGGGCATCATGACCTGGATGAGCCAGCCGGCCTACCCGTCGCTCGTATGGCAGACCTACGACTATTACCTCGACCCGACGGGTGCCTACTGGGGCATACGCAAGGCGTGCGAACCGGTGCATATCCAGTGGAGCCATGCCGACAATTCGGTCAAGGCAGTCAATACGACGCGCGAACCGCTCGAAGCGACGGCCACGGCACGGGTCTACGACCTCGACGGGCGGCTCCTGCCGCAATTCACGCAGCAGCTCAGGGTCTCGCTCGCGGCCAATACGGCCCGCAGCCTGTTCGACCTGAATTTCTCGGAGGGCAACCTGGCCCGCAACCGGCCCGTGAAAGCATCCTCCTCATCGCCCGACGGCGCAGGTGCCGGGGCTCTCACCGACGGCAACGATTCGAGCCGCTGGGCGAGCGAGTACAGCGACGACCAGTGGATCGAGGTCGACCTGGGCGAGCGCCGCGCCTTCACCGAAGTCGTGCTCCGCTGGGAGGACGCCCACGCCGCAGCCTACAAACTGCAACTCTCGGACGACGGCCGCACGTGGCGCGACGTCTATGAAACGCAGGACGCGCAGGGCGGCGAACAGACGATCCCGCTGCCGTTGCAGCAGGCCCGCTACGTCAGAATGCTCGGACTCCGGCGTGCCACGCAATGGGGCTACTCGCTCTATGAAATGGAAGTCTACCGCCGCGACGCGAAAGCGCCGAAACTCTCGCCCGTGCATTTCATCCGGCTGGAGCTCACCGACCGCGACGGGCGCCTGCTCTCGGACAACTTCTACTGGCATGCGACCCGCCGCGGCGACTACACGGCGCTCAACACGCTCGCCCCTGCCAAGCTGCAGGTACGTTCGCAGCTGTCCGCCGCAGGCGGCCGCAAGGTCATCCGCACGACAGTCAGGAACGTCGGACGTTCGGTGGCCTTCGCCGTGCACGTGCAGCCCTACCGCCGATCCGACGGCGAACGCATCCTGCCCTACGTGGCCGACGACAACTACTTCACGCTCCTGCAGGGCGAAAGCCGGCAGATCGACTTTGAATTCGATGCCGGCCTGCTTCCCGACGACCGCTACACGGTTCGGGCCGAGGCTTACAACCGCTGAAAACGACAGCACAAAATTTCGAACCCATGAAAAGAACCCTGCTATACCTGCTCCTGCTGCCCGCGCTCCTTTCCGGCACCTGCCTCTTGGCGGCCGGTCCGGCCGGCAATGCCGGGCACGGCGCAAAGCCCTGCCTGCGGCGGCTGACCTGCGAAGGGCTGACCGATCCGCTCGCCATCGACACGGCGACACCCCGCTTCGGGTGGCAGCTCCGCTCCGGGCGCCGGGGCGATGCCCAGCGCAGCTACCGGATCGAGGTTGCCTCGGACAGCCTGCGGCTGCTGGCCGGAGACGCCGACTTGTGGGACTCGGGCTGGGTACGGTCGAAGCGTTCGGTGGGAGTCGCCTACGAGGGGCTTCCGCTGACGGCCCGGACGCAATGCTGGTGGCGCGTCACTGCGCGCACCGAAAAGGGCAACCGGAAAGCCGTCTCCCCCGTCGCCCGCTTCGGCATCGGCCTGACCGACCCGGCATCCGTCTCGGGTGAATTCATCGGCTGCCCGGAATCGGGCGCCACGGCCGTGCTCCTGCGCCGGGCATTCACCCTCCCGGCATGCGGAGACGAAGCGTTGCTGCACGTCAATTCGCTGGGATACCACGAAATATGGGTCAACGGCCGCAAAGTCGGCGACGCCTGCCTCGCCCCCGCCCTCTCGCAGCTCGACAAACGCTCGCTGTGGGTGACCTACGATGTCCGTCCCTACCTGCTCGAAGGCGACAACGAGCTGGTGATCTGGCTCGGGCAGGGTTGGTACAAGCGCGGCACGTTCGGACGCTGGCAGCCCGACGAACCCTACACCGAACCGCTTGTGCGGGCACAACTGGACATAGGCACCGCAAACACCTGGCAGACCGCCTGCCGCACGGACACCGCATGGCGTGCCGCGCTGAGCGGCTACCGCGACACGGGGTCGTGGAACGCCCTCGACTTCGGAGGCGAAGAGATCGACGCCCGGCGCAACCCGCGCTCGATGTCCCCCTCCGACCTGGACGCGCTGGCATGGCAGCCGGTAATCACGGCCCGGAAGCCCGGGCACCGGGCGACGCCGCAAATGGTCGAGCCCGACCGCATCCAGGAGCGGCTGACCGCCCGCGTGCTGGACGAGGCGGCACCCGGCGTATGGCGGATCGACTTCGGCAAGGTCGTCACCGGCTGGCTGGAGGCTCATTTCTCGGGGCTTCCGAACGGGGCGCGCGTCGAGATCGAATACAGCGACGAGACGGACGGCGACGGCAACCTCATCGACCAGCGGCAGCGCGACACCTACATCGCCCGCGGCGACGGCCGGGAGCGGTTCTGCAACAAGTTCAACCACCACGCTTTCCGTTACGCCGAGGTGCGCGGACTGGCGCAGAGGCCCCGCCGGGAGGATTTCCGGGCGCTCGCCATCCACACCGACTACCGGCCCGAAGCGACGTTCACTTCGTCGGATAGCGACCTGAACGCCATCCACGACATGATCGCGCACACGCTGCGCTGCCTGGCCTACAACGGGTACATGGTCGACTGCCCCCACCTCGAACGCGCCGGATACGGCGGCGACGGTAACTCTTCCACCGAGATCCTGCAAACCCTCTGCGGTGCGGCCCCGCTCTACCGCAACTGGGTGCAGGCATGGGACGACGCCATGCGCCCCGGGGGCAGTCTGCCCCACGTAGCCCCCAACGCCGGTGCGGGAGGCGGCGGCCCCTACTGGTGCGGGTTCATCGTCATGGCCCCCTGGCAAACGTGGCTCAACTACGGCGACCGGACGCTGGTCGACCGCCACTACCCCGCCATGCGGGAATGGATGGGCTATGTCGAACGGTACATGAAAGACGGCTTGCTGACCCGCTGGCCCGACACACCTTACCGGGACTGGTTCCTCGGCGACTGGCTCGCCCCGCACGGGGTCGACACAGGCAGCGAGGCTTCGGTGTCGCTGGTAAACAACTGCTTTGTGAGCGACTGCTACGCCAGGATGGCACAGATGGCCCGGCTCACGGGGCACGACGACGAGGCGGCCGCATTCGAAGCGCGGCGCGAGGCGCTCAACCGCACGATCCACGCCCGGTTCTACGACCCGGCGACGCAAACCTACGCCACCGGCTCGCAGCTCGACATGACCTACCCGATGCTGGTGGGCGCCACGCCCGATTCGCTCCGCGCCGGCGTGGAACAACGGCTTTTCCGATTGACGCACGACGTGATGAAGGATCATATCGGCGGCGGACTGGTCGGCGTACCGGTCATCACTCGCTGGGCGGTCAGATCGCACAACCCCGAATTCATCTACCGGATGCTCAAGCAGCGCGGCTACCCGGGCTACCTGCATATGATCGACCACGGTGCGACGGCCACCTGGGAGTATTGGAGCGGCGAGCGCAGTCGCGTACACAACTGCTACAACGGCATCGGCACGTGGTTCTACCAGGCCCTCGGCGGCCTGCGCACGGACAGCAGCCACCCCGGCTACGAGCATGTATTCATCGACCCCCAGATTCCCGAAGGGGTTGAGTGGTGCCGGATCGGCAAGGAAACCCCCTATGGCCGGATCGACCTGGGCTGGGAGATCGCGGACGGCGAACTCCGGATCGACGTCACCCTGCCCCCGGGCGTCACGGCCACGGCGATCACACCCGCCGGCGCCTGCCGGGGGCGGCTCGACGGCCGCAGGCTGGCCCCGCAATCGCCCGGGACGAAGATCGCAAGCGGCCGCCACCGGCTGGTCTTCGGCCTCGCCCCGCAAAACGAAAGGCAATGACCGAAAAAGCCACGCACGGACGAAAACCAGCCGACGATACGAAAAACCGCCACCGTCCCATAAACGAATCCTAAAAACCGCTTTTGCCTATGACGCAATGAACAGACACCGGAATTTCCCCGTTGCACACCGGATCGGCCCGCCGACCCGAAACATCCGATTCAACCGAACACCTAATAAACCCATCATTTTATGAAAAAATACGCAATCATCCTTACCGCCGCGCTCTTCGTGTGCGCATTCTCCGGATGCGACGAAGAGACAACCCTCCCCTACATCCCGGTCGAAAAGCCGGACAACAACACGCCGCCCGAAGGAGACGACCCCGACACCTACACCGTCACCTACCGGCTCGACAAGGTGCTGCTGTGCGCGCCCGAGAATCCGAACGGCACCGACATCTACGGCAAACTGGACTATTTCCCTTCGCTGCGCATGACGCTCAACGTGTCGCCGCTTGCAACCACCGTCACGTTCGACAACGGCGACATCCCTTTCGTACCGTTCCCCGAAGCGCTGTCCGAAGGCCCCATCCAGTGTGTGCTGGACAGCAACGTCATCCCCAACGGGCTGCGGGTCAAAGGTTCGGACACGGTCATCGCCACCTTCGAGCAGGACGGCTTTACGACCCAGTTCCAACTGGACAGCAAACTCCTGACATACAAATACAAATTCAAGAGCCTCTAAAATTCCCCGACCATGAAAAAACTCAACAAACATAAAATACTCTCCGCGGCGTGCATCGCCGCGCTGCCGCTGCTCGTAGTCGCCTGCCTCGAATTCGACGGCATCATCCAGCCGGGCCGGGCCCTGACCGACTCGGAAATCGAAGTGACGGCCCAGCTCCGGGTCTCGCCGGGCGAAGACGGCTCGGGAAAGGTCGTATTCGCCGTATTGGCCCCCAAGGCATGGAACCTCCGCGACAATGCCACGCTCTATTTGACCACCAAGGACTACAACGCGATCCAGCACCAGCCCGAAGTCGTGAACGAACAACTCACCCTGATGCCCGCAGAGGAGAAAGACCCCAAGAACGGTCTTTCGTGGGCGGACTCCTTCATGAGCGTCATCGGCCGCGGCGGCAACGACCCCCAAACGGCAATGGAGTGGGTCGTATGGCGTTCGTCGACCACCTTCATATTCGACGACAAGATCGAAGTGGACGGACAGGAGGTCGAGACGGCCGACGTGCATGCCGACGTCAGGATCAAAATGAAGACCGGCGCCGTTCCCCTGACCTGCGAACTGGGTTACTCGTATTGCTACGACACGTTCGGCCTCAAACGCGACGAACAGCGTTTCGCCGAGGCATTCAAGCCCATCGAAACCTACAACCAGGTGTTTACCACCACGCCCTCGGTATTCCGCTACGGCGACGTCTTCGGCATCACCTTCTCGCACGGAGGCACGGCACTGAAAGACGCCGGGGAGGTATATCTCTGCGGCACGGCAATCCATGACGGCGGGCAGAAAGCCGAGGTCTCGGCCGCAGTCCCGCGCAACCGCATGGAACTGATCAGCTCCCGTTTCGAGAAATACCTCTACCCGAAGGATTTCTTCGGCCTTCCGTCCGACGCCGTGATCGAAGAACTCTACTTCTATTTCATCAATGCCGACGGCAGCATCGTCGTCAAGGACGATGAAAACGGCGGGCAGGAGTTCTTCGTCGAACAGTCCGACGAATAACCGCCCGCCCGGGATACCACCCCTCAGAGACGCGAAGCCTGTGCCGCACCTTGCGACACAGGCTTCGCCCGTTTCCAGCCCTGAAAACGGCGGCGGAATCCCCCGTCCCCACGCCTAAGGGCAGCCCTGCCGCCCCACCTGACGGCGATCTGCCGGGACAAAAAAATCCCCGGGCGGCGATGCCACCCGGGGAAAATCATGCGGCACGAGCGGCCGCCCGTCGCAAATTACTTGCGGTAAATCTTCGTATAACCGTAGATAGCCTCGTCACCGAGCTCCTCTTCGATGCGCAGCAGCTGGTTGTACTTGGCCATACGATCCGAACGCGATGCCGAACCGGTCTTGATCTGACCCGAGTTGGTTGCCACGGCGATGTCTGCGATCGTCGAATCCTCGGTCTCGCCCGAACGGTGCGACGTAACCGACGTGTAACCTGCACGGTGAGCCATCTCGATGGCGTCGAGCGTCTCGGTCAGCGTACCGATCTGGTTTACCTTGATCAGGATCGAGTTGGCGCAACCGGTCTCGATACCCTTCTTCAGGAAATCTACGTTGGTCACGAACAGGTCGTCGCCCACGAGCTGGCATTTGTCGCCGATCTCGGCGGTCAGCAGCTGCCAGCCTTCCCAGTCGTTCTCCGACATACCGTCCTCGATCGAGTCGATGGGGTATTTCGCTACGAGCGACTTGAGGTACTCGACCTGCTCCTTCGAGCTGCGCTTGGCACCCTTCTCGCCTTCGAACTTGGTGTAGTCGTACACGCCGTCGGCGTAGAACTCCGACGAAGCGCAGTCCATGCCGATCGACACATCGCCGCCTTCGCATTTGCGGCCGGGCTTGTAACCGGCCATCTTGATTGCCTCGAGGATCGACTCGATAGCGTCCTCCGTACCGTTCAGCGCGGGAGCGAAACCGCCCTCGTCACCGACCGCCGTCGAAAGGTTGCGCTTGTGGAGCACCTTCTTCAGGTTGTGGAACACCTCGGCGCCCATGCGGATAGCCTCCTTGAACGAGGGGGCACCCACGGGACGGATCATGAACTCCTGGAATGCGATCGGGGCGTCCGAGTGCGAACCGCCGTTGATGATGTTCATCATCGGGACGGGCAGCGTCTTGGCGTTCGCGCCGCCGATATAGCGGTAGAGCGGCATGCCGAAATAGTCGGCAGCGGCACGTGCAACGGCCAGCGACACGCCGAGGATGGCGTTTGCGCCGAGCTTCGACTTGGTAGGCGTACCGTCGAGCGCGATCATGGCCTTGTCGATACCCACCTGGTCGGCAACGTTCATGCCGATGATGGCCGGGGCGATCACCTCGTTGACATTCTTGACGGCGTTCAGTACGCCCTTGCCCAGGTAACGGCCCTTATCGCCGTCGCGGAGCTCGAGCGCTTCGTGCTCGCCCGTCGATGCGCCGCTCGGAACGGCTGCGCGTCCGAATGCACCCGAAACGGTGCGAACTTCGACCTCGATGGTCGGATTGCCTCGCGAGTCGAGGATTTCCCTTGCGTGAATCTCTACAATCTGCATAGTTGTAAACGTTTGAATTTATGGTTTGAAATAATGACTTCCTTTTTTGCACCGCAAAGGTACAAAATAATTGTGAATTGAGGTTTCCTAATTGTTATTTTTTTCACGAACGGCGCCTCGGGTTTCGGGGGAATCCCATAAATTATTATCTTTGTCCCCGAATGCACCCCATATATCTCTAAACAACTATCAATTAATGCGAAAAGTCCTTTCCTTTTCCTTGTTCCTGATGCTGGGACTCGTCATCTCCCAACTCCTCCCGGGGGCGCTCGGTGCAGGATACGCAAGCTTCAAAACCTGCTCCGACACCCTGCTTTACGTCTGCCTGGGGTTCATCATGATCAATGTGGGGCGCGAATTCGAGATCGACAAATCCCGCTGGCGATCCTACACGGCCGACTACTTCATCGCCATGGCCACCGCGGCGCTGCCCTGGATACTCATCGTACTCTACTATATTTTCGTCCTGCTGCCGCCCCCGCTGTGGGGCAGCGCCGCGGCCTGGAAGGAAAACCTGCTGCTGAGCCGTTTCGCAGCCCCGACCTCAGCCGGCATCCTCTTCACGATGCTCGCGGCGCTGAGCCTCAAGCAAAGCTGGATCTACAAAAAGATACAGGTGCTGGCGATTTTCGACGACCTGGACACCATCCTGCTGATGATCCCCCTGCAAATCCTGATGATCGGCCTGCGGTGGCAGATGTTCGCCATCATCGCCATCGTCGTCGTGCTGCTGGCCGCCGGCTGGCGCTGGCAGGCGCGGTGGAACGTACGGCAGGACTGGAAAACCATCCTCGGGCTGGCCGTCGTGGTCTGCGCCCTGACGCAGGCGGTCTACATCGCCACGGCGAAGCTCTACGGCCCCGAAAACAGCATCCATATCGAAGTGCTGCTCCCGGCTTTCGTCGTGGGTATGCTCATGAAACACAAGCACATCGACACACCGACGGAGCAACGCGTCTCCACCGGCATATCGTTCCTCTTCATGCTGCTGGTAGGCCTCAGCATGCCGCTCGTCACGGGCGCCCCGGCCGACACCGCGGCCGCCGCCTCGGTCACGGGATCGCAACCCATGATGCCGTGGGGCACCCTCCTCCTGCATGTCGTGACGGTATCCGTGCTTTCGAACCTGGGCAAGCTCGTGCCGCTCTTCTTCTACCGCGACCGCAAGGTCAGCGAGCGCCTGGCGCTCTCGATCGGCATGTTCACCCGCGGCGAGGTGGGCGCAGGCGTAATCTTCATCGCCCTCGGATACAGCCTCGGCGGCCCGGCGCTCATCATCTCGGTGCTCACGCTGGTACTGAACCTCATCCTCACGGGCGGCTTCGTGGTCTGGGTCAAGAAACTCGCCCTGCGCAGCTACACCCCCGAACCGGAAGCATAACACGCCCTCCGGGAAGGCTCCCGAAAATACTACGGACTAAAAACGACGACGACTTTGATCGAAATTACAGACACGGCCCTGCAGACGGCTGCCGCCGAAGGGATAGACGCGTTCCTCCGGGCCTTTACCGACAAATACCGCGAGGCACTCGGCGGCGACCCCACGGCCGAGACGATCTCCCGGCTCAACGGCGAACAGCATTCGCTGCTGGCCTATCGGATCTTCCGCGACGAAGTGACCGAAGGCGGGTTCTGCCAGCTTATCCAGAACGGTTACGGGGTCTACATCTTCGACAACCCGTTCGCCAGGGTAATGCGCCTGTGGGGCGCGGAACGGTTCTCGAAACTGGTATACGCCGCGAAAAAAATCTACGACGCCCACCGCGAAGACCTCGAAAGGGAGCGCACCGACGAGGAGTTCATGGCCATGTACGAGCAGTACGAAGCGTTCGACGAACTGGAGGAGGAGTTCGGCGAGATGGAAGAGGAGGTGACCGAAACGCTCGCCCGCTATGTAGACGGGCACCCGGAACTGTTCGCCACAATAGTCGGATAGACACCCCCGTAGGCACCGCAGCAATGCCGCGGGCGCTGCACCGCCACATCGCTACATCGCCGCTCCGCCGCAAACGGAAGGCGGCAGGGACGTTTGAGGCGCTATTGTCCGATCCTTTTGCAGACATCCACCCACTCCGCACACCGGGAATAGCGTTCCAGCTCCTCGATGGTGAGTTCGATGGCGCTGTTGCTGCTCCCGCATGCCGGAAAGACGGTTCCGAATCTCCGTAAGGATTCGTCCAGATAGACCGCTACCCCGTCGTTCACCCCGAACGGGCAGACTCCGCCCACGGCATGGCCGATATGCTCCTCCACCTCCGGCGGGGTCAGCATCCGGGCCTTGGCATGGAATTTCGCCTTGTATTTCGCGTTGTCGATCTTACAGTCACCGGCCGTCACGATCACGATATACCCCTCCCCGACGCCGAACGACAGGGATTTGGCGATCCGGCCGGGTTCGCACCCCAGTGCCTTCGCCGCCAGCTCGACCGTGGCGCTCGACACGCCGAACTCCAGCACCCTGTCCGCAGCGCCGTATTGTTCCAGATAAGCCCTGACCCGTTCTATTGCCATATGATTCTCCGATTTGCTGTTTTCGTATATCCGTCCGCCCCTGTCCTGCCCCCGTCCCGTCAGCGCATCAGCACCGACGAGTCGCCGTAGCTCAGGAAACGGAAATCGTGCGAGAGCGCGTAGTCGTAAATGCGCCGCCAGTCTTCGCCCGCGAATGCCGAGACCAGCAGTAGCAGCGTCGACTTCGGCTGGTGGAAATTGGTGATGATGTTGCGCACGATGCGGAACTCGTACCCCAGCGGCGCGATCATGATTTGCGTCGCAGCCTTGATCCGGTCGAGCCCCTTCGCATCCATATAAGCGAGCAGCTCCTCCAGCGCATCGCGCCCCGTGTAATCTGCCGGAATGTCGTACAACTCCCACTGCCCCACGGGGCCCGGGCCGTCGATCGGAACCCCCGTGTGGATACGCCACGCCAGCGCCGGGAGCGACTCGAGCGTCCGCACCGAGGTCGTCCCCACAGCCGTGACCGCGCCCAGCTTGGCGAGCAGCGCCACGACGGTCGCACGCCGCACCTCGAAATGCTCGGTGTGCATCGGATGCTTCGCGGCGTCCTCGTCCTTCACGGGCAGGAACGTCCCCGCCCCGACGTGCAGCGTCACCTCCTCGAATCCGAAGCCGCGCGCCTTCATCCCCTCGATCAGCTCCGGGGTAAAGTGCAGCCCCGCCGTAGGCGCCGCCACCGACCCTTCGAATTTCGAATAGACGGTCTGGTAGCGCGTATAGTCGATCAGCTCGCTCTCGCGGTTCAGGTAGGGCGGAATCGGAATCCGGCCGAGGTACTCGAGCAGCTGTCCGAAGGTCATCGCCGCCGACCATTCGAAACGCACGGTGTGTTCGCGGCCGCGGTTCTCTGCAATCCATGCCCGCAGGTGCTCCGGACGGCCTTCATGCTCGAAATTGATCTCCACGTAGCCCTCCTTCCATTTCTTGAGGTTGCCCACGATGCACGACCATTGGCAGGTTCCCGTGACGGCGAACGCCCGCTCGTAGTCGGCCGGGTCGTGGGGCTCGAGGCAGAAAACCTCGATCCGCGCCCCCGAAGGCTTGTGCATGATGATCCGCGCCCGGATCACCTTCGTGTTGTTGAATACCAGCAGCTGTCCCTCGGGCAGCACGTCGCCCATGTCGGCGAAATGCGCCTCCGAGATCTCCCCGCCCCGGTAAACGAGCAGCTTCGAAGAGCTCCGCTCCGGAAGCGGGAATTTGGCGATCCGCCCGTCGGGCAGGTCGTAGTCGAATCGGTTTATGTCGATATGTCGTTCAATCATGGGCACAAATGTACGTTTTTTTTAAATCGGACGGACACCTGCGCCCGAAAAACCGCCCTTGCAAAACGACAGGGGCCGTACGAAAATACCGCACGGCCCCTGCCGAAACTTATCCGAACGCCCGGGCTATCCGTCCTGCCGGTCACCCGGGCAACGCCCCGAAGGCCGCACAGGTACGCCCCGAATGTCCCGGACACTGCGGCGGGCACCCGTCGCGATTATTCCACCACGACCTCGTCCACGAACAGGAATCCCTTGCTGCCGGCGCCCGGGTGCCAGGCCGGGATCGCAGCGGCATTCTGCGCGACCACCTTCAGGTAACGGGCCGACGTTTCGGGAAACTGCATCCGGTAACGCCCGATGCCGTCGGCATCCCCGGCCTTCGCTTCGGGCACCGCGACCGAGGCCACCTCGGTAAAATCCGTCCCGTTATCCGAAACCCACACCGTAACCGACGAGGGCGGGAATATCCAGTCGCCCTTCTCGGCGAGCGTCTCCAGCTCCACCGACCGATAGGACTGCTCCCCGCCCATGTCGATGGTCACGTCGAGTGGCTCGTCCAGATACCCCAGCCAGGCACCGCTCGTAAAGACCGGGCGGCTGTGGTAACCGTCGACCAGCAGCGAAGCCCCTTCGAAGGTATAGCTGTCGTTGGGCTTGGTATTGAGCACCGCAGGGCGCCCTGTCGACTTGCTGAATGCGAACTCCCGCGAATAGGAAGCGTTCTCGCCGCCCTCGCGCAATGCCGTCGCCCTGAAGCGGGCGCTCTTGCCGATCTCGACCGGCCCCGTGTAACGCGGGCTGGCGGCCGTGGGTTCCGAGCCGTCGAGCGTATAGTGGATCGGGACGTCGCCCTGCGTGGTGAGGGTCATCACCACGGCGCCCTTCTGCGGGTCTACGGCATACGATCCCTTGATGCCGAAGATATGCTTGGCGAATACGTACCCCATCTGCGAATAGATCCTGTCCATGCGGAACCCGTCGCGGAAGCGCACCCAGTCCTTCACCCCGGGCTGGCACCACTGCACCTCGCTCAGCGCCGCCAGACGCGGCAGAAGCATGTATTCCAGGTGGTCGTCAGAAGCGATGTACTCCGTCCAGAGGTTTGCCTGCACGCCGAGGATATGCGCCTGCTGCCCGGGTGTCAGATCGGCCATCGGGTCGAACGAATAGACTTTGTCGATGGTCACGCAGCCCCCGATCCCGAAGGGTTCGGCATCGGCGTCGGGCGACTGGTAGTAGTCGAAATAGAAATGCGAATTGGGAGTCATGATCACGTCGTGGCCGAGCTTCGCGGCCTTGATGCCGCCCGCGCTGCCGCGCCACGACATGACGATGGCGTCCGACGGCGCCTGTCCTTCGAGTATCTCGTCCCAACCGATGATGCGCCGGCCGCGTTCGGCCAGGTATTTCCCGATGCGGTCGGTCACGTACCCCTGCAGGTAGTGTTCGGCCGTATAGCCGTCCTTGTCCCTGAGCCCCAGCTGGCGAATACGCGCCTGGCAGCGGGGGCACTTCTCCCAGCGCACCTTCGGGCACTCGTCGCCGCCGATATGGATCAGCTCCGACGGGAACAGGCCGACCACCTCGTCCAGCACGTCCTCCAGGAATTCGAAAGTCTTCTCCTGCCCGGGGCACAGCACGTCGTCGGCCACGCCCCAACGACCCCAGACCTCGTACGGGCCGCCCGTACACCCCAACTCGGGGTAGGCGGTCAGCGCCGAAAGCATATGGCCCGGCAGGTCTATCTCGGGGATCACCGTAATGGCGCGGTCGGCCGCATACGCCACGATGTCGCGGATCTCGTCCTGCGTATAATAACCGCCGTAGGGCGTATTGTCGTAGTTGTCCCACTCCTTGCGGATCATGGTTTTCTTGCGGATGCTGCCCACGGTCGTCAGCTCAGGGTACTTTTTGATTTCGATGCGCCACCCCTGGTCGTCGGTCAGGTGCCAGTGGAAGCGGTTGAGCTTGTGGATCGCCATCACGTCGAGGTAGCGTTTCACCTCTTCGACCGAAAAGAAATGGCGCGCCACGTCGAGGTGCATGCCCCGGTAAGCGAAACGCGGGGCATCCTCGATGCTCACGCACGGCAGCACCCACTCCTCGCCGGGCGCAGGCTCCGTCCCGTAAACCGCCGCGGGCAGCATCTGCCGCAGGCTCTGCACGGCGTAGAAAAAGCCGGGGAAACGCGACGCACGGACTTCGACGCCCTTCGGGGTGACATCGAGCCGGTACCCCTCTTCCGGCAGCGTTTGGTCGAGGACGAAGCGGATGCCCGAGGCGGGAAGCTCGTCGGCGACGGTCACGGGGTTCTCCCCGCCGGAGGTTTTCGCCAGCTGCGCGGCGAATTCCGCCACGGCGCGCTGCGTCCGCTCGTCGGCACGGCTGTCGCACACGACGCCTTCGCCCTTGACGGCGAACGTCCCGTGCCCGGGTTCGAGGTGGTTGGGATAAGGTACGATCGAGATTTTTGGATCGTGGGTGGCGCAGGCGGACAGACACACGCCTGCGGCAAAGGCCAGTAGCAATTTTTTCATAGAATAATCAGGGTTGTATCGTGACAAAAGTAGGAAAAAATCCGGATATGGCCCGCTGCGGAGGGAAATATAGCCGACAGAAACGGGCATCCCGGAGAGATCGCCCTGTTTTTGCACAGGTTTTTCCCGGCGGAAGACCCGATTACCGGGCATTTTTTATAACTTTGCGTCGCATAATTGCTCACAAAACTATGAAAACCGACTTTCTGGTTATCGGTTCCGGCGCAGCGGGGCTTTCGTTCGCGCTCAAGGCCGCGGCCCACGGGCATGTCACGATCGTCACGAAGGGCGAAATGAACGAGTGCAATACCAACTACGCACAAGGCGGCATCTGCTCGGTGACCTATGCTCCCGACACCTTCGAAAAACATATCCGCGACACCCTGGTCTGCGGAGCCGGCAAATGCGACGAGGCAGCCGTCGAGCTGGTCGTGAAACGTGCTCCGGAGCTGATCCGCGACCTGATCGAATGGGGCACACGCTTCGACAAAACCCCCGACGGCCGATTCGAACTGAACCGCGAGGGCGGGCATACCGAACCCCGCATCCTCCACCACGAAGACCTCACGGGCGCCGAGATCGAACGGGCGCTGGTCGAGTCGGTTCGCCGGCACCCCGGCATCACGGTGCTGGAACACCATTTCGCCATCGACCTCCTGACGCAGCACCACCTGGGCGAATTCGTCACGCGCCATACGCGCGGGCTGGCCTGCTTCGGCGCCTATGTGCTCAACCTCGCCACCAACGAGATCGAGACCATGCTCGCCAAGTTCACCGTCGTCGCCACGGGCGGCTGCGGCAATATCTATTCCACGACCTCCAACCCGGTCGTCGCCACGGGCGACGGCATCGCCATGTGCCACCGCGCCAAGGCCATCACCGAGAACATGGAGTTCATCCAGTTCCACCCCACCACGCTCTACAACCCCGGCGAGAAACCCAACTTCCTCATTACCGAGGCCATGCGCGGTTTCGGTGCCATCCTTCGCCTGCCTTCCGGCGAGGAGTTCATGGACAAATACCACCCGATGAAATCGCTGGCACCGCGCGACGTGGTGGCCCGCGCCATCTACCGCGAAATGACCAAGCGGGGCTCGGACTTCGTCTACCTCGACGTCACGCACAAAGACCCCGGAGCCATCCGCAGCCACTTCCCCAACATCTACGAAAAATGCCTTTCGATCGGCATCGACATCACCCGCGACTGGATTCCCGTGACGCCCGCAGCGCACTACTGCTGCGGCGGGGTGAAGGTCGACACCAACGGCGAGACCTCGATCAGGCACCTCTACGCGCTGGGCGAAACCTCCTGCACGGGGTTGCACGGAGCCAACCGCCTCGCTTCCAACTCGCTGATCGAAGCGGTGGTCTATGCCGACCAGGCCGCACGCCACGCTGCGTCGCTGCTCCCCAAGGTCGACATCCAGGAGGGCATCCCCGACTGGGACTTCGAAGGCACGCAGCACACCGAGGAGATGCTGATGATCATCCAGTCGAAGCGCGAGATGCAGACCATCCTGTCCAACTACGTGGGCATCGTCCGCTCGAACCTCTCGCTCAAACGCGCCATGCGCCGCCTCGAGATACTCTGGCAGGAGACCGAGGAGCTCTATAACAAGACCAAGCCCAACCGCGAATTGTGCGAGCTGCGCAACATGATCGCCGTGGCCTACCTGGTAATCAAACAGGGCCGCGAGATCAAGGAGTCGGTCGGCTGCCACTACAACGCCGACTACCCGAACAAGGAAAAGGAAGTATAGATAATAAAGGAACTATAAATAACAGCGCCCTGTTCCGGCGTTCCGCCGGACAGAAGTCCCCGCCGAGGCGGGGATTTAGGGGTGGGTCAGACTTGTAAACACGGCCAAAGGCCGCGACGACAGCGCCCGGCAGCACCCCTGCGGTAACTATAAAAGAGACATTTCAGGTTCATGACATTACAGGAAGAAATCACACGCCGCCGCACCTTCGCGGTCATCGCCCACCCCGACGCGGGTAAAACCACCCTCACCGAGAAGCTGCTGCTCTTCGGCGGGGCCATCCACGTCGCCGGGGCGGTCAAAAGCAACAAGATCAAGAAAGGCGCCACGTCGGACTTCATGGAGATCGAGCGCCAGCGCGGCATCTCGGTCGCCACGGCCGTGATGGGCTTCGAATACAAGGGCACCAAGATCAACATCCTCGACACCCCGGGCCACGAGGACTTCGCCGAAGACACCTACCGCACGCTGACGGCCGTCGATTCGGTCATCATCGTCATCGACGGCGCCAAGGGCGTCGAGTCGCAGACCCGCAAACTGATGGAGGTGTGCCGTATGCGTTCGACGCCGGTGATCGTCTTCATCAACAAACTCGACCGCCCCTCCAAGGAGCCTTTCGACCTGCTGGACGAGGTGGAAAAGGAACTGCGCATCCGCGTGCGGCCGCTGGCCTTCCCCATTTCGAACGGCCCCACGTTCCGCGGGGTCTACAACCTCTACGAAAAGAACCTCTCGCTTTTCACGTCGGACGAAAAACTCACCGCCGACGCCCAGACCGCCGAGATTTCCGACCTCGCGTCGCCGGAGCTGGACAGCTACATCGGCGCGAAATTCGCCGAACAGCTGCGCTCGGACGTCGAGCTGGTCGAAGGCGTCTACGACGAGTTCGACCGCGAGGCCTACCTGCGCGGCGAGCTGGCCCCCGTGTTCTTCGGCTCGGCGGTCAACAACTTCGGCGTGCGCGAACTGCTCGAATGCTTCGTCCGCATCGCCCCCTCGCCGCGCCCGGCGCCCACCGCGACCCGCACCGTGGAGCCCGCCGAGCCGAAGATGACGGGCTTCGTGTTCAAGATCCACGCCAACATGGATCCCAACCACCGCGACCGCATCGCCTTCCTGAAAATCTGCTCCGGGACGTTCGAGCGCAACCATAACTACCTGCACGTACGCAGCGGCAAGCAGCTCAAGTTCTCCTCGCCGACGGCCTTCATGGCCGAAAAGAAATCGGTCATCGACTTCGCCTACCCGGGCGACATCGTCGGCCTGCACGATACGGGCAACTTCAAGATCGGCGACACCTTCACCGAGGGCGAGAAGCTCAAATTCACGGGCATCCCGTCGTTCGCCCCCGAGCAGTTCCGCTACATCGAGAACGCTGACCCGCTGAAATTCAAGCAGCTCGCCAAGGGCGTCGACCAGCTGATGGACGAAGGCGTGGCGCAGCTGTTCGTATCCTCGCTCAACGGCCGCAAGATCATCGGCACGGTCGGGGCGCTCCAGTTCGAAGTCATCCAGTACCGACTCGAACACGAATACAACGCCGCCTGCCGCTGGGAGCCGATCTCGATCTACAAAGCCTGCTGGATCGAGAGCGACAACGCCGCGCAGCTGGCCGATTTCAAGCGCCGCAAGCACACCAACATGGCCGTCGACAAGCACGGCCGCGACGTCTTCCTCGCCGACACGAGCTACGGGCTGGCGCTGGCGCAGGAGAATTTCAAGGACATCCGCTTCCACTTCACCTCGGAGTTCTGATCCAGGGGGGGGGCTGTCCGATCCGTAAAAATTCCGGCGGGAACCCATGTGGGATCCCGCCGGAATTCTCTCTTCCTGCCGGCAATACGCCCGCCCCGGCCGCGTCAACCGCGATGCCGCAGGCAGATCGCAGGCATGGACATCGCAGACAGGTCGCAGGCATGGACGCCGCACGCACGGACATCACACGGCCTGCCGCCGGGCTACTCGAAAACGGGAGCTTCGGCACTCCGGGCGGGTACGTGCCCGCGCACCTCGGGCCACCCGTCATTCCACTCGATCCGGTCGAGCAGCAGGTAACGCGGCCCGCCCACCTCGAGCCGGGTGTGGTAGAGCATCCAGTCCTGCCCCTTGTCGTCGGTAATGAACTCCGCATTATGCCCCGGGGCGACAAACCCGTTGCCGTTGCCCACGACCAGTTCGTGGTGCACGCCGAGCATGTCGCGCCCCGCACGATCGACATAAGGCCCCATCAGCGACCGGCTGCGGCCGACGACTACATGGTAATCCTTCATGAAATCGCCCGTCGAGACGATCAGGTAATAGTATCCGTCCCGCTTGTGGATGTAGGTGCCCTCGTACTGGTCGCCGGCGATCTTACGCTTCCCGGCCCCGGGTTTGAGCGATAACCCGTCGTCCGCAAGTTCAATCGCCCAGATGCCCCGGAAACTTCCCCAGAACATGTACTTGTGTCCGTCCTCCTCGATGTAGAACTGGTCGATCGAAATATCGACCCCGATCTCGTCGCTGCCGATCAGTTTCCCGTGGTCGGTAAAGGGCCCGACAGGCGAGGGGCCCGACGCCACGCCGATGGCGTGCTTGTTGTTCTCCCCCGGCTGGGAATAATACAGCACATACCTGTCGCCGATCTTGTTGATGTCCGGCGCCCAGAGGTTGGCCCCGGCCTTGTCGGTTATCTGCGGATGGTTCCCCGCCGTAAAGACCTAGCCGACCTTCGTCCAGTTCACCAGGTCGGACGAGCGCAGGATGGGGATGTTGTTCTTTCCGCTCTCGGTCGCATAGAGGTAAAAATTCCCGTCCTCGGCGCGTATTACCGTGGGGTCGGCCACGAGGAATTCCCGGAAAACCGGGTTCTTGTAGCTCTTTGCCCCGGGGTTCCCGGGCAGGGGATCCCCGTCCCCGCTGCGGGCGGGTTCGGGCGTGCCGCAGGCACAGGCCACGGGCAGGAACAGCGCCGTGAAGGCGAGTGCGACGAAATAATTTTTCATAGCGTATCTCATTTACGAATTCAACGATATTTTGCCGGAACCGGCAAACAAAGATACGAAAAATACACTGTCTTCGGCCGGGCGGAAGGGGATTTTCCGTTTCCGCCCGGCCGGTGCGGCACGGCAGCAATAAAAAAAGCCTGCTGGTTTCCAGCAGGCTTTCACCTATATATCCGCCCGTTAACGCATCGGCACCTCGATGACCAGCACCTGGGCGTCGGCCGAAGCCCTGATCCCGAAGCCGTCGGTATCCCAGACCCCCATGCCGTCGCGGCGGCCGAGCACTTCGCCGTCCACCTCGGCCAGCCCTTCGATCACGAAGACATAGGCCCCGTTCCCGGGCGTATGCATCCGGTATTCAACGTCATGCCCCTTGTCCAGGTCGAGCGTCGAGAACCAGGCATCCTGATGGAGCCAGCCCGTGTTTTCGCCACCGCGGCCTTCGGGAGCCACGATCGTCCTCAATTCGTTGCGCTTTGCCGGCGCCAGCCGGATCTGGTTGTAACGCGGCGTATGGTTCTCCGCATCGGTCAGCACCCATATCTGCAGGAATTTCACGGGCTCCGTGTCGCTGGCGTTCATCTCGCTGTGCGTAATGCCCGTCCCGGCCGACATGACCTGAATCTCCCCCGGACGCAGCTCCTGCATGTTCCCCATGCTGTCGCCGTGGCGGAGCGCACCTTCGAGCGCAATCGACACGATCTCCATGTTATCGTGGGGATGCGTCCCGAATCCTTCGCCCGGGGCGACCGTATCGTCGTTGAGCACCCGCAGGGCGCCGAAATGGATTCGCCGGGGGGCGTAATATCCGGCAAAACTGAACGTATGGTAGGTATCGAGCCAACCATGGTTGGCGTGTCCGCGCGTCTGTGCGCGGTGAATCGTCTTATTCATAGCAATGATTTTTTATTATACAATCGGTTGGGCGTGAAGCAAACTCCGCGCCAGCCGCGCCTGCGCGCAGCACCTGACGGAATCCGCAGGCTACACCTTCAGAAAGACGTTCTTTCTGTAAAGGAAATAGAGAAACAGCCAGCAGACGGCCACATAGCCGGCACTATTGACCACGGCGGCAAGCGCCTCCGGGCATTTCGACGCCACGCCCCCGAGGAAGAAATCGGATATACGCCCGAAGCCCACGATACGCTGGGCCAGATAGATCGTGATCGAATTGAGTCCCACGACGCGGAAGAAGAGCGTCCAGCGGCGCCATCCCCTGACGTCGATCAGGTAGTAGAACAGGGCGAACATCGCCAGCGAATAGGCAGCCACGACACATACGAACGTACTCGACCACAGCGATTTATTCACAGGCACCACCCCGTTGAAAGCCAGCCCTGCGACCAGCAGCGCCACGGCCGCCGCAATCATCCACGACGCCTTGCGGCCGCCCGACAAGTCCTGCCGCCGCACGAATTCCCCCGTAAACATGCCCAGCATGGCCGTCACCACGGCGGGCACCGTACTGAGCAGCCCCTCGGGGTCGAATGTCTTGCCGTACAGCTTACCCGGCAACAGCAGCCGGTCGACATACCCTGCCAGGCACCCCTCCCGGGTCAATGGCCCTGCGCCCGCGACGTCGGGTGCCGCCACCAGCGCCGACAACAGGCCGTAACCGACCAGTATGGCTGCGGCGATCGCAATGCGCGCCTTCACCCCGAAATTGAGGTACAGCACCGCGGCTATGCCCCATGCAAGGCCGATGCGCCCCAGTACGCTGGCAATACGCAGGTTTTCGAAATCAAGCCTGAACAACCCGTTGTAAATCACCCCCAACAACACCAGCGTCAGCGCGCGGCGGACGATTTTTGCATAGATCGTCCCGGTCGACAACCCCAGCGAACGCTGCTTGGAAAGCGAAAAGGGGAAGCTCACCCCGGCAATGAAGAGGAACAGCGGAAAGATCGTATCGTGGTGGGTGAAGCCGTCCCAGCTGGCATGCCCCATCTGGCTGGCAATGCTGTCGGTCACAGCGTTGGGCCACAGGCCGCACACGGCGACGACGAGCGAGGCGAACCCCATGATAAAGAGCATGTCGAACCCCCTCAGGGCATCGAGCGACTGCAATCGTTCGGACGGTTTCATAATTCGGGTGCTGTTCTTCCGGCCCGATCCTTGTCAGTGATCCTTCTTCGACCGGCCCTATTATACTTTACACAAAGATAATAAGAATTTCTGATATATCCAAATATATCGGGGCCCGGCGGAGCGCATCCGGCCGGGCCCCTGCTTTTTCCACCGGCAACTACTCCAGCTCCAGATTGCTCACCCGGTCGGTCACCCCGAACGGGAAGTCGGGGTAGACGTACAGCCCGAAACGCGGCTCGGTCTGACCGTGCGTGTAACCCCAGATGCTGGCGTAATCCTCCGCGTCCTCGCCCATCTTCTCCAACTGGCGCAGATAGGCCGCCACCGACTTGTTCTCCACGATGTAGATCTCGCCCATACGGTCGATGATCGGGCTGTGGCGGCGCGTACGGTCGTGGTCGAAACGCAGGATACGCTTCCCCTCGGCCGTGATGCCCACCAGCCGGAAGGTCATGCTCTTGCCGATGGCCGGCAGGTTCAGCACACTGCGGTCGGTGGCCAGGAACGGCAGCCGGTGTTTCTTCATGAAGCGGCGGATGCGCCCGGCCGTGTCGCCCTCGCCGGTCAGCGCCGCATCCAGTTCCGCGGTCTGCTCAGCGGTCATCCGCCCGAAGAGCTTCTCTTCCTGCTGCTCCTGCATCGAGCGGCTGTTGGGCGTGAAGACGGTGTAGTTTTCGCCGAAGCCCTTCACCGAGAAGGTATAGTAACAGACCACGCCCAGCGAGTTGAGCACCTGCCTCAGCCGGGTGGTATGCCCGCGGCGCGATGCCGCGACGGTATATACCAGCTGGTTGGTGATGAGCCACCCGGCGGAAAGTATCTTCCGGATAGCCTCCCGCGCCTCGGGCGTCACCTCCAGCGGCGACTGGAAATGCGTCTGGATGACGAACTGCTTCACGCCGACGGCCGAGGCCTTCTCCCGGAACTCCTTCAGCACCTCCACCAGCTGGTCGTCGATGCGCATCGGCAGGTAAGCCGGCAGGCGCGACCCCAGCCGCACGCGCTGCAACTCGGCATATTTTTCACCGTCGGGACGCGCCTGGTTGGCCTTGCGCTTGCGGCAGGCCATGCGGTAGACCGCCTCGAGGATATTGCGCAGCGTCTTGTTCTGGCTCATCAGGGCGTCGCCGCCCGTGATGAGGATGTCGCGCAGCTGCGTGTCCTCCTCGAAATAAGCCATCAGGCGGCGCAGTTTGTGATCCCAGCTCTCCTTGGGGCGCAGGCTCTCGAACTCGAAATTGAGCCGTTCGCTCTGAAAGTCGTACATCCGCTGGCACGAGGCGCACAACCCGCCGCAGGCACGCCCCATCGTATCGGGGATCAGGATCGCCACTTCGGGATAACGGCGGTGGATATTGTGCCCGTCGGGCAGCAGCCACCCGGCCGCATTGGGTTTTCCGGCCTCGACAACGTCCTCCTTCTCCCAGGCGCGGATATTCCCGTAGGTCTCGACCAGCTGCGGCGAATAGAGGATATAGCTGCGGATCGCCTCGTCGTCGTACGCTTTGCCGGTGATGTCCAGCAGCGAGAGGTAATAGGGCGTGGCGAAGAACGGCATCCCCTTTTTGCGGGCCTTCGACAGCAGGTACATGGTCTCCGCCGAGAGCGAGTTGCCCAGAAACCGGTTCAACTCCGAAGGGCTCTTCACGGCCATCGCCAGGTGGAACCGGAAATCGCCCCACCAGACGCCTACCTGACGGTATTTATCCTCGTAGGTCATCCCCTCCTCGAAACGGAACCGCGAAGGGGTCGACTTGCGGTTCTCGATCTTCTGCACCAAGAGGTGGAGCATACGCTCCCTGTTCTGGGCGCGCACCTCCGCCACCTCGGGATCGAGCCCCGTTGGCCAGCGATCGCTGCGGATACGGACGCGCTGCGGCGTGAGCGGCTGCAACTCCAGCCCCTCAAGGCGCTTGAACTGGAAAAACAGGTCGATGAACAGGTCGCAACGCATCTCCGGGTTCTCCAGCCGCCCCGTGAGGAACTGCCACAGCAATTCCAGCGTCCGCACGGGCATCTGCTCACCGGTCGAAAGTTCGCTCACCTCCCGCCCGTCGTAGCCGATCAGCAGGCGGATCTGTTCCGCCGCCTCGCCCTGCGCCGCCGCATGCCGGGCGACGAACTCTTCGAGCCGGGCCCGGAACTCCCCGGCATCGCGGCTCGCATCGGCCTGGGCAACAAGTCCCGGCAGCTCCTGGCGGAAAAACAGCCCGAGCTGGTAAAGCGTGAATGAAAGCATTTTCCTTTGTTTCATAAGCACTATCGTTTATTTTTTCGTTATAATTTTCGGATGCGGGCGGCAATGTCCCCGGTACGGTCGTCAGCGTACGATAAAAAGGGCACGGCGCAATAAAATCACAGATACACCCGGAACCGCAGGCTCCCCTGCAAATTCCTCCGCATTCGGACGATATTCCCGGGAAAAGGGCATTCCTCCGGGCAAATATCAAAAACTGCCGCCCACAGGCGAGCCGGCAAGAATCGGCGGCCTCAAGGCAAAAAAACGACGGCCGCCATACGGAATCCGCTACAAAGATAAGAAAAAATTTGAAACCTCCCGTCCGCGGCCTTCCGGGTTTCCCGCACCGCCCGCATCTTCCGTATCCCATAAAATAACGTATTTCCCCGCAGAATCGTATTCTCCCCGCCCGCACAGCCCCTGCCCGTAAACAGATACAAAAACAAGAAAGCCTCGACAATCATCAGATTATCAAGGCTTTTCGAAAAGTCGGGATGACAAGATTCGAACTTGCGACCACGCGCCCCCCAGAATTAAATTTTACTTTTTCTAATAAATTTAACAAACTATATTTCAACGGATTTTCCACGCATTCAAAGAGTTGCAACTTGCCATTATCGAGAGTTGTTGCGATTTCGCGTGTTCCACCTGTGTTCCACGCATCATTCGCCTACCCAATCAAAATTGAAAAGTGAATCCCCGACATCCGAAAATGCCGGGGATTATTCATTCAGACAACCGACCCAAAATTCCTATTTCAGATCGCGGGCCTTAATGCGCACGACCTTTCCGTCGCGCACGACAACCAGTTCTCCGTCCTCCTTCTTCGTCTTTTCAATCAGACGCTTACGGGCGAGCAAAATACCTGCGTTGATTTTTTCCTGCATTTGTTTGATTTCAATCTCGCTCATAATTCGTAGTCAGTTTATAGGATAACGCATCTTCAACATGAATTGTTATGTTCTTCTCACCCGACGCAACTATTTTAATCTCTTCGTCTGCCGAGCTGTTGTCGTAGATTGTCCAGAAATTGCAAATCGGAGTATAGAGGATTGTTAAATTCTTGATGCCGTTCGCATAACGTCGCCGAATCACATCCGACGGAATATTGTGTCCGCCCTCGCTTACTCGTGTCGCAACACGCTCGATGGCCTGTTCGGGTGTCGGCAACCAAAAATAGAGCAACGTCACAAAATAGCCTTTCGCCTGCGCCCGCTCCACGAATTTCACATAGGAACGGGTCGCCAACGTCGTTTCAAACGCAAAATCCTCGCCTTCGGACAAAAGATCGTCCATTCGTTGCAACATCAGCCGTCCTGCCTCGATCGCCACGCTTTCGGGATTGAACGGCGACAGCCCTTTTGCTATTTCGTCGGCATTGACGAACTCCCGGCATCCCAACATTTCGGGCAGCACGGTATAGGATGCAGTCGTTTTCCCTGCACCGTTGCAACCCGCTATGATATAAAGTTTCGGCATACTTCGTAACAAAGGTACGAACAAGCCGCGCACAAAAGCAAATTTTATTTGCGTTTTGTCGGGGCGGAGTACCTTCGACAAAGTCAAAGGTAACTATTTCAGCCAACTTACGGCCAAATACCAATCTATAAAAATCACATTATACCGAGCAGCGACATTAAAAATCCGGATTTTTCCCATATAATTTATTTATCCACATGGCAAATAATCGGTCGGTTACAGAAAAAACCTTGTTAATTTCGGTGATAAGATCCTTTTCGAGCAATTTCTTTGCGGCCGACTGTACCGAACTGGCCGAAGTAAGACTGTGCCGTTTGATGAAATCGGCAGATGTAATACGCTCGGCTTCGCCCTCCCTGGCGATGGCATAAAGCAACTCCTTCTGCTTTTCGGGAACGTTCGACAGAATCTCCCGGAAAATCGTATCGTTCGAAGCAATCATATTATCGATGGCAGCCCGGATCGTCTCCAACGTACATTCGTCGCCTTCGGGCGTATCGGCAAACGATTCGTTGAAGGTCTTTTGGATATAGTAGGTGTGCCCCTGAAAAAGTGCATAAACCTTTTCCACATCGACGGCGGCTATCGAACGGTTGCGCCGCTCGAAATGCCCGACGATAAACGGAATGTAAATCTCCGCAGGAATGGCTTTCAGCTCCAACATGTCGGCACTGTGGTAGAACGGCCGGGCGGCCGATGCAAACATCTCCTGCATCATGTGGCGTTCGCTCCCGGCAAAGATAAAATGGCTGTTCTCCGACCTTTGGATGTGAGTCCGCAACAAAGCCTCTATATTCTTCTCCGGATATTTGGCAATTTGCTGGAACTCATCAATCGCTACGATGCAAAACTTGTCCGCATGAGACAAATATTGGAAAATCTCATCGAGCGTATATTCGGGTCGCTCGATATCTCCCAACTCCACATTGAAAGTGGGAAGATTGGAGATGGGGTCGAACCCGAATTTCCCGCTGATGGACTTAATCGTCTGAATGAAAAGAGTCGCCATTTTACGACTGCGAGACAGGAGTGTTTCGTAAATCTCCCGGCCGAGCAGATAGGTAAATTCGCGGAGGCTCGACGTATGCAGAATATCGATGAAAAAAGTATAGTACTCCTTACCGATTTCCGGCTTGTCGTAACAGAACTGAATCAGCCCTGTTTTACCCATACGGCGCGGTGAAATGACAACCAAATTATTGCCGTTGGTAACCGACTTGACAAGCCGGGCTGATTCGCTTACCCGATCGCAAAAATACTCCGGAGCGATCTTTCCGGTCACGATGAATGGATTTATAATCTTCGCCATAGGAATATCATTTTTGCAAAAATAATTATTTTATTCAAATTATGCAAATCGAATAATTACACCCTTTTCGCCGACACACACCTGATTCCCGAGAAAATTACGCCGTGAGCAAAATGTTAAAATATCGAGATTTTTGCAAAATCTCGATATTTTTATTTATTCATATTTCGAAAGAGTCTCTTCGAATTCGGAACTTCTGATATAATTATGTTGTTTCCTGTTTACTGCAACAGAAGACAGAAATCCCAATTTCACAAGACCTTGCAGATCGCTTCGGGCCGTAAAATTCGAGATATTGAATCGGGTTTCCATCTCTTTGACCGTTAGGACACTCTGCGGCTTGTCGGATACGATCTTCAATATAATGGCCTGACGTTCGTTGACCGACGGGATTTTAATAAAATCGGCAGTTTGATACTGTTCCGACAATTTGTTTTTTATGTAAAGTTTCAAGGATTCGTACGCCTCGGACATTACATGAAGATTAAACGAAATGAAATAAGTCAAATCGTTTCCATCATTTTCCGTATAGAGGAACGCTTTCTCATATTGGCGTTTCTTGTGGTAGATGATTCTCGATATAGAGAGATATTCAGTCATCCAGTAACCTTCTCTCAACATATACCAATACAAAAGAGCACGGGCCGTTCGACCGTTTCCGTCACAGAACGGATGAATATAAGCTAACAGGAAATGAATCAATGTTCCTTTGATAATGGGATGCACGAAGTTTTCACTTCCTTTTTCATTGAACAATCTGCATAATAACAGTATCAACTCCGGAATCTCAGTATAAGGCACAGGAAAGTGGACAACCTCTCCCGACAAATTATCGACAACATAGATATCATCGTTCGTTCTGAAGCGTCCTTCGTCTTCAGAGTTGTCGAGCGTGTTTTGCGTCATCAGTCGGTGAATGGTCAGCAATCGTTCCGGCGTTAATTCCCATTCCCGATTTTTTGCAATATGCTGAATCGTATTGTAATTGTTCAGAATCATCTGCTCCGATTTATTGCGCGGCTTCGTGCCTTTGCGGAGCATGTCCTTGGCTTTTTTACGCGTAGTGGAAGCTCCCTCCATCTGACTGGAGGCGATGGCTTCTTCCATTAGAGAACTGACCAAATAACGGTGTTTGTCTTCGGCGGGTATCGGAGAATTCGCTCCGAGCGTTCCCCCGAAGTTCATATCGAAATAATGCAGCCTCTCTTGTGTCGCATTGGTAATATAATAATGAAATTTATATTCCTGAAATACGAATGGAATGCTGATGAACGATCGCCGCAACTTGATTAGCTTCCATAATTTCTCATGCGTGATACCTTTTGGGATTTCGAGGTGCTTCACTTTATCCCAGTAAAGGCATTCATTGTTTATCCGTTCTATGATAGGCGGAAATCTACAGTCATTTAACAGATTGATAATATCTTTGATATTATGGATATCAAATGCGGGGGGCTGTTCGATCATAATTACATAGCTTTATTCCAATTTCAAATATACTAAAATATCGAGATTTTTGCAAAATCTCGATATTTTTATCTATACAAATGCGAATCCACTGTTTGTAACAACACAATGTACAGATTTATTATATAGGTCTACAATTAAAACCAAAAAATATTTGCAATCGCTTCATCGACATATTATTTTTGCCCCGTCTACGACTAATGGGCAATTTAGTAATCGCATCATACTCTGCAATTCTCGGGTAGGCGGTTAGTGCTTCGGCCGGATCTATCGAATCCAGCTTTGACAGTATCTTCATTCGCTTGTCGTATGACATTTCGATAACTATCAGCGAATCAATAAGAAAAACTGTGCAAAGCTATGGCTTATTCCATCCGGTTTCCCCGTCGTCACGACAAGGCCGACCGCAACGGCCGTTACGCCGTCAGGCTGTGTATCACCAAAAACAAGCGGCGCAAATATATCGCGCTCGAACTCTACGCCGATCCTGCATATTGGGACGAGGCCGGCGAGCAATTCATCATCCTGCGCAACCTGAAAGGAGCCGAGCAGAAAGCCGAGAATAAACAACGCGAAGCCGACAATGCGCTGCTGGTGAAATACAAGGCCCGTGCCCGTGAGATCGTCGAACGCTTCGAGATCGAAGGCATCGACTGGACGCTGAACCAGTTCGAGGACGCCTTTCTGAACACCTCCAAACAGGGAAAGTTCAACGCCTATTTCACCGACCGTATTGCGGAACTGCACGCAACGGGACATATCGGGAACTCCCAGACTTACAAGCAGACGCAGGACATGTTGAGAAGCTATGACCGGAAGCTGGATCAACGGCTCTTTTCCGACATCGACCTGCGTTATGTCCGGGGATTCGATATGTTTCTTCAAAAGCGGAGCTGTTGCGGCAACACACGTAAATTCTATTTCAAAGCGTTGCGGGCCATTCTGAACCGGGCCAATGCGGAGGGTGTCGGCTCGGTGGCGACCTATCCGTTCGGACGGGGCGGATTCGAGGTCTCCAAACTCGAAGAGGCGACCGCCAAACGCTACCTGCCTGCCGCCGAGTTATCGAAACTCAAAAGCGCCACGGCCAACAATCCGCAATGCGAATACGCCCGCAAGCTGTTTCTCTTCTCCTACTATTGTTACGGCATTTCGTTCATCGACATGGCTATGCTCACGGCCGCCCATATCAAACAGATGGAGGACGGCGATTATATCGTCTACAAGCGGCAGAAGATCAAGCGGCAGAAAGGAGTCAAACCGATTTCGATCAAGATCACGCCCGCAATCCGGCAACTGATCGAGAGCCTGCAAGCGGCCTCGCCGACCGTGGACGATTTCCTGCTGCCGGTCGTCACCCGCTCCGGCTATACGGGCGAGCGGCTCTACATGCACATTCGAACCCGTTACAGCAAGTACCAGAAATACCTGCGTCTGCTCGCCGAGGAGCTCGGAATTGATTTCCACCTGACGAGCTACGTCTCCCGCCATACGGCGGCCATGACCTTGCAGCGCAACCACATCCCGCGCGAGGTGATTTCACAGATGCTCGGCCATGCCGATCTGGAAACCACGAACGTCTACCTCGACAGCTTCGACAACGGCGTGATCAACGAGGCGGCAAAAGTTTTGTAATAGGCCAACAATGGTTTAATATTTTTTGTATATTTGCGCTATGAGCGTAAAAAACGAGTCAAAAATAAACCAATTACTGCAAGAGGTTCCGGCTGGAGCCGTGTATCTGACCTCGTGGATGAAGCAAAATAACATACCGCATTCCACCCAACACAGATACGTCGAATCCGCTTGGCTGACCCCCATAGGCACGGGTGCAATGATCCGCACGGGCGATACGCCGACATTATACGGAGCCATGTACAGCCTCAATACACAGGCTGACAAACACCTGACAATCGGAGCCATGTCGGCACTGGAAATCCACGGATATTCGCACTACCTTCCGATGGGCAGGCCGACCGTTTCGCTGTCTGCTCCGCAAAAGGAGTATTTACCGCTTTGGTTCAGAAAATACGACTGGGGTATTACGCTCCGGCTGTTTACCACCGAAATATTCAATTCCGACACCGGAATCACCACCACCCGACAAGGGGTTTTCGAGTTGCCGATCTCTACCCCGGAACGGGCGTTTATGGAGTGTCTGCACCTCGCTCCGCAATATTACGACATTACCGACCTCTATTATGTGATGGAAATGCTGTCGATACTCCCGCCGAAGAATGTGCAACGACTGTTGGAGGAGTGCCGTTCCGTCAAAGTGAAACGGCTGTTCCTCTTTATGGCCGAAAAGGCCCGTCATGCGTGGTTTGAGGCCCTCGACCTCGACAAGGTAGACCTCGGCAGCGGCAAGCGGGTAATCGCCAAGGGAGGCGTTTACGATAAGAAGTACCAAATTACTATTCCGGCAGAACTGAAAAATGATTAATCAAGAGTACAAAGAGCGCGTGCGGCTGTTGCTCCGCATCATCCCGATTATTTCGACGGAAGAATGTTTTGCAGTTCACGGCGGCACGGCAATCAATCTGTTCGTGCAAAATCTGCCGCGCTATTCGGTGGACATCGACCTGACCTATATTCCCGTCGAACCGCGGGGAGCAAGCCTCGCCCATATCAAAGAACGGCTGAAAGAGATAAAAGCAAAAATCGAGGCTACGATACCGGGCATTGCAGTACGCGAAGTTCCCAACAAATTGATCTGCACCCATAACGGGCATTTCGTCAAAGTAGAGGTAAACGACGTGAAGCGCGGCATCATCGCACCGCCCATCGAATTGCCCTTATGCGACCTCGCCCAAGAAGATTTCGGCGTATTTTGCAAAGCCCGCATCGTTCCGCTTTCACAACTCTATGGCGGCAAGATCACGGCGGCACTCGACCGCCAGCATCCGCGCGATCTGTTCGATGTAAGCCTGATGCTCGATTATATCAAAGACTTTGACCAGATCAAGCGCGGTTTCATCTTCTGCCTGCTGGGAAGCGACCGCCCGATCTTGGAGTCTCTTAACCCCAATTTCAACGACCAGCGCGACGCCCTGACCAACCAATTCGAGGGCATGTCCTCGACGCCGTTCACCTATGAACAGTACGAAGCGACCCGCCACCGACTGGTCGAGTATATCAACGACCATCTGACACCGACCGACAAGGCATTTTTACTCGGATTCGAAGACGGGACGCCGGATTGGGACGCATCGGAATACCGGGACTTCCAGCATTATCCGTCGGTGCAATGGAAACTGTTCAATATACAGAAATTAAAGTTTCGCAATCAAAAGAAACACGAGGATGGATTGAGGAAATTGAAAACGTTCTTTTTCGGTTCATAAATCTACGTTTGCCATGTATTCCCCGCCTATTAAATACGATGATTTCCTACAAAAATTCCCGACGGAAGCAAACGCTTTTCAATTTTATCAGAAGAGTTGTGGAATCTATTGTCCCTCATGTGGGGATAAACAGTTTTCTTATTTACGAGACGACAAGCCCTACATGGCTTACTGCAAAAAATGCCATAAGGAATTCTCGATATTGAAAGATACGATTTTCGTTCGAAAGGAGACAGACTTCAGATTTTGGCTCTACATCGGGTATCTGCATTACCGAATGCAAACAGATATGATAATCGATCGCCTCAACATAGCAGCCTTACAGCGGGACATGCAGGGAACCACCTACAAATCACTGTGTCGCATCAACCGCAAACTGGCACGCTGGTTCGATGAGACAGATGCTTCCGACAGAGACAATTTATTCGCATCGCTTCACAGAATATTATAGACCTGTTTTTTGTACTTATAGGGATATTTTCAATGACACTCCCCTGAAATCCGAGGATTTCAGGGGATTTTTTCATATGTAGTCCAACTAAGTATACATTATGATAGAAACAGACGAAAACCCATATAATTCAATAGAAACATGAACAAATTCACCGATGAAACCCCGATCGCAATGCTGACCGTGGGGCAACTGAAAGAGATTCTCGGCATCGACCGAATCTTGGGTAACCTTACCGCGCATCAAACTCCGACCGAGCAAGTGATGACCGTCGAGGAGGTCGTGCGCCTGACTGGATACAGCAAGGCGACGATTTACAAATTTACGAGCGAACGAAAGATACCGTTTCGCAAGCCGGAGCATGGCGGACGGCGACTCTACTTTCAGCGCGAAGAGATCCTCGACTGGTTGCAGAGCGAATTGCACCCGACGATCGAACAGGAAAACATTCAGAGAATAAACCAATTAAAAAAGCATTAGTTATGAAAGACGAAAAAACAACGACCAAGCCCACATTCGACCCGGAGGTTCCGCCCCGTGAAGGGTTCATCTTCTACCGTGCTTTTTATGAAGCGCTGGCCTCGATGAAGCCCATGGCAAGATTACATCTCTATGATGTGATTATGAGATATGCCCTCTACGGCGAGGAACCGACGGATCTCAACGGGGAGCAGATGCGAACCTTCATACTGATCCGACCCCAGTTGGATGCCAATGAACGAAAACGACAAAAAAAGTACAAGGAGAAGGCAATCAAAAAGAATAACGACGAAGAATTCAACGAATTTTTCACAAAAACTGAAGACGAAGAAAACGACAATTTACCAATACTCAACGATATACAATATAAATAGGTCGCCCCTAAAAGATAATTCTAACATGAAAGAAAACGAATATGACAATGGGTATACGGAAAGACAAACAGTCGGTTCGAATCCCCCGGAACTCCCTCAGATCAGGGTCTCCGTGTTCGAGAACTACTTCGCACAGAAACCACTCGGCGATGTTGACCTGATAAAGTGGTGTAAGACTGCCAAATTCAAGGAGCAGGTTATCGCGTTCCGCACGACCTCCGACGAGAAGGTTCGCCAACGAATTAAACGCAACCTGCCGTGCATCACTCCCAGCGGGATATTCAAGACTCGGAGCCGTGACGGGCTGGTTCAGCACACCGGGTTCATATGCATCGACATCGACCACAAGGACAACGGCGTATTCGGACCGGAGTGGTTCGATAAGAAGAGACTCGTCGCCAAGACCTTCGACAGCTTGTTGTGTGCAAGTATGTCGATCAGCGGGAATGGCTTGTACCTGATTTTCCGCATCGCTCACCCGGACATGCACCTGGCACAATTCGACGCTCTGGTTCGGGAGATCTACGAGAAAACGGGGCTCGTCGCCGACCAAGGGTGTTGCGATGTCTGCCGCTTGCGGGGAGCCAGTTACGATGCCTACCCATACATCAATCCGCACGCGAAGCCTTATCGGGGCGTGCTGAAAGAAAGAACCGCAAGGGCCAAAGTCCGGACGGCCCGGGAAAAGAAGCTGCTCGATGAAAAGGTCTATAAATTAATCAAGAAAATCCATGAAGAGAAGAAGGATATCACCGACGACTATCACGACTGGTATTGCATCGGATGCGCCTTGGCACACGAATACGGCAAGGAGGAGGGGCTGCGGCTATTTCATCTGGTCAGCATGCACTCCAAGAAGTATTACCCGACCGACTGCGACGAGCAGTTCGCCAAATGTCTGCGGAGCCGGAAAATCGGGATCGAGACCTTCCTATGGATTTGCAAGAAACACGGGGTGACGTTCAAGTAGCCCGCCGTCCTGCACGCGAAGCCGGAACCTTGTCGAGGGGTTCCGGCTTCTTTTTATTATATCTGCATCCCTGCGTAGATAGTACCCGAAAGCATGTTTGGCGAAATTTGCACAACAAGGCCCCGATGGGTGTCGTCAATTGCGAAATATTTTTTACCTTTGTCTTGTCGCGCAAGCGGCGTATATTGGTGAAAGTGTTTCGATTTAACCTCGAATAGGAATCTGGAAAATTCAATTTGCTGAGGGTAAACGACGGCACTCATCACTTGTATTGGTATGTGAGATATAATCCCCATACTATACAGGTGTGGGGTCTTGTGTCAGTTTATTTCAGCAAAGGTATTCCAGAACCTCTATTCGAATAAAACGGGCAGCTCCACACTTTCTTTTTGTAATCATGCCAAGTCGGGGCTGGGTGGCAACAATGTTTACTACTATGCCTAAAACTACCGTACACACTATCTTGCAAGAAATTGGCATTCGCGCATTACGCGAGTATATCTACAAGTACCTCCCTGCACCGGATTTCCACTCACACGATTTCACAAGGAACTTCGAACATCATTTTACAACCCAGTATATTCAGATGCAGGGGCTATATGCACATAAGAGCACGATTGAAGAACGGAACAAAACAATATCTTCTGAAATCGGAAAATTCCTTAATCGGAATCGTGATTTGTTACAAATTGAGAAAGGCCCCAAGCGCATATCTATCAATATGAATGGCAAAAAGTCTCCGGCTCGTATATGGCATAAAACTTCGCAATTATGAAACGTCTACTTTTACTTACAATCCTAATCGGCTTACTGTTCACCAGCCCTAACAGTTTCGCCCAATCATCCAAACCCAAACGCGCCACCATTAAATACGGGAATGGCGTCAAATATGTCGGAGAAATCCGAAAAGTCAGCCCCAAAGGATTCATTATTAGAAAAATGAAATTTAAGCATGGCACGGGTATCATGTATTTTGCCAACGGGGATCAACTCAATGGAGAATGGTGTTATGATCAATGTAAGCGTGGAACTTACAAATTTGCCTACGGAGATATTTTTGAAGGAGAAATTAGCGAGAGTTCCATCCAAAATGGAAAGATGATTTTTTCTTCCGGCCTTGGAACGATGATATTTGCCTCCGAGGGAGATATTACGCTGGGATATAAGATATGGCACTACCCGGCTAATTGCAGTTTTACAGGAACAATCAAAGATAAAAAACCTTATACAGGCACTTTTGATTGCACATTAACAACGAAAGATGGGGATAGTTTTACTGGAAGGCTATCCGACGGACACTTCGGGTACGGTAAAATCGAATATACCAATGGCGACACGTTCGAGGGAAATTTCATATCCGACGCCCCGTCAAGCGGCAAATATCGCTACGGAAGCATCACGGAAATAACAAGAGCAAATCACAAATGGGAAATTCCAGCCGGATGCGTTTTTGAGGGTAATATCGTCCCATTTACAGGAACAGTCAACATGGAAATCACCAATGCGGCCGGAGATAAGTTTGTCGGAAAACTCAATAATGGCGCACCGGACGAAGGCACAATGGTTTTTGCCGCCACAGGGCATACCGAAACGGGAAAATGGCAAGACGGATTATCCCCTCGTGAATACCAGATTCAGCAGCGTGCCAAAGAACGAGCACGAGACTCAATTACTAAGGCGTTTGTGGCACAACAACGAATAAAAGATTCTCTGAAACTCGCAGATGAAAAGCAGAAACATCAGACTGAAGAACAAAAAAAGCAAGCATTCATCCGAAAATATGGTCAACGATACGGCTCGCTTATTTATCAAGGAAAACTCGAACTCGGCATGACCCAACAAATGTGTCAGGAGGTAATTGACATAAAATCATACGATATAGGAAAAAGCATGCGATCCGGGCATAGGGTTGAAACATGGACTTTCAATAAGGACAAACAAGACATGCAAGTCGCCGCAGCGATGACGCAACTTTCCGGCGAAGAAGCAATGGCTTTAGCCTTACTGATGGGATTTGCCGACAGCGTAGGCGCATCAACGCCCAAATACTCTATTTTAGTTTTCACCGACGGGAAATTGACAAGCCTTTATTAACCAATATCATGAAACGAATAATCATCTCTCTGCTGTTTATCATAACGGTACTATGCGGATATTTTTATGAAAAACAAAAGGCTATCGTTTATCAAAAGGAAGTGAACGAAGGACTCCAGCAGTACCTAAACGAACGCAACAACGATGAAGATCGTGCATCCTCGCACGTTCGGAAAGATGTGATTGATTACACAAATCAGAGACCTGAAAGGAGGGAAATTGCTCCGTCGCCGTTAAAGCAGCTTAAGACTCAATTTATGCAACCGTTTAAGGGGCGTGCTTTTCAGGAATTGTTGGACATGAGCGAATCCCTTAACAGCATTTTACACTGTGACACATTAGATGTTGCACAAAGAGCAAGTATCCTATCAAAAATAACGAATAAGCCTTATTCAGAAATGAATGCTTTGGTTTCGGAGGTAGATCGTTGTATCTCGGAATGCTGTGATTCTCCATGCTTTGCCGCTATACAAGATTCTATTATCTATTCCTACACCGACGAAACTCTCGATGTATACTGGTATTACAAAGTTCAAGGGCAAGATTCGGTCTTAATGTTCAATATAGTTGAATATAAAAAAGATTATCCGGAATTATATTTTCTCGAAGACCTTACAACCGATGCAAACATGTTGGATTGGAAAGCTATGATAACTGCGTTTGCAGCATCAGCACGGCAATCTTCCCAACTGGACGATTCAATATACAAAGCGACCTTTGAACAAATCTATGCAATGGGATTTATCGTCGGCTTAAACGATGGAGATTGTACCGCACAACAACTTTTCGAACGTGCAAAACATACGGCGGGTATGACACCCCAAGAAATTTTAACCGAGAACTACCAAAACGACCTGCCGGAAATGGACACTTTCGGTCTAATTAAACAAATACATGATCCACAAGAATTTTATGATCTGATAACTGGCGATCAAAAGGATTTCGGATTCTATTTTATGCTGAAAGGATATGAAGCTGCAATCCGCGTATTGGGATGTAATGACTTAATCCGAAAGAAATACAATAACAACCAACAAAGAATAGTTCAAAAATGCCGCGAATTATACTCCGCAGCGTATTCTTCGTCTTGTAAAGAATAAACTTAACGTACTGCATAATTACTAACTTGCATTATTATGGGACTAATTGTATCTATAACTTTAGTATTAGGCCTCATATTTTATTGGGAAGGCCGCCGATTATATAAAGAGCCTGAAGAACATTCGAAACTACAAAGAATTGCAATCACGATAAAATTGGGAGGCATAAGCTATCTCAAATCACTCTTTATGCTTGCATGCCTAATAGCACCCGCTGTTATTATGTACTTAATAGGAGATGCTATTAAAGACCTTTATGATTTTTCAAAAGATTTCAAGGAAAACCCCTCTTTAACGGACCTTATCGACTCAATCAATCATCTACTTCTCTCTATTGGGGCAGGACTCGCCATTGGAATAGCCGTAACTGCTTTTTGTTTAGGATTGTTAATCATCTATCGCACCCGAAAATTGGAGAAAGACGAATAAATTAGCCTTCTATAGAAGAACCCGCACCAGCCTTTATATAGAAATATTTCGGCGAATCCGGCATTATGGTTTTAGGAGCATTGCTTTATCGTAAAGGAATGTAAAGAATCAAGAGTTTCAATTGGGTGATAAAATAATCATAGAATACTCAATCAAATTAAATCAGATTCTCAAAATATAGAATATTCATTTTAACCATCTCGATAACTATGAAAAAATTAATTATCTCCATATTACCAATATTCATGAGTTTGTGTGTTAATGCTCAAATAAAATTGAAAGGGGTTCGGCTCTATAGCAATACATATTATTATGAACTTAAAGACGTCTTTGTTGATACCAAAGGAGAGCAATTTACTTTGGAGAGTATGAGGATCATGTTTTACTCCCCTAATGGATCCGATATTACCGTAGCAATTCAAATACCGGGCGAAGCTCCAATTTTTATGAAAGTAGATGATACAAAAGAGGAGCCACTATATGATGGATACAATAAAGTCGGGAAATTACTAAAAACTCTGTGTTCTGGTCAAAAATGCGATTGGAATATAGATTTTGGATACACAGCAAGCACTACCTCAGCAGTAGATCCTACTGTAATTAAAATAATGAACAAAATCGGCAGTTTTATGGGAGTCATCGATGAAAGTAGTATAAAAAAAATTTACGACAAATCTGCTAAAGCAACAATGGAACAATTGAAACAATTCCATGAAAGTTTTTTATGGAAATCTTCTTTAAAAAAAGAAAATGGATTACCTAAATTAAACAATGCAACGGATGCTTTATACCATATGTTTGCACAATAAATCACGAACTATATAAAAAATGCGGAAAAAGAGTAAACATATCGGAGGATTGTTCATGCTAAGGTCTGTTGGAGACGAATCCGTCGACATACTCTTTATCATGGGTGACAACGGCAAAAGCCTGTCTGACGAGCTTGTTTGCGACAGCGATCATGGCGAGTTTTCCAGGCTTCCCGTTCTGCCGGAGCCGCGTGTATGTTTCCCCACATTTAGTATTGAACCTGCTGGCAGTCCATGCAGCCACATAGAGAAGTCCTCTGGTATATACATCTCCGTTTCGGTTGATGTGTCCTCTGATGTTTACCGAAGTTCCGGATTGTTCGTAAGTAGGACAGATACCGAGATACCGGGACACCTGTTTGGCATTCTGGAAGTAAGTGAAGCCTCCGGTAGTGATGATGAGTGCCGTGGCGAGCGTTATGCCTATGCCTTTGATGGTCGTCAGCAGTGCGAGTTGTCGGCTGAACTCGACTTCGACAAGATCCGTGAGTTCCGATTGAAGCCTGTCACGCCTCTTTTCAAGGAACTCGATCGTTTCGTCTACGGTATGAGTCGCTCCTTTGTCCGGAACAGGCAGGCATGCGAGGGAGCCTCGAAGGTTCGACATGGCCGTAATCTGCTTGGTAAGTTGACGTATGACCGTTCTCTTCTGCCGGAGCCGCAGGATAGCCTCTCCCTGTATCTTGAAAGGTTGCGGATTCATCTTCTCTCCGTAGAGAGCTATGAGCCGAGCGTCGATCTTGTCTGTCTTGACCGTGGAGAGCATGGCTCTGGCGAAGTTCTTTATCTTCAGCGGATTCTCCATGCTGACAGCAATCCCGGCGACATTGAGCAGGTACAGCAGCATTGCGCTGTAGTTCCCGGTCGCTTCCATGACACAGTGGATACTGCCGTCTTTGGGAAGAGCACCGATAAACTGCTTGATCCCGGTGGTCGTGTTGTTAAAAGTCCGGATTTCTCCTCCTTTGTCAGAGGAGTAAGCCACCACAAACGTAGCTTTGCTCACATCGATCCCAATGTACCTCATGGCCGTTTGTTGTTTACGTCTAATGACATCTGTTACATCTTGGTCCTTCATTGCGAATGCGGGTTCGGACACCTTACGAACTATCCGGATTCTGATGTAAAGAGTATGGGGTCGGAACATGACTTCCGGTCTCGAAGACCAATGAAAACTCGGACTTATTCCATACTCTGATGTCTTAATTACTCAAATTTATAATGATTAAAGGAAATATACAATGAAAAAAATTATTTTGCTCTTTTGGGGACTGATAATGTGCTTCTCAACAGAAGCTCAGCGGTGGATCGGTAAATTTCATTTAGCAGAAACGAATCAATATTATGCATTTCCTAATGCAACATTTCATGTAGGAGATCAGAAATTTAAGGTTGATTTATCTTTAATTTTTTGTAACCACGGTGGTTACAATTCAGCTGCGATTGTTATTAAACGGTCGTCTTTCGAACCCCTATGCTTCTATATAATTCCACAAAAGCCCATAATTACAACTTGGTCTTATGTAACTGGAGGAGACCCAGCAGGTGAGTGTGTCGCCATGTCTGCCATTGGATTAATAGAAGACACCAAATACCGTATAAGATTTTGTTTCGATGATAAAGTATCAACTACTCCATCATTCTTATTGATAGAATGGGAAGATAAAGGACTACTTGCCTTCTTTAATTCCGAAGGAGGGGTGCGAAACTTATTACCAAACACCTTTGAAGGGACACGCTTAACATTTTTGCAGAATCTTGTAGACAAGCTGAAATTAAAATACGATAAATAGTTTTCACACTCGTACATAATTCCGGTCGAGAATAAAGCCCATAGCTGTAAGTTGTTATCCAAATCCTTTCCGAATCTTTATCCCGGCCATTCTTAGTTGTCCCGACCTGCCGCAACCCGGCAGGTCGCTTTGTTAAATCCCGACAGAAGATACTGCGGCGTGATTACGGCTCATGTAACCGGAAACTCGATAAAATTCATTAACCGCCTGTTTCAAGCCAGTGTATAGGGCTTAAATAAGCAAACCGCAACGAGTACATATCGGCTGAATCGATCTGCGTATTCACAGCCGGAATGTATTACCCAAAAACAAAATCACATGAAAAACAGAGAAGAAATCAGACACTATCTTGACACCCAATTCAGCCCATCGGAAGACGACATGGTGCAAATCGTCCGGAACGATTTCGACCGCATTTTGAATAGCGCGGCATCTTGCGCCCTAATTACGGTCGAGGGTGCAATGCCCGTCTTGGCGGAACAACTCCGCACCGAATTGGAAGCCCTACACATCGGAGCTGACCTCGACGTGATTGTAAAAGTAAGCTATCATCCCGCATCGGAAATAAGTTTCGACGACCTATGCAGCCTTTTAACCGTCATTCACGAATTTGCCCCGCAAGTAAATATCGTCTGGGGCTGCGGCACGGATGCGAAACTGGCGGAAACCGACTATTCGATTCTGTTGCTGATCGGGACATTGGCAGAGTAAAATTTGCAAGGCCTGCCAAAACATATTGGCAGATCGCTTTGTCAAATTCCGACAGAAGATACTGCGGCGTGATTACGGCTCATGTAGCCGGGAACTCGATAAAATTCATTATCCGCCTGTTTGGGGCGACTGTATAGGCCCGAATACAGCAACCACCCAACAACTAAACACTTAACGACTGAGATTGAAATTTTCGGATAGCGACCATTTATGTACCACTTGTGTACCACCGCCACTTATCCGGCTATATACCACAAAAGAAAAATCCTCGATATTCGATTGAATATCAAGGATTTTTCATCAGTCGGGGTGACTGGATTCGAACCAGCGACCACACGCCCCCCAGACGCGTACTCTAACCGGGCTGAGCTACACCCCGTAGCGTTTCGGAGTGCAAATATAGTGTATTTTTCACAAATCGTCACATTTCTGCAAGATTTTTTTCTAATTTTGTCCTCAATGAAACGATTCGCACTTCTCATAGCGGTACTCACCGGGCTCCTGGCCAGCGGCTGCGGAGGCTCCGCGACACGCTCCGCCGCAGACTTCACAGTCGAAATCTACACGCCCGAGTATGCTTCGGGATTCGACATCCGCGGCCGGGACAAGGATGCCGCGACCCTGGTCACCGTCCGCAACCCCTGGCAGGGGGCCGGCAACGTCGAGCAGCACCTGCTCATCCTGCGCGAGGGGGCCAAAGCCCCGGCGGGCCTCGACGCCCAGGTCGTGAAAGCCCCCGTGCGGCACGTCGTCTGCATGTCTTCGAGCCACGTGGCCATGTTCGACGCCCTGGGCGAAGTGCGGCGCATCTCCGGTGTTTCGGGCATCGACTACATCAGCAACACCTACGTCAACGAACACCGCTACTGCGGCGAAGTGCGCGACGTGGGATACGACACCAACCTCAACTTCGAACTGCTGGCCTCCATGCGGCCCGACCTCGTCCTGCTCTACGGCGTGACGGGCGAAAACACCGTCGTCACGGGCAAGCTCCGCGAACTGGGCATTCCTTATATATATGTCGGGGACTATATGGAAGAGTCGCCTCTGGGCAAGGCCGAATGGCTGATGGTGGCCGCCGAACTGTGCAACGTCCGCGACAAGGGTGCCGAGACTTTCCGCGGAATCGCCGCACGCTACAACGCGCTCAAGACCCGAATCGCCGGGGCAGCCCGGAGCCCCCGCCCGAAAGTGATGCTCAACACGCCCTACCGCGACACCTGGTTCATGCCCTCGTCGCGGAGTTTCATGGTGCGCCTGATCGAAGACGCCGGCGGCGAATACGTCTACACGAAAAACGACTCGGACACCTCGGTCGCCGTCGACCTCGAGGAGGCCTACCTGCTGGCTTCGGCCGCAGACACGTGGATCAACGTCGGCCCGTGCAATACCCTGGCCGAACTCACGGCCCAGAACCCCAAGTTCGCGGACGTCCCCGCCGTTCGCAACCGGCAGGTCTTCAACAACAACCGCCGCCAGACCCCTGCCGGAGGCTCCGATTTCTGGGAGTCGGGCGTCATACGCCCCGACCTGGTGCTGCACGACCTGTGCGCCGTATTCAATCCCCAAGCCGCCGACACCGCGGAACTCTACTATTATAAACGGCTCGAATAATGAAGCGGCTCGCAATACTCCTCTCGGCCCTGCTCTGGCTGCAAACGGCGGCCTCGGGCGCGGAACCGTGGTTCCGCTACTTCTCGGACGGCCACGCTGTCATCAAGCAGGGTTCGCTCTACGGCTTCGCCGACCGCAACGGCGCCGAGGTCATCCCCTGCCGGTATACCAAGGCCTATCCTTTCAACGACGGCATCGCCATGGTGCGGCAGGGCTATGAAGTCTTCGCCATCGACACCCTGGGCAACCGCCTCGGCACACGGGTGAAAATCCCCCAGTTCTACAACCAGGACTTCGAATATTTCGTCCGCTGGGTGTGCAGCCGCCTGCCCTTCGTGTCGGACAACGAGTACGCCCAGCTCCGCAGCGAGGTCGTCAACGCCGTGGTCACCATCGGCAGGGACGGGCGCATCACCGGCTGCGAAAGCGTCTCGGCCTGCGATCCCCGGGCGCTGCGCAAAGTCCGCAGCATAGTCATGGAAGCCCCGGCCTGGTCGCCCGGCCTGGTCGACGGCGAGCCGGTCGAAATTCGCTACCTGCTGCCCGTCAACTTCCGGCACCTTCGTCCGATCAAATGCCATGCGGTCGACGCACAGGGGAATAAACTCAACGTGCAGATCGTCTATCCGCTCTTCCAGGGAGAATACGCCTCGCGGCTCTACCCGTGGTTCTTCCGGAATATCCGCTACAAGAGCGGCGAATACCAGCGTGCCGCCTCCGGCACCGTGCGGGTCGCCTTCACGGTCGACAAGAAGGGCAAACTGCGCGACATCGAGATCCTCCGCGCCCACAACGACGTCTGCCGGGAAAAGACCATCGAGACCCTGAAGAAATCCCCCAGGTGGACGCCCGGCACGGCCAACGGCGTCCCCGTCGACGTACGTTACGAAACCTCCTTCAAATTCCAGTACCGCTAAATGGCCCCCGGCAGAACCGCATTCCTCTTCACGGCACTTGCGCTGCTGACCGTGGCGCTCTTCACGGCCGACCTCCTGGTCGGCTCGGTCTCCGTGGCACCCGCCGACATCTGGGCGGCGCTCACGGGCGGCGACTGCGACCCCGCCATCCGGGACATCATCCTGCGGATACGGCTGCTCAAAGCCGTCACGGCACTCCTGGCCGGCGCGGCGCTCGCCGCCAGCGGCCTGCAAATGCAGACCCTTTTCCGCAACCCGCTGGCCGGGCCCTATGTGCTGGGCATCAGCTCGGGCGCCGGGCTGGGTGTAGCGCTGTTCCTGCTCGGAGCCCCGCTGCTGGGCGTCTCGGCGCACTCGTTCGTACAGTCGCTGGGCATCGCCGGCGCGGCATGGCTCGGCGCGGCACTCGTGCTGCTGGTTGTGATGGCGGTCAGCCGCCGCATCAAGGACATCATGGTCATCCTCATCCTGGGCATGATGTTCGGCTCGGGCATCAGTTCCATAGTCGAGATACTCCAATACCTGTCGAGCGAGGCGGCGCTCAAATCGTTCGTCATCTGGACGATGGGGTCGCTGGGCGACGTCACGGGCGGCAACCTCGCCCTGATGCTCCCCGTCGTCGCCGCGGGGCTCGTGCTCAGCGTCGCCGCCATCAAGCCGCTCAACCTGCTGCTGCTGGGCGAAAACTATGCCCGCACGATGGGGCTCAACGTGCAACGCACCCGTACGCTGCTGTTCCTCTCCACCGTACTGCTGGCCGGTACCGTCACCGCCTTCTGCGGCCCCGTGGGCTTCATCGGACTGGCCGTCCCGCACCTGGCACGCATGCTCTTCGCCAGCGCCGACCACCGCATCCTCATGCCGGGATCAATGCTCGCGGGCGCTGCCCTGCTGCTGGTCTGCGACCTCATTTCGAAAACCCTGGCGCTGCCGATCAACACCGTCACGGCCCTGATGGGCATCCCGGTGGTCATCATCGTCGTCGTCCGCAACCGTAACCTCTTCTAAGATGGCAGCCGACACCCTCCATACCCCCCGACTGCACACAGGCCCCGCACCCGGGACACCGGGCATCTCGCTGCACGGCCTCACCCTCGCCTACGGCCGCCGCGTCCTGTTACGCGACGCCGACGCCGTGCTCCCGCAAGGGTCGATCACGGCGCTCATAGGCCGCAACGGGACGGGCAAAAGCACCCTGCTGCGGGCGATCGCCGGGCTGGGCACGGCCACCGGCGAGATCCGGCTCTGCGGCAAGCCCCTCGCCGCACTCACCGCGCTGCAACGCGCCTCCACCGTCAGCTTCGTCACCACCGACAAGATACGCATCGCCAACTTAGCCTGCGAGGATGTCGTCGCCCTGGGCCGCGCGCCCTACACCAACTGGATCGGGCGCATGCAGCAGGCCGACCGCGACATCGTGTCACGCTCGCTCTCGCTGGTGGGCATGTCGTCGTTCGCCCGCAAGACCATGGATCGCATGTCCGACGGCGAATGCCAGCGCATCCTGATCGCACGCGCTCTGGCGCAGGACACCCCCGTGATCCTGCTCGACGAGCCCACGGCCTTCCTCGACCTTCCGAACCGCTACGAACTGGCGTCGCTGCTGCGCCGCCTGGCACACGAAGAGGGCAAATGCATCTTCTTCTCGACGCACGACCTCGACGTGGCGCTCGGGCTCTGCGACGCCACAGCGCTCATCGACACCCCCACACTGCACTGCATGTCGGCGGCCGACATGGCGGCGAGCGGCCATATCGAACGGCTTTTCGCCGGCGCAGGCATCTCGTTCGACCCTGCGACGCTGACCATCCGGCTCGCAAAAAAGTAGAATATCCAATATTTTTCCGCCAATTTTTTGTTAAACTCACTTTTTTATTTACCTTTGCACCGCTAAAGCCACCCTTTCGGGGGTATGCGATAGTGGTATTGGCCCATTCGTCTATCGGTTAGGACGCAAGATTTTCATTCTTGAAAGAGGAGTTCGACTCTCCTATGGGCTACGAACGAGGAGGGCTGCGGAGCGGCACGGAACCGGGGGGGGGCTCCCGACCGGCAACCGGAACCGCAAAAACGGCAGACCTCTACGGGTGAATACTTTTCAAGGAGCGGGCTTCAGGCCTATCCGCACACAGCCACGGCTGGAACCGATTTAGCAACTGAAAAAGTAAAAAATAAAAAACACAGAATTATGGCAAACCATAAGTCATCGAAAAAACGCATTCGCCAGACCGCGGCCAAGCGTGCCCACAACCGTCTGTACCACAAGACAGCACGTAATGCCGTAAAAGCACTGCGCAACACCTCGGAGAAGAGTGCCGCCGAAGCCCTGCTTCCCAAGGTAACCACCATGCTGGACAAGCTCGCCAAGCACAATATCGTGCACAAGAACAAGGCCGCAAACCTGAAGAGCGCCCTCCAGTTGCACGTGAACGCACTCTAAACCCCGGCCGGATGCAAAGCCAGAAGCTGCCCCTGTGGCAGCTTTTTTTATTCCCCTGCGCAAAACAACGGTATCAGCCACCGTCCCGCCAGCCCAAGTACAGCGCACACATACGCTCCGGCATACCGCCTGTACGACAAAGCCGTCCGCATCGCTGCGGACGGCTTCCGTTTTTCTCCGCCGGGGCATCCCTGCGCGGCACTACCCTTCCCGGGGATCCCCTGATCCTCCGGCAGCCTCACTCCTTCCCGGAAAACCCGGATCCGTCCCCGGAATCACTCCTTTTCGGGAAACCCTTGGGCCTTGAGGCGGATATCCGCACCATCGGGCGTCACCAGGTATACCCCCGTCGACTCGGGCGTTATGTGGCCGATGACATCGACGCACCCCATGCGCATCACCTGCTCCTGCAAGGCCAGCGGCACCGTGAACAGCAATTCGTGGTCTTCACCGCCGTTGAGCGCCGCCACGACCGGGTCGGCATTCAGTTCCTCCGCCAAGGCATAGGTCTGCCTTGCGATAGGAATCCGGTCGAGGTATATGCGGGCCCCGCATTTCGACGCCTTGCAAATCTGCATCAGGTCGCTGGAAAGCCCGTCCGAAAGGTCGATCATCGACGTCGGTACGATGCCCTCCTCGGCCAATGCCTCCACGATGTCCTTTCGCAGACGCGGCTTGAGATACTTCTCCAGCAGGTATTCGTACCCTGCGAACTTCGGTTCGGGGTCTTTCACGTCGGCAAGCACCCGCTTCTCACGCTCCAGCAGCCGCAGCCCCATGTACGCCGCACCGAGGTTGCCCGAAATACAGATCAGGTCGTTCTGCTGTGCGCCGCCGCGCGACACGACCTTCTCCTTCGGGGCATGTCCCAGCGCCGTGAGGCCCAGCACCAGTCCGGTCATCGAAGCCTTCGTATCGCCCCCCACGAGGTCGATCCCCTGCTCCCTGCATGCGAAGGCAATTCCCTCGTACAGCTCCTGCAACGCCTCCACCGACAGCTTGGACGACACACCGAGCGACACCATCAGTTGCGAGGGCAGTGCGTTCATCGCCAGGATATCGCTTGCGGCCACCGTCACGGCCTTGTATCCCAGGTGCCGGAGGGGGAAATAGGTCAGGTCGAAGTCTATGCCCTCCAGCAGTGCGTCCGTCGAACAGAGCACCGCCTCGCCGGACGGCGGCATGACGACCGCCGCATCGTCGCCCGCGGCGCGGAGCGTCGAAGCGTCCGCCGGGTCAAACCCTTTGGTCAACAGGTCTATCAGGCCGAATTCACCCAGCTCGGCTATTTCGGTGCGTCGTTTCTTTTCCATATTATAAATTTTTTTACAAAATTACGGATTCTTTACTCTTTCCCAAAAATTTAGCGTATTTTTGTCCGGTAAATCCCAAATTCGGCTTCTACATATGATAAACATCGTCTTATTCGGTGCGCCGGGCTGCGGCAAAGGCACGCAGGCACAACGGCTCAAAGCACACTACGGCATCGAGCATGTCTCGACGGGCGAGGTTATCCGCGACGAGATCCGCCGCGGCACGGAACTCGGACGCAGCATGGAATCCTACATCAAGGCAGGTAAACTGGCCCCCGACGAAATCGTCATCGGCATGGTCGCCAACTATGTCTCAGAGCACAAGCACGTCAAGGGCTGCATCTTCGACGGCTTCCCCCGCACCACGGTACAGGCCGAGGAGTTCGACAAGCTCCTTGCCCGGCACGGGCTCAAGGTCGACATCATGGTCGACATCCACGTCCCCGAAGAGGAACTCGTCCAGCGCATCCTGCTCCGCGGCAAGGATTCGGGACGCGCCGACGACGCCTCCGAGGAGGTGATCCGCGGCCGCCTCGACGTCTACCGCCAGCAGACCGCCGTCGTCTCGGACTACTATGCCGCCCAGGGCAAATACGCCTCGGTCAACGGCACGGGTTCGATGGAAGAGGTCTTCTCGCGCATCACCGACGTGATCGACCAGTTGCAATAGGCACCGGCGGCCGACCGCCGAAGTCCGGGCAAATCCTGTTCCGGACTTTATTTTTGTCCCCTTTCCCGCCCTGCCGCAGGGGTATCGGATCCACATCCCGCCCCTGCCCGCGGTATGGGCTGTCGCAATACCCCCGGCCTCCGGCGGCAGGCACGCACCGGCACTTTCGCCGCCCGGGCGACCGCCGTCCGTACACCCCGGACTGCTCCGTCCGGCGCCCCGGCAACGGAACCGGCTCGAAGATACGGCGATAAAACCGAAAAAAAGGTGCGCGGCTTTGCTATTTTACAAATAATCCGTATATTTGCAACCCCATTGAGGGGCAATTAACTAATTTTAATACGTATTATGAACAATTACGAAACCGTTTTCATTGTCACGCCGGTTCTGTCTGATGCACAGGTGCAGGAGGTCGCTGACAAATTCCAGGGTGTCATCACCGAGAACGGCGGTCAGATTGTGAACAAGGAGTCGTGGGGCCTTCGCAAGCTCGCCTACCCTATTCAGAAGAAGACCACCGGTTTTTACTTCCTGGTCGAGTTCACGGGCGAAGGCTCGCTCATAGGCACGCTCGAAACGCAGTACCGCCGCGACGAGCGCATCATCCGTTTCCTTACTTTCAAGCAGGACAAGTTCGCCGTGGAATACTCGGAGAAGCGTCGTGCAAAACTTTCTAACAAACAGGAGGAGTAAACCATGGCACAGGAGAACAAGGCACAGTCTGAAATCCGTTACCTCAACCCGGTATCGGTCGACGTCAAGAAAAAGAAATACTGCCGCTTCAAGAAGCTCGGCATCAAATACGTGGATTACAAGGACGGGGAGTTCCTCAAGAAATTCCTCAACGAGCAGGGTAAGATCCTTCCCCGCCGCCTGACGGGTACTTCGCAGAAGTTCCAGAAGAAGGTGGCACAGGCCGTGAAGCGTGCGCGCCACCTGGCCATCCTGCCCTTCGTAACCGATTGCATGAAATAATTAAAGGAGGAAGAGACAATGGAAGTTATTCTGATCAAAGATATGGAAAACCTGGGCTACGCCAACGACATCGTGACCGTAAAGCCCGGTTATGCGAACAACTACCTGATTCCCCAGGGTTACGCAAAGGCTGCCACCGCATCCGCCAAGAAGGTGCTCGCCGAGAACCTCCGCCAGCGCGCCCACAAGGACGCCAAGATCCTTGCCGACGCACAGGCACTCGCCGAGACCATCGCCAACCTGCCGCTCACGCTGGCCGTGAAGGCCGAGGAGGGCAAGCTCTTCGGTACGGTTACCGCCACCGACCTGGCCGAGGCCCTGGCTGCCAAAGGCATCGAACTCGACCGCAAGCTGATCGCCGTAGAGGGCATCAAGACCGTCGGCGAATACGAAGCAACCGCCAAACTCCACAAGGAGGTCAAGGCAGTCATCAAATTCTCGGTTACCGCCGCAGAATAGTCCGCAGGAGGTTGCAAGGGTTCCGCCCTGCAACTACCCGCACCCTAAAAAAGGAGAGCCAAAGGCTCTCCTTTTTGCATTCAGGCAATACTCCGTCCAGATATTCGTATCCACCGAATTCGGGGACGGGCACGCCGTGTGTCCTACCAACCCGCATTCCGGACTGTTCGATGCTGCCGGATTCCCCGCCCCGGGTCAGTGCGGCGGCGCGGCCGGCGGATCGGGATGGCGCGGCGGCACGGAGTAGGAACGCAGCACGAGCGCCACGCCGACGAAGATCACCAGCGCGAAGACCACCGTATCGGGATGGAGCTTGTCCAGCCCCATCCCGACCGAAATGGCGATCGCCAGCACAGGCTGCAGGTAGGTATAGATGCTCGACACCGTGGCCGGCACACTCTTGAGCGCATAATTCAGCATCAGGTTCGGCAGGTAGGTCGGCACCGTCAGCACGAAGAGCGTCGGGAAAAGCGCATGGCCGGCTATGGCGGCATAGTCGGTGTGGATGATCTCCTTCAGCCCGAAGGGCAGCGCAACGACGGCCGCCACGCAATATACCCAGCGCAGCACGGTGGTGATGCGGTACCTGGCAACCAGGGCTTTGAACCAGACCATGTACAGCGCCGTGGCGCAGGCGCAAAGCATGATCATCACGTTGCCCCAGACATGCGAATGCTGATGCGACGACGAGGCGCCCGTCAGCACCACCGCCACGGCGCCCGCCATGCCGAGCAGCAGCCCCGCGACCTTGAGCTTCGTGAAGCGATCCATGCCCAGCAATACGGAGAGCAGCAGCACCAGCAGCGGGACGATGGTGTCGATGATCGAGCCGTCGATGGGCGAAGTCATCGAAAGCCCGTACATGATGAATACCTTGCGCAGCACGCCGATCAGCAGCGCGGCGCCGATCAGCTTGCGGATGTCGGCGCGCGCGACCCGTTCGGCCTTCTGCCACAGCAGCGGCACGAGCGAAAAAAGCGCCGTGACGACCAGCGACCCCGCCACCATGGCCATCGGATGGACATAGTGCGGCAATACGATGTTGTAAAACGGGTAATCCATGGCCCATACGATATTGCATATCAGCAGGGCGATGTGGGGCTTGAATCTGCTCATTCCGTCTCGGGGTTTACCCTGCGGGAAACAAAAACAGTGCCTTTCCGTTCGGAAGGGCACTGCCGTTATAGCGGTGGCGGCCATTTCTCACCAGCTGTCGCGCGGCACCTCGAACGAACCGGGCGACGCCCCCGGCAGCTCTTTTCCCCGGTAATAGACTTTCCATGCGTCTTTCCCGTATCCTTCCCCGAGTTCTTCGAACGTCTGTGCCGAGGCGCCCTTCACCGCTCCGCCCCTGTAAAATACCTTCCAGGCATCCTTTCCGTATCCGTTCCCGAGGCTCTCGAAGGTCATCGCCGACGCCCCGTCCACCTTCCGGCCGCGGTAATACACCGTCCAGCTGTCCTTCGAGTAACCGCCGCCCAGCCTTTCGCCCGACAACGTGCTCCCGTCATAGCGTTCCCCGTACTGGTAGGTATGCCAGTTGTCTTTCCCCATCCCGTTCCCGAGGCTCTCGAACGACGAGGCCGACGCCCCTTCCACCTTCCGGCCGCGGTAGAACACCGTCCAGTCGTCCTTACCGTACCCACCGCCGAGATCCGTGAACGACGATGCCGAAGCGCCCTTCACCTTCCTGCCCTCGTAATACACCGTCCAGTTATCCTTCGAGTAAGCCCCGTGCCGCCTCTCCCGGTTGGGCTGCGACGCCCGAACCTCCTCGGGGGCAGGATTTCCCAGGCAGTGCGGGACACCCGCAAACACCGAAAACAGCGAAAACAGGGATAATATCAGCTTTTTCATAAGGCGCGGTATCCGTTCATGATTATATTTAGTTCCTGATTATATTTTACGATTCGGCCCGAAATATACGGAGTTATCGCCACGCGTCCAAGAAATCGGCGGCAAACTTTCCCGGAGTGGGGCGAAAAGCCCTGTCCTCCGCCTCAACCCGCCGCAGTCCTTCACCGCTCCCGGCCTATCCTTCGCCCAGGTCTACCCGCACCCCGCCCCGCAATCCTTTTCCCAACCGCGACCATCTGCCCCTCCTTCCCCTGCGCCCACAAACGCGCCCACAAAAAAAGAACCGCAGGCGTAACGCCTGCGGTTCTTTCGATATATCGGCGGACGGCTGCACCGTCCCTCCGTACGGGGATTACTCCTCGGCCTTCTCTTCCTTGGCAGCCTTCTTGGCGTTCTTCGCCTCGGCAGCCTCCATGGCGCTCTTCAGCGCGGCCAGACCTGCGATGTCGCCCAGCGTCGTCTTCTCGACCGAAGCGTTGATCTTCTTCACGGTCGACTTCGTAGCATCGGCGGCGGCACGCTTCTCAGCCTTCTCGGCTGCCACTTCGGCACGCTTGGCCTCCTCGTACGTACGCAGGTGCGAAAGGGTGATACACTTGGTAGCCTTCGAGAACTCGAGCACCTTGAAGTCGAGCTTGTCGCCCACCTTCGGCGTCGTGCCGTCCTCTTTGGTGAGCTGGCGTGCGGGGCAGAAGCCCTCCACGTTCTCGCCCAGTGCGACAACTGCGCCCTTGTCGGTCATCTCGGTGATCGTACCCTCGTGGATGCTGTCTACCGAGAACTGGTTCTCGAACTCGTTCCAGGGGTTCTCCTCGAGCTGCTTGTGGCCCAGCGACAGACGGCGGTTCTCCTTGTCGATCTCGAGCACCACGACGTCGATATCAGCGCCCACCGACGTGAATTCGCCGGGGTGCTTTACCTTCTTCGTCCAGCTCAGGTCGGAAATGTGGATCAGGCCGTCGATACCCTCCTCGATCTCGACGAAGATACCGAAGTTGGTAAAGTTGCGCACCTTGGCCGTGCACTTCGTGCCGACGGGATACTTGGTTTCGATATTTTCCCAGGGATCGGGCGTAAGCTGCTTGATGCCCAGCGACATCTTGCGCTCCTCGCGGTCGAGCGTCAGGATGACAGCCTCGACTTCGTCGCCGACCTTCATGAACTCCTGCGCCGAACGCAGGTGCTGGCTCCACGACATCTCCGACACGTGGATCAGTCCCTCAACACCGGGGGCGATCTCCACGAATGCACCGTAGTCGGCCATCACGACCACGCGGCCCTTGACCTTGTCGCCGACCTTGAGGTTCTGGTCGAGCGCCTCCCACGGATGCGGGGTGAGCTGCTTCAGGCCCAGTGCGATACGCTTCTTGGCGTCGTCGAAATCGAGGATGACGACCTGGATCTTCTGGTCGAGCGCCACGATCTCTTCGGGGTGGTTCACGCGGCCCCACGAGAGGTCGGTGATATGGATCAGGCCGTCCACACCGCCCAGGTCGACGAATACGCCGTACGAGGTGATGTTCTTGACGGTACCCTCGAGGATCTGGCCCTTCTCGAGTTTCGACATGATAACCTGCTTCTGCGCTTCGAGTTCGGCCTCGATGAGCGCCTTGTGCGAAACGACCACGTTGCGGAACTCCTGGTTGATTTTCACCACCTTGAACTCCATGGTCTTGTCCACGTATACGTCGTAGTCGCGGATGGGCTTCACGTCGATCTGCGAACCGGGCAGGAACGCCTCGATGCCGAATACGTCGACGATCATACCGCCCTTGGTGCGGCACTTGATGTAACCCTTGATGATTTCGTCCTTTTCGAGGGCCTCGTTCACACGATCCCACGATTTGAGCTGACGTGCCTTCTTGTGCGAAAGAACCAGCTGTCCGCCCTTGTCCTCGGCCGACTCGACATAGACCTCGATCTTATCGCCGACCTTCAGGTCGGGGTTGTAGCGGAACTCGGAAACGGGAATGACACCCTCGCTCTTGTAGCCGATGTTCACGAGAACCTCGCGCTTGGTAATGCCCGTAACGGTACCTTCCACGACCTCGCCGACGTTGACGTTCGAAAGCGTCTTGTCGTAAGCCTCTGCGATCTCCTCCTTGGGATGGTCATAGACCCCCAGGTCGTTCTCATACGCGTTCCAGTCGAAATTCTCGTTCGTGACTACATTTTTCGTTTCTTCCATGATGGAAATTCTTTTTGCGATACAATCGCTCGTTAAATGATTAATAATTAAACCCGTAGCCCCCACAGCGCGCCTTACGCGCATACGTGAGGGCTACAAAGGTAACGGTTTTTTGCGAATCTGCAAAAAATCAGGCGGTTATTTGCGTTCCGCGGACGACGCCCGGAGGCTTCCGCGGCGCCTATTTGCGCACCACCCGCTGCCGCGGGGTGTTGTCGATCTTCAGCGGGCTGTCGTCCCTGAGCTCTTCGAGCAGGATGTCGGCCACCTTCTCGACGGTGATTTCCCCGCCGGTATATTCCATATCCTTGTAATTCCGGTAAATGTAGTCGCTCACGGCAACCTTGTACTTCCGCCCCTCGCGCAGCTTCGGGAACTGCACGTCGAGGGCGTTGTCCGCCGCATCGGTGACGATCACATAGGGCGTGGTCGAAATCAGGTCGATACGGTGCGCCTCCTTGGCGTTCACCGGGTCGTTGTACTTCGACACGATCATGCGACGCATCTGGGCGGGCGTCATCTCCATCCGGGCCACCAGCGTCCCGAACGGCTCCAGCCCGTATACCTTCGCCGCGCTCACCCCGCCCGCGGGGATCGAATCGAGACGCACGCCGCCGATGTGGTAGAAACCGACGTCGGCATCGGCCTCGTCGGCTACCGCCGCAGCCATCCAGTTGGCAAGTCCCCACTTGTCGGCGGCATTGCCGAAGCGCCCGACGGGTTTGTTCAGCCCCGGGTCGGCATAGTAAGCCTCGACCTGCTTCTGGTAGAGGATATCGGGTTCGTAATCGGCCAGCGGGACGATCCGGTAATCGACCCCTGCCACCTTATGCCCCTTCATCCGTACGGTCGTCACGCCGATGTTCCGCAGGTCTTTGCCCGTCTGCGTCAGCAGCGTGCCGCCGATGAGCGTATCGACCTCTTCGTGCGTATGCCCGCCGATCACCACGTCGTACTGCGACTGCCCCTTGGCGAGCAGTTCCGCATCGCGGTCGTCGCCCATGTGCGACACGAGTACCAGCACGTCGCACTCGGGCCGCAGCTCCGCGGCATATTTCAGGGCCATCGCCTGCGGATCGGGAAACTCCAGCCCCGCGAAACTCGATTCATTGCCCGCCGGATGCCCCGGGCCCTCGTAGTTGGTCACCACGCCGACAAACCCGATCCGGATCCCGTCCCGGTCGACGATCGTGTAGGGCGGCAACTGCGGGAAGGTGCAGGTGTCGCTCACCACATTGGCGCAGACCACCTCGAAGTCCATGCTGTCGATCATCCGCCCCAGGAACGCCTGCCCGTGGTCGAATTCATGGTTGCCCAGCGTCGCCACGTCATACCCCAGTTCGTTCATCAGGGCGATCATCGGCATACCGGGCGTCGGCGCCATGTCCACATAGGCATTCCCCGTCCAGCGGTCGCCGGCATCGACCAGCACCACCAGCCGGGCCGTATCGCGGCACGCCTCGACGGCCGACGCCAGCCGCGGGAAGTTCTGTATCTTTGCGTGCATGTCGTTCGTCGACAGCAATACGAGCGTCCTTTCGCGGGGGGCGCAGGCCGCGGCGAGCGCCGCAACGGCGACCAGCCCCATCCTCAGCATTCCTTTCATAACACAGGTTTTAGTTTGTCAAAGTTATAAATTATTCATATCTTTACATGGTTTCAATCCTGAAAATCTATGACGAATATCATCGAAATCATATGCGAAAACCTCGGCGGCAAGGTCGAGGTGCCGATGGGCACCCCGCTTTCCGAGGTCGCAAAGCGGGTCGCACCGGGCCCCTACCCGTTCCTGGCCGCCCTGGTCAACAACCGCATCAAGGAGTTGTATTACAAAATATATACCCCGGTGAGCGTCCGCTTCGTGGACATCACCTCCTTCTCCGGCATCCGCGTCTACCAGCGGACGTCGTGGTTCATCCTGCAAAAGGCCGTACGCGACCTCTTTCCGGGCAAGACGCTCCACATCCGCCATTCGATGGGACAGAACGGCTTTTACTGCGAGGTCGAAGGCATCGACGAGTTCTCACACGAACAGGCCGCGGCACTCGAAGGGCGCATGCGCTACCTGGTGGCGCAAGACCTGCCGATCAGCCGCATGAAGATCCTCACGAGCGAAGTCCGCGCCCGCTATGCGGCCCAGGGGCTCACCGACAAGATCGCCCTGCTGGACACCCGCCCGCGGCTTTACAGCGACCTCTATACGCTCGGCGACACCGACGGTTATTTCTACGGCGCGCTGGCGCCCTCAACGGGCTTCATCGACCGGTTCGGCATCGAACCCTACTACAACGGGTTCTACCTCGCCCTGCCGCTGCGCACGGCGCCCGACCGGCTCAACACGAACGTCGAGCAGGAAAAGATGTTCGGCATCTTCCAGGAATACCAGTCCTGGGTGCGGATCATGGGCGTGCCCACCGTGGGCGCCGTCAACTCCAAGGTGCTCGCGGGCGACGCGGGCGGGATGATCAAACTGGCCGAGGCATTCCACGAACGCAAGTTCGCGTGGGTCGCCGACACGATCTACGACGCCAACATCTCGCGCGGCGTGCGCATGGTGCTCATCTCGGGCCCCTCGTCGAGCGGCAAGACCACCTCGGCCAAACGGCTGGGCATCCAGCTCGGCGTGCTGGGGCTGCACCCGGTATTGATCTCGCTCGACGACTACTTCGTCGACCGCGAAAAGACCCCGCGCGACGCCGACGGCAATTACGACTACGAGGCACTCGAAGCCATCGACCTCGGCCTGTTCAACGACCACCTCTGCCGCCTGATGCGCGGCGAAAGCGTCGACATCCCGCGCTACGACTTCATCACGGGGCGCCGCACGTGGCACAAGAACCCGCTGACGCTCGACGAACGCTCGATCCTGATCGTCGAAGGCATCCACGGGCTCAACCCGCGCCTCACCCCGAGCGTCCCCGAAGCGCAGAAATTCCGCATCTACATCTCGTGCTTCACGTCGGTGGCGATGGACAACCTCTCGCGCATCGCCACGACCGACAACCGCCTGCTGCGCCGCCTCACGCGCGACTATACGCAACGCGGCGCCGATGCCGTGGCGACGCTTTCGCGCTGGGGCTCCGTCCGCCGCGGCGAGGAGAAGCACATCTTCCCCTACCAGGAAAACGCCGACGTCATGCTCAACTCGTCGCTCTTCTACGAAATCTCGGTGTTGCGCCCCTATGCCGAAAAGATCCTCCGCGAGGTTCCCGACACGGTACCCGAGTACGACGAGGCGCGGCGCATGCTGAAGTTCCTGAAAAACTTCACCCCCATCCCGCCCGACGAGATCCCGCCCACGTCTATCATCCGGGAGTTCATCGGCGGCAGCAGTTTCAAGTACTGACTCCGGCAAGCCCCGCCGGACAGACGCCCTCGCCTGCCGCCCCACGGGTGTCCGCCGCAACTCCCCGTTTCGCGGCCTGCGGGTGCCAGCGCGGCCGGCTACGACCGACGGAGGCGTATCCCTGCGCCACGGGGAAAATATAAACCCGGCAGACGCTTGCGGTCTTCGTAAAAATAGTATTTTTGCATGGAGATTACGCGCCGCCCGGCGCATCCGACCACAATAACCAATTGATGACAAATATGTTCGACAAGTTTTCCGAACGCCACATCGGCGTCAGCAACGAAAAAGACCTCAAAGCCATGCTCGAAGTGATCGGCGCAAAGTCGGTCGACGAACTGATCTCGCAGGTCATCCCCCAGTCCATCCGGCTCAAGAAGCCGCTCGCGCTGCCGGCCGAAGGGATGAGCGAATACGAATTCGCCGCCCACATCCGTTCGCTGGCCGACCGCAACCGCTGCCTCAGATCGTTCATCGGCATGGGCTACTACCCCTGCGCCGTCCCGGCCGCCATCGTGCGCAACGTCTTCGAGAACCCCGCCTGGTACACCTCCTACACGCCCTACCAGGCCGAGATCTCGCAGGGCCGTCTCGAGGCGCTGCTGAACTTCCAGACCGCCGTGATCTCGCTCACGGGCATGGAGATCGGCAACTGCTCGCTCCTGGACGAGGGCACGGCCGCCGCCGAGGCCATGCTGATGATGTTCGCGCTGCGCCCGCGCGAAGCGGTCAGGGAGGGTCGCAACCAGCTCTTCGTCGACCGCAACATTTTCCCGCAGACGCTCGACGTGCTGCTCACGCGCAGCGAACCGTTCGGCATCGAACTGATCGTCGACGAATACGACGAATACAGCTTCACGGGCAAGGAGTTCGGCGCCATCGTCCAGTACCCGGCCGCCAACGGCGCCGTACGCGACTATACGGACTTCACGGCCGCGGCACATGCCAAGGGCGTGCTGGTCACGGCCGCCGCCGACCTGCTTTCGCTGGCGCTGCTCAAATCCCCCGGCGAGTGGGGTGCCGACATCGCCGTCGGCTCGACGCAACGCCTGGGCACCCCGATGGGCTTCGGCGGCCCCGGCGCAGGCTACATGGCCACGCGCGAGGCCTACAAGCGCAACATGCCCGGCCGCATCATCGGCGTCTCGGTCGACCGCCTCGGCAACAAGGCGCTGCGCATGGCGCTCCAGATGCGCGAACAGCATATCAAGCGCGAACGCGCCACGTCGAACATCTGTACCGCCTCGGCGCTGATGGCCTCGATGGCAGGCTTCTACTGCGTCTACAACGGCCCCGAGGGGCTGAAACGCGCCGCCGACACGGCCCACCTGGCCGCCGCAACGGTCGCCGACGCACTCCAGGCGATGGATTACAAACTCGCCGCCGCAGACTTCTTCGACACGCTCGAAGTCTCGGCCGAAGCCGCCGTCGTGCAGTCGCTGGCACTCGAAAGCGGCATCAACTTCTACTACCCCACCGAAGGCTCCGTGCGCATGTCGTTCGACGAGGTGACCACCCCCGAAGAGGTCGCCGAGGTAATACGCATCTTCGCCGCCGCCAAAGGCAGGAAAGCCAAGGCCGTAAAGCCCGTCACCGAAAGCCGCGTGCCGGCCGCCCTGCGCCGCCGCACGGCCTACCTCTCGGAGGCGGTCTTCAACACCTACCGCTCGGAAAGCGACCTGATGCGCTACATCAAGAAGCTCGAACTGAGGGACATCTCGCTCGCCAATTCGATGATCTCTTTAGGTTCGTGCACCATGAAGCTCAACGCCGCGGCGCTCATGCAGCCGCTCTCGCTGGCGGGCTTCCAGATGATGCACCCCTTCGCCCCGGCCGACCAGGCCGAAGGTTACATGCAGTTAATCAAGGAGTTGGAAAACGACCTGGCGACGATCACGGGCTTCGCGGCCTGCTCCCTGCAACCCAATTCGGGCGCTGCGGGCGAATACGCCGGGCTGATGGTGATCCGCGCCTACCACCAGAGCCGCGGACAGGGCTACCGCAACGTGGTGCTGATCCCGGCCTCGGCCCACGGCACCAACCCCGCGTCGGCCGCCATGGCCGGCATGAAGATCGTCACGGTAGCCTGTGACGACAAGGGCAACATCGACGTCGAAGACCTCAAGGCCAAGGCCGGGGAATACAGTTCGGAGCTGTGCGGGCTGATGGTCACCTACCCCTCGACGCACGGCGTGTTCGAGAGCCGCATCCGCGAGATCGTGGACGCCGTGCACGACGCAGGCGGGCAGGTCTACATGGACGGCGCCAACATGAACGCGCAGGTGGGGCTGACCAACCCCGGCTACATCGGCGCCGACGTCTGCCACCTCAACCTGCACAAGACCTTCGCCATGCCCCACGGCGGCGGCGGCCCGGGCGTAGGCCCGATCTGCGTCGCCGAGCACCTCAGGGCATTCCTCCCCTCGCATCCGGTTATGCCGACGGGCGGCGACGAGGGCATCACGGCCGTGGCGTCGGCCCCCTGGGGCTCCGCCATGCTGCTGCCCATAACCTACGGTTATATCAAGATGCTGGGTGGAAACGGGCTGCGCCGCGCCACCGAAATGGCGATCGTCAATGCCAACTACATGTCCTCGGCGCTGGCACCGGAATACCGCACCTATTATTCGGGCGAGACCGGCCGCGTGGGACACGAGATGATCCTCGACCTGACCTCTTTCAAGAAGGACTACAACATCGACTGCGGCGACATCGCCCACCGCCTGATGGACTACGGGTTCCATGCCCCGACGCTCTCGTTCCCCGTGCATGAGACGCTGATGGTCGAGCCGACCGAATCGGAACCCAAGGCCGAGATGGATCGCTTCATCGAAGCGCTGGTGAGCATCAAGCGCGAATGCGAAGCTGCCGCGGGGCAGGCCGACAACGTGGTCGCCAACGCGCCGCACACCGCCGTCGAGATCGCCGGCGAATGGACGCATCCCTACACCCGCGCCGAGGCGGCATTCCCGCTCGCATGGGTGCGCGAAGCCAAGTTCTTCCCCTACGTAACCAAGATCGACAACGGCTACGGCGACCGCAACCTCTGCTGCCGCAACTGCGAATAGGCTGTCCCGAACCGGCTACTACGTACCAAAAACGCGGGCACGCACGCCGGCACCGTAAGCATCGCGGCACGTATCCGGCCCCGGCATTTCACCCGGACAGACCCGACGAAACGGGCCGAAAGCAACAGAAGCGGAAAATAATTTTTTTTTGCACGATTTTAGCATAATAGGGAGATAAGCTTCCATAAAACCAGATAAATTCCGCAGTAATTGCAAATCCGGAACTTAATTTCTATCTTTGCCAATCAATTACATGCAATAAATCCTAATCAGATTACAATGAAAGTAGAACAGAACAAAATGGTCGGCGTGGACTACAAGCTCACTGTCGACGGACAAATCGCAGACCAGTCGCGCCCGGGACAGCCGCTCGAATTCATCTTCGGGACAGGCATGCTGCTTCCCAAATTCGAGGAGGCAATCCTGGGCAAGGAGATCGGCGAGGCCGTCTCGTTCACCCTCGAGCCCAAGGACGGCTACGGCGAGCTGATCGCCGATGCCGTGGTAGACCTGCCGAAAAATATATTCATGGTCGACGGCAAACTGGCCGAAGACATCCTCTTCGTGGGTTCGCAGGTGCCGATGAGCGACAACCAGGGCAACCGCATGATGGGTATCGTCAAGGAGGTCGGCGACGAAACCGTGAAGATGGACTTCAACCACCCGATGGCGGGCAAGACGCTCAATTTCGACGTCGAGGTCGTATCAGTGCGCGACGTAACGCCCGAAGACTTGCAGGGCGGCTGTTCATGCGGCGACTGCGGGGATGACTGCGGCGGCGGGTGCGACCATGGGGACGGCCACTGCGACTGCCATTAACGAACACGAAGCGGGACTGGAAAGCCCCGCTTTTTTAAACCCGGATACCGTATTACTGTATTATGCGGCCCTGGCCCAACTTGCCACGGTGGCCGACAGCGGTACTTTTCACGACCTGCCGGGACTGGAGGTGAAAGACGCGGATTCCACAGGCGCCGCAGGCAGCAGGGAACCTTCGCCCAGGCCGGGAGGCGGCTCCGCTTTCGCCGCCCCACCCTGCAAACCGGAATCTTCGGTTCCAACCCCGGCAACAAGACAACCAATAAACCGTGTTCACGCTGCGACAATACCTCACGACACTGGCCGACACCCACGGATTGACGAAAACCCTGGGCGGCATGGAGGTATGCCGTGACAGCCGGGGCCGCATGTGCTACACCGTAGGCAACAGCGCCATCGTCTTCCGTGTCCGCCACGAAGGGCATATCCGCTCGCTGCGGTGCTACATGCATCCGCCGCGCCACCTGGCGGAGATTTACGGCGAACGGCTGCTGCCGCAGGAGCTGTACCTCTACGACTCGCCCCGGAGCGGGGTTTGGGTCGACGTCGTACTGGGCGACTGGATCGAAGGCGCGACGCTCCACGAAGCCGTCGCAGAGGCGGCCGCGGCAGAAGACGCAACACGGTTGGGGCAACTGGCCGCGGCGTTCGACCGCCTGGCCGCAAGGCTTACGTCGGACGACTGGGCACACGGAGACCTCAAACCCGAAAATATCGTCGTGGATTCCTCGGGGCGGCTGCACCTGATCGACCTCGATGCCATGTACCTGCCCGCATTCGCCGGGGAGGCGAGCCCCGAACTGGGTACCGCGGCCTTCCAACACCCGGCACGGACGATCCGCGACTTCAATGCCTCGCTCGACGACTACCCCGCGGCGCTGATCTCGACGGCCCTTCATGCGCTGGCGCTCGACCCCACCTTGTACGTACGCTACCCCGATGCCGACGGGCTGCTCTTCTCCCCGCAGCAGATCCGCACCGACGAGGCGCTCCGCGAGGCCATCGCGCTTTTCGAACGCGAAGGGCTGGCCGTGCAGTACCGCATCGCACGGTTGCTGTATGCACCCACGCCCCGTTTGTTCGGGCTGCCGGAGTTGCTGGCATGGGCCGCACGCACTGGCGGGCCCCCGTGCGGCGGGAGAGAAGGCGAAGAGACAACCGGGAATACGGGCGGGGACAAAAGCGGGGACACGGACGGCGGCGCAGAGAGGTATCCAGCCGGAAATACAGGGTGCGGCGCGGACAAGCACACAGGCGGAGGCACAAGAGGTATAACCGGGAATACAGGGTACGGCAGGGACAAGCACACAGACGGGGACACAAGCGGCGGAGAGTTGTTTGCGGGCAAAGACGGAGACGTACGGAACGACGGCGGCGCAGTTTCGCCGGAGCTGTTCGTCGGGAACGGCCTGTGGGGTTACAGGACACCGGAGCGGATCGTCATACCGCCGCTCTACGACTGCGGATTCGACTTTACCGAAGGGCTTGCCGCCGTCAGGGTGGGCCAGGCTTGGCACTACATCGACATCGAAGGGCGCACCCGGATACGATGTGCGGGGTACGAAGCCGTAAAACCCTTCCGCAACGGCCGTGCGGAGGTCATCCGTGACGGCAGGCGGCTGGAAATCGACCGCGCAGGGCGCGAGTTTGAAATTTAGCCGCAATTCGTTATATTTGCATCTGCTAAATACGATTGTGATGCCCCAATTCAGAAATATGACACCGGCGGAAATCGCCGCGGTCGAGTCGCTCGGCTCCTCGGCCGAAGCGTGGTCGCAGGTCTCGGTCGCCGACGATTTCACCCCCTTCCAGTTGCTGCAAAGCCACCTGGAAGGCAAGGTCGTGGTCGGCTCCGGAGCGCGCATCATCCGCTCACGGGTGTGCAACTACCACATCGGCGAAGGGGCGCTCGTCGAAGGGGTCACGGCACTCGAATGCCGCCGCAGGAGCACGTTCGGGAACGGCGTGGGCGTGGCGACGATGAACGAATGCGGCGGGCGCACGGTGAAGATCTACGACCGCCTTTCGGCACAGGCAGCCTACCTGATGGCCGTCTACCGTCACCGCCCGCAGACCATGGCGGCCCTGGAAAAGATGGTCGACGACTATGCCGAAGCCCGCGCCTCGCAGACGGGGAGCGTCGGCAAAGGCAGCCGCATCGTCGGCGCCAGGTTCATCCGCGAAGTCCGCATCGGCGACAACGTCACCGTAGACGGCTGTTCGATACTGGAAAACGGCACGGTCTGCGACGGCGCGCACATCGGCGTGGACGTCAAGGCCTACGACTTCATCGCCGCGGAAAACGCCCGGATCGACAACGGCTCGATCGTCGAACGCTGTTTCGTGGGCGAAAGCTGCCGGCTGGACAAGGCCTTCACGGCGGCCGAATCGCTGTTCTTCGCCAACTCGCACTGCGAGAACGGCGAGGCCGCCTCGATCTTCGCGGGGCCCTACACCGTCTCGCACCACAAGTCGTCGCTGCTCATCGCGGGCATGTTCTCGTTTTTCAACGCGGGCAGCGGCTCGAACCAGAGCAACCACCTGTTCAAGAGCGGCGCCGTGCACCAGGCGGTGCACCTCAGGGGCTGCAAGTTCGCCAGCGGCGCCTACATCATGTCCCCAGCGCTGGAAGGGGCTTTCACGATGATCATGGGGCACCACTCGTTCCACCACGACACGTCGGCCTTCCCCTACTCCTACCTGGTCGAAAAGGAGGGGCGTTCGGTGCTCATGCCCGGGGCGAACCTCACCAGCTACGGCGCCGTGCGCGACATCGAGAAATGGCCTGCACGCGACCGCCGCACCATACGGCGCGACGTCATCAACTTCGAAGAATACAACCCTTATATCACCTCGGGAATGCTCAGGGCCGTGGATACGCTCCACGCGATCGCAGAGGAAGACCCCGACGCCCCGACGTACGTCCACCAGAAGGCGATCATCCGCGCGGCGGCCCTCAAACGGGGCATCGGACTCTACAACCGTTTCATCGTGGCGGCGCTGGGCGCGATGCTCGACCGGGGGGAATCGGCGGAACGCTACGACGGCAGCGGCCGCTGGCTCGACATCGCCGGACAGTATATCACCAAACGCGAAGTCGAGGCCATCCTCGACGCCATAGACCACGGCGAACTGGCCTCGCCCGAAGAGGTGGACAACCGGTTCAGGGTCTTTTCCGTCCACTACGACGACTACGCCCACAGCTGGGCCGAAGGGGTCTACGCATCGCTGCTGGGACACATCCCGACCGTGGCGGAGATAGAAGAGGCCATCGCGGCGGGGCGCAACGCCCGCGCGACGATGCGCCGTACGACCGACGCCGACCGCGACCGCGACTGCTCGCTCGACATGGCGGTCAGCTACGGCCTCGACAGCGACGACGAAGGGGAAGTACGCGACGACTACTACTCCGTCCGGGGACTTAAATAGACGCAACATGTATACACAGAGCATCACACGCAACCACCGCACGGCATTCATCCTGGCCATAGACGGCTCGGGGTCGATGGCCGAAAGCATCCTCTTCCGGGGACGCTGCATGACCAAGGCCGAAGCGGTTGCAACCATCACCAACGACCTGCTGTTCGAGCTCGTCGAACGGGCACGCCGCAGCGACGGCGTACGCGACTATTACGACATCGCCGTGGTCGGCTATTCGGGCGACGACGAGGTACGCTCGCTGCTGCCCGGAGGCGAGGATCTGGTGCCTGTCAGCGCCCTGGCGGCACAGGAGATGCCGGTGCACACGGAGGTGATCGAACACCGGCTTCCCGACGGCAGCATCGCCCTACGGGAGATTCCCGCACCGGCGTGGATCAAGCCCCTGTCGGCCGGGCAGACGCCGATGTGCGAGGCACTGCGCCGCGTGAGGGACATAGCCGCCAGCTGGACTTCCCGCACGGCCAACGCCGAAAGTTTCCCTCCCGTGGTCTTCAATATCACCGACGGCGAGGCCACGGACTGCGACAACGAGGAGCTACGTGCGGTCTGCGACCAGATCAAGGCGCTGGGCACCGTCGACGGCAACGTCCTGCTGATCAACATCCATATCGCTGCCGGGGATACCGAACGGCCGGTATTCTTCCCCGAGGCGCACGAAGCCCGGTATACGAACCGGTATGCCTCGCTGCTCTACGACTGTTCGAGCGAAATGCCCGCGGTCTTCAACGAGGCCATCCGCGAAGCCAAGGGCCCGGGTGCGATCCCGCCCTTCCGCGGCATGAGCTACAACGCCTCGGCGGCCCAGCTGGTCGCCATGCTCAACATAGGTTCCATCAGCGTCAAAACCGAATAGAGATGATAGTGACCCTGCAACATTTCTCCCGGGCACTGCTGACGCCCGACCTGTCGCTGGCGATGCTTGCCGACGCCCGCCCCGTTACGGAACCCAACGGCATGCCGCGCCTGGTGCGCACGACGCGTTTCGCCGAGGCTGAAGTCGAATGGCGGGGCGAGCGGTGGCTCGTCGCCATGCCCCTCAACCCGTCGGCCATGCCCCGGATCGAACGCACGGTCTCGGCGCTGCGCAAACTCAACACCGGCTACCTGGCCGAATGCCGCATACTGCCGGGCGAAATGCGCTGGCACGACGCGGCGGGCACGGAACGGCACACGGATCTGGTATTGCAGCACCTGCCCGCCGGAAGGGAGTTCGCCGAAGCGCTGCTTGCCGAGGACAAAACGACGCTGCTCGCGGCGCTCGACGCCTTGCAGGCGGCGCTCGGGGAGCTGGAATTCACGCACAACAACCTCAAGGAAGCGAACCTCCGCTGGCACCGGGGACGGTTCGTCCCGATACGCTATTACGATGCCCGAATCGGAGCAGCGGAGCCCGGCACGGCTGACAGGGAGGCATTCGACGTCCTCCGGCACAGGATCGCCGAGGCACCCGTGCCCCGCCAGACGGCCAACGACGTCACGGTGCCCTACAACCCGCTGCGCAGTCTGACCGGACACCGGTGGACGAGCCACGTATTCGAAGGGCTGGTGTGCGTGGAGGACGACAACGGGTTCGGGTTCGTGGATACGGACAACAACCCGGTGATCCCGGCGCAGTTCGTCTGGGCGGGCGATTTCCGCGAAGGCCGCGCCGAGGTACAGACGCAGACGGGGATGGGGCTGATCGACCGCCGGGGCTGTTACGTCATACCTCCCGAATACGAAATCGTCGACTACGACCCCGCCGCCAGCGTGGTGCATGTGCGCAACAACGGGCACTGGGCGCTGTTCGACTACCTGGGACGCCGCCTCACGGAGTTCCGGACGGAAGTCCCGGAGCCCTGCGGGCCTGAAATTTGCAGGTGACAACGGCAATATTAGATATTTCGCCGTTATCGGCGCCTTCCGGCTGCATTGGCAAACCCGGCCCGGAGGGGCGCTGCCCGGCACAACCGGAAAAGGCGACCGGCGGGACTTCGGAGCATATAATCACGATAACAAATACAAAAAATTACAAGTCATGGAAGAAACGATCAAATGCCTGATTATCGGCAGCGGCCCCGCAGGATACACGGCCGCCATCTATACGTCGCGTGCAAACCTCCAGCCCGTGCTCTACGAGGGCATCGAACCGGGCGGGCAGCTCACGACGACGACCGACGTGGAGAATTTCCCGGGCTACCCCGACGGGGTCAGCGGCCAGCAGATGATGGCCGACATGCGGCGTCAGGCCGAGCGCTTCGGCACCGAGATCCGCACGGGCACAGCCACCCGCGTAGACCTCGCGTCGCGGCCGTTCCACGTGGTGATCGACGGCGAGAAGGAGATCAGGGCCGAAAGCCTGATCATTGCCACGGGCGCCTCGGCCAGATACCTGGGGCTCCCCTCGGAGACGAAATTCCGCGGCATGGGCGTGAGTGCCTGCGCCACCTGCGACGGCTTCTTCTACCGTAAAAAGGACGTGGCCGTGGTCGGCGGCGGCGACACCGCCTGCGAGGAGGCCACCTACCTCGCCTCGATCTGCCGCAAGGTCTACATGATCGTGCGCAAACCCCACCTGCGCGCCTCGAAGGCGATGCAGCAGCGCGTGTTCAGCACCCCCAACATCGAGGTGATATTCAACCACAACACCGCCGAGGTACTGGGCGACGAGTCGGGCGTGACGGGCGCACTGCTGCGCTGCAACGACGGCAAGGAGGTGAAGATCGACATCTCGGGCTTCTTCCTGGCCATCGGACACCATCCCAACACGGAGTTGTTCCGCGACCAGTTGCAGCTCGACGCCGAAGGCTACATCAAGGTCGAACCGGGCACGTCGATAACCAACATCGAAGGCGTCTTCGCCGCGGGCGACGTCCGCGACCCGCACTACCGGCAGGCCGTCACGGCGGCCGCTTCGGGCTGCATCGCGGCCATCGACTGCGAGCGTTTCCTGTTAAGCCGGGCCAACTAAAAACGCATGAGTTTCAGCGTCACCATACTGGGGTCTTCCTCCGCGAAGCCCACCCTGAGCCGGCATCCGTCGGCGCAGGTGGTCAACGTGCACGAGCAGTACTACCTGGTCGATGCGGGCGAAGGGGTACAGCAACAGTTGATCCGTTACGGCATCAACCCGCTCAGGCTACGTGCCGTGTTCATCTCGCACCTGCACGGCGACCATGTATTCGGGCTGTTCCCGCTGATCTCGACGCTGGCGCTCTACGGCCGCAAGACCCCGCTGCGGGTATTCGCCCCGGCACCGATGGGCGAGATTCTGGCCTGCCACCTCAAATATTTCGACAGCGAACTGCCCTACCCGGTCGTATGGACGGAGGTCGACACGACCAAGCATGCGCTGCTGATGGAAAACCGTACGCTGGAGGTGTGGAGCATACCGCTGCGCCACCGCGTGCCGACGGCGGGGTTCCTTTTCCGCGAAAAGGAGCCGGCGCTGAACGTCGACAAGTTCAAGATTACGAAATACGGGCTTTCGGTCGCACAGATCACCGCCGCAAAGCGGGGCGAGGACGTCACGCTCTCCACGGGGGAGGTGATCCCCAACGGGGAACTGACCTACCGTCCCTACGCCCCTCGGTCGTACGCTTACTTGTCGGACACCAACTTTTCGGCCAAGGCCGCAGCACTGGCAGCAGGCGCCGACCTGATGTACCACGAGGCGACCTACGCCGCAGCGGAGCAGAAGGCGGCGCGGGAGCGCGGGCACTCGACGACGACCGACGCGGCCAAGGCTGCCCTGAAAGCCGGGGCGAAACGGCTGGTGATCGGGCATTACTCGTCGCGCTACAAGGATGAAAACATGCTGGTCGAAGAGGCCCGTGCGATCTTCCCCGAAACCTACCCCGCCACCGAAGGGATGACGTTCACCTTAGAAAAACAACGATGACAAAAGCCGACATACAACTCGTCCGCGCGCTGGCCGACAAACGCGGGCGCACGGAGCACGGACTGTTCGTCGCCGAAGGGGAGAAACTCATCGGCGAGCTGCGTACGTCGCACCTCGGGGTACGCAAGATATTCGCCCTGGAAGGGCTGTTTTCAGGGCCGGAAGTCGAGGTCGTCGGCACGAAGGAGATGGAGCGGCTGTCGCTGCTGAAAACAGCCTCCAACTCGCTGGCGCTGGTCGAAATACCGCATTACGGACTGGATATGCGGGCTCTCGCGGGACGGCTGACGCTGGCGCTCGACGACGTGCAGAACCCGGGCAATCTGGGCACGATCGTCCGGCTGGCCGACTGGTTCGGCATCACGGACATCGTCTGCTCGGAGGCCTCGGCCGACTGTTTCAACCCCAAGGTCGTGCAGGCCACGATGGGCGCCATACTCCGCGTGAGGGTGCACTACACCGACCTGGGAGGGTTCCTGCGCCAAGCCGCGGACGCCGGGCTGCCGGTGTGCGGGACTTTCCTGGAGGGGGAGAACATCTACGGGGCGTCGCTCCCGGAGGCAGGGATCGTCGTCATGGGCAACGAGGGGCGCGGCATTTCGGACGCCGCGGCCGCGACCGTCACCCGCAAATTGTTCATCCCGCCTTACCCGGCCGGCCGGCGGGGTTCGGAATCGCTCAACGTGGCGATGGCGACGGGGATCGTCTGCGCCGAATTCCGGCGGCAGGCAAGCACGACGGGCACGGGACAGGCGTAAAGGAGCAAAAAACAGAAGGAAGGAGCCGCAAACAGACAAGGGCAATTCCCGTCATAACGCAGACGACGGGAAAAACCTGAAATCGACGGGTGGGGCCGCGGACAGACAGGCGGCACCGCTATTTACCGGGTACCGACCGTCTGCCGCAACTCCAAACCGGGCATAAGCGGGACGACATCGACGAGTTCGAGGGAGAGCACCATATCGAGGGTGCCCTCCTTGTATTTCCGGAAATGGGGCGTCGTGATATGGCTTTCATAGGCCGCACGGTCGGCATAAATCTCCAGAATCGTCACCTGTCCGGGCGCCTCCTTCGCCGCGACAGCATAGAGCGCCAACACGCCGGGTTCGAGACGCAGCGAAGCCTCGATCTCCTCCTGTAAAAAAGCGTTGTAGCCGGCCAGGCGCGCCGGATCGACCGTGATTTTCGACAGCCGCACCAACTGCTGCCCCGCAACCGGGGCCTCCGGCCCTTTCGGGGGTTCCTGCGCTTTGGCGGCGGAAAATGCAAGCAGGCCCGACAAAAGCATGAACAAACCTTTTTTCATCATTGCATTTCAATTATTATCGGGTTAACAAGAGCCGCCCGTCCCGGTTACGGGAGGGCAAAGCAGGACACCGGAAACCATACCACGCATTCGACATCTCACACCGGGTCGGCACACCGTTCACGCAGCCCGGCAACAATGCGGCGCACCGATTCCAGGGCTTCGGCACACCGCTCGGGCGGCAGAAGGCGCGCCGCATCGAGCCGTTCGATGCTCCGCAGGAGGCACTCCACGGCATAGCGCATTTCGTCCAGCTCGATCCCCGAGGCGGCAGCAAGGTCGGTAGCAGCCAGCCGTGTCACCGCGGAACGGGCGCAGAGGTCGAAATCCGCGACCAGGGCATTGCATCTGCGGCGGTCGTAGGGCGGAATCCAAAGGGTCTCGAACATCAGCCGGAAAACCGCGGCGACCAGGATCGGGTTGTTTTTCCGTGTAATTTTTTTTGCGCAAGGTTCCATCTTTCAGAGCTGTTGCTCGGAAAAAAGCGCGGGCAAAGATACCGAATCCACCATCGAGGTATTGGACGACCTGTAACGTAGAATGCGGCCAATGCCCACGCCGAAAAACAGCGAGAGCATCAACCTTTGTTCCTTACGCTACACGAAAGTGTCCAATTTCCGATGGTAAGAAAAAAGCCGATGCGCCTTTATCCGAATATGTCGGCAACCCTAACAGGCTGCATAAGACAAAGGTAGGAAAAATAAGCCCATCCGCAAAACATTCCGGGCCGCAGGAATGCAAAATTTCATTTAAATTCGATCCGGCGCATTGCCAATTCTGAATAATATGTATCTTTGTAAGTTGAAATATATGTATCTATGTCTGAATGCAAACTCAAAATAGGCATCACGCAGGGAGATCCGAACGGCATCGGCTGGGAGGTGATCCTCAAGGCCCTTTCCGACCCGCGCATGACGGAGCTCTTCACGCCCGTCGTCTACGGTTCGCCCGCGGCGGCGGCCTATTACCGAAATACGCTGGGCGACACCGAACCGGTGGCGTTCAACACCGTGCCCGCGGCACGCGACACCCGCCGCGGCAAGGCCAACCTGGTCGTATGCGGGGAGGCCGGGCAGCCGGAGCCGGGCAAGGCTTCGCCCCAGGCCGGACGCGCTGCGGTCGAAGCGCTGCGCACGGCGACGCAGGATTTGAAAGAGGGGACGCTCGACGCCATCGTCACGGCGCCCTTCAACAAGGAGAGCGTGCAGGGCGACGATTTCAGCTACACGGGCCACACCGAATTCTTCGGGGCGGAACTGGGCGGGGAGCCGATGATGATCCTATGCAGCGACGTGCTGCGCGTAGGACTGGTCACCAAGCACATCCCCGTGTCGGAGATCAGCCGCAGCATTTCCAGGGAGAAGATCGTGCACGACCTCCATACGCTGCGCCGCTCGCTCATCGAGGATTTCGGCATCGTCGAGCCGCGCATCGCCGTGATGGCGCTCAACCCCCACGCCGGGGACGGCGGGCTGCTCGGAAACGAGGAACAGGAGATCATCCGCCCGGCCATCGTCGAGGCATTCAGGCAGGGCGTGCTGGCATTCGGCCCCTTTGCGGCCGACGGGCTGTTCGCCGGGGGCGGATACGCCAAGTACGACGGCATCCTGGCCATGTACCACGACCAGGGGCTGGCGCCGTTCAAGACGCTCTCGCCCGACGGCGTGAACTTCACGGCGGGGCTCGCCAAGGTACGCACGTCGCCCGACCACGGCACGGCCTACGACATCGCGGGGCAGGACAAGGCCGATGCGCAGTCGATGAGGTCGGCGATCTACGCCGCCATCGACATCGTGGAGCACCGCCGCGCCTGGACGGAATGGAGCCGCAACCCGTTGCAGCGCGCCGAGCGCGAGAAAGGCGGACGCGACATCTCGGTCAAAGACCTGCCGCAGACCGAACGGGAGGATTAGTTATGACGCCGCAGAAAAAGATCCGCGTCGGGGCCGGGTTCGTGGCCATATGGGTATTGCTCGGAGGAGCATGGCTCTGCGATTACTTTTTCGGCGACACGGAGTTCTGGAAGCTGGCATCCGGGGAACTGACCGTACTGCTGGGTATCGGCGCCGGGACGGCGATGATCCGGGAAGGGCGCCGCGGACAGGAGGCTGTAAACGCTGCGGGCAAAGATGCGGGATCCGGGAAACAGGCGGCCGAAGAAACACGAACCGGAGAGACACAGACCGGGAACACGGCGGCCAAAGACGCGGGGATTGCAGGGCCGGCGGTCGGAGAAACACAGGCCGGAGAAACACAGGCCGGAAACACGACGGGCAAAGGCACGGCAGCACGCACAGCGCGGCAGCCGGAAGAGAAAAAACGATAAACACCGGGCAACCCGGAAGCGTATTCCGTCTCGTAATTGTGGAAGCGCCGAAGGCCCCGAAAACTTAACTTTATAAATTTTTTATGATCAAAATCACTTTTCCCGACGGTTCGGTGAGGGAGTTCGCCAAAGGGACGACTGCCTTCCAAATCGCAGAGAGCATCAGCCCTCGTTTAGCTGCTGACTCCCTGGCGGCCTCGGTAAACGGCGCAACCGTGGACATGATGCGCCCGATCGAGGAGGACGCCTCGGTCAAATTCTACAAATGGGAGGACGAAGAGGGCAAGCACGCCTTCTGGCACACCTCGTCCCACCTGCTGGCCGAAGCCCTCGAGGCACTCTACCCGGGCATCAAGTTCGGTATCGGCCCGGCCATCGAAAACGGCTTCTACTACGACGTCGATTCGCCGACGCCGATCACCGAGGCCGACCTGCCCAAAATCGAGCAGAAGATGCAGGAGCTTTCCCGCAACAAGGAGCAGCTCATCCGCCGCGAAGTCCCCAAGACCGAAGCACTCAAGACCTTCACCGAGAAGGGCGACCAGTACAAGGTAGAACTGATTACGGACTTGCAGGACGGCACCATCTCATTCTATACCAACGGTGCGTTCACCGACCTCTGCCGGGGGCCGCACATCCCCAACACGGGCTACATCAAGGCCCTGAAACTGACTTCGGTAGCCGGGGCATACTGGCGCGGCAACGAGAAGAACAAGATGCTGACCCGCATCTACGGCATCTCGTTCCCCAAGAAGTCGATGCTCGACGAATACCTCGTGATGATGGAGGAGGCCAAGAAGCGCGACCACCGCAAGCTGGGCAAAGACCTCGAACTGTTCTGTTTCTCGCAGCGCGTGGGACAGGGCCTGCCCCTGTGGCTGCCCAAAGGTGCCGCACTGCGCGACCGTCTGGAGCAGTTCCTGCGGGGCGTGCAGAAGGAATACGGCTACCAGCAGGTGATTACCCCGCATATCGGCAACAAGGAATTGTACGTGACCTCGGGCCACTACGCCAAATACGGCAAGGACTCGTTCCAGCCGATCCACACTCCGATCGAGGGCGAAGAATACCTGCTCAAACCGATGAACTGCCCGCACCACTGCGAAATCTACCGTTCGAAGCCCCGCTCGTACAAGGAGCTGCCCGTCCGCCTGGCGGAGTTCGGCACCGTCTACCGCTACGAGCAGTCGGGCGAGCTGCACGGGCTGACGCGCGTACGCGGGTTCACGCAGGACGACGCTCACCTGTTCGTACGTCCCGACCAGCTGCTCGAAGAGTTCGAGCGCGTGATCGACATCGTGCTTTACATCTTCAAGACGCTGAAGTTCGACAACTATACGGCACAGATTTCGCTCCGCGACCCCAATAACAAGGAGAAGTACATCGGTTCGGACGAGAACTGGGAGAAGGCTGAGAGCGCCATCATGCAGGCAGCCAGGGAGAAAGGGCTCACGACCGTCGTGGAGCTGGGCGAAGCCGCATTCTACGGCCCGAAGCTGGACTTCATGGTCAAGGATGCCATCGGCCGCAAATGGCAGCTGGGCACCATCCAGGTGGACTACAACCTGCCGGAGCGTTTCGACCTGACGTACAAGGGCGCCGACGACAAACTGCACCGCCCGATCATGATCCACCGTGCGCCGTTCGGCTCGATGGAGCGTTTCGTGGCCGTGCTGCTCGAGCACACGGGCGGCAAATTCCCGCTGTGGCTCTCGCCCCAGCAGGTCGTGGTACTCCCGATCTCGGAGAAGTTCAACGATTATGCGCAGAAGGTGGCCGAATACCTGAACCGCAACGACGTCCGCACCGAAGTCGACGACCGCAACGAGAAGATCGGCCGCAAGATCCGCGACAACGAACTGAAACGCGTCCCCTACCTACTGATCGTCGGCGAGAAGGAAGAGGCCGAGGGCCTCGTATCCGTTCGCGCACAAGGCGAGGGCGACAAGGGCCAGATGACGATGGAAGCGTTCCGCGACCTGATCGCCGGACTGGTCAAAGAGGAGATCGACGCCAACAAACTGGAAAAGAAATAAAAGAACACATTATTAACTTAACTAATACGTACAACTATCGCAGCACCGAAACCATTCCCGCCGAGGCCGTTTACCCCCGGGAATAACAGACCGAAACCGGCAGCCAATGCCAACAACCGCTTCGGGCGCCGTCCGCCCGTCAAGGAGAACCCCCACCGGATCAACAACGAGATCACGGCTCCGGAAGTGCGTGTGGTCGGCGACAACGTCGGCCAGCCGCAGGTTCTGCCGATCCGCGATGCGCTCAAACTCGCCGACGAACTGGAACTCGACCTGATCGAGATCTCTCCGAAGGCCGAGCCCCCCGTATGCCGCATCGACGATTACCAGAAATTCCTTTACCAGCAAAAGAAGAAAGCCAAGGAACTGAAGGCCAATCAGACGAAAGTGGTCGTGAAGGAGATCCGCTTCGGGCCCCAGACCGACGACCACGACTACAATTTCAAACTCAAGCACGCGCAGAACTTCCTCAAGGAGGGGGCCAAAGTCAAGGCTTACGTCTTCTTCCGCGGCCGTTCGATCGTCTTCAAGGAGCAGGGCGAAATCCTGCTGCTGCGCTTTGCCACCGATCTCGAAGAGTTCGCCAAAGTGGAGGCGATGCCCCGGCTCGACGGCAAGAAGATGAACATGATGCTTGCGCCGAAAGTGAAAAAGTAACAAATGACAAGCGGCCGCAGGCCACGTAATACCCGTGAAAACAACGACGGCGGAACGGAGATATCCGGGCCGCAGGTTGTTGTTTTCGCATTTACAGGAATGGGCCGCCCGGATCATGTCGTTCTGCTCCGGCGCCCAGCTCCTCTATCTCCTGGAACATATCCCGCAAGATAACTTTATGAGCGTTTTGGATAACCGAATATCGAAAACTATTCCCGATCTTTATCCGATAAATGATTAAACTGAAAAAAATGATGAAGAAATGGTTATTATCCGGATGTCTGCTGACTTTGATGGCCTGCGGACAAGTGCCGCAGGAGCGGATCGATTCACTGAAGGAGACCATCGCCGATTATGAAGAGAACGGCGCAGGAGCCGAAATGCCGGAAGAATTCCGTGCATTGCAGGAATCGTTTGCCGAGGTGGAGAGATCGGTGGAAGCCGAAAAAGAAAAAATGTTCAGCAGCTACTCCGCAGTCGAACAGAAGATGGCACAGATCGAAAAACAGTTGGACGACATGGCGTTTACCATCAACGCGCGGAGTGACCGATTTCAGAAGGTGTATAAAAAATTTGCGAGGGAGGTCAGCCTGGGGCTCCTCATGTACGCAAGCCTGCCCAAAGACAAAGCCCGGAGCCTGCCCAAAGAGATGAAGGACGATTTGCAGCGCGCCCTGCAGCCTGCACTCCTGCTGAGAGAACTCATGAAAGCCGAAACCTATGCGCAAAAACATGAGATACTGGATCCGCACGTCGAAAAAATGGAGAAATTGAACCAAACGATGAAGCCCTGGCTTTCGGAGCAGAAATACGACGAGATCCTGAAAAAAGTCGAAGCCCAGCTGAAAAAGACAAATCTCAGCGACGACAGCCAGATCGGGTTCGGGGCGTTTTAAACATCCCGGCCTTTATCCCGCACGGAATCGGACGCAATCCGGTCTTGAACCCGTCCGACTTTTGCGTGTCTTTTGCATCCACAAAAGCGTGAAAAACTGAATACAAGAAATGTTTCGTAAATGAAGGAACTTATCAACTTTTTGACAGATTGGGGCGATATAAGTGTTGGAGTGGTTTTTGTTCTGATACCATTTTCGGCTTTTGTGGCACTTTTTCATCATGTTATTTTAGGCGGAATATACGGTTGGGACTATAAACCTAAATGGCTTCTCTTTGTTCTGGAACCAACTCTTGTATGCTTCTTAGGGGTTATTAAACCGGGCTTTGGCTTGTGTGCGTTGGTGCTTCTTTTTGTACTTACTTTTGTGTTGGCTATTGTCGGCCTTATCATAATGCCTTTGGTGAGGAGATTAAGAAAAGTCAAAGCTGAATACCGGAAAACCGGAAAAAAAGTTTCCGTCTTCACTGCGGGCAAAGTAACGGGAACTTATATATCGGGGATTATTGGAATGCTCGTTATTATGTTTATTATGGAAGTCTCGTTGCCGCTAATATTTTTGGTGGTATTTATTATCCTTCCTCTTTTCGCGCTGAAAAATCCCGGGGGTGACCGTCATTTTATGCGTTTACAGGCAATATTGCCTACCTCTCCTATACGTTCTGTGGCTATGGGGCTTGCCGAAGTGGAAGGAATAGTTGTTCCCGGAGGAAAACTCATTGCTCCTATCGGTGACACGGAGTGTATTGCATACGAATACGAAATAGAAGATATAGACCACGACAGCGAAGGACGAACTTCGTATACCACCGTTCACAGCGAGAATAAATGCAACGCATTCTCCATACAGGACGAAACGGGCATATTGGACGTTACACCCGAAAAGCTGAATCTTTTGTGTCTGCCCATAAACAAGCGGTATCAAAAAGAAGGAAAGCGATACACGCAGCGGTTGTTGTTGCCCGGCGATAAAGTACTGCTTATAGGAATGGCAGATACACGAGGAGGCAAAACGGTTTTCCGGTACGAAGAAACGAAGAAGGTATATACGCTCATGCCTTCACAAACACTCAACAAATACAACAGGGCAAAGCCGCTTATCAATAGTCTGATCTGTTATACCTCCGTTTTGGGTATTATCGCTTCACTGATACTGCTTTGTCACATCGAATACCGTGACGGAGAGTTGCAAATAAACCTGCCTTTCGGCAACAAGGGTATTTCATCCGGTCAGTATGGATATATACTCCCTTCCAATCAAGAAAAAACAATCATCTTTAAGCATCAGTGAATATGGGAATTATTATTGCTTTCGTTATTTTGGGAGTTATCATTGTCGGCATTGTCTCCGGAGGCGTTGCCATTTACAACCGGTTGGTTATGCTGAAGTACAATGTAGATAAAAATTTTGCCAATATCGATGTAATATTAAAGCAGCGTGTAGATGAAATACCCAACCTTATTGCTGTGGTAAAAAAGACACAGGGATACGAAGAATCGCTGTTAAATCAGCTTACAGAGCTACGAACCGCTTTTCTTTCCTCTCGCTCTACCGATGAAAAAGTACAACTGGCTAATGAAGTCGGCAAACTGCTAAATTCCTTTTTCGCCGTTTCGGAAAACTATCCCGAGCTGAAAGCTGTGGAGAGTTTCCGCACCCTCCAACTTCGGGTGTCGGATTTGGAAGATATGCTTTCCGACCGCCGCGAACTCTACAATGAAAGCGTGAATATGTATAATATCGGTATTCACGAAATGCCCGCCTTGTTGTTTGCCCGTCCAATGGGTTATACTGACAAACCGTTGTTGCACATATCTGAAGAGGAGAAAAAATATGACGGAATTCGTTTCTGATATTCTAAATTATCTGCAAAATAACGAGAATGCCCAGGGAGTTGTAGTTGCATTGGCTGCGTTTGGCGTACCTTTATTCTCGTTCCTCTTGTATCTCTTGTTTCGAATACTGCGGATCAAGGTGGGGGCGATGGCAAGCAGAGCTTTGGCGGCATTAGTCACGGGGTATACGTTTTTCGGGTTTATTACGCAAATAATTCTCCTTTTCAGCGGTGTGCCTGCTCTTAAAATGGCACTCATTTGGCTTGCCATGATAATTGTTTACGGAATATTTGTCCTTTTTAATCGTAGAATGATATACAAAATATTGTCTACTTTTAACGAAACAAAGAACAGCGGACAAGAGTCATTAGAATCATAATACATATCCGTATTATTTCTTTGCTTTCCCTCCAATTTTCACATGCACCTTTTTTGTCTCCGCTCTGGTTACGGGCCAGACCACGACCACAATACAACTTACAGTCCTTAGGGAAATGCACGATGCCCTTGCCATAGACTTCAGCGGATTCCTTAAAGCCTTTGAGATCGTCTTTTTTCGTGCTGTCTCTTCCGCCTTCCGAAAATTCGGTTACATTTATAGATGAAACAGCCTTTGAAAGCGTGTAAATCAGCTCTTTGAAAACCATCTGAAACTTTTCCGCCAGCTCAAAAAAGTAACAGGATAGTAACGTAATTCCGGTTTGAGTTGGCTTTTTGATGGTTTTACTTGGCTGCGCCCGTTTGTCCAATCTTCGTCTAAATCGCTATTCGACAGTCTTATCACACCGGTTTGCTCTCACTTTCATTTTTATTTCCTATCTTTACACTCGATGAGCACACCCGACGACATATTCCGCATCGCGGACGAGGCGGCATTCGAAGCGGCGGCGCTGGAGGTATTCCGGCGCCAGGCTGCGGAATGCGCGCCCTACCGCGAGTATCTGTCCCTGATCGGCGTACAGCCCGGGGAGGTGCGGACGGCGGATGCGATCCCCTACTTGCCGATCGGGCTTTTCAAGACCCACGAAGTGTATTGCGGCGGCCCGGAGCCCGAAGCGGTCTTCACTTCGTCGTCCACCACCGGCATGACCCCGTCGCGCCACCCGATGCGCTCGCTGTCGCTCTACGAACAAGCGTTCCGCGCTTCGTTCCGGACGTTCTACGGCGAACCGGCACGGTGGAGCCTCTACGCACTGCTGCCCAACTACCTGCGGCGCAAAGGCTCGTCGCTGGTCTACATGGCCGACCGGCTTTTGTCCGACTGCGGCTCGGGCGGCTTTTACCTCGACGACCACGAAGCCCTGCTGGAGGCGATGCGCCGCGACCCCAAGCCCAAGATCCTGCTGGGCGTGAGCTATGCGCTCTGGGATTTGGCGGAGCGTTACGCCCCGAAGCTGGACGACACAATCGTCATGGAGACGGGCGGCATGAAGGGATACCGCGAGGAGATCCCCAAAGCGGAATTCCACAAAATCCTGTGCGACGCATTCGGAGTAGACAGGATACACTCCGAATACGGCATGGCGGAACTCACGTCGCAGGCCTACTCGCAGGGCGGGAACATCTTCCGCTGCCCGGCCTGGATGCGGGTCGCGGCACGCGACGTGAACGATCCGTTCGACCGCCTGCCGGCAGGCTCCCGCGGCGGGCTGGACATCGCCGACCTGGCTTCATGGTGGTCGTGCGCCTTCATCCAGACCCAGGACGTGGGGCGCGTGGCTGCCGACGGGGCGTTCGAGGTAGAAGGGCGCATCGACCACAGCGACATCAGGGGTTGCAACCTGCTGGTGCAATAATTTACCTGCAAAGCTCCCGGCCACAGTCCGCGGGCCGGTGTCCTTCGCGGGACTCCGGCAGCAGCGACCGACAAGAGGGGGGGGGCATTGACACAGACCGACAAAAAAGAGAGATAGCGATGAAAACAGTAGCATTCGTCCCCTTACGCCTCAACAGCCAGCGGGTAGCGGGCAAAAACCTCCGCCTGCTGGGCGGCGAACCGCTGATGTGCCATATCCTGCGGACGCTCGCCGGCATCGGGGAGATCGACGAGGTGTACGCCTATTGCAGCGACGAACGCATCTGCGAATACCTGCCCCGAAGCGTGCGTTTCCTGCGCCGCAGCCCCGGCCTCGACCGCGACACGACGCTCGGGCGGGAGATCTACGACAGTTTCACGGCCGACGTCGAGGCCGACCTCTACGTGCTGGCGCACGCCACCTCGCCGTTCATCCGCGCGGAGACCGTGGCGGACGCCCTGCGGCACGTGCGGTCGGGGGAGTACGATTCGGCGTTCAGCGCCGAGAAGATCCAGACCTTCGCCTGGTTCGAAGGCCGGCCGCTCAACTATGCGCTGGACGACATCCCCCGCACGCAGACCATAGAGCCGGTCTATATCGAAACCAGCGCATTTTTCATTTTCCCGCGCACGCTCTGGTGCGGCCGCGGACGCCGCATCGGGGAAAAACCCTACATGGCTGTCGTAGACCGCATCGAAGGGCTGGACATCGACAACCCCGAGGATTTCACGATGGCCGAGATCATCGCGGCAAGCCGGCGGCTGGGGTAGGGAACGGGAATCCGAGATGAGCATAAAAAAGCGACCTTTTCCAGGTCGCTTCCTTTATTTCAAAAAGGCGGCGTTACTCCGCCCCGCGTTCGTAGGCGTCGATCATCGAGCCGCGGGTGCGGTTGACGATCCGCGCACCAAGCGACGCGGCATAGTCGCGCAGCACCTCGTGCCCGCGGAAGAGTTCGGCCACCTCGGCCAGGTATACAGACATCGTATAGGGCACATGCGGCACCTTCATGTAGATAGGCTGCGGCGCCCGGGGCCCGGCATCGTAATAGTGGCGGTCGGCACGGCACAGGCGGTTCGCGTCGTCGACGCATAGCCCGTCGAGCAACGTATGATCCACCCCGTAGAGCTCGATCTGCCGGTAACCCAGTAACAGGGCGACGTATTCGCCCACCTGCACGACCGTGCCGAAATTGGCGCTGCCGAGGCCGTGACGGAAAAGCCAGAAGCCGACGCTGCCAAAACCGCGGTAGACCTGCGTATGGAAGCGAACGATGCGGATACGGGGGTTGGGAAGTGCGGCGCGGTAGTCGAACTTTTCGGGATTATAGAACTGTACGTAGAGCGTCATCGGCCACGTGACCTTGCTATCGAGCGTGCGGTAGAGCGCGGCCACGCGGTCGCGGCACTCGCTGTCGCGGAAGAACATCGGGTCGGAAAGGACGTAATAACCCGGCCTGACCACCTCGAAGCGGTCGTCCTCGGCAAAAAAGTTGACCGCCATGAAATCCCTGGCCTCGTATTCGCGGCGCGCGATCAATCGCGGCAGGTCTTCGGCCAGCGAAGGACCGTTGCCGAGAATGACCATCCCGCGCGACGGGTCGCCCGTCGGGCCCGCACGGCGGATATAGTTGCGGAAATTCTCCTTGACGGCCATCACGGCGAAGTAAAGCGCCGTGTCGAACGTATTGCGGATAAATGCGATGAGCTTCTCGGATGCGGTCATGAACAGGGTTTTATTTGCAAATGTAGCAAAAGATCGGTATCTTCGCAAGAAACCAAACCGCAACAAATGGCATCGGCAACCATCTCGGTCATCATACCCCTCTACAACAAGGAGCGCGAAATCGGCGACACCCTACGCTCGGTACTCGCACAGACTTTGCAGCCCACGGAGATCGTCGTCGTGGACGACGGATCGACGGACGGGAGTGCAGACGCCGTGCGTGCCATCGCATCGCCGCTCGTGAAGCTCGTCACGCAAGCGAACGCCGGGGTCTGCGCGGCACGCAACCGCGCCATCGCCGAGTCGGCAGGCGACCTGATCGCCCTGCTCGACGCCGACGACACGTGGGAACCGGGATTCCTGGAGGAGATCGCTTCGATGGCGGCCGAATTCCCGGGCTGCGGGATTTATTCGACAGCCTTCAACATCGTCAGCCATGACGGACGGTTCCCCGCCCCCACCCCCACGGAGCGCGGCGTGGTCGCCGACTTCTTCCGCGACTCGGCGCACCGTTATATCTCGATCCCGTCGGCCAGCGCCGTCCCGCGCGCGGTATTCGAATCAGTGGGCGGATTCCCCGAGGGAATGAAGATCGGCGAGGATCTCTACATGTGGATCAAGATCGCCCGGCGCTACAAGGTCTGCTTTTCGCCCAAGCCGCTGGCAAACTATTCGAAGGTGGCCTCGAACCGTTCGTCGGCCATCTACACGCCCGAGCGGACGCGCTACTCGTTCGAGGAGCTTTACGACCCGGCGGCGGCAGACGGATACAACGAGTTCGTGGCCCGCGCAGCCCTGGGAAAAGCGCTCATCATCAGCGCAAAGGGGGGCACGAAGGATGCGGCGAGGGCGATCCGGTTCTTCGGCTACACGAAGACCTACCGCCGCACGCTGCGCAAGGTACGCATCCTCAACGCCCTGCCCCGCAGCTGGCGGGGGCCGCTGATCGGGCTTTACAACAGCCTGGCATGGCGCATCGCCCGGAAAGGACTCTGAGCCCCGAAAATTCCGACAGCATGAAATACCTTTCGAACCCCTCCGTCGTAAAGGGTCTTTTTACGGCACTCCTCCTGCTGGCGTCATCCGTCGCCCGGCCCCAATCCGCAAATCCGGACACCCCTTCCTACACGATGCGTTCAGGCGGTACCGAACGCTCGTACAAACTCCACCTGCCCCAGGGGCTGCCCCAAGGCGCCCCGCTAGTGGTCGTCCTGCACGGTTACGGCGCGAACAACGACCCGGGCCGCTTCGGGATGAATGCCGCGGCCGACCGCCACGGCTTTGCCGTCTGCTACCCGCAGGGCGCGAAGGACGGCCGGGGCAAGACGTGCTGGAACGTGGGCTACCCGTTCCAGGCCGACATGGCCATCGACGACGTGGAGTTTATCACGCAACTGGTACGGCATTTACAGAAAAAGCACGGGCTGAGCCGCCGCAACGTCTTTTGCACGGGCATGTCGAACGGCGGGGAGATGTGCTACCAGCTTGCGGCGCAGCGCCCCCGCCTGTTCGCGGCCGTGGCACCCGTATCGGGGCTGATGCTCGAATGGCTCTACAAGGCCGACACATCGGATGTGCCCGTGCCCCTGTTCGAAATACACGGCACGGCCGACCGCACGTCGGCGTGGGAGGGCGACCTCGACAATAAAGGCGGCTGGGGCGCCTACGTCGCCGTACCGATGGCCGTACATTACTGGGCAGCCAAGAACAAATGCACCGGCATGCAGACGGACACGATTCCCGGGCGTACGCCGGAGAACGGCCGCAAGGTCATCGCCCACCGCTTCACGGGCGGCACGGGCGGCAGCGAAGTCTGGCTCTACGAGATCGTCGGCGGGAAACATTCGTGGGGCGAACAGGACATCGACACGGGCGAGGAGCTCTGGAAATTTTTCAGCAAGTTCGTGAAATAGACGGAACGGCAGCCGGCAGGCACTTCGGCCACCGACAAAAATGACAGCGATGAAACAGGCAAAAAAGATTGCGGAAGGCAGGAACTACACGGCGGCGGACATCGGCGACGCGGAGGATATAAAATCGTATTCGCTGATTCATGCCAAAACCGGGCAGGAAGTACGGGGCAAACTGTTCCTCAAAGAGCTGACGCGGGCGACCGGCACGGAAATATCGTTCAACAGCATCCCGCCCGGAAGCGGGCCCGGGTATTTCCACAAGCACGACAAAGACGAAGAAACGTACATAATACTCCGGGGTGCGGGCTACTGTCAGGTAGACGGCGACTGCTTTCCGGTCAAAGCGGGGAGCGTCATAAGGGTCGCGCCGGCAGGGGTAAGGGGCCTGTGCAACACCTCGCAGGAGGAGATGGTCTACCTATGCATCCAATCCCGGGAAAATTCACTGGAAAAACATACCTACGACGACGGCACACGGGTAGCGTGTACGCCCCTATGGAAAAAACGCTAAGTCGCAAATAAAAATGAAAGAATGTCTGACAAGCCCTCAGAATTGGCAATCGCCCCTGCCAGAGCTTGTTCAGACGGGGTAAAATCGTTAAAATCAGACTTGTCTGACAGCCTCTCCTGCCATGGGTGCAATACCGGCACATTCGGCGCCCGGTTCCGGGAAAGGCGGAGATAAACCGGCACCTCCCCGTCGCGGGCCGCACCCGCACAGCGCCAGCTCGTGAAGGTCAGCCCCGGTCGCCGGCACCCATTTTCAGTCGCCTCGTCACACCACACCTTTTTATAAAATATTCCCCTATAAACCAAACCGATAGCACGGGGGACAGGACTTCCGCACCGATGCTGAACATTATCTTTTTCAAATTGTTTCAACAATTGGAATAGTTTTGTATGGTTATATAACAAGGTTTATAAAAGGTGTCTTATGACAAGCGTAAAATTAAAGCTGCACAAAAACAAATTACTGAAAGACGGTACTTACCCGCTGGTTTTCCAGATCATCCACAACCGCCGCAAAAAAGTACTGTACACCAACTATAAAATCCGCGAATCCGATTTCGATCCCGTATCGGGAAAAGTCCGCGCGGACGACAGTCGGCAACTTTCGGATCGCAGCGCACAACGGATGAACCGCGCACTGAACAGGGAACGCAAAACGCTGCTGTCGAAAATCGCCTTCTACGAAGAGCACGGCATAGATTTCTGCGTGGAAGACCTGGACAACCGTTCGTCCCGACAGCACAACGTCCATCTGTTGCAATACATGAACAAGCAGATACGCGAAAAAATACTGGCCCGCAGAAACGGAACGGCAGCGGCATACAAAAGCACGCATTCATCGCTGCAGAAATACCTCGGGGGAAAGGATGTGCGGGCGAGCGAAATCAATCCGATGTTCGTCCGCAAATACGAAGAATTCCTCCGCAAACAACAGGTGTCGGACAACACGATTGCCTTTTATATGCGGAACCTGCGAACCATCTACAACAACATTCTCCAAGACGGCTTTCCGTCTGTCGGGGAATCGCCTTTCAAGGCGACACGCACCACGGTGCATAAAACCGTCAAGCGGGCCTTGTCGAAAAAAAACATGGTGCTTCTGGTGCACTGCACGTTCTCCCCCAGCGAACCACTTCTGGAGTTCGCACGGGATATTTTCCTCTTCAGTTTCTACACGCGCGGCATGTCGCTTGTGGACATCGTTTTTCTCAGGAAGGAACACATTTTCGACAATGCGATCCACTATGTCCGGCACAAAAGCAGCCAGCCGCTGCGCATCACGATCACGGAGCCGCTGGCGGCACTTATCGCCAAATACGACAACGATTCCCCCTATATTTTCCCCATTCTGCGCGATAACGCCCCGTTTTCGCATTACGACCAGTACCGCAGCGCACTGGCCCGGATCAACCGCAATCTGAAAAGAGTCGGCTTAAAACTCGGCCTGACCACACCCCTTACCACCTATGTGGCACGCCACACATGGGCGACCCTGGCAAAACAATGCGGCGCTCCGGTTGCAGTCATCAGCGAAGGGTTGGGACATGCCTCGGAGAAAATCACGCATATTTACCTGAAAGAATTCGACAGCGACGTACTGGATCGAATAAACGAAATTGTGACCCGTTTATAGCGAATTTCCAAGGGCCGGAAAAATTTTCCCCGATCGTTTTTATCAAAAAAACAGCCCGGTATTGCATATTTTCCAACAAAAACAGTTATATTTACTATTGTAAAATTACGTCCTCTATTTCCAATAGAGAAACACATAAGGTGATCTTTTAATTCTGTTCTTTTCACGGCGGAAGCTAAGCAATTCCCGCCCCTTTGCAGCACGGCCTGTCCGGGCCTTTTTGCGTCATTTTCCTGACCGAGACAAAGGTCGGGAGTGTTTTTGAAAATCCACTTATCCAAAACGCTCAAAAAGTTATTCTAATTAATCTTTTCCTCATCCAGCGGCATATTCCGCTGATTTTTCATTTTTTATGCGCTCGGCCAACACTCTCGGGGGACACCCGAAATGTGTTTTGCAATATTTGTTGAAGCTTGCCGGCGAAGAAAATTTGAATTCGTAGATCACGTCCTTTATCGTAACCGAAGGATAGCTGAGCATGGCCAGTATGCGGGCATTCTTCTGTTTGAGCAGCCAAGAGTAAACCGATTCACCGAACTCTTCCTTAAATTTCCGAGCCATGTCCGGCACGCTCATTCCCATCACCCGGGCCAGCTCCTCCCGGCTCGACACCTTGTCCTTGTGCTGCAGAACGGCCCCCTTGAAATCGACCCGCTGGCCCATAATCGGGTGCAAAAGCCTGACCATTTCGGTCTTGGTGTAAGCCGTGCGGAAGATGATGAACAACTCCTTCTCCTTTATTTCATGGAGATGCTTGCAGTTGATCCCCGACGAAAGATAAATCTCCAGCAATTTCAAAAACAAATCGAGCGGTTCGCGTACGGGCAAAGCCTTAAAACTGGGATCAAAATCGCCTACACTCTCCAGATAATGCGACAGCATATATTTGTCGCACAAGGAGATATTATTGTGGAAAAAGGTCAGGTCGAGGTAACGTCCGGGCCGGATGACCGTACCCACATAAAGCGATGAAATGGGAATGAAAACAAACTCTCCGGCCCGAACCGATATCGCGCATTCGTTGTCTTTGACGATACTTACCTCCCCCTCCAGAATAAATATCAGATGATTGACTTTAACAGGCTCCTTCTGGTTGTTGAACCGTTTGCCTTCCGACATTTTCCCAAGCGTAAATCCCCCGAACGATTCGGTTTTGTAGTTCAGACACGAGGTGTGATCCGTTTTGTAATGCAACTGCATAATATTACCGTTTAAAAATAGCGTATTTCGCTGTGTCTGCCCGGCAAAAAAGGGTGCCACAGCGAGCATTATGTTTCACCATAATTTCACCGTTACAGCAATATAAAATACTGACAATAAAATAGAAACTAAATATATAGTGACACGCATGACGCAAGTTTAACATCGTGTGAATCGCCGTTTCCGGAAAGTGGGTTCCGAACGAATTATGTATCAATAATTCACAAGCAAAATCACACTTATTATCTCTATTGGAAATAGAGATTACAATAAAAACACACAATATGTTTTCGGATAAAATCGTCTGTGCCATCAGAGTTATGAATCTACTCGCCTACTCGCCACCAGGCCAAAGGAGTGCGCGGGGTATAGATGCGGGCTTCCTGAAGGAACTGCTCGGCGTGGAATACTCACTCTACAAATCCGTAATCAACACGCTCATCATCGGCAACATCTGTTACACCACGGCGCGCATGGTCTATCTCGGCAAAGGGGTCGAACGGGTGACTGTGTACGACCTGATGTACCTCTTCCACAAAGGGCTCCCCATGGGCGCCGCGACAGAGATCGACTGGAACAAAGGCGACTACCTGCACGACAGGCACTACGCGCGTCTGCGGCATCTGGAGACAGAAATCGAGGAAGAGCTCAGGCAGCGGCTGAAGAGCATGCACGTGCTGGCACTGCTCCACCCGGAAGCGGAAAACACGTCCGGGGAAGAAACGGGCCGCAGACCGGCCGACTCCCCCGGCGAAACGATCCGCGACCAGATTCCGGCACACGCGGACAGCCCACTGCCGGAACCCTCTTGAAAAAGATTCATTCCATTAACAAACAATATGTTTCACTAAAAGTCCCAAAATTCACTAAACCCCAATCTTATGAAGAAGAATTTTATCCTTGGATTAGCCGCAATAAGCATGCTGTCCTTTGCATCCTGCGAAACGGATCCCGCCGCCGAGAAAAACCCCGCAGACGACGTGGTAGAGGGCATCCCCACCACAGCCACGATCACGCTGACGAACGCTCCCTCGACGATGGCGACCGAAAACGGAACCCCGCCAGAATCAGATTTTGCGGAAGCCACCCTTTACGTATTTAACAACGCCGACGTACTGGAATCGATCGTACCGTTCTCGGTCGAAGACGTCGATGCAAAAAAAGTAACGTTCCAGACCACGACCGGCGCAAAACGCCTCTTCGTATGCGCCAACATGAACGACATACTTGCGAACTTCAATTTCAAGACGGTTACGACCGCTGCCACACCGACTGAGGTCACCAAGCTGGACGCATTCAAGAAAACACAGGCAGCCATAGCCGACTTTACGTCCATAACCGGCGCAGGCAAATTCTGGATGACGAACCTGGAAGCACAGCCGGCCCAGAAGACAGTAACCGCGAGCGGCGAGAACAAATTCACGGTCACCATCGGCCGCGCGTGTGCCAAAGTAAGGCTTAGCCTGGGTACAGGCGTGGTAGGAAGCGGAGGTACGCTGGACAACCTCAAGTTCAAGACCAAAAACAACCCCGACAAAATGTATCTGATGCCGGTTTATGAGGGCGCCAACTATACGGGCAAGCAACTGCTGACCCCGTATTATGGGGCGACCACGCAGGGAACCTACATCGACGGAAGCGCCCAGGTATCATTTTCGACGGAAGGCGGCATATCCTACCTCACCGAGAACAGTAACGCGACAATCTTGGCTGGCAAAGCATCCTACCTGGAGGTTGAAGGCATCTGGACGCCGAATGTGGATCAGATCTTGGATAAAGACGGCAATCCCGGCGCAGCATTGACAAACAACGACTTCTGGCGCGTCGCCCTAAAATCAGGAGGCGTAATCACGGGTTACAAGCCCGGCTGCTACAACGAACTTCCCTCAACGGGCCAGATCGGTTCAGGTAATGAAGCCATTAAATACACGGGCGGCAAGTGCTACTACGCGATTTACCTTCAGGATAAGAACGCAGGCTCCGACAAGGAACTTCCGCTGCGCTACACGGTCAAGCGCAACACGCTCTTCGACGTGGTTATCTCCAGCATCAGCGGCCCCGGTGCGAACGACCCCGGCGGCGTGGTACCCGATCCCACCAAACCCGTAGAAACGGTGGTAAGCATGGAAGTTAACATCACCATCGCACCTTGGACTATCGCTAACCTGTCGGCCGGTATTTAGTAATTCGCCCGGAACCTGCCCCGACCGGAGCAGGTTCCGGGCAAATTATTTATCGAATCGCATATTATGAAAAACATATTCAAATCAACCCTTTGCGTGCTCGCACTGTCGCTGGGGATGTTTTCCTGCAATACGGAAGATCCCGGAAGCGATACGGGCGGCGGCGAAGGCAAGGAAGGCCAGGTGGTAATCAACCTGGGCTTCGACAAGGCTCCATCGACACAGGCTTCCTACCCTACGTCCACGGCCAAGCCCACGACCTCGTGGACGGACAACATCAAAGACTTGCACATCCTCTTCGTGAGCACCGCGGACAACCGCGTAAAGGCGGCCCGCGAACTTCAATTGCCCCAGGACGGCACAACCGGCACCCATAATTTCGTACTCCAGAACATTCCGGCCAGTCCGGCGGGCGCCCATTACAACGTGTACGTAGTCGCCAACTCCGCGACCGGAAACAACATCGAACGCACCTGGGAACCGGCCGCCGCCGTAGGGTACGAGATCAGCACCCTGCTCATGAAACTCCAGGAGAAAACCCTCGGGGAGAAACCGGCTCCTCCGGCCGAGAATCCAGAGAAGGATTCCAAGGGGTACGAGGAACCCGCGGAGATATTCATAGGCGTCCTGCCCAACGTGGATATACTCGCAGACCAGAACAACACGCTCAGCACGATCACGCTGAAGCGCGCCGTGAGCATGATGCGCGTGCGTATCAACCAGAGCCTCTCGGGCAATGAGTCAGTCCAGTTCGACGTAGACGAGGCGAGTTTCCGTATCCGCCGCGTCGGCACGAGCGTCAACGTGCTCAGCACGGTCGGCTTCGCTTCGCCCAAGCGCGAACAGGCGGTACTCTATGTCAAAGGCAAGTTCAACGACGCGGATCCCGAAAGCGGTTACAGCACGGGAACCATACTCGACCCGACCAACAAGCTGACCCTGTGGAAAGACATCAGGCTCCTCCCGGGAGGAAGCGAAACGGAAAGCAAGGAGAAGTTCGATATCGTGCTGATCGGCAAAGCGCCCGCCGGCTATATCCCGCTGTCACACACCACAGGCCTCACGGCCCCGGCCCTGGTGGCATGGAGCGGCGCCGTGCAGAAAGGCGTTACAGCCAACAACATCCTCGAAGTAAACCTGACGCTGAATTCCCGGGGCAAGTGGCTCGATGATCCCGACGATCCGGGTATTCCCGAACCCGGACAGTACGGCGACGTAACGATCGACGTCAATCTGGCGGACTGGGGAAGCATCGAGTCCAACGACATCCCCCTGTAACTCCCTCCCGGAGCAGCAATCCGTGGTTTCACGGACTGCTGCTCCTTAACCTTAACATCCGATGAAAAAAACTTTTTACTCGATTTTAGCATACATCTTTCTGGGGCTCACCGCTGTAATCTGCATATACGCCGTTTACGCATATGCGACCGGGGAAGGATTCTCCATGTGGCTGCTCTTAAAGGGGTTACTCGGATTGGCCTGCGGACTGAGCCTGCTCGCCGAGGCCCGCAAACCGGGGGAAGGGGAAGAAACAGGAGAAAAAAACGAATAACCGGACAATCCGGAAACGAAATGCTGAAGGAACGGCTGCGAAAAGTACCGCAGGGAGCCCTCGGCATTTATAGATTCCGGCAGGGGGAAATCCACACGCCCAAAATAAATGAAAATGAAATTCTTGCCGAAATATACGCGAATGACTGCCGGGATACTCCTGCTCTATTCCCTCGCATCATGCACATACGACTATTTCGTAGACGAAAATAACCTCTGGATATACGTTCCGCAGGTCAAAGAGGGTACGATACGGGACTTCTACATCGCATTCCACGACGAAGCGGGCAGCCATATGCGCAGCAGCCATATTTATGCCCCGTTCAATAAAAACGAGCTTATGCTCGACGGAACGTTACGCTTCAAACTCAAGCCGGGAGAAACCAGCGTCACCTGTTTCGCCCAAATCGGGGACATGCCCGTAAGCGAGGGGCAGCTCTACTCGGACTCCTATCTCTCGGCAAAGCCCCTGAAGGGCGCCGAACACACGTTCACACCGCTCCCGGCAGGCTCCAAAACCGGTACGCAGAACAAAAGCACGGCCACGGGCAAGCCGACCGACCCCGATCAGCCCCGCTTTTCCAAAACCAGGCTGTCGTTATACCCCATCGGGCATCCCGACGCAAAAAAGATACATACCATCGATATCAGCGAAGAAAATTCCTACAACGGAAAAATCACGAACGAATTCAAGAATTTCGCCGGGTTGGGAGTCACCCGCATAGAAATACATTACACGGGACTTGCAACCCGCCTCTGTTTCGACGGACACTTCGACAATTTCACGCCACAGGACAAAATTCAGGTAAGTTACGACCTGCCCGCCGCCGGACAGGCCGGGCCGGATTACAGCTTCTCAGAGAGCTATTTCCCGTCATCGGGCTATGATATAGACGCTCCCGACGCTCCCGGGACGGCCCTGACTCCGCTGAAAGTCGTTACATATTTTTATGATGACAACGAAATCATCGGACGTTTCGCGTTCGATTCGGGCAATCTGAACGACGGCGGCATGGAACCTCCCGTCGACGAGAACGGCGACAAGATAGACGGCCCTGTTTATTTAACCCCCGGGGCTCAACTCACCTTCACTTACAAGGGTTTCACACTCGTGGCGATCAAACTCTCCGAGTGGGGCGATATCGGTTCAGGAGGTACGACGGATATGTAAATTCCACATGAAAACCCAAAAATACAAACCATAAAAGTCCGATGAGAAAACTATCACGAATACTGGCACTGGGTTCCATTCTCCTGTTCACAGCACCGACAGCGAAAGCCCAGGCGATCAAGACCAATCTGCCGCTCTTACTGGCCGGCACTCCTAATGTCGGCGTGGAATTTATGCTCAGCCAGCAATTTACGATGAATGCCGACATTCTCTGGATGCCCTATATGTTCAAGAAGCACGAAGAGGTCTTCCGCGCCCTGATCGGCAGCGTAGACATGCGTTACTACGTCAAGCCGCGTTACTACTACACCAACAACATGTACGACGGTTTTTACCTCGGGCCTTACGTCGCAGGAGGCAATTTCAATATCGGATTATGGCAAGGCGAGGACAAAGAGAGTTACCGCCGCAAAGGCTGGGGCCTTTCGGCAGGCATATCACTCGGCTATAAGTTCTACCTGTCGAAACATTTTCGCCTCGATCTGAATCTCGGCATCGGATACGCCCACCTGCAATTCGACAAATACCTGCTCGGAGGCGAGTGGAACGGATATGCACTGGAATTAAAAAACACGCGCGCATGGTTCGGGCCGACAAAATTCGGAATCCACCTGACTTACAACATCTTCAAATAATCGGGCAACATAAATTACGTCTATGAAAAAATATCTTCTACTAATATTGCTCGGCACCTTGCTTGCCGGAAACGCATTCGGCGCCCGCAAAGAAATTCCAGACCGTGTACCGAAAGACCAAATGCCCCCTTCGGCGGGGCGGCTTTTCCGCACCGGGCGCATTGAACGAAGCGCGGACGTCAATTTCGTCCGCGGGGATTTCCGTCGTGCAATGACCCTTTACCGGCGTGCGCTCGCTGCCATCGAGAAAAAGTACGACAACGAACGGCTGACCCTGGAGCAGCGTAAAGCACTCTACGGAGACCGTAACGTCCTGGCCCTGAAAATGGCGAGGAACTACATCCTGCTGCAAGACCCCGAAAATGCAGTAACATATTATGAAAAGGTCTGCGCAGCGGCCGACACGCTGATGACGGTCAACGATGTCTGCTTCTTCGTCGACGCCCTCCGGCGTTTAGGAAACAACCAGCAGGCGGAAATCGCAGCTCGCAACTTCGCTTTCCGTCAACCCTACTCCCGCAACCAGCGTTACATCAATACGCTTGCATCTCTTTCCAACGTGCAGCGGTACTACGGCCGTGGGGATGCGGATTACAGGGTGACCCTGCAGACCCTGAATACCCCCGAGGCCGAATACTGGCTCGGGGAGTGGAAGGGCAAACCGTTTTATGCCGTAAGCCGCGGTCAGATGCAGGATCCGCTGAAGATCTTTTATCACCGCACACAATTCTATTCGCTCTACGACGGAACCGTCCCCGAAGTGTTCCGCGACATCCCCCGGGAGTTACAGCGAGGGCCGCTGGCCTTCAGCCCCGACGGGAAGACGATGATCGCCACGGCACTGGTATACCGTAACACCGACCGCATCATATCCACCGATCTCGACGCCGGCCTGTTCGTCAACCAACTCTATTATTCACGCTTCGACAGCGTACGCGGCCGCTGGAGCGATTTCCAGTCCCTGTTCGAGCATCAGGAGGGACACTCCTACGGCCACCCGGCTTTCTTCAACAACGGAAAATCCCTGATATTCTCTTCCGACCGGGAGGGCGGCTACGGCGGCATGGATCTCTACATGACGCATTGGGACGAACAGAAGGGCAATTGGGGTGAACCGGTCAACATGGGACGCGCCGTCAATACCGAGGGAGACGAAATTTACCCTCGTGTAGTGGGCGACGCCCTCTATTTCGCGTCCAACGGCATGGAAGGGTTCGGCAGTTACGACATATACCGGATGAGTATGGTAGACGACATACTGGTTCCGGGAACCCTTTTCCATTATCCGTATCCGGTCAACTCGGTATACAACGATTTCGGAATATTCTTCGACGGGGCCAAAGGCTATTTCATCTCGGATCGCCGTGGCATCGCCGGGAAAGATGACATCTATACGTTCGACAATACGATTTCGCCGCTGAGCAGCAAGTCGGCGATAGGTGTTTCGGCCGAGTACTCGGCCATGGTCGGCAACCTGAACCTGATCTCAGGACTCGGCAACAGCAACACCGAAAGTTACGAAGCCCAGATCATCGAGTCCGAAATATACCCGCAGCCCTCGGTCGGGGACATACTCATAAGCGTTTTTTTCGATTTCAACAGCGACGCGTTGAACAAAGAATCTCTGGATAAACTTTGTAACGTAGTGGAATCAATGGCATTCAACAATTTGAAGGAGATTTCGGTCTTCGGGTACGCAGATGAATTCGGGACTGAGAAATACAACCTCGGCCTGTCGGAAAAGCGGGCCATGGCCGTAGCAAAGGCACTTGTCGAACTGGGAGCCGAGCCTACCCTCTACCCCGAAGGCAAAGGACGGCTGAAGGTTCCCCGCGAAGCATTCATGGAGGCGCTGCGCAAAAAGAAAGAGCACAGTACGGGAATCAACGTCCCGGAGGATCAGCACATCCCGGTTGCCCTCACGTTCGAGGAACAGACCGAGGTGACTCGCAAAGCTCGGCGCGTGGATGTTGTCGTCAGGAAAAAATAATAACCCGGAATTCGGATCGATCAAAAAACTTACAATACAATGAAAACAGGAAAGAATATCTTTTGGGCGTTCGGCATGGCGATGGCGATTTTTGCCGCCAGCCGGGTGCAGGCACAGTTCATGCCGGTCGTGTACGACCGTTCGTACGGCAAGGAAATCCACTATGAACAAGTTTGCCCGGATTTTAGCAACGGTGACGTCGTTGCTGTCGGGGAGAACGGCGGGCATCCTATGGTGATATGGCTCAACCGCTTGGGCGAAAGTATCCTTTCGCGCAAGTTTCCGGCAGGGGATTTTGCGAAAATCACGAATGTCTTTCCCCTGCAGGACGGCAAAGTGCTGCTGGTCGGCTGCCGCACGGTTCCGCCGCGCGACAACCGGGGTGCCACGGGACGCGCCATCGTCCTGACCTCCAATGGGGTCGTAGAGCAGGACGTGCGCGTGGGAGAGCCCGGGTCGTGCATCACATTGGGGAGGCAGCTGGCGGACGGCAGTTTGATCCTCGGCGGGGACTCCCCGGCCGTAACCGGGGGCCGCAAACCTTTCGTATGCAAAATTTCACCCTCGGGACGCGTGATATACAATTATATTCCCACCGCGGGCGAAGTTTGCGTCGGGCTGAACGTATTGGGCAGTTCCACTGAGTACCTTCATGTGGCATTCTCGTCGAAAGACAACGAAGGCAGCTGCGTGGTGCGTCTCGACGAACGTGGAAAGCCGTTCTTCATTACCCAGCTTCCCGACCGCACATTCCATATCGAGAAGATGGCTTCGACCGTTGACGGCGACCTCTATTTGGTTGGCGAGGGCCAGAAAGCGGGGGGAGCAGTAATCAAAATACGCCCTGAAGGCGATATTGTTTTCCAGAAACAGATCGTCCCCACGTCGGTAGAGACAAAACTCGATCAGTTGATCGTCTGCCCCACGGGCGAGATCATGGTCGGCGGAAACGACCTCACCAATTCATATTATGCCCAACTGCGTCCCGACGGGACGGAACTCATCTCGCAGGTGGATCGCGGTGTGATCGCAGGCATCACGCACGACCCCGTATCAGGCTCCTGCGTGGCAAGCCTCTACAATCCGGAAACCTCACAAGGCAAAATCGTCAAGTTCTCACGGCAGGGACACCGCATGTACGAAAAGAACACGGCCGCCAGCTACACTTCGTTACGCATCAACGGCAACGGGGACTTGCTGATGGGCAGCCCGACGACGGGCCGCCTGAGTATGCTTTCCTCGCTGGGCGAACTGCTTTTCGACCGTTACGTCGTCGAAAACACACCGACGCCTTTCGCGGCAGCATCCCTTCCAGCCAATGGCGAAGCGGTATTCCTCTCAGACGGAAGCCGCATCATAAAACTGGCACACGGCATCTACATGAGCGACATCCAGGTCAGCAAACCCATCATGGGAAGTGCCACCGCAACATTCACCGTAACCCTTTCCGGCTACTCCTTTACGCCCGAAGGCGCCCCGCTGCCCGTAACGGTCGACTACAAAACCCGTCCGGTGACCGCCTCAGAGGGCGTTAACTACGACCCCGTGGCGGGAACACTCTCGTTCGTGCCTTCGACGGACGGCAGCGATCGTTACCTCAATAAATTCGCGGTAGAAGTACCTATCAATGCCAACGATTTGCTGGAGGGCAGCCGTACGTTCAACCTCGATCTTTCGAACATCAGCAACAGTTATCTGATCCGCTCCTCGAGCCAGGCCCTGATCAAAGACCAGCCGGCCATAGTACGCCTGATCGGCACCAAGGCTGGCATCGAGGGTGAACAGGACATCGTTTATGAACTGGGCATCTTCAAAACCAACGGCGTGGCGCTGACCAACGCCACGCGTGCCAACATCGTGATCGACGGAATCTACGGCAAAGGCACGGCCGACCAACTGGACTTCGACATGGGACGGCTCCCGCGCCTGACCATCCAGCCTGACATGCACAGCGGGCAGTATCGTGTGCAAACGAAGGAGGACACCCGCTATGAATCGGTCAAAAGCGTCGTCATAGATTTCAGCCAGATTTATGCCATGAGCGACACAGACGTCCACTTCAGCAGTTCCGTGCTGAGCTGCAAGGGAGAACTTTACGACCAGCCGGCGTTAGTAGCCATCGAGTCGTTGGGCGATTTCGGCCGCAAGAACAATGTCGTCTCCGGCTTCTTTAAGGTGTCGCTGCTCCGGGCGAAAGACGGGGCGCTGCTAACCAACTGCAGCGGCGGCGATATCCTGATCGACGCCGCCATCGACCAAAGCACGACAGGCCAGTTGGGACAGGATTTCGTACTGACCAACCTGCATGACCTGCGCATCTGGGGAGACGACAAGAGCAGCACCGTTAATATCAACGGTATGGTACTCTACTCGCCGGACTCCGCCTCACGCAACGTAGTCGTCAAACTCAACGGCGCAAAAGCCGTGGCCGACGGAGGTAAAATCTCAGTCAGTCCCTCCAAGGCCATTTCAGGGTTCGTTATCCGCAACAAATAGGTTCCGCGGAAATGAAATCCTTCCAGTTACTTCTCTTAATCGGGTTTCTCCTGGGTGTGCAATGTATGCGCGCCCAGGGAGATACCCTCAGCCGTATTCCTCCGGTTCTGCACAATGTGCGACAGGGGCATATCTCCACAGGCGCCCAGGAAGCCAACCACCGCCACTCCCTGTCCCTGCAATGGGGTGTGTATATCCCCACGGGCAAAGGTTTCCTGAATCGTGCGACCACCATATCCCCGGTTCTCGAATGGGAATGGCGCGCTTCGAACGCGGTTTCCATCGGAGCCGGGATTGGATATACCCGCGGAGCCGAGCGTAATTACACCCGGGATACGTATGAAGGCGACCTGGTGACAGGGCCGTCCGACCGCAGCCTGACACTCATGCCCCTTACGGCCCACTTCCGCTGGTTCCCCACGACGTCGCCGCAACACCGCCTACGGCCGTTCATCGGAGCCGGAATAGGCGTACAGTACGCCGTATTCCGAATCGAAGGCGAACTGATCAACAAATCGGAAGTCCAGTCATGGGGTGCCGTAGTAAGGCCAGAGGCGGGCGTCAGCTTCTGCCCGCAGCAAAACGGCCGTATCTGCATCGAAATCAAATGCGGCTGGCAGTATGCCACCAACAAGTTCCCCATAATGAGCATAGAATCGCTTCAGGGCGTGCAGATCAGCGCCGGCGTGCGCTACAAGTTTTAGACATTCTCCGCAGAAGGAAAGACAAAAACAAAAAGGCTATGAAGAGCAAACTGATTCGATATACATTACCATTGATGACATTCCTTGCGGCTGCTTGCTCCAAGACCCTGGATCAACCTCCCGTGGAGACAAAAGAAGCCCCCGTTACGATCCGCACCCAAGCCAACGGAGGGAATGACACCAATCAACTCAACGCCTCGGAAACCGCCGTAAAGTCGGTGCGCATCTATATTTTCGACGGCGGCAAACTGGATCGGATGCAATACTTCGACACACCGGACGGCGGCATACAACTGAAAATGCGCGCCAAGGTCGGTTCCGGCAAGACGTTCTGCGCCGTAGTCAACGAACTGCCAGAGGTGAAAGACGAACTGGACAACGTCGGGACGCCCGGCCAGCTAAACGCCGTAATGTACTCACTGGCTGGCTATATAGCCCCCGACCGTAATATCGGGATGGGGGACGCCTCGCAGACCGAAAGTTATTTCCTGCCTTTTTACGGGCAGACCGACAACGTGACGATCACCGAGGACGGAGCCGCCCTGTCGCTCGAAATCGAGCGCGCCGTAGCACGCATGGACGTATACCTGCGCGCAGAAGAAAAAGCCGTTCTCGACTGTCACGTCACTCCTGCATCGACCCTGAAAGTCGAACGCAGCTCTGCGAAAGGCTATTTCGCCCCGGCAACGCCCAACCAGACGCCGGGCGCCGACCGCACGTTCACGTCCGGTACGACAACACGATTGGACAAAGCGACAAGTACGGATAAAAGCGGCTACAAAATAATTTTCTCCTTTTACCTGCCGGCCCAGCAGTTTGCACAACCGGAAAACCGGCTTCGGTTGACTCTTGCCGACCTGACATGGGGAGAAGACACTAAATGGACTTACAAGCCGTTCCTCTTCGGAGATCATATCCCCGCGTTCGACAATACGATCCGGCCCAACAAGGTTTACAAACTGTACTGCACGCTTTCACAGGCGGCTTTCCCGGTCGATATCTCCGTCGTGGTCGAGGACTGGGATGTAAAGGTACAACACGGAGGACTGTAATCCGGGGGAGGCAAGCGTGACTCCCGTATTCGGAACGCCCGGGAGTCATCCCGGGATGGACACATTCCCGGAGCCTGCAGGAAATATGCACCGGCTGAAACTATGCAGATCCGGAAACTATGGCTGCGGATGCAGCCGAAATAACAGGTGCCGCCACGACAACAACCGCGTAAACAGGCGGGAACGAAATTCCAACGGAAAAATGAGAACGTCAAATCTGAACAGGCTCCTCCGGCACACCGCACCGCACCGATTTCTGTTGTTGTGCCTGCCGTTCACAGCCTCCTGTTCCGAAGGCTCCGTCCCGGAGCCCTGCGCCGAGCTGCCGACACGCACCGTACTGGTTTACCTCGCCGGCGACAACAACCTCGAGGAAATCGGCCGCACACCGGAACTGCTCAGGCAAGGCTGGAAAGATACGGGTAGCAAATGCCTTATTTACTACGACGCACCGCAAGCTGCGCCGAAACTTTTCGCACTGACCATCCGGCATTCCGATGCCTCCTCCGTCCTCGAGACCGTTGAAGAGTATCCGGAAGAGAACTCCTCTTCGGCCGGTGTTTTCGGCCGCGTACTCGCCGACGTCGTGCGAAAATATCCCTCGGACAGTTACGGGTTGATCTTTGCCTCGCACGGAAGCGGATGGCTTCCGTGCGGTGCGCTTTCCGACCCGACACGCACGATCGGCGACGACCGAACTCCCGGAACAACGGGTGGGGCAAGGGAAATGGAGATCACAGACTTTGCAGCGGCAATCCCCGACCACCAATTCGATTTCATTATTTTCGAGGCATGCCTGATGTCGGGAATCGAAGTAGCCTATGAACTGCGTAACAAGACGGACTATCTCCTGGCGTCGTCGGCAGAACTGCTGGTTCCGGGTTATGCCCCCGTCTACCCCACGGCTTTCCAATACCTTTTCGACACAAGCCTGGGGGTGCCGCAGGCCCTCGAAAAATTTGCCGGGAGCTATTTCAATTACATCGATACCCGGAACGGTGCTTACCGTTCGGCGACGCAAAGCATCGTATACACCCGGGAAATGGATGCCTTGGCAATTTTGGCCGGGAAAACGACGGGCAATACACACGGACGATGGGATGACGCCTTGCTTGGCAAGCTCCAGCATTTCGACCGTCCCGGCAGTTACGGCGACATCCCTGCCAGACCCCGTTACTTCGATTTCGGGCAATATATGGCATACCTCGCCCCGGAGCGGCAGGCCGACCTGGATGCCCTGCTGCGAAAAACAGTCGTCTGGAAAGCGGCGACACCGGAGTTCATGGCCGGGTACAACGGCTTCACGATCCTGACGCACAGCGGGCTGACGACCTATATCGAACAGGACGAATTTCCGGAGCTGAATGCCGCTTATAAAAAAACGGCCTGGTGGAAAGCAACGCATGTGCAGAAGTAATACATTACCGGAAGGCCGCAACGCAGGCAAAACAGACGAAAAAACAGGCCAAAGAGCCTACGCCTGCGGTTAAAATATTTTATCCGAATAACTTTTTGAGCGTTTTGGATAACTGAATAACAAAAAACACTCCCGACCTTTGCAGACAACGAAGATCATTCCGGTATCGAAACCCCAAAAGGCGCGACAGAAAGACAGTAATGAATGAACAGTAAACGAATCATAGCTACGGCGAAATTGCCCGTCCTGCATGCGATCGTGCTGGCATGCGTACTCCTTTTACCAAGCGGATGCCTGAAGGATCTGGGCGGGGAGCAGCAGAAAGCCCCCGTAAAAACAGAGGAGGTTATCCTAACGATCGCAAACACGGGGAACAGCGCGGAAGCTACGCGGGCAAGCGAGACCAACAACGAGGGGAAAGTTGAAAAAATCTTGGTTTTGCAACTTGAAGCGGGCGAACCGAATATAATACGCCGCATGTCCGAGGGAGAGCCCGTGGACGGATCACCGGGGAGTTACCGGGTAGAGTTACTCGAGACTGCCGGCAGTGAAAAATGGAAAATCATTGTGGTAGGACAACCAACCACTGACCATAAAATCAATCCTGATCCATTTAAGTATTTGGGAAAACCTTATAAGGATCTTACAAATGCCCTAACGGCTACGTACCCCCTCCCTATTACACACAGCATGCTAACCCACTGCGAAACCGTAGGAATGGCCTACCTTAACGGAAGCAGTGACCTGAAGGTATTCGAATGCCTGAACGGCCTGTCGATAAAGCTTTTGCGAGCGTTCGCAAAGGTGGATATTGGGGTTGGAAAATACAACGAGAAAAACAATACCTGGAGCAATTCGGGCCCCGGTAAAATCCCCTTCGAACTGGTATCGGTAGAGACGCGTAGTATCCGTAAGGATGCGCAAAGATTTTTCAACATCGACAAAGAGACTTTCGACCCGTCGATTCCCGCCGTCAAAAAGGCAAGCATAAAAGAGACTTTAGTGAACTATGGCACTTGCCAATACCCCAGTTCCGCCATTATTTCAGGGACTTACATCAAAAATACAATCTACTTCGTCGAAAATGAGCTGAGCGGCACCCGCTACGATGACGATCACCTCAAACGCCCGAGGCTCATCATCGGCGGCAAATACGACGGCGGCCCGACAACCTATTACCGAATCGACTTCTCCGGGCTGGACGGCGGGTCGAAGGACTCATTCACTTCGGATATCCTCCGCAACCACCTGTATCGCTTCACCATCAACAGCGTCTCGGGCCCGGGCCAGGAAACAGCCAACGAAGCGGATGCAACCATACCGGAAAAACTCGATTTCACAACGGCCATCGAGCCGTGGGAAACCGGCGTAGAGGACACCCCGAACCAGCAGATCGGATATTATATGAATTACGAAGGCCTGAACGGGGATATCACCTATACGAAACAAACGGGCCCCATCCCGGTCAAAACCCGGACATGGAAGGGACGCCAGCCGAGCAACATATTCGATTACAACACATTCTACGGCGAGGCGGATAATTTTTGGGCACACTTGTCCAGCGCAGACCCGGGAAATTGGAACGGCGACCTCTACGCAACGGCAAACGGCGAGGCCAACCCTTCCCAGTACAACTTCGCGGCCCTGAAAACCGAAGGAGCATACCCGACGCTGATGATCGCCGCCAACAATTTGGTCAACGTCAAGGGGGATAACACGTTTCCCTGGAAAGAAGGGCAGGCGCTGACCGCATTCGACATGTGCCGCGCCTACAACGGCGGAGGATTCAGCGACTGGCGGCTGTCCCGCCTTTCGGAACTCGCACTGATGTACGCAAACAGGGCGGCATTGGAGGATCTCAGCGGCTTCGAGCCTTTCGGAGAGAATGCGGTCTACTGGAGCGGTTCCGAATACGGAGAGGGACGGATCCTAAAATCCTCCGAGGCCTGGACCTTCACGTTCACTACGACAGACACGGCGGAGGTATTCAATAAAGACGTCAAGAGCGCCAGGCACTTCATCCGCTGCGTGCGCCAGCCATAAAGTCCCGAAACGGCCGCCAACCGGAGAGGGCCCGCGGGGCGGCGGGCAGAAGCAATGCAACCACGGCCCGCGGGGCGGCGGGCAGAAGCAATGCAACCACGGCCCGCGGAGAGGGGCAGGAGCTATGTAACAATGGCCCGCAGGAACAGGTGCAGATGTAACCACAGCCCGCGGGGCGGCGGGCAAAACAGGAAGAAAATGAAAATTCTGAACAGATATTCCAAACCTAATTCCCGACGGCACGAGCCGGGGTGCGGTCGCATTCGCGGTGTGCCGCCCGGCTATATATTCTTGTTCGCAGCGTCCTGTCTGGCAATGAGTTCATGTACCTGGGAAGAGTTTCCCGATGAGCCGGCCGTATTGCAGAAACCCGTCGCGCTGAGTTTCGCCACTGCTGTGGAAACCGCCCCGGAAGCAGACACGCGGGTCATCAGGCCGGGTACCGATTTCGGAAGGAACGCGTATTTCCCGGTCGGGAAGTACGCTATCGGCATTCACCTCTACAACCTTAACGGGAGCGAGGTATTCGAAGGCTCGGACAACATGCAGGGACTGATGGAGATAACCGGAACCGGAACCGGAACCGGAACGGATAACGATGAGTGGAAGTACTGGAACAGCCAGGGGACTCCGGTTACACCCAAAGGTTTTCCCGGAACCCGGATCCGACGAATGGCCTACACACCTTACGACCCCAAAGCCACAATAGACAGCATTCCTTTCGATTTCACGAATAAGGTCAACGTCGAGCCGCAGTACGGCCAGGCCAACCTGCTGCTTTGCAGCACCGGAGAGACCGATATCCCGGCAGACCCGCTGGCAAACCCCATCCAGCTCAGATTCAAGAATGCCTACACGAAAGTAGTGCTCCGGATCACGAAGAAAGAGGATAAGAACGACAACCAAAATATAGGCAAGGTGACCGAAACGGCGATCGACAACCTGACCGCCGAGTGGATCAAAAACCGGGGCGGCATCGACCCGGCAACGGGCTATGTCAAACCTACGTCGGAGCCAGGCAAAATATGGAACGACTCGACCGCCATGCTGACGACGATCGAGCCGGTAGAATTCACATTCCTGGTTCCGGCGTTCATGGACAAGGATGTGAAGGACGACAATTTCGGATTCGTCCTGCAGATCGACGGCCAGCAGCGCCTATTCCCGCTCAAAAAGAGCCAGCTCAACACCGGCGCCGATGCCGGCCGCAACACCACATACGGATTCGAATCGAACAGGATCAACACCTACAACCTCGTATACAACAATTCGCTGCTGTTTCTGTCGTTGCAAAGCTGGAACTCCGTCGATGCGAGCGCCGGCTTCGGCCAAACCGCAGAGAACAACCCGACGTTCTCGTTCGACCTGAGTTTGGGGCCAACTCCTCCTCAGGGAACAGGATACTATTTTCTAACCCAATCTCAGCAAATAGCAGAACATTCCGAAACCTCCGAACTGAATTACCCCAAGGATCCCACGGAAGATCCGTATGTAATGTACGATGACCCGAGACCTCTTCCAAAGAATAAATTCATCTATCGCACAGACCATCTGAACAACACCTACCTGAGTTCCGTGCTGCTGGGCGGAAACGGCCCCGCAGTCCCGGAGAACAAGGGCGGAAGATTATATTCCGACTGCGAGCGACCCTACGTCAAACTGCAGGTAACCGCACTCGACGTAGGCGGCAAGGCGGTGGTATGGCAGGACGGCAGAGGCGGACTGATCGCCAAGGACGTATGCCGGAACTACCGTGGCAACGGCTTCACCGACTGGCGGCTGCCCCGCGTCACCGAGATGAAGCTCATCATGATGTGGGCCGTTTTCAACCGCAACCAGATGGGAAGATTTTTAGGAAAGACCGACGCCACCCTGGAAAAAGAGGATGCGAAACCCTACTGGACTGCCACGGAAGCCGATATGGGAACCCAAAACGAGGTCGACGAAAGTGAGACCGCCTGGTATGTACAAGGTTATTACTCCAAACTCGGCGGCGGTAAACGGAATTATAAGGTAGCGACCCGGAACAAACAGGAGGCGGCCTTTATCCGCTGCGTCCGCGAAATGTAAGCGACGAACCCCAGTATCCAGTATGAAGAAAAAACCGATATACCTGCTTTGCGCCGCCTGCCTGGCGTGGAGCTGCACGAACGATCCGACGGCCGACCCGGCCGGGCTGGCCGGCACCTCTTCCGGAGAACTGGTGCCCGTGAGTCTGGAGCTGCGAATGACCGATTTCGCGGCACCGCCGACCCGGGCCACGCAGAACATACGGGCCACGGCGCCGGGCGGCGGCACCGCGCTGGTCGACGCGGAGATTTCCGCCCCCCAACCCGCTTCCCGGACGCGGACGGGCGGCAGCGGGGAATTCACAATCCCCGACGACCAGAAAGTATTCAGGCTCGACATCCTGCAGTTCAACGGCACCGGCACCCAGGCGCAACTGGTCAAAAAAGCGGCTTATATCTCCGAGGACGGCGACTATACGCGTTACGAATTCTCAGGACTGGAGTTGGTGGACTCCGGCAAGGAAAAAAACAGGATCGTTATTCTGGGCAACGCCGATCCGGCCCTGGCGGGGAAACTGCAGGAAAAAACATCCGGTACCGAAGGCACCAAATACGAATCGTTGCTGCAGGAAAGAATCTCCCGCACCGGGGAAACCGACACATCGTTTCCGCTCGTGCCCCGGAATCAAACCGATCTCCCGGTCTTCTCGGGCATGGCCGTCACGATCGTCACCTCGGGGTCGCAGATCGGTGTCGAACTCATGCGCAATGTGGCCAAGGTGAATTTCAGCTTTTTCCTGACCGAGCCCATGCGGAAGGCCTACGACGAGTGGGACATCGTGCTGAACACCATCCCGCCCGCGTCATTTTACATCCCGCAGGCATACGAAGCGCCTTTCCCCGAACTGCAGATAACCGATCCCTATTACAGCAGGGTGCTGGGCGTGGGCGTCGCATCCCCGGGAAATGCGGACACTCCCCTGCTGGTGCCCGCCGCGGAGAACCTCTACCTGCCCGTCAACCTGCAGTACAGCGTTCCCGGGACGGTGGTCTCGACCCGTTACCTGAACGCCCCGGTCTTCGCCACAAGCCTGCAACTGCTGGGGAAAAAGACCGCAGGCAGTTCGATAACCCAGACCGTCGTCTACATGATTCCCCTGGGGGCCAACTTCACCGACGATTACAGCATCCGCCCCAACAACGCGATCAACTACCGGATCACGCTGGTCAGCGACAGCCCGGACGACTCCAGCGTGGTCAAATTCATTGCCGGGAAATTCGCCGGGAAATTCGAAAAATACCAGAACCCCGCAGACAATTCCGAATGCTGGGGCTACACGGATGAACTCGAGGTATGGCCGACGGATGTCGAATACGTCCCTTCCCCCGGCGATAGCCGCGACTACGGCACATGGGTGCCGTGGGCGGTGGTTCTCGTGGCTAACACCCCGACAGGCATGGCGGACGGTTTGGCGAACACACAAACGCTGTGCCAAGATTCAGGCACCTGGAGCCATCCTATCCCGGCCTACATGTGTTACAAGCAGCTCAACGGCCTGACGGAGCCGCTCCCAAGCCCAGCACCGAATATGTGGTTCCTGCCCGCCATCCATCAACTGGTCGGCATCTACGTCGCCGGAGGCTCCCAGGTCGCAGCGATGCAACCCTACTACTGGTCATCGACCTTTTTGGGAGGAGTGGCTTCGATGCAGCAATCTTACCGGATAGGCAAAAACGGGCTGGTGGAGGCGAAGACAAACTCAGCCAACATCAAAGCCGCCGTACGCGGATGCAGAATTCCCCCCCCCGTTGAGTTAGCGCCCGAAACAAGCCGCCAACAGACTAAGACACAATAATATACCAGCACAAGAAAACCGGGCTGAAAAGCCCCGAAAACCGCAATAAAACCCGATATACAATGAATGCCAGACACTACTATCGCTATTCGCTGATGCTGCTCGTGCTGTCGGCAGTGTTCTGTCCCGCAGCCGGGGTACGGGCGCAATACATCAAAAAAGAGACGCTCCCGATCAAGGGCGGCGGCGAGCAGGAATTCGCAGTCTTCTATGCCGACGGAATGCCCGAAACGGCGCAATGGCCTCTGGGAACCGTGATCGTAGACGACGTGGGAAGAACGACCCGCCACCAGGTCTCCCGCGGAAACGGGCGCAACCGCAATATCAACAGCAAAGTCTCGGCACGGTTCATCATATCGCCCTTCGACGTACCGATAAGCGGCGCTGAGATGTGGACAACAGGTTCCGTCCAGGGCGAGTGGAATTACGCAGTGGGCGAAGAGGGCAACGCATCCTTGACGTTAGACGAACAATTTAAAGACGTAACCGTTAAAACAGGATGCTTTTGGTTCGGCGGCCACAAAGGAAACAGTAGCGGTAAATATACCAACCGGAAATGGCGGTTACCCACCCAGCGCGAGCTGATGATCATGATGGTACTGCAGGATGGCATCAATGCCATATACGGCATAGACAGAGATTCACTCAGATACCCGCAGAACAACAGCTCCAAACCCATACCCGAACCGACAGACCCCACGGGCATGAACGGCAAGATTTACTGGAGCGCCACGGAGGAACCCAACGACGGCGCCCCGACCAAGAGCAATAGAGCCTGGGTAGTCGATTTCACCCGGGGAAAGCCCGCGGTATACCCGACAAAAAAAATTGACGACATCGACAATACCAAACATTACAAACTCAGATGCGTAAGCGATTATTAAAAACACGATGACGATGCCCGAAGAAATACCGCATACGATTTACTTTATCCTGCTGCTCGCAGGCCTATTCGCAACGGCAACAGCCGTAGTTTTAACCTGCCATTTCCGGAAAGTACGCCGGAGACGGCGGCTGGTCAGTCCGCGAAAAGATTACATTCACAGGCTGCGGGTATGATCAGGATTTTCACACGGGCGGCGCTCTGCATTTGCTGCGCCTGCGGCCTGTGGGGCTGTCCGCGGCAGCACGCCGCAAGCGCAGCGGCCGGTTCCGCCCCACAGCACCCGCAGGATTTCAAACTGCCCCACATCCCCGCGGCACTGACCACGCCCGAAGCCCGCGCGGATTACCTCGCGGCACACTACTGGGACAATTTCGACTTCAGGGACACCACGCTGATATCCCGACCCGAGATCACCGAACAGGCATTCGCCGATTTCATCGATCTGCTCACGGCGGCGCCGATTTCGGCAGCAGACAGCGCCCTGGTGCGGATGATGGAGGCAAGCACAGCCAACAGCGCCATGTTCGCCCATTTCACAGAGTTGTCGGAAAAATACCTCTACGACCCGAATTCCCCCCTGCGCAACGAGGAACTCTATATCCCCGTACTGCAATACCTCACGGATTCGCCGCACCTGGATTCACTCAGCAAACTCCGCCCCCGCTACCAGTTGGAACTGGCACTCAAGAACCGTCCCGGCGATATCGCGGCGGACTTCTATTACACATCCGAATCCGGTAAACGAAGCAGGATGAGGCAGATCGAAGCCGATTACACGATCCTGTTCTTCAATAACCCCGACTGCGGGGACTGTAACCGTGTAAAAGAATATATGGACATGTCCCCCGTGATCGGCGGCCGGCTGCGCGAACAGGCCGGGCCGGCCAAAACGGGAACCGGCGCCCCGGCAAGCGGAAAACTCGCCGTATTGGCGCTTTACACAGAAGGGGACATTCCCCATTGGCGAAACACGGAATATCCTCCCGGGATGATAAACGCCTACGACGCGGGGCAAAAAATAACAGAGCGGCAGCTGTATGACCTCAAAGCGATGCCGACGCTCTACCTGCTCGACAAGGACAAACGCGTGATCCTCAAAGACGCCCCGGTCGAGCAGATCGAGCAGTGGCTGACCGAAAAACGCAAAAGTCAAACAGAATGACCATGGCAGCGGACATGGCAGAACGGCTGAAACAGACTGCCAGCACATGCGCCGACCGTGCAATCAGGTGGGCGATCGCACTCATGGGGATCGTGTTCTTCACTTTGCTCTATCTACTGCTTTCACTCCCAATGGTGCTGTGCTGGAGCTGCGAGAGCCTGTTCGGACGCAACAGGAAACAATCGGGTGTAAATTAAAAAGAGGTGGGAAATTCCCACCTCTGCCTTATTATGGCACAATCCGGTTTTTTCAGTTCGCGAAGGTCAGCCCCTTGTCGTCGGCGTCGATGCGGATCGGCTGCTCACGGTTGACGTCGCCCGCAAGGATACGCTTCGAGAGGTCGTTGACCACATAGCGCTGGATGGTACGCTTCACGGGACGCGCACCATAGAGCGGGTCGTAACCCGCGGCGGCGATCCATTCGCGTGCCTTGTCGGTGTATTCGAGGCGGATGCCGTTTTCGGCAAGCATCCTGCGCACCACACCGAGCTGAATGTCCACGATGCGCCCGATATCCCGGCGCGTCAGCGGCTCGAACATCACGATTTCGTCGATACGGTTGAGGAACTCGGGCTTGAGCTGCTGCTTGAGCAGGTCGATCACATCCCGGCGGGTCTTCTCGACCACTTCGGGGGCAAGTTTCTCACCGTTGAACGCCTCCGCGAAATTCTCCTGGATGACCTGCGAACCCATATTCGAGGTCATGATGATGATCGTATTGCGGAAATCCACCGTACGGCCCTTGTTATCGGTCAGACGGCCGTCGTCGAGCACCTGCAACAGGATGTTGAAAACGTCGGGATGGGCCTTCTCGATCTCGTCGAGCAGCACGACCGAATAGGGCTTGCGGCGCACGGCCTCGGTGAGCTGGCCGCCCTCGTCGTAACCGACATATCCCGGAGGCGCCCCGACCAGACGCGACACGCTGTGACGCTCCTGGTATTCGCTCATGTCGATACGCGTCATCATCGAGTCGTCGTTGAAGAGGAACTCGGCCAATGCCTTGGCCAGCTCGGTCTTGCCGACGCCGGTGGTGCCGAGGAAGATGAACGAGCCGATCGGTTTGCGGGGGTCGTTCAGTCCGGCACGCGAGCGGCGCACGGCGTCGGAGATGGCGGCGATGGCCTGCTCCTGCCCGATGACGCGCTTGTGCAGCTCGTCCTCCATGTGCAGCAGTTTTTCGCGCTCGGAAGCCAGCATGCGCGTCACGGGGATGCCCGTCCAGCGCGACACCACCTCGGCGACGTCCTGCGCATCGACCTCCTCCTTGATCATCGAGCCGTTGGCCGACGCCAGTTTGTATTCCTCCTGGAACGCGGCGATCTCCTTTTCCGCCTCCTGGATCTTGCCGTAGCGGATTTCGGCCACCTTGCCGTAATCGCCCTGGCGCTCGGCCTGCTGCGCCTCGATCTTCAGGGCTTCTATCTTGTCTTTGTTCGACTGGATCTTTTTCAGGAGATCGCGCTGCCCCTGCCACTTGGCACGCATCTCGGCGTCACGGGCCTTGAGCTCCTCGATCTCCTTGGTGAGGTGCTCGACGCGCTCCTTGTCCTTCTCGCGGCGGATCGCTTCGCGTTCGATCTCCAGCTGGCGCACACGCCGGTCGAGGGTGTCGATCTCCTCGGGCACGGAGTTCATTTCCAGCCGCAGCCGCGAGGCCGCCTCGTCCACCAGGTCGATGGCCTTGTCGGGCAGGAACCGCGAGGTGATGTAACGCGTCGACAACTCGACGGCAGCCACGATCGCCTCGTCCCTGATCCGCACCTGATGGTGGTTTTCGTAACGATCCTTCAGGCCGCGGAGGATCGAAATGGCATCCTCGGGGCTCGGTTCGTCGACCATGACCTTCTGGAAACGGCGTTCGAGGGCCTTGTCCTGCTCGAAATACTTCTGGAACTCGTCGAGCGTCGTGGCGCCGATCGTCCGCAGCTCACCCCGCGCAAGGGCGGGCTTGAGGATGTTGGCGGCGTCCATCGCACCCGACGACTTGCCGGCGCCCACGAGGGTGTGGATTTCGTCGATGAACAGCAGGATGTCGCCGTCGCTGGCCACAACTTCCTGCACAACGGCTTTCAGGCGTTCCTCGAATTCGCCCTGATACTTGGCACCCGCGATCAGGGCACCCATGTCGAGCGAGTAGATCACCTTCGATTTGAGGTTCTCGGGCACGTCGCCGTCGACGATCCGGTGTGCGATACCCTCGGCGATGGCGGTCTTGCCGACACCCGCCTCTCCCACGAGGATCGGGTTGTTCTTGGTACGCCGCGAGAGGATTTGCAACACGCGGCGGATCTCCTCGTCACGGCCGATCACCGGATCGAGTTTGCCCGAACGGGCCTGTTCGTTGAGGTTGATGGCATACTTGCCCAGCGCATCGAACTGCTGCTCGGAGGTCTGGGAATCGACCGTAGCCCCCTTGCGGAAGGTGCGGATCGCCTCCAGGAGTTCCTTCTCGGTGGCACCGCTGCGCTTGAGGATGTCGGCGGCCTGCCCGCGCTCGGCGACGAGCCCCAGCAGCAGGTGCTCGACCGACGCGTATTTGTCGCCGAAGTTCCGGGTAAAGTCCACGGCGCGCTGGATCACCTTCGAGGAGTCCTGCGAAAAGAACTGGTCGCCGCCGCCCTCGACCCTCGGCAGGGACGCGACGGCCCGGTCGGCCTCGTCGCGCAGGCCGCGGACATTCACCCCGACACGCCCCAGGAGGAACGTGGCGAGCGAATCGTCCTCGCGGACAAGCACGCTCAGAATATGGAGCGGCTCGACAGCCTGCTGTCCGCGCTCCCGGGCAAGAGACAATGCACTTTGCAGAGCCTCCTGCGCTTTTACAGTTAACGTATTGATGTTCATATCTCTGATAATTTGTTTTTCAAACTTTCGTATACTACACCCGCAAAACGCCTGCCAACCCGGCTTCCCGGCCAATGTGTCATCCTTTGTCACACACGGGACTGACACGAGGCGCCAAAACGTCAGCTGTTTTGCAGAAGAGTTACACAATACGGCATAAAACAGCAGGACATCGCCCGAAATGTATTATCTTCGCAACACCTAACTCTCACTCTTCACGTTCATGACATACCGTAAACCCCCGTTCCTGCTGCGCAAATGGCAGCGGTTGCAGATGCGCTACTATGCGTACCGTAACCCGGAAAAACTGGTCAGGATACGCTACCGGCAACGATTCGGCACCGACCCCGACCTCGAAAACCCCCGAACCTTCAACGAAAAAGTCCTCTGGATGATGCTCCATGCCGACACCACCCGCTGGTCGCAACTGGCCGACAAGTACCGCGTCCGCGAGTATGTCGAGCAATGCGGGCTGGGATGGATGCTCAACGAATTATACGGTGTATGGGAATCCGCAGAGGAGATAGACTTCAGCGGGGGGGGGAATCTCCCCGACACGTTCGTGCTGAAAACCAACAACGGCTACGGACAAGTTATCATCGTGAACGACAGGCAAAAAGCCGATATCCGGTCGATCCGCCGTACACTCAACCACACCCTGCGAAAGAAATTCGGCCGCATGACGGCCGAACACCACTATTTTGGTATTAAACCCCGCATTATCGCCGAACGCCTCCTTCCCTCAGAACCAGCATTCGGCAATTCGCTCATCGACTATAAATTCTACTGTTTCGATGGCAACCCCTATTGTTGCATGGTCTGCTACAACCGTAAATCGCCATCCGACGTCAAAACAGGATTGTACGATGCCAGGACATGGAAAAACATAGGTCATTACGTCACCGGAAAATATTACGACCCACATCAGTGTGATATCCCGCGTCCGGCATCCCTCGACCGGATGCTCGATGCGGCCAAACGGCTCTCATCAGGATTCCCCCAAGTACGGGTCGACCTTTACGAAGTCGCCGGAAACCCCGTATTCGGGGAACTGACATTCACCTCATCTGCAGGTATGGATACGGGATTCAGCCAGGAGTTTCAGGAATTGATGGGATCGCAAATATCCCTGCCGCCGGCCAAGCGGACGCAACCGTCGCACCCGGGACTGCTCGGACTCCTCGGACTGCGGAAGGCCGCTGCCAAATAAAAACGGCAGGCAGCCCGGAGGGGCGGGTGCAACAGGCTGCCCGGCCCGCCAGGCACAGCCCTTTGCCCGGGTATGGGGAGAGGGCTGTCATTTTGTAGGCGGGTTTCATTTTTAATTTAATTCTTAATTCGTATCTTTGCGCTACTATGAGTGATTTTATCGTCAGCGCACGGAAATACCGCCCCGCGACCTTCGCCTCGGTCGTCGGACAGAAACATATCACCTCCACGCTTAAAAATGCGATCGAGCGCGGGCAGTTGGCTCACGCCTACCTGTTCTGCGGCCCCCGCGGCGTAGGCAAGACCACTTGTGCCCGCATCTTCGCAAAGGCCATCAACTGCCTGAACCCCAACGGATCGGAGGCCTGCAACGAATGCGAATCGTGCCGTTCGTTCAACGAAGGGCGCTCGTTGAACATCCACGAGCTGGACGCCGCGTCGAACAACTCGGTAGAAGATATCCGCACACTGATCGAACAGGTGCGCATCATCCCGCAGGTAGGGCGCTACTCGGTATTCATCATCGACGAGGTGCACATGCTCTCGGCGGCGGCGTTCAACGCCTTCCTCAAGACGCTCGAAGAGCCGCCCGCACACGCGATCTTCATTCTCGCGACGACCGAAAAACACAAGATCATCCCGACCATCCTCTCGCGGTGCCAAATCTACGATTTCAACCGCATCCGCGTCGAGGACGGCGTCGAATACCTCAAATACATCGCCTCGCAGGAGGGCATCGCAGCCGACGAAGAGTCGCTCAACCTCATTGCCCAGAAAGCCGACGGGGGTATGCGCGACGCCCTGTCGATGTTCGACAAGGCCGTGTCGTTCTGCGGCAAGGCGCTCGATTACCGCAACGTCGCCCAGACGCTCAACGTCCTGGACTACGACACCTACTTCGGCGTCACGGAGATGCTGCTCGCGGGCAACTATGTCGATACGCTGGTGACATTCGACAGCGTGCTGTCGCGGGGTTTCTCGGGGCAGACCTTCATGGCGGGGCTGAACCGCCACATGCGCGACCTGCTGATGGCCAAGCGCCCCGAAACGCTGCGGCTGATCGAAATGACCGGGACGCTGCTCGAACGATACCGGACGCAGGCGGGCGCCTGCGATGTCGAGTTCCTGTTCGGAGCCATCTCCTGCCTGACGGAGCTCGACGGGAAGATCCGGCAATCGTCCAACCAGCGGTTGTTCGTCGAGCTGGGCCTGATGAAGATCGCAGGGCTCGGCCAAAAAAAAAATGACTCTCTGACATCTTCCGGGGAATATCCCCTTCCTACCCTCACCCCCCGCACGGCGGGCCCCGCATCTGCGGCGGCTCCGGCAGCGGCCGGGCAGCCGGCAACCGCAACGGCACAAGCGGCAGAGGTTTCGGCGACCGGAAATCCGGCAACGAACGCCCCGGCGGCAAATGCCTCCGGCAACCCCGCAGCCCCGGCAAGCGCAACGGCACAACCGGCAGCGCAAGCAGCAGGAGCCGCAACGGCACCCCCTCCCGCAGCGACGTCCGCAGCAATGCCTGCCGCGTCCCCGGCCGGAAGGCCGGCAGCGGGTACATCCGTCGGCCCGACTGCACAGGGAACACTCCCGGCACAGCCTGCGCCGGGGATGAAACGACGGCCGCTGATCTCGGGCGCATCGCTCTCGGAGCTGCTCGCCTCGGCAGGCGGCGATCCCGACGAGGAGCCGTCGGACGGCGAGACGCCCGACGAACCCGAAACCGTGCGCATAGACCCGGACTGTGCCGAAAAGTTGGAGCACGCCCGCAGCAGGATACTGAACCTCATCAAGGAGAAACGCCCGCGCTTCGTGCCGGCCTTCGAGTTGATGACGTTCCGCGACAACACGATCTCGGTGAGCGTACCGACGACGGAGCTGCGCGAGGAGATCCTGCGCAGCAAGACCGGGATGCTGATGCGCATCGCCGAACTGGCGGGCATCGAGGGTATGATCGAACTGGAGGTCGCAGTGAACGAAGAGATCCGGGCGGCACGCCCGATCAAGCTCGAAGACCGCGTCCGTTACATCACGGAGAAGAACCCGCTCGTCGCGGAGCTCCGCAAAGCACTGGACTTGGAAGTAGAATAAAAAGAACGAACAATAAAAATGGCAACAAAGAATTTCATCGAAGAACTCGAATGGCGCGGGATGATCCACACGATCATGCCCGGCGCGAAGGAACAACTCGAAAAAGAGATGACGACGGCCTACCTGGGCATCGACCCCACGGCCGACTCGCTGCATATCGGGCACCTGGTGGGCGTAATGATCCTCAAGCATTTCCAGATGTGCGGGCACCGTCCGCTGGCACTCATCGGCGGTGCGACGGGCATGATCGGCGACCCTTCGGGCAAGTCGCAGGAGCGCAACCTGCTCGACGAGCCCACGCTGCGCCACAATCAGGAGGCGATCAAACGCCAGCTGGCCAAACTACTCGACTTCGAGTCGGACGCCCCGAATGCGGCCGTGCTGGTGAACAACTACGACTGGATGAAGGACATCTCGTTCCTGGAATTCATCCGCGACATCGGCAAGTGCATCACCGTCAACTACATGATGGCCAAAGACTCGGTCAAGAAACGGTTCAGCGGCGAGGGCGACGGCATGTCGTTCACCGAGTTCACCTACCAGCTGGTACAGGGCTTCGACTTCCTGCACCTCTACCAGACGATGAACTGCAAGGTGCAGCTGGGCGGCGCCGACCAGTGGGGCAACATCACCACCGGCACGGAGCTGATCCGCCGCAAGCTGGGCAACGAGGCCGAAGCGTTCGCCATCACCTGCCCGCTTATCACCAAGGCCGACGGCACGAAATTCGGCAAGACCGAGAGCGGCAACGTATGGCTCGATGCGCGCTATACCTCGCCCTACAAGTTCTACCAGTTCTGGCTCAACGTCAGCGACGAGGATGCCAAGCGTTACATCCGCATCTTCACGCTGTTAGACCGTGAAACCGTCGAGGCGCTGACCGCCGAACACGAAGCCGCACCCCACCTGCGCATCCTGCAGAAGCGGCTGGCACAGGAGATCACCACGATGATCCACTCCAGGGAGGAGTACGAAAAGGCGGTCGAAGCCTCGGCGATCCTCTTCGGCGGCTCGACGTCGGAGGCGCTGCGCAAAATAGACGAAGGAACCCTGTTGCAGGTGTTCGAAGGCGTGCCGCAGTTCCGTATCGCCCGCGCCGAGCTGGGACTGCCGTTCGTCGATCTGTGCGCCGAGAAGACACAGGTGTTTCCCTCGAAGGGCGAATGCCGCAAGATGGTGCAGGGCGGCGGCGTGTCGCTCAACAAGGAGAAGGTCGCCGACCCGGCACGTACGGTGGGCGAGGCCGACCTGATCGCCGGCAAATACCTGCTCGTACAGAAAGGGAAGAAGAATTACTACCTCGTAATCGCCGAGTAGCATGGAATACCGCATCGTTCTGACGCGCATGGAATTCCACGCGCTGCACGGCTGCTACGAGCTGGAACGCAAGGTGGGCAACCGCTTCACGGTCGATCTGGAACTGACGGCCGAACTGGGCCATGCGGCCACGGACGACGACGTGCGCAAGACGGTCAACTACCTGACGGCCTACGAAGTCGTCGAGATGCAGATGCGCATCACGCAGCACACCATCGAGCGGGTGGCGACGAACATCATCGAGGCGGTTTATGCCACCTTCCCGCAGGTGCGGCACGTAAAATGCACCGTCTCGAAACTGGCGCCGCCGCTGGGCGGGAAGCTCGAGAAGGTGAGCGTCGTGCTGGAGAAATAGGACGGGTGTGCGCACGCATGCGCACACCCGTTTGCGATAATAAACAGGTTAGGTTATGCATCACAAGGAGAGTCGCGCCACCTTGGGTGGCAAATTGAGCGCCGTGCTGGTCGCCGCGGGCAGTTCCGTCGGGCTGGGCAACATCTGGCGCTTCCCTTATGTAGCCGGGGAGAACGGCGGCGGGGCATTTCTGATAATCTATGTCCTTTGTGTCCTGCTGCTGGGACTGCCGCTCATGATCGCGGAATTCACCGTGGGGCGTGCCTCGCACCGCAACGCCGTGGGTGCCTACCGGGCGCTGAACCCGCGGTGGAGCTTCCTGGGATACAACGGCGTGCTGGCGGCATTCCTGATTTTGGGTTTCTACTTCGTGGTTTCGGGCTGGACGGCGGAATACATGGTACACTCGGTGACGGGCAGCTTCGCCCGCGTCTCGACCGCCGGGGAGTACAAGGATATTTTCGAAACGTTCATCAGCAACCCCTGGCGACCCGTATTGTATACCTGCCTCTTCGTGCTGGCCACCCATTTCGTAATCGCCTTGGGCGTACAGAAAGGCATCGAACGCTCGGCCAAGATCCTCATGCCGCTGCTGCTGCTCATCCTGATCGTGCTGTCGATCCACTCGCTGCTGATGCCGGGCGGGGAGGCCGGGCTGAAGTTCCTCTTCGCCCCGGATTTCTCGAAGGTAACCCCGTCGACGGTGCTCGTCGCACTGGGGCAGGCCTTCTTCTCGCTCTCGATCGGCATCGGCACGATGGTGACCTACGCCTCGTATTTCAAACCCGACACGAACCTGCGCCACACGGCGCTCAACGTCACGATCCTCGACACGCTGGTGGCCGTACTGGCCGGCGTGGTGATCTTCCCGGCCGTGTTCAGCGCCGGTATCGAACCCACATCGGGCCGGGCACTGGTCTTCATCACCCTGCCGAGCATCTTCAACAGTATGCCGCTGAGCATGGTCTGGTCGTCGATCTTCTTCCTGCTGCTGGCCGTCGCAGCCCTGACCTCGACCATTTCGCTGCACGAAGTGGTCACGGTCTACCTGCACGAGGAGTGGCACCTGAGCCGCAAGGCCGCCGCATGGCTCACGACCGCCGCCACGGCCGCCCTGGCATCGCTGGCATCGCTGTCGCTCGGGGTGCTGGGCAGCTGGAAGGTCTGCGGGCTTTCGCTCTTCGACTCGCTCGACTTCCTGACGGCCAACATCCTGCTGCCGGCAGGCGGGCTTTTCACCTGCATCTTCGTGGGCTGGAAGCTCGACCACCACATCCTCAAGGCGCAGATCACCAACAACGGAGAGTTGAAGTTCCGTATCTACGGGCTATTCAGCTTCCTGCTGCGCTACGTCTGCCCGGCAGTGCTGCTGCTGATCTTCCTCGACAACCTCGGGGTATTCTGACAAGAGGCGACAAGCGTTTCCCCGGCCCCGGACTTTCCCAAGTCCGGGGATTTTTTATTTCCGCGGCCGGGGCCGGAGGGAGACCGTGCATTTCGATTCAAAACCATTCTTTCACAAAAAAGCAGATATTTCGTCCAATTTTTTTGTGTTTTATTTTGGAAAATAAAATTAAAGATTTATTTTTGTTTCATAATGAAATTAAAAATATTACACATCACAATTAAAACACGGACAAAACTGACAAAACAAGAAACCCCCTAAAACGGCACGAGACTCATTCCCGGGCCGTAAAAGGCAAACCGCGGGCAGCACCCGCGGCCTGCATCCGTCCTCAGAGACAAGCTTTCGCAGCGGCAGCCGGCTGCCAGGGTATGAAAAAAGGATTACATTCCGGTGACAACGACGCACGAAGCCAATTATTAAAATATTTTTGCAGCCGGAGCGACACAGGCTCCCACCTATTTAATAAAAAGACAGAAACACCAAGAAACCATCAGCACAAACCCGACCATGAAAAACCTGTTACTTTTCCTGCTGGCCTGCTGCCTCTGTGCCGCAGCCTCCGCCCGCCCGATACGGGGATCGGTCAAATGCGGCGGAAAGCCGATGGGCGGCGTGACCGTAACCGACGGTTATACGTTCGCGCAAAGCGACGAGCAGGGCATATTCACGCTCGATGCCGACGACCAGGCGCTGTTCATCAGCCTGGTGACCCCGTCCGGCTACCTGGCTCCGCTCGAAGGGGGCATCCCGCAATTCTACCGCACATACGACCCGGCGGCCAAACGCTACGACTTCGAATTGCAACCGTGGCCCGGCTCGGGCGAATGCTACGAACTGCTGGCGATCGCCGATCCGCAGCCCAAGACCGAAGAGCATTTCCGGCGGTTGCGGAGCGAGGTCATGCCCGCATTGCAGGCGGCAACCGATAACGGGAGAACGCGGGGCGCGAACCAGGCCGCGATCGTGCTCGGGGACATCGTATGGGACTCCCCGGAACTCTTCGCAGGCGTGAAAGCGGAGTTCGCCAAGCTCGGGGTACCCGTATACGGCGTGATCGGCAACCACGACCATGACCTGAACAAATATACCGACCGCGAGGCGACGGAGAATTACCGCAGTCATTTCGGCCCCACCTATTATGCATTCGACATGGGGCGCACGCACTATATCGTGCTCGACGACATCGTTTACCACGGCGCGAAGAAATACGAGGAGCGGATCGACACGATGCAACTGCGCTGGGCAGCCGCCTATGCCGAACGCCTGCCCGCAGGGTCGCGCGTCTGCATCGCGATGCATGCCCCGGCCATGAAATCGTGGCTCGGGAACCGCGTCATGGAGTCGGCCGAAGGGCTGATGGACGCCCTTGCGGGGCACGAACTGCACTTCATCACCGGGCATACGCACCTAAACTCGAATTACGACATCCGCGAGGGGGTCATGGAACACAACGTAGCGCAGGTCTGCGGCAACCTCTGGTGGGATCCGATCAACTGGGACGGTACGCCCAAGGGCTTCCAGCTGTTCCGCGAATGCGGCGGGGAATTCTCGTGGGAATACCGGAGCCTCGGCGAGTCCCCGGCACGGCAGATCCGCGTATGGCACCCCGGCCAGGTGGCCAAGCACCCGGCCAGCGTCGTGGCAAAGGTATGGAACTGGGATTCGTACTGGACGGTCGTATGGTATGAGGACGGCCGTTACCGCGGCGCCATGCAGCGTACGACGCTCGACGACCCGGATTATACCGCGCACATCGACTCGCTGAAGGCCGCCGGAAGGAAAATCTCCAAAGTCCAGCGCCCACGCCCGACGAACTTCTATTTCACGGCACGCCCCTCGGCATCGGCCCGCGAGGTGGAGGTGGTCGCCACCGACCGCTTCGGCCGCCGCTACTCGGAGCGCATCGCACTCGGGCACGCAGACTGACGTACAGGACACCAACACCAAAATCATCAATAGCCTATGAAAAAACTGATTACTTTAATCGCCGGGTTGCTGCTCGTCGCCCTGCCGGTCGGACTGGCCGGTTGTGACGACAGCGACAAGGAGATCTACAACGATGGCCGGCTGGTCACCGATGTAGTTATTCCGACCTCGATGACCGTCTACCGCGGGATGGAGGTTTCCGTTTCCGGCTACGGCTTCGCCCAAGGCGACGCCATCGCGTTACGCGCCGGCGAGGATCTCCCGGCAGCGACCACGGTAGCATCGGAAAAACTGCTGACGTTTGTCATACCCGACGGCGCGGCAGACCAGACCGTCTATAAGGTCGTGCTCAACCGGGCACAGGACTACCAGGTGCTCGGATCGAGCAAGATGACCGTACAACTGGCCATCGACGTCGACCTGGGCAAGACCATCTCGGGCAACTGGGGCGGCGACGCCGTGATCCGCGGCCGCGGGTTCATGGCTACGGACAAACTCCTATTGGAGCAAGGGGGGGGGAAGTTCGAAGCGCCGGTCAAGGGTGCTGACGATTCTTCGCTGACCTTCACCATTCCCCAGAACGCCGCCGACGGCGACTGCGAATTCACCCTGCAGCGCGGCGCAGAAGAGCAGGCACTGGGCTCCGCCAAGCTCAACCTCTCCCTGGGCGGCGTCACCGTACCGGACAAGGAGGGCGCGACGATCAAGGGTATCGTCCACCTGGCAGGACAAGGCATCGCCGACGTCCTTGTCTCGGACGGCGACCTGATCACCAAGACCGACGCCAACGGTTTCTATTGGCTCAATTCCGAAAAACGCAACGAACTCGCCTTCGTCATCCTGCCTGCGGGCTATGACGTCCCCACCGTCAAGGCGATGCCCCAGTTCTGGCAGCCCTGCACGCTCGACGCAAACACCGTCGAACAACTCGACTTCCAGCTGCTCAGGGCCGACAACGACTCCCACACCATGCTCGTGGCCACGGACATGCACCTGGCCAACCGCAACACCCCGAAAGATTACGTTCAGTTCGCCGACGGCTTCGTCAAGGAGCTGACATCGGCCTACAACTCCGCCGCACCCGGAAAGGTATACTGCCTCAATCTGGGCGACTTCTCGTGGGATCTCTACTGGTACGACACCAAGTGGGCGCTGCCCGAATGCAAGCAGAGCGTCGAGGACTTCAACTTCCAGATGTGGTCGGTGATGGGCAACCACGACAACGACCCCTACGTCGCCTCGGATTTCGGCGCCGAAGGCCCCTACCGCCAACACATGGGCCCGGTTTACTACGCCATGAACATCGGCCGGATACACTACATCATGCTCGACAACACCGAGTACCTCAACACGGGCGGCTCGCAGGGTACGGTCGGTTCGCGCAACTACAACCGCCGCTTCGACGACCGGCAGCTGGCATGGCTCAAGGAGGAACTCACCCATGTCGACAAATCGACCCCGATCGTCGTGGGATGCCACTGCCCGCTCTACTCGTACAGCGGAAGCGGCGGCGTGAGCGTAGCGCTCCAGACCCAGGCCGACATCGACAAAATCCTGAGCTGCTTCGCCGGCTTCAGCAACGTGACTTTCCTTACGGGGCACACGCACGTGAACCGCAATATCCAGTCCCCGACCTATGCGAACGTCTACGAGCAGAACATCGCGGCGGTCTGCGGCACCTGGTGGTGGACGCAGCAGTACGGCAACAACAACGTCTGCACCGACGGTTCGCCCGCGGGTTACAAGATCTTCACGGTCGACGGAACCGACCTCAAATGGCAGTACAAAGCCACGGGGCTTCCCATCGAAAAGCAATTCATCACCTACGACATGAACGAGGTCAAGGAGTACTGGGCCACCGACGCCACGGCACTCAAGGCCTTCGCCGCAGGCAACGACATGCGAAACCGCGACAAGGATTATTCGACGGTGGGCGAAAATGCCGTCTACATCAACGTCTGGGCCTACGAGCCGGGCTGGACGGTCACCGTGACGGAGAACGGAACCCCGCTCGACGAGAAACAGGTCTGGAGCAAGAAAGACCCGCTGCACAGCATTTCGTACGACATCCCGCGCGGCGCGGCCAACAACGGCACGCTCACCTTCCCCTCGACCTCCTGCATGCATATGTTCGAGGTTACGGCCTCCTCGGCGTCTTCCACGCTGGAGATATCGGTTACCGACCGCTTCGGCAACGTCAGCACGGAGTCGATGACCCGGCCCAAGGCGCTCACGACCGACGTGACCAAATAACCCTCAAAAAACCTTAAGACAATGAAGCGTATAATGAACAAATGGTTGTGGTCGTTATTATGCGTCACGCTCCTGGGAGCCGCGGCGTGCAGCGACGACGACACCGAAGGGGATTCGGGGAACCCCATTCCCCCGGCACTCTCCACCGAAAACCTGCCCGATGCAGGACTGAAGTTCCTCTATTCGGCACTGACCCCGCATACATTCACCATGAACGTCGACGCGCCCTGGGAGATCACCAAGACCGCAGGCTGGTTCGTCGTCACCCCGAACAAGGGCGAGGCGGGCCAGAATATCCAGGTCACCGTCACCCCGGCCCTGAACCAGGGCGAGGCGCGCGACGGCGAATTCACCATCCGCGCCAACAGCGGCAACAACCTCCATCCCTGCCTGACGGAGAAGAGCATCCCGCTTTCGCAGGACGCCTACCTGGCGGCCGGCATCGTGATAACGGGGCTCGAAGAACGCCTGCTGGCATTCGAAGCCGAAGATACGGATCCGGTAGTCTTCACCGTCGAGGCATCCTACGACTGGACGCTCACGGTGGAGAACGACACCTGGCTGACGGTCGCCCCCAAGAGCGGCAAGGCCGGCTCTGCGGCCGAAGTCACCATCACGCCCAAGGCCAACACCACCGACGAACGCCGCGAGTCGAAGATCACGATCACGGCCGGCGACGCCGAATTCGGCGAGAACACCGCCGAAGAGATCATCGAGCTGGTTCAGGCACCCTACATGCCCAAGGACACGCATACCGAGGGATACGTCTTCTTCAGCGACGACTTCCAGTGGATTCCCGACAACTGGGTGAGCCCCTACACCAAGTACGGCTGGCCGAGCGTGTCGATCGACGGCACGAACGGCAACGAGTTCGCCCTCTCGACCGACGGGATGAAAGAGGCCGTAGCGGCCAAGGGTTACACCTACACGCCCTCGGTATATGCCCGTTACGAAGGCCATGTCAAGCTGGGTAAGACCGCCAACATGGGCGCCATCACGATCCCCGCGCTCACGGGCATCGACGCCGGCAAGGCCGCGACGCTGCTCGTGCAGTTCGACGCAGCCGCCTATTCGTCGGCAGGCGGCGCGGTGGACAACGGCGACGACCACATGGACGTCACGATCAAAGGGCCCGGCACGATCGGCGACCTGGTGGAAACCACCGCGCTGGTCGAGGTGAAGAACGTCTGGGAGTGGACGCGCTACTCGCTGATCGTCTACGGCGCTACGAACGAAACCCGCATCACCTTCGGCAGCGAGCGCGAAGTGAAATGCCGCCTCTACCTGGACAACATCACCGTGACGCGCGCCAAGGACGAGAACCCCGAAGCCCCGGCACCGGAGGCACTCGTCACCCCGTTAGACAAGGAGATCGTCAACACTTCCGATCCGAGTCTCTTCGATGCCAACAGCATGGTGGTCGCCGAAGGCGGCACGCTGACCTGCTCGGTGCGCGTCAACAAGGCCTGGACGGCAGAGACCGACTGCGACTGGCTGACGATCACCACCGTACGCTGCGGCGACGCAGACCCGTCGACGGTAACGGGCGCGAACAACGGCGCATCGCTCTCGAACGGCGTGGCGACCGTCAAGGCCACGGGACTGCCCTACGTCACCACCAAGGTGGAAGTAGGCAGGAACTCCGGAGGCGAAAGCCGCACGGGCCATATCATCATCAAGTCGGAAGGCGCAGAGATCGAGAAGGTTGCCGTCACGCAGGCTTCCGGGGCACAGATCACCATCGAAGGGCTGACGGACAATACGCTGGAGCTCAGCGACAACCCCGCAGAATTGGGTGCCGAGGTGAAATTCACGGTCAACGCCCCCTATCCCTGGACGATCGCCCCATCGGGCGCTGCGGCATGGTACGAGGTGAGCCCCGGGCAGGGTGCCGCCAACACCGACGTGGAGGTAACGGTCAAGGCGCTCGAACAGAACCTCTCGTTCCGCCGCTTCGGCGAGTTTACGATCACGGCGGCCGAGGGCGATGCCACCCTTACCGAGAAGATCGCGCTTTCGCAGCAGCCCGTATCGCCAGGAACGGTGAAATGGGACTTGGCGTCTCCCGTACAATGGTCGTTCTCGGAAGAGGATATGGGCAACTACGCCCAGGACTTCAAGGGCGGGCCCGACAGCCCGTAGGCCGGGGTACCTCTCCTATACGCACACGGCACCGAGCGATCCCGACAAGAAATGTGAACGCATCGTCGGCAGTACGGGCCATCCGTACATCACGGGCGGCTGGCCGGGCGACTACTGGACGTTCGCCGTCCCGGTGACGAACCTCGACGCAGGCACCAAAGTCCGCTTCACGGCGATCACCCGCACCTCGGCCACCGGCCACAAATTCTGGCGGATGGAGTACAACGACGGCGGCACCTGGAAACCCGCCGCGGCATTGCAAACGACCACGGAAACGGGGGAAGAGGTCTCCTACACCCACGCCATGAAAGCCGACGGGAAGACCAACATCACGGTCGACGTGACGGTCACCTATGCCAATGCGATCTCCGGTGGCAACATCGAATTCCGGTTCGTCTGCGCGGCCAACTGGCAGGCCAGCGGCAAGGGCGCACTCACCAAGCCCAACGGCGGGACGATGCGCTGGGCCGGAGCCGGAACGGCTGACAGCCCGAGAATACAGATTGTTCCCTAAACCGACCTTGACGGCTGCGGCCGCCCGCAGGACGACCGCAGCCGTTCGACAGAAACCCGAATCAAAAAAAATCAACAATATGAAGCTTAAAACATACATACGGAATGCTTTGGCAACCGCGGTAATGTTGCTGGTCGCTTCGGCCGCCTGGGCCCAGAGCCGCAACATCACGGGCATCGTGTTCGATACGGACGGCAAAAGCCCGCTCGTCGGGGCCACCGTCATCCTGAAGGGGAGTGCGACGGGTACGATTTCGAACGCAGACGGAACCTATACTATCCATGTCGGCAGCGACAACGACGTGCTGGTCTTCCAGTCGCTGGGTTATGACCCGCAGGAGGTCACGGTCGGAAGCCGCACCACGATCAACGTCACGCTGAAAGAATCGGCGCAGAAGATCGACGAAGTGGTCGTCACGGCACTCGGCCTGACCCGCTCGGAGAAATCGGTCGGCTATGCCGTTTCGAAAGTCTCGGGCGACGAACTCACCAAATCCATATCGAGCAACTGGGTGACGGGGCTCAACGGCAAGGTCGCCGGTATGTCGATGTCCTCGGCGGGCACCGGCCCCGGCGGTACGGTACGTGTGACGCTGCGCGGCGACACGTCGCTCAACTACGGCGCCAACGAAGCGCTGTTCGTCATCGACGGTATCCCGATGAGCAACGGCACGGTAGCCTCCGGTTCGGGCGCCAACTATGCCAACAGCAACGCCCCGGTGGACTTCGGTAACCCGATCTCCGACCTCAACCCCGACGACATCGAGAACGTCTCCGTCCTCAAGGGCCCCGCCGCAGCCGCGCTTTATGGTTCGATGGGCCAGAACGGCGTGGTGCTCATCACCACCAAGTCGGGCCGCGAACAGCGTGGTATCGGCGTTACCTACAACGGTTCGGTGACCTTCGAGACCGCAGGCTTCTGGCCCGAATTCCAGGAGGAATACGGCCCCTCGGCCGTCACCACGTCGCTCACCAACCGCGTCGCATCGGCATGGGGCCTTCCCGGCACGATGACCTACGACGGGCAGCCCGTCCGCCAGCAGATCTCGCGCTACACGTACGGCGAGCATTTCGACTCCAGCAAGCTGCGCTACCTCTACATGTCGAAGAACTGGGAAACCGGGGAGTTCACCCCCCTGCCGTGGGTATACGCCGACGACTGGTTCACCGGCCTCTTCGAAACGGGCGTTACGTGGAGCAACTCGGTGACCATCGACGGTTCGACGGGCAAGGGTACGAGCACGCGCTTCTCATTCACCGACCTGCGCAACGACTGGATCACGCCCAACTCGGGCTACGAACAGCAGACCTTCGCACTGGCCCTGAACCAGAAGATCAGCAAGGCCATCAAACTGGCGGCAAAGGTCAACTACATCCGCAAGAACAGCGACAACATGCCCATGTCGGGTTACAGCCAGGGTTCGCCCATGTACGGCCTGATCTGGGGCTACAACACCAACCCCATCTCGGCTTACCGCGACGAGTACATGCAGGGCCGTTATACCTATGCCAACTACCTGGCAGGCAGCGGCGAGGACAAATACAACACCACTTCGGGGCTTATCTACAACAGCCTCGAGGGCCACAACCCCTACCGCACGCTGTACGAGGAGCTGAACAAACTGGATCGTGACCGTTTCTTCGGCAACGTGAGCATCGACTTCACGATCCTGCCCGAGCTGACCTTCACGCTGCGCGGCGGCTTCGACGCCAATATCGAATGGCGTTCGCAGCAGAAACCCTTCATGTCGCTCGACAACCGCTACGGCATGTACCGCGAGAAGACCATCCGCCGCTACGACTACAACTCGGACTTCCTGCTCAAGTACAACAAGCTGTGGGATCGCTTCGGCGTCACGGCGGCATTCGGCGGCAGCGTCCTGCGCAACAAATACTACTCGACCACCATCACCGCTTCGCAGCTGAGCAGCGAAGGCCCCGGCATGTATTCGTTCGCCAACGCCGCGGTAGCCCTCGACACGTCGCCCTACCGCAGCAACCGGCAGACCAACAGCCTTTACGGCTTCGTCAACCTGTCGTGGGACGACACCTACTTCCTCGACGTCACGGCCCGCAACGACTGGTCGTCGACGCTGGCTCCCTCCAACTGGAGCTATTTCTACCCGTCGGTATCGGCCAGTATCCTGCTCGACAAGGCGTTCAAGATCAACTCCCCTCATGTCAACATGATCAAGCTGCGCGGTTCGTGGGCACAGGTGGGTAACGACACTTCGGTCTTCTCGCTCTACGACGACTACTCGACCACGGACTATCCGGGCGGCGTCACGCTGCCTACGGCCAGCAACTACCCGTACATCCTCCCGGAAAAGACCAGCAGCTGGGAAGTCGGCCTGGAAACCAAGTTCCTGGGCAACCGGCTCAATGTCGACGTGGCGCTCTACAAGACCAGCACCCGCAACCAGATCATCAGCGCCGAAACGAGCGCCGAAACCGGCAGTACGTCCCGCAAGATGAACGCCGGCCTGATTACCAACAAGGGTGTCGAGGTCACGTTCCGCATGGTTCCCGTCCGCACGAAAGACATCAACTGGGAGATCAACGGCAACTGGTCGCTCAACAAGAACAAACTCAACGAGTTGCAGAACGGATGGGATCCCGAAACGCCGTTGCAGACCTCGACCTCGACGACCATCGGCAGCCGTATATTCGTCTACTCGTACGTGGGTAAGTCCATGCACCAGCTCTATTCGGCCAGCCACTACGAGTACGCGCCGGAGGGTTCGACCTACACGGACGAAAACGGCAACCAGGTCGACTGCTCGGGCATGCAGATCATCAACGCCAAGACCGGCTACCCGCTGCTGACCAAGGAGACCGACTCCAAGAAGTTCGAGCACCTGGGCAGCGTAATCCCCGACTGGAAGGCAGGCTTCGGCACGACGTTCCGCTACAAGAACCTCTCGCTGAGCGCGCAGTTCACGGCGCAGGTCGGCGGCGTGGCCTACTCGGTGACCAACTTCGCACTCTCGTACCAGGGCAAACTGAAGAACTCGCTCGCCGGACGTGACGACGGCCTGGTTCTGCAGGGCGTCAACGCCGTGGACAACGGCGACGGCACGGTTTCCTACCAGAAGAACACCGCCGTCACGGAGAACATCTACACCTACTACCAGTCCTACAAATGGGTGCGCGACAACGGCCGTGAAAACACGTTCAGCACCGACTTCCTCAAGTTCAAGGAGCTGCGCATCGACTACCAGCTGCCGAAGCACCTGATGGCCAAGACCCGTTTCCTGCAGGGCGCGTCGATCGGGTTCTTCGCCACCAACCTCTTCTGCATCACCGACTGGCCGCAGTTCGACCCCGAGGCGGCAGGTCTGGTCAACGGTACGAACATTTACCCCGGTATCGAAACCGTCACCTTCCCGATGACGCGTACCTACGGTATCAACATCAAACTTCAGTTCTAAAACTGCGAACGCCATGAAATACGCAAAATATATCCTGATACTCGCGCTGCTCGCCGCATCGGGCGCATGTACGAACGATTTCGAGGATTACAACACCAATCCGAACAAACAATCGGAAGGGTCGGTAGCCCCCATCGCGCTGCTCGAACCGCTGATTTACAGCTCCACGAACAGCTATTCGTCCTACATGCTGAGCATCGCCAACGAGATTTCGCAGGTCACCGTGGCCAAGTCGACACCGCGCCGCGAACACTGCTACAACCTTGCCGACGGCAATTTCAAGGCCATCTGGAACCTCGGGTACAAATGGGCCGGCAATGCCAAGCACATGTACGACCTGGCCGTGGCGCAGAACCAGCCCAACTTCCAGGCCATCGGCCTGACGCTGAAGGTCTATAACATGTCGATCCTCACCGACATGTTCGGTTCGATCGCCTACCGCGAGGCGCTCAAGGGCGGCGAGGGCATCAACACCCCGCATATCGACTCGCAGCAGGAGGTCTATACGGCCATGCTGGAGGAACTCGAGCTGGCCAACTCGCTCTACAACGCCAGCCTGGGGCTGGACGACCCCACCAAGGACGGCATCTACGGCGGCGACATCGCCAAGTGGCAGAAATTCACCAACACGCTGCGCCTGCGTCTGCTGATGCGCGTGAGCGGCCGTAACAACGCCTTCACCCCCACGGTCGGCGAGCAGATCAACCAGATCATCTCCAACCCGGGCAAATACCCCGTCTTCGAGTCGAACGACGACAACGCCACCGTGAAGTTCTCCGGCAGCGCGGAGTATTACAAGACCTATTTCAACTCCAGTTCGTTCCCCGACGACAAGAGCCTGTCGAGCGACCACCACATCGCCGCACAGCTGCTCGACCTGCTCTACGACGCTTCGGACGGCTTCGTCGACCCGCGCCTGCGCATCTGGATCAAGCCCCGCTACATCCAGTATCCCAGTGCGACCGAGCCCGACGTGATCCGCGAAATGATCGGCGCCGTCTCGGGCTGTACGATCAACTACAACGGCATCACCTCCATCAGCGAACGCGAACCCTACCTGCATTACGAAACGCTGGTGGGCGACACGCGCCCCAACCACATGCTCGACTACGACGAGCTGCTCTTCATCAAGGCCGAAGCAGCGATGAACGGCTGGATATCGGGCTCCGCCAAGGAGTATTACGAAGCGGCGATCACCGCGTCGTGCCAGAAATGGGGCGAATACGGCATTTACGCTTCCTACCCCGAACTCAACGCGTCGAACAAGATCGAACTCAAGACCGTAGCCATCACGCAGAAGAACATCGCCGCACTGCTGGCGAGCGACCAGGTAAAATGGAACAATACCCAGCAGCGCCTCGCCGAGCAGAAATGGCTCTCGCTGTTCTGGGTCATCGGCTTCCAGATGTACCACGAAATGCGCCGCACGGGGTATCCCGAGTGCAAGACCGGCATGGGAACGATCGAGCTGAACGCCACGGGCGGAAAGTTCATCGCCCGCTATCCCTATCCGTCGATCGCGATCGCCAACAACCGTGCAAACTATACGGCCGCATTCGAGGCACAGGGCGGTACCATCAACGACAACACCATGGTCTTCCCGATATGGTGGAGCGGCCAGGCCGTCGCCAAGGATGCCGGGCAGCCGTGGGAACACTCGTTCCGCAAGAATGTCATCGCCGAAGAGAACCTATAATCTAAAAACGAACGCACTATGAACGCGAAAAACATATTCCGCAACATGAGGGGCCTGGCCATGTCGGCGCTGCTCCTGATCCCGGCGGCCTTCGTCTCGTGCAGCGACGACGACACGGAGGGCGGCAGCCCCTACTTCCGGCTGGAGAATACCGTCGTATCGAGCAAGCTGGTGACCGCCTCCTCCGACCTGGGTTTCGACGCCGAGGCCATCATCGGCGACGCCACGCTCGAACTGATCCGTTACGACATCCGTTCGAACTGCAACTGGAGTGTCGAATGCAACTCCACGGACGGAGACTGGATCAAATTCTACCCCAAGACAGGCCAGGGCGACGGCAAGGTACGCTTCTGCCTGGAGGACAACGATGCCAACACCCCGCGTTCGGCGACGGTCGTATTCCGCTATGCGGACGGCAGGCAGACCGAAACGACCCTCGTCGTCAACCAGAGCGCCAACAAACCTTACATCAGGTTCGTCGTCAACAACATCGAGACGAACGAGATCGTAGCGGGACGCTATGCCGCCCATTACGACATCAAGGTCGCGTCGAACGTGACGCCGTTCTACGAACCCGAAAAAGCCGAATGGGCAACCTTCACCGAGACGGGCAACGGGACTTTCACGCTCGACATCGAGGAGTATCCCGAGCAGCCGGCATCCCTGAGCCGTGATTTCAGCATCGCCTTCAAGGGCAGCGGCCAGTACAAGGACATCAGAGCCGACCTGAACATCCTGCAGGACATCACGCCGCAGATCGAGATTACGAGCGAGGACATCGGCGACGACCTTGCACTGCCCCCGTTTCCGGCCTACCAGCCCAATGCATTCACCTTCAAGGTGAAATCCAACTGGGACTGGACGATTTCGGTTGCCGAGAACGCATGGATCGAGGTCACGCCCTCGGCCGGCGAAGCGGACAAGGAGTATGTCATGACGGTGAAAGCGACCAGCAACCTCTCGCTCGACGAACGCTCCGCTTCGTTCTCGATCATCTCGGACGAGGTGCTCGGCACCAAAGCCGTCAAGGAGATCTTCGTGACACAGGAAAGCCTGGCGGAAGGCGGGCCGCTGGAAGGTCTGGACGCTCCGGTAAAGTGGTTCTTCAACGGTGCATCGGGCACGGACTACACGGTTCCGAAAGAGCAGTTCGAGCAGAACAACAAGCTCATGGCCTCGTCGGGCGTAGGTTATATCTCCTACTTCCACACCTTCAACTCCGACGGCAGCCTGCACCCCAACAGCACGCGCATGATCGGCAGCACGGGACAACCCTACGTCACGGGAGCATGGAAGGGCGACTACTGGTTATTCGAAGTTCCGGTCAAGAACTTCAAGTCGGGAACGAAGGTTCGTTTTACGGGTCTCACACGTATCTCCGGCACCGGACAGAAGTACTGGAGCCTGCAATATATGGACGGTACGAGCTGGAAACCGGCGACCGACACGCAGACCGCAACCGTCAACGGGGAACAGATCACCTACACGCATCTGGTACCGACGGCCAACATGCAGATCGACGTGACGATGACCTTCGCACGCGGCATTAGCGACGGCAGCGTCAAGATCCGGTTCTATTGCGAAGCCAATACCACGGGCGGCACGGAACCCAACGGCGGTACGATCCGCTGGGCAAGTTCCGCCGATAACGGGTACAATGACAGTCCGGTCATTCAGGTTGTCGAATAACACCGGGCAATCTCCACACGGTACAGGGAGGCCTTCTGGCCTCCCTGTCCTTTTATTCCGGCCCCGGGCGCCCATTGCCGAAGGCCGGGCCCATCAGGCCCAAAGCGCATCCCCATCCGTCCATGCCATGCGCGGCAACCCGGGGCATGTCAGGCAGCAGGAAGGGATGCACGGGCACGGAAACGGGCACACGAGTTCAACGCGCACAGCGTACGGCGCTGGACACACGCGGTTCACGGTACGAGGCTCACCGTCTCTCAGCACACGGCGCACAGCCTACAATTCACAGCGCACAGTTCATGATTTGCAGTTCACGGCTCACGGGCGCAAACGATAGCGATACGCACCACCGGAAAAGCCGCAAAAAAGGGAGCCGTGCGAGGGCTCCCTTAAATGTCTGTATCAAAGTTCGTCAGTTGATGTTCCGCCGGTCGGGTTCGTGGTCGGGGGAAGCGGCTTCCATGTCGATCTGCAACTTGACCATGTTGATGGCTGTCGCAGCCGCTTCATCGCCCTTGTTGCCGTGGCGGCCGCCGCAGCGGTCGAGCGCCTGCTGCATGTCGTTGACGGTCAGCACACCGAATGCGATCGGCATGTTCCACTGGATCTGCAGCTGGGTGATACCCTGCGTCACGCCCTGGCAAATGAAATCGAAATGGCGCGTATCGCCCTGGATGACACACCCGAGCGCGATCACCGCGTCGACATCGGTATATTCGGCGAAAAACTGTGCGCCGAGCGCCAGTTCGAACGTCCCGGGGACATATTTGATCTGGATGTTCAGGTCGGGGCATCCGGCGGCACGCAACGTGCGCACGGCGCCTTCGAGAAGGGCTTCGGTGACCTCGCGGTTCCACTCGGCCACGACGATGCCGAACCGCATCTCGGCGGCCGAAGGCAGGGGTGAATCGAATTGGGAAAGGTTATGCTTCTTGGTCGCCATAGTCTCCGGTTATTTTATGCTGCCGAGAAGTTTCTCCGCGTCGCGTGCGTCCATCGACGCCGGGTACGAAGTCAGTATCTGCTCGTAGTATGCGGCCGCTTTCGCGCCGTTGCCCTGGGCCTGCTCGGCCAGGCCGGCTTTGCGGAGGTACATCGGAGCGGTGAGGTTGTTGTCGGCAGCCGCTACGGCTTTGTCGTAGAATTTCACAGCCTTGGCATAGTCCTTCTGCTCGACGGCGATGTCACCCTGCAACCCGTAGTTCTGGGCGTTGATCAATGCGCCCGGGATACCCTTTACGGGCGAATACCTGGCCAGGAATTTGGCGGCATTCTCCAGGTCGCCGGCCTTCAGGTAACAGATGCCGGCGTAGTGTTTGGCAAGATTGCCCGAAGGGGTCGAGCCGTACTTCTCGATCACCTCGAGGAATCCGGCGCCGTTGGCATCGCCTTCGAGTGCCAGCGCATAGTCCGCATTCTGATCCTCGAAACGGTACTGCGCCTCGGCGATCATTTCGGCGGCCTTCTCGGCACGCGGCGACACGATCAGTGCGCGGTAGCCGAAAACGAGGGCTGCGAGCACCAGCAATCCGAGGAAAACATACGACAACATACGGCCGTTCTTCTCGAAGAAAAACTCAGTTTTGTTCATTGCTTCGCCAAGGGTTTCCTGCTCGGCGACATGCTGTTTTGCCATAAAAATCTATCTTGTTTAGTTTATAATTCCGTACGTTAGGCAGCAAAGATACAAAACTATTCACAATGTACAATGCCGCATCCCGTTTTTTTGCAGCATCGGACAGATGCGGCACCGCATTGCCCGGATAAATCAGGCATCGCACACGGCCAGCACGAGCTTCACAGAATGCGGGCGGCGCCTTGGCAATCCCCAAATAAATTTGGCATTGCGCTCGGCTTGCACTATCTTTGAACCATGTATCTGAAGAAAATATCGCTGCTCAACTTCAAGAATATCGCACAGGAGGAACTCGCCCTGTGCCCCGGCATCAACTGTCTGGTGGGTGACAACGGGGCGGGCAAGACCAACATCATCGACGCGGTTTATTACCTTTCGATGTGCAAGTCGTCGCTGGCGATGACCGACGGGCAGAGCGTCCGCCACGGCGCGGATTTCTTCCTCGCCGAAGGACAGTACCTCACCGATGCGGGCAAGACGGAGAGCGTCGTATGCTCGTTCTCGCGCAAGGGCGGCAAGGTGCTCAAACGCAACGGGAAGGAATACGAACGGCTGTCGGATCACGTGGGGCTGATTCCGGCCGTGATCGTGTCGCCGGCCGACAGTGCGCTCATCAGCGACGCCGCGGACGAACGCCGCCGCTACCTCAACGGCTTCATCTCGCAGCTCGACCGCCCCTACCTGGCCGCCGTAATGCGTTACAACGGCGTGCTGGCCGAACGCAACCGCCTGCTCAAGAACATGCCCGACGAAACGATGCTCCGCATTTACGACATGCAACTCGTCGAGCAGGGCAACCGGATACACGCCCTGCGGCGGGAATTCACACAGCGGCTGCAACCCGTCGTCGCGGACTATTACCGCACCCTCTCGGGCGACCGCGAGCAGGTCGAACTGCACTACAAGTCGGAGCTGAACGACCGGCCGTTCGACGAACTGCTCCTCGCGGCACGGCAAAAAGACCTCGCCAACGAATTCACCACGGCAGGCATCCACCGCGACGACCTGGTGCTGAAAATCGGCGGCTACCCCCTGCGCAAATACGGGTCGCAGGGGCAGCAGAAATCGTTCCTGATAGCCCTCAAACTGGCGCAATACACCATCGTCGCCCGGGAAAAGGGCGAAAAACCGATCCTGCTGCTGGACGACCTCTTCGACAAGCTCGACGCCGGGCGCGTGGAGCAGTTGATCCGCCTCGTGTCCGAAGATTCGTTCGGGCAGATCATGATTACCGACTGCAACCCCACACGGCTGCGTACGATCCTCGACAAGGCGGGCGGCGAATATGCGCTTTTCACGGTCGGGAACGGGGCGGTGACGCAGGGGAATGCAACGGCAACGGCTGCCGCGGCTGACCCGGACAAAGGATCGGCCGGGAACCAGCCCGGGAATGCGGCAACGGACAAGGCCGCGGAACCGGAGGAGGATAAGACACAGGGACAAACCGGGTCTGCGGCCGCGGAACGGACGGAAGGGCAAACCGGGGAATTGCCGGCGGGAGAACCCGCGCGGCGGCCTTCGGAACCAGTCCCGGCACCGGAGCCTGCCGAAGAACCGGCAGCAGAACCCGACGGCAACGGGGCACGCCCCGGGGATGCAGCATCGGAAGGAGGACGGCCATGAGACGGACGAAGACCATGCTGATGGGCGACCTGCTGGAGGAGTTTTTCAAACGCCCCTATGTTGCGGCGAAAGTCGCCGAAGGAAAACTGCCCGACACCTGGCGCGAGATCGTGGGCGACCGCGCCGCGGAGGTTACGACCGAGCTGAAAATCGAAAACCACATCCTCTATGCCCGCATCCAGTCGAGTGTGCTCCGCTCGGAGCTTTTCTACCAGCGCGAGGCGCTCAAGGAGGAGATCAACCGCCGCTCGGGCGTGCGGCTGGTCAATGCCGTGATCATCCGGTAAAACACACCGCCGCCACCGCCCGGCAAACACAGGGCTGCCGCAAGACGGGCGGTCAAATACAGGGCTGCCGAAAACAGGGAGCCGGACGCCGCGGGCAAATCCCCGGCCAACGCCGGTGAATCTCCGGCCAAGCCCCCCGGCCACGACAGGCGAAGCCCCGAAAACAGCAGCCCCGGAAATCAGGACAAAAAAAAGGTGCAGGACAATCCTGCACCTTTTTCTTTTCGACTTCGGGGGAAGCCCGCAGCCTCGCTCCCGATTACTGGATGATCGCGGCACGGTTGGCGGCCTGAACCTTCTTGAACGGATCGGGCGAGTTGCCCTTGCCCTCGTAATTCAGCTGCTTGGGGTTGACGCCCTTCGATACGAGGAAGTCGAATACCCGCTTGGCACGGTGCTCGGCGACGCGCTTGTTTCCGGCCTTGGTTCCCGTCTGCTGGTCGGCATGGCCCACGATCTGGTAAACCATGTCCTGCGGGCCGTTCTTGATCTTCTCGGCCACCAGCTCGAGGCGGGTCTTCTCCTGCGGGGTCAGCCACGACATGCTGTAATCGAAGAGGATGATCGAAGTATCGGCGGCAACCTGCTCCTCGGCGGCAACGACGGTAGCGGCCGCGGCGGCAGTAGCTGCCGCAGCTGCGGCATCGGCCGTGGCGGCGAGCTCGGCCTGCGAGGCGGCAAGCTGCTGTGCCAGCTGGGCATTCTCGACCTCCATGGCGGCGGCAGCGGCCATGCTGGCGGCTACGGCGTCCTGGAAAGCCTGGATGTCCGCAACGGTATAGCCCGCAACACCGCGCTGCCAGCCGCGCTTGTTAAAGCGGTAGGTGAAACCTGCCGTAGCGCTGAAGCCGAACAGGTAGGAGCCGTCCATCGCAACGGGGCTGACCCGCGAAGGCGCTATCAGCCCTTTGAGTTCGATATTGAAATCGAACGACGGCGAAATGCGGAACTTGTTGAGCCAGCCCAAAGTGAACGCGAACGACTGGTGCGTACCCGAACCGTTGTTCTCGTGGCTCTTGTCGGTGAAGTTCGAGGCCATATATCCGAAACCGGCGAACGGCACGGCATAGTAGGCTCGGTCTTCACGGTAACCCCCTGCCCAGTTGGAGAAGTTGAGCATGAAATCGGCATGCACGAACAAATAGGGCCATTTCGCCTTGCCCAGCACATCGTCGAAATTGGCGAACCGGCCGCCCTGCAGCTGGAGGCGCATACCGGTCACCGGATGGAACCATTTGGTAAGGCCGAAGTTGGCCTCGAAATTGATACGGTCGCCGAAACTCCCCTGGTTGGTACCGTTGGAAAGGGCCGTACCGGCACCGCCTCCAAGCGTAATTTCCCAGTTATCCCAGAAACCGTTCGACACGAAACCGGCAAAGCTCGGTTTTTTGGGCGTATCCTGCGCCCACACAGACGTAGCCAATGCCACGGCTGCCAACAATAGAATAAGTTTTTTCATGGTCAATAATATTTAATCCCAATAATAAAGTTTCTCTTTTCCCGAAACCGTTAATTGACAGGCCATAGCACAAAAACAGCGCCGAAACCGCACAAAAAAGGCTGGAAACGTATGTTTCCAGCCTTTTAAGCTCAGGATTAAATCCTTACGGAATCAACCGCACTTCGAATAACCGCACGACATGCACGTAAGACAGCCGTTCTGGTAGGCCATATTCTCCTGTCCGCAGCTCGGGCACTTGCCTTTCGACTTGGTGCCGTCGACGATATACTGCTTCAGGGCGCGGCAGACGCCCGTCTTCCACGTATTGATCGACTCGCTGTTCAGGTGGAGCGATTCGATCAGCGAGACGGTCTTCTCGATCGGCATGCCATGGCGCAGGACACCCGAGATCAGCTTGGCGTAGTTCCAGAACTCCTCGTCGAACAGACGCGAGATACCGCCGATGGTATTCGTATAGCCGTAACGGTCGGTATACTGGAAGTCGTAACGTTTGGTGCCGTCCTCTTCGCGTACCTTTATAATATAGCCCTTGTCGATCTTGCGGGGGATATACATGGCGTCCTCCTCGATCTTACCGGTGAAGACCTCGTAGGGGCGGCCGTCCTGCAGGCCCACGAAGGCGATCCAGTCCTCGGTGCCGTTCTTGAAACGCACGATGTCGGCCGGGATCGACTTGGGACGCTTGGGCACCTGTCCGGGATGCTCCTCGCACTTCTGCTTCTTTTTGGAGCCCTTTTCGAGCAGCACACCGTCGCGGCAGCCGTCGCGGTAGACCGTGACGCCCTTGCAGCCGCATTCCCAGGCCGTGCGGTAAACCTGCGCCACGAGCCCCTCCGAAACATTGTTCGGCAGGTTGACGGTCACCGAGATCGAGTGGTCGACCCATTTCTGGATCGCACCCTGCATCTTGACCTTGGCCACCCAGTCGATGTCGTTGGCCGTAGCCCCGTGGTAGGGCGAAGCGGCCACCCACTCCCCGAGCTCCTCGTCGGAGATCGTCGCGAGCTTCGACGTGTCGTATCCGTTCGCCTCGAGCCACTTCACGAAGTTGTGGTGGTAGACGTTGTATTCCTGGAACTTTTCGCCCGTTTCATCCTCATAGTCCACATGCGTGTCCTTGTCGGAGGGGTTGATCTTGCGGCGGCGTTTGTAGACCGTGCGGAACACCGGCTCGATGCCCGACGTGGTCTGCGACATGAGCGACGTGGTACCCGTGGGGGCGATGGTCAGCATGGCGATGTTGCGGCGGCCGACCTTCTCCATCTCGGCGTAGAGTTCCGGGTCGGCCTCGCGGATGCGGGCGATCATCGGATTGTCCTTCTCCTTGGCTGCGTCGTAGACCGGGAAGGCACCGCGCTCGGCGGCCATCTTTACCGAAGCCCGGTAAGCCTCGACAGCCAGCGTCTTCTGCACCTCGACGGCGAATGCGATCGCCTCCTCGGAACCGTATACCAGTCCCAGTGCGGCGAGCATGTCGCCTTCGGCCGTGATGCCGAGGCCCGTACGGCGGCCCTTCTGCGCCATGCCGAGGATCTTCTTCCACAGCTCCAGTTCCACGCGGCGCACGTCCTCGTCCTCGGGGTCGGCGGCGATCTTCTCGATGATCTGCTCGACTTTTTCCAGTTCGAGGTCGATGATGTCGTCCATCATGCGCATGGCCATGGCCACGTGCGACCGGAACTTGTCGAAATTGAACTTCGCATCCTTCTTGAACGGGTTGTCCACATAGCTCAGCAGATTGAGCGCCAGCAGGCGGCACGAATCGTAGGGGCAGAGCGGGATTTCACCGCAGGGGTTGGTCGAAACCGTCACGAAGCCCTCGTCGGCATAGCAGTCGGGCACGCTTTCGCGGATGATCGTATCCCAGAACAGTACGCCCGGCTCGGCCGACTTCCAGGCATTGTGGATGATCTTGTCCCAGAGCTTCCGGGCGTCGATATCCTGCTCGTATCGGGGGTTGTCCGAATTGATCGGGAATTGCTGGTGGTATTTCTTGCCGGCGATGGCGGCACGCATGAACTCGTCGTCGATCTTGATCGAAACGTTGGCGCCCGTGACCTTGCCCGTGTCGACCTTGGCGTCGATGAAACGCTCGGCATCGGGGTGCTTGATCGACAGCGAGAGCATCAGCGCACCGCGGCGGCCGTCCTGCGCCACCTCGCGCGTCGAGTTGGAATAGCGCTCCATGAAAGGCACGATACCCGTCGACGTGAGCGCCGAGTTGAGCACCGGGCTGCCCGTGGGACGGATGTGCGAGAGGTCGTGCCCCACGCCCCCGCGGCGCTTCATCAGTTGCACCTGCTCCTCGTCCATGCGGAAGATGCCGCCGTAGGAGTCGGCCGGATGCTTGTGCCCGATCACGAAACAGTTCGAGAGCGAGGCCACCTGGAAATTGTTGCCGATACCCGTCATCGGGCCACCCTGGGGGATCACATACCGGAAATGATCCAGCAGGCCGAAGACCTCCTCGCGCGACATCGGATTGGGATACTTGCGCTCGATGCGCTCGATCTCGGCTGCGATACGCTCGTGCATCTGTCGGGGTGACGTTTCATAGATATTGCCGAAAGAGTCTTTCAGGGCATATTTGCTGACCCATACCGTCGCGGCAAGGTCGTCCCCGTCGAAATACTTTTTCGACTCGGCAACCGCATCGTTGTAATCGACTTTCTGCGGCGCTTCGAGTTTTACGGCTTTAGACATAACTGTTATTGCTTTTATTTCAGATTTTTAGCGTCGATCCGGGCGAAACCCGGTTCTACAAAATTCATTCTTTTCTATGGAATAACCCAATGCACGGCACCAAACTTATCCACAAATTATTTACAAAAAGGCAAAACATGCGCCCCACATTTATGGGGCGCACATTTGCTGCGGACGGGATGTCCGGCAACGGCTATTTTGCCGCGACGGCGTCGATCTCGACCAGCGCCCCCATCGGGAGTGCGGCGACCTGATAGCATACGCGCGCGGGCATTCCCGAGGTGAAGAACCCGGCGTAAACGGCATTCATCGCGGCAAAGTCGCCGATGTCCTGCAACAGGACGGTCGTCTTGACCACGTCGCCGAGCGTATAGCCGGCCTCTTCGAGGATATGGCGCAGGTTGGTGAGCGACTGCCGCGTCTGGGCCTCGATGCCTTCGGCCATCTTTTGGGTCGCTCCGTCGATGGGGAGCTGTCCCGAGACATAGAGCGCTCCGCCGGCCTCCACGGCCTGCGAATAAGGGCCCACGGCCTTGGGGGCGTGGGGCGATGCGATAATCTTCTTCATAGCGGGGTGTTTTTCAAATTCCACACAAAGATAAGATATATTCCGTATATTTGCACAACACATTTAAGAATATGCTATGAAGATTTTGCTGAGAATCGCGGTTATCGCAGCCGTAGCGGCACTCGCCGCGGGTTGCTGCAAATGCCGTTCCTACCAGAAGAAAAACCGCCGGCCGCTCGTCGGCACCGAATGGCAGCTCGTACAGTTGAACGGCAGGGCGGTCAAACCCCAAGAGGGCAAGTTCAACCTGACGTTCCTCGCCGAAGAGAACCGCTTTGCGGGGGTCGGAGCCTGCAACCGCCTGATGGGCAAATACGAAACCACAGACAAGGGCGCGCTCAGGATCGGGCCGATCGCCTCGACGATGATGGCCTGCCCGGGCATGGAACAGGAGGACGCCTTCACCAAGGCGCTCGAAGCCACCACGCACTACGATATGGACGGGCCGATGCTGCTGCTGCTGAGCGACGGCGAACTGAAAGCCGTATTCCAGGCCAAACCCTGAAAACCTGCCGGGCAAGGGCCGGAATAGAATATAAATAGGAACGGAAGGAATCGCCAAAATCGTTTTGCGGTGCGATTCCTTCCGTTCTTGTCTTTTCAGCCGCCCGGGTCGCAGATGCAAGCCCCCCGGCAGCACACCCCGAAACGACAGGACGGGGCAAGCCCGGCAGCCCGGCAACTCACCGGCCGGCAAGCCAGGATCCGACCTCATCGGGCGCAGCATTCTTCAGCAACACCCGTTTATTTCTGTCGAGCAGATAGATAGCAGGCACCGTCCTCAAATCGTACACCGCATCGTGCATAAGCGTTTGTTCTTCGTCGATAGCGTCGATCCACCCCGTCGGGCAGACCGTCTCCTTCCACACTTCGGGGTCGGTTCCGATGCATACCGAAACAACGGCCAGCCGCTTGTCCCGCAGCAAACCGGCCACAGCCGAAGACGAGGCCAGATAGGCTTTGGCACGCCGGCAATCGGCACAATCGGGAGCATTGAAATAGAGCAGCGTATATTCGGCTCCGATTTCCGACAGACGCCCGCAGCTGCCGTCACGGCACCGGAACGTGAAATCTTCGGCACGGTCGCCGGGGCGGTTTTTCGACATCACCGCCAATCGGGTGCGGGGGCCGATTTTCTCCACCTCCTCCAATAGGGGGCTATCGAGCTGCGCCCGCAGGAACAACGCGTACAACACCTCGTTGTACAAAGGAGAAGCCGGCTCATCAAGGTATTTATCACCGAGCTCCATAAAATGGCAGAACATCCCCTTCGCCACTTCGGCACGGGCAAAAAGCGAATCGACAGCCGCGCCGGCACGGGGCGCATACGGCAGGATGCAGACAAAGTCGGCAAAAGCCTGCTCGGTGATCTCCGGACGGCGAACAAGCGTCGTATCCACAAAATCAAAGCGATCCCAATAATGCAGCGCCAGATAATCGGCCCTCTCGGCAGGTTCGGTCAGCGCGGCGGGGACATCCGGCAAGCGGAATGCAGCTGCCCGCAGGGGCTCTTGTCCGCATGCCCCCTCCCCGGCCCGCAGGAGAATGACGGCACCCAGGAGGCTAACGACGGGAAACTTCATCGCCACATACCTTAGTTATCCTGGATAGCGACCAACCGGAAGCGCATGGCCACTGCACGATCCTGTCTCAGATCGGCCGGATAGGTATCGAGCTCCGTCAAACTGTGCAATCCCCGGCCGAACTGGTAGGTATAGCTGTCTTTCGTCCCGGCGCCGTCACCGCCCGCATCCGGATCGGCAACCACAGCATTCGAAGTCCAGTACTGCATGTAGGGCAGTACCGGGTGGTTCGGATCCAAATCCCCGGCAATCGAGGCTTTCTCTATGACCTGCCAGCCCATAATGCTCGGAACGGCCCAATGCAAGTCGGTTCCGTTCGCTCCCGGATCTGAATTATGGTCGGGGAAGGTCTTATTATTAAGCAGGTCGTTGATCGTGCCCGAAGGAGATTGAAAATAAGTCGGCAAGTACCACAATGTCGTTGCATAAATCAATGCGCTGCCACCGTGCTGTTTACCCCAGGGAAGGTATTTCACGGCAACGTCCCGGTGATTCCCTCCGTGCCCGGGGTATATGTCGGGATCGAACGGCCCTTCGCTGATAAGATGGTACGTATTGGCATAGCCGTTATTGGCGTTATAATCCAATTCCTCTCCGTCGAACCCCCACGGCATCGCCTCACGATCCACCCGGTCGATATACATCGTTATCGGTTGATGACCGTATTCTTTTTCGATATAGTCTCCGGATGCCTCGTACCGGATGGGTTGGTATTGCACTATCTTAAAACGAGTGAGTTCTTTTGCGTTAGATCCGTCATCGTCCATTAGCACCACGTCTACACTCCGTATACCGTCCTTAAACCCTTGGTCACCATAGATATCCTCCAGGTTCGGATCCCATGGACTGATAAATATCCACAAAACAGTTCTGCCGTCATCGGTTTTGGACACCTGTGTTTCGGCAGGCCATCCACCCAATGAACCCCAGGTGCCCGAACCGTCGCCCGCATCATTGAAATAGTGGACAAACATTATGGTTTCATCAGACGAATTTTCCGTCTTCACGTAGATACGGGGACTCTCCAACCCCGAGATGTCGATGGGATAATACTCGCCGGAACCGCCCACGATAATGTCGCCGGTCTCGATCACGACGTTCCTCAGGTCGCTTTCCACGCGCCACGTAACCTGGGAGCCATCCACCGTCAGATCCCCGTTTTCATCGACCTGGCCGCCTTCCGTGACGGCATTGCCTTCGAGCTGCAAGGTGACCTTATAATAGTGGTCGCGCAGCACGTCGAAGTTCCGGGAGACATCGTTCCCCAAGAAGAAGCGGAACCTGACGGTTCCCCCGTATCGGGTTGTACCATCGGTATTCCGGCGCAAATACAACGCCTCGACTTCGAGATAGGAGCAGGTCGCAGTAGACCGATCCTCGAGCAGGTTGCCCCATTCACCCGCCATCCGGCACGCAGATGGACGTTTGAGGCGTGGATCACGGATACCATCCTCGTGGCCGAAAGCATCGCCTCCATGGTCATTTTCGAACATGAAAAGCGGGGCGATGGTTCGGTCGGAAACATCGAGGCTCTCGTCATCGCCGGCGTAATGCCCGCCGGCGTAAGTCTCTGCCGAGGCTGCCCACGACGGAGCCTGCCCCTGGTCAGAAGAGAGCGTTGCGTCCCCCACGACCATCGGCCAGTTCAGCTCGCCGCCGTCGCCCTTCTGCTCGCCGATTTCCTCGATGCCGAGGGTTTCGTCTTCATAGGGTTTGTTCGCCATGCCAAGATAGCACTGCACCGGCACCCTGTGCAGGCTGATCCTGCGCGGGACGATGGAAACACCCGCGGCCAACCTCGACCCGTCGATACCTACCGTAATCATGGCTACCGTACGCCGCAGTTCGGCGGAGAGGGACAACCCCGTCTGTCCGGTATCCGGATGGGTATGGGTTCCGGCATGCCCGGCTTCGGCAAACATCATACAACCATTGACAGGAATGCCGGGGAAACCCTCGGATGATTCCTGTTTCAGAGCTTTCAGAAGCCCGACGGTAGTCACCGCAGCCTTGTCGATCTTTCGGCCGTAATTGGCGACGATATAAAATTTTTTTCGGGTCAGCCCATACCGACCCGTAAACTCTTCGGAAAAGTGGATCGTTATATCCTTTCCCTCTTCCATCTCGACGGCCGGATCTCCGTTCTGCGATCCGTCGGCATAATAGACCTCGAACAGTGCGGAATCGTCGCTTCCGCCATCTGCGGCGACGATGTTCAGATCGCGGATCTTGTCGAAATCGCCGGCGCCGGCACGGGTCATGGGATCCACGACGACAGGTTCGGGCACAATCACGCGCAGGGTGACCGTTTTTCCTTCGTCCGACTGCGGCCTTTGCGGCATCAGTTCCATCCTGTCGCACGACGAAATGCAAAGCGCTGCGGACAGGACGCTCAGGACGAAAAACGATATGCAGGTTCTTCTTCTCATGGCTCGATACCTTAAAATTCAGGTTTCACTTCATCGACATACCATTCGGGAACGGTAATCGACACGCTCCCCGACTTGAACTCGATGCGGATCGGGATCAGCACCTCTTGCCTGGTGCAGTCGATGACATCCTCGTGCATCGCGAGGAATTCGGCAAAGTTGACCTCGGCCAACGGCTCACCGCCCGAAGCGGGCCGCACGCAAAGCGCCACGTCCTCGTGGTTTTTATGGCGCATAATGTTGGCACGGGCGGTCAGCAAAGCCCTGCCGACGTCGTATTTGCTTTCAAGACGATAGGTGGTCGCTTCTCCGCAGGCGCGGTTCTCGAAATCGGTACAGGGCGACACGTTGCAGAGTTCCAATACGAGCGTCCCGTCTGCACGCTGCCCGGAGGCTGGCACACCGGCGACCTCGACCGACACCTTATAGTGCGAACTGGCAAAACCGACGACCTGCGTCCGGTCTTCCCGCCCGGCATCGTACGGCTCAGCCGTATAGGATGCGGAAGCGTAATAGAGCGAATCGTTGCCGGCGACCACCTTTCCTGCAAGGTAATCCCCGGCGGCGAACCTCATCTGGTCGAACCGGCGACAGTCCAGATTGTCGACTTCCGTATGGTGCGTATTAGCTAAACAAACGATCCGGTAATCGCCCGGATCGAGCGGCGGCAGCACGGCCGTACGGTTTGCGACCTCTTCTTCCGACAAGACCCCGGAGCCGACGCAGTCGTTGTCCGCATCGAAGACATACATCTCGACACGGCAGATTTTCGACCCGAAAATCTCGGCCGAACCGTCGCCTTTATAGCTCAGCACCAGCTTATCGGTATTATGGCAATCGCCCAGATCTTCGCGGATACACGACGCGCAAAGCCCTGCGAAAAGCAACAGGCACCCGGCGATATTCGTTGTTCTCATAAGTCTGTCGGTTTGTGTTGTAAAAACGCAGGCGGAGCCGGAGAGCCGGTCGATCCCGCCTGCGGAATAAGGATAAATCAGTTGAATACGGGCGTGAGGTCGGCATGTACCGTCCACTTGGCCACCTTTACGGTAACATCAATACATTTGTCAGGCTGTTCGAAATCACTGTCGTTGAATATGAAATTCACCCGGTAAATATGGCCGCGTTCGAACTTCGTAAGGTTCCCGCTCGCATTCTTGAGTGCTTTGGTCGCCAGGTACAGCGGAGTGCCGGCATCATTGCCGGAGGCATCGGCATGGCCGGTAGCCTGCATGAGCAACTGGGGATAGCCATCCGACGTGACAGCATCGACAAGCTCACTCCCGGCCGTGAAGAAATGGTAGTAAGATTTCTTTTCGTTTTTGTTCGCAGCCGGTGTCAGCAGGGCCCCGTTCAGGTTTTCATAGTACCACTGATCTCCCGTAAGGGTTGCAAAATGGTCGAATATCTCTGTTTCGTCAGTTTTGGCTTTCTTCAACTCCGACATCGTACCTTCGGTCAACTCGGCCTGGGCGTAGTAATTGTTGATCGCGAATTTCTGGAGTTTGATCGCGTTGTAAATCGGGCTGTCCCCGAAGTTACATTCGATGCCTGTCACCTCGACACGTGCGACGAGGGGTTCGATATTCACCGTGGCTTTATAAACAGGGTTCGAATGGTCTGCATGCTGGGCGGACAGAGTCAAAGCCTCGGATTCGCCGTATAGCGTGAGTTCGTCCACATCCTGCTGCCCGCCGATTGCCAACTGCTCGGCAAGGTCGGTTTCGGCAGCAGCCGTCAATCCCGTCGTACCGGTCTTAATCACCTGTCCGTCATCACCCCGAACATTGCCGATAACGATTACCTTGTTTACACCTGCAGGCAGGAAATGGAAAGATTGTTCCAAGCCCACATCGCCCCCGACCACAAAGAAATTCTGTGCGTCAGTCTGCGGGTCGTCGGCTTTTTTCCCGCGATAGAGGTTGGTGCCATCGGAAAAGAATACCTGATAGTTGATCAGGTTGATTTCAGTTTCGGACAGATCCCCCTCGCCGTCAGGTATGGCGGAACGGGTGCCCGGCAATACGTTGGCCAGCGAAATGGTCACGCTCTTGAGCGAGTTGTCTCCCGTGCCGGCTTCATCTTCCTTGTTGCAGGAAGCGAAAGTCATCGCAACTATTGAAGCTGCAAGAATCAAGTTAGAAAATTTCATAGAATTGAAGAATTTAGTGAGAATGAAATGAAGTGACTTGTTCGTATCGTTATCTTATCTGTTCCATGTTTTTCCGCGCTTCTACGCACCCCGCAGCGACGGCCTTTTCGAACCACCGGACAGCTTCGTCCTCCTCTTCGAGCATCATGTGGCAAACACCGATCGGGTTCCAGGCACGGGGATCGTCACCGTATTCGCGCAGGAGTTCCAGTGCCTCGGCGTATTTCCCGGCGCGGATCTGCGTGTTAGCGGCGTTGATCGCATCGGCCGCGACATCGTTCAACACATCGTAATAGACGGCCACATAGCAGGCATTGCGCAGTTCGGGGTAAAAGTTTTTCAGCATATAGCGATAAGGCTTACCGCCCGCCAGCCTCTGAAGGGCAACCTTCCGGTCGTTCCCGGCATCGTTGTCCAACACTGCCAGCACTTCGTCACGGCATTCCATATCCGAAGCAGCAACCATACGGCGCAGGTCATCCCAGTTCTCGACACCGTTTATCAGTTGGAAATCCGCGTCGCACAACTCCGGGACTGCCTTTGCAATATAGGTTTTGAGGGCTCGGGCACGCTCGCCGCCCAACCGGGTATTGAGTGCGAGGGCGCCTTCGGGAGACGCGAAACCCGTAATTTCCACCCCGCTCAGACGCAGTTTTTCCGTACTGCCGATCTTGCGGATGCCTTCGACGATCTTATCCAGCGTAGCCTGGTTGCCAAATTTATCGGGATAAAGTTCGGTATCCGCCACCGGAAAGAAAACCCGGATCTCATTGCGGTCGAAAGCCCAGCGCCTGTGTGCCTCCACAACCTCGAACCGGGCCGGATCGGCGGCGATCTCCGCAACGGCGGGAACGGGCGGTGTATAGACCGGAACATCCGCCAGCAGGGTCTGGTCACCGTCATGGCAGTCGCAGGCACAGCCGACCATCCGGCGTTTGATGCCCAGCGACGCCGTGCGCATCCACTTCTCATAGGGAACGGCTGCCGCATAGGTGCAACTCCCGCCTTCCAGTATCTGGTTCGGAGCGAGGCTCCACGTGCGGTTCCCGGACAGCGCCTGCTCCTGCCGCTCCCTCTTATAACGGATCTTACCATAGATTTCCGCCTGCGGCAGCCATACGGTGTCGGCACCGTTGCAGAGATAGGGTGTCAGTACCATCTTGTAGCGATTTTTCAAGGTTTTCGGTGTCGTGTGAATATCGAACGCCACCTCGACGCTGTGTTTTACCCGTTTCACGGACTCGCCGGCAATATCGACCTGGGCGGTCAACGAAACCGGCAATGCGAGGATGAATATAAGTGAGGCTGTCTTTTTCATACCCTGATGCGCTATTTGATCATATAAATAATGGAGATACCCGCCTTGGTCGGGCCGAAGTAGTGCTTGTCCTGACTGCCCCTGAATTTGCCGCAGGTCGCACAGTCGTACTTATCGTAGTTCGTATAGACGTAACCGAAGCCCAGCGTCGCCTCGAGGTTCCACCGTTTGCCAAGTATCCAGTTATAACCATAGGAGAGGCCCAGGCCGGTCGCCCAGCCCTGATAACGATGGTCTTTGGTGGACTTGCCCCGGAACGGAATGCGAACCCCGCTCAGGTTGTAAAAGGCATAGCCCGAATGCACCCCGAAGAAATGGCCGTTGAAACGCTCGCATAACCAGTAGCGGAACTCCGGCATCACCATCCAGTGCCGGATCTTCCGGTTCGCCTCCCGGTCGAGCGTCCAGGGATTGTAACCACCCGCAAGGTCGAGCGTGGTGCGTTTGCCAAGACCGAACTCGAAACCGAGGTTCGGGGTTGATGTCGCCCAATAGAGGATGTTGGTCTTAACACCGATATCCTGTGCCCATGCACGGCCCCCGGCCCAACAGATGGCAAGAAAAAAGATAAGTATGGTTCTTCTCATATTCCTTTGCTATTATCTCGATCCGAAAATCACGATTATATAACAACTCCCCATTAACAGCGCCGGAACAGGAGTGGCTGCCCGTCATATATCTCCGTCCCGGCGCGGAAAGCAAAACAAAAACAAGCGACTGGATTACAGAAAGATAATTACAGGAAAAACGCTTCGATAAGTGACAGTCTTTTCCAAAAAGACTGCGCACATTCGTCAACAGGACAAACATACTGGTAATTAAGACATTGCAAACACATGCACGGAAGAAATGTTTAACCAGCAGATTCGATTTGTAAAACTGTGAAACTTAAAATACAAGCAACTGTATTGCAAGCATATAATAGCCACACAAAGAGAATATACGATGAAACAGTCCGTAAAAACCACCGATCCCGTATGGGGAACATTCCATGCGACCAACTGCCCGGCCGGTTGCATGACCTGTTCCGCCGCAAAAGACCATTCCGTTGCAAAATTCACTCGTACGCTACTCCCTGAAGCACAACTGCTGCCACAGGCCGACTACCGTTCGCACCGCATTCTTTTCCTGCTGTCGGGGCATCTACATGTACGCATCGGCAGGAGCGGCAGCCATTATCTTCTGGATCGCCAGTGCATCTTTTTAGCCCGGAAGAGGGAGATTGCAGTATCGGCGCTCCGGGAAAGCGATGTGGTCACTCTCGATTTCAACAATCGGATGATACTATGCAACAACGACATACTGGCCAGCATGGCGACGATAGATTCTGCGGATGCAGCAGGTTCGCCCGTATTGCAGGTCGTACCCGAGATTCTGGCATTCTTCGAGGGGATGGGGCCCGCCCTTGATCCCGTCGGGATGTACCTACCCTGTTACCATGTAGTCAAGGAACACGAACTTTTTTTGATGATGCGCTACTTCTACGGAGATGCCAGACTGAGATGTTTCTTCCGCGATGTAATCCGTCCCAAGGATGATTTCCAGACATTCGTGCTGAGTTCTTACCGCCATGCGGAAAGCATCGCCGAACTGGCGCGGATGGCGCACATGAGTGAAAGTTCCTTTATCCGCAAATTCCGCGACACGTTCCGCGAGTCCTACCACAGCTGGCTGGTGAAACAAAAAGCCGCAGACATAGAACATGCAGTCCGGAGCGGGATCAGGGACAACGACCGGCTGATCCGCATGTTCGGATTCAAGAGTTACCTCGCCTTTTACCGCTTCTGCCAGCGTTATTTACATTGTTCGCCGTCGGCCCTGAAAACAAAATGCACCTGAGGAACAGAGCCTTCAGGTGTGAAAATGACAAAAAACAGATATGTGTTTGACCGATTTTGGTATGGGGGGGGGTAGATCGGAATATCGAAATAAGCACTATCTTTGCATTAGAAACAAGGGGCGGAAGCCGCCTCAGAAAGGTGAAAAAAAGGCTTTTACAGTCTTTTTGGAAAAGACCGTATCTTGCTGTATATCCCGCCGTCTATACAAACAACCGTCTTTACGGCAAAGTTATTATTTTTTTACCATCCCCGGCTCTTTTCCGTGCTTTTTTTCCGCCTCCCGGCAGCACCTTTCAGCAGCCCTGCGACGATTTCGTTCGCGGCATCCACCGTACTGTTATCCAGTTCGTCCAAATAGATCTGGGTCGTTCTTTCGGACGTGTGCCCCAAACCGACGCTGATGACCGAGACCGGGATACCCTGTTTGCGGGCAAGGCTCGCCCAGCTATGCCTCGCAACGTTGAAAGAGAGTTTGACCGGAAGATCCAGGCGTTTGCACATATCCCGGAAAAAGCGCAGGTAGTGGGACAGGCTGTATTTATAACGCAAATAGAGTTTCTCGTCGAACAGCCTGCGTTCGTCCGTCGTCGTTCCATTATACACGAGCGGGCGCAGTAGACCGTCCGCGCCGAATTCGAGCAGCACTGGCAAGGCCCAGGGTGAACATGTTTCCCGGTAACGGTCGAGGATGGACTGCACCTCGGGAATGATCCGCACCGAATAGGTTTGGCCGGTTTTGCGACGGCGGTAATGAATCATACCGTCCCGGATATCCTCCTGCTGCAGGTAGGCCATATCTACGAACGACATTCCGCGGCAATAGAAACTGAACATGAACATGTCGCGGGCACAATTCAGCTTGTAGGAGTCCGGAAATTCGGACTGCGCGACACGGCGGATCACTTCGGTGCTCACGGCCAGCTTGCGAGTTTTCTCGATCCGGATGGGCACGGCATCGAAAGGCGACCGGCCCCGGGTTACATAACCGCGTTTCTGAGCCTTGTTGTAAACGGCACGGAAATTACTCATGTAAAAAGACACCGTATTGGGTTGCAGGGGAATTTGGCGAAGGTGCTGTTCGAAATCAAGCAGCAGGTTCTCGTCCACGTTATCGAAATGGATACGGCGGCTTCCGACGAACTTTTCGAAGGCGATCAGCGTCGCATTATACTTATTGGCCGTACCCTGTGCCCCCTCTTTGCGCAACTCCTCGATCTGCCGTGTGAAAAAGGTATGCACGTAACGGTTGTCGTAACGCCGGTGGTAGGCCTGCGTGACATCCCGAACCGTAAACGGTTTCCCTTCGCGCTGCAGTTCGGACAGGATGCGCTGCACCTCTTCCTTCTGTTTCTCCAGAAAAACATTGACCTCGTGGATGAACGCCGTATGGGTTCTGCGCCGGGATGTGGCGGCGGCTTTTCCGCGCAGGTGGTCGAACTCCTCGGGCAACAACCGGTAGGGTGTGAAGATCACGCCCCGGCGGCGCTCCCGGATCAGTTGTATGACCAGCGTATAGCGACCGTCACGGCTCCCGCTGCGAATATTCAGCATCGGCCGCACGCTCATATTGGGATGCCTGAAGCTCCCGCGCTGTTCCTTGTCTTGGTTCATAATACCTCGTCTGTTAAGGGTTTAACTATCGATATCCCGTACCCCCGGCATTCCCGCACCAGAATACCCCCGGCGCCCACAGCAAGGGGACAAAGTCCATAAGCCCCGTTATCGGGAGCCTGAGTGAAAATAAAGAATGTCTTTGTCATATCATATTCGTTTTTTGTCATTCGGCACACAACATGAGGCACCGGACAAATACGAAACCGGAAAGGCAGACGCTACGGGAACTACAAAGCGGTTCTCGAATCAAGTAAGGGTTTATCCGCCAAAGAAGGTGGTGGTTAGTATCGGGGAATGGTCGTCGGATCATGGCCGGGGGGGGGCGGTTCCCGAAAGTCCGGCCGGCAGATCCTCCCATATTAATTCTATGGCTCCCGTTGCGGCTGAGGAAACGCCTCCCCCCGGAAGGTCGTCCCGGTTCCGCATTGTCGGTCATGCCGACATAGAACGGAAGAAGGAATCCATTTAGTATACGCCCGGGGAGGTGTCTGGTTACGCGCATTCGGCTTCACACCGCAGAGATTCCGGATGACAGACATTTCCGGACAGGAATCTCTTGCCGTCCTTCCGGAAGAAAAGGCGCCAACCCGCAGCCCATCAAAACCACAGATACGGTCGGCAATATACCATCCACAGAAACGGACATCGATCCGCAGCCCGAAGGCGGCGACCTCGCGGATTTCCGCCGATGGGTACAGACGCACCTCCGGAAATACGAATGGCAGCCAACCGAACGACCCGAAATATACGGCCGTGTCGTCATTTCGTTCGTCATCGACACTACGGGATGCCTGGGTGATATCCGCTACTCAAAACCGCAAACCAAGAATTTTCGGAAGAGGCTGTCCGCGTACCGGAACTCTCCCCTCGCTGAAAATCGGGGCACCGCCGGACAAAGGACGGGAAGGTCAGCCCCCGGTGAAATATACGATGCCGTTCGACTCCCGGCCATAAATCGAAAACAGGGGCCGGTTCAAATGAACCGGCCCCTGCCGCAACAGTATGCAACCGCCGCCTATTTCAGGTGCGGGTTCAGGCTGCGCCACTCTTCGACGGGCGGAATGATCCCCATCGAGATCACCTCGTCGCGCAGTTTGCAGAGGTGCCCGTAGCTGTCGGCAAGGGCCTTGTTCTCCTCGGCCGTACCCTGCACGTCCTTATAGCTGACACCGTCCTTCGTGATTTCGGTCTCCATCGCCATCAGGATATGCTTGAACAGGTCGTTGTGTACGAACACGCCGGCCGGGTAGCCGAACGGCCTGCCGCCCATCGCCGCAGCGATCATGCAGATCGACAGGTAGGCCGGGCTCTGGAACGACGAACGTCCGCGCAGGTCGATGATGTGCTTGCCGCCCTGGATCACCCGCTGTTGCAGGTCGTGCCAGTCGCCTTCGGGCATCTCGCGGCCGATCAGCTCCGACAGGGGGCGTCCGGCAACGAGCGTCGTCGAAGCGAAGACCGCCATCTGCTCGCCGTGGCCGCCGTAGGTACGGCAGTTACGGATCTCGTCGGGCGAAATCCTGAAATATTTGGCCAGTTCGCTCCGCAGGCGCGTGGAGTCCAGCGCCGCGAGGGTCGAAAGCTGCGACGGGCGGATACCCGCATAGATGAGCGTCACCAGCCCCGTAATGTCGGCCGGGTTGAAGACCACCACGACGTGTTTCACATCGGGGCAGTAAGCCTTGATGTCCTTGCCGAACTGTGCGGCGATCTCGGCATTGCCCTTGAGCAGGTCTTCGCGCGTCATGCCGGCCTTGCGGGCCGCGCCGCCCGACGAAACGACATAGGCCGCTCCCGAGAGCGCCTCCTTGACATCGCTCGTCCAGGTGATGTTCACCCCTTCGAACGCACAGTGGTAAAGCTCCTCGGCCACGCCCTCGAGCGCCGGAGCATAGGGATCGTAAAGGCAGATGTTGGGCGTAAGGCGCATCATCAGCGCCGTCTGGGCCATGTTCGAGCCGATCATGCCGGCCGCGCCCACGATCGTGAGCTTGTCGTTTGTCAGAAATTCCATAACAGAAATATTTTACATTGGTACAATCCTGTACCGGGGTCTTGCTTGCAGAAAAAGAACGGGTGACAGTTCCGGCCGTATTCCGGCGCATGTCGTGCCGCAGAGCAGGGGATTCGCCCGCAGTGCGCCCCGGCCGCAGGTCATTCGACCTCGCGGCGGTTCAGCAGGGCATGCGTAATGGTCAGCTCGTCGACATATTCCAGTTCGTCGCCAAAGCCGATGCCGCGGGCTATGGAGGTGACTTTCAGTCCCGGGAACTGCCGGAGGCGGTTCATCAGGTAGAAGAGCGTGGTTTCGCCCTCGACCGAGGTGGAAATGGCGAGGATCACCTCCTTCACGCCGCCACGGGCGATGCGTTCGGTCAGCAGGTCGATCTTCAGGTCGGAGGGCGAAATACCCTGCATGGGTGAAATGACGCCGCCCAGCACATGGTACAATCCCTTGTACTGCCGCGTATTCTCGACCGACAGCACGTCGGCCACCTGTTCGACGACGCAGATCGTCGTATGGTCGCGCTCGTCGTCTGCGCAGATCGGGCAGACTTCCTCGTCGGAGAGGTTGTTGCACTGCGTGCAATATTTGACCTCGTTGCGGAAACGGTCAATGCTTTCCGTCATTTCAGCGACCGATTCGCGCTCCATCCGCAGGATGTGGATGGCCAGGCGCAGCGCCGTACGGCGCCCTACGCCCGGGAGTTTCGACAACTCGCCGACAACGTCCTGTAAAAGCCTCGACATTCAGATGATTTCGATTTTCCGTCCTTCGACCCAGCCTTTCTTGCCGTCAGCGATCACGACCTCGCACCACCCGTCGAGGCGGTCGGTGATCGTCACGACCGTACCCTCGTGCAGCACGAAGAGGTCGGTCGACGACTTGTCGGGCGAACTCTTCACCGCCGTGGAGGCGGTCATCACCACGGCCGAAGTATCGTCGAGCATCTCACGGCGCTCCCCCACGGCGAACCACGTGGTCAGCATGAACAGCAGCGCCGCGACGACCGTGCCGTAGAAACCCGCCTTGCGCAGCGAAATGCGCTGTGCCAGCAGGTAGACCAGGAACAGCCCCAGCATACAGGCCAGCAGTGCGAGCGAAAGCAGGCTCCACGCCGTGCATCCCATCGTGTGACGGATATCGCGCATCCACGTGACGAAGAAGAACTCGGGGATGTCCTCGATGTTATCTTTCGTGCGGGCCTCGGCGACGCTCAGGTTGTAACGGATGTCGTCGTTGCCCGGCGCAAGGCGCAACGCCCGGTTGTAATAGAGGATGGCCTTGCCGATACGGTCGTCCTTGAAATAGGCATTGCCCAGGTTATAATAGAGTTTCATGGAGCTCACCCCGCGCGAAAGCAACTCCTCGTAGGCATCGGCGGCCGCATGGAAATCGCCGTTGATATAGGCCGTATTGGCTTTGTCCCACAACTGTTCCGCAGTCTGCTCCCCGGGGGCCTGCACCCCGGCGGGGACTTCCCGCGAAACCTGTTGCAGGCTGTCGGCAGGCTCCTGCGCAAAGGATACTGCGGCCAGGCCCAGCGACAACAGAAAACATCCGATTATTCGTTTCATAGCGTTCTTATCTTTTTATCACCGCTTCGATTCGGGAAATGATGTCCACGCCCTCGGCGTACACCTCGCTCATCTGTGCCGATGCCGCGGGCGAATACTGCGCCTCGTCGCACTTGGTGATAATGGACGTGAAGCGCTGCGACTCTTCGGCCGACACGCCGCGCTTGTGCAGCTCCTCGCGGACGTTCTCCTTGGTGAGGTTGGCCACCGGGATGTTGAACTTGTCGCCCATGTACCCCCACAATGCCCGGAGCATCTCCTCGTAGAACGCATGGCGGTTCTGCTCCTCCATATAACGCTTGGCGACCCTGAAACGCTGCACGGCGACCTTGTTGGCACGCTTGCCCCGCACCAGGGCGGCGTTCTGCGATTCGCGGATCTGCTTGCGCAGCGCCACGTAGACCGCCGTGAAGAGCGCCAGAATTCCCACCAGCAGCCCCCAGTAGACAGCCCCGAAAAGGAACGGCTCGCGCACCGGGCGCAACTGGGCATTGCCCAGCTTGATGAAACGGATGTCCTGCCCGAGCATCTTGACCTCCTCCTTGGACATGCCGCGTCCCTGCACGACATAGGCATCGCCTCCGCCGCCCTTGGCATCGGGCGTGATCTCCAGTTCGAGCGGACGCGAGCGCAGCGTCATGTACTGCATGCGCGCCGGGTCGAAATAGCTGAATTCGACGGGCTCGACGTCGTACGTGCCTTCGGCGCGTGCGATGAAGGGGTATTCGAACTGGCGGTAGCCGGAAATCCCGGCCGCCGAGGCGTTGATCGACTCGGTCGTCTTGACGTTATACTGCTCGAACGAGGCGGGCAGCGTCAGCTTGGGAGCCTGCACGAACGTGAGGTTGCCCGTACCGGAGATCTTCACCGTATAGGTCGCCGCAGAATTGGCTGCCAGCCGGTCGGGCGGCAGCACCGCATCCATCGTGAAACTACCCACGGCGCCGCTGAAGCTGGCGGGGGCGCCCGCCGGCAGCGGTTTGACCGTGACGTTTATCCGCGGGCTCTGCACCTTGCGGGGCACGTTCACGAAATCGTGACCTCCCCCGAAGAAGGGATCGAGGCTGCGACGGCTCTGGATGATGACCTGCGCCACGGCGGTGATCTCGGCGGGCTCGATGACGAGCGTACCGGCCTGCTGCGGATAGAGCAGGTACTCCTTGGCTACGAGCGTCTCGTAGACCTTGCCGTTGAAGGTTTCGCGTTCGCGGCGGGCGTTCTCGGTATTGAGTTCCTGGGCCCAGAAGCCGTTGAACGAAGGGAATTTCACATCGTTATACCCCACTACCGGAACCCGTTCGTAAAGCTTGAAGGTCACGCGCAGCGGCTCGCCTTTGAAAACCGAAGTCCGCGATACGATGGCCCGCAGCAGGATGTCGTCCTTGGCGACCTTGCTCTGCGCCGCACTCTCGGAGGAGGCTTCCTCCCGGCGCTGCGGCTGTCCGCCGGCGGCGGAACCGCCGCCTCCCGGCGCCTTGCCCTCGTCCACCACCTCGATCGCCAGCGGCTTAGTACGGTAGGTCGTACCCTCGACCGCTATCTCGGCGGCGCCGACCGTAACGTTGCCTGCGCCCTGCGGCACGAGCACGTAGGTGATCGTGTAGTTGATAACCCGCGTCATCGCATTGTTGACGATCTGGATCGACTGCCCCCGGGCCTCCGCAGGCCCGGCAATCACGTCGAACCCCTCGAATGCGGGAGCCTTGAACGTGCCGTCGTCGGGCATGGCGTTGAGGGCGAATTCCACGCGGAACGGTTCGCCGACAGCGACCGTCAGCGGAGAATTAGCCTCAAAAGTGACCTTCTCGGCAGCCGATGCCGAGAAGATCGCCAGCACGAAGAGTGCCGTCAGGGATATTTTCGCAATGAAATCTCTCATTGAGCTTTACAATAAAACCTTCTTTCAGATTTTACAACGTAAACTTTTGCCCGTTAGTATATCCGCGGGCCGGTTTTTAATGCTTGAAATCGGCAAAAAAATCGTTGCCTTTGTCATCGACGATGATGAACGCCGGGAAATCCTCGACGTAGATCTTGCGGACGGCCTCCATGCCCAGCTCGGGGAAGTCCACGACCTCGACCGATTTGATGGAGTTCTTGGCCAGGATCGCCGCCGGGCCGCCGATCGAACCGAGGTAGAACCCGCCGTACTTCTTGCAGGCATCGGTCACCTGCTGCGTGCGGTTGCCCTTGGCCACCATCACCAGCGAACCGCCCAGCGACTGGAACAGGTCGACGTAGGGATCCATGCGCCCGGCCGTCGTGGGGCCGAACGATCCCGAGGCCATGCCGTCCGGGGTCTTGGCCGGCCCGGCATAGTACACCGGGTGTTTCTTGAAATATTCGGGCATCGGCTTGCCCTCGTCGATCATCTGCTTGATGCGCGCATGGGCGATGTCGCGGGCCACGATGAGCGTGCCTTTCAGGTTCAGGCGCGTCTTGATCGGGTATTTCGAGAGGATCTCGCGAACCTTGTCCATGCCTTCGTCGAGGTCGATCTCCACGGCGGGCGACATGCCGGGCGCCTCCTTGGGCAGGAAACGCGCGGGGTTCTTCTCCAGTTCTTCGAGGAAGATGCCCTCCGGGGTGATCTTGGCCTTGATGTTACGGTCAGCCGAGCAGCTCACGCCGATGGCCACGGGGCATGAAGCCGCATGGCGCGGGGCACGGATCACGCGCACGTCGTGCACGAGGTACTTGCCGCCGAACTGAGCGCCGACACCGCTCTGCTGGCAGATCCTGAGCACCTTCTCCTCCCACTCCAGGTCACGGAAGCAGCGGCCGCCCTCGTTGCCCGAAGTGGGCAACTCGTCGAGGTAGCCGGCCGAAGCCTTCTTCACGGTCGAGAGGCACATCTCTGCCGACGTACCGCCGATGCAGATGGCCAGGTGGTAGGGCGGGCAGGCCGACGTACCGAGGTCGAAGATATGGGTCTTGATGAAATCGGTCAGCGATTTCTCGTTCAGCAGCGCCTTGGTCTGCTGGTAGAGGAAGGTCTTGTTGGCCGAACCGCCGCCCTTGGTAATGAAGAGGAATTCGTACTCCATGCCGGGGTGGCCGCCGTAAATGTCGATCTGTGCCGGGAGATTCGTACCGGAATTCTTCTCCTCGGTCATCGTGAAAGGCACGACCTGCGAATAGCGCAGGTTGCGGTCTTTGTAGGTCTCGTACACGCCCTTGGCAATGCATTTCGCATCGTCGGCGCCCGTATAGACGTCCTCGCCCTTATGGCCGATGCAGATGGCCGTGCCGGTATCCTGGCATGTGGGAAGTTCGCCCTCGGCCGCAACGACCTGGTTGAGCAGCATGGTGTAAGCCACGAACTTGTCGTTGTCGGTGGCCTCGGGATCATCGAGGATGTTGCGCAACTTCTGCAGGTGGGCGGCACGCAGGTAGAACGACACGTCGCTGTAAGCGGCTTTGGACAAGAGTTCGAGGCCAGCGGGGTCGACCTTGAGGATCTTGCGGCCGTCGCATTCGACGACTTTCACGTAATCCTTCGTCAACAGACGGTACTGGGTTTTGTCTTCCCCGACGGGGAACGGCTCCTGATAAATGAAATCAGCCATAATCGTGATATGTTTTGTGTTTGTTAATGTCCGTTTGTCCCGTGCCCGGCATGCCGCGCGGCGCATTGCCGGCACATTACAGCAAGCAGCCCCGCAGCCGGCAGGCATCCCCCCCCGCCTACTTGCCGCCCTGCCGACCGCAGTCGGCCGCAAGCAAGCCGCACCGGGCATACCCTGCCCGCACACCGGGGCTTAAGGCCATGCAAAAATACAAAAAACTATCCGGATTGCGCAACAATTTCCCGCCGGCTGTTATTATTTTCACAAAAAGAGAATAAAATAGCCGGATCGGACGCAATTAATTAGAATTTTTATTAAATTTGTGCAGTTTTTCGAGACAAACAATTCACTGCATAAATTAAATTATTATGGTATCGTACAAAGAATTGGGCCTTGTGAACACCCGTGAGATGTTCGCAAAAGCCATCAAGGGCGGTTATGCCATCCCGGCATTCAACTTCAACAACATGGAGCAGATGCAGGCCATCATCTCGGCTTGCGTGGAGGCTTCGTCGCCGGTCATCCTCCAGGTTTCGTCGGGCGCACGCAAATACGCCAACCAGACGCTGCTGCGCTACATGGCTCAGGGCGCCGTAGAGTATGCCAAGGAGCTGGGCAAGAACATTCCCATCTGCCTGCACCTCGACCACGGCAACTCGTTCGAGCTGTGCAAGAGCTGCATCGACATGGGCTTTTCGTCGGTGATGATCGACGGTTCGCACCTGCCCTACGACGAAAACATAGCCCTCACCAAGCAGGTCGTAGACTACGCGCACCAGTTCGACGTAACGGTCGAGGGTGAGCTGGGCGTGCTGGCCGGCGTGGAGGACGAGGTTTCGGCCGAGCACCACACCTATACCGACCCCGCCGACGTGATCGACTTTGTTTCGAAGACCGGCGTAGACTCGCTGGCCATCTCGATCGGCACGTCGCACGGCGCCAACAAGTTCAAGCCCGAGCAGTGCACCCGCAACGCCGAGGGCATCCTCGTTCCGCCCGAACTGCGTTTCGACATCCTGGCCGAGATCGAGAAGAAGCTTCCCGGCTTCCCCATCGTGCTGCACGGATCGTCGTCCGTACCGCAGGAGTACGTGAAGATCATCAACACGCACGGCGGTGCGCTCAAGGATGCCGTAGGTATTCCCGAGGAGCAGCTTCGCCGCGCCGCCAAGAGCGCAGTCTGCAAGATCAACATCGACTCGGACGGCCGTCTGGCCATGACCGCAGCCATCCGCAAGATCTTCGTAGACCAGCCCGCAGAGTTCGACCCCCGCAAGTATCTGGGCCCGGCCCGCGACGAGCTGAAGAAGCTCTACATGCACAAGTGCGAAAGCGTCCTGGGTTCGGCCGGACAGGCTTAATCCGAAATTCCCGACAGAAAAATCCCGGGCCGCAACGGCCCGGGATTTTCTTTTATACCCGCAAGCCCGGTGCCCCCGATCGGCACAGCCCGACAGACCGGCACAGCCGCCGTCCCGCAGATCGGCATAGCCCAGCACCTCGCAGTTCGGCACAGCCGGCACCCCGCAGTATACCCCGCCGCCGCGCCAGGCTCCGCCCCAAGGCCACCGACCGTGCCGGGAGGCCGCCTACACGCTGAACCGTTCGGCCTGCTGCCGGGTATTGCGCCCCAGCACATCCGATAAAGCCGCCCCGGTCAGCCGCGCCTCGATCCATGCCGTAAAATCGAAGTATTTGAGTAAAGGCCGCTCGTATTTATCGGCCGCAACCGCCTGCACCGCACCGTACAGCCGTTCCCAAAGACGTCCCCTCTCGCGCCGGCTTGCAGGCAGCGGAAAGAGGCGCACAAACCTGAAAACAAGTTTTTCGACCGAGCTGTTTCCGATAGCGGTACTGCGGCGTATGGATTTGATTTCGTTTTCGGCGAAATCGAACCGCCCGCATTCCGCCTGCAGGAGCAAATTCACCAGCCGTGCAATGCGGAATGCCGGGAAATTATAGAACACGAGCCCGGTCGCCTGGATCCGGGTCATGGCCTTGCGGGCTTCGCCACCCCGGTCGCACACCAGATGCAGCACGACCAGATTGAGTTGCAACAACAGTTGGACATCGAGTTTCTGCTGCGATAGTTTGCGGAACAGGGTCTCCTCATGCAGCTTATAAAGTTCCTGCGCATCGGCGAACGCCCCGCAATTGATGAGCCGGAACGAATCGTACAGATAGATAAAGGCCAGCACTTTGCGGACAAACTCCTGGGGGTAGTCGCTTTCCGTAAGCCGGTGCAGCTTGGTGATAAAAAAGGGCATCTCATCGTAAAGCCCCGCCGAAAGCAGGCTGTCCAATACCCCCAGCACGGCATCGAGGTAGTGCAACGGAGGGTTGAGCATCCGGCCCGGATTGTGGTCGAACAATTCGAGCAGTTGCTGATAGATGCGGATGGCAGCCTTGTAATTGCCCGACTGCAGGAAATAGGTCGACTGGAACAGCTGGTGGAGTTTATCCACCTCGAACCCGTTGTACGTGTTATTGGCGATCAGGTGCAGCTCGCTCAGCACCAGATCGTTCAGGCTCTGGCACTCCTGTTCGGAACGCACCTTGCTGCGGTAAAGCGCCCGGTACTTGAGGATATCGTAAAGCTGCATGTGCTGGTTGGCGCTGCGCAGATGCTTGAACGTCTCATTGACTTTCATCTGTTTTTCGACCAGCTGCTTTTCACTCATCCCCTGAAAATCCCCGGCACTCAGGTAACGCAATTCCGTCTGCCGGATCAGCATGAGCAGGGCCGTCATCTCATACTGCCCGGCCAGTTTTTTTGCCCGGCTCAGCTCCTCGGTCGCCGCCTGCAGTAAGCCGCAGCGGAAAAGGATCTCCGCCTCGGCCATGCGGTTGGAAATGCGGGCCTGGATATCGTAACGGCTCCGTAAATGCAGCAGGCAGTCAACAACTACTTTATACAGGTGCTTGACGGCGATGTCGAAACTGCTTTCCCCGGCATCGACGCCAAAACGCCGGGCAACCTCCTCGACCGAAGAGCACTCCTCCATCAGGGCGAACAGAGTCAGATAGACCTTATCGCCCTCCTGCAGGTTGCTGTAAAGTTTGAAATAGCGTTTTTCCGCCTTCGTCATCGAATGGATAAGCACAAGCAGCGAAATAGCTTTGTTCATGGCCTTGCGGGTTAGTTATACAAAGATAGGAATTATTTGCAGGAGATGAAATCCCGGAAATTCCTTATGAAAGATCCGGGTTATAAAGAAATATTCCCGGACAATTTCGCAGATATCCGGATAATCCCAAAGAGGTCGTTTCAGCACTAAATACACGCAAGACCGGCATTTCCACCCTATCTGGCAGCCCCCCGCAGCATTTATTACAGCCACAGATCCCTATAAACATTCATTTCAGATAAAATCATTTGAAAATAACCGGATAAAACATATGCCAATATACGAAATAATACATCTATATCTATAATATACAATATTTTATATCACGAGTTACAATATAAATTATTTTTAATAAATCAATTTGGGTTTATCATAATTCAAGTAAAAATACGCCTCCCCATCAGAACTATTAAACTTATATTTGTATAACAAACGGCCGGACAAATACGCCAAACGATCCGCAAATAAGGCGGCAAACGTACATATTCAACCATTACATTAACCCAAAATACGAATAACCATGTAACCTAATGCCTCGGGGCAAAGCCATCCCACCACCAGTCTAACCAACTAAACCTGTAAAACTATGACCCTAATTCTACGAAAGCACATGCTGCGCACCTGTTGTCTGGCCGCGCTGCTCGGTACGCTGCCGGCCGTCACGCATGCAGCCGGTACCGGAGATTACGACACCTTGCAACAAAACGACACCCGCCGGATCTCCGGCCGGGTAACCGACGACACGGGCAAGCCGCTGATGGGCGTAACGGTCGTCGAGAAAGGTACGACCAACGGTGTCAGCACCACTGCCGACGGCAGCTATACGCTGCGTCTGCAAAATGCGGAAAATGCCGTCCTCGAATTCTCATTCATCGGCTACCGGAACACGGAACTTCCGGCAGGAACGAAAACAACGCTCGATGTGCAGCTCACCGAGTCAGTCACGACGATGGACAACGTAGTCGTGATCGGGTACGGTACCACCACGAAAAAAGAGCTGACCGGCTCGGTCTCCTCCCTCAAGAGCGATGATTTCAAACAAGGGAACATCACCAATCCGCTGCAACTGCTCCAGGGACAGGTTGCAGGCCTGAATATCGTACGCGCCGACGGCGGAGACCCCAACGGCGACTTTGAAATCCAGTTGCGGGGCATGACGACGATGGCCGGCGGCGCTTCGCCGCTGGTAGTCATCGACGGCGTCGTGGGCGGCGACCTGTCGAACGTCAGCCCTGACGACATCGCCTCGATCGACGTGCTGAAAGACGGTTCGGCCGCTGCGATCTACGGCACCCGGGGTACGAACGGTGTGATTCTGGTGACGACGAAAAAAGCCCATGCGGGGGAGAACCGTATCGAATTCTCGGCTTATGTCGCCATGCAAAGCGTGGACAAAAAACCCGACGTGATGTCGGCAAGCGAATACCGCAACACGATCCGGCAATATTTCCCCGACAAAGCGTCATCGTACGATTTCGGCGGATCGACGGACTGGTTCGACGCCGTCACGCGCAAACACCCTGTAAGCCAAAATTATAACGTATCCTCATCGGGCGGCTCCGCAAAACTCAACTACCGCGCCAGCGTCTCCTACACCAACGACATCGGGCTGGTGAAAAAAACCGGGAACGAAAAACTCCGCGGACGTCTGAACGTGAGCCAGTCGCTCATCCGGGATCGGCTGAAAGTGGATTATAATTTTGCGTACACCACCGGAAAAGGCTCCTATGCCGACAAGTTCATCATGCGGCAGGCCGTATTGCGCAACCCGACCGAACCCATTTACGAAACCAGCGGCAACAACCCCCAGTACGGCAAATACTTCTTCTCGCCGGGAATCGACTACCACAACCCCGTGGCGATGCTCGAACAACGTGACGACGAAGGCATCCGCAAAGAGTTCTCGGGCAGCGTCAATGCTTCGCTGCGCATCATAGACGGTCTGAAAATCAGTGCCATGGGCGCCATCATCGAGCGTTCGGAACGCTATGGGCACTATTACGGCCGCTATTACCCGGTAAATATCGGCAACAACGGGACGGCGGAAACTTACAACGACCACTACAAGAACAAGATGCTCGAAGCGACGATCGATTATTCGGGCACGTTCGGCGACCACAAACTGCAAGCCATCGCCGGTTACTCGTTCAGCGAGGAAAGTTCGGAAAGCTACGACCAGATGAACTACAAGTTCGATACTGACATCTTCGGGTTCCACAACATCGGCAGCGGCGGGGCGCTCAAGGAAGGGCTCGCCTCGATGGGCAGCAGCAAGGAAGACAACCGGCTCATCGCCTTCTTCGGCCGCGTGATGTATAATTACAAGGAAAAATACCTCTTCTCGGCATCGGTGCGCTATGAAGGTTCATCGCGTTTCGGCGACAACCACAAATGGGGAACCTTCCCGGCCGTGAGCCTCGGCTGGCGAATATCGCGCGAACCGTGGCTGAAGGACGCCAAATGGCTCAACGAGCTCAAGCTGCGCGCCGGCTTCGGCATCACGGGCAACCAGGAAATCGGCAACTACCGTTCGTTGTCGATCCTGCGCAAGGGTTCGTCGAATTTCTATTACAACAAAAAGTGGATCAGCACCTATGAACCCGGCAGCAATCCCAACCCCGACCTGCGATGGGAGAAGAAAAAAGAGTTCAACGTCGGGCTCGACATGAGCGTGCTCGACAACCGGCTCAACGTCACGGTCGACTACTACAACCGCCGCACCAAGGATCTGCTCTACACCTATACCGTACCCGTACCGCCCAACCTCTACCCTTCGAAATTCGCCAACGTCGGCACGATCGACAACAAAGGTATCGAAGTGACGGTCAACGCCACGCCGATTTCACGCAAGAATTTCAGCTGGAACCTCGCGGCGACGATAAGCCACAACAAGAATAACCTGGTCAAATTCTCCAACGAGGATTACGAAATGGTACAGATCCAGACCGGCTACTTCCCCGACGACCTGAAAATGTATACCATGCGCATCGTCGAAGGCGGCTCACTGGGCAACTTCTGGGGCCCGAAATTTGTGGGATTCAACGATAACGGCGGTGCCATCTACGAAGACCTCGACGGTGTAGAGGGCATTACCGAAGCGGATTACCAGGTTATCGGCAACGCATATCCCGACGTGCTGCTTTCGCTGCAGAATACCTTCAGCTACAAACAGTGGAGCCTGAGCTTCCTGCTGCGCAGTTCCATCGGCAACGACGTCCTGAACCAGAGCCGTGTCTATTACGAAGGGTTCGGTTACTTCGGCACCCGCAATATTCTGCGCTCGACACTCGACCATGCCAACTACAAGGACGGCGCATACTATTCGTCGCGGTTCGTGGAGGACGGTTCCTATCTCAAACTCGACAACATCACGCTGAGTTACGATTTCAAGCTCAAATCGAAGGTCATCTCCAAGCTGCGCTGCTATGTCACGGCACAGAACCTCTTTACCATCACCGGCTACAAGGGCATCGACCCCGAAGTCAGCATCTCGGGCCTGCAACCCGGCATCGACTGGTATGATTTCTACCCCCGTACGCGTACATTCGTTCTCGGAGCAGCCATCGCATTCTAAATCATCCGACCAACAAACGAACCTATTATGAAAAAGATAGTATCAATCCTGTCCACGATATTCCTGCTAAGTGCAATACTGAGTTCCTGCACCGACCTGGAAGAGAATCCCTACTCCTCGATCCCGTCCGACGAATTCTTCAACAACGAAGAAGAATTCCTGATGAGCGCCGGGCGTATTTACGCTTATCTGGTACGCTATACCTGCTACCGCTGTATCTGGGGCACGATTTCCGTATCGACGGACGAGGCGGTCAGTCCCCTGCGCGAAGGAAACCAGTGGGTCGACGACGGCGTATGGCGCGACATGCACGCACACACGTGGAATTCGCAGATGCAGGATCTGCAAACGATCTGGGAGTTCCTTTTCGGCGGCATTTCGCTCTGCAACCAGATACTCTATGAGTTCGACCAGTCGTCGGTCGATTTCGAGGCCAAACCCAGCCTGGTAGCCGAGGTGCTGGTCATGCGCGCATGGTTCTATCTGAATGCCATGGATCTGTTCGGCAATGTTCCCTTCACCACCGACTTCTCGGACACGAGCCTGCCCAGGCAGGTGGATCGCAAGTTCCTCTTCTCGTTCATCGAACAGCAGATCAAGGATAACGTCGGCCTGTTACAGGACGTGCCTACCGCCTCGAACTACGGCCGCGTAACCAAAGCGATGGCTTACACCACGCTCGCCAAACTGTACATCAATGCGCAGGAGTGGATCGGCGAGGCCAAATGGGACGAAACCATCGCTGCCTGCGACCAGGTGATCGGCTTCGGGCAACTGGAGATAGAACCCGACTACTTTTCGAACTTCAAGGTGGACAACACCTCGTCGAAGGAGAATATATTCGTCATCCTCTATGACAAAGTTTACACGTCGCAAAACTGGTGGCACGTCTTCCGGTTCCACCAGCTGACGCTCAACAGCCTCTCGCAACAGACCTACGGCATCCTCGACTTTTGCTGGAACGGCTTCGCCGCAACCGAGTCTTTCTATAACAAGTACGATCCGAAAGACATCCGGCGCAGGCAATGGCTCGCGGGCCCCCAGTACGACATGTCGGGCAATCCGCTCCTGATGCAAAACGGGCAGCAGCTCGACTACACGCCGCATATCACCTCGCTGTTCGACTTCTCGAACCCGGCAAAATCGAACGAAGGCGTCCGCTCGGCCAAATACGAATATGCAAACGGGCTGCAAGGCGAATGCATGGACAACGACTATGTGGTCTACCGTTATGCCGACGTGCTGATGATGAAGGGCGAGGCGCTCGTGCGCCAGGGGCATGCCGATCTGGCCGTTCCCCTTTTCAACGAGGTGCGCCGCCGCACGGGGCTGGAAGACTACAAGGCCGCCGATCTGACACTCGATGAAATTTACGACGAACGGGGCCGGGAATTTGCATGGGAAGGATTACGTCGCCAGGATATGATCCGGTTCGGCAAGTGGAGCGAAGCACGCGACCTGAAACCGGCCGTCAGCCCGGCATACACGAAACTTTACCCTATTCCGGCCAACATCCGCAAGACCAACACGAACCTCAAACAAAACGACGGATATACCGATTGAACACCACCCCGCCCTGCCGGTTTGTAGGAACCGGCAGGGCGGGATAAACAGCCACACAGAAAAAACACCATGTCAGAATCAAAAATTCTCGTAATCGGCAGTTCGAACACCGATATGGTCATCTGCACCGGACACTTACCCCTTCCCGGCGAGACGGTCATCGGGGGCACCTTCTTCATGAACCCGGGCGGCAAAGGCGCCAACCAGGCCGTCACAGTGGCGCGTCTGGGCGGAAGAGTCTCCTTCATCTGCAAAACAGGCAGCGACATCTTCGGACACCAGGCCAACCAGTTGTTCAACGAAGAAGGGATCGACACTTCGTATGTATTTTCCGACACGAAAAACCCGTCGGGCGTGGCCCTGATTACCGTAGATACCGACGCTGAGAACTGCATCGTCGTCGCACCCGGAGCCAACGCACATCTCACCCCGAACGACCTCAAACGGTCGGCCGAGGCGGTCGAAGCGGCCGATATCATCCTGTTGCAACTCGAAATCCCGATGCAAACCGTGGAAGCCGCAGCCGCCATGGCATACCGGCTGGGCAAGAAGGTCGTCCTGAACCCGGCCCCGGCCTCGAAGCTCTCCGCCGGACTGCTCGAAACGCTGTACGCGATCACCCCGAATGAAACCGAAGCCGAAGCCATTTCCGGAATCCGCATCACCGATGAACGCACGGCCGAAGAAGCCGCCCGTAAAATCGCGTCGATGGGCGTGTGCAACGTCATCATCACGCTCGGAGCCAAAGGGGCCCTGGTCTTCGACGGGGAACACTGCGAAGTCGTCCCGGCATATAAGATACAGGCTGTCGACACGACCGCCGCGGGCGATGTGTTCAACGGGGCGCTGGTCGTAGCCCTCTCCGAGGGGCGGACACTTCCCGAAGCCGTGCGTTTCGCCTGTAAAGCCTCGGCCATATCGGTGACACGCCCGGGTGCGCAAAATTCCGTACCTTACCGTACCGAAGTCGACGTATTCAACCTATAACGCTAAAACAGACCCGACCATGAAAAAAACCTTTTTGTTACTCTGCACGGCCGCGACCATCGTCTCGTGCAATGCCCGCCCGGCGCCCCGCGAGCTCCCGGAACAGGTCACCCTCACCAAAGAACGGCTGCTCGACAAAATCAAGGGCGGCTGGGCCGGCCAGACTATCGGATGCACCTACGGCGGCCCGACGGAATTCAAATTCAACGGCACGATGATCCAGGAATACACCCCGATCCCGTGGCCGGAACACTACATCAAATGGTGGTATGAAAACACCCCGGGACTCTACGACGACGTATACATGGATCTGACGTTCGTCGAAGTTTTCGACCGCCTGGGCATCGACGCCCCAGTGGATTCGCTCGCCGCAGCCTTCGCCAATGCCGGCTACGTACTGTGGCACGCCAACCAGGCCGCACGCTACAACATCCTCAACGGCATCCGGCCGCCCGAGTCGGGGCACTGGATCAACAACCCCCATGCCGACGACCTCGACTTCCAGATCGAAGCCGATTTTGCGGGGCTCATGTCCCCGGGCATGCCCAACGCGGCCTCGGAGTTCTGCGACCGCGTGGGACACATCATGAACTACGGCGACGGCTGGTACGGCGGAGTTTACGTGGCAGCGATGTATTCGCTTTCGTTCGTCTCGGACGACATCGGATTCATCGTCGAGGAAGCCTTGAAAACCATCCCCGAACAGAGCCGCTATTACCGGTGCATGAAAGACGTCATCGCCTGGCACAAGCAGTATCCCGGCGACTGGAAACGCACCTGGTTCGAATGCGAAAAGAAATGGAGCTCGGATATCGGCTGCCCGGACGGCGTATTCGTGCCGTTCAACATCGACGCCGTGATCAACAGCGCCTACATCCTTATCGGCCTGCTTTACGGCGAGGGCGACTTCTCGAAGACACTCGATATCGCCACCCGCTGCGGACAGGATTCGGATTGCAACCCGGCATCGGCCGGCGGTATCCTGGGCGCAATGCTCGGGTACGACAACATCCCGGAAAAATGGATGCGCAACCTGCGTGAAGTGGAAGATATGGACTTTGCCTATACCGACATCTCGCTCAACCGCACCTACGAAATGAGTTTCTGTCAGGCTTTGGAAGTGATCCGCCGCAACGGCGGTTCCGTAGGTGAAACCGACGTGACCATCGCATGCCAGCAACCCGTACCCGTCCGTTTCGAACAGTCGTTCGAAGGGCATTATCCGACCGAACGCCGTTCGATACACAAATCGCTTCCCGAAGCCGGCGGAATCGAATTCGACGGCATCGGAGCGGTATTGACGGGCGCCCTGCGCTGCCCCGACGAATCGTACGTCGCCGAAGTAACCTTCTCGATCGACGGACAACCGGTCGAACGGGTCAAGCTCCCGGCGCTTTACCGCACCCGCCGCCATGAACTGTTCTGGCGTTACCGGCTCCCGTCCGGCCCCCACCGCATCACGGCCGAATGGCATAACCCGCGCAAGGATGCATCGCTGCAAATCCGCGACCTGTTGGTATACGGCAGCACTCCGCAAGCTGCCGGGAATTAATCCGAACCCCGTAAATTCGACGCATTATGTTTATCGTTCAAAGTTATCCCCTGGCAATCGCTTTTTGCTTCATCACCATGCTGTGCTGGGGCTCCTGGGGCAACACCCAGAAACTGGCGGCCCGCACGTGGCGCTATGAACTCTTCTATTGGGACTACGTGGTCGGTGTACTGCTCTTCTCCTTGCTGTCGGCCTTCACGCTGGGCAGTTTCGGCGCCGAAGGGCGCGGTTTCCTCGCAGACCTGGCACAGGCAGACGCAGGCAGCCTCTTCTCGGCATTCATGGGCGGCGTGATATTCAACGCTTCGAACATCCTGCTTTCGGCCGCCATCGCCCTCTGCGGCATGTCGGTAGCTTTTCCCGTGGGTGTGGGGCTCGCGTTGGTACTGGGCGTGCTGATAAATTATTTCAGCGCAGCCAAAGGCGACCCGACCTTCATTTTCATCGGGGTACTGCTCATCGCCGCAGCGATCGTCATGAACGGATTCGCCTACAAGAAAGCCCAGACCGAAAAACGCAGGCTCACGACAAAGGGCATTCTCATTTCGGTTGCGGCCGGCATCATCATGGCATTCTTCTACCGTTTCGTGGCCGCATCCATGGATCTGAACGATTTTGCCGCCCCCGCAGCCGGCAAAATGACACCCTATACGGCCGTATTCATCTTCGCCGTCGGGGTTTTCGTCAGCAATTTCCTGTTCAACACCGTCGCGATGAAACGTCCGGTGGACGGAGAACCCGTGCGGATCGCCGACTATTTCAAAGGCGGCCTCAAAACCCACATGGTCGGCGTGTTGGGCGGTATGATCTGGTGCCTGGGAGAATCGTTCAGCATGATCGCTTCGGGCAAGGCCGGGGCGGCGATCTCCTACGGCCTGGGACAGGGTGCTACACTCGTATCGGCACTCTGGGGAATACTGATCTGGAAAGAATTCAAGGGGGCTCCCAAAATCTCCCGCAGACTCAACCTGGGAATGTTCCTGCTGTTCCTCACCGGGCTCGGAATGCTGATCTATGCGGGCGCTTAGACGGCTGAATACCCTATTGAAAAATCCCGAAGCATCGGCTTCGGGATTTTTATTTTGGCCGGCAGCCATCGCCCCACGCCCGTGCACCGGACGCGGCCGGGAGTAGCCAGGCGCCGCAATGAGCTACCCGACAATGACCCGGAAACGGCATTTCTCGCCGCCCGACAACACGGTCTCGAGCTCTTCCACGCGGATGTCCCTGCCGGGCAGCAGCTCCTCCAGGACATAGAGGATGCTTTGGCGGGAGCATTCGCAATGGGCCGCAGAGTCCACGAACCCGGCATCGACCTGCGGGCAGAGGCACCGGGGATACCCGACCTCGTAGACCCGCCCCGGCTCGATGACGTCCGCAAAAAAATACTCCGAACGTCCGTATTTCGTATACTGCCGGTCGAGGTCGCAGCCGCATTCTTCGAATTGCCTGCGTAGTTCCGTCAGGACGACATCCTTGACACAATCGACGGCACACGGCCGGTAAAGCGCCCCGCGCACATCGGCCGGGAGTTTTGCGATGCCCTCCTCCAGAATCCGGTAGAAGGACTTGACTTGCTGTTGATTATCGTTTTCCATAGTATATTTCATATTATCAGGAGGGGCATGCTCCGAGCCGGCAGAAGCGCCCGGAAGCCGGCCCGGGCCCTTTTCAAGCGGGCCCGATATATTTTCCGACGAACTCCCCGACGCGGCGCGTGTATTCCTCCCGGTTGTCGCGGTAGGAAGCGGCATGTCCGGCACCCGGCACGAGCCACAGCTCCTTGTCGCCCGGTTTCGCCTCGAAAAGCGGGCGAACCATCCAGGTGGGGACATAATCGTCGGCATCGCCGTGGATGAAGAGCATCGGCAGGCGGCATTTTGCGACCTGCGCCAGCGACGAGGCCTCGCGGAAATTCCACCCGTATTTCAGGTCGCACAGCCAGCTGGCCGTATACAGCAGCGGGAATGCCGGCAGCCCGAACGACGACTTCAGTTCCTTGGAGAACTCGTCCCAGACGCCCGTATAACCGCAATCTTCGACAAAGCACCTGACGTAGGGCCGTTGGGGCTCGCCCGAGGCCATCATCGTCGTGGCAGCCCCCATCGAGATGCCATGCACGACCATCCGCGTATCGCCGCCGAAAATCCCGTCGGCAACCTCCATCCAGTGCAGCAGATCGAAGCGGTCGAGCCACCCCATGCGGATTGCCCGCCCTTCGCTCTGCCCGTGGTAATGCAGATCCGGCAGCAGGATGTTATACCCCAGGTCATGGTTATAGAGGTAGCCGATCATCAGCATCCGCACGGCGCAGTCCGTATAACCGTGGACGATAACCGCCGTGCGGTCGGTCGGCACGGGAGCCGCCGCATAGAGGGCATGCAGCCGGACACCCCGGGGGTCGGCGATCACGGTGTCGCGCAACGCCCCGGCCGTCTGTAAACTGTCCACCCACGGGCGCAGGAAAGGGTATTCGGCATACATGTATTCATAGGCCGTGGCATTCTTTTCCCGCATCTTGGCATCGGGCCGCAGCGAGAACGCGAGCATATAGAAACTACCGCCGATAACCGCAGCTATCGGCAACAGGATAAAAACGGCTATGATTCGCCTGATCCGCTTCTTCTTCATAATAAAAAGTTATGCTGCGGTATTCCCCGGCAGGAACACCCCAATAATCCCCGGCACAGGATACCGCCAGTCCGGTCTCCGCATCACCCGGAATCCCCCGTTACGGGCCGTACCGGCCAGCCGCCCCACCCCCTCGTCGGCACGGGAAAACCATCCGGCAGCCGGTTTCGGAAGCACGGCCACTCCTCCTGCAATACCGTGCCAGGATGCGTGAGCATTGCGACGTCCGTACGAGGCGGCACCGGCGTTCGCGGATCCCGCAACTTCGGCACAGCCTGCGGACAGGACGCCAACGGCGTGCCGTCCCGGCTGGCCGGGCTCCCGGCGACACGGGTTATGGCAACGCCATCTCCCCGAACGTCACTTCGCAACAGCCAGCTTCGCCCGGATATGCGCCAGCATGTCGTCCGTCATGCGCGAGAGATCCCACTCGGGTTTCCAGCCCCACTCCTCACGGGCGCAGGTGTCGTCAAGCGAATTGGGCCAGCTCTCGGCGATCTCCTTCTTCACGGGGTCGACGTCGTAGTCCATCTTAAAATCGGGCAGCCGTTTCCGGATCTCGGCACAGATGATCTCCGGGGTGAAACTCATCGACGCGATATTGAAGCTGTTGCGGTGCACGAGCTTCGCGGGGTCGGCCTCCATCAGTTCGACGCAGGCACGCAGCGCATCGGGCATGTAGATCATGTCCATATAGACGTCCGACGGCACAGGGCAGGTGAACCGGCCCGACCGGATCGCCTCATAGTAGATCTCGACGGCGTAGTCGGTCGTACCGCCGCCCGGCAGCGTGACGTTGGAGATAATGCCCGGGAAGCGCACCGAACGGGTGTCCACACCGTATTTATGGTGGTAGTAGTTGCCCAGCATTTCGCCCGTGACCTTGCAGATACCGTAGATGGTCGTCGGCTGCATGATCGTATCCTGCGGAGTCTTGTCCTTGGGGGACGAGGGGCCGAAGGCACCGATCGAGCTGGGCGTGAAGAGGGCGCAATGGTGCTGGCGCGCCACCTCGAGCGAGTTGTTGAGCGCCCCCATATTGACGTTCCAGGCCATCTGCGGGTTACGTTCGCCCACAGCCGAGAGCAAAGCGACCAGGTTGAAGATCGTATCAATATGGTAACGCGCCACGACCGAAGCCATTGCCGTCGCATCGAGCGCATTGAGCACTTCGAAAGGGCCGGCCTCGCCGAGGGCCTTGCATTCGCGCATGTCTGTCGCCACGACATTGTGGTCACCGTAAATTTTGCGCAGATAGACTGTCAGCTCGGAACCAATCTGGCCTCCGGCACCTACTATTAGTATACGTTTCATGAGCATGGGTTATAATTCAAAAGTAAAGGTAGAAAATAATTGTGAATTTTTCACAATTTTTTGGTCTTTTCATTTTTCTTATGTACTTTTGCACCACTCGAACGGGAAATGTTGCTGTTGTAGCTCAGTGGTAGAGCACTTCCTTGGTAAGGAAGAGGTCACGAGTTCAATCCTCGTCAACAGCTCTGAAAATCAAGCGGTTGCCAAAACAAGGCAGCCGCTTTTTTCGTGCCGATCGGTGAAGAAATAACAGGCAGAACATACTGATTAGACGCTTGGACTTTTGGAGGCATTAGCCGAATAATACCACTTAATACAAAGAGTTACATAAATTTGCGCAGGGGGGGGGTAACTTTTGGATATCCATGGATAAAATAGTATATTTGACAGAATAACCATTCAAGAGCATGAATGACATTATTGCACAGGTAATTGCCATTATCGGATACGGCAACGATTATTTGCAAGTGGGTAACTTGCTATACGATTTCGATTCGAATTGTATTTTCCAATATTGTAAATCTGTCGACTTTATATATCAAAAGAAAAAAGGCCTGTTTTCCAAGAAAGTCGAGATGCTGATAGCTGATAGTCCAACCGGATGGTTTAAATATCTTAACGAAAAAGGATGCTTGAAACTCAGGCTGCACTTCAAGTCGCAAAGGCCGGACGATTATATGACGGCAGGTTTTGTCGGAGGTGGAGGGATTTGGTTAATAGAAACTGTTTTCGAAGATCATTCAGACTTTTGGAATGCCGAATGGAGTAGTATAAATCAAAATGCACCCGACAATAAAATATGGCAGGTAAAATACAAGTGCATATCTAAGGATCGTCCGACGATCGACAAACAATATGACTTATTAGAAATTAAAACCCGACTTAAGAATTCTTTGACTCGAATTGAAAGTTTCGCTCTTGAAGAAAATTTGGAATATTGGGGTAAGTTATTTGAAAGCGCAAGACGGCTATTAGATGAAAAGAACCCATATAAGGATTCATATTTGCAAGATATACTACCAAAGAATAACTATTCAATCGACGCGCTCCAATTATTATTCGCGGCATTTTCTTCCTTTGTTTTCGGAGGAATGAGGTCATGGAATGATGGAGTTGCAAAGAACCACAAGAAACATAAAGAGCTTTCAAAAATCTTATACGAAGATATTGTCGATGCAATAGTTAGCGCAGTCAATTCATTCTGATAAATAGTAAAATCCTTGTAACCTGGGTTACATGGATTTTTTCTTTTTCGGCGACAAGGTGAAATGCCAGACCATGCCGCCGATTTACAACTAAAATGCAACCATCATTCGAACGGCGGCGCCACGCACCTTCCGATAGCAATAACGTGTAAAAACCGAAAAACAAATGACCGGGGTAAAACAGATCTCAGTCACGACTGCCGCTAATTCTGCCCCACCTCTTGAATAATTAAGTAAGGAATCCGATATTACCCGGTATGATACCGGCTACGACCGGCAAAACCGACGATCGGCACGCCTTTTTCCATCTATTTCACCAATATTATTCCCAAACTGGACTATACGGGAACAGTGTTTGCCGTAACTTTGCCTGGTAAACGGACGCCATCATGAAAATAACGGTCAATCCCGCAATACGGCACGTGCAACCCTTTATCGAACGGCTCCCGGAGGTTTTCCACGTCTCGGGCGAGGTGCTCCACGACGGGCGCAACCAGATCCGGGCTTTCGACATCGGGGGCGAACGCCTTGTCGTCAAACGCTATAAGCGCCCCAATGTGTTCAACAGGTTCATGTATTCGTTCTTCCGCAAGAACAAGGCCTGCCGCGCCTACGAGCACGCCCTGCGCCTGCGCGGGATGGGCTTCGACACCCCGGAACCGGTGGCATGGAGCGAATACCGCAAGGGCGGCCTGATCGCCGACGCCTATTTCGTTTCCCGCCGGTCGGAGCTCACCCCGCTCCCGCAGACCATGAAACAGTTCCCGGCGCCGGACACGCTGCCCGTACTCGAAGCCTTCGCCCGCTTCACCGTCCGCCTCCATGAGCAAGGGATCTGCCACGAGGATTTCAACCAGACCAATATCCTCTGGGAATACGACGGTACGACAGGCAGCTACCGTTTCCAGTTGATCGACATCAACCGCATGAGATTCCACGCCCGGCCGCTGCGCCCCGACGAATGCATGATCAACCTGCGGCGGCTGAGCTGCCCGGCCGTCCCGTTCCTGTACATATTGGATCGCTACGCCGACATACGCGGGTGGGACATCAACGACACGCTGCTGCGGGGGGTTTTCTTCCGTCTGCTCTTCGGCCGCCGCCAGCAGTTCAAAAAGCGGTTCCGGAAACGGAAATCGGCCGCCGCAGGTAAAAAACAGGGCTGAAAATTTGGATTCCGCAAATATTTTACTACATTTGCCGCTGTTAATCCCCACGAGAGATGAGACTTTACGGTTTTGCATATTACTTTTTTTACTTTTTCTTTTATAGCAAGAGGAAGAGCGGGGTTGTATGCAATTAGCTGTATGATACGATAGAGTGAAAACACGAAGGATCCCGTTCTGCAAAGAGCGGGATTTTTTAATGCCTAAAATTCGATTATGAAACGCATCACCATACAGGGACAACCCGGATGTTTCCACGAAACCGCCGCCAGGTGCAGTTTCCCCGGCGAGCAGGTCGAAATCCTGCCCTGCGACAGCTTCGACCAGCAGTTCGCCCGCATGGCCGCCGACCCGACGCTGCTGGGCATCGCGGCCATCGAAAACACCATCGCAGGCAGCCTGCTTCCCAACCACGAGCTGCTGCGGCGCAGTTCGCTCGCCGTCATCGGCGAATACAAACTCCGCATCTCGCACGTACTGGCAGCACTGCCGGGGGAGGCGCCCTGCGACATCGGCGAGGTGCACTCGCACCCGATCGCCCTGATGCAGTGCGGCGATTACCTGAAAGCCCATCCGGCGATGAAAGTCGTCGAACGCGACGACACGGCGGGCAGCGCCCGCGAAATCGCCGAACAACGGCTCCGCGGCACGGCCGCCATCTGCGGCGCCGGGGCGGCGGAGCTCTACGGGCTCGAAATCCTGGAACGGGGCATCGAGACCAACAAACACAACTTCACGCGCTTCCTCCTGCTGGCCGACCGCAGCCGCGCCGCAGGGTTCACCGACCCGGCCCGCACGAACAAGGCATCGCTGGTCTTCTCGCTGCCCCACACCCAGGGAAGTCTCTCCAAGGTGCTCACCCTGCTCTCTTTTTACGAAATCAACCTCTCGAAAATACAGTCGCTGCCGATCATCGGCCGCGAGTGGGAATACCGCTTCTACGTGGATGTCACCTTCGACGACCCGGTGCGTTACCGGCAGGCCATCGAAGCGGCGAGGCCGTTGACAAGCGACTTCCGCATCCTGGGCGAATACGCCGAATGTCCCAACCCGGCAATCTGACAAGAAACAAACGATAAAAACGAAAAACATAAAACCATGAACGACTTACAACCCATCAATCTCCCGGGGCTCGACCCCCGCCGGCCGCTGGTCATCGCGGGGCCGTGCAGCGCCGAAACCGAAGAACAGGTAATCGAAACAGCCCGCGAACTGGCCGCGGAAGGCTTCAAGCTATTCCGCGCCGGACTGTGGAAACCGCGCACCAAACCGGGCGGGTTCGAGGGCGTAGGCGTCGACGGCATAGCCTGGCTGCAACGCGTAAAACGCGAAACGGGGATGTACACAGCCACGGAGGTCGCTACGCGCAAGCACGTCCTGGCGGCGTTAGAAGGCGGCATCGACATGATCTGGATCGGGGCCCGCACGACAGCTAACCCGTTCGCCATGCAGGAGATCGCCGACGCGCTGCGCGGGCACGATATCCCGGTGCTGGTGAAAAACCCCGTGAGTCCCGACCTCGAATTGTGGATCGGCGGCGTGGAACGCATCTACAACGCCGGCATCCGCCGCCTGGGTGTCATCCACCGCGGGTTCACGTCGATCGACAAAAGCCTCTACCGCAACCACCCGATGTGGTCGATCCCCATCGAGCTGCACCGCCGCCTCCCGGGGCTGCAGATATTCTGCGACCCGAGCCATATCGGCGGGCGCCGTGAGCTGATCGCCCCCCTCTCGCAGCAGGCCATGGATCTGGGGCTCGACGGACTGATCGTCGAGGCACACTGCTCGCCCGACTGCGCATGGAGCGACAAGGCACAGCAGGTGACGCCGCAGGGACTGGCCTACATCTGCCGCAACCTCGTGATCCGTGAAACCAACGCCACGACCGAAAGCCTGACCGAACTGCGGTCGCAGATCGACAAGCTGGACGACGAACTGCTCGAACTGCTCTCGCGGCGTATGCGCGTCTCGCGCGATATCGGGCAGTACAAGAAGGAGCACAACATGCCCGTGTTGCAGGCGCAGCGCTACGGGGAACTGCTGACCCGGCGGGCGGATCAGGCCGTCCGGATGGGTATGGACCGGGAATTCATGCGTTCCGTCCTGCAGGCCATCCACGAGGAGTCGATCCGGCAGCAGATGGCCGTGCTGGGTGAGTGAGAGTCTGTTACATTTCGGTTAAATATGCGGCACGAGAGGTGCAAAAAGCGGTTTGTTACGTACTTTTGAGACGGATTCCAATCCGTAACAGTTATGACAAAGTACAAAATCCTGGTAGTCGACGACGAAGAATCGCTGTGTGAGATTCTGCAGTTCAACCTCGAGGTCGAGGGCTATGAGGTCGACGTGGCTTACAGCGCCGAACAGGCGCTCAACATGCATCCCGAACGCTACTCGCTGCTCCTGCTCGACGTCATGATGGGCGAAACGAGCGGATTCAAGATGGCGCGGCAGCTCAAGTCCCGCCCCGAGACGGCAGGCGTGCCGATCATTTTCTGCACGGCCAGGGACACCGAGGACGATACGGTGGCAGGACTCAACATCGGGGCCGACGACTACATCGCCAAGCCCTTTTCCATCCGCGAAGTGCTGGCACGCGTACGCAGCGTGCTGCGCCGCACGGCACAGCCGGCCGCCGAAGAGAAGGCCGTGGCGTTCGAAGGGCTGCGGATGGATCTCACGCGCAAGGTCTGCACGATCGACGGGAAGCCGCTGGCGCTGACCAAAAAAGAGTTCGAGATCCTGGCGCTGCTGCTCTCCTCGCGCGGCAAGATATTCTCGCGCGAAGAGATCCTGCGGCAGGTGTGGAGCGACGAGGTAATCGTGCTCGACCGCACCATCGACGTGAACATCACGCGCCTGCGCCGCAAGATCGGCCCCTATGGGGAACACATCGTAACACGCCTGGGCTATGGCTACGGTTTTGAGGAATAGGTTTTCCTACCACAGGCGGCTGTTCCTGCTGCTGCTCGCCTTTTCGTGGGCGCTGGTGGCCTGCTTCGTCACCTTCCAGTACAGCCGCGAAAAGCGTTTCAAGGCCGAGCGGCTCGATGCCCGGCTGCAACTCTTCAACCTGCGCCTGCTCGACGCACTCGGCGAGGGCACCGCACCCGGGGCATTCCTCACCGGACATCCCCTTCCTTACGGCGACCTGCGCGTAACGGTCATCGACGACGACGGGCGCGTCCTGTTCGACAACTCGGCCGACTCGCTGCCCGCAGCCAACCACCTCGGGCGCCCCGAAGTCACCGAAGCGATCGCCCATGGCACCGGTTACACCATCCACCGCCACTCGGAAAGCACCGACCAATACTATTTCTATTCGGCCATGAAGGGCGACGGGATCATCGTCCGCTCGGCCGTCCCCTACTCCGTTTCGCTGCGCGAAGTACTCGCGGCCGACTGGGAATTCCTGTGGTTCATGCTGGGCGTCACGCTGCTGATGAGCATTGCGGCCTACTTCACGACCCGCCGCCTGGGGCACAACATCACACGCCTGAACGAATTTGCCGAGCACGCCGAGCGGGGCGAGCGGATCGACGACAAAGAGACCTTCCCCCACGACGAGCTGGGCGACATCTCGAACCACATCATCCGCCTCTACGCCCGCCTGCAACGCACGACGGCCGACCGCGACCGGGAACATGCCCTGGCGCTGCACGAAGAGCAGGAGAAAATCCGTATCAAGAAACAACTCACCAACAACATCAACCACGAGCTGAAGACCCCCGTGGCCGCGATACAGGGTTATCTGGAAACGCTGCTGGCCAACCCCTGCCTGACGGCGGAGAAACGCACGGCGTTCCTCGAAAAGAGCTGTGCGCAGGTCGAACGGCTGCGGCACCTGCTCTCCGACGTCTCGACCATCACGCGCATGGACGAGGGCAGGGAGCTCATCGGCAAGGAACCCGTGGTGCTGAACGACCTGATCGACGAGGTCAGGGCCGACATGGAGCTGCGCCCCGAGGGGCAGCGGCTGCGCGTGAACTGCGATTTCCAAGGCCCGGTCGAGGTCGAGGGCAACCCCTCGCTGCTGAGTTCCGTCTTCCGCAACCTGGCGGACAACGCCGCGGCCTACTCGGGCGGGCGCGACATCTTCATCCGCCTGCTTTCGGACACGGCAGAGGCATGCACGATACTTTTCGCCGACAACGGCATCGGCGTTGACGAAGAACACCTCCCGCACCTCTTCGAGCGGTTCTACCGTATCGACAAGGGGCGTTCGCGCAAGCTGGGCGGCACGGGACTCGGGCTTTCGATCGTCAAAAACGCCGTCGTGATCCACGGCGGGACGATCACCGTACGCAACGGCGAACGCGGCGGGCTGGAATTCGTTTTCACCCTGCGCAAACATTCATAAGGGCGCAACCGGACTGTAACGTTTTTGTAATATTTGTTTCAGACCTTTACGGCGGAAAAATCCAGAAACAGAACAAACCATGAGTCCCCTATTCACTTGTATCGTAATCATCATGGGCCTGCTGGCCGTGATGGGCATCGTCGTGGGCGTGGCCAACGACGCGGTCAATTTCCTCAACTCGGCCCTGGGGTCGAAAGTCGCCCCGCGGCGCGTCATACTTTGGATCGCGGCCGCAGGCATCCTCGTCGGGACGCTCACGTCGAGCGGCATGATGGAGGTCGCCCGAAGCGGCGTATTCTACCCCGGGCAATTCTCCTTCCAGGAGATCATGATGCTCTTCCTGGGCATGATGCTCGGCAACATCCTGCTGTTAGACCTCTACAACACGCTCGGACTGCCGACGTCGACCACCGTGTCGATGGTCTTCGGGTTGCTGGGCGCCGGGGTCGCGGCAGCGCTGTTCCATATTTGGGGCGACGCCGGGGCTTCCATAGCCGACCTTTCGCAATACATCAACACGGGCAAGGCCATGGCCATCATCGCGGCCATCCTGCTCTCCGTGGCGCTGGCATTCGCCGCCGGGTCGCTGTTCATGTACGTCTCGCGGCTGATCTTCTCGTTCCGCTTCGCACCGGTGTTCCGCCGCTGGGGAGCCGTATGGTGCGGCATCTCGCTGGCGGGCATCCTCTATTTCGCCCTGTTCAAGGGACTGAAAAGCTCGGGGCTGATCCCCACGTCGGTGGCGGACTACGTCGGGGAACACGTGCTGGTAACGCTGCTGGCATTCTGGGCCGCATCGTCGGTGGTGCTGTGGCTGTTCCAGCGCATGCGGCTCAACATCATGCGCATCACGATCCTTTCGGGCACCTTCGCGCTGGCGCTGGCATTCGCGGGGAACGACCTGGTGAACTTCATCGGTGTGCCGCTGGCCAGCTACGACGCATGGCAGATCGCCCGCGAAGCCGGCAGCGAGTCGATCATGATGGGCGAGCTGGCCGAACCGGCACGCGCCAATTTCCTGCTGCTGCTGGCATCGGGGCTGGTGATGGTGCTGACACTGTTCTTCTCGAAGAAATCGCAGCATGTCACCGAGACCGAGCTGTCGCTCGCCTCGCAGCACGAGGGTGAAGAGCGCTTCGGCTCGACGTTCATTTCACGCAGCCTGGTACGTGCCACACTGGTACTCAACACGATGTGGACGGGGCTAATCCCCGTCCGCATGCAGAAGGCCATCGACCGGAGGTTCGAACCGCTGCCCGCAGAGGAGCGTTCGTCGGCGCCGTACGACATGATCCGCGCCATCGTGAACCTCACGGCCGCATCGATCCTGATCGCCATCGGCACTTCGTACCAGCTGCCGCTGTCGACGACCTATGTGGTATTCATGGTGGCCATGGGTTCGTCGCTGGCCGACCGCACCTGGGGACGCGAGAGCGCCGTATACCGCATTACGGGCGTGATGGCCGTCATCTCGGGCTGGTTCATCACGGCGCTCGGCGGATTCCTGATCGCCTTCGGCGTGACACTGCTCCTGCTGTGGGGCGGCTGGATCGCCGTGACGGTGCTCGTCGCACTCTGCGCATGGCTGCTGGTTCGCAGCCACCGCAACGTCGAGCAGATCAAGGCCGCCGAAACCAAAGAATCGCCCGTCGTCAAGGCCGAGACCCCGGACGAGGTGCTCTGCGTCTGCATCGGCGAGGTCTGCACGACGATGGAGCACGTGACGCGCATCTACAACCGTACGCTGGTGGCGGTATTCAAGGAGAACCGCAAGGTACTCAAGGAGATGGTACAGTCGTCGGACAAACTCTTCGAAGAGGCGCGCGACCGCAAGTACGGCATCATGCCTACGCTGCGGCGACTGCAACAGTGCGACATCGACACGGGACATTTCTACGTACAGGTGGTGGATTACCTCTCGGAGGTGACCAAGGCGCTGATCCACATAACACGCCCGGCATACGAGCACATCAACAACCACCACGAGGGGCTCACGAAGGAGCAGATCGTAGACCTGATGCGCGTGAACGACCAGGTGGAAGCGATCTTCGACAAGATCAACGACATGCTGCGCACCAAGGACTTCTCCGACCTGGACATGGTGCTGGAGATGCGCGACAAACTCTTCGACACGATCGTCGAGGCCATCAAGAGCCAGCTGCGCCGCATCAACGGCGACGAGACGGTGAGCACACGCGCCAGCGTCCTCTACCTGACGATCCTCAACGAAACCAAAACGATGATCCTGCAGGCCCGCAACCTGCTCAAGTCGCAGCATTATTTTTTGGAGCACAAAAAATAGCACGGGGCTCCTATACGAAATCCACCCGAACCCTCCTTTTCGAAGGAGGGTTTTTTGAACGCCCCGGCAAACGCAGCCGGAATACGACAGGCCGCCCCGCAAAAGCGGCGCCCGGGAAAAGCGGCCGGCAATCCGCCCCGCCGGAGGATTTTCCCGGACAGGGCGGCATTTGTCGCCGGAACGTAACGGGGCCGTCATTCGCCCGTAACGACGGCCCCGTATCTTTGCAACGTGGGAACCGGAAGAAGGTTTCCAAGTTGGTTTTAGGTTACATAAGTAGGTTAGTGGGAGATGCAGTGACGGGATGTCGCGGCATCTTCGTTTTTTCAGGGATATGGCATGGGAAGCGGAACCGCTGCGGTCATAGGGACAATTCCCCGGTGTCTCCCTGTGGAAAGGGAGGCCAGCGCGCAACCGGACAAGACCGGCGAATTATTTCTCCATGTCGTGCAGGTGGATCTCCAGCGCACGCACCGAAATCTGGATTTCCCAAATCGACACGCCGAGCGACCCGATCAGCAGCAACAGCGCCGCACCGAAGACATAGGCGGAAAGGAGGATCAGGCCGACGTAGAGAAGGAACATCGTCACCACGCACAGGAACAGGCTCGTGACACCCAGGATCTGCATCGTACGCGTGAGGTGCAGGCGGCGGCGCAGGTTGTCGATCTGCGCACGGGTGACTTTCGAGGGGTGTTGCAGGTGTTGTTCCTTGAGCGTGCGAACCAATTGGGCATAAGAAAGAAACCGGTTGGTATAGGCCAGCAGGATCAGCGAAACGGCGGAGAACAGCAGCGCCGGGGTGGTAAGTGTCAGCTCTTCCATAACGGGGATATTTTACTCCCGCAAAACTACGCAATAATCCCGCCCCGTGCAAACCCGCGGGCGGAAGCTCCCTATTGTTAGGTATTTTTTAAGTTTTTTTAAGAAAATACTCCGAAGATTTCGGTATTGTGATAAAAATAACATACCTTTGTGGCTCCCAAATACGACAATTTTAATCTCATTTTGAATAACATTCTATGGAATTGAACAAAACCTTTATCGACGGGCTTTGGAGCAAGGAAATCAACGTCACGAGTTTCGTGCAGACGAACATCACCCCCTACCTGGGCGACGCCACTTTCCTGCAGGGCCCTACCGAACGTACCAAGCACATCTGGAACCTCTGCCTCAAGGCGCTCGAAGAGGAGCGGAACAACAACGGCGTCCGCTCGCTGGACAATGCCACCGTCTCGACCATCACCTCGCACAAGGCGGGTTATATCGACAGGGAACAGGAGTTGATCGTGGGCCTGCAGACCGACGAGCTGCTCAAGCGGGCCATCAAGCCCTTCGGCGGCATCAACGTCGTATCGCGCGCCTGCAAGGAGAACGGCGTGGACGTGGACGAGAAGGTCAGGGATATTTTCACCCACTACCGCAAGACGCATAACGACGGCGTGTTCGACGTCTACACCGAGGAGATTCGCTCGTTCCGTTCGCTGGGCTTCCTGACGGGCCTGCCCGACAACTACGCCCGCGGCCGCATCATCGGCGACTACCGCCGCCTGGCGCTCTACGGCACCGACCGCCTGATCGAAGCCAAGCAGCAGGATTTGCGCAACCTGACCGGCCCGATGACCGACGCCCGCATCCGCCTGCGCGAAGAGGTCGCCGAGCAGATCAAGGCGCTGAAGGAGATCCGCACGATGGGCGAATACTACGGGCTCGACCTGAGCCGCCCGGCGCATTCGGCACAGGAGGCCGTGCAGTGGGTTTACATGGCTTACCTCGCAGCCGTGAAGGAACAGGACGGCGCCGCGATGTCGCTGGGCAACGTGTCGTCGTTCCTCGACATCTTCATCGAATACGACCTGGCGCACGGCAACATCGACGAGGTGTTCGCACAGGAGCTCATCGACCAGTTCGTCATCAAGCTGCGCATGGTACGCCACCTGAGGATGCAATCCTACAACGACATCTTCGCCGGCGACCCCACGTGGGTGACCGAAGCCATCGGCGGACGCTTCAACGACGGCCGCACGAAGGTGACCAAGACCTCGTTCCGTTTCCTGCAGACGCTCTACAACCTCGGCCCGTCGCCCGAGCCCAACCTCACGATCCTGTGGAGCCCCGACCTGCCGCAGGGATTCAAGGATTTCTGCGCCAAGGTTTCGGCCGACACCAGCTCGATCCAGTACGAGAACGACGAGCTGATGCGCGAAGTGCGCCATTCGGACGACTACGGCATCGCCTGCTGCGTATCGTACCAGGACATCGGCCGCCAGATCCAGTTCTTCGGCGCGCGCTGCAACCTGGCCAAGGCGCTGCTGCTGGCCATCAACGGCGGCCGCTGCGAGAACACCGGCACGCTGATGGTCAAGGGCATCCCGGCGCTCTCGGAGGGCCCGCTGCGCTTCGAGGAGGTGATGCGCAACTACAAGATGGTGCTGACCGAAATCGCCCGCGTCTACAACGAGGCGATGAACATCATCCATTACATGCACGACAAGTACTACTACGAGAAGGCACAGATGGCGTTCGTAGACACCGACCCGCGCATCAACCTCGCCTACGGCGTGGCGGGGCTTTCGATCGCCCTCGACTCGCTCTCGGCCATCAAATATGCCAAGGTGACCACCCGCCGCAACGCCGAGGGGCTCAGCGAAGGCTTCGACATCCAGGGCGAATTCCCCTGCTTCGGCAACAACGACGACCGCGTAGACCACCTGGGCGTAGACCTCGTGTACTTCTTCAGCGAGGAGCTCAAGAAACTGCCCGTCTACAAGAACGCCCGCCCGACGCTTTCGCTGCTGACCATCACCTCGAACGTGATGTACGGCAAGAAAACCGGCGCGACGCCCGACGGACGTGCCAAGGGCGTGGCCTTCGCACCGGGTGCCAACCCGATGCACGGACGCGACAAGAGCGGTGCCATCGCCTCGCTCGCCTCGGTGGCCAAACTCCGTTACCGCGACTCGCAGGACGGCATCTCGAATACCTTCTCGATCGTCCCCAAATCGCTGGGCCCGACCGAAGAGGAGCGGATCGAGAACCTGGTGACGATGCTCGACGGTTACTTTACGAAGGGCGCACACCACCTGAACGTCAACGTGCTGAACCGTGCGATGCTCGAAGACGCCATGGAGCATCCCGAGAACTATCCGCAGCTGACGATCCGCGTATCGGGCTATGCCGTGAACTTCACCAAGCTGAGCCGCGAACACCAGTTGGAGGTCATCAGCCGCAGCTTCCACGAGAGGATGTAAATTTTCAGCCGCCACTGCCGCGCCACACCACGCCGGATTTCCGCCGCAGGCGGACACAAGCCCCTCTCAAGGGAGGGGTGCGGAGTGGGGTCGGATTTATAAATTGCGGCCTGCAGGCCGCAGATTACGCCGACCAACCGCGAGCAGGGCGACAATATTCAGATTATGCTTCGAATACATTCCTACGAATCGATGGGAACTTTCGACGGGCCGGGACTCCGGCTCGTCGTTTTCCTGCAAGGCTGCAATTTCCGCTGCCTCTACTGTGCCAACCCCGATACGATCGACGCCTGCGGGGGAAAGCCCACGCCTGCGGAAGAGATCCTGCGCATGGCCACAGACCAGAAACCGTTCTTCGGACGGCGCGGCGGGGTGACCTTCTCGGGCGGCGAGCCGACGTTCCAGGCCACGGCGCTGGTGCCGCTCGTGCGGCAGCTGCACGGGGCGGGCATCCACGTCTGCCTCGACTCGAACGGCGGCGTCTGGAACCCGGCGGTCGAGGAGCTGCTGGGGCTGGTCGACCTGGTGCTGCTCGACGTCAAGCAGGCCGACCCGGAGCGCCACCGCACGCTCACGGGACGCGACAACGCGCAGACGCTGCGCACGGCGGCATGGCTCGAGGAACACGGCAAGCCGTTCTGGCTGCGCTACGTACTGGTGCCGGGTTACAGCGACGCCGAGGCCGACATCCGCGCGCTGGGCGAACGGCTGGGCGGCTACAAACAGGTAGAGCGGGTAGAGATACTGCCCTACCACACGCTCGGCGTTCACAAATACGAAGCAATGGGCAAAGAGTACAGGCTCGCAGGCGTACAGGAGAACACCCCGGAACAGTCGGAACGTGCCGCGGCGCTTTTCCGCGAATATTTCCCGACGGTCGTCGTGAACTGACCGGCAGGCGGCACCGGGCGCGGCGAACCGTGCGTCCCGGCGCAAGGACAGCCGGGAGACAAGGGCTCCGACGCAAGGGCGGGGTAAGAGCCGGGACGAAAGGGCCGGAAGGCAAGGGCCGGGACGTAATGGCTGAAGCGCAAGCGGCGGCAGGCAAGAGCTCTGACGAAAGAGCCGGGAGGCAAAAACCGAATGCCCGAACAAGGACGCAATGGCGGGCGAGACGGTGTATTCCGGCCCGAACAGGACGGCAGGGCATAAAAAACCGCACGTCCCGGCACAAAAAACGGCGCACCGCTGCGAAAAAAATCGTGGCGGCGCGCTTTTTTTCGTATCTTCGCAAAAATCCGATTAACCCCGACAAACAGATGGAGACCCGACTTCCCAACCCGAACGCCCCGGCCCGCGAACGCATCGGCTGGGTAGACCTGTTGCGCGTGACCGCCTGCTTCCTGGTGGTCTTTTCGCACTGCTGCGACCCCTTTGTCGGCCAGTTCGACAACGACCGCGCCGCATTCCTCACCGGAGCCTTTTCGGGCAGTTTCGTGCGCTGCTGCGTGCCGCTGTTCGTCATGATGACGGGCGTGTTGCTGCTCCCGGTGAAAACCGGCCTCGCCGGCTTCTACCGCAAGCGCATCGGACGTATTCTCGCGGCACTCGTTTTTTGGTCGGTCGTGCTGCCGCTGCTTTATTACGTCTACCTCAATTACGTCACCGCAAGCCAGAGCCCGGCGATCGACCCCGAAAATTTCACCTGGGGCGCCACGCTGCACAAACTCTGGACATTCGTATTCAATTTCACGTTCGACACTACGCCGTTGTGGTACCTCTACATGCTCGCAGGGCTGTATTTGATCATGCCCGTGGTCAGCGCATGGCTCGAGAGGGCTTCGCGCAGCGAACTCAAAACGTTGCTCGGCGTATGGGGCGTGACCCTGCTGCTGCCCTACGCCAAGATGTTCGCGCCGATGCTGGGCTACACGGGGAATTTCGGGAACATGGGGCTCTACGGCGTCTGCGACTGGAACGAATTCGGGACGTTCTACTACGTCTCGGGCTTCGCGGGTTACCTCGTGCTGGCATACTACCTGGTGAAATTCCCGCCCGCATGGGACTGGCGCCGGACACTGGCCGTCTGCATCCCGATGTTCATTGCGGGCTACCTGATCACGGCCTTCGGATACGTCGCCCTGCAAAACCACTTCCCGGGCAACTACGCGTACCTTGAGATCGTATGGTATTTCGCGGGCATCAACGTCTTCATGATGACCTACCCGGTCTTCGTGATCGTGCGCAAGCTGGACTTCAAGCCCCGCGCATGGCTCTCGCGGCTGGCGGGCGCGACGTTCGGCATCTACCTCTGCCACTTCATCCTCGTGCAGGCCGGCTATGACCTCGTCGCCCGGATCCCGGCACTGCCGACGCTCCTGCGCATCCTGCTGATCGCATGCCTCGCCTTCGCCGCAAGTTACCTCGTGGTGGCGGCCATGCAGCGTTTCCGCGTGACACGGCGGTTCGTACAATAGCCCGGTTCCGGGCATGCCGTACGGGGCGGGGTGCTACCAGCACTCCGCCTTGTCTTTGAGTGAGGGGATACGGTCGCGGGTATAGACCGGGTTTTTGATGCCGCGGCGCCGCTGGCCCACGTAGTCGACCAGCAACAGGAATGCCTGGCGCCCGAGCAGGATGATCGCCACGAGGTTGATGAGGGTCATGAAGGCCATCGTGATGTCGGCCAGGCTCCAGGCCAGGTCGAGTGTGGCGAGCGCCCCGAACAGCACCATGCCCCCGACCAGCACCCGGTAAAGGGTCAGCACCCAGGGGCGGCGGGTGATAAACCGGACATTGGCCTCGCCGTAGTAGTAATTCCCGATAATGCTGCTGAAGGCGAAAAGGAAGATCGCCACGGCGACGAAGATGCCGCCCGCAGGGCCGATTTCGCCGACCAGCGCCGCCTGCGTAAGCTGTATACCCGACAGCGAAGCATCGGGGACGCCGCCGAAGAGGATGATGAAGGCCGTGCAGGTGCAAATCACGAGCGTGTCGGTAAAGACCCCGAGGGTTTGGATCAGTCCCTGCTTGACCGGGTGCGACACATGGGCCGTTGCGGCTACGTTCGGCGCCGAGCCCATGCCTGCCTCGTTGCTGAACAGGCCGCGCTTGATGCCCTGCATGAGCGCTGCGCCGGCACCGCCGCCCAGCGCCTGCTCCCAACCGAAGGCATTGGCGACGATCAGCTCCACGACCTCGGGCAACCGCCGGAAATTGAAGAGCACGACGCCCAGCGCAAGGACGATATATCCCAGTGCCATGACCGGGACGACCACCCCGCTCACCCGGGCGATACGGTGGATGCCTCCGAAGATGACCAGCAGCGTGAGCAGCGCCAGGCCGGCGCCGACCCAATGGTGGTCGAAGCCGAAAGCACCCTCCCAGGCCGCGCAGATCGTGTTGCTCTGCACCGAGTTGAAGGCGAAACCGAATGTCACGGAGATCAGCACGGCGAAGAGGACGCCCATCCAGCGTTTGCCCAGTCCGCGTTCCATGTAGTAGGCCGGGCCGCCGATATAGGAGTCCCGCCCCTTGCGTTTGTAGAGTTGAGCGAGGGTCGATTCGACGAAGGCACTCGACGCACCCAGCAGGGCGATGACCCACATCCAGAACACGGCGCCCGACCCGCCGACGGCGATCGCCGTGGCGACGCCCGCCAGGTTGCCCGTGCCGACGCGGCTGGCCAGCGACACGGCGAATGCCTGGAACGACGAGACATGCCTCTCGCCCCGGGGGCCGCTGCCGGCCGACTCGCCCAGCACGCGCACCATCTCGCCCAGCATACGAAACTGCACGCCGCGCCTACGCAACGTGAACCAGACGGCGCACCCCAGCAGGAGTGCGACCAGCAGGTATGACCACAGCACGTCGTTGATGCCGTCGATCCATCGATAGAGGATTTCCATGGGAGGCCGTTTCCGGCAAAGGTAGCAAAGACGGTGCTAAAAATGGAAAAGGCCGGACATCCGGCCTTTTCCGCAGTGCGTTATTTCGTCCCGTCGACGCGGATCGTCGTCCCGGTGCGCCTGCTGCGCTCGGCGTCGTAGCAGATACGGTGGCTTTCGATCGAATCCTCGATGGTCGTCAGGAACGGATAGCCCGGATCGCGGAGCGCCCGGATGAAATCCCCGATAAGGTGCAGGTCGGCACCGGCATGGAACGGCTGCCCTACGATATCCGAGAAATCGTAAGTCCGCTCTTCGCCGCCGCGGAACCTGCGCACGCGCAGCGTCCTCTCATCGCCGTCGATCTCGCCGCCCGTCAGGCGGACGTGCGTCTTGCGGAAATCGTCGGCCGTGAACATCTCCATCGAAAGGCTCACGGTCACCTCGCCCTCCATCTCCATCGCAAGCAGCTGGTGATCGACCACGTCGTTGTCGCAGTGGTAGACGCAACGGCCGTAGATCCCGGTGCGAAGCTCCTCGAGGATGGTCTCATCGAGGGTCTTGCCTTCGGGGACATCGAAGTTCGCCACCCAGTCGCGGCGGACATAGTAGAGGTCGCGTGCGGAAAAGGGACAGGCGGACTCTATCGCGCAGTCGAGGCAGCGGCGCCCCGCACCTGCGGGGGCATTCTCCGCACGGAACCAGCGCAGCGAGCCGAAGGACGACAGGCTGCGGCAATGCGCGCCGGTGAGCCACAGCAGGAAGTCGATGTCGTGGCAGCACTTGGCCAGCAGGATCGGATTCGACTCCCGCTCGCGGCGGAAAATCCCGCGCACGTAGCTGTGCGTGGCACGGTCGAGGCCGACGGCAGCGGTATGGTTGACCGAGACGACCTGTCCCAGCTCGCCCGAGGCGACTATCTCGCGGATCTTGGCAAAATAGGGATGGTAGCGCAGCACATGGCAGACGCCGACCATCACGCCCCGTTCGCGGGCGCGGCGGGCGATTTCGCGGCACTCTTCGAGGTGCTGGGCAATCGGCTTTTCGAGCAGGATGTGGTATCCCGCGTCGATGGCCTTGACCGCCGGGTCGAAATGGACGTTCTCGGGGGTCGAGATCAGCACCATGTCGGCTTCGACGCCATCGGCGAAGAAGTCGTCGTAATGCGCATAGCTCCTGCAGGCTGGCAGTCCGAAATCCCGGGCGAAGGCATGGCGGCGCAGGTCGTTCACATCGACGACGGCGACGGGCTGCAGCCGGTCGGGATACCGGCGGGCATATTCGAGGTACTTATTGGCCCGGTTCCCGGCTCCTATCACCACAATCCGCACGGGGCGGGAAACGGTCGGTTCGTTTTTCATCGGAATCCTCCAAAAGGTTTTATCGGGCGGCGCGGCAATTCGCACGGCCGGGGCTCAATCTCCGCCCGCGGCGTACCCGCTGCGGCGCGGCACGCCCGACAGGTTACAAGTTTCGGGATCGGGTGCGGAGAGTTCCCGCGCCGTCCCCCGGGGGTCGCCCGTCCGGAAAGAGATCCGGACGGGCGACCCCGGCGGTTGTTATTTGCGGCCTGCGCCCAGATCCAACACACGCAGGTTGCGGAACTGGATGCCGGCACCATGGCCCAGCAGGCCGATATGGCCCGACTTGTTGAAAAGCCCCGGGTGGTTGCGGTGGTCGGCCGTATAGGAATTGACCTTCGAACCGTCCTCGGAAACATTATGCCCCTGGCAGGCTTCGCGGATATTGCCGTCGAGGATCACCCGGCCGTTGACCGTGACCGTAATGCGGTCGCCCACGGCACGTATCTCCTCGGTATTCCACTCACCCAGCTCGCCGAACTTCACGCGCTCGGCCGGGATGACGCCGTAAACCGAACCGTGCTGCTGGTAATCGCTGATGCCCTTGTAGATCGGCGCATCGTGGTCGAGAATCTGTATCTCCATCCCGTGGAACGCGGCATCGACGCCCATCGGCGTACGAATACCGATGCCGTTGTTGACGCCCTCGGTGAGGAACCGGAACTCGAAGCGCAGGATGAAATCGCCGTATTCCCCGACGGTGTAGAGGTTCCCCGAACCGCCGTAGGTGGCCGTCACGTCGATCGTACCGTCCAGCGGCACATAATTGGTCGTATTGCCCGTCCACTTGTGGAGCGAACGCCCGTCGAAGAGCACCTCGTAGCCCGCGGCAGCCTCGTCGGCCGGGAGGGAGAAGACGGGTGTCGACGGCAATTCGTTGATCCAGAGGTTTCGGAAGGCGACGGGAGCACCCTGTCCGGCCAGTTCGATACGGCCTTGTGCATAAACCGGCTCGCCGGGTGCGCAGAGGTTCGTCATCACGGCATTTTCGGCAACTTTCACGCCGTTCTCCACCAGCGTGATACGATCGTCTACGACCTTAACATAGAGCGTATTCCACGTCCCTGGAGCGTTGTCGGCAACGGTTCGGGCGGCCTTGCCGTCCGCAAGCCCCGTCCCGGCGGCACCGCCCAGGCGGATCAGCGGCATCGAGCGCACGGCCATGCCGGCCTCGCCCTCGGAACGCCATTCGATCCAGAGTTCGAAATTCTCGTATTCCTTTTCAGTCCCGATCGTCGCGGGAGCCTTGGCGGCAAATTCGAGCAGGCCGTTCGCAGCGCCCCAATTGGCAGCCACCGCCTCGTCGGCGGCTTTGCGGAGCTTCGCCGCCTGACGGGCAGGCAGCGTCTTCGCCTCGGCAGGATTCACGGCCACGGCCGTCCATCCCGCGAGCCCGTCGGCCGGCAGCACGGCGAATCCGTCCGCCGGGATCTTACCGAGCAGTCCCGTGATTTCATCCACGGCATACCCGGCGTCGGCGTCGGATTTGGCGAGTTCCTTATAGACCTCGTGCGCCCGCTCCAAAGCCTTGCGGACAGCTTCGCCGCCGGGCATCGGGTTGCACTTGGCAACGATGGTCTTCACGGCCGCGGCGGCCGGGGCGGCGGTCTGCGCATCGTCGAGGTATTCGGCGGCCAGCATCAGTGCCGGGAGGGCGTATACGCCCGAAAGGTAGCCGAGCAATTTGGCCTGCACGGCGGCCGAAGGCCTGAGTGCGAGAGCCTGTCTGTAAAGCTGGTAGCGGCGGATCGGGGTCACGGCGGACTGCGAAGCCAGGTCGGCATAGCGCATGAGGGCGCGGTCGGTGAGCGTCGGATGCTCGGCAGCGATTCCGTAAAGGATATCGGTCATGGCAGGATTTTCGACCGTCAGCAGGGCGGCGAAAGCCGCGTCGCGGGTCCCGGAGCGGAACCCGTCGAGCAGGCTGGCGACAGCCTCCTGCGTGCCGCTCTGCGCCAGCACGGGATAGTAACGCGCAGGGGTTTTCGAGGCCTTCATATAACCTGCGACGGCGCCGTACCGCCTGTCGACGGGGAGCTGCCCCGAGGTGCGGATCAGCGCCGACTGGATCGCGGCCGTATGGGCCTCATCGGAAGCGTCGAGCAATTCGGAAAGCCGATCCATGTGCTGCGGCTGGGCGACGAAGGGAAGCGCCCCGTACGCGGCGGCACGAACCTCCGCGTCGGAGGAGCCGAGCAGTGCGAACACCCGGTCTGCGGCCGCGGACATGCGGCGCGCAGCGGCCAGCTTGAGCGCAGGAACGAGTGCCGCGGCATCATCCTTCGCAAGCAGCCGCCCCACTTCGGGGTTGATCTGTCCGTTGAATGCCAGGAGGGCTTTCATCGCGGCACCGGCATGCGGGCCTTCGAGCGCCCCGGCCAAAGCCTGAAGCGCCTTCCCGCCGCCGATACGGCCCGAGGCGGCAATTGCGGCCTCGGCCACGCGGTCGTCGGGCGACGCTACGGCGGCCGTAATCACATCGGCCTGCGACACGGCGCCGCACTCCCCGAGCCATCCGATAACGGCGGCCTGCGCGGCGGCATCGTAGCGCGGCATGCCGGCTGCAACCTGTGCGAAAAGTTTGTCGTCGCCTTTGCCGAGCGATTGCAGGGCGGCATAACGGTATTCGGCAGACCCCTCCTCGACGGCCTTCAGCACGTAAGGCATCGCCTTCCCGGCACCGAGGGCATCGACCAGGATCGCGAGCGCACCGCCGCGGATGTACTGGAGGTCGCATTTGAGCAATCCCCTGGCGGCCTTTACGGCCCGGGCGTCGCCTGCGGCGGCAAGCCTTGCGAGCAGGCGCAGGTAAGCGTCCGCAGCGCCGGCATCGTTCCATGCGCAGCCGGTCTTGGCAGCGGCAGCGGCCAGCGGCTTGACCGAGGCCTGCGAACCGCAGGCGGCCAATGCGTTATAGATCTGCTCCGCAGTCTGCGCATCGGCACCTTCGAGCCATGTCAGGAGAAACGGTTCGGCAGCGGCAAGCCGCTTTTCAGCGAAAGCGTAGGCGAGCGCCTGTTTGCGGGCGGCGGTAAGGTCGTCCTTGCCGGCCTCGGCGAGCAGCAGTGCTTCCGTACCCGGGGTCGAGACCAGCGCCCGGAGGGCATAGTCGGCCAGGTAGGGGTCGTCCAGATAACGGGCCATGGCGGCGGCATCGGCGGCCGTCGAACAGAATTGCAGCTGCGAGAAAAGGAAAGCCCGGTTGGCGTCGTCGCCGCAACGGTCGATAGCTGCCAGCAGGCCCTTGCGGACATCGTCACGCAGCGCTTCGTGCGCCGGGTCGGTCACATAGGCCACCACGCCGTTAAGGGCGTATTCGAACGTGGCGTTCTTGCCCTTGTCGGCAGGGACGAGCATGGCGGCGATCATCTCGACACCCTTGCTTCCGGTGGCGGCCAGTTCGCCCATCACCTGGTTGAAAACCTTGGCATCGGCTGCGGGAAGCTGTGCGAGTCCGTCGGCGACGATGGTTTCCGTCGTGCGCTGGCGGGCATCCGGTTGCTGGGCGGCGGCTCCTGCGGGCAGCAGGGCGGCCAATGCTCCCAGCATAAAAAGTCGTATGATTATCTTTTTCATGGTAACTGGTGCTTAAATATGCCACGGGCCGCGCATCGGCTGGTCGATCAGTCGGTTGGCGGCATCGTCGCCGATGAAGAGTTGTTTGTCGGGGTCGAAATGCAACGTGCGGTTCAAACGCAGGGCGCAGGCACCCAGATTCACGAGCGTCGAGCTGCGGTGACCGATCTGTTCGTCGAGCGCAAACCTGCTCCGCGTGTGGACGCACTCCAGGAAGTCGGTGTTCTGCGGCGCAGGGTCGGGCATTTCGGCCAGTTTCTCCATGATGTCGGGGATCGTGCAGCGGAACCCTTTGTAGACCTTGCCCAGCGGGCCTTCGATATAAGGCGTGTCGCCGCCGCTTTCGAAGCCTTCGCCTTCGAGGACGATCTGGCAGCCGTCATCGTAGGTATAGACGATCTTACGCCAGATACCCACGGCGTCGGGGTGCTGCTCGGGGGCGTCGACCTCGACCTTCACGGGCGAAGTTTCGTCCTTGCCCAGCAGGTACTGCACGGGATCCATGTAGTGTTGCCCCATGTCCGTCAGGCCGCCGCCGTCGTAGTCCCAGTAACCGCGGAAAGTCTGGTGCACACGGTGTTCGTTGTAAGGCTTGTAGGGGGCCGGGCCGAGCCACATGTCGTAGTCGAGATTCGACGGAACCCTCTGCGGGACGAGGTTCTCCTTGCCCACCCAGAAGAATTTCCAGGTGAAGCCCGTGGTGCCCGAGATGGTCACCTTGAGCGGCCATCCCAGCAGGCCGCTGTCGATCAGCTTCTTGAGCGGCTCGACGGTGGTGCCCAGGCCATAGAAGGTATCCGTGAAACGGAACCACGTATTGAGGCGGAAGATGCGGTTGTTGCGCTTGACGGCCTCCACGACGCGCTTGCCCTCGCCGATGGTACGGGTCATCGGTTTCTCGCACCAGATGTCCTTGCCGGCCTTGGCGGCCTCAACGGCCATGATGCCGTGCCAGTGCGGGGGCGTGGCGATATGGACGATGTCGACATTGGGGTCGGCGATCAGGCGGCGGAAATCGCGATAGGACTGCAACGTCTCGTTGAAACGCTTTTTGCCCAGGTCGAGCGCGCTTTGGAGATGCTTGCTGTCGACGTCGCAGACCGCCACCAGACGGCACTCCTTGGTGCTGGTGAAATGGTAGCTGCTCTTGCCGATGCCGCCGACGCCGATGATGCCTTTGGTGAGCTGGTCGCTCGGCGCCACGTGTTTCGGGCCGCCGAGCACATGGCGCGGGACGACCGTCAGCAGTGCCATGCCGCTCAGTGTTTTCAGAAAATTCCTGCGGGTACTCATATCGTGTTCAGGTTAGTGGTAATTATAAGGTTGTCAGACGGAAATTGCGCCAGAGCACCTTGATCCCGCCGCCGTCGTGGATCTGCAGGGCGATGCGCCCCTGTGCGGCGCCGATCCTGGCATCGGTGATGTCGACCATCTCTTCGCCGTTGAGCCACGTCTGCACGCGGTCGCCCTGGACTTTCAGGCGCAGCGTATTCCACTCGCCCTCCCGCAGGATGTTCTCCTTCTGGTCGGGAATCTGAACCAGCCAGCCGCGGCCGTAGGACTCGTAGATACCGGCCGTGTCGAAGCCCTTGGGAGCCACTTCGCACTGCCAGCCGTGGACTTTCACGGGAGGCTCGACAAACGAGCGGAAAAAGACGCCCGAGTTACCGTTGGCCAGTTGCTTGAATTCGAGCGTCAGGTCGAAATCGTTATAATATTCGCGCGTGGCGAGGTAGCCGTACTCCTTGTCGGGGCCGCTCTCGCAAACCATGTTGCCGTCCTTGTCGACATACCACTTCTCCGTGCCGTAGGCCTCCCAGCCCGTCAGGTCTTTGCCGTTGAACAGCTCGACCTCGCGGCCGGCCTTGCGGGGCAGCTCCTTGATCTTCAGGTTGCGGAACGAAGCGGGCGAACCGTGATCCTGCAGGCAGATCACACCGCGGCGCGCAAGGCCGTATTCGGGTGCGGTCTCCCATTTGCCGCTGTGCTTGCGGGCGAACCAGTCGTCCGTCCAGGCTTCGAATTCGAGGATCTTGTGGCCGTTGAGCCAGTGCTCGACATGGCCGTTGTCGAAGACGATGCGCGACGAGTTCCACTCGCCCTGCGGGTTGACGAACAGCGAATCGGGATCGGGCAAGTGCATGGCGTAGTCCACGCCCAGTTTCTGCCACTCTTCGAGTTTGTTGGGGGCATTGACCTCTTCCCAGCCCTCGTTGTCGATCAGCTGGTATTCGGGGCCTGTTACGTAGGGTACCTTGAAGTAGGGGTCTTCGACGACGTGGTAGATCATACCGCTGTTCCCTCCGTGGGAGAGTTTCCAGTCCCAGTCGAGGATGAAGTTTTCGTACTGTTTCTTCGTAACGATGTAGCCAGCCAGGTCGCTGCCGTCGCCCTTGGCCTGGATGCAGCCGTCGACGACATGCCACGGCATGGTCAGCTCTTCGCCGTTGTAGTCCTTCCACTGGTCGAGCGTCTTGCCGTCGAACAACAGTTGCCAGCCGTCGGCAACCTCCTCTTTGGTCAGCACATTCTGCTGCGGCGCGCATGCAACGGCAGCGAACAGCACGAGTCCCAGCCCGCACGCCTGCGCGAGCTTTCTGCGAAAATAAGTTTTAGTTAGCATAATTATGATTGGTTAAATGGTTCCGTCGCCGGGATTAGGACAAAAATACCTATTATTTATGATTATTCCAGTGCACGTATAGAACTATATAGAGGTTTTTCGATCTATATAGCACTACAAATCATAGTGTTAGAAACCGAATCCACACCCCGGATTATATAGACTTCCCGAACGGTCAGAGACCGATCCGCGACACCTGCTGCTCGAAATTGTCCCGATCCAGCGCCGCATTGCGGAGTTTGGTGCGGTAGGTATAGACCGTCGCCGAGGCACAGTTGAGCAGCGAAGCGATGTGTCCGCTGTCGGTAATCCCGAGCCGGATGGCCGCCAGAATCCGCAGCTCGGTGGTCAGCGATGCGTCGGCGCGGGGCGCAAAATGCGACTCGGGCTGCAGGAGGGCATTGACCTGTTCGATGAACTGCGGGAAGATGTCGAGGAACGAGGAATCGAACGACTGGTAGAACTTCGCATATTCGCCGCTGACGGCCTGCGAGGTGTTCAGCCAGCGCACCAGTTCGTCAACGCCCTTGTTGCGGGCGACGCGGCAGACCTCGCGGCGGAAAGTGTCGATCTGCTTGATGTAATGGACGGAAAGGTCGATATAGTGGCAGACGTAACGGTCTTTGATCCGGTTGGAGTCGACCAGCGCGCCGTTGATCTCGCGGATATGGTCGTTCTTGGCCTGCATCTCGTCGTTCTTCGCCTGTAACTGGGCGCTCATGTCGATCAGCTGCCGGTGGTTGCCGCGCAGGCGGCGGTGCTGCCACAGCACGCACCAGAGGATACCGATGAGGACGACCAGGAAGACACCGGCCAACCAGATCGTCGTGGTCATCATGGCCTGCCTTTGGGCGATGTTCGAGGAGATGGCCTCGCTGATCTTGACGGCCGCGGAAGAGGAGACCGGTATGCGCACCATCGACCGGCAGTGCATGGCGTCATCGGACGCGCTGCCCATATAGGCTGCCGCACGGTCGTAATCCTTGCGGTCGAACAGTAGCAGCGCAAGGTCGTACAGCGAGGCATAGGAACGGGTACCGGCACGCAGGTCGGCGACGGACGATTCGGCCAGGTAATAAAGCCGCAGGTCGTCGTCGCCCCACGCCCGCGCGATGCCTGCGAGGCCGTAATAGAGAAGCGCCAGCTCCTGGTAGTCGGGATTCCTGGCCGTATAGGGCTCGAGCAACTGTACGGCCTCGGCGAAGCGGCCGCTGTCGCGCAGAGCGGCGGCGGCGATCCGCGCCTGCGTCCACTCCGACTGCCCGGGCACGGACATGTGCCTGACACGCATCACCGTATCGCGCCATGCCGATCGCGAAGCCCCGTCCTCGGCTTCGGCCGCACGCCGGGCAGCGATCGAGGAGTAGCGCGAATGCCATGCGGCATACTCCGAAGGGGACATGCCGGCAGTATCTATCCTGCGGAAAAGTTCTTCGGCAAGCCCCAGCTGCCCGCGGCCCAGCCAGACGTCGATGTCGGCAAGCAGGGCGATGCGGCGGATATCCCCCGACCCGGCAGAGGCTGCCAGCCGGTAAAGGCGGTCGACGTAATAAGCCGCCGAATCGAGCTGGTAGGTCACGTAATTCTGCGACACGGCGAACAGGCGCCACGCCCGGTCGCCGGCGTTGCGGGCACGCGCCACCTCCCGGCGCAGGCTGTCGTTCTGCGCCTGCCGCCACTGCTGGTAACGATCCTTGCGGGAAAGTTCCGCATCCAGCCGTTCCAGCGCCGCTTCGGTCTGGAGCGAGTATTTCGGGTGCCGCGTACATCCTGCGAGGAAAATGCACGCCAGAAGCACCCATAGGAAGCCGGATCGGGCGGGAAGGGTTCGCAGCATCATGGTTTCGGGTTTTGTGTCAGACAAAAATAAAACAAAAGCCGTTCAATACAAACTTTCCGGGCATAATTCGTCCGTCCCGCCATGGGTAAGCGCCCCGGCACGACAGGCCCGATGCCACGAAAATTACGGCCAAATGCCTCGCCCCATGCAGAAAAACACCGCACAAGCGGAAAAATATCGAGCAAAACCGTTAACTTCGCAGCAAACGCAAACGACCATGAATACCGAAGCAAACCGAAAGACAGAGTGGGTCGTCGGAATCGGCGAAGCACTCTGGGACATACTGCCCGAAGGGCGGAAGATCGGCGGCGCCCCCGCGAACTTCGCCTACCACATGTCGCAGTTCGGGCTGCGCAGCTACGCGGTCAGCGCCGTCGGCGACGACGAGGCGGGACGCGAACTCCGCAACCAGCTCCGCGAAAAAAGGGTGGGACATATGCTGGAAACGGTGCCGTTCCCGACCGGGACGGTCGAAGTCACGCTCGACGGGGCGGGCATCCCCAGCTACGAGATCCGGCAGGGCGTAGCCTGGGACAACATCCCGTTCACCCCGCAGATCGAGGAGCTCGCCCGGCACACCCGTGCAGCCTGCTTCGGGTCGCTGGCACAGCGCAGCCCCGTATCGCACCGCACGATCGGGCGTTTCCTGGAAACGATGCCCGACGGCGAGGGACAATACAAGGTCTTCGACATCAACCTGCGGCAGCACTTCTACACGCAGCAGGTGGTCGAAGAGTCGCTGCGAAAGTGCAACATCCTGAAAATAAACGACGAGGAGCTGGCCGTGGTCGGCGGCATGTTCGGCATGGAGGGGATGCAGCCCGGGGAGCAGTGCCGCACGCTGCTCGACAGGTACGGGTTGCGGATCGTAATCCTCACCTGCGGTGCCGCCGGGAGTTCGGTATTCGCCCCCGACACCCGGTCATACCTCCCCACGCCGCGGGTCGAAGTGGCCGACACGGTCGGCGCAGGGGACTCGTTCACGGCATCGTTCCTGGCCGCCCTGCTCTCGGGGCTCGGCATCGGGGAAGCACACAGGCTGGCCGTGGATGTCGCGGCCCACGTCTGCTCGCAGCACGGCGCCATGCCCCGTCTGCCGGAACGGTTTACCGCTCGGCTGCGCAATGACGGCCCCGCCATACGATAGGGACGCACGGAAGGGGCATCCCGCCCCGGGCCGCCGCTCCCCTATCCGGCATAACTGTGCATGCCGCCCAACAGGAAATTGACCCCGAAATAGGTGACCAGCACCGAGAGGAACGCCGCGATGCAGAACCAATGGAAGAACAACGGCCGGCGAAACCACGGCAGGGAACCGGCATGCAGGGGCAGCGCATAAACCAGCAGCGTGACGAGCGCCCATACCTCCTTGGGATCCCAGCCCCAGTAGCGTCCCCACGACACATTGGCCCAGACGGCGCCGACGAAGATACCGGCGGCGAGGCAGAAGACGGCCGGATAGAGCATCAGCCGGCTGACGGCCTGCAGCTGCACGGCCGCCCCGCGGGCGCGGCGGTGCAGGACGACCCCTGCCACGCCGCCGAACATGACGAACGCCAGCAACGCATAGGCCACCATGACCAGCATCACATGGATGCAGAGCAGCGGCGAGTCGAGAACCGGCATCAGCTGCGTGATCTGAGGGTTCGACTCCCCCATCATCGAAACCATCAGCGACAGCCCGGCGATCAGGTAACCGAAAGGCAGCAGGAACAGGAAGCGGCGGGCGAAGAGCAGCGTGAGCAGCAGCGTACACCATGCCATGAAGCGCATCGTTTCATAGCCGTTCGAAACAGGCCAGTGGCCGCTGACATAGCCCCGCAGCGCCAGCATCAGCGTAAGATACAGTCCTCCGGCGGCAACGCCCGCAAGGAGCCAGCCCCGGGTTTTCGCCCCGAAAGCCCGCCCGCGCACCATCCGGCGGCAGGCATCGAGGAATCCTCCGATCCCGATCAGGATGAATGCCGCGGCGAGCGGCAGCGACCAATCGAGCCGGTTATAGAGTTTTTCGGCACGGAAACGCAGCCCGGAAGGCATATGCGCCCCGCCCTCCTTCTGCTGGTAGTTGCGGATCTTGCGCAACACCCCTGCGACCCCCGCCCAATCCCGTTTTACGACCAGTTCGCTGACGTAGTTCATGGCCCGGCCGATAAAGAGCGCCTGCCCGTGAGGCAGCTCCCGCGGCAGGTCGTCGACCTGCGACGCCCAGCGCAGCAGGCTGTCCGAAGGGTCGGTATAGGGAAAAATCCGCAGCATACTGCCCGTGCAGACCATCCCGATGATGTTGAATTTCTCATCGGCCTCGCCCGCCGGACGCCCGGCAGCCCCTTCGAGCCGGTATTCGTTGACCCGGTTGCGGAAATCCGACAGCCGCGCATAACGCCCGCCGACCTCCAGCAGGCGGCGTGCCCCGGCACTCCTGATGCGGATCATCGGTTCGCGTTTCCAGTCGTCGTAATAGAACAGCCAGCCGGAAAGCACCTGCTCGGGCGTAAGTCCCCGGTAGCGGCTCTTCCCGCAGAGTTTCACCGTAAAATCCTTAGCCAGGGTCTGCAACGGACAGATACGGTCGTTGTAGTAGACATACAGGTCGCCCAATTCCGCGGCGACCTCGCGCGGAAGCGTTTGCGGCAAGGTGTCAGCCGCCCGGACACCCTGTACGGCGGCCGTACAGAGGACAAGGCACAGCGCCGCCTTGCGGAGCGCGGGGCTGCGCAGCAACCGCCTGAAACCCCCGCGCCTGTCGCACAGGAACGCCAGCATGGAAACGAGCAGCAGCCCGTACCCGGCATAGGTGATGCCGATGCCCCACGGATCATACGAAACGGAGAGGGTCGTACCCCGTCCGTCCTCGTCATAGGCGGACTGGTAAAACCGGTAATTCCGGAAAACCAGGATGCGGTTCATGCCGACTTCACCGTGCAGCGACCCGTCGTCGGCCGTCAGGGTGAGAAGGCTGACGAAATCCATCGGCGCACGGGTGCCGGCATAATACTCGATGCGGAAATCGTCCAGCCGGGCCCGGAAGGGCAGTATTTGCTCCGAACCGTCACGGCCGGCGAATGCGGTCGCCCCGGGATCGCCCGTGCGCAGGTGCAACGTCCCCTGCCGGCCGAAGAGCCATGTCACGGAAGCCCCCGCGAGGATGACCGCGAAAGAGAGGTGCAGCAACAGGACGGCGGGCCTGCGCCACAATTTCCGGCGGAACAGGCAGGCCAGCGCCGCGAGGGTGAGGGCACCCCAAAGCGCGGCGAACCAGCCCGCACCGTAGATATGCGCAGCGGCGAAATCCGTACCGTATATCTTTTCAAGTACCGTGGCCGTAACGAGCACCGCCATCACGGCTCCGAGCAGCCCGAAGGCAAGGCGTTTCAACAGTTTCATCCGTTCGTTCGTGTGTGAATGCATCGTCCGGACACGGCAAAGGCCGATGCACGGGGCACCGGCGCTTCGCACATATCCGGGAAGGGTTAGATGGATTCGATGAATTCGACCACCGCGTCGCGGTCGTCCTTGCTCAGCGTGCGGAACTTCTCGACCGACCAGCGGGCGTCGCTCTGCGCCGCGCCATGCCACATGATAGCCTCGATGACCGTCCGCGCACGGCAATCGTGCAGGCGGTCGCTGGCGCCCGTGCACTTCTCGCTCAGGCCGCGGCCCCAGAGCGGCGTCGTACGGCACCAGCCCGTGCGGATGTCGTTCACCATGAAGAGCCGGTGCTGCACCATGTCGGAGTAGGGCCAGATCTTCTGGTTAGGATAACGCGGCAGGCGGCTGTCGCCGTCGGCAAAGAAACCGTTGGGGTCGGTAAAGACATCGTCGCCCGTCGTCCAGGTCGGACGGTGGCAGGTGGCACAGCCGATCTCGGTGAAGAGCGCCTTGCCGCGTTTGACGTCCGCATCGTCGAGGTTACGCGCCGCCGGTACGGCCAGACCGCGGTGCCAGACCATGAAGTCGACATAGTCCTCATCGCTCATCTCGACAGGCAGTTCCTTGTTCATCAGATAGTCGTAAATATCCTGCGCGACGTCGCCCGTCTTGTTCCACGCCGGGAAAAGCGTGTAGAAATCCCGCTGCACATCGGCGTCCTTCGACGCTACTTCGGCATAAGCAGCGGTCATGTAGTGGTAACGGCGGTCGGAGCGGGTCACGTTGGTGATGTTCCAGATGGCATTGGCACCCGCCGCATCCTGCAACGGGCCGCGGCTCAGGGCATAGGTATAGCGCAGCGGATGGGTGGTCGTCCCGTAGGTCTTGACCCACTCGCCGTTCTTGAAGATCGCGGGATTGAGCGGCACGCCGTTCTGCTCCTGGCGAACGTACTCGGCTTTCAGGTCGCTGTCCGAAATGGCATCCAGCAAACCCGTACCGTAGATGCCGATGGTCGATTCGAGGCGCACGCGCACCTTGGCATAGGGCACCTCGCCCTTGGCGCCGATCAGCGGTACGTAATAGGCGTTCTCGGGGATCGTCACTTCGGGATAGATCAGGCTGTAAGACTCGCCGTCGGGAAACTTATTGCCCCACTCGTCGGTATACTCCTGCCAGCCGATCATGATCTTCGATTCGTCGATCGGGGCTTTGAACGGCGCCACGGCCCGCGTTTGCGGCATACCGGTGAGCGATGTCAGGTAATTGTCGTCCTCGTCGGTGATGACCAGCAGGTAGCCGTTGCCGATCTGGTTGGTGTTGAACGCGCCTTCGATACGCTTGCCGTGGCCGTAGCCCGGGTGGCAGTGCAGGCACGAGGTGCGGATATAGAGCGGCCCGAGGCCGTAGCGCACACCCGACGAGTTGGCCGTGAAGGGTTTTTCGAACAGTGCCTCGCCGTTCAGGAAACGCTGCGTCATCACGGCGTCGTCATCGACGACCGGCGTAGGCTGCTCGTAGGCCACCGACGTGGTGTTGAAAGCCGTGCCGAGCTTGCCGCCGGCGTAATACTCCTCGGGAACGGGGTCGGGATTCGGATCGGGGGCGGGATCCGTCCCCTTGTCATCAGCGCACGCGGCAGCCATCAGGGCTGCCGACATGCACAGGCTGTAAATTAAGTGCTTTTTCATTGCTGAAAATGGTTATTTTTCGACCGACAGTGCCGTCAGCGCCTTCGTAAGCGCGTTCACAAGGTCGTTATTGCAATAGGTGGCGGCATCCTTCCATGCCTGTGCCGTACGGTTGTCGACGAACGGGGCCGGGCAGGCCTGGATCTTTTCGATCGCCGTGGAAATCGCATTGCGAACCTCCGTATCGAGGACGGGGTCGACCACCTCGATCCAGTCGCTCACCGAAGCGTCGCCGGAGGTCATGCCCTGGTAGGTGTTCCGGATGCTGATGATGTTGTCGATGAAATCGGTCTTCGAATTCTGGCTGTAAGGCGACTCGATGTAATTGATATCCTCGGAGCTGGTTCCGTTGGCCGGACGGCCGATCTTCTGCGAGCCGACCTCCGTAGCGATGTCGATGCAGCCCTGGATGATCTCCTCGGCGGCATCCTTATAGTTGCGGTACTTGCTGCCGCCCTTCCCCGAATTGCGCATCGAAGCGCCGTAGTCGAAGGTCGGCTCCAGTTCGGCATCGCCCAGGATCGTCTGCTTCTCTTCGGTGACATTGTCCAGCCCCGCCCACGAAGCTTCGAGGCGTACGCACATGTTGCACAGATCGTTGGCCACACCGACCAGGTATACCAGCTGAGGACGGGTGTATTTGCCGAGGGCGCGGGGGCCCGCATTCTCGAAAAGCATGTATTCCAACGCATGGAACCCGAGCAGGCCGTAACCCAGATTGGCGCTGACATAATCGGGATTCCTCTCGATCTCGGCCATCATACTGTTGTTGTTCAGCAGGTTCTGAAGCGCCGTGCCGTCCAGCGGCCAGGAGTCGATATGCGGGTCGATGTCGTAATCGGCCGCAGCGCCGTAAAGGTAGGCCTCGCTGAGCTCCCAGTGCTTGCGCGTGGTGATCCAGTCGTTGCAGGCGGCCTGCACCAGCGGGGTCGTAAGGGTTCCCGCGTCGAAAGCCTCCAGCATGGCCTCGCAATCCTCCTGCAAGGCGATGCTCCCGTCGGCCAGGGCCTTATAGGTCGGAATCACGTTATTGTCGACGAAATCTACGGCAGCATCCTTGAGCGCCTCTTCACGCTCGTCGGCAAACGTGTAATCGCCGTCGCTGTCGCTGCACGATGCGGCCCCGAGCGCCAGGACGAATGCCGCGGCTGCATAAACGGAATTTTTGAACAGATTTTTCATATTCTCATTATGATTTGGTTAACGTCTGAAAAAGCCGGAATAGGCGATCCCCAGCGAAAGGGAGGGCTCGTTGTTGAAACGCCCCGTGCGGGTCTCCCCGGTGGCGGAGTCGGTGTAGTCGTACGACCGGAGCAGGCCGATGCCGTACTCGGCCTTGATGACAATGTTCTTGATCGGGTAATAGTTGAACCCGACGGCTACCCGCTGGCGGCCGCACCAGTCCTGGCGGATCACCGACTTGGCGGTATCGAACATCGAATCGTAGAACTCATAGCGGCCGAAGACGTAGAAGCGGTGTCCCCTCTCCTTGAGCTTGCGTATCTGCGAGAAGATGTCGTAACCGGCTTCCACCCCCGTGGCGATGGCGTCCGAACCCACATATTGCTTGGGCGAGGGCGATGCGTTGGGCATATCGCGGTTGAACTGGGAAATCTTGTCCGAATTGGTCAGGTGCCCGTAGTCGAAGTTACCGCGAACGATCCAGTTATGGGCATCGTAGAGGAAATCGAAGGCGCCGATCATCACCGTACCCTTCACGTCCTTGTATCTGTCCGCGCCGGTACGGTTGGCACTCAGGGTATTGCTGAAACTGTTGCCCGCATAGCCGCTCAGGCTCAGGCGCAAGCCCGGGACGGAGTAGTTGTCGATGCGGAACGCCCCGGCATAGGCATTGGCGATCTTGAATTCGTAGGGGCTTCCGGCACCGCCGCTGACCCAACCGTTGTCGCCGAACCGGTCGGAATCCAGTCCCGGCAGGAACATCACCTCGTAACGCCAGTCACCGGCACGTCCCCAGAGGCTGATGCCCGTTTCGTGCCATGTGCAGGGCAGGATCGTATTCTCGCCCTCGGGACGGTAGACCCCGAAGAACTCGGTGGGCATGTGGTGCTGGTTAGTCCCGCCGACGGGCACGATCATATGCCCCAGCCGCAGGTTGAAGGCCGGGCTGAAGCTTTTCTGGAGCCAGAACTGTTCGAGGGCGACTTCGCCGCCGCGTTCGATCTCCGACTCATACTCGCCGCCCTCCTCGAATTCGGTTTCGAAGGCGCTCTCCGTGCCGCCGTGCTCGAATTCGATCTCGGTGCCCATCGACCAGCCGCGCCCGAAATCGTAGCCCAGGTAGATGACCACGTGCGGGAGGTCGAAGCGGCCGTGGCTTTTGTCATTCTTGTACTTGTCAGGGCTGATATAACGCAGGTAGTTGTCGCTGAAGAAATTGCGCGTCATGACGGCCTCGCCGTACCCGCCTACGGTCAGCCGTGAGGGTTTGTCGGCCTCTTTGCTGACGGCGGTCTTCACTTCGGAAGAGAGCTCGGCCCGGATCTCCGACAGGAGTTCGGCTTTCAGCTGTGCCTTCAGCTCGGCATTGGCAGCCGAATCGGCCGCGGCCGCAGGTTCAGGGGCGTTCACGGCTTCCTGCGCATGCAGGGTAACACCCGCCAGTAATAAAATAGAGGTAAACAGTAAAATTCCAAGACGCATAGGCTCTCCGTTTATTTTGTTTGCGGTGGCAAAGTTAAGGTGCCCGCCGAGCCCGGGCAATTCCCTGTTTTAGGTAATTTTCGGGACAGAATAATAACATGTAGGTATTGCTCCCGACGGTAGGGGAATGCGGCGGGTGCCGGTCGTTTCGCCGGCGTTTTTTGCCGTTTCGCCGGAAACGGGCATACACGAACCCGCAACCGGCCCCGTTTTTACCACGAACGGGTGCAATTATACCTTCCGGCAGCGGAGGCATAGCGGGTTTTTTCGTATCTTTGCATATCCCTCATTAAAGACAACCTCTCCGGTATGAAAAAAAAGAAATGGATCATCACGTCCGTCATCCTCGTAGTATTCTGTACAGGGCTGGTCGTTTACAACCACTACCGCGGCAGTTCGTCAGCCGCCGACGCCGACCCGTCGGAAATCAGCATACCCCGGAAAAGCAGCGTCCTGAACGTCAACGGGCTCGTCGTGCGGCCGCAAACCCTCACGGACGGAATCACCTCGGTGGGCAGCCTGCTCCCCGACGAGGAGGTAGACCTCTCGTTCGAGACCTCGGGCAAGATCGTCTCGATCAACTTCCAGGAAGGCTCGACCGTCCGCAAGGGCGAATTGCTGGCCAAAGTCAACGACAAACCGCTACTGGCACAGCTGTCGCGCTACGAAGCGCAGCTCAAACTGGCCGAAGACCGTGTTTACCGCCAGAGCGCCCTGCTCGAAAAGGACGCCGTCAGCCAGGAAGCCTACGAACAGGCCCGCACCGAACTGGCGATGCTCAACGCCGACATCGACATCGTGCGTTCGAACATCGCGCTCACGGAGCTGCACGCCCCGTTCGACGGCGTGATCGGCCTGCGCAACGTCAGCGAAGGCGCCTATGCCTCGCCGAGCGTCGTGGTGGCCAAGCTGACCAAAATCAAACCGCTGAAGATCGACCTTTCCGTCCCGGAGCGCTACGCCAGCCAGATAAAACCCGGGACGCGCCTCACGTTCACGGTCGAGGGGTACAACGAGACGTTCCACGCCGAGGTATATGCCACCGAGTCGAAGATCGACCCGAATACTCACTATTTCTCGGTGCGTGCGCACTACCCCAATACGCGGGGCAGGCTGCTGCCCGGACGCTTCGTAAGCGTAAAGATCCGGATGCATGACATTCCCGACGCCATCGCCATCCCGACGCAGGCCGTCGTCCCCGAGATGGGCGTGGACAAGGTATTCCTCTACAAGGGCGGCAAAGCCCACGCCGTAGCCATAAAAACCGGGCTGAGGACGGAATCGCGGATACAGGTCGTCGAGGGGTTGGCCCCGGGCGACACGCTGATCGTCTCCGGCACGCTCCAGCTGCGTGAAGGGCTCCCCGTAAAACTCGACACCGTCGAATAAAACCGCCGCCGCATGAATATTTCCGAACTGAGCATCCGGCGGCCGGTAATGGCATCGGTGCTGACGATCATCATCCTGCTATTCGGTTTCATCGGGTACAGCTACCTCGGCGTACGCGAATACCCGAGTGTCGACAACCCCATCATCTCGGTGACGTGCTCCTATCCGGGAGCCAATGCCGATGTGATCGAGAACCAGATCACCGAGCCGCTCGAACAGAACATAAACGGCATCCCGGGCATCCGCTCGATGTCGAGCGTCAGCAGCCAGGGACAGAGCCGCATCACGGTCGAATTCGAACTCTCGGTAGACCTGGAAACCGCGGCCAACGACGTGCGCGACAAAGTGTCGCGCGCCCAGCGCTACCTGCCCCGCGACTGCGACCCTCCGACGGTCACCAAAGCCGATGCCGACGCCACACCGATCCTGATGGTAACCATTCAGAGCGACAAACGTTCGCTGCTGGAGCTGAGCGAGATCGCCGACCTGACGGTCAAGGAGCAGCTGCAGACGATCAACAACGTCAGCGGCGTGCAGATATGGGGTGAGAAACGCTACTCGATGCGCCTGTGGCTCGACCCGGCCAAGATGGCCGGATACGGCATTACGCCCGTGGACATCAAGAACGCCCTCGACCGCGAAAACGTAGAGCTTCCCTCGGGCAGCATCGAAGGCAACACCACCGAGCTGACGATCCGCACGATGGGGCTGATGCACACCACGCAGGAGTTCAACGACCTGGTCGTACGCGAAGCCTCCAACCGCATCATCCGCCTGAGCGACGTGGGACGCGCCGAACTGGGCCCCCAGGATACGCGCAGCTACATGAAGATGAACGGCATCCCGATGGTGGGCGTCGTGGTGATCCCCCAGCCGGGAGCCAACCACATCGACATCGCCAATGCGGTTTACCAGCGCATGGAGACGATGAAGAAAGACCTGCCGGACGACGTGGTGACCTCCTACGGGTTCGACAACACGCGCTTCATCCGCGCCTCGATCGACGAGGTGCGACAGACCGTCTACGAGGCCTTCATCCTAGTCATCATCATCATCTTCCTCTTCCTGCGCAACTGGCGCGTGACGCTCATCCCGTGCATCGTGATCCCGGTCTCGCTCATCGGCACGTTCTTCCTGATGTACGTCGCCGGGTTCTCGATCAACGTGCTGTCGATGCTGGCCGTGGTGCTCTCGGTCGGGCTGGTGGTCGACGATGCCATCGTGATGACCGAGAACATCTACATCCGCATCGAACGCGGCATGACGCCCAAGGAGGCCGGCATCGAAGGCGCCAAGGAGATCTTCTTCGCCGTCATCTCGACGTCGGTCACGCTGATCGCCGTGTTCTTCCCGATCGTCTTCATGGAAGGCATGACCGGCCGCCTGTTCCGCGAATTCAGCATGGTGATCTCGGGCGCGGTGGTCATCTCGACCTTCGCTGCGCTGACCATCACCCCGATGCTGGCGACCAAACTGTTGGTGCGGCAGGAGCGCAAAAGCTGGTTTTACAGCAAGACCGAACCCTTCTTCGTGGGAATGAACAACTTTTACCAGCGCACGCTGGCCGGGTTCCTGCGGCGGCGCTGGCTGGCATTGCCGCTCATTGCCCTGATGATCGGACTGATCGGCTGGCTGTGGCGGGCCATCCCGGCGGAAATGGCGCCGCTCGAAGACCGCTCGCAGATTTCGATCAACACCCGCGGGTCGGAAGGCGCCACCTACGAATACCTGCGCGACTACACCGAGGATATCAACCGCCTGGTCGATTCGCTCGTACCCGAGGCCCAGTCGGTCACGGCGCGCGTATCGAGCGGCTCGGGTAACGTCCGGATCGCCCTGACCGACATCTCGACCCGCAAACGCTCGCAGATGGAGATCGCCGAGGAGCTTTCGGCGGCCGTACGTACCAAGACCAAGGCCCGCGCCTTCGTGCAGCAGCAGAGCACCTTCGGCGGCCGCCGCGGCAACATGCCCGTGCAGTACGTCCTGCAGGCCACCGGCATCGAACGGTTGCAGGAGGTGCTGCCCGAATTCATGCGCAAGGTCTACGAAAGCCCCGTGTTCCAGATGGCCGACGTCGACCTGAAATTCAGCAAGCCCGAGGCGCGCATCATCATCAACCGCGACAAATCGAACCTGCTGGGCGTCTCGACGCGCGACATCGCCCAGACGCTCCAGTACGGGCTCAGCGGCCAGCGTATGGGTTACTTCTACATGAACGGCAAGCAATACGAGATACTGGCCGAAATCAACCGCCAGCAACGCAACAAGCCCGCCGACCTGCGGTCGATCTACGTACGCAGCGACAAGGGCGAGATGATCCAGCTGGACAACCTGATCGCACTGGAAGAGAACGTCGCCCCGCCGCAATTGTACCACTACAACCGGTTCCTCTCGGCGACCGTATCGGCCGGGCTGGCGAAGGGCAAGACCATCGGACAGGGGCTCGACGAGATGGATCGCATCGCCGCCGAAACGCTCGGCGACGATTTCCGCACGGCGCTGGCCGGCGACTCGAAGGAGTTCCGTGAAAGTTCGTCGAGCCTGATGTTCGCCTTCCTGCTGGCCATCCTGCTGATCTACCTGATCCTCGCGGCGCAGTTCGAGAGCTTCAAAGACCCGCTGGTCATCATGCTCACCGTGCCGCTGGCCATTGCGGGGGCACTGGTATTCATGGCCGCCAACGGGCAGACGATGAACATCTTCAGCCAGATCGGCATCATCATGCTCATCGGCCTGGTGGCCAAGAACGGCATCCTCATCGTGGAGTTCGCCAACCAGAAGCAGGAAGCGGGAATCGACAAACTGCACGCCATCGAGGAAGCCTCGCTGCAACGCCTGCGCCCGATCCTGATGACGAGCGCCTCGACCATACTCGGCCTGCTGCCGCTGACCGTCGCCACGGGCGAAGGTGCCAACGGACGTATCGCCATGGGTATCGCCGTAGTGGGCGGTATGGTGGTATCCACCCTGCTGACGCTCTACATCGTCCCGGCAATATACAGCTACGTATCGACAGACCGGAGTAAGAAACAGAAATAAGGAAGCCCAATGAAACGAGTGATTTTATCGGCCCTGGCCGCGGGGATTTTCGCAACGGCGGCGGCACAGGAGGAGCTGACCCTCCGCAAGTGCCTGGAAATAGGGTTGGAAAACAACTACGACATACGCATCGTGCGCAATGAGAAGCGCATCAGCGACAACAATGCCACGGCGGCAAATGCCGGCATGGTGCCGACGATCGACTTCGAGGCGGGTTATTCGGGGGCGCTGGACAACGAGCGCACCACACCGCGCGAAGGGGACGCATGGTCGGACAACGGCATCTACGACCAGACGTTCAACGCCGGGATCAACCTCAACTGGACGATTTTCGACGGATTCCGCATCCGCACCAACTACAAAAAGCTCAAAGAGATGCAGGAGATGGGCACTGTCCGCACCCGCATCACGATCGAGGACTTCGTAGCCAGCCTGACGGCCGAATACTACAATTACGTCCAGCAGACGCTGCGCCTGCAGAATTTCCGCTATGCCGTGGCGCTTTCGCGCGAGCGGCTGCGCATCACCGAAGCGCGGGTCAGCGTCGGCAATTTCTCGCGCCTCGACCTGTTGCAGGCACGCGTGGACTTCAATGCCGACAGTTCGAAATATATGTCCCAGCAGGAGCTGGTTTCGGCTTCGCGCATCCGCATCAACGAACTGCTGGCCAACAAGGACGTCAACGAAATGCTCTGTATCCGCGACTCGGTGATCGAGGTCAACGGCGAGCTCAAATGGGAGGAGCTGCTGGCACAGACGCTCGACACGAATGCCTCTCTGCTGCTGGCAGGGCATGACAATGTGCTGGCCGAACTCGACCTGAAGACCGTGCAGGCGCGCAACTACCCCTATCTGAACCTGACGACGGGATACGGCTACACCTACAACGGTTTCGGGAACGGGACGACCCGGTCGCGCGGGACGCTGGGACTGAACGCCGGGGTGAAACTCGGCATTACGATCTTCGACGGCAACCGCCGCCGGGAGCAGCGCAACGCCCGCATCGACGTGGAAAATGCGCAGCTCACGCGCGAAAGGCTCGAGCAGTCGCTGCGTGCCAACCTGTCGAACTTCTGGCAGGCCTACCGCAATAACCTCGAGGTGATCCAATTGGAAAAAGAGAACCTGATCGCCGCCAAGGAGAACTACGAGATCGCCATGGAGCGTTACCTGCTGGGCGACCTGCCGGGCATCGAGATGCGCGAAGCGCAGAAGAGCCTGCTCGATGCCGAAGAGCGCATCCTCACGGCGAAATACAATACGAAGGTTTGCGAAATATCGTTGCAGCAGATCAGCGGCAACGTCATGACTTACATGGAATAAACCCGCGGTTCATTATTTCTCGCCTTGGGGCATCGGAGAACGGGCGGAGAGGAAATCGCAGAATGGCTGCCTGTAATTCCCGCAGACAGGGATGTACTCCTTGCGAAGACGATGCGGTTGCGGCCGATCACGCGGATTCCGGCGGGCAAGCCCCCCTCGCAAAACAAGGGTGCCCGGCGTGCGTTACGCCGGGCACCCTCTCCTACCCAACCTGTCCGGGCCCTGCCCGGACATCGTTACCCGTTACAAATCGATACGCTTGCAGGACGCACCCGCCACATCGAAGGGCTTATCCACGCCGGGTAACGAAACCTTATGTTTTTTTTCATCCATATTGACAACGATATAGACCTTGCGGCCGTCCGGCTTCCGCCACTCGGCAGCCAGCACCGACGCGTCATCGCCGAACCCCGGAATCTTCACGATGGGGTTGTCGCCCGCCGGGGTGAGCTCGCGGATGAAGAGGCCGCCGTACACGACATCGTGCAGGCTGCGGCGGAAATCCATGAGCGTCTTCATGAAACGCGCCTCGCTGACGGCCTGTTCCGACATCAGCGGGATGGGGTCGACCCACCCGATCTGCGAACCCCACAACAACGCCTTCGCCAGTTCGTAACGGAAATCGCCCAGCGACATCTTATCCGCCTCGCTCGGCGTATAGGTGAAGGCGCTGGTGACGGCACGGTCGGAATAGACCATCGGGAACACCGGCCGGATGATGCAGTTGTCCTCCTCATGGGGCGTATTGACGACCAGCAGCATGTCGAACAGGTCGATATAGCACTCGGCATTCTCCTCGCTGGTCAGGATCCTGTCCTCGAGCAGGTGGTGCGCACGGATCTCGCCGATAAGCCTGCGATAGCCGTCGTACCAGAAATCGCCGCCCCCGACCGGATGGCCGTGCGCCTCGTTCCAACAGGGTTCGGGCGCCGCCGCAGCGATCTGGTCGATATAGATTCCGTTCACCCCGATCGCGTGTTGCAGGCTGTCCACCAGTCCGATGATCTTCCGGTGCCAGATATCCGTCGAGGGGCAGGTCACCGTATTGAGGACTTTCGACGTGGGGTAAATCTCGGTATAGAGCGAACCGTCGGGTTTACGGCACGACGCGTCGTAACCGCGGTCGCGCTTATAGCTGTCGGCCGCCGGATCCCAGAGCCGGCCGTTGATATAAGGCGTCACACGCGCCCCCAGAAGCTGGGCGTCACGCACCATCCCTGCGAAACGCTCCTGTGCGGGCAGGTAATCGGGATAGTGGGTATCGTAGGGGTAATGATGCCAGAAATACCAGTGCACACCCAGCCCTTGCCCGAAATACCGGGCAGCACGCCGGACGGCATCGTACGTCTGGTCGGTCACATGCTTGGCACGCACCCACGCGTCGGCATCGTAACACCACTGCGGGATATTGCGCGAGGCGAGCGGCTTGCTGCCCCATTCGGTCGTGAAGGTAAACGGACGGTACCACCTGACAACGGCATCTTCCCAACCCTTCGGCGTGAAACCCGTGACCGAGACCCACGGCAGGCGGAACGTCCCGTCCGCGATCCATCCGGCCGAAGCGGGAATGGCATCGCTCAATGCAACCGTCGTCGGCGTACACTGCGCCGAATAGGTCTTTCCGCAGCCGCGGCGGTCTTCCGTCCCGTAATAGAAGGCACCCTCGGCATTGTGTACCACGAGGAACTGCATGGCGGAGGCATGCGACGGGTAACGGGCTTCGAACGTAGCGATGTCGAGCGGCTTCTCGACGCCCCAGCCTTCGGTGGTGATGATCCTGCCGTCTTCGGGGCGTTCGATCACGACATTGGGGAATTTCAGATCCGTGACCAGCCACCCAGCGGGCAGGTCGGCCTCTATGTTCCATTGCAGCAGCTCGCCGCCGTCGGGAAGCGTCACGTACATCCGCACGGGATATTTCACCGGCGAGTAGTCCAACGTCAGCTCCCACGTGAACACCAAAGTTTTGGCCTGGGCGTCATCGCGGACTTGCACCCCGCGGTAAACGGCATGTTCGGGTTTCAACTCCGGGTTTTCTCCCTGGGGACCTTTGTATATCAGGATCCACGGCGTTTCGTTCTTGCCTGCCCCGATGACCTGTTTCCCGTTGAGCACCAGTTTCTCGATGTCGAAGCTTCCGCTCCCGCTGAAAACGGCCTCGACCGCACCGTTCGACAGGGTGTAGTCCTCGCCGGTACGGCTTGCGGCCGTTTTATCTTGTGCGAATATTTGCGTGTGTAGCAGGAGGCCCGCCACCAGCATACAACAATTTCTAATCATCATTTATTCCGGGTATTTTATTGCATTTTCAACTCAGCGCAGTTCCATGCGGTGCGGCCGGCGTAGCCGGATGCGGGCATAAACGGCAAATATAATATACATAGGTATACCCTGTTAGCCGGTAAGCCCGAAAGTTTACAGGGCAAAAATAAGCAAAAATATTTTACTTACAAACCCAAAAACAGTAAAAAACTTTTCGAATCATTGAAGCGGCAAAAATCAGGGGAGGCAACTATTTCCCGGCAGGAATGATTCGAGAAGAGATGAAACATAAAAATATAAGATATTGTATTACACAATTTTAACGGTCAAGACCATCTTAATCCGTTAGCCCAAAGCCAAGTAGCTGATAAAAAGGACATTACTTTTTCACAAATATTTCACAGCCCTAAAAACACCAACAATATATTGAAAATCAACATATTATACACACAAATCCAAGGATATACAAATCGTACCACACCCCTTTAAAGTAAAAAAACTTATCAAAAATAGTAATGATAATAATTTTATTGTTATATTTGTTACCGGATAATGAATACTTTTAACTGAATTTCACAGAAAAAAAAGTACCACACAGGCCGTATGTTGTCGTATATCAAGTTCTTTCGGCATTGACGGCCATATCGGCAGACGAATTATACAACCGACTAATTATTCACCATACCTAAAAACTAAAACGTGCCTATGGTAAAACAGACGAGACCCGAACTATTGACTTCCTGAAAAACACTAATCCAAAGTGCTTCTAGCCAAGCAAGGATCAATCCAACACGTACGGGCCCGCGGCGCCCGACCGACGCCCGAACCGTACAAATCTACATTAAGTAATTATAAATGAGGAAATATGACAATGACTATACAAAAGCTCTTTTGTAAAATAATGCTCCGGTCATTCGTGTTGATACTGGGGCTTATATCGGTTACGGAATTGAGCGCAAATCCCGAATTTGTGTATTCCGCAAGCAGCCTGGAATCGTCTGTTACCGCCCCGCAAGGGGGGGGGAACGTCAAGATGACCGGACGCGTCCTGGACGAGACCAAGGCGGGTGTACCGGGAGCCACCGTGATCGTCAAGGGCAGTACCCGCGGTGTCATCACGGGTAATGACGGTACCTTCTCGATCGACGTAAAGCCGACCGATGTAATCGAGATTTCGTACCTGGGTTATGAAACCCAGAGCATTCCCGTCGGAACGAAGACCAACATCGTGACCGAGTTGGTGCGCAAGGTTTCCGAACTGGAGGCGGTAACCGTAGTCGCATACGGTAAACAGCGCAAGGAGAGTATCATCGGCGCCATCAACACCATCGACGCCGGCGAACTGGAAGTGGCAAGCGGCTCGCTCTCCTCGAACCTCGCCGGCAAACTGGCGGGTATCGTCGTGATGCAGCGTACGGGCGAACCCGGATCGAGCGCCGAGTTCTGGATCCGCGGACAGAGTACGTTCGGTGCCAAAACCACCCCGCTGGTGCTCGTCGACGGTATCGAGCGCGACATGGACTTTGTCGACGCGGACGACATCGCCACGTTCTCCATCCTGAAGGACGCAACGGCGACCGCCCTCTACGGTGTGCGCGGTGCGAACGGCATCATCCTGATCACCACCAAACGAGGCACCGAAATGACGGCGCCCCAGATCCGCGTCAAGGCCGAATTCGGCATTACGCAGCCTGTCCAGCTGCCCGAGCTGGCGAACGCTTCGCAGTGGATCGACTACTACAACGAACTCTACCGCGACAGCGGCAGCACCGAGATGCCGATTTCGGACTACGCCCGCCAGATGTACCTGAGCGGCCGCGACCCCGACCTCTATCCGAACGTCGACTGGGTCAACACCATCTTCAAGGACTTGGCCATGACCGGCCGCGTACACGCGAGCGTCACGGGCGGCTCCCCGAAAATCCGTTACTACGTTTCGGCATCCTACTACACGGAAGGCGGTATGTTCAATGTCGCTGACAACGACCGTTACAATGCCCAGATGAACTTCAACAAGTACAGCTTCCGCTCGAACATCGACATCGACATTACCAAGTCGACGCAGCTGGGCCTTTCGCTCTCCACGCAGTATACGACCAAAAACGCTCCCTGCACGACCACGAACGACCTGTACGCCTACACGATGTACGTTACCCCCGTGGCTACGCCGACCGTATTTTCGAACGGCATGCTGGCAATCCCGCAGGAGTCGGGCTCGGTCAACCCCTACAACATGCTGAACAACACCGGATACCGGCGCTACAACACCATGGTGGCGCAGTCCCTGCTGTCGCTGACGCAGGATTTCTCGGACATCATCACCCCCGGCCTGAAAGCCAATGTAAAATTCGCATGGGATGCACAGAACGCAACCCTCCTGGAGCGCGCAATGTCCCCCGTGACCTATTATGCCACCGGGCGCGACGAAAACGGCGAACTGATGCTGACCGCTGCCAACCCCAACGGCAGCAACTACATGCGCCTCGCGACATCGGACTCGTCGGGTACGACGGCCATCAATTTCGAGGGCTCGCTTATCTATGAGCGCCTCTTCGCGGAAGACCACCGCGTAAGCGGCATGTTCCTCTACTCGGTACGCAGCAAATCCAAGAACAGGCCCGTCAATTACATCGACGCCTACCCGACAAAGAACATGGGTATCGCCGGGCGTTTCACCTACGCCTTCCGCGACAAGTATTTCGCCGAATTCAACTTCGGTTACAACGGTTCGGAGAACTTCGCCCCCGGCAAGCGCTACGGCTTCTTCCCCTCGTACGCCGTAGGATACATGATCAGCAACGAAAAATTCTGGGAGCCGCTGCGCGACAAGGTCAACATCCTGAAAATCCGCGCCTCGTACGGTAAGATCGGTAACGACGAGATCGGCGGCAGCCGCCGTTTCGCCTACAATACGACCATGAACACCAATGCCGGCGGGTTCACTTTCGGCGACCTGGGACAGACCAACCTGCCCGGTTATTCGACCGGCGAGTACGGCAACCCGGACGTTGCCTGGGAAGAGGCGACGAAGGCCGACGTCGGTATCGAACTGGGGCTGTTCAACAAGATCAAGATCCAGGCGGACTACTTCTATGAGAAACGCGAAGGCATCTTCATCCAGCGCGAATCCACCCCGTCGGTGGTCGGCACGAAAACGGCGCAGTGGGTCAACCTCGGCCGCATGAAGAACCAGGGTTTCGACATGTCGCTCGAATTCGACCACAGCTTCAACAAGGATTTCAGCATATCGGCACGCGGTAACTTCACCTACAACCGCAACAAGAAACTCTACGACGACAAACCCGACCAGATCTGGAAATACCAGAACCTCGCCGGCTTTGCCAACAACCAGCAGTTCGGCCTGATCGCCGAAGGCCTGTTCGAGTCGGAAGAGGACATCGCCAACTGGCCCAAGCAGGATTTCGGCACCGTGCGCCCGGGTGACATCAAGTACCGCGACGTCAACGGCGACGGCGTGGTCAACACCTTCGACAAGGTGGCCATCGGCTATACGCTCGTACCGGAGATCAACTACGGTTTCGGCGCCAGCGTCAAATGGAAAGGCATCGACGTATCGGTATTCTTCTCGGGCGTGGGCCACGTGACCCGCATCATCCAGGGCCAGAACCTCTTCGGCGCTTCGTCGACGATCCTCCGCATGGGACAGATCTTCGAAGATGTGGCAAAGAACCGCTGGACGCTCGACAACCAGAATCCCAACGCCCCCTACCCCCGCCTGTCGCTCAACAAGGTGGACAACAACCAGCAACTTTCGACCTACTGGCAGCGCGACATGAGCTTCATGCGTCTGAAAGATGCGGAGATCGGCTATACGCTCCCCGAAAGCATGACCAAGAAATGGGGCCTGTCCAAGATCAGGTTCTATATCCAGGGAAAGAACCTGGTTACATTCAGCGATTTCAAACTCTGGGATCCCGAGGTAAATGCAAATTACGGTAATGTATACCCCCTCATACGTACCTTTGCAATCGGTGCAAATGTCAACTTCTAAAAAAGGATAAGCAATGAAAAAAATACGAATATTCGCAACCGCCCTGTTACTGGCCTTTACGCTGTCCTCCTGCGAGTCGTTCTTCGACGTGGAACTGGACGACCAGGCCAAGATCGAGGATATTTTCCGGCAGAAAACGGAAGTCCAGAAATACCTGAGCCACCTTTACTCCTACATTCCCCAGGAGGAAGAGGTCGTAGGCATGCACGGCTGGACGGTAGGACGTGCGGACGAGTCGTTGTTCTCGTGGTACCAGTGGGTCTACTACACCCAGTTCAGAACCGGCAACTACAGCAGCGCCACGACCAACTTCAATTACTGGCCGGATTACTACATCGGCATCAACCAGTGCTCCATCTTCCTGAAATATATCGACCTCGACAAGGAAGACACCCCGGCGACCCTCGCATACATGAAGGCCGAAGCCCGTTTCCTGCGCGCTTACTACTATTTCCTGCTGTTCCGCCAATACGGCCCGGTATTCATCTGGGGCGACCAGATCGCCGACGAGACGATCGACGGCAAGACCGTAGACCGCCACACCGTACAGCAGAACATCGACTTCATGGTCGGGGAGCTCGACGCGATCAAGAACGACCTGCCGGTACGCACCGACGACATCGGTATCGACGGCAAGCAGTGGGCCGGCCGTGTTACGCGCGGTGCAGCCCTGGCATTGAAATCGCGCATACTGCTTTATGCCGCATCGCCGTTATATAACGGGTGCGACCTTTACAAAGGCCAGATGCAGAACATACGCGGTGAATTCCTCTTCCCGCAGAGCAAGGATGAAACCAAATGGGAAACAGCCGCACAGGCAGCCTGGGATGTCATCGAACTGGCAGAAACGGGCTTATACGATCTCTATAAGGACACGGAACAGACCGACGAATTCACGCGTTACATGTCCTCTTATCAGGGCGTAAGGCTGAAGCCCTGGAACAAGGAAACCATCTGGGGATGGTGGAGCCGCTCGGGCGGTTATTCGTGGCTGGGCGGCACGGGCGGTCTGCTGGCATGCGCCATGCCGGGCATGACGGGTGCTTCGGGCGCCGTTTACCAGGGTTACGGCGGTATCCAGCCTTCGCTGAAGCTGGTCGACAGCTATCCGATGTACACGACGGGACGCTATCCCGTGACAGGCTACCAGGGTGAGAACGACATGTCGAAACCCATCGTCGATCCGCAATCGGGTTATCAGGCGACCGGATTCACCGATGGGTACAAGCAGCCCGGTATCGACTGGGGCGACGGCATCAAGGCCCATAACAGCTGTATCAACCGGGATCCCCGTTATTATGCCTGCCTGGTGCCCAACGGCTTCTGGTGGCCCAACAAGACGGAGAACATCAAGTTCACCTGCTACAACAATGACGCCTGCACCAATAAGTGGAATGCAGGTGAAGGCGGCGGTATCACCCGCGTAGGTTATGTATGGCGCCGTCTTTACGAAACCAACAAATCGTTGCGCGAGGCTACCGACTATACCACGATGAAAACGGTTTACCCGGCGTTTCGCCTGGCGGAGATCTACCTCAACTATGCCGAGGCCTGCAACGAAAAGCCCCAGCGCGACGAAGCCGCAGCGCTCGAATACCTGAACAAGGTGCGCGAACGGGTGGGCCTGAATAAGATCCAGGAGGCCTATCCCGAGATCCGCGGCAACCAGGAGCTGCTCCGCTGGTGCATCCAGAAGGAGCGCATGGTAGAGTTCGGACTGGAAGCGATGCGCCACTACGACGCCTGCCGCTGGATGATCGCCAAGAAGGAATACCCGAGCGAGAACTGGACGCTGCACGTAAGCGCCACCACGTACGAAGAGTCTTACGAACGCGTGTCCAACGACTACGTCGGTTCGCCCGCCGTTTTCCGCGACAAGGATTACCTCCATCCTATCAATGCGACACAGATGGCCGAAATGACCAACATGACCCAGAATTACGGACATTAATAAATGCTCGAACCTATGAAAATAAATATGTGGAAACTGTTGCTTGCAGGACTGTTTGCTTCGGCCGCCCTGGCCGGCTGCGAGGACAATCGCAACAACTTCATGGTAGACGATACGATTTCATTTGTCAATGAGGAGCAATATGCCGGCGTATCGGTTTATAATGGAAAATATGAATTGGCAATATTGAAGAACGGCAAGGGACAACAGAGTGCCAAAGCGCTCCTCAGTGTTTCGGAAACTGCCCTGGCCGAATACAACACGGCCAACGGCACCAACTATGCGGTGCTGCCGGCGAATTGCTACAAACTCTCTTCTTCGACGGTCGGCTTTTCGGACGGCGACACCCGTAAATTCGTCGAGGTTACGTGGGACGACGCAGCCATCTTCGCCCTGGGCGAGAGTACGGAGTATGCGATTCCGCTCGAACTCACCGTCGCCAACGACGCGCTGGCCGTCGATGCAAACCGCAATGTGAAGATCATCAATCCCAAACGCGCCTCGATCGGCATGGAGAGGGAGCTGGCGGCATCGTTCCATCCCACCGCTACGCACGAGGTGATCTCGTTCGACGGCAACATCGTGCTCGACAATGCCATCTCGACAATGGATCTGACGGTGAACTACACGATCGACAACAGCCTCGTGGACGCCTACAACCAGGCCAACGGGACGAACTACCTGGCTGCGCCCGACGGGTTCGCCACGCTTGACGCCACCAGCTCGCAGATCGCTGCGGGCGAGACTGCGGCCAAGTTCTCGGGCAAGATCAATTCCGACAAGCTCTTTACGGGCAGCAACCTCGACATCGTGGGCAACCTGCTCGTGCCGGTACGCATCACCTCCACGTCGCTGGACGGGATCACCGTCACGACCGAGGTCATGTATGTCCCCTTCACGATGGACAAGGAAGTCAAGGGCCCGTGGACTGTCCTGGAAGGCAACGGCATCGGTTATGCCTACGACCCGCTGCCCCCTGCATGGAGCGTGGCCATCTACACGGCCGAACGGTTGTTCGACGGCTCGTTCTCCGATGAGTGGATTCCTTTCTGGAATACCCCCAATACGTTCCCGATGGTATTCGTCGCAGACATGGGACAGCGACAGGTATTTACCAAATTCCGTATCAGCGACAGCTACAACTACCAGGGGAATGCGCTGAACTATCAGATCTATACCGCCGAAGAGTACTCCGGCGCCGGCACCCAATGGAACCTCGTGGCAAGCGGCAAGCGTGCCTATGAATGGGTGAACTGCGGTACCGACAAGACCGACCCGCGGTTGATCTACGATTACCCTGTCCAGAAGACAATTGCAGGCCGCTACCTGAAATTCGTGATCGTCAATGTCGAGCGTCTCGATGCGACGGGCGACTATATGAACGGGCGCTGCAAGCTGGGCGACGTACAGGGTCTGGGATTCTAACGATAGATGTTGAATAATTAATCCCGTTGTGAGTTCACTCCCTTTCACAACGGGATTAATTTTAATTTTACGAATTACGACTTACCGACTACGATGCTCAAATTCCTGAAGAATATCATTCCGTTCGCAACGGCCGCAGGATCCTTGCTTCTCGCGGGCAGTTGTTCCCGAACCATGTACCCGCAGGGGCAGCACCGCAGAAACCTGCAGCCCCCCACGGATGCCGTGTTATGTTACGGCGGCAGCCACCACCGCACCCCTTTCCTGTGGGACAAGGAACGGCTGGCGCCCTATGTCACCTATGTCGATAAAGAGGGCGGGGAGCACTGGCTCTTCGACGGGTTCATCTTCCTGGAATTCCAGGACACGAACCGTCCCGACGCAGAACTCTACGCCTTCGAGACGGGGCATCTGCGCGACAAGGGCGAATCGGCCGGCAAGGCGCAATGGCAGGAGCTGATCGACTATTATTTCACGGACGGCAACGGGATCGAGGCCCTCGAAGAGGCCGTGAAGGAGGCCGCCGCGCGGTTGGGCAAAGCCCCGCAGAAGCGCAAGGTCATCATGGTACTCCCCGACCCGGTGATTCACCGGCACTATATCGACACGATGTCGAGTACGACCTATTGGGGAGCATTGGACGGGCGGCAACTGGATTTCAACAGGAATGAAGACCGCATAGCCGCCTGCAAATGGTATATCGACCGGGTACGGGAGCGGTTCGCCCGGGGCAGCTACGAACATATCGAGCTGGCGGGATTCTACTGGCTGCGCGAGATCGTCACCCGGCCGGTGGACACACAGTACAGCTACCACCTGACCCGCTCGGACATCATGCTTCCGCATATCGCCGATTACCTCCACAAGCTGGATTATACGTTCAACTGGATACCCTACTACGGCTCGCGCGGATACGACGTATGGCAGCAGTTCGGGTTCGACCAGGTCTACCTGCAACCCAACTATTACTGGAAGCCGCAGAACGACATGGATGAGGTTTGCGGACAGATCGACAGCCTGGGCATCGGCATGGAAATAGAGTTCGAACCCACGCTGCTCGACGCTCACGAAGGCAGCGAAGCGTTCCGTGCGCGGCTGCGCGACTATATCAAATACGCCAAACAGCGCAACATCTACGGCAAACGGCCGTTCGCATATTACCACGGCACCAACGGGTTCTACGACCTCTATGCCTCGGACGACGAGGCCGACCGGGAGTTGTTCGACGAGCTTTGCCGGTTCATCATAAACAATCCGTTACGGGCACAACAACCGAAAACGGGCAAGAAATAACCCATAAACCGGATATATTGCCCCCGGACGGAAGAGCCTGCTCCGGGGCGGATAAAACGACAAGACATGACTCGCAGACTTTTTACAGTAGCAATTGCAGTGGTAACAGCCTTGGTTTTCACCCTCCCGACCGGCACCGCAGGCCCGAAGGACAAGCTGTACCCGTGGGAGAGGAAACACAAGAGTCCGGCGACCACGACCGATGCCGTATTATGCTACGGTGCCAGCCATCACCGCAATCCCTTCCTGTGGGACAAGGGGCGCTTCGCCCCCTATGTCACCTACGTCGACCCCGACGGGAAGGAACAATGGCTATTCGACGGCTTCATCTTCCTGGAATCGCAGGATGTCGACCGCCCCGACAGCGGCGCCTACTCGTTTATGACGGGCGTGCTGCGCGACACGGGCGTATCGGCCGGCAAGGAGCAGTGGCAGGAGCTGATCGACTACTATTTCACAAAGGGCAACTGTGTCGACGCCCTGGAACAGGCCGTCAAGGAGGCCACCGCACGGCTGGGCAAAGCGCCCTGCAAACGCCGCGTGATCATGATGATCCCCGATCCGATCATCCACCGACACTACATCGACACGACCACCACGACAACCTACTGGGGAGAACTCGGCGGGCGCCGGTTGGATTTCAACAGCAACGAAGACCGCGTAGCGGCCTGCAGGTGGTACATCGACCAGGTGCGGGCGCGGTTCGCCCAAGGCGACTACAAATACATCGACCTGGCCGGGTTCTACTGGATCCGCGAGATCGCCGCACAGCCGCACGACACGGAGTACAGCTACCACCTGACCCGTTCGGACATCCTGCTCCCCGAGATCGCCGACTACCTCCACCGGCTCAACTACACGTTCAGTTGGATTCCGTTCTACGACGCCCGCGGCCATGACGACTGGCGCAAATTCGGCTTCGACCAGGTCTACATGCAGCCCAACCACTACTGGAAGCCGGAAAACGACCTGGATTCCGCCTGCATGAAGATCAACCGCGCCGGGACGAGCATCGAGTTCGAATTCGAGGCTTCGATCCTCAACGCCGATCCGCACGGCGACATATACCGGGCACGGATGCGCAAATACATGGAATACGCAAAGAAACACGGCATCTACGGCACCCGCCCGCTGGCCTATTACCAGGGGAGCAATGCCCTCTACGACCTCTCGGTCTCCACGGACGAAACGGACAGGGAGTTCTTCCACGAATTCTGCAGTTTCGTCGTGAACAACCCGGTACGGACGCAACACTCCGGAAAGGGAAACAAATAAAAAAACCTGACATCCCATGAGGAATTACCGAATTATTTTCACGCTTCTCTGCTGCCTGCCCTTTATCGGCTGCGGGGACGGGGACGACGAACCCTCCCGGGGCCCGAAACCGACCCTGAGCATGACGATCGCATCGTCGGGCGCCAACTCCGTGACGCTGAACATGAGGCGTACGAATGCCTCGTCCGTCAAAATCATACACAAGGCCACAGGGGTCACTACGTCCGAAACGGCTCAGAGCGTCGCCCAGAACGGCACGCAATACACCGGGACGACGGTCGAGATCGACGGCCTGACGGCGCAGACGACCTACACGGTCTTCGCCGTAGCCTGCAACGACTCGGGCGAATACAGCCAGATGCAGCATGTCCGGTTCACTACCGACGCCCCCGGCCCGCAGATGTACCCGTGGGAGCAAAGCCGCAGCGGGATACTCTCCTACACGGACATGGTGCTGTGCTACGGCGGCAGCCACCACCGCACCCCGTACCGCTGGGACAAGGAGCGTTTCGCCCCGAGCGTGAGCTACGTGGACGAACAGGGCAAGGAACATTGGCTGTTCGACAGTTTCCTGTTCATCGAATTCCAGGACAGCAGCCGTCCCGACGGCGGTTATTACGCCTACATGGTGGGGCTGATGAAGGACTACGGATTCTCGGCCGGCAAGACGCAATGGAAAGAGCTGATCGACTATTGGTTCGCCGGCGGCAGCGGCATGGATGCCCTCGAAGGAGCCGTGAAGGACGCTTCGGCACGCCTGGGCGCACCCCCGTCCAAACGCAAGGTCATCATGGTACTTCCCGATCCGATTATCTACAAGGTTTACGACGGCAAGGGCAATGGCAAGGGCGACCCCGGCTCCACGGTTTACTGGGGCGAGCTGAACGGCCGCAAAATGGACTTTTCGACGGCCGAAGACCGCATCGCGGCCTACAAGTGGTATGTCGACGAGGTACGCAGGCGTTTCGACCTGGGCAACTACCAGTTTATCGACCTGGCGGGGTTCTACATCATCTCCGAGGAACTCGTCACGCCGGGCGACGGCTGGAACCACGAACTGAAAAAATCGGACGAGATCATCCCTCCGCTTGCGGAATACCTGCATGCGATCAACCAATCCCTGAACTGGATCCCGTACAACCGCGCCGCAGGGTATAAGAAATGGCAGCAGCTGGGCGTAGACTACGCCTATATGCAGCCCAACTATTTCTGGGAGGGACAGAAACCGCTGTCGCAGTTCTTCTCCGACGTCAAGGCCAACGGCCTGGGCATGGAATTCGAGTTCGACGAGGCGCTCCTCGAGGGCAAGGCCGACTGCGACACCTACAAGAAGCGTTTCCGCGAATACATGTCCGGAGCCAGGCTGAACAATGTCTACGGCACAAAGCCGCTGAGCTACTACCACGGCACCAACGCCTTATACGACCTGTCGAAATCGACGGCAGCCAAAGACAGGGAGTTCTACCACGAATTCTGCCGCTTCGTACTCGACAACCCGATGCGCAAATAACGATTAACGATCCGTAAACAGATGAAAAAACTCAAGACCTTCGCATTTTGCACCCTCTTAGCGGCATTGGCCGCAAACCATACGCCCGCCACAGCGGCGAACGGCCCCACGGGCGACGCGGCCCCGGCAACCCGCGATTCCGAACCGAAAATGTACGCCTGGGAACAGGAACGCGACGCGATACCGTCCTATACCGACCTGGTGTTGTGCTACGGCGGCAGCCACCACCGCACCCCGTACCGCTGGGACAAGGAGCGTTTCACCCCGTTCGTGACCTATGTGGACGAGAGCGGCAGGGAGCACTGGCTCTTCGACGGGTTTCTCTGCCTCGAATTCCAGGACAGCAGCCGCCCCGACGGCGGTAAATACGCCTACATGGTAGGCGTGCTGCGGGGACAGGGCGTTTCGGCCGGCAAACAGCAGTGGAAGGAGCTGATCGACTACTGGTTCGACGGCGACAACGGCGTGAACGCCCTCGAAGCGGCCGTAAAGGAGGCTTCACAGCGGCTGGGCACACCCCCGGCCAAGCGCAAGGTCGTCATGGTAATGCCCGACCCGATCATCTACCGGAAGTACGACGACACGAACGAGTCGACGACCTACTGGGGTTCGCTCGGCGGGCGGCAGATGGATTTCGCCAAGGGAGCCGACCGCGTTGCGGCCTGCAAATGGTATATCGACCAGGTGCGCAGGCGCTTCGACGAAGAAAATTACCAGTATGTCGAACTGGCGGGGTTCTACCCCATCTCCGAAGAGATCGTGACGCCGGGCGACGGCTACTGCCACGAACTGAAAAAGTCGGAAGAGGTCATCCCCCAGGTTGCGGAATACCTGCATTCGATCAACCAGAGTTTCTGCTGGATACCCTACAACCGTGCCGCAGGCTACACCAAATGGAAGGAGATGGGCATCGACTACGCCTACATGCAGCCCAACCACTATTGGGACGACAAGGGCGCAAGGCCGCTGTCTCGCTATTTCTCCGACATCAAGGCCTACGACCTGGCGATGGAATTCGAATTCGACGAGAACATCCTCGAGGGGGAGCAGAACTCCGAGGTTTACAAAAAAAGATTCCGCGAGTATATGGAAGGAGCGAAAAAACACGGCGTATACGGAAGCAAGCCGCTGAGCTATTACCACGGCACCAACCGTTTTTACGATCTGTGGGCATCGACGGCCGCAAAGGACAAAGAACTGTTCCATGAATTCTGCCGCTTCGTGATCGGCAACCCGCTGCGGCAACAGCCCGCCGCGTCCGGCAAACCCGCCGCCGAGCAGGGCTACCGGACGACCGGAATCCAGGATCTGGCTCTGATCTACCAGGGCGGCAGCCACCGGCTGGACTGGACGGTCGATGAATTTCGTCCCTATGTCGTACACCGGTTTGCCGACGGCTCGAAAGACTGGCTCTTCGACGGCTTCCTGTTCCTCGAGTTCAAGGACGGCTCGGGACGCAACTACACCGTGGGCTACGAGAAACTCAACGCCCGCAGGACAGAATGGGAGTGGCTGCTGGATCGGATTTTCGAGCAGGGCAAGTCGCTTTCGGCGCTCGACCGTTGCATCGGACAGGAGATAAAAGAGCTCGGAAAGCCCGCCTTCAGGCATCAAATCGTACTGGGGCTTCCCGAAGCGATCCGCGGCCAGAAGGACTGGGGCAAGCTCGACGGCCGGGAGATGGATTTCTCGAAAGAGGAGGATCAGATCGCCGCGACCAAATGGTACATCGGGGAGCTGGTCGAACGTTTCAAGGCCGCCAAATACAAGCACCTGGAACTCTCGGGCTTCTACTGGGTCGCCGAGGACACCCACCACTGCGCGGAGCTCACCATTCCGCTGAGCGAATACATCCACTCCGAAGGCAAGCTTTTCTACTGGATTCCCTACTGGCAGGCCAAAGGCCATGAGGAGTGGAAACGCCTGGGCTTCGACGTGGCTTACCAGCAGCCCAACCACTTCTTCAACCACTCGATCCCCGACAGCCGCCTCGACGAGGCCTGTGCCACGGCCCGCCGCCACGGGATGGCCATGGAGTTCGAATTCGACGAGAAGGCCACGGCGGCGATCCCCAATTCGTCATACGACCGAATGGTGGCTTACATCGACCATTTCGAAAAGAACGACGTCTTCAACTCTTCGGCCGTCGCCTACTACTGCGGAAACCGCGGCGTACTGACCCTCGACGAGTCGGACAACCCGAAAGACAAGGCCCTGATGGATCGCCTGGCCCGGATCATCCAGGCACGCCGCTACCTGAAATACGGCATCCCGATGAAGAACAAGACCCGCGTGGTCGCACACCGGGGCTTCTGGCACACCGACGGCTCGGCACAGAATTCGATCGCCTCGCTCCTCAAGGCCGACCAGCTGGGCGTGTACGGCGTGGAATTTGACGTATGGATGGCCTCGGACGGCGTTCCGGTGCTCAACCACGACGGCTGGCACGACGGATACGAGGTACAGAGCACCCCTTCGACCGTGCTGACGACGCTCAAGCTCGAAAACGGGGAGCCGATGCCCACGCTGGAGCAATACCTCGAGGCCGCTAAGGATACGAAGGTACACCTCGTCCTGGAACTCAAGCCGCACGCCACCCCCGAGGCGGAAACCGCAGCGGCCGAGGCCGTGGTGAAGATGGTCGGCCGGTACGGGCTTTCGAAACGCGTGACCTACATCTCGTTCTCGCTCCACATAATGAAAGAGCTGGCACGGCTGGCCCCCGCAAAGACGCAGCTGATGTACCTGGGAGGCGGCACGTTGCCCAAAGACCTGAAGGCGATGGGGCTGACGGGCTGCGATTTCAACTACGGCGTATACCTGAACAACCCGACGTGGCTCAACGACATCAAGGCGTTGAAGATGGCCTCGAACGTATGGACGGTAAACAACCCGGCCGACATGATGTGGGCCATCGAAAACCGGGTCGACTACATCACCACAGACCGTCCCGACCTCTTCCTGAAGCTCACCCGCAAGTAAACCGGACGGGCATCGGATGCCCCGGCATACAGGCGATGCACCCGGGATGCGCCCGGATGCATCGCTTTCCTACAAAAACGCAACGATGAAACATTTGAAAATCATGGCCTGCCTGCTGTTGCTGGGATGCATGGCGCCCGCAACGGCACTCTGTGCCGGGGAGCATGCCCCGAAGCGCAGCAGGGGGAAAGGACACGACCGCCCCTATTCCGAAACGATGTATGTCAAACGCCAGGGCGGCGACCTCTATATTTCGGCCAAGCTGGACGAACGGACGGATATCACCTATTGGTTCAGGCGGTGCATGTTCAACGAGCTCTACACGTTCTACCGCGTAGGCATCACGCGCAACAGGGCGGCGCTTCCCACCACGCAGCCCGAGGCCGAACCCGCCGTCCTGCTCAACTCGACGTACAGCGACAACATCGGGCCTTTCGCCATCCCCGGGTGCGGGTGGTGCGGGGGCAACCACAAATACAGGGAACGCACGGCGCGCACGGCACGCAGCGAGGGTTACACCCTGCTGGCCGACGGCAACCGCATCGAGGGCGACACGACGCTATGGGCAAATCGGGTGACGGTCGAGGCCGAAAACGTAATCCTCGACCCGACACGCCCTTACCGGAACGCCGCGGGCGGCGAAGAACTGCGCGACACCCTGTGCCGGGAATCGGTGACATACACTGTCCGCCGCAACAACATCGAGGTCGCGGCCTCGCACCGGTTCTGCAACGCCGCGCCCGTGACCATCGCCATCTATTACGGGATGCAGTCGATGTTCGAAGGCGAGACGCACGTACTCACCCCGGGCGGGGCCTACACGGACTGGACGGAAGCGGCGAAGGCATCGACGTTCACCAAACAGGAATACCCCCTTTTCCGGCGCTACGTCGAAAAGAACAGACAGGGGTACCAATCGACCTGGCTGCTGCCCGACGGGCTGGGAGACCACGCGCTGCTGGACGGGCAGGACGACATCTTCATCTATGCGCCCTACGGCAAGAGCTACCACAAGCTCTTCGGGAACAAACGGATGGAGAACGGCGACAAGACCTGCTGGCGGGGTGTCTACACCTGGTTCGAGACGCCCGTCGCCGACGATGCCGACCTGTTGTGCTACGAAGGCAGCGCCGGGGGACATACGGCCGTTTTCATCGACTGCAAGCGGGCTTGCAAGAGGACGCTGGCACTGCCCGGATACCTCGACCTGCGGCATTTCGGAACGGCCGAACAGAACAGCGGCATCCGCATTTCGGCCGCCGGGCGGAATAAACTGAAGATAAAGGCCGACGCACCGGGCAGCTGTGTATTGCTGCTCCGGGAATAAGGTTACGGGGCCAAAATAACGGAAGGCCGCTGCGATCTGCCTGCAAGAATAAGAGGGCCGGGGAAATAAGCATTCCCCGGCCCTCTTATAATTCTGCCCCTGCCGGCTATTAACGCCGCCGATACCGTTTCGGATTCTTCAGCACCGCGTCGACGACGGGCGGCAGAATCTTCTCCATCACGTCGTACCCCGCGGCCGTGGGATGGACTTCGTCGTAGGTATAGGCCGCTACCATGCCTCCGTCCGCTTCGGACATCGCCGCGTGGTAATCCACATAGGGGACATTCTCCCTGCGGGCATACTCGCGGATCATGGCGTTCAGCTCGATAATCAGGGGCGCGGGTTCCAACTCCTTGCGCCAGCCGAATTCACGCGCGGGCAACAACGAACACAGCACGGGGGCGATGCCGTTGGCACGCGCCAGCTCGACCATCGACACGAGGTTGCCCAGGATATGCGGGAGCGATATATAACCGGTATTCCGGGCTATGTCGTTCGTCCCGCCGCAGATGACGACCACCTGCGGGTGCAAGTCCAGCACGTCGGCCCGGAAGCGCACGAGCATCTGCGAGGTGGTCTGCCCGCTGATGCCGCGGCTCACATAACCGCGGGCGGCGAAAAAGTCGGGATGCGTCTTGATCCACAGTTCGGTGATCGAGTTGCCCATGAGGACGACCTTCGGATTGCGCACCTGGCCGTTGGCCTGCTCGAAGCGGCCGAAGTTCGCCCAGTCCTGAGTTTGCGCAGCGGCGCAGAGAAAACCCGCAAGGGCAAGGGCGGTAAAAAACAGTTTTTTCATCGTTTCAGCAGCTATTGAATGACCTCCATCGGCATCTCCCACCCCATGATCGTCGAGATGTAGGGAATGACCGCAGCGGCGAACTTCCGGTGTCCGCGGTGGTTGGGATGGTACCCGGCCCCCAAGTCGCCGTCCTGGTTGGTGATGCCCGTAAAATGCATGACGCAATGCAGGTCGTCGTCCTCCAGGCCGGCCATGACGGACTGCATATAGGGATAGAACGCCTCCGCACCGTCGGGGATGACGTAAAGGATCGGCACGGAGCCGTAATGTTCGCGCAGGGCGCCGTAAAGCTCGCGGAAAGCCTTGCCGAAGGCGGCCTCGGAGGGTGTAATGCCCGTGCTGCAATCGTTCGTGCCCAGTTTTATCACCACGATGTCGGGCTTGTAGCCCCGGAAATCCCACCGCGGCGAGTCTGTCATGTCGAACGTCCGCAGAATGCGCTGGCGCATGGTGACGTCCGACGTCTGCTTCACGTCGCCCCAGTTACGGACAACGCCCTGCCCCGAATGGGCCGTGAGCACGTAATCGGCATCGAAACAGCGCGCCACGATGCAGCCCCATGCCAGGTCGCAGTTCTCGGTCTCGGGGGTGAAAGGCTCCGAGACGGTTTTCCCCTCGGTACCGTAGCCGCACGTGTGCGAGTCGCCGATGAACTCGATCAGCCGCGACGGGGCGGGCGGCAGGTCGAGCAGGGCACCGTCGGCCTCGATGCCGTAGAGCGTCGTGCGCCCCTGCTCGGCTTCGGTGCGTTTCTGCACCGTCACGGTATGCGGCCCCGGCGCAAGCCCTTCGGCGAGGGGCACGCACGACGAGGCTCCCTCGACGGTCGCCTTGCCGTACAGGCGCCCGTCGACGAATACGTTGTAGTAATTACGCCCGGTATCCGCAGCACGCATCGCACAGCGGCTGCCGTCGAAACGGAACGTGAAATGACAGCCGCTCCAGTCGAACGACAGGCTGCCGTCGCCGTTTTCGGCGGCGCGGCCGGTAAAGCGGATCTTGTCCGAACGGGCTTCATAGAAGCGCATGTCGCCGCCGGCCATGCAGGCCCCCGACGCCGCGCACAATGCCAGCGCGAAAAACAGACGTTTCATCCGGGCAGCTTATTTGACGTAGGGCCTGATCTTCTCGATCCACACGGCATAACCCGCCGCCTTGAGGTGGATGCCGTCGAACGTGTACTCTTCGGGCAGTTCCCCGTTGCGCTGCATAGCGCTCCAGATGTCGATGAAGGTCAGCCCGCGGCGTTCGGCCATCGCACGCAGCAGTGCGTTGAACTCGGCGAAACGGGTATTCTTGCCCTTCATGAAGGCTTCGTTATGCGCCTCGTTGAGCGGCAGCAGGCTCTGGATATAGACCCTCGTGCGGGGTGTCCCCCGGGCGATGATGTCAAGCAGGCGTTCGTACTGCTGCAGGAGTTTCTCGTTCGAAATCTTCGAGAAAAGCAGGTCGTTGGCGCCGCCCATGATGAAAATGGCCTTCGGTCGTCCGTCGACGATCGGCTGCACGCGGTTGATCATGCCCGATATGCAATCGCCGCCGATGCCGCGGTTGAGCACGCGTTTCCCCTGGAAATACTCCGCCCAGAAACCTCGTTCGGTAAGGCTGTTGCCCAGCATCACGATATTTTGCCCGGTGACCGGCACCAGTTCCTCGACATTGCGCTTGGAGAAATAATAGTCGTTGTTGAAGGTCAGCGTATCGCGCTGCGCCTGTGCGGCTGCGGTCGTCGCGACGGCAGAGGCCAGCAGCAGGAGGATGAGTTTCTTCATGGTTCGTTATTTTATCAGGTTTCCTTCGAAATCAATGTCGCGGTCGAACGGATGCAGCGCTTCGTCCGTCATCCGCGCCGCTTCACGCCGCGTCAGGGGCTCCGTACCGTCGGCAGCGACGGCAGCGCCGGCCTTGCGGAGCATGGCGGCAGCCGACGCCGCCGTAAGCGGCGCGGGGTCGTCGGACACTTCGACCTGCGGCGCATAGTCGTGCAGGCCGCGGCTGAACTCACCGACGGAGATCCCGCGCTCGGGATAGAACCACGTGCGGTTCGCCCACTGGAACGGCTCGCCCGTCATACGCAGGATGCCCGTCGCTGCGATGCGCTGCAACATCGCGAAGTCGGGGTCGTCGGGTTTCACGTCGTACAACGGCGCGATATACGCATCCTGCGCCAGCAGGGCGGCCTGCAACCTGCGCACCGGGACTTCGCGGGGCGTACACCCTTCCCGGGCGGCGATGGCCGCCAACGTCCCTGCCGCCTGTCCCGTGAGCAGGACTACCGGCTGCAGGCGCGTCGAACCGTTGATAAGGTTCGAAACCGATATGGCCTTGTCCGAAACCACCAGGTTGTCCGTCCCGGCAGGGATCATCACCCCCATCGGCACCGAAAACGACGGCACGGGCGGGAAGGGTATCTTCCCGATCTGAGGACGGCAATCGTGGTGGTGGTCGACGGGATAGTCGCCGACCGAAATGCCGGTACGGTAAAGTGCCGACGGGCGGCCGTAACGATCCGCCACGTCATCGAGCGTCAGGCGGATCACCCCGTCCAGGCGCCGCCCCTCGCGGTGGTAAGGCAGGTATGCCAATCCGTCTGCGGTGCCGAACTCGTCATCGGCGATCCCCAGGTGGCTGAAACCCAGTTCGTGCTGGATATAGTAGATGAACCGCAGGGTCTTCTCGCGGGCGGGGCGCAGCGCGGCGTCACGCCGGGCATAGGGCACCTCGACGATATTCATGTAGACGTCGTTGCCGTTGACCGGCCAGTTGAGCATGTATTTGCCATTGGGCAGGCGGCCGTAGTTGAGCATCACCTCCGCCGGGATCGGCTGCCCCGCAGCGGTCTGGCAGGCCGCAGCGAACTCCGCAGGATCGTACCCTTCGGGGCGGGGGATGGTCTTGTCGGCACCCTTGCCGTAATCCTTGAGGATGGCGACGAAAGTCAGGTCTTGCACGATGTCGTTCGCCTCGGCAGGCGCCAGCGTCTCGCCCGTATCGGCACGGGCGTCCATGCCGATGCGGTAGGGCGTACCGCTCATGGGCAGCGCATCGCCCAGGTCGGTGGCATCGACCGTGATACGAGCCGAGACCTCGAGCCTGTCGCCCCCGCCACGCGAGAAACGGGCGCCCGTCACGCAGTTGCCGCGCTTGTATACCTTATCGAGCACATACCCGTGCAGGACTTCGAGCCGCGGCTCGGCCGCAGCCATCGCCCTGAAGATGCTGTCCGCCACATGGGGCTCGAAGAGCGTGTTGCTCACCCAGCCCGTGGCAAGCGCTTCGGCCCCGCCGTAATGGGCGCGCAGAGCCTCGCGAAATTCGTTCCACAGCCCCGAGGGCAGGTGGTGGTTACCGTCGGCAGCCGGGACGCCCTGCGCCGAGAACATCCCCCCGAGCATGGGCGTAGGTTCGACGACCAGCGTGGCCGCCCCCTGACGCGCCGCGGCGATGGCCGCCGAAGTGCCCGAAGTCGTGCCGCCGATAACCAGCACGTCGACCGTGCGGCGTATCGTTTTGGCTTGTGCGGGACGTACGTGCCCGATTGCGAGGGACAACACCGCCGAAAGTAAGAATCCTATACGTGTCATGCTTGTTTCGTTTCTTTTAAATATCACGGCACCGTTTGAGGCCGGCAAATCGTTTATCAGGCATCGGGAACGAGCCGCCTATTTGCATTGTTCGAGGATCTGCCATATCTGGTAAAGTCCGCGCGGAACATGGAAACACCCCTTCCACTTGCCGCCCTTGAGCGGGAGGAGCACCTCCCCGCGGCGGTTGAGGTAACCGAACCATTCGGGATATTTCGGATCTTTGAAGTGCGTCCACATGTAATCGTGCAGTTTCTGAAACCACGCAAGGCACTCCTTGTTGCCCGTCAGCTGGTAGGCCTTGATCATCGTGATCGCGGATTCGATATGCACCCACCACAGTTTCTGATCCCATTCGAGCTGCTGCTGCGGACGCCCGAGGCGATCCATGAAATAGAATATGCCGCCGTACTGTTTGTCCCAGCCGTATTCGATGGTCGCAAGCGCGATCTCCACGGCCTTCCCGATCAAATCGGGGCGGCCGAGCCGCTTGCCCAGATCCATGATGAACCACATCGCCTCGAGCGAATGCCCCGGGTTGATCGAGCGACCCTCGAAGGAGTCGACCAGCGAATTGTCCTCTGCCGAGACATTCTCGACGATGAGCCCGAGGTCTTTCTGGTAAAAGACCTCCATCACCTCGTGCAAGCATGTTTCGATCGTTTCGTCGATGAGTTCCCTGTCGATGAGCTGCTCGATTTCCAGCGACAGGTTGCACAGGATCATCGGCAGCGCGAAATCCTTGATCGGACGCGTCCCGGGATGTGCCTTGCACCACTTGCCCTTGGGGTTCGAACGCTTCTCGAGCACCCGGTCGAAAGTCTTTTTGGCGATGGCGGCATACCCGGCGTCGCCCGAGGCGATGGCCAGCTGCGCGAAGGCCATCGTGGCGAAGGTATACGAGAAAATGTTGTAGGGGTCGACCAGCGGCCGGCCGTCGCGCGTGAGCGAGAAATACCAGTTGTAATTGCCGTCATGGCCGTATTTCTTCAGGAACTCCGCACCCTGCAAAGCACACTCGAGCCACTCGGGGCGTTTTTCCACCTTGTTATAAAGCATCGAGAAAAGCCACACTTCACGGCCTTGCAGCCAGATGAACTTGTCGGTGTCGTAGACGCTGCCGTCGCGTTCGAGGCAGGTGAAATACCCCCCGTATTGTTTATCCTGGGAGTGTTCGAGCCAAAACGGCAGGACGCTGTCCAGCAGCTCCGACTTATACTCGCCGGCCAGTTTCTGAAAATCCATAGTGTCGGTTGTTAGATTAATGTCCCGCAGGTGATCCATACGACGGAGGTCTCCGGTCTGAATGCGCACAGCACCGGATTCATTATTCGTGTTATTCATTTTTTTGCCAGTATTTCTCTATTTCTTCAAGCGAACGCCCCGTGGTTTCGGGAACGGCACGCCAGATAATCAACATATAGGGGACGCACATCGCCGCAAAGAGGAAGAACGTGCCGGCGGGCGTAAGGTTTTCGAGCATCCAGGGCGTCAGCTGCCCGATGAGGTAGGTGCCCACCCACAGCGCAAGCCCGGCGATCGACATCGCCAGCCCGCGCACCCGGGTGGGGTACATCTCCGAGAGCAGCACCCACACCACGGCGCAGATAGAAACGGCGCAGCAGAAAATATAGGCCAGGAAGAACACCAGCAGGAATACGCTGGGCAATCCCAGCGCCGCGCCGCACATGAAATAGAACCCGATGCAGAGCAGCGAAACGATCATGCCCGACACACCCCAGTAGACCAGTTGTTTGCGTCCCACGCGGTCGATGATGACAAGCGCCAGCACCGAGGTCAGCATGTTGACCACACCCACGAGCACCTGCGAGAAGAGCGAATCGCCGCTCGACAGCCCTGCATTTTCGAAGATCGTCGGGCCGTAGTACAGCACGGCGTTCACGCCCATGAACTGCCCCAGGATGGCGATGAAAACGCCTATGACGACCGCCTTGCGGATACCCGGCTCGAACAGCACGCGCCATTCGGACTTCGACGAAGCGGAAGCCGTGCCGTGAACGGCAGCGATCTCCTCGTCGGCGGCTTCCGACGAACGGTAGATACGCTGCAAAACGGCATGCGCACGCACGTCGCGGCCGCGCAGCACGAGCCAGCGGGGGCTTTCGGGAATGAAGAATATAACGGTGAAGAAGAGCAACGCAGGCAGCGTTTCGGCACCGAACATGCCGCGCCACAACTCCGTAACCCATATCTTCTGCATCCACGGGGAGGCGTAGGCGGCCGTTTCGGCCGATTTGAGTATCTGGAAGTTCACGAGGTAGGCCGCCAGGAACCCGACCGTGATGGCCAGCTGGTAAAGCGACACGAGTGTCCCGCGCCAGCGCGCCACGGCGACCTCGGAAATATACATCGGCGAAACGATCGACACCACGCCGATGCCCACGCCGCCCACGATGCGGTAAACGACCAGTTGCGTGAAGTCGGCACTGACGGCACAGCCGACGGCCGAAACGGTGAACAGCACGGCCGACAGCAACATCGTCAGCTTGCGCCCGAAACGGTCGCTCAGCACTCCGGCCACGGCCACGCCGCCGATCGAACCGACGAGCGCACACCCAACGAACCATCCCTGCTGCATGGCGTCCAGCGAGAACTGCGAGGCCACACCGGATATCGTACCCGAAATGACCGCCGTGTCGTACCCGAACAAAATCCCGCCTATGGCGGCTACCAGTGACAGGAATGCCACATATCCCGTATTCGTCTGTGATTTCATCGGCTAACGGATGTTAAAGTATTCCTTGTAACGGTCGAAGAGATGCCCGGCCTGCAGGTATGCAGACTGGGGGCTCATGAAATGCGAAAATTCGAATGTGATGGCCTTGTCGTAGCCCGCACGCATGGCGGCTTCGAGCTTCATGCGCAGCTTGTCGAACTTGATGGGCAGGAATTTGATGGGCATGTCGCGGTCGAACGACTCGGCGTTGGTCCAGCATTGCATGCCGTACTTGTCGGCCAGGCGTTTGTTGACCGCAAAGAACGCATCCAGCTCGTCGTAGTCGATATGCCCGTCCTGAAACGCACAGGCATCCACCACATCGTGAATCCCGTCGAATATCTCGTCCCATTCGCGTTCGTGCTGCTCGACGGAAACAGCCTGCTCCTTGGTCAGTTTGCTCCCGCTGGCCATCACCGCCTTCTTGCCGTCGATCCACGGCGAGATGAAGGTGGGCAGCCCGCCCGAAACCTCCTTGCACTGTTTGCCCAGGGCATGGAACGTCCCGATGGCACCCTTGGTGGCACGGCTGATCTCGCCGCTCAGGTACCAGCCGCCGAAACTCTCGTATTTGCGGCCGTACATGTTCCACACCTCGTCGATTACATATTTGTTATGTTCGACCTCATGCGACATGTCGCCCGTGTCCCAGTATTCGCCCGAGTCGTAAAGCCCGAAGTAGAACTTCATGCCGTACTTGCCGGCCAGGCGCAGGAACAGGTCGAGCAGGTCGACCGACGGCATGTAACACCCTTTTTTGAGCAGGTAGGGCGAAGGGTAGGTGATGAACTTGCGGTAGCCCGAGCGAATCCCGATCACCGTATCGATGCCGATCGACTTCATATGGCGGAAATCGGCGTCCCACTCCTTCTCGCCCCAGTTCTGGTGCGGGATGTCGTGCGAGATTTCGTCGAGGAACGTACCCGTGATGCGCAACCCCTCCCCCTTGGGGACGATCAGCCCGCCGTGCCCCGGAGCGGATGCGGCCAGGGCATCGTCCATCCCTTCTGCACCCAACTCCGAAGCTGCCTTGACCAGTCCGGGGACGGCGACAGCCGAAGCCGCCGTCACAGCTACTTTCTTAAGAAAATTCCTTCGACTCGAAGTTTTCATATCAGACGGGATTTTATAGTTTGCATAAAATAAAGTAAATTTTATCGTTTTTCTATGCAAATATAATAAATAAATTTACAATGAGGCAATATTATAGTCTTTTTTATTCTAATCGACCAAAAAAAACATTTGTGACAGGTAATATCGGGCAATAACGGGTATAAAAAAAAGTCCGTAAGGCTACGGACTTCTCTTTATAGCTAATTTTTTTGGTTCCGGACTACATCAGCCCCAGCATCTTGCTACGGCTCAGCATACAGGCGCCCACGGCCCCAGCTTTTTCACCCAACTTACTGAGTTTTATGGTAGTATCCTTATTCACGAGTTGCAGCGAATATTTATTGATGGCACTCTTAAGCGGCAACATGATATAATCCTTGGCCACGGCCAGCGTCCCGCCCAGCACGATGAGGTCGGGATTGAAGAGGTTGATGAGCCCCGCCATGGCCTTGCCGAGCGTATGCCCGACGGTTTCCATGACTTCGATGGCAAGCACGTCTTCCTGCCCCAGCGCTTCGAGAATATCCTCCAACAGGATCTGCTCGCCGCGATTGTACTTGTCGGAAAGCATCGAAACACGTTTCTGCGCCAGCTTCTCCATGAATATACGGTGTACGGCCGAGCCCGAAGCGCCGGTTTCGAGGCAGCCGCGCTTGCCGCACCGGCAGATCACCTCGTTGTCGAGCAGCGGGAAATGGCCGAACTCGCCCGAGAATCCCGACCGGCCGTAGAACAGTTTGCGGTCGATGACCAGCCCGACGCCCAAACCCCAGCTGGCATTGACGAATATCATCGTATCCTCGTTGTTGCCCACGCCGCACATGTACTCCCCGTAGGTCATCGCCCGGGTATCGTTCTCGACATAGACCTTGCAGCCCAGGCGTTTCTCCAGCAGCATCGTGAGCGGCTCCTCCTCGACGAAGAAATAGCTGTAACTGTACCCCGTCTTGGAATTGACCCGCCCCGAGAGGTTGAAGCCGACCGAAAAGATCTTGGTCCGGTCGATCTTGCTCTTGGCGATGAACCCGTTGACCACGTCGCACAGCCGGTCGAGCGCCTGTACCGAATTTTCCATGACGAACGGCACGCAATCGCGCATGTCGACGACCTGTCCCTTGAAATTGATGATCGCCAGGGTGATGATGTCTTTCTTGATGTCGACACCGACAAAATAACCCGCATAGGGGTTGAGCCCGTAGATGTTGGGCCGGCGCCCCCCGGCAGTACCCTGTTTCCCGAAGTCGTGCACGAAGCCGTCTTCGATCAGTTCGCTGACCAGTTTGGTGACCGTCGGCACCGACAGATTCATTTCATGGCTCAGATCCGTGATGCTGAAATCCCCACCCATGATGTAGTGCCCGATCAACTGCAGTTTGAGCAGAGCGGTTTTGTTGCCTTCCTCGGCTTGTCCCAAAAAAGAATCGACCATAATTCGAAATGATTATTTGGTGCTGTACTCCTGCAAAGATAATAATTTTTACTTTAAACAAGCGTTTTTCTACGGTATTTAGCCGTCTGAAATAGGCAAAATAAATAAATACGGAGAAAGCCGGGGAAAATGCGAATTTTATTTCTTTTCGACAGCCGCCTGCCGCCGCCAGACCGGACATTTCCGTCCGGGTAAACAAAAACGCTGGAAGCCGCAGGCACGACGCCTGCGGCTTCCAGCACCGCGGGGGTGGGCATTCCGGCAGGATGCTATGCCGGCAAGAGGATCGAAAAGCGGCTTCCCCTGCCGATCCCGCTTTCGACCGAGATCGTGCCGCCGTGCGCCTCGACGAACTCCTTGGAGATGGCCAGCCCCAACCCGCTGCCCTGGACCTTCGTACCCGGCACGCGGAAATAACGCTCGAAAATGCTCTTATGGTAACGCGGGTCGATGCCCCGTCCGAAATCCTGCACGAAGATCTCGACCGCCTTTTCATGCTGCACGGCCCCGACGATGATGCGCGAATTCTCGGGGGAATGGTGGATGGCGTTGGAGAGGAGGTTGGTAATGACCCATGCGATCTTTTCGTTGTCGACGAACAGTTTCGAAATCTTCTCGGGGTATTCCACCTCGACGAAGCAGCGGAAACGCTCGGCCAACACCTGTGTCGCCTTGACCGCATAGTCGATCAGCTCGACAGGCTTCACGACCTTGGGCATGAGCCTGAGTTTCCCGGACTCGACCTGCGTCATGTTGAGCAATTCGCCCGTGATATTCAACAGGCGGTCGCTGCTCTCGCGGATGCTGCCCACGAGTTGTTTCTGTTCTTCGTTGAGCGGCCCGAGACGGTTGTCGCCGAGCAGTTGCAGGCTCATCAGGATCGACGAGATGGGAGTTTTCATCTCGTGCGAAACCGTCGAGATGAAATTGGTCTTGGCCGAGTCCAGCTCCTTGTACTTGGTGATGTTGTTCAGGACGATCAGGTTGCCGACGAACTGTTGCTCCCGGCTGCCGACCGGCATGATGTAGAGCGGCGTATCTTCCATCTGGAAATAGCTCTCCTTGTTGTCGGCATAGATCTTCAGCGGTTCCTGCCCGGCGTTTTTCTTCTCGCCGTAAAGCTCGCGCAGCAGGCGCCGGAGCAGGTCGTTGGCGAGCGCCACCTCGGCGGCATCGCGCCCGATGACGGTTTCGGGCAGGTTGAGCACCGACAGCGCCTCGCGGTTCATGAAGAGGATGGTCTTCCGGGGATCGAGACCGATGATCGGTTCGTGGAGCGAATTGACGATCGCCTCGATCCGCGTCTTGGCCGTCATCAGGTCGTCGAGCGAACTGCGGCGGTATTCGTCGAGCTTGGCCGCCATGTTGTTGAACGACTCGGCAACGGATTCGAACTCACGGTTGCCCGTGAAGTCGAGCCGCTTCCCGTAGTTATGGCTGGCGATCTCCTTGATCCCCTTCTTCAGCTCGTCGATCGGGCGCAGCACCCTCCGCGGGAACCACACCAGCACGGCGCCCGCGACAAGGGCGCACAGGACGGCCACGACGATCAGCCACCACATGACATAGTCGGCACGCTCCTCGACCCCCGAACTCTTGGCCCTGATGGCCGCCATATTCACCTCCATAATGCGGTAGAGGTCGGCACGCACGGTCTGTATCTCGGCCTCGGTGACGGGGTCGCTCAGGCTGGCGACATGCTGCTGCAAGGCCGCCGTAAGCTCCTTTTCGCTGACTTCGGTGATGTTCTGCTGCTGGAGCGCCAGGCTCTGGCGCAGGGCGTGCCGCGAGACGGAATCCTGGCCGATGTCGTTCAGCGACCGGAGCATGTCCCCGGCGTATTGCAGCGAATTATAGTTGTCGGCCAGGATGGTGCCCGTAGCGCGCGAAAGCTGGCGGACGTAGCTGACCGACTGGATGCCGAGCAACAGGATCATGGCGAACAGCACGCCGATGCCCAGGGTAAGCCTCCCTTGTATCTTCATAGTCATGACATAATAAAAAGGTCGATGTTCATACGCGACAGGCGGCCGTCTCAGAATGATACGCCTGGCGCCGGCGTCAGGGCTTCATGCCGTAACTTTCCAGCTTGCGGTAAAGCGTGGCGATGCCGATGCCCAGCAGGCGGGCGGCCTCGGCCTTGTTGCCTTTCGTGTATTCGAGTACCCTGAGGATGTGGTGCCGTTCGAGGGCGTCGAGCGCCATCGAGTCAGGTACGGAGCCGTCGCACGACGCGGCATGGAATTCGGGGGAGAGGCAGCCGACGGTAAGGGCATTGCCTTCGGCCATGATCAGGCTGCGCTCCACGACGTTGCGCAGTTCGCGGACGTTGCCGTGCCAGGCATGGCGTTCCAGTGCGGCGATGTACCCTTTGTCGATCGTGTCGATCCGACGCCCCATCCTGTCGGCGAATTGCGCCGCAAAGAACCGGGCATATTCGGCGATATCGCCCGGCCGCTCGCGCAGCGACGGCAGGTGGATGCGAAAAACAGAAAGACGAAAGAAGAGGTCTTCGCGGAAATTCCCGGAGGCGATCTCCTTTTCGAGGTCGCGGTTCGTGGCGGCAATGATCCGCAGGTCGACCTTGGTCGGGCGGGTTTCGCCGATTTTGATGAACTCGCCGCATTCGAGCACACGCAGCAGCTTGGCCTGCAGCTCGACGGGCATCTCGCCGATCTCGTCGAGGAAAAGCGTCCCCTTATCGGCCTCCTCGAACAATCCCTTCTTATCTTTGGTGGCACCCGTGAAGCTGCCGGCACGATGGCCGAAAAGCTCGCTTTCGAGCAGTTCCTTGGAGAAAGACGAACAGTTGACGGCGACGAACGCTCCCTTCGCGCGCGGGCTGGCATGGTGGATGGCCTGCGCAAAGACCTCCTTGCCGGTTCCGGTTTCACCCGTGAGCAGCACCGAGGTGTCCGTGACGGCGACCTTGCGCGCCAGCGCGACCGCACTGCGGAGGGCTTCCGACGAACCGATGATGCGGTCGAACGAATGCTCTTCGGAAAGTTTGTCCTCGAGACGAGCCAGCCGGCGCTGCATCTGCGCCTTCTCGGTGGCACGGCTCAGCAGCGGCAATATCTTGTTGTTGTCGTCGCCCTTGGTTATGTAATCGAACGCCCCGTTCTTGATGGCCTGCACGCCGTCGGGGATATTGCCATAGGCCGTCAGCAGGATGACCTCGGCCGAAGGCATGGCCTGCTTGATCCGACCGACCATCTCGACACCGTTGCCGTCGGGCAGTTTGACATCGCACAGCACGACATCGGGTTCGCAGCGGCGGAGCATCCTGAGCCCCTCGGCGCAATCGGCGGCCTCGGCCACCTCGTAACCTTCCAGCCCGATGATGCGTGCCAGCAGTTTGCGCAACTGTTCCTCGTCGTCGATAATAAGAATCTTTGCCATTCGGTTCTCCAATTTTCGGCAAAGGTAAAACAATAATTTCACATATCGTTCCGACAGCCCCGATACAAACAAAGCCCCCGCGATGCAGGGGCTCCGTCCGAACCGGCAATACCGGTTCTATTTCACGGACTTCTTATACCACTCCTTGTGTTTTTCGCCACGGCTCTTCACCCAATCGGCGAAATCGGGATAGAAGACGTCGATCTTTACCATCTCATCCGGGATCCGGAAATCGGTAACGGGCAGGTCGATGGCGAAAGGATACAACTCGGAGGTCGCATAATAATACGGCCCGATGGGGTTCCCCGCCTTGTCGAGCGAGCTCTTGTCATCGTTGCGGCCGAAAGGATAGGGGTCGGCCAGCGACGTGGGAGCATAGTTCGTCAGGTGTATTTCCTTGCGGACGGCCCCGGGAACAAAGCCTTTGTCGCCCACACAGATAAACGGGTTGTAGAGCGACTTGCGGGTCACCTTGTCCATCGACAGCCTCCCGTCCAGTTCGATCTCGACGGTGACGGGCCCCCGGGCCACGGCCTGCTCGATGTCGTCGAAGAGTATGACCACGGCCTTATCCTGGTTCTTTTCGAGGCCGGCCGCCGAAGATCCGTTTTCGACCTTCACGCCCTTGACGGCGGTTACGGGAATGTCGAGCTGGTAGCCGAAGGCGCTCCGGAGCTTACCGCCGCTGTGCAACGGCGTGAAAACATCCCTGATCGCCACGATCCGGTTGTCCTTGTCGGTCGTGAAAGTCGTGCTGTACCCGACCACCACGTCGTTCATGTCGTAATCGCCCTGGCTCGGCCACAGATCCTCGAATGCCAGCGTGCCGACCACAGGGTCGCCCGTCACGTCGGGATATTTCTCGTCATCGGGGTCGGTCGTCGGGCGCTCGGGATCATAAATTGCATCGGCAGGATCGGCATCGACGTAAAAGAGCACGTCCTTGTAGTCGTTATCGCCGCCATCCTCGAAGCCGAGCACGGTCTTGCCGCTCACCTTGTCGTAGAGGCTGACCATATAGCGGCCGTTCCCCGCATTGAACTCATTGTTCGAATAGCGTGCCGGGTGTTTCGAACCGGTGATGTCGAGTTTCCCGGTATAGGGATAGTTCTTGGTCGAAATTTCATACGCATCGGGCAGCATGAACCAGCCGACGGTCGTACCGGCGGGGAAAATGTCGGCGGCCTTGCCTCCCTTGAAATAGGTCAGCCGCAGCTGTTCGCCGAAAAACAGGGGCGCCGTCCAATCGTCGCTGCCCGAGCCCCAATCGTCCGGATCATCGAAATTGGTCGTAAAGGAGGTACAGTTGGGGAAGGCCACGTACTTGGGCAGCGCATCGAACTCGGCTTGCGTCCGGGGAGGGTTCTGCGTATCATAATAATAATAACCGATGGCATTGCGCCATCCGGCCAGTTCTGCGGCGAACACCAGCGTCAGATGGGCATCCTTCGCAATATTGAGGTTGACCACCTCCGTAGGCATGGCGTATTTCGAATTGTCGACGCCCGGCATCAGCACGTTCTGGATGCGGTTCATCAGCCCCGCAGGTGTCTGCGCATATTCGGGGTCGATATTCAGGTTGGGTTTCTGGCCGAACAGCGTACCGAGGATATAGAGCGGTTTCCCTTCCCAAGTCCAGTCGCCGAGCTGCTGCACATTATATGGATTGGCCGCATCGGCGCGGGTCGTCACGGTTCGGTCGGCAACCACGGCGCCGGAAACTTTCCCGGCCGCCTTTTCATAGAGCTGCCGCACGTCGAACGAAATACCGCCGGCAGTCACGTCGACCCCGATACAGGCCGGAAACCCGTAGGATTCGCTATACACGTACACCTTGCTTACGGCAGTCGGGAGGTTGACCACCCCCGAGTATTTACTGTCGTTATCGGTATAGGCCCTGAGCAGGGCTTTTACGCCGGGCTTCAGGGTAAGCACGCCGTCCCCGGCATCCACGGGGTTCTCCGCATAAATTTCGAACAGCGCCTTGCTGCCCCTGCGGGCGTAGTCCAGGTTCAGGGGGACATCCCGCGTCGTGGCGTAATCGTATTTATTTCCGCCCTGGGCCGTGCCATCCGGGCCGGGAACTTCATCCGGCCGTTCGATACAGCCTGTCAGTAACATGGTGCATACTGCGAGGGCATACAGCAGGCACAGGTTTCGTAAATTTTTCATATGAGAAAAAAATTTGGTTAATCACATCCCTTTCCGACAGCCATCCGCACCTACCACTCCGCCCCGCGAAAGTAAAGTTCCGCAGAAGCCCGCATTTCTGTCTTGGCAAATGTAAAAAGAAACCTTATTTCACCCAAATTTGGTCGATAATCGCATGTTATTGGGGAAATACACGCAAATTACACAACAAATACGACTATATTACAAAACATTTCAGCCCTCGCATCCAACAAAAAAAGAAGCCGGGCTTCCGGCCCGGCCTATCGTTCAGAAATGAATATTCTTCCGGTATTGGGACGGGGACATGCCCGTATACCTGCGGAAAAAGCGGCTCAGCGTCGACTGGTCGGGGAAATTGACACGCGCCACGATCGTCTTCAAGTCCATCGCCGACTCACGAAGCAGCGCCTTGATTTCGAAGATCGTATAGTAGACGATCCAGTCCCGTGCCGACTGCCCGCTGATCTCGTTCATCAGGTTGGTCAGGTACTTCGGAGTGATCCCGAGCCTCTCGGCGAAATACGCCACGTCCTTGTTGGGAGAATGTTCCTCGACGATCGTCTGCATGAAACGGAACGCCAGTTCCTCCTTGTGGGTATAGGCTGTCTTCTCGGCCTGCGGATCATTGAGATAGATGGCGTAGATGTCCCAATAGAACACCCGCAAAAGCTGCATCACCGACTCGCGGCGGCAGATGGCGGGGGCATTTTCGGCGCGGTAGGCCAGCAAGTCGCAGAAATTCAGGAACCGCCCGACATACTCTTCGCGCGGCTCCGAGGCGACATGCGTGCGCATGTAAAAAAAGAAACCGGGCCTGGGTCTCCACAGGGAGCTGAGGGTGTCGGTAAACATATCGTGCGATATGCGGAAAAACCTGATCCCGAAATCGTCGCTTACCTCCTTGATGGAAGCCAACTGCCAGGGAAACAGAGCAAGCACCATTCCGCGCACGATCCGGAAACGGTGGCCGAAAACCTGTACCGTAGCCGTACCCGACAGGCAGATGCCTCCGACCCCCTTCATAAGGTATACCGGACAACCGGATACCGGCAATTCGTCAAGCTCTGTATAGATACCGAACTCCCCCGGCTCAAGCGGCCTGAAAAGTCTCGTATCGTCTTCATCTATATTCATTATTACAAAATTAGATATTTGTCCGTTCTGAAAACACCCCGTTCTTCACCAATAACATGCAAAAATTGCCGCGCATAAAAAATCGCCACTTGCACCCGCTTTTCTCAGCTATCGGCCGGTGCAAAAATTGCCGGGCCTTCTTCCGCACGCAAAATACCCCGAAAAATTTTGTCGGCTCGAAATAAATGCCTACTTTCGCACAAAACATCAGATGATATGATGAAACCCGGTTCGAACATGCAACTCAGCAAGAAATCGCTGGCCGAAGAGCTGGCCGGGCGGTTGCAGGAACAATTCATGTCGGGGAAATTCGAGGTGGGCGAAAAACTGCCGCCCGAACCGGAATTGATGCAGATTTTCGGGGTCGGCCGCTCAACCGTACGCGAAGCGGTCAGAATCCTGTCCAACATGGGTTTCCTGAAGGTACGGCAGGGTGCCGGGACATTTGTCGAACGCCTCACGCCGCCGGACGAACCGATGGAGCGGCGCCTCGGACGCGCCGACCTGCACGACCTGGACGAGGTGCGGAAAATACTGGAAGCCGCGATTGCAGAAAAAGCCGCCGAACGGCGAACGGCACACGACGCCGCAGTCCTCGAAAAGCACCTCGCGGAACGGGGAGCGACCGCGGCTTCCGGGGCATTGCAGGCCTGTATCGAAGCCGACGTCAACTTCCACATCGCCCTGGCCGAGGCCACGCACAACGAAATCCTGTGCGAGCTGTACCGCTCGACGGCCGCCCATCTGAAAAAGAGGTTCAGCAATATATACAGGGACACGGAGTGCCTGCTCGCCTCCCAGCCCACGCACGGGCAGTTACTCGGATACATCCTCGCCGGGGACGTGCGGAACGCCCGGGAGGCGATCACGCGGATACTCGAAGAACCATAGCCCGCAGCAATGGAGACGCTTACAAAACCCACGGACACACGCCTGCGGCGCTTCACGGAGACCGGAACGGTCTACCCGATACTGTTCATGATCAGCATCACCCACCTGCTGAACGACATGATGCAGTCGGTGATCCCGGCCGTCTACCCGCTCCTGAAGGAGAAATTCGGCTTCACGTTCGCCCAGATCGGAATCATCACGCTGGTTTTCCAGATGACCTCGTCGCTGCTGCAGCCCTTCATCGGACTCTATGCAGACCGCCATCCGCGCCCCTACTCGCTCGCCGCAGGGATGTGTTTCACGCTGGTCGGGCTGCTCATCCTCTCCGTCGCCCCGGGCTTCGTACCAATCCTGCTGGCGGTGGGGCTGATCGGCTGCGGCTCTTCGGTCTTCCACCCCGAATCCTCCCGGGTGGCGCAACTCGCCTCGGGAGGCCGGAAAGGACTGGCACAGTCGATATTCCAGGTCGGCGGCAACGCCGGGGGCGCCATGGGGCCGCTGCTGGCCGCGCTGGTCGTCATTCCCTTCGGGCAGGCCTCGATCGGCTGGTTCGCTTTGGCCGCGATCCTCGCCATCCTCATCCTCACGAGAATCGGGAACTGGTATAAACTTCGCCTCACCGTCACCGCAAACCGCCCCGCAGCAGCCGCAGCAACCCCGGCACACCACCTGGGAAAACGCAAAATCCGCCTCGCCCTGGGCATCCTGGGCGTGCTGGTATTCTCGAAATACTTTTACATCGCCAGCATGACCAACTACTTCACATTCTTCCTGATGGATAAATTCGGGATCTCGGTGCAGGGGTCGCAGTACTGCCTCTTCGCATTCCTCGGGGCATCGGCTGTCGGCACGGTCGCCGGCGGGCCGCTGGGCGACCGTTTCGGGCGTAAATACGTGATCTGGGGCTCCATCCTCGGAGCAGCGCCCTTCACCCTGCTGCTGCCCTATGCGAACCTGGTCTGCACGATCGCGCTCGCCGTCATCATCGGACTCGTCATCTCCTCGGCATTCTCCGCCATCCTGGTCTACGCCACCGACCTGATGCCCGGCAAGGTCGGAATGATCGCCGGGATCTTTTTCGGGCTGATGTTCGGCCTCGGCGGCCTCGGCTCGGCCTTTTTCGGCTGGCTGGCCGACAAGACCAGCATCGAATTCATCTTCCGGATCAGCACCCTGCTGCCCCTGTTGGGGATAATCACGGGATTCCTGCCGAATATCGAAGGCAGAACGACAAACACATAACCGATGAAACCATGCCAAATGTAATCGTATTGTTCGAAGTAACCCTGAAAACCGACCGCATGGAGGATTACCTGCAGACAGCGGCGACTCTGAAGGAGGAACTGGCCCGGACGGATGGATTTATCGGCTCGGAACGTTTCGCGAGCCTTGCGAACGGCAACAAACTGCTCAGCAAATCCGAATGGCGGGACGAGCAGTGCGTCGCGAAATGGCGGAACTCGCTCCGGCACCGCCTCGCCCAAAAGCACGGACGGGCGGAAGATTTCGCCGACTACAAGATAACCGTAGTGACACCCTTGCGCTGTTACACGATAGCTTCGAGAGAAGAAGCCCCGGAAGATTCCAACCTTTACTTTAATCTATAACACCATGCAGTACATTTGTAAATACCAATCGCCCTTCGGCGGGATAACGATCTCCGCCGACGGCAACAGCCTGACCGGGCTCTGGTTCGACGGGCAAAAATACTTTGCCGCCACACTGCCGGCAGCACACGAAGAGAAACAGCTCCCCGTATTCGACCAGACAAGGAAGTGGCTGGACAGTTACTTCAGCGGGGAAAACCCGGGATTTACACCCCCGTTACACCCCGAAGGGTCGTCCTTTCGGCAGGCCGTATGGGAAATATTGCTGCAAATACCGTATGGGGAAACAATTACCTACAAGGATATTGCGAAAGAAATCGCACGGCAGCAGGGAAAGCAAACCATGTCGGCGCAGGCCATAGGCGGTGCCGTAGGGCACAATCCGATCAGCATTATCATCCCCTGCCATAGGGTCGTGGGCAGCGACGGCAGCCTGACGGGATACGCCGGCGGCATTCCTAAAAAGGTCGGGCTCCTCACCCTCGAACAGGCGAACATGTCCGGGCTGTTCATCCCGAAAAGGTAACTCCCCGGGCGGGCGCAAAAGACCCGCCGACGGGCATAAAAGAAAAATCCTCACAACTCGCTGATTGGCTTGTCGCAAGGATTTAATCGCCTGTTTTGGAGCGGAAAACGAGACTCGAACTCGCGACCCCAACCTTGGCAAGGTTGTGCTCTACCAACTGAGCTATTTCCGCAATATGTTTCTCCGTCTGCAAAAGAGGCTTTCAACCTCCCTTTCCGGCATCCGAAACTTGCATTTCGGGATTGCAAATATAAACTGAAAAATTTATTCTGCAAAATTTTCCGGCGAATTTTGTCACAAAACGATGTCCCCGGCCTTCGGAAAAGCCGGGGACATCATATGGGAAACCCTTATTTCCGGGCGGCGGAATAAACCGTCCTGCCGGGAACCGGGGAATTAACGAACCAGGAATCCTTCGTCGGCACGTACCGGGATGGGCAGCTGGGCGTAAATGCCGTCCTGGAGTTTGCTGCGTACGGCCTTGAACGCCTCGATAGTGACATTCACGTCCTCGAGGGTGTGGACTGCGGTCGGGATGATGCGCAGGATGATCTCGCCTTTCGGAATTACGGGGTAAACGACCATCGAACAGAAGATGCCGTGGTTCTCACGCAAGTCGACGACCAGATTCGTAGCCTCGGGGATGCCGCCCTTCAGGAAAACGGGCGTCACGGGCGAATTGGTCACACCGATCTCGAAGCCGTTCTCTTTGAGGCTGCTTTGCAACACGCGCACGATCTCCCAAAGCTTCTGCTGGTATTCGGGGTGGTTGCGGATCAACTCCAGGCGTTTGAGCGCACCGATAACCATCGGCATCGGGAGCGACTTGGCATAAAGCTGCGAACGCATGTTGTAACGCAGCAGGTTGATCAGCCAGCGGGGGCCGCAGACGAATGCACCGATACCGGCCATCGACTTGGCAAAGGTGTTGAACAGCACGTCTACGCCGTCCACAACGCCGAAATGCGATGCCGTACCGCGGCCGCCCTCACCCATCGTACCGAAGCCGTGAGCATCGTCGACCAGCAGGCGGAACTGGAAATCCTTTTTCAGGGCCACGATCTCGTCGAGCTTGCCCAGGTCGCCTTTCATGCCGAAGACACCCTCGGTGATTACGAGTACGCCGCCGTTCTGCTCTTCGGCCAGGTCGGTGGCATGCTGCAATTGCAGGCGCAGCGACTCCATGTCGTTGTGTCCGTATACGAAACGCTTGCCCTTGTGCAGGCGCAGGCCGTCAATGATGCAGGCGTGTGCCTCGGCATCGTAGACCACCACGTCGCGCGGCGTCAGCAGGCAGTCGATGATCGAAATCATACCCTGGTAACCGAAGTTCAGCAGGAAGGCATCCTCCTTGCCGACGAACTCGGCCAGTTCGCGCTCGAGACGCTCGTGGTAGACGGTCTGGCCGCTCATCATGCGGGCGCCCATCGGGGCCGCCATGCCGAACTGCGCGGCACCCTCGGCGTCGGCCTTGCGGACTTCGGGGTGGTTGGCCAGCCCGAGGTAGTTGTTCAGACTCCAGTTGAGCATCTTCTTGCCCCGGAAAGTCATGTGGGGGCCGATATCGCCTTCCAGTTTGGGGAAAGCGTAATAACCGTGGGCGTACGACATGTACTGACCGATGGGGCCACCTGCATTTTTCTCAAGGCGTGCAAAAATATCAACCATAAAATATTGTAATTTAATGTTTAAGTTTCCGTTTCGGACGCGCAAAAGTACAAAAAAACCTTTTAGCCATCAAAATTAGCCGTTTTTTATTCGGCACGGGTACGCATTTATACTTATTTCCGGATATTAGATAAGGAAAAAGGCCGCTTTCGGCGGCCCGGGGGAGAACTTTGTTCGGTTTTTCATTTTTTCGATCGGCGGTCTATCGCATCGACGATCACCGCGACGGCACCGTCGCCCGTCACGTTGGTCGCCGTGCCGAAGCTGTCCATGGCGATATAGGTGGCGATCATCAGTCCCGCGAGCGTCTCGTCGAACCCGAGCATCGACTCGAGCAATCCCAGCGCCGCCATGATCGCGCCGCCCGGCACCCCCGGTGCGGCGATCATCGTCACGCCCAGCAGCAGGATGAACCCCGCGAAAGTCCCCGCCGGAATATCCAGCCCGGCCAGCATCGAAACGGCCAATGCGCAGGCCACGATCTTCATCATCGACCCCGAGAGGTGGATCGTGGCACAGAGCGGTACGACGAACGACGCCAGCTGGGGGCGCACGCCGAGCCGGAGGGTCTGCGCCAGGGTCACGGGGATGGTGGCGGCCGACGATTGCGTGCCGAGCGCCGTGACATAGGCTGTGAGCATCGTACGGAGCATCCGCAGCGGGTTTTTGCGGGCAACGAGCCCGGCAACGGAGAACTGTGCGAGCAGCAGCACGACGGTCATGAAGAAGATCACCACGATCAGCTTCACGAAGACGCCCAGCACCCCGGCCACCTGCCCGGACTGGGTCATCGAAAGGAAGATTCCGAAGATATAGAAGGGCAGCAGCGGGATGATGACGCCCGCGATCACGCGGTCGATGATCGACTTGAAATCGTCCATCACCCCTTTGAGTTTCACGCTGTGCGTATAGGCCATCCCAAGCCCGAGTACGAAGGCCAGTACCAGCGCCGACATGACACCGAACAGGGGTGGCATCCCAACCGTGAAATAGGGTGCGGGGGCCGTTGCGGCCGCGTCGGGCAGCACGGCTGCGGCGCCTTCGAGCAATGCGGGGAACAGCGCCCGCCCCGTGAGGTAGGTGCCGAAGCCCGAGAAAAGGGTGAAGGCATAGGCCAGCGCCGCCGTGAGGGCCAGCAGGCGCCCGGCGTTGCGTCCCAGGTCGGCGATGCCCGGCGCCACCAGCCCGAGGATGAGCAACGGGATGACGAACGAAAGGAACTGGCCGAAAATATCATTGAACGTAAGGGCGATACGCGTCGCCCATACAGGGAAGAAAAAGCCGCAGCCGACCCCGAGGCCGATGGCCAGCACGACGCGCGGCAGCAATCCGAACCTGAATTTCATAAGGAATGGTTTTTGTAAAGGTAGAAAAATATTTCCGTTTTAGCTATCTTCGGCTTTGCCTCAGACAGGCGGCGCCCCGGCAAAATGCAAGTAAACTTGCTTTTGCCCCCGGCATATACTATCTTTGTGGTATGACTTCATTATTCCATGACATCATCTTCGGCCCGGTACATTCGCGGCGGCTGGGACTCTCGCTGGGGGTCAACCTCCTGCCCACCGAGTCGAAACTCTGCTCGTTCGACTGCATCTACTGCGAATGCGGCTGGAATGCCGAGCATCCCGGCGCGCGGCGCTTCAACACCCGCGAAGACGTCCGCACACAGCTCGCAGCGACGCTGCAGCGCATGGTGGCCGACGGCACCCCGCCCGACGTCATCACCTTCGCCGGCAACGGCGAGCCGACGATGCACCCCGAATTCGAAGCCGTGATCGGCGACACGATCGCCCTGCGCGACGAGCTGTGCCCCTCGGCCAGGGTTTCCGTGCTTTCGAACGCCACGCAGCTCCACCGCGAGGGCGTGCGCCGTGCCCTTCGCAGCGTGGACAACAACATCCTCAAGCTCGATTCGGCCTTCGACGCCACGGCACGCCTGATAAACAATCCCCAGAGCCCGGCCTATTCCGTACGCAGGGTCGTCGATCAGATGAAAGGCTTCGACGGGCACCTGACCGTGCAGACGATGTTCCTGCGCGGGGAGTTCGACCGGCAGCGGGTCGACAACACCACCGAAGAGGAGGTCGCGGCATGGCTGCGCCTGATCAGCGAAATCGGCCCGCGGCAGGTCATGGTCTACTCGCTCGACCGCGACACCCCGTGCCGGACGCTCGAAAAAGTGCCGCGCGAGGAGTTGCAGGCCATCGCCGCCCGCGTCGAGGCACTCGGCATCCCCTGCTCCGTAGCATAAACCGCACCGCACCATGAAACGCCTTCTGCTGTTCCTGTTGCTTGCGGCCGGCTGTACGGCCGCCGCACAGAAGCGCCCCGCAACGGACGGACTGTCCGCTTTGCAGGACAGCATCTGGCAGTGGGCGGCAGACAACAAGGCGGCCGATCCGGTCGCAAACGCCATCTACGCATCGGCGGTCAACGAACCGGACGGTGTCATAGACGTACACATGATCCGTGTCGACACGGCGATGAAAGCCCGCTTCCGCCGCTGCGTGCACGACAGCCCCCTGATCCGGCTCCACGGGTTCGACCCCGACACGACACCTTATCCGCCCGCACCCGAAGGGGCTGCTCCGCCGGATGGGCTCACGATGGATGCCGAATACGCATTTTATCCCGCCGGCACCGAACATATCCGGCTCACGATCCGCCACAAAGGCGATTCGACGGTATACTTCGGGAGCGACTACACCGTCTGCCGCTTCCAGCACGGACGGTGGGAAACGCTGCCCGTCGTCAATGCGTGGAACTCACTGCTGGTCGGCATCGGGCCAAACAACCCATCCCGTACCGAACTACCTCATCCGGCTCCGGCCGCCGAATACACCTACGGGTTCACAGCCCGGCTCGCACCCCGTGTCTACCCGGCCCGGTATGCGCGTTACCGTATCTGCAAACAGGTGTACAAGACCTGCCCATACCGTCCATACCTGCTCACGGCCGAGTTCACGGTGACGCCGTTCGTCCCGTTCACCCGCTTTGCGGAGCCGGCAGAGGGGCAGGACATCCAATTTTGATCCACAGCCATGCAAATACTCCTTTCCTGCGCCAAAACGATGGCCGAAAACAATCCGGCCGAAATCCCCCGAACGACCCTGCCGCGTTACGCCCGCGAGGCCGCGGAGCTGGCCCTGCAGCTGGCGACGCTCAGCACCGAAGAGCTGGAACGCATGCTGCGCACCAACTGGCAGATCGCCGCGACCAACCGCCGGCGTTACCGGCAGTTCCACGGCGAAGAGGCCCTCCCCGCGCTGCTGGCCTACACGGGCGTCGTATTCAGGCATATCGCCCCGGAGCGATTCACCCCCGGGGATTTCGAATACGCACAGCAGCACCTCAACATCACGTCGTTCCTCTACGGGCTGCTCCGGCCACTGGACGCAATCCGCCGCTACCGGCTGGAAGGGGACGCCGTATTGCCGGGGCACGACGACCAAACGATGTTCGGGTACTGGCAGGGACGGCTGACAGAGGCCTTCCTCGAAAAAATCCATGCCGACGACGGCATCCTGGTCAACCTCGCCAGCAGCGAGATGAAGCGCCTGTTCGACTGGAAACGCATCCGCCGCGAAGCGCGTATCATCACGCCCGAATTCCGCATCCGCGAGGGCGACCGTCTGAAAACCATCGTGGTCTACACGAAAATGTGCCGCGGGGAGATGACGCGCCACCTTATCAGAAACCGGATTACGGATCCGGAAATGCTCAAAGAATTCGAATGGGAAGGGTTCCGGTTCGACGCCGCGCTCAGCCGGGGCGACGACTGGACGTTCACGATGTGACACGGCCGCAGGGAACGGAGGAGCACCCCTTCGGCGGAGTGTCATTGCCCCTGGTCGACGAACAGAAGCCTGTCCGTCCGGTAACCGCGTCGTTCGGCCAGCCGCAGGATGCGGTTGAGCGTATGCGCGGGGAGTGTCGGCGTGCGTGACAGTACCCAGAGGTATTTTGCCGAACCGCCGCCGACCAATGCCCAATCGTAATCGCCGCCCAGCTCCATGACGTTGTAATCCGAATAAAAAACCCAGAAAAAAGAGACCCGCAAACGCCCCGGCACCTGTCCCGCACAGGCTTTGCCCCGCGCACGTTTACAACGGCCCGAACGGTAATCCGTCCCGCTGTTGAACACCCCGATGCGACCGTCGGGCCTCAGTTCGTAGCGCGCCTGCACTCCGGCCAGCCCCCGTTCGAACGGATGGTCGTAGCGGGCGATCTCATACCAGGTGCCCATGTAGCGCGCCAGGTCGAACGACGGCACCGGAGTGCGGTCGGTACGGTCGGCGGCACGGCCGTATACCACGCCGATGACAAGCAGCGCAGCGGCCAATAATACGATCGCTATTTTCACTCCCCAAACGGTTTTTAGGGAGCACGTAACAGATTTTATGCCGCAGCACGGCAAACAGGAGCGGAAACGGCAGTTTTATTCCCCCGCAGCGAGCAGCGCCCGCAGAATACCCTCCTCGTCGTAACCGCAGAGGGCGTAGAGCTGAGCCGGGGTTCCGTGCTCGACCCACTCGTCGCCGATGCCCAGCGAGTGCACGGCCACCTCGCAGCCGCGGGCATTGAAAAATGCCGTGACGGCCTCGCCGACGCCCCCGCGCAGGGAACCGTCCTCGACCGTGACCACATGGCGGAACTTGGCACCGACCTCGGCCAGCAGGGCCTCGTCGAGCGGTTTGGCGAATCGCAGGTCGTAATGCGCCACGCTCACACCCTTCGCCGCGGCGCGTTCCGCGGCACGGGCGGCAGCGTTGCCGACCGTCCCGACCGTCACCAGCGCCACGTCCGTACCTTCGCGGAGCCTCCGGCCCCGGCCGACGGGCAGCGCTTCGAAGGGAACGCCCCGCCACAGACGTCCCGCACCGTTGCCGCGCGGGTAGCGGATCATGAAGGGATGGCCGTATTGCAGGCCGGTATACATCATGTTGCGGAGTTCCAGTTCATCCATCGGCGCAGCGATCGTAAGTCCCGGCACGGCACCGAATGCAGCCATGTCGAAGACCCCGTGGTGGGTCACGCCGTCCTCGCCCACGATGCCGCCCCGGTCGAGGCACATCACCACGGGCAGATCCTGAATCGCGACGTCGTGGATCACATTGTCGTAAGCCCGCTGCATGAAAGACGAATAGATGTTGCAGAAAGGCACCATGCCCGCAGCGGCCATCCCCGCCGAGAAGGTCACGGCATGGCCCTCGGCGATACCCACGTCGAAGCAACGCGACGGCATGGCGTGCATGAGCATGTTCATCGAACAACCCGACGGCATGGCAGGCGTGACGCCCACGACCCGCGGGTCGAGCCCGGCCAGTTCGACGAGCGTCTCGCCGAAGACATCCTGGTAACGCGCCGCGGCGCCTGGCGAGGCGATCCGCTCGCCCGTATCGGGATTGAAACGTCCGGGGGCATGCCACGTGGACTGGTCGTGCTCGGCAGGCAGGTAGCCCTTGCCCTTCACGGTCATGACATGCAGCAACTTGGGCCCTTCGATGTCGCGCAATGCCCGAAGCGTGCGCACCAACTCCTTGAGGTTGTGGCCGTCGACGGGGCCGAAATAACGGAAATTGAAGCTCTCGAAGAGGTTGCTCTTGTTCAGCACCCCCTGTTTCACGGCGTTACCCGCCTTTTGGCAGAGGCGCAGCAGGCGCGGCGTATGCGAAAGGATGCCCCACAACCGCTGCTTGAAACGGTTGTAATGCACCGACGTGGAGATTTTGAGCAGGTAGTTCTTCAATGCGCCGGTGGCCTGGTCGATGGCCATGTTGTTGTCATTGAGGATCACCAGGATATTGGTGCGTTTGCTGGCCCCAGCGTTGTTGAGCCCTTCGAACGCGAGGCCGCCGGTCATCGAACCGTCGCCGATGACGGCCACGACCTGGTGCCTCTCGCCCCGCATTTCGGCAGCCTTGGCCATGCCGAACGCCGCCGAAATCGACACTGAGGCATGCCCGCCCCCGAAAGCGTCGTAGGGGCTCTCCGACATGCGCGGGAAACCGCTGATACCGCCCAGCAGGCGTTTGGTCTTGAACGCCTCGCGGCGCCCGGTGATAATCTTGTGGGCATAGGTCTGGTGCCCTACGTCCCAGACGATCTTGTCCGCGGGCGTATCGAAAACGTAGTGGAGTGCGGCGGCGAGTTCCACGCAGCCGAGGCTCGACGCCAGGTGCCCGGGATTTACCGAGCACTCGTCGATGATATAGCTGCGCAGCTCGTCGCAGTAGGTGCGCAGTTCCTCCGCCGAGAGTTGCTTGAGGTCGCGGGGGGAATTTATTTTTCGGAGTAATTTGTATTCATCCAACGTCATGGCAGCACAAAGATAGCGCAAGGAGAGCGACAAACCAAACTTGTTTGAGTTTGTCCGAACCGCAGCCTATCTGAAACGAGGTTAAAGATAGCACAAGCCGAGCAAAATGCCAAATTTATTCGGACATTGCCAAAGCGAAGCCTGTGTTCCGTAAAACAGCTCAGACCGGACATGGCGCCGGTTTTTTTCCGGCATAGCCGCCATACCGCCTATTTTCTGTAAAGATAGTCATTCTTGCGTTTTTTTCAATAAAAATTTTTATCTTCGCGTTACGGTAAACCCATCGTACAATGAAATACAAGCGAATACTACTGAAACTGAGCGGCGAATCGCTGCAAGGTTCGCAGAAATACGGGCTCTCCCCCGAAGTACTCCAGTCCTACGCCGAACAGATCAGGGCGGCAGCGGCCACAGGCGTCCAGATCGGCATCGTCATCGGCGGCGGCAACATTTTCCGCGGCCTCACGGGCGCAAAGAAAGGCTTCGACCGCGTGAAAGGCGACCAGATGGGCATGCTCGCCACGATCATCAACTCGCTGGCCCTGCAATCGGCCCTGGAGGACAACGGCGTGAAAGCCAAAGTCCTGACCTCGATCCGCATGGAGCCCATCGGCGAATACTACTCCAAGGCGCGTGCCATCGAATACCTCGAGGCGGGGTATGTGGTCATCATCGGCGGAGGCACGTCGAACCCCTATTTCACGACCGACTCGGCTTCGGCGCTGCGCGGCATTGAAATCGAGGCGGACGTGATGCTGAAGGGCACCCGCGTGGACGGCGTATACACGGCCGACCCCGAAAAAGACCCTGCAGCCGTCAAATTCGACGAAATAAGCTTCGAAGAGGTGCTCGACCGCCGGCTGAAAGTCATGGATCTCACGGCATTCACGCTCTGCCGCGAGAACGGGCTGCAGATCATCGTCTTCGACATGGACACGCCGGGCAACCTCGGCAAGGTGCTTGCCGGGGAGAGGATCGGGACACTTGTAAAAAAATAAGGCTATGGCAACAAAAAAGAGCAACAAGCAGTTATGGATCATGCTGGCGCTGATCGCAGTGATCATCGCCGCAATCCTGTTACTGCCCTCGTGCGGCAGCCGCGGCGGCAAAGCCGCGGCGGATACCGAATCGACCACGCTGGTCAAGGCGGGCGACAAAGCCCCCGACTTCACCGTGGAGATGTTCGACGGCACAAAAACCTCCCTCGCAGAACTCAAAGGCAAAGTCGTGTTACTGAACTTTTGGGCCACTTGGTGCCCGCCCTGCCGGCAGGAACTGACCCGCGTGCAGAAGGACATCATCGACCGTTTCGCCGGCCGCAACTTCGTATTCCTGCCCATATCGCGCGGCGAAAAGCGGGAGGACGTGGCGGCGTTCCGCGAAAAGATGGGCTATACGTTCCCGATGGGCCTCGACCCCTCGCAGGCCATTTACGACCGTTATGCCTCGAATTACATCCCGCGGAATTTCCTGATCGGCGCCGATGGTAAAGTCATGCTGGCAACCGTGGGCTACGACGCCGAAGAGTTCGACGAAATGATCAAAACCATCGAAAAAACACTCGAATAATATGGATACCAAGACGATTCTCAACGATGCCTCCGGCCGTATGCAGAAGGCCATCGACCACCTCGAAGAGGAACTTTTGAACGTGCGCGCAGGAAAAGCGTCGCCCAATGCCCTGAACGGCGTAATGGTCGATTATTTCGGCTCGCAGGTGCCCATATCGGGCGCCGCCAGCGTCACCGTACCCGACGCCAAGACGATCCTGATCCAGCCGTGGGACAAGAACATGCTGCGTGCGATCGAAAAGGCCATCATCGACTCGAACATCGGGCTGACGCCTTCGAACAACGGCGAGCAGATCCGCCTGTCGATCCCGCCCCTGACCGAGGAGCGCCGCAGGGAGTTGGTGAAACAAATCCGCAACGAGGCAGAAACCGCCCGCATCAGCCTGCGCAATGCCCGCCGCGACGCAGTCGAGGCATTCAAGAAAGCCCAGAAAGAGGGTATGCCCGAGGACGAGTCGAAGGACGGCGAAACACAGGCCCAGAAATTGCTGGAGAAATTCACCAAGACCCTCGACGAGGCGCTCCAAAAGAAGGAGAAGGAGATCATGACGGTATAAATCCGTCCAGCACATAGTTAAAATCCGGCCAGCACAGTATGTTGGCCGGATTTTTTCATATCTTTGTCCGTTGTAACGATCCGCCTATGAAAAACATCCGCTTCGGGCTTTGCATCCCGGCATTCCTGTTCGCGTTGTTCTGCACGCAGCAGGCATCCCCGCAGGGATATGTCAAGCTCAATGTCCCCTATGCTCTGGTGGGCGTGGTGAATCCCGCCGTGGAGTTCGCCATCTCGCCCAAATCGACCTTACAGACCGACATCGTCATCTCGCCATGGAAGTCGATCAACGAAAAGCACATGCTCTTCGCCATCTTCATGGGCGAATACCGCCGCTATTTCAAGGAGCATAACCGGGGCTGGTATCTGGGGGCAAACATCGGCATGATGGCCTTCGACATGTCGAAACCTTACATCGAAGGGTGGAAACTGAAATTCGAAGATCGTTACTGCAAAGGATACGGCATGATGATCGGCCTCTGCGTGGGTTATGAATACCAGTTCGGGAAACGCTGGCTGCTCGACGCTTTCCTAGGTTGGGCATGGATGGACAGCCATTACAACGGGTACAGTTTCGACGGCCAGGTCGACATGTACCCCCACCGCCCCGTACAACCCGAACACCCCGACCCGTTCAACGGCTCTTCGGAGTGGTATCCCAACAAGATCGGCGTCTCGATCGGGTATCGTATCTTCACGCCCCGCAACAAACAGCGGACAGCGGACGTGCGCTAAACAGCAGTTGCGGACTGCGGTAGGCAGCCATGCACGGAAAGTCCGCAACTCCGGAACCAAAGGGAGCAGCACTCCCGGAATGCGGGCAACCGGAAACAGCGGCCGGCCCGGAAACCTAAACCCGGGGTAAATTGCAGTGGGCCCTTCCGAGGCACACCCGCAACACGCCCGCCCGGCCAGGCGGCACCCGGAATCGCGGCAGGCAGCAACCCGCCCCACGGGAAACAGCACCCGAGCCCTTCCGAGGATACGGAATCCCCCTCCCATCGCAGCATACGCAATGCCGCAAAATAAAGAACCCCGCACCTTCCGGCGCGGGGTTCTACCATTCAAAACTTTATTCAGAGATTATTTCACTTTCGGGCCTGCGGCTACGAGCTTCTTACCCTCTTCGTTACCCGTGAACTTCACGAAATTCTTCACGAAGCGGTTAGCGAGGTCTTCGGCCTTGACGTCCCAATCCTTGGCGTTCTTGTAGGTATCGCGCGGGTCGAGGATCTTGGGATCTACGCCCGGCAGCTCCGTCGGGATCGTGAAGTCGAAGATAGGCAGCGTCTTGGTCGGAGCCTTGTCGATCGAACCGTCGAGGATGGCGTCGATAATACCGCGCGTATCCTTGATCGAGATACGTTTGCCGGTACCGTTCCAGCCCGTGTTCACCAGGTATGCCTTGGCACCGGCCTTCTTCATCTTCTTCACCAGTTCCTCACCGTACTTGGTGGGGTGCAGCGAAAGGAATGCCGCGCCGAAGCAAGCCGAGAAAGTCGGGGTCGGCTCGGTGATACCGCGCTCGGTACCCGCCAGTTTGGCGGTGAAGCCCGACAGGAAATAGTATTTGGTCTGCTCGGCATTGAGGATCGAAACCGGGGGCAGCACGCCGAATGCGTCGGCCGAAAGGAAGATCACCTTCTTGGCAGCCGGGGCTTTCGATACGGGTTTCACGATATTCTCGATGTGGAAGATCGGGTACGAAACGCGGGTGTTCTCGGTTACCGACTTGTCGGCATAGTCGATCTTGCCCTTCTTGTCCACCGTCACGTTCTCCAGCAGCGCGTTGCGGCGGATGGCGTTCCAGATGTCGGGCTCGTTCTCCTGCGAAAGGTTGATGACCTTGGCATAGCAGCCGCCCTCGAAGTTGAATACGCCGTCGTCGTCCCAGCCGTGCTCGTCGTCGCCGATCAACTGACGCTTCGGGTCGGTCGAAAGCGTGGTCTTGCCGGTGCCCGACAGGCCGAAGAAGATAGCGGTCTCGCCCTTGGCATTGGTGTTGGCCGAGCAGTGCATCGAAGCCATGCCCTTGAGCGGAAGCAGGTAGTTCATGTAGGAGAACATACCTTTCTTCATCTCGCCGCCGTACCAGGTGTTGAGGATAACCTGCATTTTCTCAGTGAGATTGAAAACGACGGCCGTCTCCGAGTTCAGGCCGAGTTTCTTATAGTTCTTGACCTTGGCCTTCGAAGCGTTGAGCACCACGAAATCGGGCTCGCCGTATTTTTCCAGTTCGGCGTCGGTCGGACGGATGAACATGTTCTTTACGAAATGGGCCTGCCATGCGACCTCCATGATGAAACGGATCTTGAGGCGCGAATTCTCATTGGCGCCGCAGAAAGTGTCCACGACATAGAGTTTCTTGCCCGACAGCTCCTGAGTAGCGAGTTTCTTCAGCTCCTTCCAGGCAGCCTTCGTAACAGGCTTGTTGTCGTTCTTATATTCATCGGAAGTCCACCAGATCGTATCCTTGGTGGTCTCGTCCATTACGAAGAACTTGTCCTTGGGCGAACGGCCGGTATAAACGCCGGTCATCACGTTCACGGCACCGGTCTCGGTCAGCTGGCCTTTTTCGAAACCGCGGAGCCCCTTCTTGGTCTCCTCGCGGAAAAGTTCGTCGTACGACGGATTGTACACGATCTCGGTCACACCCGTGATCCCATACTTTTTCAAATCCATTTTGTCCATAATAATTGTTATTTTAATAAAACATCAAATCCTTGATTAACCTAACGTCGAAAATCCGCAAGACCGGACTTTAACCGCACAAAGGTAGAAAAACTTTTACACTTGTGAAAAAACTAACAGTGAAAAAAGCAAAAAATATCCATTATTTTTCCCGATGCCTGTATATGATTCATTTATAAGCAGCTATCGTGTCCCCCAAAGCCGCAGGAAAACCCGGCTCCATATCCTGCTGCAAACATACGGCCGCAATCCGCACCGGGGCTCCGCAGGATGGAATTCGAGGCGGACGCACAGGCCGCACTTCGGTCGAAATACCCATCGACGGCGCACGGCACTCCCGCCCGACGGAACGCCGCCCGGACAAAAACAATGACGGGAGGGGCGCTTCCGGAGCAACCGCATCGAAATCAGGAAACCGGAGGTATTTTCCGTAAATCCGATCCGGCAGCCGGGCCCGACGCACGGGCACCGAAAAAACCGGGGCGGAAAGGGACGACATCCGGGAATTTTTCCTATCTTTGATTAATCAGCCCTTATACAAAACATCGTTATCATTATAATGCGCCCGATAAAAATACGCCACGACAGGATCTGCCTGAAACCGTTTTCGATCGAATGGGTAAACTACCATTGTTTCTCCATCCTGTTAATTATTTCCGGGATATTCTTCTCCTGTTATTTTATCCGCGACCTCATTCAGGGATTTCGGGATCGGTATTGGCTGGCCGCGCTCCTGCTGTTCGGCGCGGGCTTTGCTCTCCATGTGTTACAACGCAGGAAACTGAAGTTCAAGAGTATCCCGCTCTCCGGGCAACCCGACGGACTGAAAGATCAGATCCGGAAACTGCTGTCCGACGAGGGATGGAGGATCGAATACGACAATCAGCGTTATTTGCAGGCCACAAACCGAAAGGGCATCCCCTATCTGGACTGCGACTTGCTGATCTTGAGCTGGAGAAGCGATGAAATCCGGTGGGCTCTGGTCTACGATCCGTGGTATAACATCGCAGGGGGGATATTTACGTTCAACAGATACGGACGGAAAACCGTAAAGGCGATAAAGGCACTCGCCGCCGAACCGGCGGAAACTCCTGCTCCCCGAAAACTCGGATAGGCCATGGCCGGACTCTATTTCCACATACCGTTCTGCAAACGCATCTGCGCCTACTGCGACTTCTACAAGAGCGCCCGGCTGGAGCAGATGGACGGCGTGACAGCCGCCATGCACCGCGAACTGGACGAACGGCAGGATTACCTGCGCGGCGAAGCGGTCACGACCCGCTATTTCGGCGGCGGCACGCCTTCGCTCTACGCACCCGCCGCGCTGAAAGGACTGCTGGATCATGCCGCGCTGCTGTTCGACTGCTCCGGCACCACGGAAACCACCCTCGAGGCCAACCCCGACGACCTGACGGAAAATTACCTCGACGGGCTGCGCGAAGCGGGCATAGACCGGCTGTCGATCGGCATCCAGTCGTTCGACGACGGGTGCCTGAAGCTGATGAACCGCCGCCATACGGCGGCACAGGCCATCGGTGCGGTGCGGGCGGCACAACGCGCCGGGTTCGGGAACATCACCGCCGACCTGATCTTCGGCATTCCCGGCTTCGGCGGGGATTCGCTGAAAAGATCGCTCGACGGAGCGCTGTCGCTCGGCGTACAGCACATTTCGGCATACCATTTGACCGTCGAACCCGATACGGCCTTCGGCCGCCGTGCGGCACGGGGCGAGTTCCGCGCCGTGGACGAAGAGGTCAGCGAGGAGGAGTTCCTCACGGTGCACGATACGCTTACGGCCGCCGGATTCGAGCATTACGAGGTTTCGAACTATGCCCTGCCGGGATTTCGAGCCCGTCACAACGCCTCCTACTGGCATGGGACGAAATACCTCGGCATCGGGCCCGCAGCCCACTCGTTCGACGGCGAAGAAAGGCACTGGAACGCCAGTTCAGTGGAAAAATACATAGCAGGCGCTCCCGCCGGGAAGGAAGTGCTGACCCTGCGCGACCGGTTCAACGAATACGTCATGACGGCGCTCCGGACGGTCGAGGGAATCGATCTGGAAGAGGCCGCGGCACGTTTCGGAGCAAAACGGCTGGCGCGGATGCAGGAAGAGGCAGCACCGTTCCTCCGTTCGGGTACGCTCCGCATAGTCCGGGGGCGGATGGCCCTCCCGCCGGAAAAATTCCTGATTTCGGATGCCGTGATCGGGGCACTTTTCGAAACATAACACGACATGCAACGATGTGAAACAGAAATGTTAAGTTATTATTAAATATTTTTACTAATTAATCGGACAAGGTTGTTTTATATAAATATAAGTATTACCTTTGCAGCGGTTTTCAACCGACTCAACGAGTAAATTACAAACAAGCACGACAAAATATGAGTAATGCAAAACTGACTCCCGACTACCTTTTCGAGGTGAGCTGGGAGGTCTGCAATAAGGTCGGCGGCATCCATACCGTCATCTCGACCAAAGCACAGACCGCAACCCGGAAATTCGCCGACCGCTATATCCTCATCGGGCCCGACCTCCAGCACGAGGGGGCGAACCCCGAATTCGAGGAAGACCCCAACATGCTGAAAGCATGGCGCCAGAGCGTATACAGCGACGGGCTCCGGATCCGCGTGGGGCACTGGAAGATCAAGGGCGAGCCGACGGTGATCCTGGTGGACTTCACTTCGCTGATCCCCCGCAAGGACGAAATACTCAAGAAACTCTGGGAGACGTACCACGTGGATTCGCTCTCGGGACAGTGGGATTACATCGAACCCGTGCTCTTCGGCTATGCCGCGGGCATGGTCATCGCCTCGTATGTCGACAATTTCTGCAATGCGACGGACAAGATCGCCGCGCATTTCCACGAGTGGATGACTGCTGCAGGCGGACTCCACCTGCGCAAACACGCCCCCTATGTGGCCACGCTCTTCACGACGCACGCCACGGTCATGGGGCGCTGCATCGCCGGTAACGGCCTGCCGCTCTACAACGACCTGGCCAAGTTCAATGCCGACGAACTGGCACGGCGGTTCAACGTAGTGGCCAAACACTCGATCGAGAAGATGGCCGCCACGTACCACGACGCCTTCCTCACGGTCAGCGACATCACGGCCAACGAATGCAAATACCTGCTGGGACGCGAACCGGACGGCATCACGCCCAACGGGTTCGAAAACGACTTCGTATGGACGGGCGAGGAGTACGACGCCAAGCGTGCCGAAGCCCGCACGGCAATGATCTCGGTGGCCGAGGCCTGCCTCGGGCACAAGTTCCGGAAGGAGCCGCTGATCGTCGGCACCAGCGGCCGCTACGAATTCCGCAACAAGGGCCTCGACGTATTCATCGAATCGCTCAAGAAATTGGCCGCTTCCGACCGCCTCAAACGCGAGGTTCTGGCCTACATCACCGTTCCGGCCGGCAACCGCGGCCCGCGCGCGGACTTGCAGGCGCACCTGGCCGACCCGGCCAGCCCGATCGACGGCGGACAATACAAGTATTCGACCCACTACCTCGAATACCAGAACAGCGACCCGATCGTGAACGCCCTGAACGGCAGCATCCTCACGACCGACGATTCGAAGGTGAAGGTGATCTTCGTGCCGACCTACCTGAACAAGGCCGACGGCATCTTCAACAAGGATTACTACGAACTGCTCGTCGGTATGGACATCACGGTCTTCCCTTCCTACTACGAACCGTGGGGCTATACGCCGCTCGAATCGGTGGCATTCTCGGTGCCGACCATCACGACGACCCTCGCAGGGTTCGGGCTGTGGGTCGACAAGCATCGCGAGCACCTGGGCGTGGAGGTCATCCGCCGCGACGACTACAACGACAAGGAGGTCGAGGAGAAGATCGCCGACTCGCTGCTGCGCTTCAGCGCGCTGGACGAGAAGCATGTTTCCGAGATGCGCGTTTCGGCCTACGAGATATCTGAAACAGCGCTTTGGGAGCACCTTTTCGCCGCCTACGAACAGGCCTACTCCGAGGCTGTCGAAAGTTCGGTGATCCGTACCAACCGCGCCGTGCTCGACGAAGGCAACGCCCGCAACGAGCAGATCAACTTCGTGCGCCAGCAGCTCTTCGCCGAGAAACCCAACTGGAACCGCATGATGGTCGACAAGACCCTGCCCAAGCGCCTGCATGCCCTGGAAGAGCTTTCGCGCAACCTCTGGTGGTGCTGGAACCCCGGGCCCCGCGACCTGTTCGAAGGCATCGACCCGGCACTCTGGGCCGAATGCGAGCGCAACCCGATCGCTTTCCTCGACAAACTGAGCGTGGAACGCATGAAGGGGCTCGAACGCGACGAGGCTTTCCTCGGGCAGCTCGACGCCGTATATGCTCAGTTCCGCGACTATATGAACGAAAAGCCCGACCCGAAGATCCCCACGATTTCGTACTTTTCAATGGAATACGGCCTGCACTCGTCGCTCAAGATCTACTCGGGCGGCCTGGGCATACTCGCGGGAGACTACCTCAAGGAGGCCTCGGACAAGAACGTCCCGATGGCAGCCGTGGGCCTGCTTTACCGGTACGGCTACTTCACGCAGCGCCTTTCGGCACAGGGGGCGCAGGAGGCGACCTACGAGGCACAGAATTTCTATAAACTCCCGATCTCGCCCGTGCGCGACGAAGCCGGCAACTGGCTGACGGTCACCATCGCCTTCCCGGGGCGTACGCTTTCGGCGCGCGTCTGGAAATGCCAGGTCGGCCGCACGGATCTCTACCTGCTCGACACGGATTTCGAGGCCAACCTCGAGGAAGACCGCCAGATCACCCACTACCTCTACGGCGGCGACTGGGAGAACCGCCTCAAGCAGGAAATCCTGCTCGGGATCGGCGGTATCCGCGCACTGCGCGCACTGGGCATCAAGCACGACGTGTTCCACTGCAACGAGGGACATGCCGCGTTCATCGGCATCGAGCGCATCCGCGACCTGGTGAACCACAAGAAGCTCTCCTTCTCGGAGGCGCTGGAGGTGATCCGTTCCTCGTCGCTCTTCACGACGCACACCCCCGTGCCCGCCGGGCACGACGCCTTCCCCGAGTCGATGATCCGCCAGTACATGTCGCACTACCCCGACGTGCTGGGCATCACCTGGGAGCAGTACATCAACCTGGGCAAGACCAACCCCAACGACCCCAACGAGAAGTTCTCGATGTCGGTGCTGGCCTGCAACCTCTCACAGGAGGTCAACGGCGTATCGTGGCTCCACGGCGAAGTGTCGAAGGAGATCCTGGGCAACATGTGGCCGGGTTATTTCAAGAACGAACTCCACATCGGCTATGTCACGAACGGCGTACACTTCCCGACATGGATCGCGACGAACCTGCGCCGCCTCTACGCCCGCTATTTCGCCGACGGCTTCGAGGGGCACGCCTACGACATCCCGGCATGGCAGAAAGTCCACAACATCCCCGACGGGGAGCTGTGGGCCGGGCGCATGCACCTCAAGAACAAGCTCATCAAGCATATCCGCAAGCGTTACAGCGACCCCAGCCAGGTGCGGCTCGACTCGCCGCGCCAGATGTTGCAGGTCATCGAGGGCATCAAGCCCGACGTGCTGTCCATCGGTTTCGCACGCCGCTTCGCAACCTATAAGCGCGCCTACCTGCTCTTCACGAACCTCGACCGGCTCTCGGCCATCGTGAACAACAAGGAGCGCCCCGTGCAATTCATCTTCGCCGGCAAGGCCCACCCCAACGACAAGCCGGGGCAAGACCTCATCAAACGCATCGTCGAGGTGGCCGCCATGCCGCAGTTCGTGGGCAAGATCCTCTTCCTGCAGAATTACGACATGGAGCTGGCACGCCGCATGGTGCAGGGCGTCGACGTATGGCTCAACACCCCGACCCGTCCGCTCGAAGCTTCGGGGACGTCGGGCGAGAAGTGCGTCATGAACGGCGTGCTGCAATTCTCGGTGCTCGACGGATGGTGGGTCGAAGGCTACAAGGAGGGCGCCGGATGGATGCTGCCCATGGAGCGCACCTTCGCCGACCAGCACTATCAGGACGAGCTCGACGCCGAAATGATCTACAACACCATCGAGGAGCAGATCGTCCCGAAATACTACGACCGCGACAAGGACGGCGTACCCCACGCATGGGTGGAGTCGGTCAAGAAATGCGTCGCCGACATCGCATCGAATTTCACGACCAACCGCATGCTCAACGACTACGAGGAGCGGTTCTACAACAAGCTCGCGGCACGCAAGCACCGGATCGTCGAAGGCGGCTACAAGCTGGCCCGCGAGATCGCGGCATGGAAACGCAAGGTCTCGTCGGTATGGGATCAGATCCGTGTGATCGACGTACAGCGTGTGAAAATCGACAACAAGGCGATCTTCGTAGGCGAAAAGTACCATTTCGAAGTGACCGTGGACATCGTCAGCCTGCGTCCCGAGGACATCGGCGTGGAGATGGTCATCGCACAGCAGATCGTCGGCGGGCAGAATGCCAACGTGATGCGCACGATCGGGCTCAAGCACACCAAGACCGAAGGCAGCCGCGTTACCTACGCACTGGATTATACGCCCGACGAAGCCGGCACGTTCGACGTGGCGCTGCGTATTTTCCCGGAGAACCCGCACCTGCCCCATCGCATGGATTTTGCATTGGTAAAATGGGCTTAGCGAATTTGGGCCTAATAATGTAAAAAAGATATGAATTTTCGGAAATGCGATTGTCTTTTCATGAAAATTCAGCTATCTTTATAGAACGAACCGTATTTTTTTGAAGGACATGTCAGCACTTACTTTCGACAAAAGCGAATTGGGCAACCTGGAGTATTCGCTCCAGCGCGAAATGCTCTCCACAGACCGTATCGGCGGATATATGAGCACGACTATCGTCTGCTGCAACACCCGCCGCTACCACGGCCTGATGGTAGCGCCCATCGACGACAGCGACAGGACGTATGTCCTGCTCTCGTCGCTCGACGAAACCATCGTCCAGCACGACCAGACATTCAACCTGGCCCTGCACCGCTTCAAGGGGGTATACGAGCCGCGCGGACACAAGTATATCACCGATTTCAAATATACGCCGACCCCCACGATCACCTACCGCGTGGGCGGCGTGATCCTGCGGAAGGAGATGCTGTGGATACACAAGCGCACACAGCTGATGATCCGCTATACGCTCGTCGATGCGCATTCGGAAACGTACCTGCGGCTGCGGCCCTTCCTTGCCTTTCGCGACAAACATGCGCTGACGCATGCCAACATGGATGCCGACGGGCACTCCTACCCGGCGGTCAACGGCGTGAAATGCCGCCTCTACGGGTCGTTCCCGTGGCTATACCTGCAAACCAGCAAGCCCGGCGCGGAGTTCGTGCCCGCACCCGACTGGTACTACGGATTCGAATACCAGCAGGATCTGGCGCGCGGTTACGACGGTTACGAAGACCTGCTCACGACGGGCTATTTCGAAACGGAACTCAAGAAGGGCGAAAGCATCATCTTCTCGGCTTCGCTCGACGAAATGGGTTCGGTCAAGACCATCGAAGAGGTATTCGCCGCATCCATCGCCCGGCGCACGCACAAGATCGACTTCATCAGCTGCCTGGAGCATTCGGCGCGGCAATTCGTCATCCGGCGTCCCGGCGACCGCACCGAAGTGGTGTCGGGCTATCCGTGGCACGGGGTTTCAGGGCGCCAGACCTTCGTATCGCTCCCGGGCATCACGCTCGAACAGGGGCATAAGGAGGACTGTATCGACGCCCTCGACACGCTGGTGCGCGAAATGCGCGACGGTATGTTCACGGGCAACGCCTCGGCGGCCGTCGCGGCAGATGCCCCGCTGTGGTTCTTCTGGACGCTCCAGCAACTCGAACGGGAAGTGGGCGGCAAGCAGATATGGAAAGCCTACGGCCCGGCCATGAAAGATATTCTGGAGAGCTACCGCCGGGGAGTCGGCGGCCGCGTCGCGCTGCATGACAACGGACTGGTGTGGGCCGCTGCGGACGACATCCCGATGACGTGGATGAATGCCGTGATCGACGGCCGCCCCGTCACTCCGCGCAACGGTTACCAGGTAGAGGTGAACGCCTTGTGGTACAACGCCGTATGTTATGCGCTCGAACTGGCCGGCAAACACGCAGACAAAGCCTTCGTCAAGGCCTGGGAGTCGCTCCCGGCACGCACGCAGGCGTCGTTCGTAGAACTGTTCCGCCTGCCGGAAGGTTATCTGGCCGATTTCGTAGGGACGGACGGGCCCGACAAATCGACGCGCCCCAACATGATCGTCGCCTGCGGGCTGGATTACAAGATGCTCGACGAAGAGCTGCAACTGGAGGTGATCCGCACCGTGCGCCAGCACCTGCTCACCCCCAAGGGGCTGCGGACACTCTCGCCCCGCAACCTGCTCTACAAAGGTTCGCTGGAGGGAGGATCGCCCGCAGAACGCGATTTCGCGGGCAAGAACGGTTCGGCATGGCCCTGGCTGCTGCAATTCTACGTCAAGGCATGTTTCGATATCGACAGGGACGTATTCCTGCCGCAGGCCCGGGAGATACTCGCCAATTTCGACGAGGACATCCAGAGCTACGGCATCGGGTCGATTTGTGAGCTCTACGATGCCGACCCGCCCTATGCATCGCGCGGGGCTATCTCGCAGGCGTGGAGCGTCGGGGCCGTGCTCAATATCCACAGCATGATCCGCGAGCGCACGCAGGAGGAGGCCCGGGAAAGCAAAACCGCGGGGAAAGCCGCGAAGGCGGTGAAGCCCGTGGCGAAAAGCATTGCCAAAAAAGCTGCGGTAAAGAAAACCGCAACGGACAATATGCCAAAGAAAACTGCGGCAAAGACGGCCATCGCAAAAGAGGCCGCAGAAAAGAAATCCGCAGCGAAAAAGAGTGCGGAGAAGAAACCGACGGAAAAAAAGCCGGCCGCAACAAAGGCCGCGACAAAAAAGACAAAGACTGGGAAATAACAGGCTGTGACGGGAGGAAAATCCTGCCAAGGCGGGATTCCGGGGCGTCCGGACTTGCAACCGCGGCTTGTGGCCGTGAGCCGGGACGTTCCTGTGAGAGGAAAGGTAAAAATTGCAAAACAAGGATATAGTTATGAGAGTTTTAATGTTCGGTTGGGAGTTCCCGCCCCACATCGCGGGTGGTTTGGGAACGGCATGTTACGGGATGACCCGCGGGCTGGCACGCAACGATGTCGACGTAACATTCGTAGTACCCCACGCCTACGGCGACGAGGATCAGCGTTTCACGCACGTCCTGAATGCCAGTGACGTGGAGGCGCTTTACGGATCCACGGGAAGCGGCGCGGACGACATTCTCGAGAAGATGTCGTTCATCCATATCGACTCGAACATGGTACCTTATATCTCCCCCGAAGAGTATGAACAGTACCAGGAGCGCTACGTCAAATCCGGACAGAAAGTCTGGTCGACGACCGATGCCTGGAAACAACGCTATACCTTCTCGGGCAAGTACGGCGCCAACCTTATGGAGGAGGTCGCCCGCTATGCCGTGGTCGCAGCGCAGGTGGCCAAAGACCTCGAAGGGCAGTTCGACGTGATCCACGCCCACGACTGGCTCACCTACTACGCCGGTATCGCCGCCAAGCGCGTATCGGGCAAGCCGCTGGTCGTGCATATGCACGCCACGGAATACGACCGCAGCGGCGAGAACGTCAATACGCAGGTCTACGCCATCGAACGCGCAGGCATGCACGCCGCAGACCGGGTGATCGCCGTTTCGAACCTCACGCGCAACATCGTCATCAACCGCTACGGCGTCCCGGCCGACAAGGTCGTGACGGTACACAATGCCGTGCGGTTCGCCGGAGGCCACTGCAAAATGCCCGAACGGGGCGTGGACGACAAGATCGTCACGTTCCTGGGGCGTATCACCTACCAGAAAGGCCCCGACTATTTCGTCGAGGCCGCGGCCAAGGTGCTGAAGAAAGTCCCCAACGTACGTTTCGTAATGGCCGGCTCGGGCGACATGATGAACCACGTCATCCGCCGCGTGGCGCGGCTGGGCATTGCCGACAGGTTCCACTTCACCGGATTCCTGCGCGGCGAGGATGTACACAAGATGTTCCAGCTGTCGGATGTATACGTCATGCCGTCGGTCTCGGAGCCGTTCGGCATATCGCCCCTCGAGGCAATGCGTTCGAACGTCCCGGTGATCATCTCCAAGCAGAGCGGCGTGGCCGAAGTGCTCGACTATGCCGTGAAGGTCGACTATTGGGATGTCGATGCCCTGGCCGATGCCATCTACGGGCTGATCCAGTACCCGGCGCTTGCGGGGATGTTCGCCTCGAAAGGCCTGGAAGAGGTCACAAACCTGAAATGGAACGATGCCGCAGCCAAAATCAAAACCGTATACGAAGCGGTGATCGAAGAGAATAAAAAACAATAAAATAGCTACCCTATGAAAACCGTCTGCTTATATTTTCAGGTACACCAGCCCTGGCGACTGAAGAAGTACCGCTTCTTCAACATGGGCAAGGATCACAACTATCTGGACGACCTGCTGAACCGCTCCATCATGCAGAAAGTCACCCGGCAATGCTACCTGCCGATGAACGCCCTGTTGCTGAAGCTCATCCGGGAAAACAAGGGTAAGTTCCGCTGCTCGTTCTCGATCACGGGCATCGCTATCGAACAGTTCCGTGCCTATGCACCCGAAGTCCTCGAATCGTTCAAGGAACTGGCCGCCACGGGCTGCGTGGAATTCCTTGCCGAAACCTACTCCCACTCGTTGGCATCGCTGGCGTCGAAGGAGGATTTCACCGAACAGGTAAAGCTCCACACGGCGCTCATAAAAAAGGAATTCGGGGTGAAACCGACCGCCTTCCGCAATACGGAGCTGATCTACTCCGACGACATCGGCGCCGCCGTGGCCGAAATGGGCTTCCGTACGATGCTGGCTGAAGGCGCCAAACACGTGCTGGGCTGGAAATCGCCCAACTATGTATACGCCAACGCTGTCAACCAGAAGCTGCGCCTGCTGCTGCGCAACTACAAGCTCTCGGACGACATCGCCTTCCGCTTCTCGAACCGCAACTGGGACGAATGGCCGCTGACGGCAGACAAATATGTGAAATGGCTCGCTTCGGACGAGACCCCGGGCGAAGTCATCAACCTCTTCATGGACTACGAAACCTTCGGCGAACACCAGACCGCCGACACGGGAATCTTCGAGTTCATGCGTGCGCTGCCGAAGGCGATCCTCGCCAAGAAAAACGGACTGGAATTCGCGACCGTCACCGAAGCCGCCAAGAAATACCAGCCCGTAGCGGTGCTCCACTGTCCGCACGTGATGTCATGGGCCGATGAGGAGCGCGACGTGACGGCATGGCTCGGCAACGAGTTGCAGAACGAAGCGTTCTCGAAGCTCTACGCCCAGAAGGAGAAGATCGCAGCGCTGAAAAACCCCGATTTCGACTATGTGTGGAGTTTCATGCAGACCTCCGACCACTTCTATTACATGGCTACCAAATGGCTCTCGGACGGTGACGTACACTCCTATTTCAACCCCTACGATTCCGCCTACGACGCTTTCATCAACTACATGAATGTCCTCTCGGATTTCATCATCGAACTGGACAAGGCTGTGGCGGCAAAGGCCGCAAAGGCGAAATAACGGGCGAAAGAAAAATTTACGACACACTAACCGAATAGCAAAGCAGCCGGGATCCGCAGATCCCGGCTGCTTTTCGTCCATCATCCCCGACCGGCCAACAGCCCGAAATAGACAGGAATATCCGCCGCTGCCCGATGCAACGACGGATATTTCATAAATACCAGGGCACTCCGCGCCCGCAGCCCTGCGATCGCCCGAAAGCCGCAATCCGCGCGAGAACCGCGAACCACACGAGAAACGGGAGCCGCACAAAAGCCTCAATCCCCGAAAAAAACGGGCTCCAGGGTAACGAACCCACAATGCGGATCGAGAGAACGCAGGGAAACTTCCGGGCATAAAAAAAGCGGCAGACCGCGCCTCTTCGGTCTGCCGCAGGCAGGAGTTTTACTTGAAAGTGGGAGTTGTTGTTACCAAAAAAATTTGGGATGTGCGACCCCTGCCTTAGGGAGTATTTCCCGGGTTCCCGGCGCTGCTGCGAGGCAGCGCCGGATTCCGCGGAAAGGATCAGAATTAGTTAGCAGGCTCTTCAGGGTGCAGCTCGATCGTCACGTTGGCGGTCATCGTGCCCCACTTGTGGCTAACGGTAACCGGGATGAAGAGCTTCACGGTCTTCTCGACCTTCACGCCGTTGATGTTCTTGAAGACGAGCTTCGAACCAACCTTGGTGATGCAGTTCACACCGAAACGGTCTTCAGCCTTGATCGTGGCGGTCTGTGCCGTGATCGTCCCGTCCACTACGTAGTTGCCGCTGGCATCTTTCTTCAGGTTGGTCTTGGCATTGGCCAGATCCCATGCGGGGGCATTCACTGCATAGTAAGCATAGAGGTCGGAAGCATATTTCTCCTTCTCGTCCGTACCGGTCGTCACCTCAGCCACGATGTAGTCCTTGAAGTCGGTCATGGTGAAGGCCTTCGAGCAGTCAACCTCGGAACCGCTGATGATCTGGTCTACGAAGTAGGCGTCGGTCAGCTCGGTGTTGATCTTCAGAGGCTCGACGAAATATACGTTGAAGTCCGTCAGCTCGATGTGGTTAAAGGGGTTGATCGCAGCCCATACCTTGAGCGTTGCCTGCTGCTTCAGGATCCCGATACCGGCTTCGTTGTTGAGCACCTGTACGGTGATGTCGGCAGCGGCGGCGGTATTGACGGCACCCGGGTTCGTGGTTGCGGGAGCATACCAGTTGTCACCCATACCGTTGTAGTTGAGCTTGACGGCATCCATAACACCCTTCTTCAGCGTATAACCCGTCACGTCGGTTTCACCGGCAGGTTCGGCACCCGTCAGTGCGGGAGCGTAACCCGTAGCAGGCTGCTTCTTGGCGAACTGGATATCCCATTTGCCGCAGGGCAGCAGGTTCGTGACGGGCTTGCTGTCGGCGAACAGACGGTCGAGTTCATAGCGGTATGCGCAGGTCGCATATGCACCGGGCGTATTGTACTGGATCGGGTAAACATAAGCCAGCGTGTAATCGGAGTGCCAGAACGAAGAGTCGTAACCGTAGATCGAAGGCAGGGTCGGCTTCTTGATGTTCACAACGAACGAGAAGGTCAGTTTGCCCTGGTATACGTTCTGTGCAGGGATCGTCACATTGACAACCTTCTTCACTTCCTTGCCAGCAATCAGGTCGGCGATCACGTTGCCGATCTGCTCGGGCGTCAGCGTCCAGGTGAAGGCGGCAGCGGACTCGGCAGCAGTAGCGTCGAAGTTGTAAAGCAGCTCGACACCGTCAGCAGCGGCCTGGGCCACGGTACCTACGGTATGGTCGGTAGCAGCGATTTCGGGAGCAGCATAGGTTGCGATGAACTCAGCCTGCGACAGACCGTTCTCACCGAGTTTGCCAAGTACCTTGGTAACCATCTCTTCCCAAGTGAACGAACCCTTGAAGGCATCGCAAGTCAACGTGTAGTCGAACGTCTTGAGAACCTTCAGGTCAACCGGAGCGATCTTCTCCTTCAGCCACTGTACCTTGAAGTAACGAACGTCAACGACGGCGTTCTTGTTGTTCACGTCAACCAGCTCGACACGTACGATCGGCGTCTTGTCGATAGCAGCCTGGTTGTTAGTCGTGCCGTCGGGCAGTTTCGAGGTCAGCGTCCACGCGCCGTCCGTATTGGCTACGCTGGCGAATTTCTGCTGGTCGGTATCGTTGTCACCTACCTTGTAAGGCTTGGTCGGCAGTACGAAGCGGAACTCGAGGCCGGCAGCCTTGAGCGCTTCCTTGGTGATCTCCTTGGCTTCATCATCGTCGATATAGCAACCGGTAACCATCGACAGCAGGTCGATCGGCTTGTTGTATGCTTCGGTGAACGAAGGATCGGCAGCCTGTGCAGCCTCATAATCAGCCGAGAAGTGATAGTGATCCGCTGCTTCATCGCACTCGAATTCACCGTCCTCGCTTTTGTCCGAGTTCAGGTCGATCAGGGCGGCGATTTTCGGCTCGATAGCCGTTTCGGTCAGCGCAACATAGTCCGAATATACGGCAGTGCCTACTTCGCCTTCGCCGAGGTATTTGTCTGCGAGGGGTACTTTCAGGGCAGCCGTGTAGATGTGTTTTGCATCCAGCGTAAGGGCGGTACCTGCCGTCTTCTTCACGTCTACGGTCAGCACACCGCCTGCGATATCCCACGAAGCGACGTTCAGCAGTTGCTCGCTGACAGCAGCGCGCGTGCGAACTTCAGCCTTCTCGAACACGAAACTGGGATCCTTGATATCCTCTTTCGTAACGACCGAGGGGCTTACGTTGTAGCGTACCGAAGTAGCCGAAGCAGCAGTCGTCGAAGTCGTCGTACCCTGTGCCACGGTCTCTGTCGATGCGGTCGAGGTTACCTTCCAAGCCTCGTACGACAACGATTTCAGCTCGATGGTTTCGATGCCGTTGACATACAGGTCGGGGATCAGCAGCACGCTGGTCAGACGACCGGAGATCATAGCCTGCAGGTCTGCGACAGCATCGCTGACAGCCTCGGCAATGGCCTTGTTGATGAAACCGTCCTCTTTCGTAATGGCATCCTGGAGGTATTGCTTGATCTTGGTGTCGTAGTCGTTGATCGCCTGGGTCAACTTGGTCTCATTGACGAGGTTGGCCGAAGCGACGGCAGCATTGAACGACGTCTGGAATGCATCCTTGCAAGCGTCGCCGGCAGCCGCGATAGCTGCGTCCTTTGCTGCGTTGATGGCATCCTGAATAGCCTTCTCCGTCGTGAATTTACCAAGATTGTTCGTAACAGCCGCTACGGCGTCACCCACATATTTGGTAGTTGCATACGAAGAGAGCGTCGTGTTCAGATAGCTCTTAGTTACATAATTGTCCGCAAGGTCTTTTTCGATGGCGTCGATGTCCTTCTGGAGCTGGTTCTGCGCCTTCTCCAAAGCTTCGATATCCTTGGCATTGGCGTCAGCGTCGCTCTTGAGCTCGTCGATCCGTTTTCCGAGAGCATCATCGGCACTCTTCAGGTTGTCGACGGCTGTCTGCAACGAACCGAGCTGCGACTCCAGAGTCGCAATTTTACCAGTGGTCAACTCGTCGAGGCGGTCGTTAAGTTTGTCGATGTCGTCGTCGTAGTCCTTACAACCGACACCGGCTAACAATGTTCCCGTGAGGAACAGTGCAAGAAATTTTCTGAATAAGTTTTTTTTCATAGTAATGAAGAATTGAAATGGAATTGTTTTTTTAGTGTTGACGCATTTAGTTTTATCAATAGAGTGACGCTTGCTATTTCTCATTCGCGGAGCTTGCCTTTTTGTAGTGTTTCATAGACTTTTCAGACCATCAAACACGTTATTTGTATTAAGTGACGCATTCTTTATAATTAGTTGACGCATTAAATTTTCCAGTTATGACACCATAGTTGTTGGTATCATATATGATACGCATGGTGCAAATATATATATAAAAATTTGCACAACAAAATTTTTATCCAAATTTTTGAAATGGGAGTTGTTTACGAGGAGGAGATATCCTATATCTCTTCCAGGATCAGAGAGTTGAGGAAGGAGCGACGTCTAACGGTACAGGAACTTGCATACCGTTGCGACATGGAAAGATCCAATTTGAGCCGTATCGAAGCGGGACGTACGAACCTTACGGTCAAAACGATGTGTATCATTTGTAATGCGCTGAGTGTGAGCCTGCGCGATGTAATTCGCTAAAAGGGATATACCTATATTTATATATCCCGGCCTTATCGTCCGAAGGGTTCTTTTTTTGGGCATTTTCGGTAATTTATCGTATATTTACGACCGAAACAAAATAAGGTACAGCTATTTGTGAACACTATCGATTTGATCGTCTGCCTCATGCTGGTGTTAGCCGTCTGGAACGGTTGGCGCCAAGGATTTGTCATGCAGGTATGTTCGTTGGCCGGAATCATCGCAGGCATCTGGGTTGCTTCACGTTACGGTGCCGAAGTCGGCGCCTGGCTCAAGCTTGACGAGACGATTTCAGCTGCCGGAGGTTTCGTCGTGGTGCTCCTGGCGGTCGTCCTGCTGGTGGCCATCGCCGGACGGCTGGTACGCAAATTGTGCCACTTTGCCGGGTTCGGGATAGCCGATATCGTACTGGGCATCGCCGTATCCGTTTTGAAATACATGCTGCTGCTGAGCGTCCTGTTTTCGGCGTTCGACACGCTGAACGAGGACTACACCCTGATCGGGGCCCGTACGATCGAGAAATCAAAAAGTTACAAACCCGTCATGCGCCTCTCCGAGCGTATTTTCCCGTTCCTGGAATGGGTCGGCGAACAGGTGCCGCAACAAGCACGGGAGCAGGACGAAGAATAGCCGATGGGAAAACGGTTCACAGGCGTGGTGATACGCGCCACAGGGAGTTGGTACGAGGTGCTGCACGACGGGGAGGCCGTCCGCTGCCGCATCCGCGGGCGCCTGCGTCTGAAAGGCATCCGGTCGACAAACCCGGTGGTGGTGGGCGACCAGGTCACCTGCGAGTCCGACGACGGGGGCGACTACGTCATCTGCGACATCTGCCCCCGCCGCAACTATGTGATCCGCCGGGCTTCGAACCTGTCGAAGGAGTCCCATATCATTGCCGCGAACATCGACCAGGCACTGTTGCTGGCGACATTGCGAGCACCGGAAACGGCCACGGAGTTCGTAGACCGCTTTCTGGTGACCTGCGAGGCCTACAAGGTGCCCGTCACGATCGCACTTTCGAAAGCCGATCTGCAGGATCCGTCCGCCATGGCGGACTTCCGCGCCGTATACGAAGGTGCAGGATACCGCGTGCTGGAGGTTTCGGCCACGGAAGGTGTCGGCGTCGAAGCGGTCTGCGAACTGCTCGAAGGCCGCGTGACGCTGTTGTCGGGGAATTCGGGCGTCGGAAAATCGACGCTCATACATGCCATCGACCCGTCGCTCGACATCCGTACGGGGGAGATCTCCGACAGCCATCATAAAGGGCGTCATACCACGACCTTCTCGACGATGTACCCGCTGGCCGGGGGTGGGGCGGTGATCGACACGCCCGGCATCAAGGGGTTCGGACTGATCGACATCGACGATGCGGAGCTGTGGCACTATTTCCCGGAGATGATGCGCGCCGCACCCGATTGCCGCTTCTACAACTGCACCCACACCCACGAGCCGGGGTGCGCCGTGGTCGAAGCGGTCAGGGAGGGGAAAATCGCCTATGCCCGCTACGAGAGTTACCTGAAAATCCTCGATGATGATGAAAAATACCGCAAATAGGAACACCGCCTGGTATGGCGCGCGTACGGCCTGCCTTGCGGAGTTCATGACACCCGAACGCAATGAGGTACTTCGCCGCACGGTCGCCATGCGTACGCGCTACATGACCGTACTGGCGGAAAACATGTTCCACGGACAGAATGCAGCGGCGCTGATCCGCCATTGCGAAGCCTTCGGCCTACAGGAGATGCACACCGTCGAGACACTCTGCAGATTCGACCCCAATCCCGATATCGCCCGCGGCACCGACCAATGGGTCGACGTGCAGCGCCATCGCTCTACCGCCGAGGCGCTCGCCGCACTGCGCCGGGACGGGTACCGCATCGTGGCGACGACACCCCACCGCGAGGATGTGACGCCCGAGACTTTCGACGTCACGCGCGGGCCGTTCGCACTGGTCTTCGGCACCGAGCACGCCGGAATATCGGACGAGGTCATCGCCGGGGCCGACGAATTCCTGCGCATCCCGATGTGCGGCATGGTCGAAAGCCTGAATGTTTCGGCATCGGCTGCAATCCTGATCTACATGCTCTCGGAACGGGTACGGCTCACGGTCGGCGACTGGCGCATGGACGAGGCGCGGCAGGCCGAAGTGCTCTACCGCTGGATGATGTCCAGCGTGAAGGACGCCGAGGGAATTCTCGCCCGCAAATTCGGAAACCTACCATGAATACCATCCTCAGAAAACAATTCCTGGCCCATGTCGGCCAAACCTCGCCGTCCCCGATGCTGGTCGAGGTGGCGCGCGCCGAGGGGTCGTTCTTCTATACGCCCGAAGGAAAACGCTATTACGACCTGGTCGCCGGAGTATCGGTGAGCAACGTCGGGCACTGCAATCCTGCCGTCGTGAAGGCCGTACAGGAACAGGCCGCGCGTTACATGCACGTCATGGTCTACGGCGAGCTGGTCGAAACGCCGCAGGTGGAGTATGCCGCAAAGGTGGCGTCGCTGCTTCCGGGCGGGTTGTCGAGTCTCTATTTCGTCAATTCGGGCGCCGAAGCGGTCGAAGGGGCGCTCAAGCTGGCCAAACGCTATACCGGACGCACGGAGCTGGTCTCCATGCGTCGTGCCTACCACGGGTCGACCCACGGGTCGATGAGCATGATGGGGGCTCCCGAAGGCGAGGAGTGGAAAGGAGCTTTCCGGCCCCTGCTGCCCGACGTGCAGGCAATCGAATTCAACGATTTCGGGGAGTTAGAGCGCATCACGCGCCGCACGGCATGCGTCCTTGCAGAACCCGTGCAGGGCGAAGCGGGCGTCCGCCCGCCTGTCCCGGGCTATCTGGAGGCGCTGCGGCGCCGTTGCGACGAAGTCGGGGCGCTGCTCGTATTCGATGAGATACAGACCGGCATGGGGCGCACGGGAGCGCTGTTCGCCATGCTCAAATACGGTGTTACGCCCGACATCGTGTGCCTGGCCAAGGCATTCGGGGGCGGCATGCCGCTGGGAGCGTTCGTCTCGAGGCCGGAGATTATGCAGACCCTGCAGGAAAACCCCGTGCTGGGGCATATCACCACCTTCGGCGGACATCCGGTATGCTGCGCAGCCGGGCTCGCGGCATTGAATTACCTGCTCGACAACAAGGTCGTCGAAGGGGTCGAGGCGAAGGGCACACTCTACGCACAACTGCTCGGCAATCATCCCGCCGTGCGTGAAATCCGCCGCAGCGGACTGTTGCTGGCGGTCGAATTGGGCGAGCCGCAGAAACTTTACCATATCATGGAACTGTTCAAGCAGGCGGGTATCCTGAGCGATTGGTTTCTGTTCTGCGACACGGCGTTCCGCATTTCGCCGCCACTGACGATTTCGGAGGAGGAAATCCGCGGAAGCGCGGCACTGATCCTCAAATGCCTCGACGAATTGGGATAGGCCGGGCGGCCAAACGAAAAAGAGGGTCGGAAACCCTCTTTTTTCGTATTACGCCGGAATCTCCCGGCCGCGATTATCCGCAGTCAGCACATATGCGGCAACTATTTTCCGACGGCGACGCATGCCGGCTGTAATTTTCCGCATCGCCGTGCCTGATCCGGCTGCCGGAGTCTGCCGAGGCAGTGGTCTCCTATCTTTCGGCCAATGACTTGAGCAGGGCGATCTCCTCCGGCCAGCGCTGCTCGTCGGGGGTTTCGAGGATCAGCGGGATGCCGTCGAAACGCGCGTCCTGCATGATGTAGCGGAAACACTCCATGCCGATCATCCCTTCGCCCAGCGGCGTGTGGCGGTCGACATGGCTGCCGAGAATCTTCATGGCGTCGTTCAGGTGCATCCCCTTCAGGTACCCGAATCCGACCACGCGTTCCAGCTCCGCAAAGGTTTTGTCGCAGGCCTCCGCCGTCCGCAGGTCGTATCCGGCGGCAAAGGCATGGCAGGTGTCGATGCAGACCCCCACGCGCGATTTGTCTTCGACCCGCTCGATCAGGTAGGCCAGATGTTCGAAGGCGAACCCGAGGTTCGAACCCTGTCCGGCCGTGTTTTCGATCACGGCCGTCACGCCGCGGGTCTTGTCCAGTGCGATGTTGATCGACTCGGCGATCAGGTCGAGCGACCGTTCGGGCGAAATCTTTTGCAGGTGGCTGCCGGGGTGGAAGTTCAGCCGGTCGAGCCCCAGCGCTTCGCAGCGCTGCATCTCGTCGAGGAAGGCTGCGCGCGACTTCTCCAGAGCCTCCCGTTCGGGATGCCCGAGGTTAATCAGGTACGAGTCGTGGGGCAGTATCTGCGCGGGTGTGTACCCGTACTTGTCGCAGGCTTTGCGGAAGGCGTCAATCTGCGCTGCGGTAAGCGGCGCGGCCACCCACTGGCGCTGGTTCTTCGTGAAAAGGGCGAAGCCCGTGGCCCCGATCCCGTGTGCATTGGCGGGCGCGTTTTCCACACCTCCCGCAGCACTTACGTGTGCTCCGATATATTTCATATGATTGTCTCTGTATTAACTTAAGACAAAGTTAAGGATTTTGTAAATAATTTCATAAATTTGCATGTTGAATTTGTAATTATAATCGCTTCACTATGAAATATTTTTACCTGCTTTTCGGACTTGTTCCCGCCCTTTTGGCCGGCAGTCCCGCGCTCGCACAAATATCCATCGACGAAGTCGATGCCAAAGAGGACAAGGTGACCTTCGAGGACAAACTGAAATCCACCTCCGTCGATGTGGACTATTTCAGCCTGGCCCGCTACAAGGCCGAACGCGCCGCAATCCGCAAGGAGCGCAACTACCTCGAATTCAGCGGCGGCATACAGGGTTCACTCACGTCATACAACGACCCGTGGATCTCGGTCTCGGGCGGTGACAACTCCATTGCCCTGACGGCGGTTTTCGGGCTGCGCCACCTCTTCACGAAAAACCTCTTCACGCTCGAAACCAAGTTCAATGCCAAGCTCGGCTACAACCGCATGAAGGTCGAAACGACGCAGAAAGATGACGAAGGCAACGAATACACCGACAGCGAAGGCATCTGGTTCAAGAACCAGGACGAATTCGTGATTTCCGTCGCCCCGTCGTTCAAGATGTCCGACAACTGGTCGTACGGTTCGATCCTGAATTTCCGCAGCCAGTTCGTCAACGGTTATAAATCGCGTACGGAACAAAAGGAGGAGCACCTCAAGAGCAAGTTCATGACCCCGGCTTACCTCGATATCTCGCTCGGTATCACCTATAAAAGCCCCAAGGCCAAATTCCCGATCGTGGTCAACATCTCGCCGATCGCCCTGAATGCCACCTTTGCCGAAAACGACCTGATCCGCAAAACGAACGGATTCAACTACGGTATCGAAGACCCCGACAAGACGTCCAAATACGAAGGCGGTTCGTCGATCCAGATCGATTTCGACCGCACGTTCGGCAAGACAGGGTTCCTGCGCTACCGCACGACGCTCTATTCCTTCTACGGCTGGATCACCGACATCGGCCAGAAAAACAAGATCAGCGACTATTCCGAATACCGGATTGCATATGACGACTGGGTGGAGAAAGGCAGCGACATCAAGACCAAGCCCCGCCTGCCGATCCACCCGATCGTGCGCTGGGAAAATACGATCGACATCAAGGCAACAAAATACCTCTCCACGTCGTTAAGTTTCCAGCTCTACTACAACCGGGCGCAGAACCTCGACGTGCAGACCCGCACGCTGCTGAGCGTCGGCCTGACGTATACGTTCAAGAACAAGGAAAAACCGCAAAAATAGTCCGGCCGCCGGCCGGCGTATGACACGCAAATGTATAAGAACTCGAAATACACCGTCCTCTTCCCGCTGCTGCTGGCAGCGGGTGTTGTGTTGGGGCTGCTGCTGGGGCAGTACATGGGCCGCAACAGCACCACTTCGGAGATCAAAGGGATGCTCCGCCAGATGGCGCTGCCCACCAACAAACTCACCTATACGCTTTCGCTCATCGAGAACCAGTATGTAGATTCGGTAGCGATGGATTCGCTTGCCGAGCACGTCATCCCGCTGCTGGTCAAGGAGCTCGATCCCCACTCGGTCTATATTCCGGCATCGGAGATGCAGGAAATCAACGAACCGCTCGAAGGCGAATTCGACGGCATCGGTGTGGTCTTCAACATGGCGACCGACACGGTGATCGTGCTGAACGTCATCCCGCAGGGCCCGAGCGACAAGGCCGGCATCAAGGCCGGCGACCGCATCATCGAGATCAATGACACGCTCGTCGCGGGGCAGAAACTCCCGCAGCGCGACGTGGTGAAGAAACTGCGCGGCCCGCGCGGCACGACCGTACACCTCGGGCTGGGACGCCAGGGTATCACCGACCTGGTGGGCGTCGACGTCGTTCGCGACAAGATTCCGATCAAAAGCGTAGAATCGGCGTTCTGCATTGCCGACGGCATCGGTTACATCAAGCTGGGACAGTTCGCACGGACGACCTTCGACGAGATGCAGGCATCGCTGGATACGTTGCGTGCGCAGGGCGCCACCAAACTCATCTTCGACCTGAGGGGCAACTCGGGCGGCTATCTCGACCAGGCCATCATGGTCGCCAACGAATTCCTGCACAAAGACCAGCTGATCGTCTACACGGAAGACCGCCAGCATAAACAACTCCGCGAATACGCCGACGGCACGGGCGCCGCACAGGACATGGATGTTGTGGTGCTGATCGACGAGGGAAGCGCGTCGTCGAGCGAAATCCTCGCCGGGGCATTACAGGATAACGACCGTGGTACGATTGTTGGTCGCCGTTCGTTCGGCAAGGGACTCGTCCAGCGTCAGATCCCGTACAGCGACGGATCGGCATTGCGGCTCACCACGGCGCGTTACTACACGCCTACGGGCCGTTCGATCCAGAAACCCTATACGATCGGCGACGACGAAAGTTACGAAGAGGACATCTGGAACCGGTATAAGAACAACGAGTTCTTCTCGGCCGACAGCATCCACTTCGCGGATTCGCTCAAACGGGTGACTCCGGGCGGGAAGGTGGTCTACGGCGGCGGGGGTATCATGCCCGATGTCTTCGTGCCGGCCGATACGACCGACGTAACGAAATATTTTGTCGAGGTGGCGGGGCGCAACATCCTCTACCGCTACACGATCGAATATGCAGACCGTCACCGCGAAGCGTTGAACCGGGTCAGGACAATCCCCGAACTCCAGGCGTTGCTGGACAGCGACAAGGGCCTCGTGGAGGATTTCATCCGCTATGCGGCACGCAAAGGCGTCGCGCCCGATTACCGGGACATCGCCCGCTCGCGCAAGCTGATCGAGGCCCAGCTGAGGGCTTATATCGGCCGCAACACGGCGCTGGAGGACAACGGCTTCTACGCCAACATCTATCCCGTCGACAACGTGGTGGTGCGTGCCATCGGGATATTAAACGATACACAGAAAAATGATTAAAAAACTCATCGGTATTATCGTGGCCGTGGCGGTGATCGTCATCGTCGTCATTGCGGCCATCCGGCGCGACAATTTCCAGTCGATGTTACTGCGCGACGAGATCGAAAACCAGACCTTCCCGGAACCTGTCGTTACCGGCCAGCCGGCGGCACCCGTGGCGGGTGAAATCGAGGTGACGGATTCGGTAACCGTCGAGGTGGTCGATTCGATTCGGTAATACCTGTCCGGAAAGCATACGGGAAATACCCGTCCGGAGACCTGCCCGGAAACCACCGATCCCGGCTCCGGATAATATCTCCGAGGAAGATATTTTCCCGGGGGAAACGGATCGAAATCACATCGGATCGGGATCATAACAGGCAGCAGCCCCCGCGGGGGCTGCTGCCTGTCGTATTCCTGAAATCCGTCACAAAGTCCGGACTACCGCATCCCGTATCTTTCCCGGCACGCACATGCAGTATCGGGCGATTTCCCGCATTTATATAGGTAGTCCGTCCCTTTCGGCCGCGACTGCGAGTTCTGCACATATCCCGGCCGCGGGCAGCCAAAGTACATCCTCCGTTTGCATGAATAATCCCGGCTGCATCGGCGGCCGGGATATTGTTCCTCGGGGTGGGGCGGTTCTGGCCATCGGGAATGCCTCGCAGATGTCGGCAAGCCGTAGGCGGAAGAATTCGACCGCATGATGTTTCCGAGAAAGCAACCGTGGCGACAGAGGGGGGGGCAGTATCCTCGGCAACTCGCGGAAAATGGATCCTCCGTTTCTGTCGGTTCGAACAACCTCATCCCGTACAGTCGAAAGCGTATAGCATGATTTTCCCCGCCGTATCGCTCACTCATTCGTCAAAAAAATACAGCAGCCCTGCGGGACTGCTGTATACGGCCTGGGCTCTTCCGAAGATCAGAAATATTTGATCTCCCTGCCCTCGATCGCCGAAAGGATATTGTTTGCGGCGGACGATGCACCGATGCGGAACAGGTCGGTCGTAAGCCACTCCTTACCGAGAATCTCCTCAACGATGGTATAGTAAAGTGCGCCGTCTTCGGCCGTGCGGACTCCCCCGGCAGCCTTGAATCCGACCTTGCGTCCGGTCTTCGCATAGTAATCGCGGATGGCCTGGCACATGACGACCGCCGCCTCGGGAGTCGCTGCGACGTCGATCTTGCCCGTCGAGGTCTTCACGAAATCGGCACCTGCGAACATCGACAGCAACGATGCCTTGCGGATCAGGTCGGGGGTTTTCAACGCCCCGGACTCGATGATGACTTTCAGTACGATGTCGCCGTCCATCTCGGAACGGATCACCTCGACCTCGTTCGCCGCCTCATCGTATTCGCCCGTAAGCATACGCCCCACATTGAGCACGATGTCGATTTCATCGGCGCCGTTTTCCACGGCCATCGCCACTTCGAGGGCCTTCACTTCGAGGAAGGTCTGGGCTGCAGGAAACCCGCCGCCCACACTCGTAATGCGCATCGGAGTGCCATCGACAGCCAGCCCCACGGTCTCGACGAATGCCGGGTAGATACAGATCGAAGCGACATTGGGGATATGGGGATATTTCTGGTAGAACTCGGCAGCCTTGCGGGCAAACTCCGTGACCGAAGTCACCGAGTCGTTGCACGACAGGGTCGTGAGGTCGATAGCCGAGTAGCACATTTTGTACACGTCGGTATTGTGGTTGCGTTTCGCGGCTTCGCGGATGCGGGCGACCTCCTGGTCTACCTGGGCTTCGCTCCACGCGGGAGCATATTCGTTCAGATGGTTGGCGTATTCCATAATAATCGCTGTTTTTACAAAATTAGGAAAAAATATTCATACGCGCGGTTCCCGTCCGTAAATTTTTCCCGTCATACCGGCTATCCTGCAAAAAAAGAGCCTGAACCACCGGGTTCAGGCTCTTTTTATCGGTTGACGGCTATTATTTGTTCAGCGCCTTCAGGTTGATGTCGTTGGCAGCCTTCTGAGCCAGTTTCGGGTTCTTCGAAACGGCGCTCTTCAGCTGGGCCTCTGCGGTCTTCAGGTCACCCTCCTTGGCAGCGATAACTGCACGCAGGTAGTCGGCGTCGGCCGAGTTGTCCTTGGAGATGGCCTGCTTGGCGGCAGAAAGGTTGTTGCTCATCACCTGAGCCACGGCCTCGTTGTAACCGTCGAGGTTCTGGGCAGCAGCCTTGTAGTCGCCTTCGGCAGCAGCGATAGCAGCCTTGGCCTGTGCATCGGCAGCCTTGGCATACTTCTTAGCCTCGGCGGTGTTGCCGTTGGCCAGGTTGCCCAGGATGAGGTTCTTGGTGATTTCGCTCGACGAATCCATCTTAGCAGCCTTCTCGAACGATTTGAGCGCAGCAGCCTTGTCGCCTGCCTTGGCCTGTGCGATACCCAGGTTGTTGTAAACGCGGGCGTCGTTGTATTTCTTCGAAGCGGTGGTCAGGATAGCAACCTGCTCCTCGGCACCGTTAGCCAGCGTCTCGGCAGCATAGAGGTACTCCTCTACGGTCAGCTCCTGGCCGTTGCGGAACGCAGCCATGATCTCGGCGTCGGTCTTGCCCTGGATGTCGGTGCTGTTCACGATCTGCGAGCGACGCAGTTCGGGAAGAACCTCCTCTTTCAGTTCGTTGAATACCGAAGACATGTTCTTGATTTCACTCTCACGCTCTGCGGGCGAGTTGTAGAGGCTCAGCACCTGGAGAATGAGGTTCTTGTCCTTGATGTTCGACTTCTCGACCAGTTCCTTGAAACCGTCCCAGTCCTCACCGTAGGCGGCAGCGTCGATGTCCAGGCCCGAATCCTTCAGCAGCTTGGCAACGACTTTCTTACCGGACTCGCTGCGTGACTTCGACAGTTTGTCGTTGAATTTCACGGGGCCATCGGGCGAAGCATAACCCTTCACGGCGATGTTCTGCGTAGCACGGTCGTTCTGCAGTTTGGCATCTACGTCAGCCTTGAACGCGTCGAGGTTGGCTTTCTTCTCGTTCTTCTTGGTTACGACCGAAGAGTTGATCGCATAGAGCAGATCGGTCTTGTCGACGACGGTGGTCACCTTCTTGTAGTTGTTGGCCATCGGAGCCATCAGGTCGGAGTATTTCAGATCCTTCTGGAGCGTGTTCAGACCATAAGCTACGGTCAGGCCGAATTCCTTGGCCAGAGCGGCCTTGGCAGCCTCGTCGTTACCGGCCAGCACGGCAGCCTGCTCCTTGGTCGGGATGGCGCCGGTGTTCAGGTTCACGAGCGTGAATTCCTTGCACTTGCCGCCCGGGCATTTGATCTCGGCGCGGAGCTGCAGGGCGCACTTGTCCATACGGGGGTCGTAGGGGAACTCTACGTGCTGCGTGAAATTGCCTCCGTTCTTCTTGTCGATGACCGTGTAGTTCTCGTCGACTTTCGAACCCTGGAGATATTTGGCGGCACCGGCAACCTCGCCACCGTCGAATACGATCACGGGAGTTACTTTGATAACGGCTTTCGCGTTGAAATACTTAACCGGGAACGTAACATTGATGTCAGCGGCAACGATACCGTTGTTCAGCGTCAGAATCTCGGGGGTAACCGTCAGGTTGATGTCATCCCGGTTCTTGGCCATCTTCTTGAAGCAATTACAGCTCGAGAATACCAGTGCGGCAGCTACGAGCACAACGCTCAATTTCATTAGATTTTTCATAATCGGTTAATTTAATGTGTTTATTTTAAATGTTTGCCTTTTTATCTGTCTTTCGGCCCGGTTCGTACGGAATGCGCGGTATTGCATCTTCCAACTCCCCAGCCAGAACAACGCAAATATAGAAAACTCTTGGTAATTGTGCAATATTTCAGGCGGAATTTCAGTACTTTTCCGCCCGAAAATATCACATTAACAGTCGTTTTACTCTTCTTTGCGTTCAGGGCGTCCGTGGCGTTCGTGGCGTTCGCCGCGCTCGGGACGGTCGCCACGCGGGCGGCGTTCCCGCTCCACATAGCCCTCGGGCTTGGGCAGCAGCACCTTGCGCGACAATTTGAGCTTGTTGGTCTTCGGATCCATGCCGATCAGCTTCACGTCGATCTCGTCGCCCTCTTTCAGGCCGGTCTCCTCCATGGTCTCAAAGCGCTTGTAGTCGATTTCCGAGATGTGGAGCAGGGCGTCCTTGCCGGGCATGATCTCGACGAACGCACCGAAGGTGACGATCGAACGGATCTTGCCGTGGTACGTCTCGCCGATCTCCGGGATCGCAACGATGGCCTTGATGCGGTTCAGCGCGCCGTCGAGGGCGGTCTTGTCCTGGCCGAAGATGTCCACGATACCCTTATTGTCGACCTCGGTGATCGTGATGGTCGTACCCGTGGTCTTCTGGATGTCCTGGATGACCTTGCCGCCGGGGCCGATCACGGCACCGATCATATCCTGCGGGATGGTGATCTGTACGATGCGCGGTACGAAAGGCTTGTAGTCCTCGCGCGGTTCGGCAATGCATTCGGTGATCTTGCCGAGGATGTGCAGGCGTCCCTTGCGGGCCTGCTCCAGCGCTGCGGCCAGCACCTCGTACGAGAGGCCGTCGACCTTGATGTCCATCTGCGTGGCGGTGATGCCGTCCTTGGTACCCGTCACCTTGAAGTCCATGTCGCCCAGGTGGTCTTCGTCGCCCAGGATGTCCGACAGTACGGCCCACTTGCCGCTCTGCGAATCGGAAATCAGCCCCATGGCGATACCCGAGACGGGTTTTTTGAGTTTCACACCGGCGTCCATCAGGGCCAGCGTGCCGGCGCAGACAGTAGCCATCGACGACGAACCGTTCGACTCCAGGATGTCCGATACGATACGTACGGCGTAGGGGTTCTCTTCGCCCAGCGGAACCATCGGTTTCAGGGCGCGCCATGCCAGGTGGCCGTGGCCGATCTCGCGGCGGCTCAGACCGCGTGCGGCCTTGGCCTCGCCCGTCGAGAAGGGCGGGAAATTATAGTGCAGCACGAACTGCTCGGTACCCTGTACCAGCACTTCGTCCTTGACTTTTTCGTCGAGTTTCGTACCGAGCGTAACGCTGGTCAGCGACTGCGTTTCACCGCGCGTGAAGATCGCCGAACCGTGGGCTGCGGGCAGGTAACCCACCTCGCACCAGATCGGGCGGATCTCGTCGGTCTTGCGGCCGTCGAGGCGCTTGCCCTCATTGAGGATCATGTTGCGCATGGCCTTCTTCTGCACCTCGTCGTGGAAATACTTGTGGATCAGCGGGGCTTTCTCCGCCAGTTCCTCCTCGCTGTAACGCGCTGCGAACTCGGCCTCGAGGGCGTTGAACTTTTCTTCGCGCTCGTGCTTCATCGTGCCGCTCGTGGCGATGGCGTACGCCTTGTCGTAGAGCTCCTCGACGATCGTCTGGCGCAGCTGCTCGTCGTTGACCTCATGGCAGTAGGTGCGTTTCACGTCCTTGCCCAGTTCTTTCGCGAGTTCGATCTGTACGGCGCAGTGCTTCTTGATCTCCTCGTGTGCGAACTTGATGGCCCCGAGCATCACCTCCTCGGAAACCTCCTTCATCTCGCCTTCGACCATCAGGATGTTGTCGATCGTACCGCCGACCATGATGTCGAGGTCGACCTTGCCCATCTCCGAATAGTTGGGGTTGATGACGTAGTTGCCGTCGATGCGTGCCACGCGAACCTCCGAAATGGGGCCGCCGAAGGGGATGTCCGAAACGGCGAGGGCGGCCGAAGCGGCCAGGCCCGCCAGGGCGTCGGGCTGGATATCCTTATCCGCCGAGATGAGGTTCACCGTTACGTAAACCTCGGCGTGGTAATCTGCGGGGAACAGGGGGCGGAGGGCACGGTCGATCAGGCGCGCGACGAGCACTTCGCTGTCGTTGGCCTTGCCTTCGCGCTTCATGAAGCCTCCGGGGTAGCGTCCGCAGGCGGCGTACTTCTCTTTGTACTCCACCTGGAGGGGCATGAAATCGGTGTCGGGTTTTGCGTCCTTGGCGGCCACCACGGTACCCAGGAGCATCGTATCTCCCATCTTGACTACCACGGAGCCGTCGGCCTGCTTGGCCAGTTTGCCCGTTTCGATCTCGATCTGGCGTCCGTCGGCCAGCGTGATGATCTTGCGGACTGCGTTGTACAGCTTCTTTTCTTCCATAAAAATCTAAACCTATAATGTTTTTCGAATCGTTGTCCTTTACGAAAATGAAGGCAACCCCTCGTTGGGAATTGCCCTCATTTCTCCCTCGCGGATTATCGGCGGAGGTTGAGCGTCTTGACGATGGCGCGGTAGCGCTCGATGTCGACCTCTTTCAGATACTCCAGCAACGCGCGGCGCTTACCGACCAGGCGCAGCAGTGCGCGCTGGGTTCCGAAGTCGTGTTTGTTGCTCTTGAGGTGTTCTGTAAGGTGGCTGATACGGTACGAAAACAACGCGATCTGGCTCTCGGGCGAACCCGTGTCGGTGTTAGACTTGCCGTACTGGCCGAAAAGCTCCTGCTTTTTCTCAGCTGTTAAATAAGCCATTTTTTGAAAGTTTATTTAAATTCCACTCTACGACGCATCCCCCTTACCGTGGATAACGCCAGAGCGTCCGACAAAGTTACGAAATAATTGACAATTAAGCATGGTAAATGAAAAATTATTTACCTTTTTTACACGGATTTATCGCCTAAAACTCCGGAAAATACTATTTTTGCGGCTAAACAAGTCTACGTTATGGTAAAGACGCTTATTTTCGCACTCCTCGCGACGATGTGCGCGGCCTTCCTGTGGGGCTGCGGCGGCAAGGTTTCCTATACGACCGTCGACGGGACGATGCTCGGCACGACGCTGCACGTGGTGGCCGACGTGCAGGGCACCTCGCCGCAGGAACTCTACGCCGCCGTCATGGCGCTCGACCGTGAGGCCAAAGCCTCGATGTCGATCTTCGACCCGGCATCGCTGCTGAGCCGTCTGAACCGCAACGAAACCGACAGCGTCGACCGCCATATCGCCTTCAACCTCCGCCTGGCCGACAGCATCAGCTCGCTGAGCGACGGCCGCTACGACGTGACCGTCAAACCGCTCGTCGAGGCGTGGGGGTTCGCCGGAAAAGAGGCGCAGGAGAACCCGAACATCGATTCGATCCTGGCGTTCGTGGGACGTGGAAAGGTGCGCATCGAAAACGGCCGCCTGATAAAGGACGATCCCCGGGTGCAGCTGGATTTCAATTCGATAGCCAAAGGATACATCGTCGACCTGCTCGCGCAGCTCGTCGAGTCGTTCGGTGCCCGGAACTACATCGTTGACATCGGCGGCGAAGTCCGCTGCAAGGGTGTCAACCGGCAGGGCGATCCGTGGCGCATCGGCATCGAGACCCCGTTCGACGGCAACATGTCGAACGGCGAATACCTCCAGCGGCGTATCGGGATGACCGAAGGCGGCCTGGCCACCTCGGGCAACTACCGCCGTTTCTACCTCGACGCCAAGGGCAACAAGATCGCCCACACGATCGACCCCCGCACGGGACGCAGCGCCGTTTCGCGCCTGCTGTCGGTGACGGTCGTGGCCCCGACCTGCGCCGAGGCCGATGCACTGGGAACCATGTTCCTGGCGATGGGAGCAGACGATGCGCTGGCCGCAGCGAAGTCCATGCCCCAGATGAAGGTCTATTTCATCCTCGCCGACGGTGCGGACGCCTATGAAGAGTATGTTTCGCCTGCCATGGAGGCGGTAATCATGCAATAACCGACTTATGAAAAGCGCAGTTTTCCTCTACAACACCCAATCCGGCAAGTGCAAGATCGGCCACTGTACCGCGAGCATCTGCACCGTATTCCGGGCTTACGGCTACGAGATCGTTCCGCAACCGATCGATTTCGAGGCCAACCCGTTCGACGGCAACGAGCAGATCGACCTGATGGTCGTGGCCGGCGGCGACGGCACGGTCAACTATGTGGTCAACGCCATGAGAAACAAGGGGCTGGATATTCCGCTGGGGGTAATCCCCGCAGGTACGGCCAACGATTTCGCAGGGGCGCTCGGTATGTCGCACAAACCGCTCGAAGCTGCAAAGCAGATCGCCTCGGGTGCCATCGACCGGGTGGACTGCGGCTGTGTGAACGGACTCTATTTCGTCAACATTTTCAGCTTCGGCATCTTTACCACCACCTCGCAGCGTACGCCCGACGAACGCAAGCACAAGATCGGCAAGCTGGCCTATATCATCGAGGGGGTCAAGGAGTTCCGGGCGATGCACGCCGTACCGCTCCAGATCGTGGCCGACGGCCAGGCATTCGATTTCAATTCGCTCATGGTACTGGTGTTCAACGGCGAGACCGCCGGAGGATTCCGCCTTGCGCGCCGGTCGTCGATCAAGGACGGCCTGTTCGACTGCCTGATGCTCGAAAAGAAGAATTTCCTGCGTTCGACGCTGGCCATGGGACGCTACCTGTTGGGCGGAAACCCCAAGATAGTCCGCCACTTGCGGGCCCGGGCTCTGGATATCGTCTCGACACTCAACGAACCTACGGACGTCGACGGCCAGAAGGGTGCCGAATTCCCGCTGCATATCGAGTGTATCGCCGGCGGCCTGCGCGTGATGTGCCCCCGCGAAGAGGGGAAATAAAGGCGGTGCGGAATCCGGCTGCGGATATTGCGTTTTCTTTGTTTTTCGCGTAAAATGTTGCATTTCCGTATGAAAAATGTTACATTTGTCCGAAATACCACGACGATATGGCGGATAATATCAAAACGGCAAGGGCGATAAAGGAGAACGGAAGGGAGAACTTGCGTAAGGTTTCGATCTCCCGCATCAAAAAGGAGATGAACGATGTGTTCTACCTCTCCGACGACCTGGTAATCACGACGCTTTCTGCGCAGAACAATACGACGGCCGAGTACCCGGCTTCGATCGACGGGTTTTCGGCCATCATCATGATGACAGGCGAGGCGACCGTGTCGATCGACATGCAGAATTACAGTGTCAAACCCAATACGATCGTCTTCTTCAACCCCGACAGCATCATCCGCACGGTGAAATGCTCGGCCAACGCCGCAGCCTATTTCCTCGCCTTCTCCAAGTCGTTCGTCAACGAAATCCAGATTGACCTTTCGACCTCGCTGCCGGTCTACATGCGCTTCGGGAAAGCCCCCGTGCTGGAAGTTGCGCCGCAGGACGTGGACGAGATACGCCAGCTGTTCCAACTGATCAAGACCATGCTGCGCAGCGACAAGGAGCGTTACCGCCACGAGATCATCCGCACGCTTTTCACCACGGCCTTCTACATCATCACTGAGATCAACCAGCGCGAGCAGCCCGGCGAAATCAAACAGGGGCGCTGCGAAGTCCTCTTCGACGAATTCATGTCCCTGTTGCAACAGTACAACAAGCGGGAACGCAACGTAAGTTTTTATGCCAAACAGCTGAATATCACGCCGAAATACCTGTCGTCGGTCGTCAAGGAGGTCAGCGGCAAGACCGCTGCGCGCTGGATCGACGAGTCGGTGATCCTCGAGGCCAAAGCGCTGCTGAAATACTCGGGAATGAGTATCCAGGAAATCGCTTACCACCTCAATTTCTCGACCCAGTCGTTTTTCGGCAAATACTTCAAGCAGCATACCGGCACGAGCCCCTCGCGCTACAAGCGCAAAGGCTGATGCGGCCTGCCGCCACAAGATGAATCCCTCTCCCGGAGAGGGATTTTTATTGTGCCTTTTCCCGGCGGGGCATCGGGTGGGACTTATTGTCGCACACCGACCGTATAGGACGTATGTCACCGGGACGACAGGTCTTTTCCCGACCCTTATTTGTAAACCATAGCGTAAACCGGAAAAATGAAAACCGCAAAGGCCACCGTTACCGCACTCCTGTATACTTCGAAAACCCTTGCCAACGGCGAACACCCCGTCATGATCCGGGTCTGTTATAACGGACGGCGCAAATACAAAAGCACGGGGCTTTCCTGCCCGGCACGGCTCTGGAATGCCGCCAAACAGGAGGTGCGCGGCCGCCATCCCCTCTCGGTGAATATGAACGCCCTTATCGAATCGGAACTGACGCGCCTGAAAAACAAGGTGCTGGATTACGAACGGCAGGGCATGGCCTATTCGGTGCAGAGCCTGCTCGAGGCTTCGGGGCGGAAACCGCCGTCGCGCAAAACGCTGGACGACCTGTTCGAAGAACGCATCGCCTATTTCAGGGATACCATGCAGAAACACAATACGGCGGCCGGTTACCAGACGCTGCGGCACATTGTCGGACGGTATTCCCAGAACCGGACGGTCGAGTTGTTCGACGTGGACAAGGCCTGGCTGCAGGATTTCGAACAGCACCTCCATACGCGCTACGCCGATACGAGCATCAAACGCTTCTTCAGCGCATTCAAGGCGCTGATGAATTACGCCTGCCAAAGCGGCCAGCTGGCCGTAAGCCCGTTCCACGGGTTCCGCCTCAGCCGGAGGCTCGATGTCAGGACTGCCAAACGGGCGCTGGAAACCGGGGAGCTGGAAGCGATCGTACGTTACTACCTCGACACCTATTATTATAAGACGGGCCGGAAGCCTGATGCAAAGGCAATGCGGCGGTGCTACTGGCGCAGCCGGCGGTATGGGGCGGACGGTACCGTCAGGCAGGCTGCGATCGACGCCGAACAGTTTTCGCTCGCCCTGTTTATCTGTTCCTATATCTTCCAGGGGCTCGCCCTGGTCGACCTCGCCCGGCTGAAGTGGAAGGATCTGGTCTGCATCGAAATTCCTGACAAGGAGAAATACGACCGGGATCGTACGGCATACGGCCTGCGATATGCCGAAGCGCACAAGGCGACGGCCACGTTCTACGAGATCAACCTCGTCCGCGCCAAGACGCAACACCCGACGCGGGTGCTGGTCGAGCGGTCGGTGGCATGGCCCTACATGGCCGCGTTCGTACGGTCGGGAAAGGTGCGGGGCAACGATTTCGTCTTCCCGATCTACTTCGACGAAGACCCCGAACACCAGTTCGAACGGATCACCTATGCGAATAACGTGATAAACCGAAGTCTGCAACGGGTTGCCAGGCGCATCGGCCTCACGCGGAAAGTCACCTTCTATGCGGCCCGCCATACCTATGCGTCCCGGCTCTATCATGCTGACGTTCCCCTGCCCCTGATCGCCCAGAACATGGGACGCAACCCCGCGGAGATCGAAACCTACCTCAAGGAGTTCGACACCGACAAAATCATCAGCGCCAACAAGCGCATCTGGCAAATCCCCCGGCCGGATCAGCTCGAAACCAACACCGGCGGATTGTAAACCGTCGTGTCAACCGACTGCTTTTTACCGTCCTTAACCGATTGATAAATAAGGCTAAAATAATTCTCCTTACTGTTCCTCACGGGAACAATGTTAGTCGGTGTCGGTTGTAAAGACTACGACGACGATATCGACAAAGTGAACGATCGCCTCGACCAGTTGGAAACGGGAAAACTCGCTACTTTAGAGCAGCAGATTGCCGCCATCAACTCGTCGATCGCTTCGCTTGAAACCGCCTATAAAGCAGCTGACGCAGAATTAAAAACCGCCCTGGAGAAACAGGCTTCGGATCTGACGGCAGCGAAGAGCGCGCTCGAATCGTCGATCGCTGCGCTGAAGAGCACGCACGAGGCAGACATCGCAAAACTCACCGGCGACCTGAACGCCCTGGGTTCGAAAGTCGAAGGTTACAACACCGACCTCAAAGCCGAAATCAAGAAGGTCGCCGACGATCTGGCAGCCAACTACTACACCAAGACGGTCATCGACCAGAAACTGGCCGCACTGGATGCCAAGTTCGCTGGCGAGATCGCCGCGCTGGACACTAAGATCACGGCCTGCAACGAAGCGATCGACGCCATCAAGGGCCAGATCGAAACGATGAAGACCCAGATCGCCGGCAAGGTGGATCAGTCGGAATACGATGCTTTCACGCAGGCAACCAACCAGTCGCTTCAGGCCAACGCCCAGGCTATCTCGGTATTGCAGGCTCTCTGCGCCGGGTTCCCCGAGGGCCAGACGATCAAGGGTTACATCGACGCTGCCAAGGCAGACGTTGTAGCTATGCTCGACAACTACCTGCTGAAGAGCACCTACGAGGCGTTCCTCACGGCCTACGGCGAGTTCAAGACCAGCATCGAAGGCCGTGCAGACGCCGCCGAAGCCGAGATCGACACGCTCAACGCATGGATGGAGGAGATGACCAAGGACGGCGGTACGCTGGCCCTGCTCGAGCAGCGCCTGCAGAGCGCCATCGACGCCAAAACGACACTCGCAGAGGTGAAAGCCACCTACAACGCGAACTGTGATGAATTCCTCGCCGGCGTGAACGGCATCATCACCTCGGCGCTGGCCGAAGACGGCATCATCGGCACGGAGCTGAAATCAAAACTCGACGCCCTCAAACAGAACCTCCAGGATCAGATCGACGCCCACGAAGCGCGTATCGGAGCACTCGAAGGCCAGGTAGGCGAACTCGCCGACCGTATCCAGTCGCTGGAACTCGTTCCCTCGTGCTTATGGGACGAGATGGCGGAGAACATGATCCAGTTGGGCAACGATTATATCTTGCCCGACAACGGCGAGCCTATCGACGTGAACACCAACCCCAAAAAGTGGATCACCTTCCAGGTTACCCCTGCTAAACTCGCCGGCGGCATCGTCACGGGTTATGCCAACGGTACGGTATCGCTTGATTTCTGCGAGGAAGAGATAAACCCGTCCAATACGCGCGCCCAGTTCACCAACATCGAAAAGATAGAGTTGGTAAGCGCGGCCAAAGGCCAGTTCCGCATGCTGATCAACACGGACTACTACAAGCAGCAGCTCGAAGAGGAAAAAGTGCTCGCCATCGCCCTGAAAATCGTGCAGACCAGCGCCAGCGAAGGTATGCAGGGTATCGAGTTCATTTCGAAATACTACGCAGTCGTACCCGACGGCGAAAACCTCACCGACCAATTCATCGTCGCCAAACCCGAGGGCGAAGGCTACCAGCCGCTGAGCGCCCTGGAGTACAACACGGTAAAATATTCGAAGTTCTACAACGACAAGACCCCCCTCAAGATGATGGGCGAATATGTAGTCGTGTTCGAAGACTTCGACGGTACGCTGATCCCGGTAGCCGACGCTGCCAAGAAGTACGATTGGGACATTCTGCCGAAATTCATGAAGGACGGCGACGAGGTTGCCGCCAACGTATCGCGTGCGGCTGCAGTTTCCACGAATGGTATCACCGCGAGCGACTTCACCTTCTCGCCGGCTTTGGCACAATCCTACAACGTAGCGGGCAACCGCGTGACGAAGGAGACTGTTACGGTTAAAACGCCCAATACCCGCAATATCGGCGGTACGGTTACCGACAGGGGCGATATGACCATGACTGTAAACAACAAGATCGTAACCCTCGATCAGTACGTTGCCGTTATCACTTACACCCGCGAAATGCTGGGCGACTATGCCGTGGCTCCGACTTCGTTCGATTGGCAGTATACTAAGTGGGATACGAACGCTGACGGCGACTTCTCGAACGTCGTATACACGACCAGCGAAGGCCGCTTCGCGGCTACCGGCGGCGCTCCCGCACTCACCGCAGAGCAGTTCAACGACATCGCAGGCTATCTGGAGAACCCGATCGAATGGGTCGTAGAGGAAGCCTCGGGCCTGGATGCAGGTATCAAGGTATCCGCAGTACGCTCCTCGCTCCCGCACGACGATCCCGACTCGCAGTGGATCCAGTTCCAGGTTTCGGGTTACTCCTACAGCGAAGGCGTCCGGACGATCAAGGTAAGCAAGACGATCGACATTCTGGCGGGCGACCAGATCAAGGTTACGGCCGAGATCACCGTAAACGGCCCGACGGCACAGACGCTCGATATTTCGAAGACGCTGAACCCCATCCTGACGGAACAGAATGTCTACACATATGACCAGATCTCAGGGAATGCTGGGGATAAAGGCGTTTACAGCTCTGCTGACCTACGCAGGTATTTCGGTAATACTCGTTCCAATGTATGGAAAATCGTTGGCAAGGCAGCCGCTGAGACTTTCACCTCGACGCTGACCCCCAATGCAGGCAGGACAGACCGGACTATTCAATTCTTCAACGGTATAGCCGGTTCCAACCCGCATTTCGGTGTAACGCTGAGCAACATGGACTTCTCGACGGGTGCTATCGGCTTCTCGATGAATGCGAACCAGACGATCGAGGTTCCCTACGGACCCAAGATCAAGGTGGTCGGCGACTTCACGGTCAACAAGCCCACGGTCAAGCTCCAGGAAGGCGCACGCCTGCTGAACGGCGTGGTAACGCTCGAAGGCGTACTCGATTTCTCGACAGGACGTCTCACCTACAGGAACAGTACCTTCAAGTACAATAACGTAGACCTGACGCTGGCCCTCTATGCACAGCCCGCCGATGTGGGTGCAACGGTTACGTATGCCGTGAACATCCCGCAGAGCATGGTGGCAGGCCAGTGCCCGGCCATCGCGGCGGACGGCAAGACGCTGAACTGGAACAGCGCCTACCCGGCAGACGACATCACCATCACCACGACGCTGTACGATGCAAACGACAGCAAGGTCGAGGTTCGCGACTTCAAGGTAGCGGTCAAGAAACCGATCACCGCCGTTCCGACCGTAGCTGAGAATGTTTCGATCGAGGTTCCGGCCAACGTACGCAAGGAGATCAACCTCTACGACTATGCCCAGCTGTATGACTTCGAAAACAACGAATTATTCTCGGCAACGGAAGGCAGCGTGGTAACGAACCAGTGGATCGGTGTCATGAACTGGGCTTCGATCAGCAATACCTACAACCTGAACGCTACGTGGTCGATCGCATCGGTCGTTTGTGAAGACGGCACTTCGGTACTGGATTACCAGTTCACCGACGGCTACAAGTTCATTGTGAACGACAACACGGCACAGACCTTTGTGAAGACCTTCACCATCAAAGCAAAGATCGCCGTAACGGGCAACTACGGATACAACGAAAGCTCGGTCTTCGAGTTCAAGCTGACTCCCGTAACCGAATAAGTTTAGCTTCCCTTTCCGCAATATCCGGCGCCGTCCTTCGGGACGGTGCCGGGGATGCGGGAAACCAGCTCCCAAAGCAGGGGTCGCACATCCCAATAGTTTTTTGGTAACAACTCCCACTTTCAAGTAAAACTCCTGCCTGCGGCAGACCGAAGAGGCGCGGTCTGCCGCTTTTTTATGCCCGGAAGTTCCCCGGAACTCTTCCGGAACTCCTCTTTCCGGCATCGCCCGCGACACGCCACACACGCCACACGGCTCTCGCCCAAGCCTGCTCCAGCCATGTGCCCGGCCATGCACCCGGCCCAGCCGGCCCGCACAAGCATACAACCGCCCAGCGGCGCAATACACGGACACAGGCCCCCGGCAGGCATTCGTCCCGCGCAACGCCGGACAGCCGACCGCGGATGCCCTCCCCGCACGGAAACGGCGCCTGCAACGGAAAATTTGATTTTGAGCCGGCGTTGTATTATCTTTGCAACAAGACACCAAAACCATCCGCGACAATGAAACGATACATAGCGACACTCATGCTCCTCGCCGCCTGCGCCGCCGCACAGGCCCGCGAGGTATTCCCCCTGAACGAGGGATGGCGTTTCTTCTTCAAGTCGGAGAACAGCAGCGACAATGCCCGGCATGTTACGCTGCCCCACACCTGGAATACCGACACGGGCGGCACCGGATATTTCCTCGAGACAACGGCAAACTACCAGAACAACATGTATATCCCGGCCGAATGGGCGACCAAACGGTTATTCGTGAAATTCTACGGCGTGCAAAGCGTGGCCGACGTCTTCGTCAACGGCTATTATGTCGGCGGGCACAAAGGCGGAGGTACGGCTTTTGCGCTCGAAATCACCGACAAGATACGGTTCGGTTCCGACAATGCGCTGCTGGTCGTGGTCAGCAACAACTACTGCGACGACGTGCTTCCCACCTCGACGGACATGAACCTCTACGGGGGCATCTACCGCGAAGCCGAGCTGATCCTCACGGAAAAGACCGCCGTATCGCCCCTCTACCTCGGCTCGGACGGCATACTGGTGCGCCAGAACTCGGTCGGCGAAGATCGGGTCGAAGGCGAAGCGGAGATACACCTCGTCACCGGCGGGGAGAACAGCTGCGTCCTGACGCTCGACATCACGGCGCCCGACGGCAACCGCGTATTTTCCAAACGGCAGAAGGCGCGCCTCGACGGGAAACCCGTCACGATTCCCTTCTCGGTCGACGCCCCCCGGTTGTGGAGCCCCACCAACCCGGCCCTCTACCGGGTATCGGTGAGTATCGGCGACGCGACCGTCACCGACAGCGTAGCCGTGCGTACGGGTTTCCGCAGCATCGCGGCGACCCCGGCGGGCGGCTTTGCGATCAACGGCATCCGCATCCCGATACACGGCGTAACGCTCTACCACGACAACGCCATCTCGGGCGGCGCACTCATCGCGCCCGACTATGACGCCGACCTCAGCCAGATCCGCACCCTCGGAGCCAACGCCCTGCGCTCGGCCGTGATGCCCCATGCGCAATACCTCTACGACCGTTGCGACGAGCTGGGCATGCTGGCGTGGGTCGATGCGCCGTTCCACCGCTCCTCGTTCCTGGGCGACGTGGCCTATTACGCCACCCCGCAGTTCGAACAGAACGGCCTGCAACAGTTGCAGGAGATCATCGCCCAGAACTACAACCATCCCTCGGTGGTGATGTGGGGCATCTTTTCGCGGCTCTGGACACGCGGCAACGACGTGACCCCTTACCTGGCCAAGCTCAACGCGGCGGCACACGCCCTCGACCCCTCGCGTCCCACGGTGGCCTGCAGCGACCAGGACGGCAATATCAACTTCATCACCGACCTGATCGTCTGGCGGCAGGACGTAGGCTGGCGCAAAGGTACGACAGACGACGTGACCGTATGGCGCGACCAGCTGCAGAAAGGCTGGTCACACCTCCGCTCGGGAATCTGTTACGGGGGCAGCGGCTTCATCGGACACAAGAGCTATACGGCACAGGCGGCACCCCGCGCGAACTGGATGCCCGAAGAGCGTCAGACACGCTTCCACGAGCAGTACGCCAAGAACCTCCAGAATGACTCGCTCTTCTGGGGCACATGGATCAACAACATGTTCGATTACGGTTCGGTACGCCGGCCTTACGGGGTGAACGGTGCCGGACTCGTGACCATCGACCGCCGCGAGCGCAAGGATGCGTTCTACCTGTATAAGGCTCTGTGGAACAAGGAGGAACCGACACTGCACATTACAGACAAGCGGCGGACGCTACGCGACGGCGAACGGCAGGCATTCCAAATCTACTCGTCGGCCGGGGCCCCCACGCTGCTCGCTGGAGCCGACACGCTGGCCGTGACGGAATACGCCGCCTGCCAGTACCGCACGGATTCGGTGTCGCTACAGGGCACGGTCGAAATCAAGGCCATCGCCGGGCCGCTGCGCGACAGCGTGACGCTCAGAGTCGGCAACGTCTTAAAACCGAAACGGCTTCAGGGCCCTCGGCGAACAGCAAATCCGCAACCGACAAATTAGGCTGGAAAGGCATACGGTCGGAGAAGACCTGCACATAGGGCTCGGCAATGAACGCCGGGCCCTCTTTGCGCCGTTTGGGGCGCAGGTCGGTATCGCCTGCGGCGGCATCGACATACGTCTGGGAGAACTCGGGCATGGGTACGTGCAGCAGGGAGCAGAGCCGCCCGAGCAGTTCGGCATTGTAATCGGCCAGGAATCCGTATTCCCGGCGGTAGAAAGGTTCGAAATATTCAGCGTAGAAATCGAAATAGGGCGACCCTTTGTAGGAGGCGACCAACGCCCCCCAGTGCTGGTGCTGCCAGCGTTTCGAATAGTCGATCCGCACGTCGCGTACGGGCTGGCGGGGACGGTTGGCGTTGCGCACATGGACGGTCAGCTCCATCACCCCGTCCGTAGCGAGGATACGGGCGCGGTTGCGCTCCGAGCGCTTCACGAAATGCTCGCCCAGGTCGACGACGCACCCGCCGCGCAACAAGTGCGCGAAGTACTCGACCGAGGGCAGGTATGCGAGCGGCAGGATCGTCATGGTTCCACCCACTCGCCGTCGGCCTTGATCAGTTCCACGAGGCGGTCGAGCGCCTCCTGCTGCGGGATGTTGCGTGCCACGACCGTGCGCCCCTTGTAGAGCGTGATGCGGCCGGGTGCGGCACCCACGTACCCGTAGTCGGCATCGGCCATCTCGCCGGGGCCGTTGACGATGCACCCCATGACGCCGATCTTGAGGTTCGAGAGGTGCGACGTGCGCGACTTGATGTCGGCGAGGGTCTTTTCGATGTCGTAAAGCGTGCGGCCGCAACTCGGGCAGGCGATGTACTCGGTGTGCGAGAACCGCACACGCGCCGCCTGCAGGATCATCAGCTCGATTTCGCGCACCTGGTCTTCGGCAAATCCCGGCGCGTCGATCCAGATGCCGTCGGCCAGCCCGTCGAGCAGCAGCACCCCCAGGTCGGCGGCGGCCTTCACGGCCAGCACCTCGGGCGAGGTCTCCTCGTAACGGCGTTTCACGACGACCGGTTCGGGGGTATCGAGGTTCAGGATCGCGGCGCGCAGCTCGGCCGTGGGATTGCCCGACACGGCCTCGATTACACGGAAGCCGTCGAGCGGCTCGCTGTGCACGACCGGCACCTGTATATTCGTACGGCGGCGGTACTCGGTCGGGGAGTAACGCTCGGGATGCAACACGGGAAATGTCCCGGGGCGCTCCGCGAAATGCCTTACCAGCAGTTCCGCCACGGGAATTTCGTGCTCCGGGGCCTCGGTCAGCGATACGCGGATCGTGTCGCCGATGCCGTCGCAGAGCAGCGCCCCGATACCTACGGCGCTCTTGATACGCCCCTCGATGCCGCTGCCGGCCTCGGTGACGCCCAAGTGGATCGGATAGTGCATATCCTCGGCATCCATCGCCGCGACCAGCAGCCGGTACGCGGCGACCATGACGCGCGTGTTGCTCGACTTCATCGACACGACGACCTGGTCGAACCCGTGCGCCTTGCAGACACGCAGGAACTCCATGGCCGAGACGACCATGCCCTGCGGCGTATCGCCCCACTGGTCGAAGACACGTTTGGCGAGCGACCCGTGGTTGACGCCGATGCGCAGGGCGACGCCCCGCTCGCGGCAGCGGGCGATCAACTCCTCCAGCTCCCCGCGATCCGTGCGGTAATTGCCCGGGTTGATGCGCACCTTGTCGACATATTGCGCGGCAATGGCGGCCACCTCGGGCAGGAAGTGGATGTCGGCCACGACGGCCGTATCGAAGCCCTCGTCGCGCAGGCGGCGGACGATGCGGGCAAGGTTCTCGCCCTCGCGCCGCCCCTGTGCCGTAAGGCGCACGATCTTTCCCCCGGCGCGGTCGATCCGTTCGATCTGCGCCACGCTGGCTTCGGTATCGTTGGTGTCGGTGTTGGTCATCGACTGCACGGCGACCGGGTGCCCGCCGCCGATCACGACCCGTCCGATGCGCACCTCGCAACTCGGGCGGCGACTGTATTCCGAAAGATTCATCTCTTCTGCGATTGTGATGCAAAGATAAAGATAATCCGCGATTTTGCGAATTCCGATTTATTCCCTATATTTCGGGTAGCAACCACAATCCCGCTCCCGCCATGAAAAAACGCATCAAAAAACGCCTGTCCTTCCTGTTGCTGACGCTGCTCGGGTTCTCTACGGCCTGCGAAAAACAGAAAAACGGAGAACCACCGCCCGTCATGTACGGGACGCCGCACGTAGATATCTGGGTCGGCGGCAAGGTAACCGACAAAACCGGCGCCCCGATACCCGGGATCGAGGTACTTCAACAAAACAGCCCCTATAAGGCCCTGACCGGGGACGACGGTTCCTACGAACTTCCCGGACAATTATTCTCCATTGAAACGACGGCGGACATCCTGTTTACCGACACCGACGGCCCGTCCAACGGCGGGGAGTTCGCGGCACAGTCCGTTCCGGTCGAATTCACCGAAGCCGACCGCGTCTCGGAAGCCGAGGGATGGTGCGGGGGCAGTTTCGCACGCATTGGTGTCGACGTCACGCTGGAGGAGGACGCGCAGGAATAGCCCGGAATATCCCGCGGCAACACCCGGCAAACGGAATAACACCCCGTACGCGATACGGATTTCCTGTTTTTTCGTATCTTTGATGTAGTCTGAGAGAGTTTAATTGACTACGAGCAGATTATGAAGGACTCGCATGAGATAAGCTAACGGATAAGAAAAAGGGAAGTGTTCAGAAACACTCTATTTCTCATGCTTTCAAATAACTCTTCAAATGCAAAAATAATACTTTTTTAGTAAAGGTGGATGCGAATCCGCCTTTATTTTTTCAGACGGGCAATCTTATTTCGCTCCCGTAAGGGAGCGCTTTTTCCTGCACATCCACTACTCATATCGACTATTCAGCTGCTTAGGCAGGGACGAATATCCAGACAATATCTGTGATGGAAGGTACTGTACCGGGGCGGTCGAAACGATAGTCGTTCCGACCGTTCGTCGTTTCTGCATTTTACCCGTACCGACGCCAGCCTCTTCCAACACCTGTTCCAACCGCGACAACGGGGGCGGTCTGTCTGCCCGGGCCGTCCGCAGACGGGTTAAATTCGTCCCCTGCACCGCTATTGGTGCTAACCTAATATTTCGTAAAGATGGACGAAAAAGTAAAGAACGACGAGAAGAAGGTAATGCTCGTCAGGCAGACCGGAGAAGGTCAGGACGGCAAACTGAAGGCCGTCGGCAGTATCGACGAAGACGGAAACATCAAGACGCTCGATCCCACTGCGGCAAATGTCGCCAAACTGTTCGACGTGCACACGAATCAACCTGCTTTGGAGGCGTTTTTCACCAAATTCATGGAGCAGTCGCAAGACCCTGTAAAAACGGGTATCTCGGAGATCTTCATCATGGCCGAAAGCGTGCTGGAGAAGCTCATCAAAATCGACCTCGATCCGCAACTGCTCGAAAACTACCGCGTCGATCCGGCCGAAGAGCTCGCAAAAATGGAACAGCAGATCGCGGTTCCCCGTTTCGAGCCTATGGATATATCGAAAATCGACATGGCGGGTATGGAGCGCATGGGTATCCGTATGGAAGACCTCGAACCCCATTTGAAGGTGATGTCCTACGGGCACAAATCGCACGGACTGATCGAAATGCGGCCGGAGATGGAACCCGGCGGCATGCGCGTCACCACCAAAGGGCGCGTATCGCTCGAAGAACAGGCCGACGGAACGCTGAAAGTCGTGCCGCACTATTATCGGGAGAAGTGCGATCTCGACGCGCCCTTTCACAACGTGCTGCTCGACGACGAGGCCAAGCGCAACATCATCGAAACCCGTCATGCAGGCAAGGCGATCGACTTGGAGCTGGAGCCGGGCAAGATGACGCCCTGTTATGTTTCGCGCGACAAGTGGACAAACGAACTCGTTGCGATGCCTGTCTCGGATTTCGATAAACGCGCCTCGATCAAGAATGCCAACCTCTCCGAGGGCGAACAGCTCGACTTCTACTCCGGACGTAAAATCCTGCTGAAAGGCTATACCACCCGTTCCGGCTACAAACGCGATGCTTACATCCAGATCGACGCCTCGGAGGGCAATATCGAGTTCGACCACGGCGGCCTCGACAAAAGGCGCTATCAGGAGCATAACCGAGGGGTATATGCCGCCAAACGTTTCGAGCAGGGCAATCCCCTGCCGGAAGGGCCGCGTCCCATGTTCATTCCCAAGCGGGTGTTCGGTGTGGAGCTGCCCCAAGAAGTTTACAATCAATGGCTGGACGCCCTCAATTTCCCCGAAAAGCGTAAAGACGTCAAAGCGACCTACTTGCAGGGATTACAATTTCCCGGAAGCCCGGAACGTGCGGATCGCTGGGTAAAACCCGATTACGAGGCCGGAAAGATCAAATCTTACCGTTGGAACCCGGATTACTCACGTAAACAGTCCTCCTCGCAGTCACAGACTCCGGCCCGAACCCCGTCGAACGAGCCGTCCAAGCAGGCCGAAGGACAGCCGCAGAAGCGGCAATCCGAACGCGAAGTTCGTCAGGTCACCCCGCCGAAGCCTCAGCCGAAGAAGTCCAAGAGCGTAGGAGGTCTGTAACATGCTCGCTGCCATTCTGATTATCATCGCGGCCTCGGTGTCGTTCTCCGTCGTAACCCTGCTGATCCTCTTTTATATCGGCAAATGCCCCGATGCGGAACAAACGCAGGACGACGACAGCCGGTATTACGACGAGAACGGCAACCACATCTACTACGACCGCAAGCTGATCGCCCGTCTCGAAAGGGAAAAAGAACGGGCGGCGCAGCAAAATAAATAGCCACTGAAAACATCCGAAAAACCGAACGAATGAAAGTCATCATAGCAGAAAAGCCCTCGGTAGCGCAGCAGATCGCCGCCGTCGTGGGCGCTACCACCCGCAGAGAGGGGTATATCGAAGGGGGCGGCTACGCCGTCACATGGGCCTTCGGGCACCTCGTAGGCCCGGCCATGCCGGAAGCCTACGGCATCGAAGGGTTCAAGAGAGAGAACCTTCCGATCCTTCCCGAAACCTTTATCCTCGAACCGCGCCGCGTCAAAAGCGGCAAGGAGTACAAGCCCGATCCGGGAGCCGTCAAACAGCTCGCCGTCCTCAAGGAGCTGTTCTCCCGCGCCGAGCGAATCGTCGTGGCCACCGACGCCGGACGCGAAGGCGAGCTTATTTTCCGTTTTATCTATCACTATCTCGACTGCAAGACGCCTTTCGAGCGGCTGTGGATCAGCAGCCTCACCGAGCGGGCCATCCGCGAGGGGTTGGCAGCCGTACGTCCCGGCAGCGAGTATGACGACCTCTACCTCTCGGCCCGAGCCCGCTGCGAGGCGGATTGGATCGTGGGCATCAACGCTTCGCAGGCACTCGCCATCGCCGCCGGACGCGGCGCATGGTCGCTGGGGCGGGTGCAGACCCCCACGCTGGCTCTGGTGTGCGGGCGCTATCTGGAAAACACCTCATTCACGCCGCAGACCTATTTCCGGCTCAAACTCCACACGGCCAAAGACGCTACGGCGTTCGCCGCCCTCTCGACGCCGAAATACGATACGAAAGCGGCGGCGGACGAAGCCTGTACCGCAGTCCGGGGCAGCGACGGCGTGCAGATTATAAAGGTCGAACGCCGCAATGCAACCGAGCAACCGCCGCTGCTGTACGACCTGACCGCTCTCCAAAAAGAGGCCAACACGCGGCATGGATTCTCGGCAGAAAAGACGCTCGGCATCGCGCAGGAACTTTACGAAAAGAAGCTCATCACCTATCCCCGCACGGGGAGCCGCTATATTCCGCAAGATGTGTTCGAGGAGATAGCCCCGCTGTTGGCCTCGCTCTCCGGCCATACGGGTTTCGGCCATCAGGCTGCCGACCTGTCGGGCGGAGAGCTGAACCACCGTTCGGTGGACAGCAGGAAGGTGACAGACCACCATGCTCTGCTCATCACCGGCCATACGCCCGCGGGACTTGCGACGGATTCTGCCAAAATCTACGATATGATCGCCGGCCGCATGGTCGAGGCGTTCTCGCCCGCGTGTCTGAAAGAGATCACCTCCGTCCGTATGGAGTGTGCAGGCGTTCCGTTCGAGGTGCGCGGCACGATCGTAACGAGCGCCGGATGGCGCAAGGTATGGGGCGAGCCGGAAGAGCGTACAGAGGAGGATGCGGCGGCTCTGCCCGAGCTCGCCGAGGGGGATATGCTCACGGTGCGCGGATGCGACCTTCAGGAAAAGCAGACGCGCCCCCGCCCGCTGCATACCGAAAGCAGCCTGCTCGCGGCAATGGAGACCGCCGGCAAGGAGTTGGAAGACGAAGCCGAGCGCGAGGCCATGAAGGATTTCGGCCTCGGAACTCCCGCCACCCGTGCGGCGGTGATCGAGACGCTTTTTTCGCGCGAGTATATCCGCAGGGATAAAAAGTCGCTCGTGCCCACGGAAAAGGGCCTCGCCGTGTACGGCATTGTCAAAGACATGCGTATCGCCGACGCCGCCATGACGGGCGGCTGGGAACTGGCCCTTGCGAAGATCGCCACCGGAGAGATGAACGCCTTCACCTTTCGTAAAGGTATCGAAGTTTACGCCTCGCAAATTACTTCCGAACTGCTCAAGGTGCAGGTCGGGTCGGTTGCCGGGCGTCCAGGCGCTCCGTGCCCCCGCTGCGGGGGCCGGATAACGTTCTACCCGAAGGCCGCCAAATGCGAAAATGCGGAGTGCGGCCTGACCGTATTCCGGACGATAGCGAAAAAGGAGCTTACGGACAGCCAGCTGGAAGCCTTGCTCGTCAAGGGTCGAACCCCGATGATCAAGGGCTTCGCCAAGAAGGACGGGGGCACGTTCGAGGCCGCCGTAGTCTTCGACAGCGATTACCGCACCGCGTTCGCTTTCGACCAAGGCGGCAAGACCCGTAAGCCGGGTGCGGCGAAAGTCCGGAAATAATCCTTACCTTTGCCGCTGAACGACTTGCCATAGACGCTTTCGGCGTTCGGCAGGGATGCTCAGTGGCGGCGCTTCGGGTGGGAACCCGGAGCGCCTTTTCTTCCTTCGACCTTTTCGTTTCACACCACTGAACAATCCACATCATGCCGAACGATCATCATAACGCCCCGCAAACGGGGTTATCTTATTACGGCCTTTCGCTGCTCTCTTATCTGCGGGAGAGCCATCCCGACCTGGCGAATGATGCCGACTTTATCCGCACGCGGGCGCAGTCTGCGGCCGAAGCGTACAGCTGTATCATACGCAGCGGAGGCTCCCGTATCGAAGCGGCGGAAGAGGCCGACGCCGTACTCTACCGGGGGCTTCATTTCTCGCTATACGGTACTCTCGCAAACGTTATCCGCAGCGAGTTCGCGGACATCATTCCCGAAGAGGATGCCCGCGAGGCCGCCCTCATCCTTCTGCCGCAGGCCCGCGAGGTCGCCCGAAGCTACGAGCTTGCAGACGATTTCGCCGCCACGCCGCAGTACGCTCTGCTCTACACCGAACTTACGGGAACCGTTCAAATTCTGCTCGACAATGGCATACAATAAGACCGAACACCTGCGCCGCAATATCGAAGCGATCCGCAGGGCCTTCGCGCTGGAGAGGGAACAGCGGGCGGCTACGCCCGAAGAACGGGATGTGCTGCGTGCGTACAGCGGCTTCGGAGCGATCAAAGAGGTATTGGAACCGCTGCCGCACAAAAAGAAAACGGCGCTCACGCCCCTGATCGAAGAGCTGCACGCCGTGCTGAAAGAGAACACCGGCGGCGAGCGCGAGTACAAACGCTATCTGGACGGCCTCAAAGCTTCGGTGCTGACGGCCTTCTACACACCGGAACCCGTGACGGACGCCATTGCGCGGATGCTCTATAATGCGGGTGCCGTTCCGGTGCGTGCACTCGAACCGAGCGCCGGGACGGGGGCTTTCGTGGAGTATTTGCGCCGTTATAACGAAGAGGCCGAGATCACCTGCTTCGAGAAAGACCCGATGACGGGACTGATCCTGAGCAGGCTCTATCCCGACGATACGGTGCGGGTGCAGGGCCTCGAAACCATAGAACCCGCCTACGAGGGGCACTTCGACCTGATTACGAGCAATATCCCTTTCGGGGACGTTTCTCTGTTCGATCCTGCGTTTTCGAATTCGCGCGATCCGGTACGCCGACAAGGTGCATGGGCGATACACAACTATTTCTTTATGAAGTCGGTCGATCTGGTGCGCGACGGGGGCCTCGTCGCCTTCATCACTTCGCAGGGTATGGCCGATTCGGAACGCAACAAACCCGTGCGGGAATGGCTGATGGAGCGGTGCGATCTGGTCGCAGCCGTGCGGCTGCCGAACAACCTCTTTACCGACCATGCCGGAACGGAGGTGGGCAGCGATCTTATCGTCCTGCAAAAGAACTCGGTCGCCCGCCCCCTCTCCGAGCGGCAGCGGGACTTTATCGAAACGCGCACGCTTTCGAACGGCATTACGGTAAATAACAGCTTCCGATCGCTCGACCGCGTGGTGCAGACCTCGGCCAAAGTGGGCACGAACCCCTACGGGAAACCGGCGATGGAGTTCACCTACGCCGGGGGCGTGGAAGGCATCGCCCGTGCGTTGGCGGATATGCTCGCGGAGGATATGGAGCGGCATTTCAACCGGGAGCTGTACGAAAGCCATGCCCTGAAGATCGCCCCGCATCAGTACAGGGAACAACAGACGGAGACGGTAAGTCCGAGACAGGCGCACAACGGCATCGGGCAGGTACGGAATACGGAACTGTCCGGGCAAACAGTATTGCGGCAACACGGGAACGAAGAGATCGCACAGGAAAATCTTGCGACGGAGCGTGGCGGCATCGGGCGGGAGCAAAAAACAGAATTATCCGGCCAAACAGTCAGGCAGCAGACACGACAGGCTGCACCGTCCATGGTGCAGCCTTCGGAAACTACGGTCGGTATATTCGACGACGAGCCGCCGTACCCTCCCGATCTCGATCCGTTCTGGCAGGTCATAGAAGACCATTGGTTTCCGGACGAGGTCGAGGCGAGCATCCGGACGGAAGAGGCCCTCCGTGCCGAAAGGCGGCAGGCGGAACCTTCATCCGCGCAAACGACGCTCTTTCCGGACGTTCCGGCTTCGCCGCACCCGTCCCGACAAACCGCAGAATTCCGGCAGCCGGCAACCTCCGTTCCTCTTCCCGAAACAGCTCGGCGCGGCGGCCCGCGCCGAGCCGGAGAGGTACTGCAGGAAGTGCTTTCCGACCTGCGGCAGAAAGCGGAACGGTATCAGGCCGGCCGGATGCAGGAACCCGCACCTTTCGATGAGCAGCCGGGGCCGTTCTGGCACCCTACCGAGGAGGAGTGGCGCGACCTTAACCGGTGGATGGAAGAACGGTATGCCGTTACGCAGGCCGCCTCCGACGGCTACCGGCTCGACCCCGAAACGGGAGAGATGATCCCCATAGAGGATGCCGAAGCGGAGGAAATACGGGACGAAGCGACCGTACAGGCCGAGGGTGCCGCCATGCCGAACGAATCCCTGCCCCCTCTGCCTACGCAGGAAGCATGGCAGCCTGCCGGGCAGGATTGGGCGGAGTTCGGCGCGTGGCAAGAGGAGCGGGAGAGGCGGTTTATGGAAGACTACCCGCCCTCGCCGGAAATGTACGGATACGCCGAACCCGCCGTACAAACGGTCGCGGCCGCAGCTCCGGAGAAGGAGCAGGCCGATACATCGGAGATGCGTCGGGAACCCGTCGTACAGGGTGTCCGGCCGGAAATATCCGAACCTGCGGTTATGGAACCCGCTGCACGGCGGGCACCTGCACACGTTCCTGCCTCGGCGCAAGAGCCTCAGTCCATGCAGGAAACGGAACGGTCTGCCGATAGCACGGTGCGCCCGGCCGACGACGGGCTGGAAGAGACGGTTGCGGAACCCGCTGCAACGGCAACGCAGACACGAGCGGCCGGACAGCCCTCGCAGGATGGGTTCGCAGGATCGCTGTTCGATGCTTTCGATACGCAGACCGCACCGGAGCCGATGCTGAACGTACAGCAGGAACCGGTGCTTACGCTCTACGACCTGTTCGGGTTCTCGGCCGAAGAACGCAGTCAGGTGAATCGCCCAAAAAAACGGGGGCCGAAACCGAAAGGCAAACGGCAGGCAGCGGGGATGCCGCAGGTACAACACTGGCCTGCACAACAGGGATCGGCGACTTCTTCCCAGAAGGCGTCCAAGCCCGTACAGGAGGAGGAACGTCCCATGGATTGGCGGGAGAGGCTGATGCTGAACCGGCCGCATCAAGAGGAACGACAGCCGGCAGAGGTATCGACCGCCGTTACGGCGGAACACTTCACAGGCACGTCTGCTGAAAATCATCCGAGGACGATAACCGAAAACAGGCCGGATACGGCAAAGCCTGCGGCAGGGCAATCCGGCGTAGCCGGGCAGCCGCAGGCCGCGACCCGAACGGAATACGGAAGGGAGCGGCCGGAACCGTCTCGCAAAGTTCCCGACAGTGCTGCGGACGGCAAATCCGGAGACAGGGCACAGCTATCGGACGCATTGTCGCCACAGGCCGATCCGTTCGCTGCGACCGGCTCTCCGCATCCCGAGCCGGATGCCGCTGCCGTCACAGGGGCCGCTGCGGACAATCCGGTACCCGCAGGCAGCGCAGTACGGCAGGGCGTCCCGTCCGCGAGCGTTTCCGGAGAACGGGCCGAAGCCGTTGCGCCGCGCACTGCGACACACGGCGACGAGGCGGCCGAAGACCCGCTCTCGCCCCGGCCTTTTAAGGGAGAACGGCCGGAACATTACCGCGACGGGACGCTCATTGTGGATAAGGAGAACCGTGTAGGATACCTGAGCGACCTGAAAACCCTGCGCCCGATGTTCCATCCGCTCGACCTGCCCGAAGAACAGCGGGTGAAAATGTCGCTTTATATCGAGGTGCGGGACACTTATCATCACCTCTACAACGTGGAGGCCGATACGCAGGCTCCGCACCCCGCGTTGCGCGTAATGCTGAACAGCCTTTACGACAACTTCGTGGAGCGGTTCGGCTGGCTGAACGAACCGCAGAATATCGACCAGATACGGATGGATTCGGGAGCCGACGAGATACTCTCGCTGGAACGTTACACCGACGGTATCGTGAACAAGGCCGACATCTTCGACCATCCCGTCGCTTTCAATCCGGCGGAGATCGAAAAGACGGACGATGTGCATACGGCATTGGCAGCCAGCATGAACCGTTATGCGGACATCAATATCGAGTATATATCGGAACTTACCGGGGCGAGCGAAGCGGAGGTGCTGGAACAGCTCAAAGGGCGTATCTATTTCAACCCCGACAGCGGGAAGTACGAAATCGCCGAACGTGTCATCGCAGGCAACGTCATCGAGAAGGCCGACCGCGTGCAGCGCTTCCTCGACGAGAATCCGGATCACGAAGGCGCACGGGAAACCCTCGCAGCGCTGCGCGAGGCCACACCCAAACCGATCGCATTCGAGGATCTGGACTTCAACTTCGGCGAGCGGTGGATACCTACGGGCATCTATGACAGTTACGCCTCGTGGCTCTTCGAAACGGAGGTCAAGATCGGTTACCTCGCCGATCTCGACGAGTTCGGCATTACGGCCAAGGACGAGTACAATATCAAGATACAAAACCAGTATGCCGTCCATGGAGAGTTCCGCCGTTATACCGGACTGCATCTAATGAAACACGCCCTGCACAACACGATTCCGGACATCACCAAAAAAGCCCGCAAACTGATTGACGGCGAGTGGAAAGAGGTGAAGGTACGCGACGGGGAGAAGATACAGCAGGCCAACACCAAAATCGACGAGATCCGCAGCGGTTTCACGGACTGGCTGTGCGACCAGTCCGCCGACTTCAAGGAGCGTCTGGCCGACATGTATAACCGCAAGTTCAACTGTTTCGTGCGTCCGAAGTACGACGGCTCGCACCTGACCTTTCCCGGCCTCGACCGCAAGGCGTTAGGTATCGAAGACCTCTATCCGAGCCAGAAAGACGCTATTTGGATGGATATTCTGCTGGGCGGCGGCATCGTGGATCATGAGGTCGGCGGCGGCAAGACCCTGATCATGTGCTGCGGAACCTACGAGAAAAAACGCATCGGACTGGTGAACAAACCGATGATTACGGGATTGAAGGCCAATATCCACGAGATAGCCAAGACGTTCTGCACAGCGTACCCGATGGCTCGCGTGCTCTATCCGGGCCGTGAGGATTTCACGCCGAAGAAGCGCGAACAGATATTCCGGCAGATCAAGAACAACGATTGGGATGCGGTGATCCTCTCGCACGAGCAGTTCGGCATGATCCCGCAGTCGCCAGAAATCCAGCAGGAGATTTTGCGGGCGGAACTCGACAGCGTGATGCAGAACCTCATGCTGCTCAAGGCACAAGGTAAAAACGTGTCGAAACGTATGCTGACCGGCTGCATCAAGCGCCAGCACAATCTGGAGGCCAAACTGCAAAAGGCGCAGTACGCCCTCGACCATCGCAGGGACGATGCGGTGGACTTCCGCCGTATGGGTATCGACCACCTCTACGTAGATGAATCGCACAAATTCAAGAATCTGATGTTCAACACGCGGCACGACCGCGTGGCGGGCCTCGGCAACCCCGACGGGAGCCAGCGGGCGCTTAACATGCTCTTTGCTCTCAGAACCATACAGGAACGCACGGGGCGCGATCTGGGGGCGACATTTCTGTCGGGGACGACCATTTCCAACTCCCTCACGGAGTTGTATCTGCTGTTCAAATACCTGCGTCCGAAAGCACTCGACCGGCAGAACATCCGCACCTTCGACGCATGGGCCGCCGTATTCGCCAAAAAGAGCGTCGATTACGAATTTTCGGTCACCAACCAGATCGTGCAGAAGGAACGGTTCCGCTATTTCATCAAGGTTCCGGAGCTGGCGGCTTTTTATTCGGAAATTACGGATTTCCGCACGGCCGAGGACATCGGTATCGACCGACCGCACAAAAACGAGATACTGCATAACATCCCGCCCACGCCCGACCAGCAGGCGTTTATCGACAAGCTGGTGCATTTCGCCAAGACGGGCGACGCCACGGTGTTGGGACGGGCACCCCTCACGGAAAGCGAGGAGAAGGCCAAAATGCTCATCGCTACGGACTACGCCCGTAAAATGTCGCTCGATATGCGTATGATCGACCCGGAGCTGTACGGCGATCATGCGGACAACAAGGCGAACCACTGCGCCGCGCAGATCGCGCACTATTACCGTAAGTACGACCAGCATAAGGGTACGCAGTTCGTCTTCTCCGATCTGGGAACATGGAAGCCGGGAGACGAGTGGAACGTGTACGCCGAGATCAAGCGCAAGCTGGTCGAAGACCACGGTATTCCGGCTTCCGAGGTTCGTTTCATACAAGAGGCAGCCGGCAGCGAGGGCAAACGCAAGAAGATGATCGAAGAGATGAACACCGGACGCATCCGCGTATTGTTCGGCTCGACCGACATGCTGGGTACAGGCGTGAACGCCCAGAGGCGGTGCGTGGCGATCCACCACCTCGACAGTCCGTGGCGGCCCTCGGACTTGGAGCAGCGCGAAGGACGCGGCATCCGCAAAGGCAACGAGGTAGCCAAACTCTACGCCGACAACACGGTGGACGTGCTGATCTACGCCGTCGAAAAGTCGCTCGACGCCTACAAGTTCGGGCTGCTGCACAACAAGCAGCTGTTCATCCGCCAGCTCAAACAGAACCGTATGGGCGTGCGTACCATCGACGAAGGCGGCATGGACGAAGGCAGCGGCATGAACTTCTCGGAATACGTGGCCGTGCTGTCGGGCAACACCGACTTACTGGAAAAGGCCCGCCTCGAAAAGAAGATCGCGGGGCTGGAGAGCGAGCGTCAGGCGTTCGTGCGCGGCAAGTCGTCGAGCCGCAGCCAGCTGGAATATACGCTCGGAAAAATCGGGGAACTCGACGAAAGGATCGGACGCATCGAAAAAGACCTCGAAGCTTTCAGGAGCCGTGCGGAACTCAACGAGGACGGATCGTATCGCAACCGTATCACGCTGGACGGGGCGGAGAGCAACGATCCGCAGTTCATCGGCAAACAACTGAACCATATCGCAAAAACCGTCGATACGGGAACGGGTGAGAAACGGATCGGCTCCATCTACGGGTTCGAGATCATCGTCAAGAGCGAAAAGAGCATGAAGGAGGATTTCGAGACCATTCGCAACCGCTTTTACGTGCGGGGAGAGGGAGAATACCTCTACCAGTACAACTACGGTAATCTGGCCGGAGACCCTCGCACGGCGGCGCTCAACCCCCTGCATGCGCTGGGCACGATCGAACCGACGCTGGAGAAATTCCGCAAGGAGCGCATCTTGCTGGAAAAGGACGTGCCTCAGCTCCGGCAGATCATCGAGGGCACATGGCGCAAAGAAGCCGACCTCGCGGCTTTGAAAAAGGAGATGGAACAGCTCGACCGGCAGATACAACTCGCGCTCAAACCCGTAGGTAGCGACCGTGACGGCGAAGAGGCCGGAGAGCAGCAGGAACAGCAGCAGGAGAAGGACGCGCGACGGGAAACACCTGTCGCCGATGACCTGCAACGGCATATTCCCGCACGCCTGCGGCAGATCGCCGATGCCTCCGGCGGACGTATCGTCATCGGCAGCGTTCCGCCCCGCACGGACAATAATCCTACAACATCCAAAAAGAAATTATAATGAAAAGAGCCGCATGCCACAGCGGCTCTTTTCATTCCCGTATGAATTTGCTTTTCCCATAGTCGATCGCTGCAAACGGTCGGGAATCGACGTTATTTTTTATCTATATTTATGGAATAAAGATTTGCCTTTGCGACGGATTATACGTTTTTGCAACGATGCGATTTTTTTTCGAATACTCGGTATGTATCCCAATGCAGGCAGAACGATACAACCTATCACAAATGACAGAACGGACAATAAAGTATCATGCGAGGAGCATATCCGAGAAACAACGTAATAAATACCAAATCCTAAACTTCCGCAAATCAATACACATAACAGGTAAAATCTCTTTATACAGTTCCGTACTTTCCGTTTGACTTTATCTTTAACATCTTGTCGCTGTTTTCGTTTCATCTTTTGCAACTCCATAATAGCGATATTGCCTCGACTTGCCTGTTCCTGTAATTCCGCTTTTTCCCTTCGTAAAGTTTCCACATCCTTGATTTCGATAAAACCGACGATATCATCAATATTCGCATCGGTAATATCTTCAGGATGCATTTCATACGCCCGAATTTCATTATATATATGGATTCGAGTATCATCATCGTATGATTTTGTTCTCAATTCGTCGTATTTATCCACAACGGAACGATGTAGCAAAGAGGTCATAACGAGTTTCACTCTGTTCATAACGTCCAGCGATGCGGGTGTTTGATTCCTCATAATACCTTTATGCAACCGGAACCATAGTCGGGATATGGCATAATCCATCGTCGTCGAGTAAGTAAAATTCGTTCCTTCGCGTATGGAAGAATGACGGGATATGAATTTTGGAATACTACTTTCCGAAAGCAGAACGCACTGGCACTTTTCGAAACTTGATTTGTGAATGGAGCGGCGTTTACCGTTGATTATGGAAAAAATCCGCAGGTATTTGACTATATCCTCCTCGGAGATCGTCAAAGAAGACGATGCCGCATCGGTCTGAATTGCATCGAGATTGTCTGTCGTTTGAAGATTACCGTTCATATCATCGACACAAATAGACCTTTCGTCGTATTCTATATCCGAAGCTTGTAAAAAAGCATAGAATTTTCCCCGTTCTTCCAGCACGTCTCCTTTGTCCTGGCATCGGCTCAATATGGTATTCATGGCAGGCTTACCGTCGGGTCTATCCAATTTGTTTATGATTCTTTCAGCCTGTTTGAAATATCCGTCGATCACGTTCTTCGTTTCGTCCAAGTATTTCAGTTGTATATACTTCTTTCTTTTGTTCGCTTCCCGTACCAGAGAGAGAAAATCGTTCAGAATACGGCTGTGTAAATCGCCGTTGTATCCATATACACTGAATAATTCTTCCGTATCAAGATAGATCGTCAGTTGAGTCGTCCAGCTGCCTATCGTATTTAGATCTGTCGATTCGGTAATGTCTTTCAGTCCGGAAATGATAATAAAACCCTCCTTAATCTCGTTCAGACATTCTACGAATTCCTTATCGCTTTCTTTGGAAAGCATAAAGCGGGAAAATATGTGTCCGGTATCCTGACTGGAATCCGTCAAAAGAAATTTCGTAAAACCCTCGATAATATCTTGGTCTTGTATATGTTGAGAAGTCGAGCTTCTGTAATATGCTATCAAAGCATCAAATACGGGCCTATACTTCGTATCCTGCGCCGACAGTTGCCTGTCGAAATCTTTCAATGCCTCGGCCGAGGGTTTTGCATGGTATTCCCCATTGGTACTCGTGATAGAATCTTTCAGGCGATTTCGTATGACCGTTTTCAGGACACTTTCATATACGTCAATTTCAAAACATTCCCTTAACCGATTACGAAGCGTCGTTATATCGAACGACCACATATTTTTTTGATTGATAGTTGCCGTTACGAACCGGGCTAAAACCGAATATATATCGTGTTCCGCATCGTATAGATTTGTAAATACGGCAATAGAAGCTATTAAATTTCCGCGTATCATTTTAATAGTTTTATAATTAAACGTGCGTCCCCTACTTTTACTTTCTATCTTGCAAATCGGCCGAACTCAGAGGCAATATCCCGTACCGTAAGTCTGGGCGATCCATAATCCGAAAAAGCGGTCATATACCTGATATATGTTCCCGTCTTTGGTAAGCAACTCCTTGTCAAGCAATTGCCGGGCTGCCGACTGTACGCTGCTGGAAGAGTAAAGTCCGTGCCTTGTGATGAAATCCGCCGAGGTAATTTCGGTTGCCCGTCTTTCCTTGCCGACAGCGAACAACAGTTCCTTCTGCCGCTCGGAGAGCATGGCGACCATGCTCTGGTAAACGCTCTGCTGTGCATCCACGGTGGCATGAAGGACGCTATTCGCCTCTTCGGGTATTATCGTTTCACCGGGAACCGCTTGTTCATAGAGGCGGTTCAGCAAAGTTTGCATATACCACGTATGACCTTCGAACAGTCCGTAAATACGAGCAATGCACTCGTCGGAAATCCTTTTACCGGCCTGTTCGAAATGCTCCCTTACGAATTTGTGATAGGCTCTCTCCTCGATGGGGCCGAGGTTCAGGAACGAAGCACTCTGGTAGAACGGCCGGGAAGCAGAGAAGAAAATATTCTGCATCATGTGGCGCTGGCTTCCGGCAAAAACGAAGTTCGTGTTGGTACATTTCTGTATATGCGTACGCAGTACGGCTTCCACATTTTTTTCCGGATAACGGGCGATTTGCTGGAACTCGTCAATGGCCACCAGACAGGGTTTGTCCGCCGCTTCGAGATACGCGAAAAGTTCCTCCAGCGATACCTCCGGCTTGCGTATCTCCCCGATACCGATGTCGAATACCGGTTCCCCGGATACCGCGTCGAGTTTGAAAGCCGGGCGCAGAGAACCGATCGCAGCAAAGAATCCCTCGACGAATTTCCTTCCTTTGGGCTTCAACGTATCGAAAATATGTTTGCCGAGCATGAATACCAACTCTTTGAGCGATCCGGTAGCGTAAATATCCACGAAGAACGTGTAATAGCCTTGCGCTATCTCTTTTTGATGGAAACAGTGTTCGATCAGCCCTGTCTTTCCCATACGTCGGGGCGATACGATTACTATATTGCGCCCGTTCACGAGTGCGCCCGTAAGTTCTGCGGTTTCAGCCTTCCGGTCGCAAAAGTAGTCTGCGGAAACGTAACCACTGACAATGAAAGGGTTTCTGACAGTTTGCATGACATTCAAATGTTATTTGACTTTATATTATTGCAAATATAATAATTTAATTCTAAATAATCAATAAGCCGATTTCACGGCACAAAAAGCGGATGGAACAGCTCGACCGGCAGATACAACTCGCGCTCAACCCCGTAGGTAGCGACCGTGACGGCGAAGAGGCCGGAGAGCAGCAGGAACAGCAGCAGGAGAAGGACGCGCGACGGGAAACGCCTATCGCCGATGACCTGCAACGGCATATTCCCGCACGCCTGCGGCAGATCGCCGACGCCTCCGGAGGTCGTATCGTCATCGGCGGTGTTCCGCCCCGCACGGACGATGATTTTCCATCTAAGAAAATCAAACTATAAACGGAAAAGCCTTGCATTTTATCTTTGCAAGGCTTTCCCCTTTCATCGGTTATCGGTGTCTCGATCGGACTGTTTATTCCTTCTCCGAATCAAGCGGCGGCAGTCCGATCGTGTCCTCGATCAGTCCATCGGGATTCCTGTCCAGAAAATTCTGGCCCGACACGACACTGTGCCCCAACTCCCGTTCCGTCTCCCTACGGGCCACTCCGGCAACATTGCCGCCGCGCCGGGCGACCTGTTTGCTTTCGGCGAACGTATCGGGTTTTTCCTGCTGTGAGATTTCAGTCGTCACCCGTTCGCCCAGCATCGTAAAGATCAGCTCCAAATCGGTCATGTGGTCACGCAGGTTTTGTCCCTTTTTCGTCAGCCTCTTGATCGCCCTGTGTTCCGAAGGCGTCACGCCGAATGTCGCACGCGCGATCTCCGCCGTCAGGATGGCGAAGTCCCTCTCTTCCCGAATGCCGCGTTCTTTCCACTCATCCGTCAGGTTTTGCCGTATGGCGATGCCCCGCAGCCGTTTGTCGATCCAATCCTTCGGATAACCTTTGGCCTCGTAAATGGCCTTCATACGTTCCTGTGCCAGCTCAGGGTTCTCGATCTCCTGCACACGCTCATATCCGACCTGTGCCAGCCATTGTTTGAATGGCTCGGCCTTTGGAGAGGGGATCGACTGGATGATACGAAACATAGCTTGCGTTGTAGCGCAATCCGTCCTGTACTGCTTACCGTCGGCAGCCGGTAGTTTCAGTTGTCGCCAAATCGGGGACAACTGAAGATCGGTAAATTCCCGCGTTTTTACCTTATTCCAATATTTTCGCGGTTCCGGAGACCCGGTAAGCACACCGACAATATCGACAATAGAAAAATACCAATCGTCATCCACCCATACGCGGCGGATCTGCTTGTCCTGAAAAACAACGATCTTACTGTCTGCCATAACGGATTTATTTTTTACAAAGTTAGTTTTTTAATCCAGCAGGTGCAATAAACCGAGAATCAAATTCAATTCATGGGATTCCGTTTCGATAAACCCGACCGCATCCGGTTCTTCAGCAGCATGTTCTGCGGTATGGCATCCGATAAGGCAGATAACCCGATAAATTTACATCGAAAGGGCCGTATGACAAGTCCTGGACAAGCCCTCTTATTTTTCCGATCTGCCGCCTCGGCCGTCCGCCCCGACATAGCAGGCCGAAGGGTCTGCCTCGACCGCCCGCCGCAATATCCGGTCGCATTGTCCGGTTTCGATCGTCAACTTCGCCATAATTCCAATCAGCAGTGCAAAGATACTCTTTTTCCCGCCAGTTCGCAGCGCCATGTCCGTTCCCCGTGCCAACGGCTGCCACACCGATGCCGACGACCGCCACAGCGGCACTGCACCGTCGTCCGCAGTCCGCGTCGTCTTAAATTCGCAGCAGAACTATTTAATAACGATGCGAATATGTCACAGGAGGACGATCTGAGGGGTTTGTCCAAGGTCATGGACTTCATGCGGGCCCTGAGTATTTTATTCGTGGTAATCCACATCTACTGGTACTGCTACGGGCAGATTTTGGCGTGGGACGTCAATATAGGCATGATAGACAGGATTCTGCTCGGCTTCGACCGCACGGCGGGGCTGTTCGGCAGCATACTCTACACCAAACTTTTCGCCGTGCTCTTTCTCGGCCTCTCGTGCCTCGGCACCAAAGGGGTCAAGGAGGAGAAGATCACATGGAACAAGATCCTCGCAGCACTCGCGGCCGGCTTCGTGCTCTTCTTTTTCAACTGGTGGCTGCTCGACCTGCCGCTGCCGCAGTCCGCCGTCGTGGGGTTCTACATCCTGACGCTATCGGCCGGATATATCTGCCTGTTGATGGGCGGCGTGTGGATGAGCCGACTGTTGAAGAACAACATGATGGACGACCCTTTCAACAACGAGAACGAATCGTTCATGCAGGAGACGCGACTCGTCGAGAACGAATACTCGGTGAACCTACCGACGCGGTTCTATTATAACAAGCGGTGGCACAACGGCTTCGCCAACGTCGTAGTGCCGCAGAGAGCTTGTATCTGCGTCGGCGTTCCGGGGTCGGGCAAGAGCTACGCTGTTGTCAATCAATTCATCAAACAGCAGATCGAAAAGGGGTACACGATGTATGTTTACGATTTCAAGTTTCCCGACCTCGCGGAGATCGCCTACAACCACCTGCTGATGCACCAAGAAGGCTACAAGAAGGTACCGACCTTTTACGTCATCAATTTCGACGACCCGCGCCGCTCGCACCGCTGCAACCCGATCAACCCCTCCTTTATGAACGACATCTCGGACGCCTACGAGAGCGCCTATACCATCATGCTGAACCTGAACAAGACATGGGTGCAGAAGCAGGGCGATTTCTTCGTCGAAAGCCCGATCATCCTCTTCGCCGCCGTGATCTGGTTCTTGCGTATCTACGACGGGGGAAAGTACTGCACTTTTCCGCACGCCATCGAGTTTCTGAACAAACGCTACGAGGATATCTTCCCGATTCTGACGAGTTATCCGGAGTTGGAAAATTATTTAAGTCCGTTCATGGATGCGTGGCTCGGCGGGGCGCAAGACCAGTTGCAGGGCCAGATTGCCTCGGCCAAAATTCCGCTCTCGCGTATGATCTCCCCGCAGCTCTACTGGGTCATGTCGGGCGACGACTTCACGCTCGACATCAACAATCCGAACGATCCGAAGGTGCTGGCGGTGGGCAATAACCCCGACCGGCAGAACATTTACGGCGCAGCCCTCGGTCTGTACAACAGCCGTATCGTGAAGCTCATCAACAAGAAGGGGCAGCTCAAATCGTCGGTCATCATCGACGAACTGCCGACGATCTACTTCAAGGGCCTCGACAACCTGATCGCCACGGCCCGGAGCAACAAGGTAGCCGTGTTGCTCGGTTTTCAGGACTTCAGCCAGCTCAAACGCGACTACGGCGACAAGGAGGCCGCCGTGGTGATGAACACCGTCGGCAACATCTTCTCCGGGCAGGTGGTGGGCGAAACGGCCAAGATGCTCTCGGAGCGGTTCGGCAAGGTGCTGCAAAAGCGACAGTCCATGACGATTAACCGCAACGACAAATCGACCTCCATATCGACGCAGATGGACAGCCTGATCCCGGCCTCGAAGATCTCGACGCTCACGCAGGGGATGTTCGTCGGGGCCGTAGCCGACAGCTTCGAGCAGCCTATCGAGCAGAAGATATTCCACGCGGAGATCGTCGTGGACAGCGCGAAGGTCAAGGCCGAGACGGCCCGCTACGTGAAGATACCCATAATTACCGATTTCACGGACGAGAACGGCGTAGATCGCATGCAGGAAACGATCAAGGAGAATTACGACCGCATCAAGGCCGAAGCCGCGGAGATCGTCGACAAGGAACTCGACCGCCTACGCAAAGACCCCGTACTGAGCAAACTGCTGCCGCCGGAGCAAGGAGCATAAAGAGACGGAATTGTGTCAAAATGCAGATTTTTGATACATCCCTATCTCGGTCAGAATTTAGTAAGATAACGAGAGTGCAGAAAATAGCAAGGGTTTTGTTTACAGACTGTTATTTTTCTATTCTGCATATACGTTGGAGTAATTGATACAGCAAACTCGGGCAGGTTTAATGGTAAGTTCAGTTACTTATCCGTTGCCTGGAAGATATGTTTTGTTTGTCGCAAAATATTAGTTTTCAGCTTCTTGCATCGAATTTTCGCATACCAAATAACTTGACTTAATGTTTAACAAAACCACAAAGTTCAGGTTATCATGCAACGCAGCATGTTCCAAGTCCTTTTCTACGTGAAAAGGCAATCGGAAAAACACGGTCAGGTTCCCGTCATGGGTCGTATTACGATCAACGGTACGAAGTCGCAGTTCTGCAGCAAACTTATCGTTCGCACCTCTCTTTGGGATACTAAAGCCAACAAAGCCTCCGGCAAAAGTCTCGAATCGCAGCGCATTAATGAGAAGCTGGAGAATATCAAGACCAATATCAGCAAACAATATCAACGTCTCTGCGACCGGGATGCGTATGTTACGGCCGAAAAGATTCGTAACGCCTTTCTGGGCATGGGCGAGGATTGCCTTATATAATTTCGACGAATACCTTGCGGATTTCCTCAAACGTATAGGCAAATACCACGCCTATTCCAGCTATAAGGACTACTGCAAGCGTCACCGCCGTCTCGCCGTCTTCCTCAAATACGAATACCATTCACTCCGGCTTCGACCGTCTGCCCTTCGAACCCTTCGGGGGCTCGCTCCCCGTCGCGGGCGAGGAAGAGCATCGTTTCGGTATTTTCGGCCCCCTGCCACGGATCGAAGACCTTGAGAATCGTGCTTCGCTGCCCCTCGGCCCCGACAATCTCGAAACCCGAGGCGTGGGACGGCGTATAGACCGCGACCGTGAAATCGTCGAGCGAAGCCGCGTTCCGGCTTCCGCAGGCTGCGAGCAGCAGGGCCGCAGCGGCAAAAAAGAGAGGATGCAATCGTTTCATCGTATGGTTAGGTGTTTATCTGTCCGAAGCAGACTCTTGGTAAAACAGTTCCGGAGCCAGCCGGCAATAAAATGATTCGCCGGAGGTTCGTTCCGTCAGTTGCAGGTAGAGCGGCGTGTCCTCCTCGGGTAGAGCCGAGGCCCCCTCTGTCATGATTGCGGCGAACCGTTTCGGCGGGAGCGTTCCCGCTTCCACCGCGAAAGCCGTGTCGCCGATTCCGTCGGCGGAGGTCAGCACGAGGGTCGTGCCGTCGTCCGACAGGGCATACGTTCCCCGTTGCAGTTCGTCGTACTCCAAGAACTGTCCCCACCACTCGTGCGCGGTATTCCGCACGAGCCGGTACTCGCACACATCGTTCGCCCACAGGAACAATCCGTCGTTGCGGCGGAGAACGGTCCGGTCGTCATCCGTACCTGCGGAGACGAACAGGCAGAGGTAGAAGTCCACGACCGTGACGGCGATTTCCACCCGTTCATCGGAGGGGAGGTCTGTAAGCGTAACCGTCGCGCGGCCTACGGCATGCCCCGTAACGGAGAGCGTCCGGCCGTCCACGGCGACGGTCGCGACGGACGGGTCGGAGGATACGGCTTCGTAGTCGCCGCTTCCGAAGACGGTGTAGCGGCTGGTCATTCCCAGCCGGAGGTCTGCGGCGCCGCCTCCGGAGACGACGAGGTTGCGCTCCGGGCCGGGACAACCCTTGCCCGAGCATCCGGCAAGAAGAGTAGCGGCGACAAGGCTTGCGAGGAAAAGCAGTCGTTTCATATTTTTCTCAATCTTCCGTATGGTCCGCATGCGGGGAGCCGGAGGTAAATCGTCATATGGCAGACAACTCTTTACTAATTACTAATCTCTAAAAACTCCGGCTCCCGCAATGCGGCCGTAAAAGAGCGGCGGCGATTTTCAATACGAAGAAAGGTTTGCAATGGTTCGCCGTGATTAAAAGGGACGCCGCCGCAGAGCGTTATTTCCGTTTCCCCCATTTGGGGCGGATGTCGAGGAATATCTCGTAGTTCATCCGCGGCATGGGCCGCGACAGAACGGTTTCGTATTCCTCGTCGAGAAGGTTCTTCACGGCGACCTTGACCGAGAAGTCCCCCCAGCGGAACGAGAATAGCTTTTCGAGCGAAACGTCGCTCATGAAGTAGGGCAGCACGCGGCCGATTTTGGTTTTCACGTCGTTGTTCGAAGTGGTGAACCGCTCGCTGTAATAGCACCATTTGTAGAGGAAGCGCCAGGATTTGTAGGCCAGGCGCCCTGTAACGGCCGCCGAGTATTCGGGCACGTAGACCAGCTGTTTGCCGATGGCTTCGTCCGCCCAGTCCACCGGGTCGCCGTGGTTGATCGAGGGCGTCCACGAAAACGTTCCGTCGATGCCGAGCTGCCAGTTCCGGGCTAGCTGTACGTTCAGGTCGCCTTTCAGCTCCACGCCGTAGGCATGCACCTCCTTGATATTCATCGGCGTCCAGAATCCTTTGAAAGTCGGCAGCCAGACAATCCAATCGTCGATGTAGGAGTCGAACCACGTCGCCTCGCCGCTGAGCGAATAGACGCCCTCTTTTCCCACGGCGAACGAAAGCCCTGCATCGTAGGTGAAACCGTGCTCCTTTTTCAGGTCGGGGTTGCCGCCCGGCAGGAAGTAGAGGTCGTTGAGCGACGGGAACCGGTAGTTGCGCGAGACGGAGGCCTTGGCCACGACGTTGCCCCGCTTGGAAATCGTATAATCGGCGAAGAAGGCTGGAATAACCGGGGTCCACTCCGACCCGAACATCTCTTCGCGCAACGCGAACGACAGGCCCAGCCGGTCGGCGGGCATCCACTTGGCCGAAACATACCCCGACAGTTCGATGCGCCCCTGGTCATAACCCACGACCACTTTTTTATTGTTCCCTTGCGCTATCGACTGGGAATTGAGCTCCAGCACGTTCCTGTCCTTGCTCTTCACGAAATGCTGGTGCACGGAGACATTGGCAGTAAAGAGCCATTTCTTGCCGATGTAGTACTCCCCTTCGACGGAGCCGTAAAGCGTATTGACGAAACTCCGCGAGCGAATCATCTCCGCCCAGTCCCCGTTACCTTTGTCCTGCGAGAAATCGTAAGTCTGCCGCGTATGTATATACCCAGCACGAGCCCCGATCTTATAATTTTTTCTCCAATGATCCCACGAAAGAATACTGCGGAAAGTTTGTTCACACTGTTCGTTGCGATACTCCGTATCGGAACGATAATCGACGTTGAGCATCGGAACGCCGCGCCGCGAATGGATATACCACGCCTGCAATCCGAGCCGGTCGCCCCGGCCCGTGTTGTAATAAGCCTCCTGGAGCACGTGCAGGTCGTGGAAATCCCCGCACTTGTTCCTCTCGACGGGATAGTACGTGCCGATGATGTTGCGGTCGTCATCGTAGATATTCATCTTCTTGTTGTAGTTCCGATACCTGAAATCGTTGGACGAAGAGGAGTAGACCACTCGCGTGGAGGTTTGCCAGCGGTCGCTGCCGTAGGTGAGCCGCAGGAATTCGTCGAATGTCGAGAACGATCCGATGCCCTGCACGTACTGCATGTTGAACCCACGCGTCTCGGCCGGGCGGGTCGAGAGGGCCACGGCGCCGCCCAGACCGCCGCCCGTCATATTGACCGACGACGTGCCGTGCAGCAGCGTGGCGTCGTCGATGAAATACGACGGAATCATCGAAAAATCGGTCATGCCGAGCATCGGCGAATTGATGCGCATGCCGTTCCACGTCACCTGCGTGTGCGAGGGCGATGTGCCGCGGAACGCCACGGTCGAGAGCGTGGCGCGGCCGTACTGCTTGACGAAAATCGAGGTGTTGAACGTCAGTACATCGGCCATCGACAGGGCGATGTTCTCGTGCAGCACGGTCGTATCGAGTTTCGTCTGCTGCACGCCTATCTCCTTCATCGGACGCCGGGCCGTGACACTCACTTCACGGATCGGAACCACGAACGACGGATTGCCGTTCCACCAGCCGCTGTGGGAAGAAGCCGGCTGGGACGGGGGCTCCTGAGCCGATACGGCCGTCGCACAAAGCAAACCTATCAAATGGGCGAGTTTCTTCATTCGTAAAAGTTTGAATTACCGCACCCGCAACCTGCGGGTACGGTAATGTCCTCCATATTATTGTTTCGAAGCATGACCCGCCTTCATGTCCTCGTAGGTCGGGCTGTATCCGCAATCCTCGTGTACGAACCACGTATCGGCATTCAGCTGTCCGATGACGGGCAGGAACGCGCTGAAATCCGTAAGTTTTCCGCAGCCTTCGATATGCACCGATCCGATTTTTTGGATAACGGGAAGTTCGATCGTCTCCAACGGCGCGGTGGGCTGCATGTCGGGCCCGTTCTGGTGAATCTGGAAAATCCCCTCTACCTCTTCCAATGCAAACAGATTCAAATCCGTGAAATTGGCCATTCCCAGTCCGAGGTCGAGCGTGAATCCCCGTCCGCCTACCTTCCGGAGTTTCGGGAAGTTCAGGCCGTCGTAAGAGAGAAGAGCGCAGGAGCCGTACACGGCATCCTTGTAATATTGGTCGTTCGCCCCCTCCTTGTAATAAGCGGGATTTGCCGCCGTGCCGACCTCTTCCAGCTCCGGCATGTCGATGGCTGCATAGATGTTGGTGCTGTCGAAATAGAGCTGTCCTCCGACTTTGTGCAGGCTCCGGAAGTCGCAGCTGCCGCTGTCGTTCGAGACGTTATCGGTAACCGCCAGGTATCCGCCGACCTCCGTGAGTTTCGGATACGCAATCGTCTTGACATCGTTCAGAAGATTCCCTTCGACCCGTTCGAGCGACGGCGTCGAAACACCGACTTGTTGGCCGAGACCGAACGAGACATCGCCCCGGACGATTCTCAAGGTCGGGAAAGTGCAGTCCGTACCGGGCGAGTAGACAAGTCCGGCGAGTTCTTCGGCCCCGTCGACCTCGTTCAGCAGTTTGTTGTACCTCAATTCAAGCGTTACGTCCGCCTGTGCGGGCATCGTAAGCGTCTCGATCAGATTCATGTTGGTGAGCAGAAGCCGGCCGCCACCGGAGAAGGTCGTTCCGGAGAAGTCCAGCGGGTCGAGGAGTTTACCCAGATTGACCAGTTCGATACCCTTCACCGTAACTCCGTTCAGAGCGGGGAGAGTGCGAAGTTCGGCAAATGCCGTGAGGAAGACCGTTCCGTCCACCCGGGTCAGACTGTTCATGTCGATCTGCTTGACTCCCGTATTCATCGTCATACCGCCGATTGCCGTATCGTCGGTATTGGCGATGAACTGAATGTCTCCGCCGACCTCGGAAAGTACGGGCAGCGAAATCGTCTCGAATTCGTAGGGAATCGTCGGCAGCAGCACGGCCCCGGCCGAGGTCAGCGCTTCGAATTTCACGGCATTGAGTTTCGCAAGGTTCTTGACGGTGATTTTGCCGCCCACAGACCCAAGCGCCTTCATCTCTACGATAGTCATATCGCCGCCGGCCTTGTCCTCGTTCGACCCCTGCAACTCGAAGTCGCCGCCGATTGTCGCCAAAGAAGGCGTCGTTACCGACGTAAGCGCCGCCGAACGCATGACCAGCGAACCGCCGATCGCCGTCAGCTTCTCGGCTTCGAACCACTGCACCTTGTCGTTGCAGATCACTACGTCGCCCGTCACCTCTTCGAGCGACTTGAGGCTCGCGTAGTAGAGTTCGGGAGCCGTGGATGCCGCCTCGGTCGAGCCGATGCGCAGACCTCCGATTTTCACGACGTTTTCCAGACCGTCCAACGCAATACCCTTGTAGGTGTTGTTGATGACGACGTCGCCTCCGATCTGCGTGAGCGCCGAGAGCGCCTTGATGTCCGTCACGAAGTTGTCGCCGCTCTCCTCGCCGACGATAAGGTCGCCCTTCAGAATCGTCACGCCCTTGTCGGCGAACGCCTTGACCTCTGCATCGGTCTTCAGCGTAACGTCGCCCTCCTCGCGGATGTCGTCCTTCACGACGAGGTATTTGTAGTCGTTCGTCTCGCCGTTGTAGGACGTTACGCGGAACTGACGCTCGGTATCCCAGTCGGTAATCGTCGACGGGTCGGGCATAATCGTCGCCGAAGGTGTGTACTCGAATTCGGCCGTCGCACCGTCAAGCGAGACGTTGTAGGGTACCGTCACGGTAATGTCATTGCCCGCGATCTCCGCGGCATAGGAGTTATCGCCGACAGTCAGCACCACCGAAGTGATGAAATTGTCATCGGCATCTTCAGGGATCGGATCGGTCGGGTTGTCGTCGCTGCAACCGGCCAGCACCAGCGAACCGGCTGCGAACAGCAGCATAATTTTTTTCAGGCTCATGTCTTTATTCGTTTTTTGGTTGTTTACTTTTCGTTATCGGTTGCAATGGACAAGTCCGTAAAGGAGAACACCTCCGTCGAGACCTCTCCGAGCCAGCCGCTCTTGACCTGCACGCCCGTCTGCACCTTGATGAAGTCCACGTATTGCAGATCTGCCGGCGTTCCGTCGCGGTGCATGGCGTTCGAAATCCGGAATCCGTTGGTCTGGCCGCTGCCGTCCACCACGTCACCGCCGAGGTTGTCTTTGGGACTGAAATTATCGGCATAGCCCCAGTCGTAGGTTTTGTTCTCCCAATATCCGGTCTCCGGATCCTGCACGTTGTTCGGAGCCAGACGGGTTCCGTAAAGGGTATAAGTATCCTCCCTGACCCAAGCTGGATAGTAGTAATCCTGCTGGTGGTAGGTGATCAGGTAGTCGATGCATCCCGATTTACCCTCCGAATCGGTCCATTGCACGTCCATCTGCCTGCCGGCGGGACGGTAGTAGGTGACGGCGTAGTTCTGGATCGTCCCCTCCTTGCCGGTGTCGCTTCCGCGCAGTTCGTACCACTCGTCGTCGGGCTCGCCGTTCCCGTTGATGTCCTGCATGACCCAGACGATACCCGGCTCCGACGAGCCGTCGAAAGCGTTGCCCTGAATCGTGAAGTCGTATTCGCCCTCCGCCGTCGCCCGTTTGGGAATGCTGTGGTCGAATCCCACGACGATATAACCGCCGAAAGCGCCGAGCGACACCCAGATCTTCTCTTTCAGACGCCTCTCAGCATAGGCGACGGCCGCCTCCTGCGTCGTCTCCGTGCCGTCAAACCCGCCCGTTTTCATTTCGCCTACGAACTGTCCCGGTGCGGGCGTATATTCGTATACCTTGTTCCACAGCGGCGAATTTCCTCCTGTGGCCGGACGGTAGCGGTCTTCCTGCGCGGCATCGAAACAGGTTACTTTCACCTCAGCCGAGAGTACCGTTTCAGCGCGGGTGATGTTGCGGGTAAGACGTTCTGCCCGCTGTTTCGCTTCGCGCACCGTAACCCGGACGATATGTTCGCCCGCTTCGGTCGGCGTATACCGGAACATGCGCTCCGCAGCGTCGGGAACCGTCTCGCCATCCACGCTCCATTCGAACTGCGGATTGTCGAAATACTCCAACTGCGGTTCGAGGAAAATCGGCGTGCCGATATACGCATAGCGATCCGTCGATGTGCGGAAGACGGACTGCGTGGGGAAGAAGACCTCGTAGGGCAGTTCGTCCACGACCTCGACCGGAATCTCCTTCGTCGCCTCGCCGTCGACGTTCGAAGCGCGACAGACGACCATATAGGTGCCGAGCTCCGCCTCGTTGAACGTGTAGGTCACGCCTTCGGCCACGACCTCGCCCTCGCGCAGCCACTCGCACCGGAATCCCTCCAGGTCGGAGTTCTGAATGTCGGGCGTAAAGACATAGTCCGTGTTTTGCAGGACTTTCAGGCCCTTCGACGGCAGGGCCAGCGAAATGACAGGCGGAGCCATCTCCAGCACCTCCACCTTCAGCTCCTCTTCGGCTTTGCCGTTTTCATTCTGCACCGTGAACGTTACGTACACCTCGGCCGCTTCATCCCATGTATAGGTCAGCATCGGCTCCGTGGAGAGCAGTTTCCCGTCCGACGTCCATGAAAAGAGGGCGTTTTCGGCATACCTGACCGTCGGGGCGATGGTCAACGCACGGCCGACCTTCACCGTATAGATGCCCGTTTCGCTGTCGAGCGTGATTTCGGGGGCCATCGGCTGATCCTCCTCGACCAAGTCGTTTTTGTTGCAGGAGGATAAAACCGCCAATGAACAGATAGTGAACAGTAGAATTTTTCTCATAAATCGAATAATGTTATCTCCAGCAGAAAGCTCCCGGAATGATTCCGACGGTGAACGTGTCGAGCAGCTCGCCCTCGGCAGAATAGCGCAGCACCACGCCGTTCTGCACGTAGTCGATGGCGTCGGCCACATAGACGTCGCCGTTCACGGGATTGACGGTCAGTCCGTAATAGAGCGTATTGTTGTATTCGAGGAAGGGTTTCACCGGCACGCGGTCGGCTGTTACGTCCATGCACCAGACATCGTTGTTGAGCCAGTAGATTTTGTCCTTCGTGCCGTTGAGCTGCACTTCCGAAGGCCAGTCTCCGAATTTGAACTTGAACTGCTTCTCGACCTTGAACGTCTCGGCATCGATGCAGTAGAGCGACGGCGCTTCGTGTCCGTAGGGCGAACCTTCGTAGCCGCCGTCGGTAATCGTCCACATCTTGTTGTTGCAGTCCATCACCAGCGACGTGGGCTGGATGCCGATTACCAGTTCGTCCACCACTTCGTCCGTCTCGGTGTCGATTTTCAGGATGCGGTTCTGATACGACCAGCAGTTCGTGAAGACGTACTTGCCGTATTGCACCATCTGTTCCGTGGATCCCGACTCGTAGTCCATGTCCGTCTCGACGTAACCCGTTATCTGGTAGGTCTTGGGATTGACGATATAGATGCGCGGGTCCCAGATTTGCGTGACATAGGCCTTTTCGTCCGAAAGAAAATGGATGTACCGGGGCGAAGTGAATCCCGTGATACGGCCGATCTCCTTGAACGTATTGGGGTCGATGGCGAAAATCACGCCCGAATTGTTCACCACAATCCAGCCGACCCCCTTGTGAATGACCATCGACTGCGCTACGTCGCCCAATTTCATGCCATTGGCGCGGGCGAATACCTCGTTCTCCACATGCTTCATTTCCGGGTTATAATACGAGAGCGACGCATTGCCGTACATGAAATTGCCTTCGTTGGTGATGAACAGCCCTTTGCCCGTGACCTCATCGCCGTTCCCGAAATCGCCGCCGACGTCGAAGGCCTCCTCGTCAATGGGACCGTATCCCATGCACGAGGAGAGCAGGATTGCAAATAAAAGACAGAGTATACGCTTTATCATGGATGTAAATCGAGATAGGCGGAAACGGAGAGCAAACCCCGTTTCCGCCTTCGCCTTTCAATCAGTTTCTGGAAATACGGATGTCGTCGATGCAGACATAAGCCGGCGTGTTCAATCCGTAGGCGCCCGAATCCGAACCCTCGAAATCGAACTCTATCCGGTTTACCGCCTGCTTCTTGATGTTCGTAAGGTCGAACAGCGTCCATGTCGTCAGACAGGTGTTCACTCCGTTCCGATAGTCCGCCAGATAAATTTCGTCCGTCGCCGCGGGAGCCGTCTCTCCGGTCTTATAACCGCGAACCACCAGCTTGAACCAGCCGTTCTTGCTCGGGAGACTTCCCTGCGTGAAGCTGTTGCCGTGAACGATTACGCCGTAACCGTAGGAAGAGTTGCAGACGTACATTTGGTCGAACTTACGCTCCACGCCGTTTGCCAGCGACATCTGCGCACAGGCGATGAAACCCGAATAGGTGTCGGTATAACCGTAGACCACGCCGAAGTTCGATCCGCTGTGCCCGGCATCCGCATTCGCTCCGTTCGTGGAGGCGGTATTGTAGACACTGCACTGATTCTCGTACGAATACCACCATTCGCCCGTTTTGCCGGAGATGTTCGACATCTGATTCCAGTTCGAAACGGCGATACCGCCGTTCCAGTAGTTGTACGTACCGCCGTATCCGTCTTCGTTCAGACCGTATTCGATGTTGAAAAGTCGTGCGGCCTTATCGGTATAAGTCCGGAAACGTGCCGGAGCCGACCCGGTATATCCGTCGTACAGGTTTGCACCGTACGACGAGGGGCCCGCGAGTTGATCTTCGGGGACATCGTCGAAGGTTACGGTAACCCAATCGGTTCCGACATCAGCACGTGTTTCCGGAGAGGCCGAATCGAGCGGCTCCATGTAGAAATCGTCATCCGCATTACAAGCGGTGAAAGCGATGGCAGCTGCCGTTATGGCAGCCGTTGCCAGATAACGAAAAGTTCTTTTCATAACTTTTTGATTTAAGTTGGACAAAAAAGTTCGGGATTCAGAACCATCTGAAAATTGGGCATTACATACTTCGGAGCATGACGAACGACGCCTGCGGCAAGCCGAAACATGCCGCAGGCGTCGTCGATATATGAGAAACCGGTAAATCGAATATTCGATTTACCCCCCCCTTCTCCAAAATGGATGCTATGTGTTTCAGAGCGTTCATCGTCCGGTTCCGAACTCTTTTTCGTTGCGGATTTGTTCCCCGGAAATGCAAGCGAAATCGGCTGAACGGGCCTTCGGATACCGGCCGTCCGATTCGCACCCGTGTCCCGCAGGTACAAAATCCAATCGTTGTTACGGCAGGTCTTCTGACTCGTCCCGTTCACCGCGCCTTCCCGGTAAAAACCAGTGGCAAAGAGTGCGGATGAACCGTTTCTCCCGAAAGAGAGGGACTTACAGCAGCGAGCACTGTTCCGGATTCTCACCGGATTCCCTTTTAATTCCGGCCGACGACTCGGCTCGGAAAACCAATAACGGTACAAAGATATTATTTTTTTCTGTTCATTATCTTCATTTTCGCAAAAATTCCGATCATCATGTCCGAAAACAATATTTCATGTCTTTTCGGAATGTTGATAAAATACGGAACCACCTCGACGAAGACGCTGGCAAAAATCGCCTCGAAGCTCGCCAAACGCTGTCCCCGCCTCGACGGGTGCTGCTGCAAACAGGACATCGAGAAGGTGCTTACGATATTTCTGCTGCGCGACATCTGGGGCATCGGCTGCCGCTACGGCAGAATGTTCGACGGCATGGACATCCGAACGGCCCTGCAATTCGTGCAACTGTCCCGGGAATGGGTGCATGCCCGGATGGGCGTCACGGGGCTTCGCATGTGGAATGAGTTGCAGGGCGTGGAGTGCATCGCCTTTGAGCAGATGCCGCCCCAAAAGCAGCAGATTACCATATCGAGGAGCTTCCTCCGGGAGATATGTGAACAGGAACCGCTGGAGCGCATCGTAGCGGAGTTCGCCTCCATGTGCGCTGAGAAGTTGCGCGGTCAACGGTCGGTGTGCCGCGAAGTCCGCAGCTACATCTACACCGACCGTCACCGCGACGACCGACTGCAGCGCTACGAAACGGGGTTCGTGACGCTGCCCGAGCCGTTCTGCATGAACCGTGCGCATCTCAGCCGGCGCTATACGACCGACTGACGTGAACTGCTCGTCGTAAAAGCGAAATAAGGAAATGACACGCATCGAACGGGAAAAGGAAACGCTGTGGCACATGATTGCCCTCTACGTCAGCACAAGGAGGGCAACAAGGAACTATGTGACGATTGCCGGCGTCTGCGGGAATATGCCTGCCGGCGGTTGGAACATAGCCGTTACGGAAATGGAAAAGGCACCTGCAAGGATTGCCCGACGCACTGTTACGCCTTGGCCTTTCGGGAGAAGATCTGGGCCGTAATGCGCTATGCCGGACCTCGAAACCGGCAAGCCGTATCACGAAGATCTTTCCTTCGAGTTTAGTGCGAACTACGACACGCTGAAACTGTACAACAAGGCGAACCTTGACTCGCACACCAGAAAGTTATACAAGGGCGAGTTCATGGACTTGTTCTTTCGGGACGGAAAGTAACGGGTGACATTGCCAGCCACTACCGTGCCGCCACAGCGTAAGGCACGAAGGCGTACACCCCATATGATATAAGCTACCGTCGGGCGGTGTCGCGGCCGCCGGTAGCGCGATAAGATGAAAAACTAAATACAACGATAAGATGAAACGAAACCTATTTCATCGATTGTCTGCGTGCTGTGGCCGTTGGGCAACGCTCTTCACGCTGCTTGCGGGCTGTCTGTTCGCGACGTGCAATGACGACCCGGCGGATGGTGGGCAGGGAGAGCCGTTTCCTGCGGGCGAATATCCGTGATGCTGGCGGCTGCGGTGGAGCGGACCACCCGCGCCACGGCCAACGACACATAGAAGGGCGGCAAGCAAGTGGCTGTCGAGGCTGCGTCTGCCAAGGCGGGCGCACAAGCCGAAGTAAAAATCTACACGGCAGATAGCGACGGCTGTCCGATCTCCGACATTCCGTTTTGGTGGACGAACTCGGCCGAGCGCAAGACACTGCAAGCATGGTGCTGCGGGGACGGTTCCTCGGCGGTGGGCGAAGGGAACGCTTCGGCCGTGCAGGCCGACCAGAGCGGCCGGGTAGGATGGCTTTCGGCAGAGCGACCTGCTCTTCGCTCCGGCAACTGCGGCAGCCTTTACGAGCGATGCGGCGGTGCCTTGTTTGGGTCGTCTTCGGAGGCCTCGGACGGCAACGCACGATTCTGGGACGTGCGCTCCAATGGTCGCGTGCGCTGTGACTGGAGCAGTAAGGGCAGCGACCTCGATGTGCGTCCCGTCCTTGCTTTGTAAGATACCTGATGCGACAGAGCGAATGGGCATGAACGGAAACAGTCATGGGGAAGAGTTGTTCGCCCCGGAGGAGGCCGGAGACATCTCGCTCGAAGATGTCTTCACGGCCTGCATGGACTGCCGCCGCAAGAAACGCGGCACGTACAATGTCCTTGCCTTCGAAGTTGATTGGTAGAGCGGGTGTGCCGAACCCGCACGCGGGCGACACATTCCGGCAATCCGGATCGCCCCCCCCCAGTCTTGCGTTTGAGCAAGGCAGGGGGGGGGCATTTTACCGCCCGTCCCATCCTCTTCGCGGCGTCATTGTCGCAGGTTCTGAGCCTGCTCTTCCGGGCGGCACATGTCGTATGGCGGTTGGATCGTCTCATCCCCTTCGCTGCGATCTTTGCGGTTCCTTTCACCGCTCATTGCCTTCGATTGGCTATATCGCTGTATCATACCGATCCTGATTCGAATAGGTCCGATCGGGAAGTGTCCCCGATTACACATAGGATAATTCATAATGATTCTTATTTGGAGATCACAATGTGATTGTGATGTACGCTGCCGTCAATTCCAACGGATTTGCCGATCTCTAAAAAAATCCATATCTTGCAATAGGTTGTTTGAAATGCGGTATTTTCGTGCAATTTATTGAAAATGGACCGTTGCTTTTTCGTTACTTGTTCTCTTTACAAAAATGTAACAACCTGATGTGTCAAGTCGTTACATTGCTTTAATCCCGTATCCGAATGGCCGGAGGCTCCAGCACCCCAAACTCCCGACTGAAGACGGTAGACCGATACCGCAAGGCCGTCAAGCTCTATCGTTCGCCCCGACTCTCTTGCAGCGAAATCAGCCGAACCTGCGGCGTAAGCCTTTCAGGGGTGAAGGGCCATATCCGCGAATACGACCGGCACCTGATACTGGCACAATACAATAGTCCATGCGACAAAGAGGCGATCGAGGCGTACGACAGCATGGACTACATCGAATACAACATTTCGCAGATCGCCCGCTGCTTTGGGTTAGACGACACGAATCTCAGCAAACAACTCCGGACGCATTATCCCAGAGTGATCAAACGACACGAAAAGGTGCGCAAGCGGCTGGGGCTGAGCGATAACCTTCCGCACGGCACGCGGCAATTCTGCAAGAAGCGGTATGCCGGGGCCGAAAGGCTGCTACGCGGGGATCGCTACATCACGTTCAGCGAAGCCGCTCGGAGCAGCGATATATCCGACTGGAGCAGCATCTGTTGTTTTACCACAAAGAGCTTATGGGCAAGCGTATTGAGATTCGGGAAAAGGCGGTCGAACAACAGCGCAAAGGCAAAATAACAAGCTGTGGAAGCCTCCATGCCCCCAAAGTGGCAAGGGTGGAAAAATATGCTGAAGCGCTCCGATTCTATCGCACGATACCTTACGCCGCCCGGATTGCGGCACAAACGAACGTGTCGAGAGGAGGTTTTTACGAACACCTCCAGACGAGGCATAAAGGGCCGGTATGCCGACGGAAAGGCATTCCTTACGCAGAGGGCATTCCCATAGGTTGTCGAAAATGAGGAGATACACCCCGGCGACAAAAGCCAAATATACAGAAGCTATCGGACAGTTGAAAGAGAGCGGATTGCTGACGGACAAAGTCACTGCCGGGTTCAGCCTGCAGCCGGAGTGTTTCCGGCAAAAGAGCACAAGCCGGAACTCCATGCGCGTCAGGATATGGTGCGTGCTCCGAACGGATGCATCGTCGCGCGGCGCAGTATGGAAAAATACGGAGGAGCCGTGCGGCGATACGGCCCAACGACCGAGAGCATGGAGTCCATCGCCCGGTATCTGGGATTGAACTATGTTGCGCTGAACGGATTTATCCGCCGCAACTTCCCTGAACCGGTCGAGCGGCACAACGAAGCACAGAGGCGGCGCGAGCAGACAGGAACCTGAAGCCGGCTTTCGGGCCTGAGAAAAACGAGGCAGCCATACCTTGCTTTACACTCCGTCGGTTTTCCGAGTCGCTGCACGCGACTGGCTGTCGGAGCGTTCGCGGCAGAGCCGCGTTTACAGATCGGAGTCACCCCCAAACCCCGCCTTGGCGGAGGCTTCGGACAAGGCCCGCTTCGGCAGTCGGGTTTCGGAGGTACGGCGGTGTAAAACGGGATATAGTTGCCAAAAACAGATATAAAAGGCAGGCAGCGTACACAAATTCCGTACCGATCTCTCGCGGACGACGGCTCCGCAGCCAGCGGCAGCGAGGATCGTTCTTGCATGTCTATACCATAGAAAACCTCCGAGCGTATGTTCCGGAGGCTTTCTCGGTTCGCAGGGCGGCGGCGCTTCCGGAGTGCGGAGGGTCGCCGGAACGAGCAGGTTCCGGAGTGCGGACAGCCATTGCGGGGCTCACCGCACCGGCCGTCCGAATATTTGCCGTTGCAATTCATCGCCGCATGCGACCTCCGTTCGTCCGACGCGGCGGGCGGATATGCGGGCGAGGCCGTTGATATGCCACCGCCACACGGCAGGCCGGGAGTCACACGCTCCAATTTCCCCAGCAGGAGGGCTTCGATGCGTTTACGCATCGAAGCCCTCCTGCGTTTTTACCCGCCGGAACGAAGAACACCCGCGACACCTGCCGCGCGGCGATCCGTGCCATGCACCAGTAACGGAAGCACTACGAATCATTACGAATCAAAAAATCAAAGATCATGTTACTGGAAAAAGAATATTTCGATATATGGATGCGCCGCATCATGGAGCGGCTCGAAGCAATAGAACAACGCCAGAAGCCACCCAAAGCGCAGGAGTATCCGACGCTGGAGAACGGTGAGAAACTCTTCGACAACTACGACCTGTGCCGGATGCTGCACGTAAGCAAGCGCACGCTGCAACGCTACCGCTCGAAGTGCGGCCTAAAGTACCGGATGCTGAACCAGAAGGCTTTCTACAAGGAGTCGGACGTGCAGCAATTCATCCGCGACAATTTCGTCCTATTCGCCCGGCGCCGTGAAGACCAGCGTCCGTAGCGACTGGAAACCCCACGCCGGATAAGCGAGCTTATCCGGAAACAAAATCCCAGAGGGGCCGCCAGACTTCCGACGGCCCCTTTTCTATGCGATGCTATTTCCGGCGCGAGGGATATGTCTTCCGAATTTGCGGCCTGCGCCGCGACTGCCGCAGCTGTTCGGGCTCCGTTTTCCGGCCGGCGGCGAACCGTTCATGCAGCGCATTGGCCGAGAACGCCTTGCCCAGCCGCGAGCCGTTGAACACGCAGCGGGTTTCATGGTCGATGAACGTTGCGCCCGTGATCCGTCCCGTGTCGTTGCGCCGCAGGCAGAGGTCGATATGCCGCTCCCGAAGCCGTTCGCGCAGCTCCGTCTCGTCCATCGTATCCAGCAGGGCTTCCCCGACGCGGTGTCGCGTCAGTTCGTGTAATTTTTTCCCTTCGCTCTTCTCCCCGGAAGAGGCCATGACACGTTCGATTTTCGTCAGCGACGCGTCATCACCCAGTCGGGAGGCTTTCAGCGGCGCAGCCTGCGTTTTCTCTCCGTTTTCGTCCAGTACCGTATAGAGCAATCCCCGGTACGACCGTCCGCACCGCGTACCCCCGACTTCCTCCACACCGATACGATACAGCGAGAGCAGAGCCCGCAGTTCGCCGAGGGTCTGAAAGCGGTACATCGAGAGAACGGGCTTCACCACCGAAGCGATCTGCCGCTTCAGGTCGCCTTTTTCAGGTTCCACAGGTGCGAGCTGCCACAGTTCGCCCCGTTTCCGTCCTTTGGCGCGGTGCAGGCCGTATTTACGCTCGATTTTCTCCGTTTCGGCCACGCTCCGCTCGTTGCGCCGGCTGTCGCCGATCTTGCGTCCGGAACTATCCACCTGCACCGTTACGATATGGATGTGTGGGCGGTCGATGTCGGTATGTTTATAGACGACGTAGGGCTGGCCGCCCCAGCCCATACCCTCCATATATTCGGCGGCGATGTCGGTCAGTTCATCGTCCGAAAGCCGGTCTTCGGGGTCGGGGTTGAGCGAGATATGGACGACCGGTTTTTCGGTGCGAATGTGCGAGGGCATCCATCGGAGCAGCTCGTCGGCGAGGGCCGCGACACCGAAGCGTCCGTCGGCCGGAAAGCGGATATTACTCGTCGCAAGCACCGTCCCTTTGCCCCGATCGACCTTACGCTGATTGTAAGCGAGCGCCCCGTAGATGTCCTTTCCGGTGGTGATATTGGCTACCATCGCTGTCGAAATTCCTCGGCGAGAGTCGCTATTTTCGCTCCCACAGCGACCAATTCGCGCGTCTCGTTCTCCAATTTATAGAGCAGGGCGAGCGCCTTTTTAGGCGAAAAATGCGCGTGCAATTCCTTTACGATCTGGTTGTAATTCACGCCTATTTTTCTGAATTGGGCGTTGAAAGCGGTCAGCCGCGCAGCGAATTCCATTGTCCCCCGGTCGGATCGTATGACCCGAAACTCATCGCCGAAGACCCGTGCTTTGACGAAAGCGGCCTTCGAGAGCGTGCCCGACTGCTCGAACAACGCGAGGAACCGGGCATATTCCTCGTCCGTGAAGCGCACCATCACGCAATTTTTCGCCGTGTCCGTTTTGGGCGGCCTGCCGCCCCTGCCCCGGACGGGGGCTTTGGTTTGTTCCATGCCTTTCGATTTTTACCGAAGGCCGCAAGGCTCCCGGTGCGGTAAAAATTCCGTTCCGGCGCACGGCGGCGCCCCGTAAAAAGCGACGACTTCGGAGGAGCTTTCTCCCCCTTGCGGGCAAGCTGTTTTCCGTTACCGAAATCGTTTCGGGTAACGGAAAACACAGCTTGCTGTGTCCCGAACATGAAATGTTCTCCGGACACAAGGGACTGCCCTCTGCGGAGGCAGTCCCGCCACGGTCGCCGGCCAGCACAGAGAGGCGCAACCGTAAAGACCGGAATCGGTTCACGGGACAAAGATACCGGCCTATGCAATCCGTTGTATACCAGTAGGCAGCGCAGACCTATGCCAAACCTGCGCCAAGCGGTGCCACGGATGTTTGCGGCCGCATGCTCCGGGTGCCGGAGGGTGTTTCTTTGCCGTTGCGGACAATCGGCAATGATGCGCTGCGACGATTCATTACCGACGTACGGAAAGCGTATCGGCGCGTATGTGCAGACACATGATACCTATGGCCAATCCATATATCCATATCGAAAGATATACGGACAATCCATAACGGTTTATGCACGGACGTATGGACGGACGATACCGATGCAGGCATCGCAGTACAGACATGCAGGCATGAAGGCATGGAGACATGGAGGCATACGGCCGCATTTCCGCAAAGCGCCGTTCCCGTACAGAAACGGAGCGTCGCAGCCATAAAGGAACGACCCTGCAAGGGTTTACATACACGGTCAAACGCTTTAATATTTCAATGCTTATGGAAAAAGAACCTGTTTATCTGGCCTTTTCCACCCAGAAGGGCGGAGCGGGCAAAACCACGCTCACGGTGCTGGTCGCCTCATACCTGCACTACGTGAAGGGTTACGACGTGGCGGTCGTGGACTGCGATTACCCGCAGCACTCCATCGCAGGGATGCGGCAGCGCGACCTGAAGCTGGCCCTGGAAGACAACCATTACAAGGCGCTGGCCTACGAACAGTTCACGCGCCTCGGCAAGAAAGCCTATCCGGTCGTGGAGAGCAGCACGGAACGGGCCATAGACGATGCCGACCGCATCACGGAGCAGGCCGCGTTCGACCTCGTATTCTTCGACCTGCCCGGCACGGTCAACAATCCGTCGGTGATCCGCGCCCTCTCCAACATGGACTACATCATCGCCCCGATCAGCGCCGACCGCGTGGTGCTGGAGAGCACGCTGCGCTACATGACGGTCGTGAACGACGTGATCCGCAAAACGGGGGTTTCGAACATCAAAGGAACCTATCTGGTGTGGAACATGGTGGACGGGCGCGAGAAGTCGGAGCTGTACGAGGTGTACGAGCAGGTGATCGCCGAGCTGGGCCTGCAAGTGCTGAAGACCTTCATTCCCGACAGCAAGCGTTTCCGGCGCGAGCTGTCCGCAGGCCACCGCCCGCTGTTCCGCTCGACGCTGTTCCCGGCCGACCGTTCGCTGCTCAGAGGAAGCAACATCGATGCGCTGACGGACGAGGTGCTGACCCTGCTCAACCTCCGCGACAATGGCTAAGCGCATGAAAGCCGGGCCGCTGGACGAATCGCTCATCATCCAGTCCTTCAAGGATGCCGACCTGCTGGCCGATCCCGCAAATGCCGTGTTGCAGGAGGCCGGAGAGCGTCCGGCGGCATTGCGTAGGGACGGAGAGGAGCCGGCGGCGGACGAGGCCGCCGCACCGACCGACGGCACCGCGAAGGGCAAGTCCCGCCGCCGCAGGGGAAGCTACGACGAGGTGTATCTCAAACGCAGGGAACTCAAGACGCGGCAGCCCGTTTACATCAGTCAGGAGATACACCGCTCCATCATCAAGCTGGTACACCTGCTGGCGCTCGCGGGCAAGGAGATCAGCGTAGGGGGATATATCGACAACGTACTGGCCGAGCATCTGCGCCAGCACAAGGACGAGATCGCCGAGCTGTACCGCAGCGGAATAGACGATATACTGCAAACCGATCATTAAAACCTTTTCAGTCATGACACACTACACGACGACGGCCTGCATCCTGCTGGCCGCAACGGCCGCAGCAGCGGCCCTCTTTATCCGCCGCGCGGCGATTTACCGCCGGCGTTCGCACAGGGCGGGAACCGCTCCGCAGCCGCAGCCCCGTCCCGATACGGCGCAGGACGACGGCTACCGGAGACGTTATGTCCTGAACCGATGGGACGGCGCTTTCCGTTCCGGCAAGACGGTACGCATCCGTCCGGAGCATTACGAACGACTGCGGCAGATCACGGCCCGCAGCGGAGCGGTGTCGATGATAGCCTATGTGGACAACGTACTGCATGCCCACTTCGAAGACTACGCAGAGAGCATCGACCGCTACTGCCGCAGTCGCAACCCATCACGAGGCAGAAAGCAATGGACGCGCTGAGAACCGCCGTACTGGTCGCCCTCGCGCTCTTCGCCGCTGGCTACGCCCTATGGGTCGCCCGCTGGTTCCTGCGCGGGCAGCGGACAGCGGGCACGAAGCAGGCGTCGCCCCCGAAAGCGGAGGCGCGGCCCGCGATCATCGGCAAAAGCCGCTTTACGATGCCACATCGAAGCCAAGCGACGCCAACCGCTGCCACAGGTTCGGAAAACGTAAAAGAGGCCGAAAAAGCCGGTATATTTGCCGGAGCAAGTGTGCATGAATACCCCCGGCAGATCCCGCCGGAGAAATTGGACGAAGTGTTCGGCGTCCCGCCCGCAGGCGAGAACAACGATCCGGAACCCTACGAGGCCCCGCTCTACGAAGAAGAACCTTTCCCGGACTTCGAAGCGGAGATAGAGAGGGAGATGGACGAGGACGAGGGCGAACACGACGATACGCAGCCCCCTGCGGGCCGTTCGTTAGCCAAGGGTGTACGTTTCGAACAGATCAGCGAAGCCTACCGCACCGTAGCACACGACAATCCCCTTACAGACGAGAAGCAGCAGGAGACAGGACGCACCCTGCTGGGGCTGAAACAGACCGATATGTTCGAGGCCATTGTTTCGGCCGCTCCCGACGGGAACGACAAAGTGAGTCGCCTGATCGACGCCTACCTCACGGCATTCCAACGGAGGATCGCCGCAGAGGATGCGGGAGGCCCATCCCCGCAGGCGCCGGTTCCCGAAGGGTTCGACGTCCGCGATTTCGCATGAACCGATACCAAAACAATATGAAAGAGAGAGATTACGGATAGGTACGCCCTGTCCTCCGAGCCACTGAAACATCCATGTCGAACCCCGGCGCAGGGGCTTATCCACCCTCTGCGCCACAAAACAAAAAAGCTATCCGAAATCTATGAGAAACAAGAAAGTTCTGCTGTCGGCAGCCCTCGTCGTGTCTGCCGTTTCCTCGGCTCTGGCCCAAGGCAACGGCCTTGCCGGCATCAACGACGCAACCAACATGGTCACCTCCTATTTCGACCCGGGCACGAAGCTCATCTACGCCATCGGAGCCGTGGTCGGGCTGATCGGCGGAATCAAGGTCTATAACAAATTTTCGTCGGGCGACCCGGACACCAGCAAGACCGCCGCGAGCTGGTTCGGGGCGTGCATCTTCCTGATCGTAAGCGCCACGGTGCTGCGTTCATTCTTCCTGTAAGCGTGTCCGCCATGAAGTACACGATCAATAAGGGCATCGGGCGCAGCGTGGAGTTCAAAGGGCTCAAGGCGCAGTACCTCTTCCTCTTCGCAGGAGGACTGCTCGCCGTATTCGTGCTGCTGGTCATCTTCTACACGGCAGGCGTCGATCAGTGGGCGTGCATCGGCTTCGGCGCGGGGGCTGCCTCAATGCTGGTGTTCTACACCTTCCGTATGAACGCCCGCTACGGCGAGCACGGACTGATGAAACTCGCCGCCGCACGCCGCCGTCCCCGCTACCTGATAAACCGCAAAGGCGCATGCCGCTTCCTAAACCGCAGGAAGGAGGTGCGTCATGCGTAACGTGATGAAAGCCTCCACGCTGGAGAGCAAGTTTCCGCTGCTGGCGGTCGAGGGCGGCTGTATCATCAGCAAGGACGCCGACATCACGGCAGCCTTTCGCGTCGAGCTGCCCGAACTCTTTACCGTGACGGGTGCCGAGTACGAGGCGATGCACGCTGCCTGGTGCAAGGCCGTGAAGGTGCTGCCCGAATACAGCGTTGTGCTAAAACAGGATTGGTTCATCCGCGAGCGATACCGTCCGGAGGTGACGAACGAAGCAGAAGCAGGTGTCTCCGGCTCCGTCCGGCAAGAAGGAAAAAGGCGCGGCCAAATCTGCGGCGAACAGGCGAGCTTCCTTTCGCGCAGCTACGAGCGCCACTTCAACGAGCGTCCTTTTCTGAACCACGCATGTTTCCTCTATCTGACCAAGACGACCAAGGAGCGGGCCCGCATGCAGTCCGACTTCTCGACCCTCTGCCGAGGCAACATCATTCCCAAAGAGGTAAATCCGGACACGGCCCGCGCGTTCCTCGAATCGGCGGATCAGTTCGAGCGCATCATGAACGATTCGGGACTGGTGACCCTCACGCGCCTTACGGACGAGGAGATCACCGGCACACCCGACTGTCCGGGTCTGATCGAGAAATACTTCTCCCTCTCGCTCGACGATACGACCGTGTTGCAGGATATGGAACTGAAAGCCGAAGGGTTCCGCGTGGGCAACAAGCACGTCTGCCTGCACACGCTTTCCGATACGGACGACCTGCCGGGGCGCGTGAGTACGGAGAGCCGCTACGAGCGTCTCTCGACAGACCGTTCGGACTGCCTGCTCTCATTCGCGGCACCGGTGGGCCTGCTGCTGGCGTGCGACCACATCTACAACCAGTGGCTCTTTCTGGACGACAGCGCCGAGAACCTGCGCCGCTTCGAGAAGAGCGCCCGCAACATGCACTCGCTGGCACGCTACTCGCGCTCGAACCAGATCAACAAGGAGTGGATCGACCGATATCTGAACGAGGCGCACTCGTTCGGGCTGACCTCGATCCGGGCGCACTTCGACGTCATGGCGTGGAGCGACGACGCGGAGGAGCTGCGCCGCATCCGCAACGACGCGGGCAGCCAGCTCGCCAAGATGGAGTGCCGCCCCCGCCACAACACGGTGGACGCCGCGACGCTCTACTGGGCGGCCATGCCGGGCAACGCAGGGGATTTCCCCGCCGAGGAGTCGTTCTACACCTTTATCGAGCCGGCCCTGTGCTTCTTTACGGGCGAGACGAACTACCGCTCGTCGAGCAGCCCCTTCGGGATCAAGATGTGCGACCGCATAAGCGGCAAGCCGCTGCATCTGGACATCTCGGACGAGCCGATGCGCCGGGGCTGGATCACCAACCGCAACAAATTCGTACTGGGGCCTTCGGGGTCGGGCAAATCGTTCTTTATGAACCACCTCGTGCGCCAATACTACGAGCAGGGAACGCATATCGTACTCGTGGATACGGGCAATTCGTACCAAGGTTTGTGCGAGCTGATACACAACAAGACCAAGGGCGGGGACGGGATTTACTTCACCTACACCGAAGAGCATCCGATCAGCTTCAACCCTTTCTACACGGACGACTACGTGTTCGAGACGGAAAAGCTGGACAGCATCGCCACGCTGCTTTTGACCCTGTGGAAGAGCGCCGACGAGAAAGTGTCGAAAACCGAGCTGACGGAGATCGGCAACGCCGTGGCCGGCTATATCGGCCGCATCAGGGCCGACCGTTCGATACGCCCCTCGTTCGACACCTTCTACGAATACCTCAAGGGGGAGTTCCGCGAAGAGCTCGAAAGCCGCGAGATCGAGGTGCGGCGCGAGGAGTTCGACATCCGCAACCTGCTGACCACGCTGCGGCCCTACTACCGGGGCGGGCGCTACGACTTCCTGCTGAATTCGCCCAGCGAGATCGACCTGCTCTCCAAACGTTTCATCGTCTTCGAGATCGACGCCATCAAAGACAACAAGGAGCTGTTCCCGATCGTGACGATCGTGCTGATGGAGGTCTTCATCAACAAGATGCGTCGTCTGAAAGGCACCCGCAAGATGCTGATTATCGAGGAGGCGTGGAAGGCGCTGGCATCCAACAATATGGCCTCGTATGTCCAATATTTGTGTGCGCCCGTACAGGCTGCTTAGTAAATATCCCACTGGCAAGGGATTAGGTAAGTGTTCTTTGAAAAACCTATCATCACCCGACTTATCCGAAAGGGAAACCGGACGGGGAGTGTAGCATGTCGGGAACGCCGTAAGTCAGTCAGTTACCAGACTGCCACTGAACGGCAAGATGAAACGATGGATATGAGGATGAAAACCGAATTGTTTGAACGACAGTCCGAGTTGCTCTACCTGGAAGCTATGACGTAAGGTAGCTATAAATCGTCATACTGCGGTACTGCTCCGGTGTACAGGTACGGATGCCAGCAAGAACTTGCCGCAGAGCAACCATAATAAATGGTAAAGGACGGAAATCGCATCCGACAATCCATCATGCCAACAGTTACTAAGTAAGTAAACGGGGATTACCTAACCCGGAACGCCGTAAGGCTATGAGGTGCAGACCTCTGAATATCCGGCAAGGTAACGGAGCCTCCGTAGTAGTCCGAGCAGGATAACGCCCTGTACATGGCGAAGGGAGGCAGCTAATTTTCTTTAATACAATTTAATGGATAATGTGAGAGACATTATGAGAAGTCCGGAAAGAGTATTAAACAGTCTGAACGAACACAGTAAGGATTCGAGCTACAAGTTCGAACGCCTTTACCGGCTTCTGTTCAACGAAGAGTTGTTCTATGTTGCCTACCAAAAGATCGCATCGAACGGAGGCAGCACGACCAAAGGCTCCGACGGTCGCAGTATCGACGGGATGAGCCTTGCCCGGATCGAAACGCTGATAGCCTCGTTGAAAGACGAAAGTTATCAGCCCCACCCGTCGCGGAGGGTGCATATCCCGAAGAAAAACGGGAAAACGCGCCCTCTGGGAATACCGGCTTTTGAAGACAAGCTGGTGCAGGAGGTCGTCCGTATGATTCTGGAAGCCATTTACGAGGGACATTTCGAGACCACCTCGCACGGTTTCCGACCCAAACGGAGCTGCCATACCGCATTGCTTCATATTCAAAAGACGTTCAACGGGGCGAAATGGTTTATCGAGGGCGACATCAAAGGGTTCTTCGACAACATCGACCATGATGTACTTGTCGGAATCCTGCGGGAGCGCATTTCGGATGACCGTTTTATCCGTCTGATACGGAAATTCCTGAAAGCGGGATACGTCGAGGATTGGACGTTTCACAACACTTACAGCGGAACGCCGCAAGGAGGTATCGTCAGCCCGATTTTGGCGAATATATACCTCGATAAACTGGACAAGTACGTGAAAGAGTATATCCAACATTTCGACAAGGGAACCAAACGCAGGCCGGGCAAAGAGAGCAACAATTTGGCCAATGAACGAAAACGGACTGTGCGGAAACTGAAAAAGGTAAAAGACGGGACTGAGAAGGCGGCTTTGGTCGCAAGACTCAAAGCCATCGAACAGGAACGTGCCGCATTTCCAAACGGAGATGAAATGGACGAAAGTTACCGCAGACTCAAATACATCCGTTACGCCGACGATTTTATTCTGGGCGTAATCGGCAGTAAAGAGGAGGCACAGCGGATAAAGGAAGACATTAAATCATTCCTGTCCGCAAGCCTCGCCCTCGAACTGTCCGAAGAAAAGACGCTGATAACCCATACGGGTAAATCGGCGAAATTTCTCGGATACGAGATTACGGTAACACGGGACAATCATCAACGCCGGGATGTGCGAGGGTGTCTGCGACGCACCTACGGCAAGCGTGTTCGGCTGAATGTGAGCATGGCGACGCTGCGGGACAAACTTCTGGAATACGGAGCTATGGAAATCAAGCTCCGCAACGGGAAAGAGGTTTGGAAACCAAAATGCCGTTCAGGATTGATATTCAACGACGACCTCGAAATCCTCGACCGATACAATCGGGAAACAGTGGGATTTTGCAACTATTACCTGATCGCCAACAACTGCGTCGTGCTGCACAACTTCAGATATATCATGGAGTACAGTATGTATAAAACATTTGCGGGCAAATACAGGAGCACGGTACGAAAAATCAACAAGAAGTACCGCTACAACAAACTGTTCACCGTAAAGTACGAGCAGAAAGGGGCAATCAAGTCCCGAACCTTTTACAAGACGAGTTTCAAACGCCGGACAACGGCGTTCAACGGAAGCTGCGACATCGAACCGTACTCTATCGCAGACGTGAGCCGCACCAATTTGACGGACAGGCTCAAAGCGGAAAAATGCGAATTGTGCGGGGCAACGGGAAAGCTGATTATGCACCATGTCCGCAACCTCAAAGACCTGAAGGGAAAAGAGAGTTGGGAACGGCTCATGTCGGCCCGAAAGCGCAAGACCATTGCGTTGTGTCCGAGTTGCCACAGGCTGCGGCATCTGGGGAAAGTTTAGACTGAGAAAAATTAGCGGAGAGCCGGATACGCCGAGAGGTGTAAGTCCGGTTCGGGGGCGAGTTCTTGGAAACCTGCCGTAGAAATACGGTAAGGCGCCGGGTACTTAGCCTACACAAGACCGTCCGCAAGCACTTCGGCGAGGTGGTGACGGTCACGCAGGAGGTGCAGGACATCATCTCCTCGCCCATCGTGAAGGAGGCGATCATCAACAACAGCGATTGCAAAATCCTGCTCGACCAGCGCAAGTTCATGAACCGCTTCGACGCCATCCAAACCCTGTTGGGCCTTACGGACAAGGAGAAGGCGCAGATACTTTCGATCAATATGTCGAATCATCCGGGCCGCAAGTACAAGGAGGTCTGGATCGGGCTGGGCGGCGTGCAGAGCGCTGTCTATGCCACCGAGGTCAGTAAACAGGAATACCTCGCCTACACGACCGAGGAGAGCGAGAAGATCGAGGTGCAACGTCTGGCCGAATCTCTGGGCGGCGACATAGAACTGGCGATCAAACAGCTCGCCGAAAAATAGTCATCAACCGGGGCCGACGCCCCGCAAACACCGAAAACATCATGTCGAAAATCATAAGTTGCGAACAACTCCGACGCCTTGTCCGCCACCACGCGGGTATCGGCGAGATACTGACCGAAGCGCTCCTGTCCCCCGATCATCGGGAACCGATGCCGGAGACGATCTTCGGCGAGATACGCGAATTCTGCGACCCTCCGGCCTGTGAACTTTCCGCCTGCGGACACGAGGCATCCGACCCCGCACCGGCTCCTTTCGGGGAACCCGTCGTAACGTCCGGCTGGCGCGAAGAGGAGCTCCGGCGCAGGGAGCGGGAGATGGGCCGCCTGTGCGGCAGGTGGATGTCCGCGCCGAACCGCTGCGGCATCGAGATCGTCCGCGCGGGGGAGCACTTCGTCCTCAGATACCTCAAACGTGGCGGCCGCCCGACCGGCGAGCGCTATGTGCTGGTCTGGCTCGACGGGGATATTCTCTATTACGGCTCCGACGACCGGATTACGATTCTGGCGCTCGACACGCAGACCGATACGCTGATGGTATCACCGGGAGAGGATTACACCCGCCAGTCGGAAAACGAAAGATAGGGAGGCGGCCATGTGCAGGAGAAATAACGAATACCCCATACCGGCTTCGCACCTCTACTTCAGGATGTCGGAGATCGCGGGCCGCTGGTGCAGCCGCGAAGGGTCGCCGGAGGTACGGATATACCACAACGAAGCACGCCGGGCCGGCGGTTACCACGTGGCCTTCGCCTACGATGCGAAGACCGTGCTGCGGCGTCCGCTGCGGCAGATGTGGGGCCTCTGTTACTTCGACCTGTGGGGCCGCATCGGTCTTTCCTACGACCACGAACGCGACGTACTGACCCTCGCGGGCTACGGCGACTACTACCGCGCGGAGGAATAAAATCCCGCGAATGTAAAACCCATAAAACAACGAAAGAACATGAAACGATGGATATGGCTCATGTGCCTCGTTCTGGCCTGCTTCACCCAGCGGGCCGCGGCGCAGTGGACGGTCATCGACCCGTCCAACCTCGTACAGAACATCAAGAGTGCCGTGCAGAGTTCCACGACGGCCTCCAACATGATTAAGTCTCTGCAAGAGAGCGTAAAGATTTATAACCAAAGCAAGGCGTATTACGACGCTCTGAAAGCGGTGCACAACATCATCAAGGACGCCCGCAAGGTGAAGCTCACGATCGAGATGGTCAGCGAGATCACGGATATTTACATGTCGGGATTCAACCGTATGGTCACAGACCGCAACTTCACCTCCGGCGAGCTGGCGGCCATCTCGGCCGGTTACGCCCGGCTGCTGGAGGAAGGCGGGGCGCTGGTCGCGGAACTCAAGAACATCGTGACCTCCGGCAACGGCCTCTCGCTCTCGGACAAGGAGCGCATGGACGCAGTGGATCAGATCTATACCCGGATGCTGCGCTATCGCAACCTTACGCGTTATTATACCGACAAGGCGATCTCCGTCTCGTTCCTGCGCAGCCAGTCCAAAGGCGATGCCGCCCGCGTGCAGGCGCTCTACGGCAAACCCTCCGAAAGATATTGGTAGCCATGACACCGCTCGCAACGAATTTCGACAACCTGCACCAAGTGCTGCGCAATCTCTATCAGGAGATGCTGCCCCTGTGCGGGGATATGGTCGGCATCGCCAAAGGCGTGGCCGGTCTGGGAGCGCTTTTTTACGTGGCCTATCGGGTATGGAAGGCGCTGGCTTCGGCCGAGCCTATCGACGTATTTCCGCTGCTGCGCCCCTTCGCCATCGGGCTGTGTATCATTATGTTTCCGACCGTCGTGCTGGGAACGGTGAACGCCGTGCTTTCGCCCGTGGTGCAAGGCACGCACGCCATCCTCGAAGGGCAGACGACGGACATCGCCGCCTACCAGAAGCAGCGGGACGATCTCGAATACGAGGCCCGCGTGCGGGAAGGCAAGGCGTGGCTGGCGGACGACGAGGTGTACGACCAACAGCTCGCCGAACTGGGCATTATGGATCTGGGCGAAATAATCAGTATGTGGTGGGAGCGGACGTGGCACGGAATCAAGACGTGGTTCCGGGAGCTGGTGCGCGACTTCTTCGAGCTGCTGTTCAACGCCGCAGGACTCACGGTGGACACACTGCGGACGTTCTTTCTGGTCGTGCTCTCCATTCTCGGCCCGCTGTCGTTCGCACTCTCCGTTTACGACGGTTTTCAGGGGACGCTCACGCACTGGCTCTCCAAATACATCTGCGTCTATCTGTGGCTGCCCGTAGCCGACCTCTTCTCGGCCGTGCTGGCCAAGATACAGGTATTGATGCTTCAGGCCGACATTGCGGCGCTGCAAGATCCCAGCTACATCCCGGACGGCTCGAACGGCGTCTATATCATCTTCCTGATTATCGGGATCATCGGCTATTTCACCGTACCGACCGCAGCCGAGTGGATCGTGCAGGCGGGCGGCGGTTCGGGGCTGGGAGGCGTCAATCGCGCTTCGTCGTTCGCTGCCGGTGTCGCGGGCGGTGTGACCGGAGCTTTGATCGGCAAAGCCTTTGGGCGCGGCGACAAGTCGAAATACGGCGAGAGCGACGACAGCGGCCTCCGAGGCGATAACCTCGCCACAAAGGATGGCGGAGGATCGTCCGGCGGCCATTGACGGAATGCAGCCGATCGCTTTTATGGCGATTGAGCCACATGTCAGCCGCACTTTTTCTTGTGCGGCTCAATAGAAGAGATAAACCCGATAAAACGACAAACAATGGAATTCAAATCGTTGAAAAACATCGAAACGAGCTTCCGGCAGATACGGCTCTTCACGCTCGTCTTCCTCGGCCTGTGCGCCGTGGTGGCCGTATTCAGTGTCGTGAAGAGCTACCAGTTCGCCCAGCGCCAGCGCGAGAAGATCTACGTGCTCGACCAGGGCAAGTCGCTGATGCTGGCCCTCTCGCAAGACCTCAGCCAGAACCGGCCCGTCGAGGCGCGGGAGCACGTCCGCCGCTTCCACGAGCTCTTCTTCACGCTGGCGCCCGACCGGGCGGCCATCGAGAGCAACATCAACCGCGCCCTGTTCCTGTGCGACAAGAGCGCCTACCACTACTCGCAGGATCTTCAGGAGAAGGGCTACTACAACCGCGTGGTGGCAGGCAACATCAATCAGCAGGTGCAGGTCGATTCGGTGGTCTGCGACTTCGATACCTACCCGTACCGCGTGACGACCTACGCCCGGCAGATGATCATACGCGAGAGCAACGTCACCGAACGCTCGCTCGTCACGCGCTGCAACCTGATCAACTCGGTGCGCTCGGACAACAATCCGCAGGGCTTCACGATGGAGCGCTTCGAGATCGTCGAAAACCGCGACCTGCGGGTCATAGCACGATAAATTATGATACGGAAATGGATAAAATGCGCCGGAGAGCGGATCGAGGATCGCCTGCGGCGAGTGTGCGGGGCGATGAACCCCGACATTAGGGTTTATGCGATCGTCACGCTCTTCGTGCTCTTCGCCGCACTGTCGCTGTATAGCACCGTTTCGGCGATCTACTCTCTGGGGCGCAACGACGGGGAGCGGATACGGATCGAACACCTGCAACGGCTTGCGCCGCAGCCGGGGCACAAGCAGGAATCCTTCGGGAACTCAGATGCAATGCCGCAGCCGGAAGCAGCCTTTCCCGCTGAAACAGAACGAACACAGTCCGGGGCGGACAGCCCCGAACGATTAAACACGACCGATTATGAAAGAGAACGAGAAACACGGCAGTAACGAACAGCCTGCGCCGGAGAAGCCCGCGAAGGAGCTTACCGAGCGGCAAATACAGCAACGGCGCAAGATGATCGTCTTCCCGCTGATGCTGCTGGCCTTCTCCGCGATCATGTGGCTTATTTTCGCCCCTTCGGGCGGTGAGGAGACCACCGAACAGGCGGGGCTCAATACCAGTCTGCCCACGCCGGAGCAGAGCGGCATTGTCGCCGACAAACGCGACGCCTACGTGCAGCAGGAGATGAAGGCCAAACAGGAGGCCAAGATGCGTTCGCTGGAAGATTTCGCTTTCTCGCTGGGCGAGGAATCCGAGAGCGAGCAGAGGCGGGCCGCACGCGAGGAAAGGGAGATGCGCATGGCCCCCGAACCCGTAGAATATTACGAGAACCCCTCGCGCTTCGAGAGCGGAACCCTGCACTCATCGGTGGGTGCGTACCACGACCTGAACCGTCAGATAGACAGCTTCTATGAAGAGACGCAGAACGAGGCCGAAAGCGACAGAGAGAAGGAGTTGCAGGAACGCATCGACCGGCTCGAAGCGCAGTTGGAGGACGAACAGGCCCGGCAGAGCGCCGAGGAGCAACAACTGGCCCTGATCGAGAAGTCCTACCAACTGGCCTCGAAATACATGAACGGAGGGCAAAATGCGGGCGGTGCGGCGGAAGCCGTCCAGACCACCCCGACGGGCGGCACATCCCGCAGCGGCAGGAGCACCGTGCAGCCCGTCGCCCAAGTGCGCCGAGAGGTCGTTTCGCGCCTCGCGGCCCCGATGCCCGACTCGGTATTCGTCGCGGAGTTCACGAAGCCCCGCAACTGGGGATTCAATACTGCGGCGGGTAACGAGAACCCCGTACATAAAAACAGCATCGGAGCCTGCATTTATCGTACGACAACCGTGACGGACGGCAAGGAGGTGCCCCTGCGCCTTACCGAGCCGATGAGGGCCGGCGGCGTGCTGATCCCCGCGAACACCGTACTTACGGGCACGGCCCGTATCGACGGGGAGCGCATGATGATCACGGTCAGCGCCGTGCAATACCGGGGCAGCGTGATACCGGTCGAGTTGCTGGTTTATGACATGGACGGAGGCGAGGGCATCAGCGTCCCCGCATCCGACGAGATCAGCGCCGTGAAGGAGATCGCCGCCAATGCGGGTTCAGGATTGGGAAGCAGCATCACCATTACGGACGATGCGGGGACGCAACTGCTTTCCGATCTGGGGCGCAGCGTCATACAAGGCACGGCGCAGTACGTCGGGCAGAAGATGCGGCAGGTTCGGGTGACGCTCAAAGCCGGGTATCGTGTCCTGCTGCTGCCCCCGCTGGAATAACACGCAAGCCACTGAATATCCATAAACCGAACACATTAAAGAAAGACAAGTTATGAACCGAAAGAAAATCGAGAGCACAGTTCGCTCACAAAACCTTTGCTCGCCGGTAACGAGGAAAAACAAGCCGGGCGCAGTTAAAAAAATCCTTTTGTCGTTCGCACTTTTAGGATGCGTAACGGGCGCTTCGGCGCAGGAGGCAGCCGAAACCGCAGCGCCGGACATATCGGCTGCCGCGACACCCTCGACGGGCGACTACTTCGGCGGGCTGACCCGTCCGCTGACCTTCGACCGCATGATCCCGCCTTACGCGCTGGAGGTGACTTTCAACAAGACCACGCACGTTATTTTCCCTTCGGCCATCCGCTACGTCGATCTGGGCTCGGCCGACCTTTTGGCCGCCAAAGCCGACGGCACGGAGAACGTATTGAGGGTCAAGGCCGCCCTGCGCGACTTCTCGCGCGAGAGCAACCTCTCGGTCATCACCGAGGACGGGGCCTATTACACCTTCAACGTCAAATATGCCGACGAGCCTGTGAAGCTATCGGTCGAAATGACCGACTTCCTGCACGACGGCGAGGCGGTGAACCGCCCCAACAACGCGCTGGAGATCTACATGGAGGAGCTGGGCAGCGAATCGCCGCTGCTGGTGAAGCTCATTATGAGGTCGATCTACAAGAACGACCGCCGCGAGGTAAAGCATATCGGCTGCAAGCGTTTCGGCATCCAGTATCTACTCAAAGGCATCTACTCGCACAACGGGCTGCTCTATTTCCACCTGCAACTGAAGAATTCCTCGAACGTGCCTTTCGAGGTCGATCACCTCACCTTCAAGATCGCGGATAAGAAGGTCGCCAAGCGCACGGCCATTCAGGAGCAGGTCATCCGGCCCCTGCGTGCCCACAACAACGTGCAGGTGATCCGGGGAAAGAGCAGCGAGCGCATGGTCTTCACGCTTCCGAAGTTCACCATTCCCGACGACAAGCACCTCGTGGTGGAACTCTACGAGAAAGAAGGCGGACGCCACCAGACCTTTACGGTCGAAAATGCCGATCTGGTGCATGCCGAGGTCATCAACGAATTAAAGGTCAAATAGCATGAAACGGTTGGCATTGCTGCTGTCGCTGGCCCTCGGCCTGGCTTTGGCTCCGGAAGCCCATGCCCAGCGTACCCTGCCCGGAATGCGGGGGCTGGAGGTACGCGCGGGCATGGCGGACGGCTGGTACTCCGCCTCCGGGCGCAGCACCACGGGGTACTACTTCGGAGCGGCCATGAGCCGTTATGCGGGCCGTGCGAACAAGTGGGTCTTCGGGGCGGAGTACCTCTGCCGCAATTACCCCTACAAAGCCGGGAGTATCCCCGTGGCGCAGTTCACGGGCGAAGGGGGCTACTACTATAAGTTTCTCGCGGACGGCTCCAAGACTTTCTTCCTCTACATCGGCGGCTCGGCCCTGTTGGGGTACGAGACAGTGAACTGGGGAGATAAAATGCTGTACGACGGCTCCACGATTCGAAGCCGCGAGGGATTCCTCTACGGAGGCGCGGTGACGCTGGAGGCCGAAGCCTATATCACCGACCGCATCGTGCTCTGCATATCGGGCCGCGAGCGTGTGCTCTGGGGCACGACGACAGGGCATTTCCACACGCAGTTCGGAATAGGACTGAAATTCATCATCGACTGACATTCATCCACCACTTTTTATTAACCGCCGCACGAAGCGGCATAAAATCAATTAAATCTATGAAAAAGATGATTTTGGCGGCTACTGCTGCCCTGGCCATGCTGGCCTCCTGTAACAAGCACACCGACGAGATCGCAGACTCGGCGACGGGCAGCGTAGTGAAAATCACCCTGACGGACAAGACGCCCGAAACCCGCGCCTTCTTCGACCAGACGGCTGCGGCCGAGAGCTGGGAGAAGAAGATCAACTCCCTCACGCTGTTCGTGTTCGACGGCAGCGGGGACGCCGTACTGCAACGCAACTTCACCGCTGCGGAGATTTCGGGACAGACGGCGACCATTCCCGTACCGGACGCCGCGCCGGGGCAAACGTACAGCTTCTATGCCATCGCCAACGGCAGCGCCCTTTCCGGGATCGGCACACTGGACGACCTGCGAAGCCAGACCGAGAGCGAGATCGCGGACTATAACGGTACGTTCGACGAGGTGACGACGAAGGCCAAACGCTCCGCAGGGTTTACCATGACCGGCTCGGCGACGCAGGTTATCGCACAGGCCGGGCAGACGACCACCGTGCAGATCGCGCTCGAAAGGCTCGTGTCGAAGGTAGCCGTACAGGCTACGACCGACAGCAAGTTCGCCTCTGCATACCCCGGTCGCGTGCGGATCGCTTCGGCGACTGTTTCCCGTGCGGCATCCTCGGTCTTCTATTTCGACGTCGGCACGTCGCATTCCGGAGGAACCCAAAACCGCGAGTATTCAGGGGAGACCATGCCTCTGTCCGCAGCACAGACTTTCAGCCATACGCAGGCAGCGAAAGAGCAGAGCGGGAAATATGCCAATCTGTTCTATATCTACGGCAATGAGGACGATAAGGCTGCCGAGAGCGTACTGCTGACCCTCGAAGGCATTTACGATCATGACGGGGATTTCGGAACGACGGACGACCAGATGCCCGTGAGTTACGAGATCGAACTTGCCGGGGATTCGGGGAAGGCTATCAACCGCAATACCTACCGCCGCGTAACGGTGAATATCAGCGGCCTGACGGGTGCCGACGTGGCCGTGACGATCACCCCCGCAGACTGGGAAGGGCCGTTCAATCAGGATGTCAATATCGGTATGTAACATCGGAAGGGAAGGGACAGGGTGCAATCGTCCCTGTCTTTTCCCTTTTTTCCATTTTTCATTATGAGAAACCTACTGATTTTAATTATGCCGCTGCTCGCTTCGGCGGTCGGTTGTTCCAAAGAAGATATTGTTCCGGCTGCGGAGTCTGCGACCCGCTTTACGCTGCGGGTGTGTCCGGAAGCAACGCAGGCGATTACCCGAGCCGCGGACGAACGGGCCGTCGAGGACATAAACGTTTTTCTCTTCGATCCGCAGGGCATACGCCCGTCGCAGCACTTTTACGTGCAGGGCGGCGTATTGGAGCGTTCCATTCCCGCCGGCCGGTACGATGTGTATGCCGTAGCCAATTTACATGAAGATATGGGCCCGATGAGCCGGAAGACGCTGTCGGCCTATGAGTTCCGCGTACCCCGAAGTTACACGTCGCTGCCCATGTCCGGATATGCGGAATGTACGGTCGGGAAAGGGATGCCGGAGGCTACGGTCACCGTTCGGCGCAACGTAGCCAAAATCGTCTGCAACATCTCCTTCTACGGGGTGGACTACGACCTGAAGCTCCAATCCGTGCAGGTGATGGATATGGCAGGTGTCACCACGCTGTTCGCGGAGGATCAGCAGGCCCGTGAGCTCACCTCTTCCGAGCTTTCGGCGATCGCATCATATGAGAACCGCAAGGCATCGCGCACGTTCTTCTTGGCGGAGAACTGTCGGGGCGAAGTGCCGGGGATAACCTCGCAGGAGCAGAAATGCGCCGGCAACGCACCCGAAGGAGCGACCTTCCTGCGGATCAAGGCACAGCGCGAAGGCAAACTGCTGACCTACGACGTATATCTGGGAGAGAACAACACGACCAACTTCGACGTGCGCCGCAATACGGTATATACGCTCAATATCGTCATCAAGGGCGAAAACGTGGTCGATACCCGCGTCGATGCGTTCGAGGTCGGGATTTCGGACAACTTCCCTTTCGAGGGCTATCGGTTCGAGGGGTACTGCCTGTACGATCCCGGCCGGCAGCTTACGATCACCGTGGACGACCCGCAAAAGGCCGGCAGCCTCTCGGCGACGGTTCGCCTTCTACAAGGCCAGCACGGAGCCTTCCTCTTCAACGGGCAGCCGCTCACCTCGTCCGTCACCCTCCCGCTGAACGACCCTTCGGGCGTGTACAGTTTCTCGGTAGACTACATCCCCGGAGAGGTGTTTACCGCCGACAATTACCGGCTCGTCTATGAAGTGGTTGTAAGCAATACGGACGGGTACAGCTATACAAAAACGTTTACGCACGACTTTTACAATCTCCTGACGATATATACCTACTGGAAGCGCGGGACTACCCACCGCGGCCGGGGAAGTGTCGACAAAGAGAATATGACGGTCGTAAAATGGAGTTCTTCCTATACGCCCGAAGACAATCGCATGATGATATTGTCGTTGGACGACGGGCCGCTCGTGCCTCTCAAACCGGTGGACGGATCGAAAGTCGGAGGTTGGTATGCGGATCGCGGCCTCACGCAGTTCGTCTCAGCGGAAAACCCGTACCGCCATCCCATGAAAAGTTTTCGGGATACGCTCTACGTGGATTTCGTGCAGGAAGCCGTCTATATCTATACCCATGTCGATCTGGTCGAGATAAGTTGCGACGGCGCGTACCGGATCGATCAGGAAAAACAGGCGTTCGTAGTTCCGATAGGAAGCCGATGCACGTTCAAGGGGATCGGAGGGAAAACGGTCGCCGTCTGGTGGAGCAACTTCATCGGCCACTATCCCCGCAAGGAGCTGTCGCGGGAGCCGGAGTATTCCTTTACCGCATGGGAAAACTGCAATGTCGTTCCCGAATTTCAGATCGATTAACCTCTCTCAACGCTCCGCCGATACCTTTTGCCGGATGCGGCGGTTACTCATTCCAACAAACATAGAAACATGATGAAAAGATTATTTGTACTGCTGCTGTTCGTCCTCGTGGCGAACGCGGCTTCGGCTCAATATACGGCCGTGCGCGTCAATACGCTGGGACTGGCAACGGGAACCGTCAATGCCGGCGTAGATGTGGCCGTATCGGAAAAATGGTCTGTCGAAGCGTCGGCATACTGGAACCCGATCTCGACCGAAAGCCTGCGAACCAAAGTGCTGGGAGCCGTCGTGGGTGTACGCCGCTGGCGCTTCGAGCCGCACGTCGGCTTCTTTTGGGGCGTGCACTCGGCCGTCGCACAGTATCGCGTCGGGAACCGGAACAAACGCTACAACGGCTGGACTGTCGGCATAGGTACCAGCGCGGGCTATTCGTGGATGCTGCATAGGCGGTGGAACTTCTCGCTCGAAGGCGGCCTCGGCCTGTATTACATGAACGATACGCGCTGGAATCCCGCACCGCCGCCCGGCGACGATGTCTTTCTGCGGCATTACCGCCGTATCGCACTGGCTCCGGCGAAGCTGGAAGCCTCTTTCTCTTATATGTTTTAGAATATCGAGATATGAAAAAGCTCTTGTTTTTAGGATTATTGCCGCTTCTGTTCGCATCCTGTACGAAGGATAGCGGCTGCTATCCGCCCGATGGGCCGCAGTCCCCCGAAGCTGCCGCTTCGCAGGTGGAAATATCTTTTGCGGCTGCGGACAACGGATTTCCGACACGAAATTCGGAGGATGAAAATGCCATTGCAGACGTGAACCTTTACCTGCATAACGTACAGACGGGTTCGCTGGAACATCACTATCTGACCGCAGGAAATGCTTCGCGGACGATGACGATGGCCCACGGCCGCTATGAAGCGTATGCCATCGCCAATACGAAGGAAGACATGGGGCCGATGACACTCCTGCGATTGCAGGAAGCGATGTACGTTCCCGATGTATCGGGAGATACCGATGAAAGGTTTGCGATGAGCGGCCGGCAGTCTTTCACCGTATCGGGGGCTACCGATGTCGCGATACTCCTCCGACGATGTGTGGCAAAACTAACTCTGAATGTCACGACGGCCGGCGCCTTTACGGATTTCGAACTCCGATCCTGTCAGGTAACGGGCGTCCCGTCCTGCGTGCCGTTCTTCGCTGAAAGCAAACCCACAGCAGACGGCGGAGTGACATCCTTTCCGAAGAGCGTTCTTTCCGGACGCAGCTACTCCGTTGTTCTTTACCTTCCCGAAAACGCTCAGGGCGAAGTGCCGGGTATCTCCGACCCGCAGCAGCGCAGCCGCGAAAACGCCCCGCAATACGCCACCTGCATCCATCTCGAAGGCGAGGCGTCGGGCTGTAAGGTCGATTATTACATCTATCCCGGCAGCAACGCCACGACGTCTTTCGACATCCTGCGTAACCGTCATTATAACCTCGATGTGATGATTTCGGGGGCCAATGCGGCGGATATGCGTCTTTCGACGCTCGGAGTGGCCTTCACGGAACTACCTCAGACGTGCAGCGTGGGCGACAATATCTTTACCGAGATGAGGGTCGAGAGTACCGATCCCGACGGTCGCTACACGCTGACCGTCGAACAGGCGAAGGGTGAAGGTACGATAACATTCGACGGTATGGCCATGACGACCGGAATTCCCGTCACATTGCCCGGCGGAGCCGGAACTAAAACAGCACGGATCGGATACTGCCCGACAGTTGCAGGCGAAGCCGTGCTGACATTCGTCCTGCGGGATGCCTATGACTATGAGATCCGGCGTACACTGACGACCGAGGCGGTCGAAAAACCCTCGCTCGATATTACGCTGACACCGCCTTCGGCGATCGTCGTCGGCAACCCCGCCACTTTTACGTTGGAAATCAGCGGAAGCGATGACACCGCGATCTCTACCTTCACTTGTTCCGATCCGCAGGCCGTTTTCGTATTTCCCGCAGGGACAGGACTCGGCGGCAACGAAGCCATGTTAGGCAATGGAACCCACAATTTCTTGCTCGACACCCGCGCCACCGGCGACCTGACGGTTACGGTGCGGGTAAGCGACGGCAGCGGCCAAAGCGTACAGCAGCAATGCACGGTAACGTCCCGTTATCCGAAATTCTCCGCAATGATACGAACCATGTCCTCGGCGGCTCTCTATTCGGACAGCCCGATGACGCTGACCATCCGTTCGACCGAATACATGGGCGACTATACCGTAAGTTATACGACGACCTCGACGAATTGCAGGGTTTCGTATGACGGTTCCATGTTACACCCCGACAGTCCTGTAACCCTCGAAGCCGGACAACATATTTTTACCGCCAACTCTTCCTATGCCGAGCGAACGGAATTCGTCTTTACGATTACGGACATTTACGGGCAAAGTCAACAAGCACGGGCGTCGATTACATGGAGGTAGTCGGCCCGTCTTCTCGGCTTATGATAAGAAAAAAGTTATGAAACAATGAAAAAGATGTTATTGCACAGCCTCGTCATATGCCTGCTGCTGGGCGGTTGTACCGTTACGGGCAGGCTTCAGCGCCGGGGCTTGGGCGCACGGGCGAACTATGCGCCCAAAGCACAAAAGCAGGAGCCGAAAAAGGAGTCCGCACCGCAGTATATCGAATACAAGCATCGCGACAGCCTGCAACCCGTCTATTTCCTGCCTACGACTACGCTCGAAAACGGCGAGCGCGTCATGTCGCTCGAACTCGACGAGGTGGTCGTGGTGGCTCAATCGCGCACCGTCGCCGAGCGTATGGGCAAGGTCAGCATCGACTTCGTGATCGAGCTGCCGCGCCAGTTGCAGGGCAATTGTCAGAGCGTGGCCGTAACGCCCATGCTCCACAAGACGGACGGCCTCGTGCCGCTTCAGCAGATCAGTATCCGGGGCGGGCTGTTCAGCCGCGTGCAGGATCGCAACTACTGGCAGTTCGACCGATACGTGCGGATCTTCAAGCCCGATGCGGCTGCCGAGCAGCGTGCTTTCGAGCGTTTCGTCAAGCATCCCTATCCGGATGGCGTGCGGCTGGATTCCATCGTCGATGGCCGTGAGAAGATCAGCTATTACTACACGCAGGAAGTACCGACCAAAGGCGAAGGCAAGACGATGCACGTCACACTTGCGGGAGCGGTCGTAGGGCTGGACGGCAGCCGTTACGATATGCCGCCCCTCGATACGCTGGAATACAATATATCCTCGATGCTGACCTTCGCAGACACCACGAGGCGCTACCTGACCAGAGTGATCGAGAAGTATGCTGTCGTCAAAAACCGCAACTACCTTGCCTTCGAAGTCGGCAAATCGGACATTATCGACACGCTGGAAACCAACGCCGTTCAGCTCGCCCGCATCGAAGCCCTGATGGACGGGCTGATAAACCAACGGGAGTTTTACGTGGACAGTATCGTGCTGACCGCTTCGGCATCACCGGAAGGAGCACTCGCGCTCAACGAGCGTCTGGCCCGCGGGCGTGCCCTGTCGCTCAAACGGCGTCTGGGAGCGCGTTTCGGGCGGCAGGTCGATACGCTGATCGCCGTGCGCTCCGTGGGCGAGAACTGGACGGAGCTGGGGCGCTTGATCGCCGCCTCGGACAGTCTGCCGCACCGCGAGGCGATCCTTGCGCTGCTCGGTGCGGAGAAGAATCCCGACCGACGCGAAGCGGCCCTGCGAGGCAGGTATCCGCAAGAGTATAAATATATCCGGGAAAGGCTCTATCCGCTGCTTCGCTCGGTCGATTTCAAATACGACCTGCGGCGCGTAGGCATGGTGAAGGATACGATCCATACGACCGTACCCGATACGCTCTATGCGCGGGGCATGAAGCTGCTCGATGAAAGGCGCTACGACGAAGCCCTCACGATATTGGCTCCTTACCATGACCGAAATACGGCTATCGTGCTGCTCTCGCTCGGCCATGACGACCGCGCTTACGAAGTGCTCTCCGCGCTGCCCGAATCGGCCGAGGCGTGTTACCTGAAGGCCATTGCCTGCTCGCGGCTGGGCCGCAGGGAGGAAGGGCGCAAATGGCTCGACAGGGCGTGCGAGCTGAAAGAGACATTCGAATACCGGGGCAGGCTCGACCCGGAAATATCCAACCTTTTAACCGATGACTAACGATGAGAAAAAGAGCGATCGCGGCCACGATGCTGCTGACAGCGGCTATGGCCTTTACCTCGTGCGCCAAACTGTATGAGGAAGAAACAACGGAAACCCTGAAACTCCCGCAGACGGACATCGAGATTCCGGAGGACAACCCCTGGGACGAAGTGCCGGACAGCGATACGGAGGCTGGACATTAAAGAGCGGACGCAATGCGAACGGATGTAATTTTTAATACGGATGCGGCCTCCGGCCTCGGCCGGCTGCCCGACAACTTCATCGACTGTATCGTAGCCTCGCCCCCGTACTGGCAGCTCAGGGATTACGGACTCTCTCCGATACTGCTCGGCGGACGGCAGAAGTGCGAACACGATTTCGACGATTACGCCATCTGCCGCAGTTGCGGCGGATGGCTGGGGCAGTTGGGGCAGGAACCCTCCCGCGAGATGTTCTTGGAGCATCTCATGGGCATCTTCGACGAGTGCCGCCGTGTATTGAAAAGTACGGGGACGCTATGGGTGAACCTCGGCGATTCGTACAGCAAACTCAATAAATACAACCGCACAGACGATTGGCCGCCGGGTAAAAACGCCCATTGTCTGAAAACACTGCGCGTCGATCTGTCGATGCACCGGGTTCCGCACAAATCGCTGTGCAATATTCCGGGGCTGTTCGCCGAGATGATGATCCTGCGAGGGTGGATACTGCGCAACGAGATAATATGGTATAAGCCCTCAGTTGTACCTACTCCCGTCGAAGACCGTTTTACGGCGGATTTCGAGAAGGTGTTTTTCTTCACCAAATCCCCGAAATACGACTTCCGGCAACAGTTCGAACCTTATGCCGGGAATGAGACGAACAGAATATCCAGACAGCCGGAACATCCGACAGGTTCGAAATCCAGAAATGACCTTCAAGGCAGGAACAAACGGACGGTCTGGCGGATTACGACCGAAATCAGCCACGAAAAACACTACGCCCCCTATCCGCAGAAGTTGATCGAGACGCCCATCGAGGCGGGGTGTCCGCCGGGCGGCGTAGTTCTCGATCCTTTTCTGGGAAGCGGAACGACGGCCCTTGTCGCCCGCAGGCTGGGGCGGCACTACATCGGCATCGAGCCGAATCCGGAATACGTCGCCATAGTCCGGTCACGGCTGGAACGGGAACCCGAACCCTCAAAACAGTAAGGAGGCCATGCGAATCGGATTGGTGGATGTGGACGGGCGCAATTTCCCGAACCTCGCGCTGATGAAACTTTCGGCGTGGCATAAGCTCCGGGGCGATACGGTGGAATTTGCCGATCCCGGAGCGGGGCGTTACGACAAAGTGTATTTGTCGAAGGTCTTTACCCATACGCCCGACTGCCGGGATGAATACTACTGCGAAGTGATACGCGGCGGAACGGGCTACCGCGATTATACGACGACACTGCCGGAGGCGGTCGAACATACGTGTCCGGATTACTCGCTCTACGGCGTAGGCGAAGCCTACGGCTTCCTCACGCGCGGATGCCCGAACCGATGCCCGTGGTGCGTAGTACCGTACAAGGAGGGCGCTATCCGGCCCCATGCCGACATCGAAGAGTTCCTTGCCGGACGCAAGCGGGCCGTGCTGCTCGACAACAACGTGCTGGCCTCCGCATGGGGCCTCGCTCAGATCGAGAAGATCGTCCGCTTAGGCGTCCGAGTAGACTTCAACCAAGGACTCGATGCGCGGCGTATCGCCCGCAACCCGGAACTCGCAGAACTGCTCGCACGGGTCAGGTGGCTGCGCTTTCTGCGGATGGCCTATGACAGCCATGCCGTACAAGAGGACGTGTATAACGCCGTAAAACTGCTCGTCAAATGTGGCTTGTCGCCTCGCAAACTGTTCTTCTATGTGCTGGTGCACGACGACATCGGCGATGCACTGGAACGTATTCGGGAGCTGAAGGCGTTGGGCTGCGTGCCCTTCGCACAGCCGTATCGGGATTTTTCGGGCGACGCCAAACCCTCGCGGGAGGCGTGGCGGCTGGCCTATTGGTGCAACAACAAACGATTGTTCAACGCGATGGACTTCGCGGATTACAAATGTAAATAAACCGAAAAGTGATGAAAAAGTTATTTTTTGCGGCGATGGCCGCACTCGGACTGCTCGCATCCTGCGACAAGGATCTGGATATTCAGCAGGCGTACAGCTTCTCGCTGGAAACGATGCCCGTACCCAAGCGTATCGGTGTCGGCGAAACCGCCGAGATACGTTGTACTCTGGTGCGTGAAGGGGAGTATGCCGACGCCCGCTACACGATCCGCTATTTCCAGCCCGACGGTAAGGGAGAGCTGCGGATGGACGACGGAACGGTATTTCTTCCCAACGACCGCTATCCGCTGGAGCGCTTCTCGTTCCGCCTTTATTACACCTCCCGCAGCGATGACCAGCAGACCATCGACGTCTATATCGAGGACAACATGGGACAGGTAGTACAAAAGAACTTTACGTTCCAGAACGACAGCGATACGGGCGGCGAAGAGCAATAGTCACAAACGAACTTCAGTGCCCGGCCAAAGTCGGGCATTTTTAATTTGAAACTCTTATGATAGAACAGGAAAAACGGGATATAACTTTGCTCGAACGGGGCGGACAAAAGCATAATATGTTGATGACCCTGCCTTTGGAACGGCGTACCGAGGCGGTATGCCGCCGCGCCATCGAGATCGACGGAGAAAATATCCGATACGTCCCCCGCGATATGCGCACCGAAAAGCTGTGTTATACGGCCGTGCAGAGCTGGGATTATGCCCTCGACTATGTGCCGGAAGAGTTGAAAACGCCTTCGATGTGCATGGCTGCGGTCGAACGTTACGGGCCGGCGCTGTTGTTCGTGCCGGAAGAGCGCCGAACAGAGGCTCTGTGTGAAACAGCGGTGAAAAACGATGCGTGGGCCTTGCCTTCCGTTCCCGACCGGCTCAAAACGGAACAGATGTGCATGGATGCGGTAACGAAGGACGGCTGGGTGTTGGAGTTCGTGCCCCAAGCGATGAAAACCCCGCAGATGTGCCGGCTGGCCCTGAACGCCCCGCTGGCCAAACTCCGCGAAAACCGGAGCGTCCTTCAATTCATTCCCTATGCCGACGTGTGTCTGGAAGGCATAAAAAAATACCGGCAGGAAGGGGCCGATATGGTAGGTTTGCTGGCAGATATCGAACCGGAGGTGATGGATGAACACATTGCCCTGTACGGGGTTCGCACCGACCCGTCGTGTCTGACGGCCTTGCCGGAACGGTGGAAAACAAGGACGGTATGCACGGCGGCGGTACAGAGCGACGGGATTATGTTGCACGACGTACCGGAATATTTACGCACGAAACGTATGTGCAAGGCAGCCGTTTGGTCCAGCATCCATGCACTTCCTTATGTGCCGGAGGCATTGCATACCCCCGACCTGTACCGGGAAGCGATGGTGAACGACCCTGCTGCCATTCAGTATTTCAAACCGGAACTGCTGACACGGGAGATGTGCCATGAGGCTTTGTATTCGAGCTATGACCTGCGGGTACTTCGGTACATTCCCTACAAAGAGATCCACGAGCAGTTGTTGGAGCGTTGCGAGGGATACTCGCGAACCAAACATTTTCTGGACAGTATGAATCCGGACTATATGACCCCGAAACTGGCGGAGATGATCTTTACCAAAGAACCCGAACTGTTCTACAATATTCCCGAAAAATTCAAGGATAAGGAACTGTGCGAAACGGCGGTACGGTATGACGGCTCCTACCTGCGGATGGTTCCCGAAAAACTCAAGACGCCGGAGTTGTGCATGGAAGCCATACGCCGCAGTCCGTATGCCATAGAGTTTATCCCGGAAACGATGAAAAGCCCTGACCTTTATATGAATCTGGTAAAAGAGAATCCGCAGAATTTATACGGAATACCCGAAGACGACCGGACTTATGAGATGTGCAAAGAGGCTTTCGACAATACCTACGGAAAAGATAAAACCGATTACAGCGTTGCCGGTGCGCTGACAGAGCCGTCGATGGCTCTGCAAATGGTTCGGGAGCAGGATGATCCTAAAACAATCGACTTTTTGATAACCGTAATGCGTCCCAAAGCCATTTCGGACGAAGTAGCTTTGGACGCCGCGCGTAAAAACGGGCATATCTTGCGCTTCGTGCCGAAAGAGGTCATCACGCAGCAGGTGGGCGAGGCCGCCGTCAGGAATCATCCGCAGGCGATTCAATGGGTTCCTCACGACATACGCACGGCGGATATGTGCCTGTATGCCTTTAAGAGCGATTCCGAACTGGATATTTACACTCCGGATCGGATCAGGTGCGAAGACAATGTTTATGTATTCGCCCGAAAGATGGACGAGCTGCTCCGCCAGCCGATTTCCTACGACGACAGCAAACGGCTCTACGAGGGCGAAACGATCCGTTTACGGAACGTGGAAACGGATACCAAAATCTTCGAGAATTGCGAGGTTCGCTACGATCGTAAGAATGAATCGCTGACCCTGCGGAATCTTACGCCCCGGCAGGAGCGGACACGCCCCATAAAACCGCAGCGCAAATCCTCCATGAAACCGAAATTCTAAAACTACGATTGAAAATGAAAACGACAGAAGAAAACAGAACGATGAACCCCGGCGACCGTCGGGAGCCGGGCGACGTTTATATGGTGCTTTCGCCGGAAGGAAAGACACAGACTGTATCGGCAAACGGGAGATATTATAAAAACTTCGGTCATTTTGTCAAACACTACACGGAAGTTATGCTCCATGACTGGCTGACGCCTTACCCGAACAGCTTTTTCGTGCATTACCGTTTTGCCGACCCCGACCGAGTATGGAAACCTTACGAGAATATCTCGATGTTTCCGCGCAAACTGTGGAATGCCATCAAGGAGCAGGGATTGAAACCGCTGAACATCTGCCGGCTCTATCCGGCCATATACTGCTATCAGAACGGTCTCGATCCGCTGCTGCCGGAAAATTCCCATGAGGCATTAAACAAGTCGATGGCGTATCAATCAGCCGTCTGGCGTTATTCCGGTCTGGAAAGGAGCAGGGAACAGATCTATACGGGCATCGAGACCGACCGTGGCGTATTGTTGTTCGATAATACGGAGCGAGGTGAGAAACTGCAAAAACGGTACAAAGATTTCTTTGCCGCCAATTTCTTCGATCCCCGGCTCGACATTACATTCTTCAGGACGATGGAACTAATTCCGGACGAAGCACAAAGAGCGAAAGTCAATCCCGATATTGACCTCAATACCTTATTCCGCACCGCACCGGAGCCGTTCGGCTGTCTGTCGTCCGGCTGTTATGCCGACATAAAAGAGATTGGAATATGCGATACCGTCGGACAATTCGATATGTCCCCGACGCTGGCCAATTTCGCTGCGCTTTCGGGATTCGACAAAGGGGAAATACCGGAGAATATCCCGGATCGTACTTACGACATCAGTTGCCTGCTATACCTTGCCTCGCCGGAGTGCAAAGCTCCGGAGATACAGGACGAGTTTCCCAATTTTTTCTCCTATCACGACCGATTCGATCCTCTGGCGGATAGATTGACCCAAGCCACGACCGAGAACGAAAAAACACAGATCATGGCCTCGGTACGGGAGCTGGCCGGAGAATTGCTCCGGGAGCAATACCCGAATATCCGCAGGCCACAGGCGGCGACACCGGAGCGGAAAGAGCAATTTGGGGTCGCAGGGGCAACTGCCGAAAAACCGGCAAGGCAGCTGCCCGACGTGGCGAAAAAGCTGGCCAACCGACTTAAAAAGGGCAAAGGAGTTACCCGATAAAATGTCGTGGCAGCAGGATTATTTGCATCGCGGATACGCATAATCCGGGGAGCCGATAAAAAAGGGCAATATTTATGTAAACAATTTCGTTTACATTGTGTATATTTGCAAAAAGAGCCATGAGAAGCGAAATTGATATGTATAAGGGCATCCGTCCGGGAAAGATCGTCGGCCTGGAGTTGCAGGAACGCAACCTCAGCCAGCGAGCCTTTGCTGCTGCTATCGACGAACACAAACAGACGCTTAATGCGGTTATTACGGGTCGCCGCAAGCTGACAGTCGAAATGGCCCTCAAGATCGAAAAGGCACTCGGTTATGATGAGGGCTTTCTGCTGACGCTTCAGGCATACTACGAGATAGCCGAATACAAGAACCGGAAAGCGAACGAATCCGTTCGTGGCGCTCCGGCCATCCGACGGATGCTGTTCTGGGACACCGATTTCGACAAGATAGATTGGGGGCGCAGTAAAGAATCAATTCTTGAACGGGTTATGGAACGCGGCGATGAGAATGAAAAACAGGAGATCGCACGGTTTTACGGTATGGATCGTGCAGAGCTGGAACGCTACAAGCCCGATCTTTCGTACCGCATACCGTATAAATACCGTCATAAACAATGACAGAGATAAAGCGATTACATTACGAAACGGTAACGCCGTTACTGCGGGAAACGCTCGGCGTTCTGATGCAGGAGGAACTGTTCAGCCCGTTCCGCCTTGTCGGAGGTACGAACCTGAGTCTTCGTTATGGGCACAGAAAATCGGACGACATCGACCTTTTCACCGATGCAGAGTACCGGAGCCTCGATTTCAGGACATTTGAAGTGTTCCTGCGGTCGCGCTTCCCGTATTATCACTGCACCGATACCAGCTCAATAGTGAGCTTCGGGCGCAGTTACTATGTCGGTAAATCCGAGGATGAATATGTCAAAGTCGATCTGATGTACAGCGACCCGTTTCTCGAAGATGCGGAGGTAATCGACGGGATACGCATGGCCGGAGTGAAGGACATCGTAGCGATGAAGATGCACGTCGTATCGCAGGGCGGCCGCAAAAAGGATTTCTGGGACTTACACAGGCTTTTGAAGGAATATACCCTCCCCGAAATGATTGGCCTGCATGCTAAACGGTACGAGTGGGAACACGACGAGGACGAGTTGCTGGACAACTTTGTAAATTTCACAAAGGCCGACACTTACCCCGATCCTGTCTGTCTGCTCGGCAAAGACTGGCAGGTAATTCAATTTGATCTGATAAAAACGGCAAAAAAGATAAGACAGGCCCGATGTCAGGATATTACGCCGCAGCCGCGCAGTGTACCCGATGTATCGAAGAAGTTGGCTGCACAGCCAAAAAAGAAACGCGGATTATAACGACCATGAAGGTCTGGGGAGTTTACCTGCAACGTTGTGCGCCGGTTTTGATTTACGTTTGATTATTATTTTATAATAATTGTCTTTGCGTAGTAATAAACGACTGTATGTAACCACTGAAAAAATCCCTTTATAAGCAGCGGCTATGAATCCGCCGAGTATTTCTGCGACCGCGAACAGGAGAGCGAAAATCTTATTCGGGAGGTGGCCAACGGCAATAATCTGGCGCTGATCTCCACGCGCCATATGGGTAGGGCTTATACAGCACTGTTTCAACCATCCGGAGATTATACGTTTTTCGTCGATATTTATGCGACCGGATCGTTGCGCGACCTGGTATTTTCCTTGAACCGGGGCATTGTCGATGGCCTGAAGCCTTTCGGCAAAAAAGCCATCGAAAGTTTCTGGAACAGCGTCAAATCCCTGCAAGGCGGCATAACATTCGCCCCTGCGGGTAACCCCAGCTTCAACCTGCACTGAGCGACATCCGCTCTACGGAAGCGACGCTCGACGAGATATTCCGTTATCTGGAGAAAGCCTCCCGTCCGGTAATCGTCGCCATCGACGAATTTCAGCAGGTGGTCTATTACACGGAAAAGAATGGCTCAATAGGAATTACTGACCGGTATGCCTACTCCTGTTGGGGCGGCGTTCCGCGAACACAAAATCGACGGTTTCAAACCGTCGATTTTGTGTTCGCGCCGAATTTCAAGATTCAAATTCCGGCTTCTTCGATACATTTCGGCTGATACCAACTATCCCGAAAACGGTTGCCGATAAGGTTGAAAGTCCCTGTTTCACCGCTTTCTTCCGCGAATTTGCGGGCTTGCGGGATGTCCGTAAATTCGCCCAGCTTGCGAAAGCCGAGGAACAGTTTGCAGATACCGGGATTGGCCCGATGTTTGGCGACCTCGCTTTGGAGCAGGGCGCACAGTTCGGCATACTTTGCCCTTTTCTGCGCCAATTTCTTTTTGGCGCAGCGCAATTTTTCGTCTGTCGTCGGGTCGAAAAACAGATCGTTGCCGCTCATGTAACTAACGTATTCCTCTATTTTACGCTCGACTTTCGTAATCTGCGCTTTCGCCGCTGCCACGCACGAGAGCAGGGAGCCGAACCCGGTTTGCAGTCCCGTCCGCTTGTCGTAGTAACAATAATAGACCTGCACGCCCTTACGGGGATATTGACAGACATATTTTGCCCTGCGCCACTCGACGAGCCACCGCCAGCGGTCGAGCATCCTGCGGGGCATGTCTATTTTGTGCAGGACAACCCGCGAACGGTCGCATTCACGGTACTCGAACGTGATATATACCCAATGTTCTATTTGCAGTTCCCGTTCGGCACGGGCGAGGTCTTTGGCCATCTGCATCCAGTCGTCGGTTCTCTCCCGTGCCATCGTTACGCCGTTTTGCAGGTTTCGATTTCGGTATGTCGGGCGAGCCATTCGCGCACGCTCGCCATGTTGTATTCGGAGGTTACGACCGCCGTGCAGTCGCCGATTTGCGTAAAGCGGGTGCTTTCGTAGCCGTCGATCCACTCCTTTAAGGCCGATACGCCCCACGCCTGCGGATCGTCGAAGATACGGCGCTCCAGCGTGCGGATAGGATCGCAAAAAGTTACGATAAGTGTTTCATAGTCCGGTCGGACAGGTTCGGGGAGCAGGCGCAGGTACTTCAAAGAGCCGGATTCGTCGTCCTTGTCCCCATGCGCCCAACCGCTGTGTAAAACCTCGTTACCCCAGCGCTGGGGCTCGTCGTAACGCACTTTTACCTCCGCCGTATATTTCGTAACGGTTATGTCCTCGATTACTCCCGTAACCATCGAACCTAAACACATGCACTCGCACCTTCTACCTACCAATTCCTTGTTTACCTCTGTCGTTTTCATTGTTGTTCTCCATTAAATAAGTTCTACTTCCGCGTTGTCGTTATTTCCCCGAAATGTTCCGGCCGCATAGTAAGCGTATCGGTTGTGCCAATTACTCCGGCGTTTGATATAAGCCATAGCCGGGGGACGGATCTCGATGAATGTTGTGTAAATGTTATGTCCGATGGTTATGACTAATTTACAGTTACGCCATATCTCGAAAGGCGTTCTGAATCCGTGCTTGCCCTCGACGAGTTCCAATGCTGTGGCAACTGCGCTACGGACTTCTCCGGTCGATTCTGCGAGGGTTTTGCGGGTTCCCTCTTTATAGATGATTTTCATAGCAGTCGGTGTTATGGGGCGGCAGCCGCCCCGATTGTTACTTATATTCTCCGAAGTTGGTGATTATACCGAACCGTCCCGTGTCGTTATACATGCCGGAACAATACAACCTCCGGCATAAGTCGGAGAGTTGTTTTTCGGTAATACCCGATACGACTATCGCCGTGTGGTCGTGCTCGCAAATTCTTGCCTTGTATCGGGTTTTGAGTTGGGCAAGGACGGCATTCGCCCTTACCGTTTTTTCGTTGTGCTGTCGATTTTTCATAATTGTTTGAACGGCGGCTGTTGCCGTCCCGATTTTATTTCTTCGTAATAAGTCCTTTGGCTACTACCTCTCCGTTCTTGACCAGTTCTATTTCCCCGTAGGTAAAGCCTATGTCCCGGATGGCTATGCACTCTATATAATCGTTATACTGTCGGGCATCCGGAATATTGCGTCCCGTGAGGTTGTTGAAAATCATCGGAAGCGAACACTCGCAATCCGACCGGAGTACGGCTTTTCCGTTCTGCCGGATTTCGTGGGTCGGGTTCTGTTTATTCGTGTCTGTTTTCATGGTATCGGTGTTATGGGCGGCTTTCGCCGCCCCGATTCTAATTATTGAAAGATTGATTATGCTGTCAGTCGATTTTCTATCAGGTGTATATTGTGCTGAACGAGTTTTATAATCTGCTTGTGGTACGGACTGTCCTCGTTGCATACGCCTCGGCTCTGCGCCACTTTGAGCCGGGAGAGCGAAACCTCGACCGTTTCCAATCGTTTGCCGTCCATCGTGGCCGAGAGGATCAGCGAATCGTCTCGGCGGTAATATTCGTTGGTAAAGACGCAATGGTGCATGGCTTCGCCCTCCTGCCGGAACTGCTCGATGCTCTCCAAGACCCGGACATGAATTTTACCGTCCGTAAAGTCGATCCCGAAAAACTGTCCTTTGGCCTCCCGGTATTCGTTCTCGCATTCCAATTCCCGGCGCAGGCGTTCTTCTTCGGCCAATGCCTGCTCATATTTCCGTTTCTTCACGACATAGCGGTCGTGTTCTGTTCGCAGGTCGGCGGGACACACGTACCGGGCATTTCGCAGGTCTTTGCCGAAAAAGCGCAATAGGTCTATATAGTCGCACCACATTTCAGTATCGGCAATAGCGTACTCGTTCCGCAGGACGATACGCACCGATGGCCAATAGTCGTCCAATGTGCGGGTATTCTCGGCAAAGTGTTTCAAGAGCGTAACCTGTCCTGTTTTAAGCAGGGTTTCGGCACGGCTGTCGCGCAGCAGGGCGCAGAACATTTCCGGCGGGGAGATATGGTGAAACTGTCCGTTGTAACCGCTTCTTCGCAGTTCGGGCAGGAGTTGCGGCCGGGGATGAACACAACGGGGATGGATATTATACAGCGGCTTATGGGGGCGCAGTTCCAACGAGGTTGTATAATCCCACGTCTTGTAGAAAGGCCGGTTCGTTATGAGTCTTGCACGGGTGGCGCATCGCCCGTCCGGGGCGATCCACCGCTGCACGACTTCGAAATGAATGTATTTCGCTCTTTCTCCGATACGGACATAGTAGGCCAGATATACGAAGCGTAATACCTGCATCCCGTTATGGACGGTCATAAACAGGGCGTAGTTCGCCGTGTCGTAAATCCGGCGCAGGTGGTTGTCGTCTATGGTCAGCCGGGTGTGGCACGAGGGGCAGATACAATGCTTCCGCGCCGTCTTGTCCCTCCATGCGTGTCCGCACTCGGTGCAAGTTATCACGCCTTTTGTCGTCCTGCGTCCGTAGCGGACGAAGCATCGGTCGAACGCCCATCGTATCTGCCGGGCGGAGATGGGGCGGAGCGTGCGCCCCGCCTCTTCTATTTGCTGTTCAAAACTATTTCTCGGTTGCATAATCTTGATAGTTCGGATTGATGAATTAGGCGGCAATGCGCTTTTGGATAAGGGGCATATTGTCATTTACAAGCTGCACGATTTTGTCGTGATACTCCGTTTGTTTGTTGCATACGCCCCGGCTTTGAATAACTTTGAGTTGGGAGAGGGATACCTCTACGGTTTCGATGCGCTGGCCGTCTATGGTTGCCGAAAAAATAAGCGAATCGGCTTTTTTATAGTATTCGTTCGTGCCGACGCAATGGTGCATGGCCTTTCCCTCCATGATGATTTCTTTCACACTCTCCAACACCCGAACGACGATCTGTCCGTCCGAAAACGCAAGGCCGAAGAATTTGGCTTTGGCTCTATGGTAGGCGCACTCTTTCTGAAAATATGCGGAGAGGTTTTCGGCTATTTCCCGCTCGGCTTCCCTGCGGGCGATTTTGGCTATACAGCGGTCATGTTCCCGTTTAAGGTCTGCGGGGCATACATATTTGGGGCTGTGCAGGTCTTTGCCCAATGTCCGCAAAGCGTCTATATAGTCGCACCATGTCGTTGCATCCGTGATTTTATAGCCGTTACGGACGGCGATACGGATACTCGGCCAATATTTGTCGAATCTCCGACCGCTATCATTCAAATACAGTTGTAATAGGCAGTCTTGCCCCATTTTGAGCAGGGATTCCGCCCGGTTATCCGAGAGCAGGACACGGAGTAAGGTCGTAGGGTTCTGACCATATAATCCGCCTTTATATCCCGTTCGTTTCAGTTCGGGGATGAGTTTCATACGAGGGTATATATCATCCGTATAAATTTTGTCATATACCCACGATTCGCCGTGCAGTTCCAAATCGGACGAATAAATCCACAGATCGTAATATATCGTTCCCCATACCCGGCTCCGGGCGAGTGTGCAGTATTTGCCGTCGGGGGCTATCCAACGTTGCATGACTTCGTGGCAAAAGCGGTTCAGCGGTCGTCCGACTTTGGCATAATAATTCACCATAAACACCCGCACGACCTGCATCCCGTCGCAAGCGGTTATATAGGTAACGTATTCCCGTTGCTGGAATTTCTGCCTGCGAGTATTTTCTATCCGCAGTCGTGTTCCGCAGGCGGGACAGGTGCAATATTGCTGTTTGGTATCGTTGTGGAACACCTTGCCACAGTCGAGGCAGGTAACGACACCTTTTCTCGTGCGCTGGCCTACCGATTCGATAACTTTTGTGTAGGCCCAGCGTTCCTGTGCCGGGGTCAGCGGTGGCAGTTTCTTGCTTGCTTCGACTGCTTTCTGTTGGAATTTATTTCTCGGTTTCATGGTGTATCGAATTAAAATAGTGATGACTGGGTGGTTGTTTCGGTCTTCTTGGTCTTGTTTTTACCCTGCGTAATTTTCCGGTAGGCTTCGTCCGTTGCTTTTTGCATGGCTTGGCGCCGTGCTTCGGCTTTCTCTGCTTCGGAGAGTTCGATAGTATGGTTCACCACAACTTTACAATTAGTGAGGGGCTTGCCGATGTCGATGTCGTCCTCGTCGTAGTAGTGCAGGGCGAGCGAGTAGATTTCATCGTCCGCAAAGCCGTTGCACCCGCTTTGCTTCACGTAATTGAGGATAAATGTTATACAGTCGTCGATGTTCTTCTTCGGGTTGGCGTAACGGGGTGCAAATAATTCGTCCTCCTGCGCCCGGCGTTGTAAATAGCTTTGGATCGTCTGTTTGAAATAATCGGTCGCTTTCATGGCTTTGTGCTGTTTATGAATCAATTGCAGTGTTTCCCTCGTTTTCGAGAAAAGAGAGATAACCTTTAATGGCTTTTCGGCATCCCGTAACGTCGGGTGCGGCTTTACCTCGAAGTCGGTAATACCATATCGCCCTGTTCCGGTTCAATTCGGCTATGCGCTTGCGGAGCGTTCCTGCCGTGCGGATGTGTATGGCGAATCCGTCCCGTTTGGCGATGCTTATGAACTCCTCGCCCGTTATCGTTCCTCCGGTTAAAAAGCGGCATTTACACTCGTCGAGGCGTTGCCGCTCTTCCTGTTCCTTTCTTTGTGCGGCTTCCTTGTCATGGCGGCGGCGTGCCTCATTCTCTGCATCCCGTTTCTTCAACATGGCTTCGCGGGCCTGCCGTAACGGGGTTGTTTCCTCTCCCAATTCCTCAAACACGCGAATTTCCAGCAGACGGATATACTGCCCCTCTGCGGCCTGCTGTTTTACATGGTCTGTCCATCGCCTGCGAAAGTCGATAAGACGATTTTTGTAATTACTGTCGGCAAGGCGGTCGCGATTGCAATATTCCGGGATGAAATACACGCCTTTGATTGCGAACACAATCCCGAATATATCGTTGGTGTCGATACCGCAGCTATCCTTATGGATGAAGGTCGTATAGATATTCTCCGCGAACGGGGTCAATTCCTTATGGCGACTGATGACGTTGTTGCCCGTATGGTCGTACAGGATAACTTTTGTTTTCATCGGATTGCATGTTTGGTTAATGATTCGTTTTTGGAATATGCTTCCCGGATAAATGTTCAACCGAGCCAGCACTTAATATCCGCATCTGTAAGGGCATAGGTTGTCTTTACGCTGGTGAGAAATTCGGCGTATGCCGCTCTGAACCGGGCGTTATGTGCCTGCAAATCCCCCTGTTGCGGGTTCTCTTTTTCCCATTGTTCGCAAAATGCCATATCCGCCTTTAGGAATTGCATGAATTGAGAAAGTACGGGCGGTTCCGGGGCATCGTCGGGCAGGAAAAACACGCTTCCGCGCAGTTCGCCCGTTTGGGGATGTCGTGCAAACAACTGCCGGGCGGTTCCGATTCGGATATAATTGTCTTTTATACCGTACCGCTGTGTAACCACCGGAATATCGACGGTCGTCTGAACCGAAAAGGGGGTTACTTTGATTGCATTGCGCTGGATATATTCGCCCTCTTTGAGTATGACTTTTACATTAGCCTGCGGTTCGCTTTGGGTAATATATTCGTTGAGTGTCATGTCGATTCGGTTTTATGGGGGGGCGGGACTTGCCGCCCCCGGATTGGATTACTGTCTTTGCGGATTACTTGATAAGCGTGTCGGTTACATAGAATTTGCGGTGGCAGTCCTTTTTCTTGAGTGCTTCTCCGAGAAGCCACGCGAACCGTTCGCGTCTGAAGTCCTCGGATTTATCCTTGTGGCACGTCCAAGTCTCCTCCTTTTCGTATTGCCTGGCCTGTTCCTCCAATATGGGCAGGTATTCCGCCGTTGCGCTGTCCATTCGGAGGTAGTCTTTCGTGCCTTTGTGCCGGAAAGAGACGAGGCAGTAATTCTCGGGGTACAGGCGTATCGTTTCGGTGGATTTCTCATAAAAACAGACCGCCAAATATTTGTCTGACACTTTTTTGTAGGTAAAATTGTTATGGCAGTATTTTTCTATCGTGTCGGAAATGATCGCATCTTCGGATAATTCCTCCCGCAGTTCCTTTTCCACCCGTCTGAATGCGTCGGACAATGAGGGATAAACGGCGGTTATTTCTATCCGTTTGTTTTTGGTTTCGTCTTCGGTCTGCTTACGGGTCGATGCGATGATAATGTTGTAGCGGTTGTCGCTCCATGTTTTGACCTCGATGTAATACCCTAAATCCGTGTTGATTGCATTGTGGGTGTTAAACGTGTCGGTCGAGCCTTGCCTTTGCAGATAAATGGTTCTCATATTTTCGGATTTTTATGATTCGTTAGTTTATGTGGGGACGGGGTTACCGTCCCCGAATTGGACTTCGGGATTATTCGGTCATGCCGATTAACTCGCGCACCTGCATTTCTTTCGCTTTGGGAAAGACCCACCCGGCGCATTTCTCTCCGCGGTAGGTCAGGCGCCCGTTGAACCGTCCGCCGAGGTCGGATAATGCGTCCTTTATGGGCTTCGTATCGCCGAACAGGGCGACGGCCTTTTCGGAGTAGTTCGTGAGGATAAAATCGCCCTGCACGGTTATCGGGCCGGCCTCCTGCGTGCGCTCCGGACTGGGACTGGTCAGCCGGATATTATTCTCGTCTCCGGCTATATAGGCCAACCGTTCGATAAATCCCTCGCGGGTGTAGTGGGTCATTTTGTGGATGCTCCACCCCGAATAAGGGCTTCTGCCGAGCGTGAAACCGGGGGAACGGTGTTCGTAGTCCTTGTTATATTCGGCCAAATACGCCGTTTCGGGCAGATTTCGGGCGGCTTTACGCAGTTCCCCGAAGCCGTTGCGGGGCGTGGTCGAAAAGCCGAGTATCACGGTGCGGACGCTGGTCGTTTCCCTGCATTCGTAGGAGGGGTCGGTGTATTCCGTTTCGTTGAGTTCGGCCACGATGACCCCCTGCACGTTGTCGGGCATAATCCGGCGCAACCGCTCCGCACCGATTGCCGCAATCCGGTCGTGTTCGTCCTTTGCCCGGACTTTTGCTTCGGTATCCTCTTTTGCTTTTTGCTCGGCTTCGGCAACAAGGGCGGCGACCTCGAAAGCGTCCATAAATTCCGGGGGCGTGTCGGTGTAGTACATGCCGATACCGAATTTCTGCGAGTATGGCCGGAGGATGTCGGTACGGTGGATTTCTTTCGTGTCGGTGTTTATCATGTGATACATATATCCGTCTGCGTCGTGTTCGACTTTGTAGATTACATACCGGATAGTAAAGGCGCCGGGGCCTTCATGGATGACGATTTGGTTTTCCTTTGCGACTTGGATTTCGGTGTCGGTGGTCGTCCCGCCGAAAAGAGAATAATACTTTGCCATGATTTTTAGGATTTTAGAAGATTTGGGAAAAGAGAAAGGAGAAAAAGCCGATCAGAACGACGAGAGATAAAAGACAGGAGAGAATACCCCGCAGGATGTCATAGCAGAACACAAAGGCCAAAACGACCCAAATAAAGCCGCTCCCGAAGAGATGAAAACCCAGCGCGACAGCCCCGATTTTCAGCCCTGCCCGCAAACCCGCACCCATGCTGAGTGGAAGGTTGGAGGTTTTCGGTTTCCTGTTCTTATTTTCTGTGCTTTTCATAACCTTTCGACTTTTTTTTTATGCCGTAGCGGAGCCGGTGTGGATGGTATCTGGTTTCAGGAGCATGAAAAAGAAGGGCTTAGCCCATGTCAAGATTTTTGCGGGAAATACGCTCGCCCGAAGGGAAAGAGGAAGATTTCTCGCAAAACCGCCCGGCGGCTTGATCTTGCAGGGGCGTGCAGCCCGTAGATACCTTTGCTTCTGAAACCAGATACCATCCACACCGGGTTCGTGAAGGCGGCTTATAAATGAGGAGAAAGGTTATGAAAAGTGCGGAAAATAACTGTGGCGAAGGGCGTAACGGATCAGCCCTTCGCCCGCACACCAGACACGAAAAAGCCCGTATCCTCAGATCAGGATACGGGCTTGCGTGCCGCAGGAGCGACAGACGCTCCGGCAGGAGTTAGTCTATACGGTTTTTGCAAGGAAGATACCGATTACGGAATTGGCGCCCAATTTTTCAAATTCGCGTTTTATGAGCGTAAAGCTCATACCGGTAGTCAGAATATCGTCGATTAGCAAAACGTCGCGCCCCTCGATGTAATCCGGATCGAAGACTATGCCTGACATATCCCTTTGTTGCGTGCCTTTTTGTTGTTCCCTGTCGTACTCGATCCGGACGGCAGGAAAACCGTTGTCTATTATCAGCCGGCGGGAAAGTTCCCCGCAAAAAGACTCGAAACGCTGCCGGTACCTCTCTTTCGTAAACGCCGGAAGAGGTAGCAGGATCGGATCGGCCAAGTCATTGAAAAACTCCATCCGTGAAATAGCCAGCGGGAAGAGTTTGGTAGCCAGCGACGCGCAGGCTCCCTCTTTGAAGCGGAATACGAGGTTAGTGACTTTCTTCTGTTCGCTCGTGAGTTTCAACTTATGCGACACGGGATAATAGTCGTGGATATAGAAACATAACGCCCCGTCCACGCGCAATTTACCCCGGAACCGGTTGGTCATGGGATAATAGTTGCGGATGAAATCGCCCTTAAAGGTGAATTTCAGAATGTCGTGCCACAGCCGAAGGGTCTGCTCGTCCTCGACCCGGAACATCTCGCTGCCGTAAGCATCCTCTCCGGCCAGCCCCATGCCGATCCGCAAACGGCCGTTGAAACGGCCGGACGATACGATATACCAATCATAAGCACGGCATAATATTTCGATGTCGCAGTCGTCGGTGCAGAGAAAGTAAAAGTTACTCTCCTCGTCCCGGACTAAAAGGAACTCGCCGCCGACCTGCATCATATCCTTCTCGATGTCGAAATAGTCCCCGAGCGGCATCGGATAGTCGGCATCTGCTGTCTCGCAGGGTACTCCGAAACTGAAATTGGTAATCATAGTGCATAGTGTTATTCTTGTTCAAAAACGGTTCCCCGTCGTTCAGGTACTCAAAAATTTCGCATATTTCCCCGCTTTTACAAATTCAAAGCGGCGACGCCAACCGTGGCATATAGCGATGCCAACCCTTACATCCGCGTCGGCAAAAGGCTCGGACGTGTATTCCATAAAGTATTTTTGGGTTCCGGGAAAGCTAAACATTGTAATTATGGAGATGATAATGATCGAAAAACGGGTCTATGACTCTATGGTGGCCAAACTCGAAGCGCTGGCCGGAAGGATCGAGGCTCTGAATGAAAAACAACAAAAACGCTTGGGCCATTGGCTCGACAATGAGGAGGTCTGCGAAATGCTGAGCATCGCTAAAAGGACGCTTCAGGCATATCGTGAAAAAAGGATCATTCCTTACACGCAAGTCGGACATAAAATCTACTATAAGCCGCAAGACGTAGAGGCATTGTTGAAACAATCGAAAAAGTAAACGGAGGAATAAGCTATGAGAAATAATATTGTGCAGGGTTCGGACAGTAGCGAGGCCGAAGTGTTCGACCTGATAAAGCGTATCGAAAAGGGTCTGGAAAAATTCGGTACGAACCATCGCCTGATTCTGGGCGGAGAGTCGTACCTGACGGACAAGGAAATTTCGGAGCGGCTGAAAGTCCACCGCCGGACGTTGCAGGAATACCGCAGCTCGGGAAAACTCCCTTATTACATGATATGCGGGAAAGTGCTGTACCGGGAGTCGGAGATCGAAAAGTTGCTCCGGGATTCGTATAACGGAAAGGATGATAAGGCGTTGCTGTAACACCGGAACGAGAAGAAGGGCTGTCTGACAAATTCCCGAAATTGAAAATCGCCTCTGTCAGGATGAATTCCGACAGGGGCGAAAACGTTAGAATCGGACTTGTTAGACGGATTTTTTCTTTCCGAGATCAGTTCACTACCGTCCGTTCTACCTGCGAGACCTTCAGCACGACCATCCGGGAATGGGGGCGGCGGATCAGCCACCGCCGGAACGCCGCGCTCTGGGGCGTGTCCACCCGAAAGGCCAACGCCGAGATCATTTCCAAATTATACAGTTCAGCATGGGCCGTCGGAAGATTCGAGGTTTCCGACATACGCAGTGCGCCGTGTTTGTAAATCGCCCGGATATTGCTCGTGACCGCAGATACGAACACCTCGAACATCCGGGCAATCTCGGATGGGGTCAGCCACACATCGCCGTCAGCACCGGGGGTTACGGTTACGGTATTGTACTCGATCGTTATCGTTCCTGTCGCTCTTTCTCCTGTCGTTGCCATATTGTTTGGATATTAGTTGGATAATTATACGAATATTTTTCTTTTCTGTCAAGCGAACGCTGCTTTTTCTTTGTCGGACTGTGCCCGTTTCTTTTTCATAACGCTCACATCCTCTTCGCATAAGACTATTTTCCGGCCTTTCGTTCTCGTTTTAAGCCCTTTCATATCTTCACCCACCTTTTTGTCGGTCACTTTGGCGTAAATCTGAGTCGTGGTGATGCTCTTGTGTCCCATCATACGGCTCACGGTTTCGATAGGCACGCCCATCGAGAGGGTAATATGCGTCCCGAAATTATGCCGGGCCACATGGAAGGTCATATCGAAACCGTATGCTTGTCCCAGTTTTCGCGTAAGTATGATAAGATGCTTCCGGCTGTAAAGGTTGAAAACCTTGTCGCTCTGACGTTCAGACCGGTATTTCTCGATGATCCGCAACGGAACCTCCAGCAACCGGACTGCCGAGGGGGTATCTGTTTTTTTGCGCCGTATATGAAGCCACCACGTTCCGTCGGCGGCCTGCGTGATGTCCTTATCCGAGAGCCGGGTCAGGTCGGAGTAGGACAGGCCCGTGAAGGTGGAGAAGAGGAACCAGTCCCGCACCTTTTGAAGATTGGGTTTATCGATGGGCGTTTCCATCAGCTTTTTGAGATCTTCGAGTTTGAGGTGGCGGCTCTTGCGTTCGGGTAACTCCGGGTGCAGCTTACCGTAAGGGTCGCGGCGGAGCGTACCTTGGCTGACAGCCCGTTTGGTCATTTTCTTCAGGCGGTACAGGTGTTCGTGTACCGTCTTTTGCATCATATTGCACTCCGTTCTCAGAAAGAGGTCGAAGTCATCGTAGAACGTTTTGTCGAGACTTCGGAGCGTAACGTCTTCCTGCCCGTATTTCTGTTGTACGAACGCAGCCAAGTGGTTGTAGGAGTTCTCGTAGCTGGCATAGGTCTCTTTCATCCGATCTACGCCGACCCGTTTGTAAAACTCTGCATTGTGTTCCCGGAACAGGGCCAGCAGCGTGAGCGGCTTTTGGCCTACGCCTTTTACGGCGTTCTTTACCAGTTCTGCCGTGACGAAGCCGAGGTTGTTGCGAATTCTCCGATAGTGGGCCTCGATCTGTTCGGTCAGCAGGTCGATGGCCCGGTTTACTTTGCGGGCGTTGGCACTCCGGCCGTCCGCGCGTCCTGTCTCCGGATTCCACAGCGACGGTTCGATGGCGGATTTGATACCTATATGAGCCGATTCGGCGTCGATGCTGACTTTGCACAAGAGCTGGCAGGTACCGTCCTTGCGGACTTTAGTTCGATTGATATAGAACAGTACGGCGAACGTACTGCGGCGTTTTATCTCCTTATTGTTCGTTTCCATGATGATTCAGATTTGAAATAAGTGATTACAGAACTATCGAAAACCGCTCGGCGAGCTTCTTGTCGAGGTTTTGCGTATCCGCGCCGATTTTGTCATCGGTTACTTTGGCATAAATCTGTGTCGTGTCGATACGTGTGTGGCCCAACATCTTACTGACCGTTTCCAGCGGAACGCCCTGCGAAAGCGTGATTTCGGTGGCGTAGGTATGCCGTCCGCAGTGGAAAACGAGCCGCTTTTCGATACCGCAGATCGAGGCGATACGTTTCAGAGCCCGGTTGAGTGTATTGTTGCCGTACATAGGAAGTAATTTTCCCTCCGGTGCGATACCCCTGTATTTGTCGAGAATATGGAGGGGAATATCGAGCAGCGGCAGTTCGTAGTCGATCTTCGTCTTCTTGCGCGTGGTTTTGATCCACACCTCGCCGTCCTCGGCAATTTCCAGATCATCTTCGCTCAGGCGGCACATATCCCCGTAAGGAATGCCCGTATAACACGAGAATAGGAACAGGTCGCGGGCTTGGTAGAGCGTCGGGTGATGAAGCGGCGTGGTCATCAGCCGATGCAATTCGTCGGCAGTGAGGTATTTCTGCACTCTTTCGGGGCGTTTCGGTTCGTACCCGGCGAACGGGTCGGCCGTGATGATACCCTCCGACACCGCCTCGCCGACGATCGTGTTCAGTTTTGAGGTCAGCAGGACGATAGTTCCCGGCGCGATGCGGCGTTCCGTCCGCAGGTAGAGGTCGTACCTGTCGATGAACGACCGGTCGAGGGCAGTAAAGGGAATATCCGAAAGTTTATACTGTGTTTGCAGAAAAGCGGAGATGCAGTTGCGGGCGTAGCGATAGGATCTGAGCGTGTCTTTCTCGCGGTTTACACCCACGCGTTTCTCGAAATGTTCGATAAACGTTTGAAAATAATTGAGCAGGGTTGTTTGTCCGGAAGCCTTGCCCAGCAGCAGATCCCGTACCTCTTCGGCGGTCACGTCCTCCCGTATCGCAGACTGTTCCTTGTAGATGGCCAGCGCCGAGGCACGCAGTTCGTCCAATTGCCGATTGATTTCCCGCGTAGCGGCACTCTTTCCCGTGGCGCGGCCTGACGCCCACGACGATACGGGAACCGACATCTTGGCACTGAAAGCCGCCTCGGAATGGTTGCCGACGGTCAGCCGTGCCATGACAGGACAACAACCATCGGCATTCGTTTCGCTCTTTTTAAGGTAGAACGAGACCCTTACATCCATTTGTTCCATAACTCTATTATCTAATTGCAAAATTAGTTGATATAGAGCTATTTGAAACCATGAAAAATATAGCAGAACAGCGAAACAGAACCCCGGATCGAATAAACGCGGCTGTATTTTCCCGATAATCGAAAAAAAACGGTTATCTTTACAGTGCGAATACCAAAGATACAAGCGTTCTTTGCCGTAACACAAGCGGTTCGACAGGGTGTTTTAGCAAATTTTTTCGAGCCGAAAAAGGCAACGGATAAGTAGCAATCACCCTTCTTAATCTCTCACAATCCTACTTTTTAATGAGTTGGGCAGACAGAGAGATATACTGCTTGACTTTCTTTAGTGTCAGTCACTTATCTTAATCTATCCGATTCCTTCGTTTTTACACGAGTTCTTCGTATATTTGTCGTGTGGACTATCTGGACAACGACATAAAATTCGTAGGCGGCGTCGGCGAAGCCCGCGCCCGGCTTCTGGACAAGGAGCTGGGCATCCGTACGCTGGGCGACATGCTGCGTCACTACCCGTTCCGCTATATCGACCGCACGAAAGTCTACCGCATCGCCGAAATCACCGACGATGCGCCCACCCTGCTCCAGTTCCGCGCCCGCGTAACGGGCGTAGCCTATGCCGGCACGGGCCGCAAACGACGCTTCACGGCCTACGTCTCCGACCCCACGGGGTCGGCCGAACTGGTCTGGTTCCAAGGTATCAAATGGATCGAAAAACGGGTCGAAGTGGGGCGCGAATACCTCATTTTCGGGCGGCCGTCGTTCTACCGCGGCGAATTGTCGATGGCGCACCCCGAGCTGGAAACCATGGAGCAGGCGCTCTCGCGCAAAGCCGAAAGCGGCATGCAGGGCATCTATCCCTCGACCGAGAAACTTTCGAACGTACTCGGCGCCAAGGGCATGTATCAGATTATCTGCAACACATGGGCGCTGGCCAAAGACCATATCCCCGACTACATGCCCGACGAGGTACGAACCCGCTACGGGCTGATACCGCTGCGTGACGCCTACTACAACATCCATTTCCCGCAGTCGCCCGAACTGCTGCGGCAGGCACAGTACAGGCTGAAATTCGACGAACTGCTGGGCATCCAGCTCAACGTCCAGTCGCGCCGTACGGAACGTCTGGCCAGGAACAACGGCTTCCTGTTCATGAAGGTCGGGGGTGTCTTCAACACCTTCTACAACGAAAAACTCCCGTTCCCGCTCACCGGGGCGCAGAAACGGGTCATCAGGGAGATCCGGCAGGACACCGTCACGGGCTACCAGATGAACCGCCTGTTGCAGGGCGACGTCGGCAGCGGCAAGACCCTCGTGGCGCTGATGTCGATGCTGCTGGCCGTGGACAACGGCTACCAGGCCTGCATGATGGCGCCCACCGAGATCCTCGCCCGCCAGCATTTCGCCACCATCACGCGTATGCTCGACGGCATGGGGGTGAAGGTCGCCATCCTCACCGGCGCCTCGAAGGCCAGGGAGCGCCGGCTGGCGCTCGAAGGGATCGCCTCGGGCGAGGTGCACATCCTAATCGGCACGCACGCCCTGATCGAAGACCGCGTGCAGTTCGCCAACCTGGGGTTCGTGGTGATCGACGAGCAGCACCGCTTCGGCGTGGAGCAGCGCGCCCGGCTCTGGACGAAGAACGAGCAGCCGCCGCACATCCTCGTGATGACCGCCACGCCGATTCCCCGCACGCTGGCCATGACCCTCTACGGCGACCTCGACGTCTCGGTGATCGACGAGCTCCCGCCGGGACGACGGCCGATCAAGACCGTACATTACACCGATGCGGCGCGGCTGCGCCTGTTCGGCTTCATGAAGCAGGAGATCGCCAAGGGACGGCAGGTCTATGTCGTATATCCGCTCATCAAGGAGTCCGAGGCCATGGATTACAAAGACCTCACCGACGGCTACGAAGCCATATCGCGCGATTTCCCGCTGCCGGAGTATGTCACCACGATCTGCCACGGCAAGATGAAACCCGCCGACAAGGAGGAGTCGATGCGCCAGTTCAAGTCGGGCGAGGCCGATATCATGGTCGCCACGTCGGTCATCGAAGTGGGCGTCGACGTGCCAAACGCCACGGTCATGGTCATCGAATCGGCCGAGCGGTTCGGGCTCTCGCAGCTGCACCAGTTGCGCGGGCGCGTAGGACGGGGCGGCGAACAATCCTACTGCATCCTGATGTCGGGCGAAAAGCTCTCGAAGGAGTCCCGGGCACGCCTCGACGCCATGTGCGAAACCAACGACGGATTCCGCCTGGCGGAGCTCGACCTCAAACTGCGGGGTGCGGGCGACATCAACGGCACGCTCCAGAGCGGCATGGCGTTTGATCTGAAGATCGCCAACCCCACGCTCGATGTCCAGATACTCACCGTCTCGCGCGAGGCAGCGGCCGGCATCCTCTCCGGCGACCGCGGCCTCTCCCTGCCTGAGCACCGCGGCCTCAGGGAGTTAAGACGGCGCTATTCGGGGCGCGAAGAGATTGATTTTTCCATGATTTCGTAATATTTCATACCCGCAGACCGTTTACCCATTAAAAACCCTTTTCCCATGAAACGATTGTTATTCACGATATTGTTATTCACCGCCGCGCTGCCTGCCGCAGCCCAGCTCTACCACCCGGGCGAGCAGCTTTTCTACCGCGTCAGCTACAAGGCCAAGATGTTCCCCAATACCGAAGTCGGCGCCGTGGAGGTCAAGACCTCCGAGGTGCAGCTCGACGACCGGAAGTTCTACAAGGTCGAGGGCATCGGCCGCACGCTGCCCACCTACCGCTGGTTCTTCAACCTCGAAGACATCTACACGGTATGGATCAGCCCCGAGACGCTGCGCCCGGTACGTTTCGAAAGTGACATCAAGGAGGGCGACTACACGTTCCAGAGCTATTACACCTACGACTGGGACAACAGCCAGGTGCATACCCGGTGGCGGCGGCGCCAACGGCCTTTCGAGGAGAAAACCATGCCCCTGACCCCGGGGAGCATGGATGCCATCGCGCTTTTCTTCACCATGCGCTCGGCCAATGCCGAGGATTTCAAACCCGGTGAGCCCGCAACCCTCCAGATGGTATTGCAGGACACGATCCGGCACCTGAATTACAGGTACATAAGCCGCGAAACGAAGAAGATTCGCAACATGGGACGCTTCAAGACCCTGAAGTTCGAATGCCAGCTGGGCACCTCCGAAGGGTTCTCCTTCACCGACGGCACGGTCTTCACGCTATGGATCTCGGACGACGAGAACAAAATCCCGCTTTACATCGAGTCGCCCGTCCGCGTAGGCAGCATCAATGCCTATATTTCGGGCTACAAGGGGCTTAAATACCCGATGACGAGCCTCATAAAATAAAAATTTTGTTATCTTTGCCTCAGGATAACCCTGACCCGGCGAACAATCAGGTAAATTCGACACTGAAAAACTGTTTTTATGGAAGAAAATAAGCAAGGGTACGACCCCTCGGAATTCGAGGACGACGATTACATGGCGTCGCAGCCCGTCCCGGAAAAATCCATCCGCGGCTACCGCATCGTCATCATCATCCTCTCGGTGATCCTGGTGGCGCTTTCGGTACTTTATTTCAGCATACACCGCCAGCAGATGGTCGACAACCAGCTGCTGCAGGCCGACCGCGACTCGATCCAGAACGACCTGGGACGCCTGATGACCGACTACGACAACCTGCAGGTGACCAACGACAGCATCTCTGCCAACCTCAACGTGGAACGCGACCGCGCAGACTCGCTGATGACGCGCCTGAAAAAGGAGCGTTCATGGAACCTGGCCAAGATCAAACAGTACGAAAAGGAGGTGGGTACGCTGCGCACGGTCATGAAGAGCTACATCCGCCAGATCGACTCGCTCAATACGCTCAACAAGAAACTCATCAACGAGAACGTAACCTACCGCAAGGAGATCTCGTCGGCGAAGCTGCGCGCCGAAATGGCCGAGGAGAAGGCTGCCGAACTGGACAACAAGGTTCGTGTCGGTGCCGTGATCCGCGCCCGCGACATCCGTCTCTCGGCGCTCAACGCCAACAGCAAACCCGTATCGAGGATCAAGAATGCCGCGCGCCTGCGCGTGGATTTCGTACTGACGGCCAACGAGCTGGCGACACCGGGCGAAAAGACCGTCTACGTCCGTATCACCTCGCCCGACGGCTATGTGCTGACGACCGAGGCCATGCCGACTTTCGATTTCGAGGGCGAACGCCTGAGTTATTCGGCCATGCGCGAAGTGGACTACCAGAACCAGGATCTCGAAGTGGGTATCTACTATAACAGCACAGGCTTTGCCGCTGGTGCCTACACCGTACAACTGTTCTGCGACGGCCGCCTGATCGGAACCTCGCAGATCGCGATGCGATAAAACAGGAACACCCCGCACCCAAGGCGGGAGGAGAGCCCAAGCCCCGGAGTTAACGCTCCGGGGCTTTCGTATTGCAGGCACCCCGCTCCCGGCACCGGGAAAACCCCGGCGGCCTGCGGGAATCCTTATTCCGGATTCCCGCATGATGCGATCCCGGCTGCCCCGGGCACTCCGATCCTGTTCCCGGCCCCGCCTGTTCCGGATTCCGGCGCATATCCCCAATAACGGGTATCGGGCGGGGAAAATTCCCCTGAAATTGCGATTGCACGGATACGCCGGGCTCCGTACTTTTATAAAATCTACGGGCAACGGCAAAACACAGGCCGGAGCGCGGCAAAAGCATCATCATAGATTTTATCTATAACTACATAAATATTATCAATTTGATTTATACAAAGATTTCCCCTATTTTTGTATCAGCAAAGAGGAAGAAAACTAAAGCAGCAAAAAATATTCACATAAATAAAAAAGTACAGCTATGACATCAATCATCAATTCAACGGTACCCGAATTCAAGGTTCAGGCCTACCACAACGGCAAATTCGTAACGGTCACGAACGAAGACCTCAAAGGCAAATGGGCAATCTTCTTTTTCTACCCGGCCGACTTCACGTTCGTGTGCCCCACCGAGCTGGTGGATATGGCCGACAAATACGACCGGTTCAAAGCCATGGGCGTGGAGGTCTACTCGGTAAGCACCGACACCCACTTCGTACACAAAGCCTGGCACGACACTTCGGAAAGCATCCGCAAAATCAACTACCCGATGCTCGCAGACCCCACGGGTGTACTTTCGCGCGGCTTCGGCGTCATGATCGAGGAAGAAGGCGTAGCCTACCGCGGCACGTTCGTCGTCAACCCCGAGGGGAAGGTCAAGCTGGTGGAGATCCAGGACAACAGCATCGGCCGCAATGCAGAGGAGTTGCTGCGCAAAGTCGCCGCGGCACAGTTCGTCGAGGCACACCCGGGTGAAGTATGCCCCGCCAAATGGCAGCAGGGCGCCGAGACGCTCAAACCGAGTATCGACCTGGTAGGTAAAATCTAAGGGCCATGCTGGATCATGCACTCAGGGAGCAGTTGCTCCGCTTGTTCGAGGGGCTGGAAGCCTCCTACGTGTTCGACGTCACGGCCGACCCCGGCCATGCGTCGCGCGGAGAGCTGCTCGAGCTGCTCGAAGAGACGGCGGCCTGTTCCGCGAAGATCGGCTGTCGGATCACCGACGGGCAGGGACTGGAGTTCCGGCTTCTGCGCAACGACAAGGACACCGGCATCCACTTCCGGGCAGTGCCCAACGGCCATGAATTCAGCTCGCTGATACTGGCCGTGCTGAACGCAGACGGCAAGGGCAAAAACCTGCCCGACGAAGCGACGCGCCGACGGATCGGGGCGCTCGGCGGGCAGATCGCGCTGACGACCTACATGTCGCTCACCTGCACCAACTGCCCCGATGTGGTACAGGCGCTCAACCTGCTGGCGCTCTCCAATCCCCGGATCACCCATACGGCCGTGGACGGAGCCTTGTTCCCCGAGGAGGTTGCACGGCTGAATATCCAGGCCGTGCCGGCGGTCTTCCACGGCGAAGAGCTGATCCACGTCGGCCGCGGCTCGCTGGCCGAACTGCTGGACAAACTCGAGGAGCGCTTCGGCACTTCGGACACAGGCATAACGCCCCACGTGCGCGAATACGACCTGCTGGTCGCCGGGGGCGGCCCCGCCGGGGCTTCGGCCGCGATCTATGCAGCCCGCAAGGGGCTCCGCGTGGCGGTCGTGGCAGAAAAGGTCGGCGGACAGGTCAATGAAACGGTAGGCATCGAAAACCTGATCTCGGTGCCGCGCACGACCGGAGCAGAGCTCGCGGGCGACCTGCGCAGACACATGGAGGCCTACGGGATCGACATCTGCGACAACCGCCGCATCGAGCGTTTCGGCATGGACGGCGGCATCCGGGAGCTGCATGCCAAAGGCGGGGAGGTTTTCCGCGCCCCGGCACTGGTCGTCGCCACGGGAGCTTCGTGGCGCAGGCTCGGGGTGCCGGGCGAAGCGGAGTACATCGGCCGCGGCGTAGCCTTCTGCCCCCACTGCGACGGGCCGTTCTACGCAGGCAGACACGTGGCCGTGATCGGCGGCGGCAATTCGGGGGTCGAGGCCGCAATCGACCTGGCGGGCACCTGCGCTTCGGTGACGGTTCTCGAATTCATGGAGACTCTCAAGGCCGACCAGGTATTGCAGGAGAAGCTGCGCACGCTCCCCAATGTAGAGGTACATACGAACGTGCAGACGCTCGAGGTCGAAGGCGACGGCAGCCGCATGACGGCCCTGCGCACGAAAGACCGCTCGACGGGAGCGGAAAAACGGCTGCCGCTCGACGGCGTATTCGTCCAGATCGGCCTCTCAGCCAACAGCAAGCTGTTCGCCGGCATCCTCGACACCAACCGCGCGGGAGAAATCCTCACCGACAAGGAGTGCCGCACGTCGGTACCCGGCGTATATGCAGCGGGCGATGTGACGGACATACGTTACAAACAGATCGTGATCGCAATGGGCGAAGGGGCCAAGGCGGCCCTGTCAGCCTCGGAAGACCGGATCAAGGGAATCATATGATATGCAAACTATTAAAATAAAAACGATTATGAAAACACTGGATTATTTGCACCTGAACGAGAAGAAAGTACAGGGCGTAGTATCGGCGCTGCATTCGCTGCTGGCCGACTTTCAAGTATTTTACACCAACCTGCGGGGTTTCCACTGGGATATCGAAGGGCACGGGTTCTTCGTCCTGCACGGCAAGTTCGAAGACCTGTACGACGATACTGCCGAAAAGGCCGATCAGATCGCTGAACGCATCCTGATGCTGGGCGGCAAGCCCGAAAACAGGTTCAGCGAATACCTCAGGGTCGCCAAGGTCAAGGAGATTTCCGGCGTAACACGCGGCGATGAGGCCATCGGGCATATCCTCACCACTTACAGCTATCTTATCGGCGAGGAGCGCAAGTTGCTCGCACTTGCTTCGGAAGCCGGCGACGAGGCTACCGTGGCGTTGATGAGCGACTACCTGAAGGAGCAGGAGAAGATGGTCTGGATGCTGACCGCCTACAACAAATAGCCCTTCACGGGAAGACCGGGCAGCCGGTATACAATTGAAATGCCGGCGGAGTGTGAACTCCGCCGGCATTCTTTTCATCCGGAATCCGGAAACGACACCGGCAAGACAAGGCAGCCCGGGCCCGCTGCCCGTTTCCCGCCTGGGTGCACCGAAGCAATGCCCGTCGCCCGGCCTTCCGCCGGAATTATTTGTTCTCTTCCTGCCAGATCAGGGCCGAAGCGCCGAGGATCGCGGCATTCTTACCCTGAATACCGCTCGGAAGCAGCTTCACTTTATTCTTGAATACGAAAAGCATGCTCTCTTCCATGTACCACTGCGTAGGCTCGAAGATCAGCTTGCCCGCCTTCGACAGGCCGCCGAAGAGGAATATCGCCTCGGGCGACGTGACGGTCACCACGTCGGCCAGTGCACGACCGAGCATCTCGCCCGTAAAACGGAAGGCTTCGAGGGCGATGGGATCGCCCTGCTCGGCAGCCGCGGAGATCATCGAAGCGTCGAAATCGCCGAAAGCGATGTCGCGCAGCTTGCTGGGGGCCGACATTTTGGCCATCAGCTCGAATGCCGTGCGCTTGATGCCCGTAGCCGAAACATAGGTCTCCAGACAGCCCTTACGCCCGCAGCCGCACTCGCGGCCGTCGCGCTCGACAATGACATGACCGAACTCTCCGGCAAAGCCATCATGGCCGTAGACCATCTCACCGTTGGCGACGAAACCCGATCCGAGCCCCGTACCGAGCGTTATCATGATGAAATCGCGCATGCCCTTGGCATTGCCGTAGATCATCTCGCCGATCGTCGCGGCATTGGCATCGTTCGTCACGAGCACCTTCACACCCCCGAAGCAGTTCCGGATGTCGTCCGCCAGCGGGAAAATACGGCGGCTTTCGTCGGGATTGGGGTCTCCTTCGCGGAATTTCCAGAGGTTCGCGGGGTTTTCGACCGTACCCTTATGATAATTGGCATTTGGGGCGCCGATACCGATACCCGTCAGTTCGTACTCGAACGAAAGACTGTCGGCCAGTGCGTGCATCGCCTGGCAGAGGTCTTCGACATAGGCCGGATAGTCGTCTACACTGGGGTATTTCTTGGTCGAAATGACCGATTCGGCATACAGGTCGCCGTTTTCGTCGACGAGGCCGAACGCAGTGTTGATACCGCCGATGTCCACGCCGAAAGCGAGTTTTTTCATATCGTGTTCAGGTTAAAGGTTAGAATTTATCAGGTCAAAGTTAATCCAAAATTCGGCTACTCCAAACTTTTTTCCTACTTTTGGGACAGATTCCGATCCAAAAGTATTGTCAGACTATGCAAACGAACGAGCAACTGCTCTCCGCCATCGAAAATTACCTGGCCCAAACCGAGTTCCCGGCCGAACCCGAGCTACTTTACGCCCCGATCGGCTATTCGCTCGCGGGCGGCGGCAAGCGCCTGCGCCCCATGCTGCTGATGCTCTCCAACGGCATCTTCACCGACAAGATACAACATGCCCTGCCGGCCGCCGCGGCCGTCGAGGTGTTCCATAATTTCACGCTGCTGCACGACGACATCATGGACAATGCAGCCGTGCGGCGCGGCAAACCCTCGGTCTACGCCAAGTGGGGACAGAACGTGGCGATCCTCTCGGGCGACGCCATGCTGATCTGCGCCTACCGGTTGCTGGGCGAAGTGCCGGCGCAGCTGCTGCCGCAGATACTCTCGACGTTCAACACCATGGCGCTCGAAGTATGCGAAGGGCAGCAGTACGACATGGATTTCGAACGCAAGCCGAAGGTTTCGGTCGTGGAATACATGCACATGATCGAACTGAAGACCTCGGTGCTGCTGGCCGGGGCCACCACGATCGGCGCCCTGCTGGGCGGCGCTTCGGAGGAGGACTGCCGCAAGCTGCGCCGCTTCGCCATCGAACTGGGACTGGCATTCCAGCTGCAGGACGACCTGCTGGACAGCTACGGCGACGAGAGGCTGGGCAAGGCCATCGGCGGCGACATCCTCGAAGGCAAACAGACCTACCTGATGATCACGGCCATAAGCCGCGCCGACGAACCTACGCGCGAAGTGCTCCGCTCGACACACCGCTCACAGATGCCCGACGCCGAGAAAATCGCCACGATAAAAGCCGTCTACGACCGTCTCGACATACCACGCCTCACCGAACAGCAGATTTCGCTGCGCTTCGAAAGGGCGCTGGGCATCCTCGACACCCTTTCGGTCGAAAAATCCCGCACGGAACGGATGCGCGAATACGCCCTGAGCCTGATGGGACGCAAAAACTGATTCCGCCAACACCCCTGCGGCAAACGACGCAGGGACATCCCCCGCAAACGACACTATGCAACGCTCCGAGATAGAAATCATGGCCCCCGTAGGGTCTTACGAAGCACTGGCCGCAGCCATACAGGCCGGGGCGGACTCGGTATATTTCGGCGTCGGGAAGCTCAACATGCGCTCGGCATCGGCTGCGAACTTCACGCTCGACGACCTGGCGAAGATCGTCGCCACGGCACACGCCGCAGGGGTCAAGACCTACCTCACGGTCAACACCATCGTCTACGAGGACGAGATGCTGACCGTCCACGAGGTGATCGACCGCGCCAAGGCCGAAGGCATCGACGCCATTATCGCCACCGATTTCGCGGCGATACTCTACGCCCGGCGCATCGGGGTCGAAGTGCATATTTCGACCCAGAGCAACATTTCGAACTCCGAAACCGTGAAGTTCTTCTCGCAGTGGGCCGACACGGTGGTGCTGGCGCGCGAGCTGACGCTCGAACAGGTGGCGCAGATACACCGCCAGATCGTCGAGAACGACATCCGGGGCCCGCGCGGCGAGCTGGTCGGGATCGAGATGTTCGCCCACGGTGCATTATGCATGTCCATCTCGGGCAAGTGCTACCTCTCGCTCTACGAAACCAACTGCTCGGCCAACCGCGGCGCCTGCCGCCAGTTATGCCGTCGCAAATACACCGTCACGGACACGGAGACCGGTGCGGCGCTGGACATCGACGGGCGTTACGTCCTCTCGCCCAAAGACCTCTGCACGGTCGATTTCCTCGACCGGTTCATCGGTGCGGGCGTCCGGGTGCTGAAGATCGAAGGACGCGCCCGCGGCGCGGAATATGTCAAGCGCGTGGTGTCGTGTTACGACGAGGCGCTGCGCGCCATCGAAGCGGGCACCTACACCCCCGCCCTGGCCGCCGGGCTGAAGGAGCGGCTCGCCACGGTCTTCAACCGCGGATTCTGGGAGGGCTACTACGCCGGACGTCCCGTGGCCGAACACAGCCAACATTACGGCTCGGCCGCCACGCGGCGCAAGGTCTACGTAGGCAAGGTGACGAACTTCTACAAGAGAATATCGGTGGCCGAGGTACTGGTCGAAGCCGCACCGCTGTCCGTGGGCGAAGAGATTTTCTTCATGGGTGCCACCACCGGCATCGCCGAACAGACGCTCGCCGAGCTGCACGACACCGACGGCACCCCGGCGCAATCCGTGGCACAGGGCACCCTCTGCGCCGTGCACACCGACACACCGATCCACCGCGGCGACCAGCTCTACAAATTCGTCGATGCGGAATAGACCCGGCTGTCGGGACAATATCCATTACGAAAAACGCCTCCGGGCGTTTTTTTGTTACGGTTTCCCTGCGGTCAGACAGATGAAAAGCTGCTTATCATAAAATTTTTATCGAAAAACAATAAATTTTATTTGTTTTTCAAAATTTCTTTCGTAAGTTTGCAATGTCAAAAACAAAAAGACACCCAATATGGAAATCGAAAAAGTCATCCGCATCCTGGCCATTTTCATCACCGTGGCAGCCTTTGCAATCAAAGTAGCCACGCACCTGATGTTTCCCGGAGCATCGCACACCGGCGACATACCGCTCCTGATCCTGCTGACCCTCTCGGTCTGCGGCATCTGGCGGGATGCCTTGCGCTCGAAAAAACAAAACGAAAATTCCAACGAATAACCCATGAAAAAACTCTTTATGTTCGCCGCCACGGCAGCCATGCTGGCCGCATGCGCACCCAAGACAGCCCCCGAGTTGCCGATGGAAACCTTCTTCCGCAACTCGGAAAAAACGGGTTACCAGATCTCGCCCGACGGCAAGTATTTCTCCTATATGGCGCCTTACGAAAGCCGCCGCAACATCTTCGTGCAACCTGTCGACGGCAAGGATGCCGTACGCATCACCTCGGAGACAGAGCGCGACCTGGCCGGGTATTTCTGGGCCAACAACAACCGCATCCTCTACCTGAAGGACACGGGCGGCGACGAGAATTTCCAACTCTACGGCGTGGACATCGACGGCAGCAACCCGAAGGCCTATACGGCCATCCCGGGCGTGCGGACACAGATCATCGACCCGCTCGAGGAAATCGACTCGCTGATGATCATCGGCACCAACCAGCGCAACCCGATGATCTTCGACCCCTACCGCCTGAACCTCAACACGGGCGAGATGACGATGCTGTGCGAGAATCCCGGCGACATCCAGAGCTGGCTGACCGACCATGACGGCAAGCTGCGCGTGGCCTACGCCATTGTCGACGGCGTGAACACGCAGATCCGCTACCGCGAAACCGAAGCCGAGCCTTTCCGCCCCGTACTGACGACCAACTTCAAGGAGGGCGTGTCGTTCGCCACCTTCACCCCGGACAACAAGCTGGTTTACGCCATCACCAACCTCGGGCGCGACAAATCGGCACTCGTGCTGATGGATCCCGCGACCTGCGAGGAGCTGGAACAACTCTACACCAACGATAAATACGACCTCGGCGGCCTGTGGTACAGCGACGCGCAGAAGAAACTGCTGGGCGTGTCGTACGAAGGGCACAAGGGCAAGACCCGCTACTTCTTCGACAAGGCTACCGAAGAGATGCTCGGCCGGATGGAGAGGCACCTGCGGGGCTATGAAATCGGTATCGGCGGTTCGAACAAAGCCGAGGACAAATACATCGTCTATGCGGGCGGCGACCGCACGATGGGCGCCTACTACTTCTACGACGTGAAAAGCGACACGATGACCAAGCTGGCCGACCTCGCACCGTGGATCGACGAACAACAGATGGCCGAGATGACCCCGGTCACCTATACCTCGCGCGACGGCCTCGAAATCGAGGGCTACCTCACGCTGCCCGTCGGCAAAACGCTTCACAACGCCAAGAACCTGCCCGTAGTGGTCAACCCCCACGGCGGCCCGTGGGCCCGCGACTCGTGGGGATTCAACCCCGAGGTGCAGCTCCTGGCCAACCGCGGCTACGCCGTATTGCAGATGAACTTCCGCGGTTCTACCGGCTTCGGGCGCAAATTCACCGAAATCGCCTACGGCAAATGGGGCCAGACCATGCAGGACGACATTACGGACGGCGTGAACTGGCTGATCGAAAAGGGCATCGCCGATCCTTCGAAGATCGCCATCTACGGCGGCAGTTACGGCGGTTACGCCACGTTGCAGGGTATCGTCAAGGATCCCGACCTCTATGCCTGCGCCGTGGACTACGTGGGCGTATCGAACCTCTTCTCGTTCCTGCAAACCATCCCTCCCTACTGGAAACCGATGCTCGACATGATGTACGAGATGGTCGGCAATCCCGAAAAGGACGCCCAAATGCTGCGCGAAAACTCCCCGGCACTCAACGCCGAACGGATCAAAACCCCGCTGCTGGTGGTACAGGGCGCCAACGACCCCCGTGTGAACATCAACGAGAGCAACCAGATGGTCGACGCCCTGCGCAAACGCGGCGTGCATGTCGACTACATGGTCAAGGACAACGAGGGACATGGCTTCCACAACGAGGAGAACCGCTTCGATTTCTATCGCGCGATGGAGAAATTCCTCGGCAAATACCTCAAGGGCATCGAACCCGAGGGCGAAATCGTCCCCGAAAGCAGCCGCCGGTAGTCCCAATACAGACAATCCCTAAAACGAACACAGCCTCATTTTTTAAAATAAAAAGTTCAAATTTCATAGTTGTGTGACGGAGGCCCGGATAATCCCGGGCTTCCGTTTTTTACAGCACGGGAGGGCGGCAGAAACCGCACGGACAGGGCAAAAAACACAAAAGGGAGGAGTGCAGACGGCCGCCACCGACGACTGCCGCGGCATCCGGAACCCGCACCGCAGCAGCCGGAGGCGTGGGTGCCGCCAAAACGCAGACCTCGGAGAGAGGCGGCAGGCGGCAGCATCCGGCGGCAGACACGCTACGTGCGGTCAGTAACATCCCCGAAACCGGCGGCGAGCCGTTTCCCGCAACCCGGCCGATCCGGCTGCAACCAGCCTGCGGGCCGATCCGAATTTGAATTGAACCGCGATTAGATTATCTTTGTCCCTGCAATGAACGCTGCATCCCACATAATTCGACCTTACGACGGGCTTCCGATGCCCCGCCGCCTGTGGGCCATCCTGGCCGTAGCGTTCGGCGTCTCGCTGTCGGTGATCGACAGCGCCATCGCCAACGTCGCCCTGCCCACCATCGGACTGGAACTGGGTATCTCGGCGGCCGACTCGATCTGGATCGTCAACGCCTACCAGCTGGCCATCATGGTCTCGCTGCTGTCGTTTTCGGCATTGGGCGACGTGGTGGGTTACCGCAAAGTCTATATCGGCGGCCTGATGCTCTTCACCGTGGCCTCGGTGGGCTGCGCCCTCTCGACGTCGCTCCCGACACTGGTGCTGGCGCGCGTGATGCAGGGGTTCGGCGCCGCTGCCGTCACATCGGTCAACACCACGCTTATCCGCATCATCTACCCCAAGGCGCAACTGGGACGCGGCATGGGAATCAGCGCCACGGTCGTCGCCGTGTCATCGGTCGCCGGGCCTACGCTGGCTGCGGGCATCCTCTCCGTCGCTCAGTGGCCGTGGCTCTTCGCCGTGAACATCCCCATCGGGCTGGTGGCGCTGTGGCTGAGCCGCCGCTTCCTGCCGGACAATCCCGTGCGGGTGAGCGCACGCCGTTTCGACTGGCGCGATGCCGTGATGAATGCCCTGACCTTCGGCCTGCTGATGGCTTCGGTCGAAGGATTCTCGCACGGGCTCGACCCGCGCCTGCTCACCCTGGGCATCGCAGCGCTGCTCATCGTCGGGTTCTTCTTCATCCGCAGCCAGCTGCGCGAGCCCTATCCGATCCTGCCGTTCGACCTGCTGCGCATCCCGATCTTTTCGGTTTCGGTCGTCACGTCGATCTGCTCGTTCCTGGGGCAAATGCTGGCCATGGTAGCGCTGCCATTCTACCTGCAACACGAATTCGGCTACGACGAAGTGGCGACAGGGCTGCTGATGACCGCATGGCCGGCCGTGATCATGGTCGTGGCTCCCGTGGCCGGAATGCTCGTCGAGCGCATCCACGCCGGACTGCTCGGCGGGACGGGGCTGACGGCCATGGCCGCGGGCCTGTTCCTGCTGGCATTCCTGCCCGAACACCCCGTACCGGGCGACATCGTATGGCGGCTGGTGCTCTGCGGTGCCGGCTTCGGGCTTTTCCAGTCGCCCAACAACAGCATCCTGATCGCCTCGGCTCCGCCCGAGAGGAGCGGAAGCGCCAGCGGCATGCTCGCCACGGCGCGTCTCATAGGCCAGACCACGGGCGCGGCCCTGATGGCGCTGCTGTTCCACATCGTCCCCAACGACAGCACCCACACGGCACTCCTGCTCGCCGGCGGGTTCGCACTCACAGGAGCCGTCGTCAGCCTTACCCGCATCCGGCTACCGCTGCCCGAAGGGTTGACCCGGCAGAAGAAATAACCCCCGGCAGGCAGAACGGCGGACGCTCCGGCAGGTATCCGCCACCGCCCGTGCAACCCGGCACGGCACGCACGGTAAACAAAGAAAACAAACGCCCCAAACACCGCACAGACAACAGACATACCACAACATTGATCCGGCATGAAATACCCCTTTCTCCTCGCCGTCCTGCTCTCCTGCACCGGAACGGCGTCCGCACGACAAACCCCGCCTTCACCCTCCGATACGGCACAACGGGCAACGGCCCCTTTGCAAGCCGACCATGCAACACCCCGCACCCCGCACGCAACCGGCGCGGAGACACCCCCTACACTGCACCTCGACACCGTACAACCACCCGCCCGGACGCAATTCATCCGCCCGCCCTACCTGCGGCCCGGCGACACGGTGGGCATCGTCACCCCGGCGCGGAAACTGTCGGAAAAGGCCGACACGGCGAAGGTGCGCGAGCGCTTCGAATCGTGGGGCCTGAAGGTTAAGTTCGGGCCGCATACCGCCGACCGCGAGCAACCCTATTTCGCAGGCACCGATGCCCAGCGCGCCGCCGACCTGCAGGCGATGATCGACGATCCCGGCGTGAAAGCCATCGTCAGCTTCCAGGGCGGGTACGGCTCGGTACGGCTGCTGCCGCTCATCGACCTCGACCGCCTGCGCGAGCAGCCAAAATGGATCGTCGGGTTCAGCGACGTGACAATGCTCCACCTGGCACTGGGACGGCTGGGCGTTGAGAGCCTCCATGCCACCATGCCGGGCAAGTTCCGCTTCGGCCGCGACGAGACCCCCGAAGCGATCGTCTCCGACGAAGCGCTGCGCAGTGCACTGCTGGGACTGCGGCAGCGTATCGACACCGACCCTCACCCGCTCAACAGCCCGGGCACGGCCCGCGGACGCCTCACGGGCGGCAACCTGGCGATCGTCTGCTCGTCGCTCGGCACACCCGAGGAACCCGACTTCGACGCCCCCACGGTGCTCTTCATCGAGGAGGTCGGCGAACACATGTACCGCCTCGACCGCATGATGCAGCAACTCGCCCGGAGCGGAAAGCTCGCCAAATGCAAAGCCATCCTCGTCGGGCATTTTTCCGACATGGCCGGACAAAAACATTTCGGCATCACCGACCCCTACGACATCGTTGCGCAATACGTGCGGCCGCTGGGAATCCCGGTCGTCTTCGGCCTGCCCGCGGGGCACGAAGACCCCAATGTGGCGCTCTACATGGGGCGCGAAGTCACCGTCACGGTGGGCGAAACGGGTGCCGCCATCGAATTCTGACGAAGGAAGCGGGGCGCAGCGGAACGGCCCGACTCCGCCCGGACAGCAGGGCGGCGGGGCAACCGCCCCGGGCAAAGCCGCCGGGCTGCGGCGGAGCGGCGAAAGCCTTCCGCCCCCGGCACCGCCGCAAACCAGTCCCGTCCCTCTGCCGCACGGTCGTAAAACCAGCCTTTCTACCGCTTGCCGGCGGATACACCGCCCGCCCCGAACGACGGCAGACGTCCCGCTACGCAAAAGCCGTACGCTCCGGGCCATCGCCCTCCGCAAAAAATAAACCCGCCGGGGAACGGGCTTGCCATATTTTTACTATTTTTGTAAAAGGAGGGATACGTAGCCCTGCGAAAGGCGCGGGAAACCGTCCCCGGAAACGAAATACGGATTATCGGAAATCTAAAACACTACGCATATGTTCTCAGCAAAAACCTACGCCGCGCGCCGCAACATGCTGCGCACCAAAATCGGATCGGGCATCGTCCTGTTCCCGGGCAACCCCCTGTCACCCAATAATTACCCGAACAACGCCTACTACTTCCGGCAGGATTCGTCGTTCCTTTACTATTTCGGGCTGAACGTCCCCTCGCTGGCGGGCCTGATCGACGCCGACACGGGCGAAGAGGCACTCTACGGCGACGATTTCACGGTCGAGGACATCATCTGGACAGGCCCGCAGCCCACGTTGCGCGAGCTGGGCGCAAAGGTCGGCATCGCAGCGACATATCCCCTCTCCGAACTCGAGAAACGGCTCCGCAAAGCCATTTCGCTGGGGCGCAAAATCCATTTCCTGCCCCCTTACCGCGGAGAGACAAAGCTTTGGCTGTCGTCGCTGCTGGGTATCAAACCCACACTGCTGCACGACTACAAGTCGGTAGACCTGATGTTCGCCGTGGCCGAAATGCGCGAGAAAAAGAGCGCCGAGGAGATCGAAGAGATGGAGCGCGCGTTCCAAATCGGCTACAAGATGCACACGCTGGCCATGAAGATGTGCCGCCCGGGCGTCGTCGAGCGCGAAATCGCGGGCGCCATCGAAGGCATCGCCAAATCCTACGGTTCGGGCGTGTCGTTCCCGTCGATCGTCTCACAGCACGGCGAAACGCTGCATAACCTCAACGCCGACGGCGTACTGGAAGAGGGACGTCTGCTGCTGTGCGACGCGGGCGGCGAAACGGTCGACAACTACTGCTCCGACCACACCCGCACCTACCCCGTAAGCGGGAAATTCACGCAGAAACAGAAGGATGTCTACAACATCGTGCTGGCGGCACACGACCATGTGGCCAACATCGTCAAACCGCACATGATGTACTCCGAGATACACAACGCCGCCTACACGACGCTGGCCGAAGGGCTTGCCGGAATAGGGCTGATCAAGGGATCGGCGGCCGACGCCGTGGCCGCGGGTGCCATGACGATGTTCATGCCCCACGGGCTGGGACACGGGCTGGGCATGGACGTGCACGACTGCGAGGCGATGGGCGAGCGGAGCTTCGACTTCTCCTCGATCGCCCAACGCGCCGCCAAGTCCGCGACCTGCATTTACCGTGCGGCGTGGCGCCTCGAACCGGGGACGGTAATGACCGACGAACCGGGGCTCTACTTCATCCCGGCGCTGATCGACAAATGCCGGGCCAAGGGCCTTTACAAGGGGATCGTCGATTACGACGCCCTGGAAGGCTACCGCGACTTCGGCGGCATCCGCATCGAGGACGACATCCTTGTGACGGAGAGCGGGAGCCGTATGCTGGGCGACAAGAAGATACCCGTCACGGTCGAGGAGCTCGAAGCAGTCGTAGGCCGGTAACGTGAAACGGATTTTCATTTTCCCGACCATCGAGGAGGCCAAGGCGTTCATCCTCACCGAGCCCCGCGACCCGGTATTCGTCGGCGGGGTGGGCATGGCCGAAATCGCAGCGGCGACCCTGCGCGCCGTGAAAGCCAAAAAGCCGCAGTTGGTGGTACTGGCCGGCATTGCCGGCGCCTGTGACCGGACATTGCGGCGCGGCGAGGTGGTCGAAGTGGTCTGCGAACGCATAGCGGGCATTCCCGAGCGTTACGCCCGCGAATACGAAACCTCGGGCCCCGACCTGGGACTACCCCTTGCAGCCGGGGTCACCGTCAACCGCTCGGGCGACGGAGCCGCGGCAACGGGCGGGCCGAAAAGCGCGGCGGAAGGCACCGGGCACGCGGCAGGGGATGCCGGGTTCGCGGAGCCGCACCCCGGATTTACGGCAGGAGGCGGAGCAGAGCACGCAGCGGAAGGCACCCAACGCCAGACGCCGGGCAATGCCCGAAACCAGCCGGGGAACATGGCGGCACCCATCGGGTTCGAAACGCCGGACGATACGGAACGCACGGCGCTTGGTACGCAACCCGGAATACCGGACAATGCCGGCAACCTGCCGCAAAAGCCGGAAGGAAGCCCGGAGGATACGCCGCAAGAGTACCTGCCGGAAGTGGAGAACATGGAAGGCGCAGCCTTTTTCGCCGTATGCGACGCGCTGGGCGTCGCGTGCTGCCAGATACGCGCCGTGTCGAACTACGTCGGCGAACCCTTCGGCCAGTGGGCTGTGGAGGAGGCCGTCGGGAACCTGACGGAAAAGTTAAACCAAATATTCGAAAGCAATGAATAAAAATTGGATGCTCTGGGCGGGACTGATCCTGATACTGGTCGTCTTCATCCTGGTCTGGCAATTCGCCCCCGCCATCCAGCGGTGGCTGGCCAACGTATTTATCGACATCATCGTCCTCGTGCTGACTTTTGCCGCCGGATGGCTGCTGGGCCGTTTCGGGGGTAAACGCAACCGCAGCGACAACGAGAAAAACGCCCGCAACATCACCGAGGCGCAGAAACAGTGAGGCTGAAACTGCACATCTCACCCTGCCCGAACGACACTTTCATGTTCGACGCGCTCGTTAACGGCCGCATCGACACGGGCAGCCTGCGCTTCGAGGTCGAATACCACGACATCGAGGAGCTGAACCGCGGTGCCGGGCTGGGACGTGCCGACATCAGCAAGATAAGTTGCGCCGTGCTGCCCGCCATCGCGGAACACTACGTGCTGCTCGACAGCGGTGCGGCACTCGGACGCGGCAACGGGCCGTTGCTGGTACGCCGCGCAGGCGATACGCGGCCGATACGCCGTGTGGCCGTCCCGGGGCTGCACACCACGGCCAATGTCCTGATGGGCAAACTCTTCCCCGAAATCGAAGAGCGTACACCGCTGCTCTTCTCCCGAATCGCGGCTGCCGTCGAGCGGGGCGATTTCGACGCCGGGGTACTTATCCATGAGGGCCGCTTCGTCTACCGTGAACGGGAACTGGAACTGGTCGCCGACCTCGGGCAGTTGTGGGAGCAGCGGACGGCGCTGCCGCTGCCGCTGGGCGGGATCGCAGCCCGGCGCAGCCTGCCGGACGAGGTGCGGCACGAGGCCGAACGCCTGCTGCGCACGAGCATCGAATACGCCTTCACCCATCCCGAAGCTTCGCGCACCTATATAAAACAGCACGCACAGGAGCTGGATGACAAGGTGATCGACGCACATATCGCGCTCTTCGTGAACGGGTACTCGCTCTCACTGGGCGACGAAGGCCGCCGTGCCGTCGAGGCGCTGACGGGAGTGATCCCCTGAGCAACCGCCGGCCACCTCCAATACGTTCCGTTATGAAGTCCGTTTTATTATTGTTTCCGCTCCTGATCGCCGCGGTTCGCGCAACGGGCGAGACGCCCCTGCGGCAGGCCGCCAACGGGAGCCGGGTACGCTTCCTCGGGCTGCGGACATTCGACAATCCCGTCGTCGTAGGGATGGAAAAGAACGGCAACAAAACCACCCTCCGCAGGAAAACAGCCGGCGGGGCGGGCGGTTACGAGCCCGGAAAAATCGCGGCGGACGAGAGCAAAACCCTCGGCAGGCAGGCATGGCTGGAGTACATGGCCCGGTTGCAAAAGGCCGGCTGCAGGCAGATGGATACGACAGACAAAGGCCTGATGGGTTTCGACGGCTCGCAATGGATCCCAGGAGTAAATCCGAACGGACAATATCTCGTCATCGACCGATGGCGCGGATGCGGTATCCGGGAATTGTGCCTGCCGCTCTTCCGGCTGACCGGAATGGAAATACCCGGCAACGACATATATTAGGAAACGCCCCGGCAACCCGGAACATACAGCCTACGGCGACAACGAACTATTACGAAGCAACCCCAAACCCCGCAATATCCCATGTACCGCACGACAAACCGACCCAACACCCGTATCGAAGTGGCCGACGCACTGCGCGGCATCGCCGTGGCAGGGATCATCCTGTTTCACGCCCGCGAGCATTTCAACCTCTACTGGAGCGCCCTCGACCTGCCCCGCGCCGGATTCGGCAGCTGGGAACAGCCCGTGGCCGATATGCTGGGATTCCTGCTTTCGGGCAAGATGTACGCCATCTTCGCATTGCTGTTCGGGCTGAGCTTCTTCATCCAGAGCGACAACCAGGCACAGCGGGGCAACGACTTTTCGCTGCGCTTCGCATGGCGCATGGTGCTGCTGTTCGGCATCGGGCTGGTCAACGCGGCGATCTACAACGGCGACGTACTGACCTACTACGCCCTTTTCGGGCTGCTGATGATTCCCATCGGCAAGCTCCCCAACCGATGGGTGTGGGTCATCGCGGCCCTGCTTTTCATCCAGCCGCTCGAACTCTGGCAGTATTTCAGCGGACATACGCTCTCGATCCGCGGCATCGAAGGCATGGAGACCCTCTATCCCACCCTCGCCACGGGCACCTTCGCCGAGAGCGCCCGCGTGAGCCTGCTCTACGGCCCGCTCAGTTCGTTCGGCTGGGGACTGGAACACGGACGCGGCACGCAGACGCTGCTGATGTTCGTATTGGGCATGCTGGCCGGCCGCTACCGGCTCTTCTACGACGAAGGGCAGCACAGACGCATCTGGGGCGGGCTGCTGGCCGTGGGCATCGCGGGCACGTGGCTCGTGCCGTTCGAAGCGATGCGCAACCTGATGACGGCCACGGCGATCGTTTCGACGGTCGTCCTGCTGTGGTACGGCTGGCCGGGGTTCCGCCGGGCGCTGCACGGCATGACCTTCTTCGGGCGCATGAGCCTGACCAACTACCTGCTGCAATCGCTGCTCGGCACGGCGCTCTTCTACAACTGGGGGCTGGGGCTTTACCGCCACGTGGACGTGATCTACGGCACGCTGGCAGGCGTGGGAATCATCCTGGTACAGTATCTCTTCTGCCGCCTCTGGCTACGGCGCCATACGCACGGCCCCGTCGAATGGGTGTGGAAAAAGCTCACATGGATCGACCTCCCGCTTTTCGACCGTAAAATCGCCTCCTGAGGGCGATTTTTTCGTGTCGCCGTTTGGTTATCCCGATTTTTTTGTATATTTATAGTCGGCTAATCGGAAAATGCTCCGCAGCACGACTTTCCGTTCCGGGAACCCGGCTCCGCGAAGTACTCCCGACGATGCCCCGCACCACCGCAAAACCTTAAAACCATACGGGAATATGAAAAACTATTCAGCAAAAGAAATCAAAAACATCGTACTCATCGGCGCGCCCGGCACGGGAAAAACTACCCTTGCCGAAGCGATGGCCTTTGAGGGTAAGGTCATCGACCGCAGGGGTAGTATCGAGGCGAACAACACGCTCTCGGACAATACGGATATCGAGCACGAATACAAACGCTCGATCTATTCCACGATCCTCTTTACCGAATTCATGGATCGCAAGCTGAACATCATCGACTGCCCGGGCTCGGACGACTTCTGCGGAAGCCTCTTCTCGGCATTCAAGGTAGGCGACGTGGGCGTATTCCTGTTCAACGCACAGAACGGCTGGGAAGTCGGCAGCGAGATCCAGGCCCGCTATGCACGCCTGCTGAAAAAGCCCGTCATCGGCGTGGTGAACCAACTCGATGCCGAGAAAGCCAATTTCGAAGCCACGATCGAGTCGATCAGGGCCGCATCGCGCGTGAAGCCCGTCATCGTACAGTACCCCGTCAACCAGGGGCCTGAGTTCAACGCCTTCATCGACGTGCTGCTGATGAAGATGTACCGTTTCAAGGACAACGACGGCCACCGCGAGGAGCTGGAGATTCCCGCCGACGAGATGGACAAGGCGCAGGAACTGAACAAGGAGCTGGTCGAAATGGCCGCCGAACACGACGAAGCGCTCATGGAGCTCTATTTCGACAAGGGTACGCTCACGCAGGACGACATCCGCGCCGGACTGAAGATCGGCTTGGCCAAGCGTGAACTGATGCCGATTTTCTGCACCAGCGGCAAGCGCGACATCGGCACCAAGCGCCTGATGGAGTTCATCATCAACGTGGCACCCGGCCCGCTGAAGGCTCCGTGTTTCCTCTCGACCGAGGGCGAGGAGATCGCCGCCGACGAGACGGCACCCGCCGTGGCGTTCGTCTTCAAGAGTCAGGTCGAACAGCATATCGGGGAGATTACCTATTTCCGCGTCATCCGCGGCAGGATCGCCGAAGGTACCGAGCTGGTAAATACCCGCACGGGCAACAAGGAGAAGATTTCGCAGTTGTTCGCCGTTGCGGGCAAGAACCGCATCAAGGTCACGGAGCTGTCGGCCGGCGATATCGGCTGCACGGTGAAGCTCAAGGGCACGCGTACCAACGACACGCTCTCGGCTGCTTCGGCACCGGTCAGCATCGAACCCATCGTCTTCCCCGAACCGCGCTACCGCGCCGCCGTGAAGGCCAAGGAGCAGGGCGACGAGGAGAAACTGGGCAAGGTCTTGAACGATGCCAAGTTCGAAGACCCGACGATCCTGGTTGAATACTCCAAAGAGTTGAAACAGACCATCATACAAGGCCAGGGGGAACATCACCTGAACATCCTGCGCACGCGCATCGAAAAGGAGAACAAACTCTCCTATGACTATATCGCACCGAAGATCCCCTACCGTGAAACCATCACCAAAGTTGCGCAGGCCGATTACCGCCACAAGAAACAGTCGGGCGGCGCCGGACAGTTCGGTGAGGTGCACATGATCATCGAGCCCTACTACGACAACATGCCCGAACCCAAGAACTACAAGGTTCCCGGCAAGGGCGACATGGTCGTGAACCCCAAGACCAAGGAGGAGTACGACCTGGCATGGGGCGGCAAGCTGCAATTCTACTCGGCGATCGTGGGCGGCGCCATCGACGCACGCTTCATGCCCGCCATCCTGAAGGGTATCATGGAGAAGATGGACGAAGGCCCGCTGACGGGTTCTTACGCCCGCGACATCCGCGTGGTGGTCTACGACGGAAAGATGCACCCGGTGGATTCGAACGAGATTTCGTTCAAACTGGCGGCGCGCAACGCCTTCAAGGAGGCTTTCCGCAACGCGGGCCCCAAGATCATGGAGCCGATCTACAATGTCGAGATACTCGTCCCGAGCGACTACATGGGCGCCGTGATGTCCGACTTGCAGAACCGCCGCGCGATGATAGCCGGAATGGAGTCCGACAAGGGCTTCGACCGTCTGAACGCCATGGTTCCGCTGGCTGAGCTGTACCGCTACTCGACGACACTCTCGTCGCTGACGTCGGGGTCGGCCACCTATACGATGAAATTCTCGTCCTACGAGCAGGTTCCGGCCGATGTGCAGGACAAGCTGCTGAAGGCTTACACCGACACCGACGAGGAGTAATCCCGGCAGTGGGGCAATACGGGGGGGGGTATTCCCCCTTCCGGACAGGGGCGGGCACGATTGCCCGCCCTTTTTCGCCGCCGGGAACCGGCAGTCCCCGCCTCCGCCCACCGGCGCTCCGCACGCCCTGCGGTATGGCGTATGCCCCAATCCGCCCGGCATCCCGGCATATCCCGCGCGGCCGCAACGAACAGAGCCGCCTCATGTTAAGTTAATGTTAACAATCGGTGCCAAAACCGTTTCATCGGAAAAAATGGCGTAAATTTGTTCACAATTTGCACTAAACCCTAACATGAGCGAAATCTACACCGTAATCGTAGTTATTCTGGGAATCCTCGCCATTTCAGGTCTTTTCGTCGGCGTCACGAACGACGCAGTCAACTTCCTCAACTCTGCCATCGGCTCCAAGGCCGCTTCGATGCGGGTCATCCTCACCGTCGCCTCGGTCGGCATTATCGTCGGCGTAGTCACGTCGAGCGGCATGATGGAGGTGGCCCGAAGCGGCATGTTCAATCCCGGACTGTTCACATTCCACGAGGTCATGATGTTATACCTGGGCGTGATGTTCGCCAACATCATCCTGCTGGATCTCTACAACTCGTGGGGCCTGCCCACCTCGACCACCGTCTCGCTGATCTTCTGCCTGCTGGGCTCGGCCATCGCCGTGTCGATCTACAAGATCTCGAACGACCCCGCGCTGGGCGTCGGTTCGCTCGGGCATTTCATCAACACCTCCCGCGCCATGGGCATCGTTTCGGCAATCCTGCTGTCGGTGGTAATCGCCTTCACCTGCGGTACGATCGTCATGTATGTTTCGCGTACGATCTTCTCGTTCCGCTATACGGTGGTCTTCCGCCGCTTCGGGTCGCTGTGGTGCGGCGCATCGCTCACGGCAATCATCTATTTCGCCGTCTTCAAGGGGCTCAAGTCGCTGCTCGCCGACCATGCCTTCATCGAAATGGTCGACCGGCACCTGCTGCTGTCGCTTTTCATCTGCTGGGTGGCATGTTCCGTGCTGCTGTTCTTCATCCAGCGGTTCAAAATCAACATCCTGCGCATCACGATCCTGTCGGGTACGTTCGCACTGGCACTGGCCTTTGCGGGCAATGACCTGGTGAACTTCATCGGCGTGCCCGTCGCCGGGTTCGACGCCTTCTCGATCGCCAAACATTCGGGCGATCCGCAGATGATGATGGGAGCCCTGAGCGAGAACGTCCCGGCCAATTTCCTGATCCTGCTGGCCGCGGGCGCCATCATGATACTCACGCTCTGGACTTCGAAAAAGGCCATGCACGTCTCCGAGACAGAGTTGTCGCTCTCCGCAGCGCAGGAAGACGAAGGCCCCGAACAGTACGGCTCGTCGGTCATGTCCCGTACGATTGTCCGCGCAGCGCTCAATATCAACGCCGGCATCGAACGGATCATCCCCGCACGCGTACGGGCAGCCGTCTCACACCGTTTCGAATACGAGGACATCGAACATAGCGGCGCCCCCTACGACATGATACGCGCTACGGTCAACCTCACGACCTCGGCCATGCTGATCGCCATAGCCACCTCGCTCAAACTCCCCCTTTCGACCACCTATGTCTGCTTCATGGTAGCCATGGGTTCGTCGCTCGCAGACCGCGCATGGGGCCGCGAAAGCGCCGTGTACCGCATCTCTGGCGTCATGACCGTCATCGCCGGGTGGTTCATCACGGCGCTGGGCGGATTCCTGATCGCCTTCGTCGTCGGACTTACCCTGATCTATGGCGGCACGATGGCCTTCGTTATCGTCACGGTACTCTGCGGCTACATGCTCATCCACAGCAATTTCCTCAAGAAAGGCAAGACATCCGCCGCCCCAGCCGCAGCCGGGGTGAAATCCCAGAGCACGGAAGACATCATCATCAACCTGCGCGACGAGGTGTGCCGCACGATGGAATCGGCGACAAAAATCTACGACCGTACGCTGATCGCCGTATTCAAGGAGAACCGCAAGGTGCTGCGCGACATGGTCAAAGAGTCGAACGACCTCTTCTACCAGTCGCGCGAACGCAAATACACGCTGCTGCCCACGCTCAAAAAACTCCAGAGCAGCGACGTCAACACGGCCCACTACTACGTGCAGGTGGTCGATTACCTCAACGAAATGACCAAGGCGCTGATGCACATCACGCGCCCGGCGTTCGAACACATCGACAACAACCACGAAGGGCTTTCGAAGGAGCAGGCCAAAGACCTCATGTCGATCAACGACGACGTGGAGTCGATCTACCGACATATCAACCAGATGCTGCGCGACGGCGATTTCTCGGAGATCGAGATGGTGCTCACGCTGCGCGACCAACTGTTCGAGTCGATCGCCGAGGCCATCAAATCGGAGCTTTCGCGCATCAACGAAGCCCGCTCGAATACCAAGGCCAGCATGTTGTACCTGACGATCCTCACCGAAACCAAGAACATGGTGCTGCAATCGCGCAACCTGCTCAAATCACAGCAATACTTTCTCAAGCACCGCACGGGGCCGCAGAAGTGGATTAAATAACGACTACGTATAAATCCCTGCATTCCGTTTGCAGCGGGATAAAAGCAGACGCGGCAACGGGCGCCCGGAGCAGGCGGGCGGAAAGCGCAGCCGTTCGGGAAAAACCGCGAACGCTCCCCCCAAAACAGCTTGCAGATGGTTTTAGCTACCTTTTGTCACCCAAAGGTACTCGAGATTGCTTTTTTGCAGAGAAAACACATAAGCGCATCCTGCACGAAAGCACACGACAGGTTACACAAAAAAACGCATACGACATGGATATAGCACAGGCCAAGCGGCGGGAGAACATCGCCGAATACATTCTTTACCTCTGGCAGTTGGAAGACCTGCTGCGGGCGCTGCAATTCAGTCCCGAGGCGATCTTCTCGACACTGATCGCCCCCCGCAAGGACATCGCCGAGGAGCAGAAGCACGTCTACCTGCTGTGGTACATGGACATCGCCAACCTCCTGCACCAGGAAGGCAAGGACGAGAAAGGGCACCTGGAGCATACGCTCCACCTGATCGGCGACCTGCACGACCTGCACCTGCAATTGATGAAGCTGTCCGTCGGCGAACATTACCGCCAGACCTACGCGAAACTGGAGCCCGAGTTGCCTCGTCTGCGCGCCGTCGTGGGCAATCCCGGCATGAACGACACGGAACTCTGTTTCCGGGCACTCTACGCGGCGATGCTTTACCGCATCAAGGGCGAGGGTGACAAGCAGGCCGTCACCGACACGCTCGAATACATCTCGCCCGTCATCGCCAACCTGGCAGACATGTACGGCAAAGTCGAACGCGGAGAAATCGACCTGTTCAAGACCGACACGGCGAAATAGGCCGTTCCGGAGGCAACGCAGCCAGATAGCGCGCCCCGGCATCAGGGGAGCCGGATGCCGGCATCGGGCAACAGCCCCGCCACCGAAGACTCCGGCAGCCCGGGAGGGGCCAAGAGCCGCGCCAAATCACCTGCGACCGGCCTCCAAGCGAAAAAACGGACACCCACAAAGGCATCCGTTTTTATCTTGCGAACCGCAGCAGCGACGCGCCGGCCCTACTTTATATCCAACCCCATGATATAGTCGTTCATATAATATCCGTCACCGATCGGGAAATCGCCTTCGCGCAGTTTGCGCATCCCCATCCGCTCGTAAAAGTGCAGCGCCCGGTTGTTGCGGTTGACGTTCAGCTCCATGCGGCAAGGCGCAGGATGCACCGAACGGATATATTCCACGGCATGGCGGAACAGGAATTCCCCGGCGCCGATTCCCTGGAAGCGGGGAAGGACATAGATTTTCTGCAAATGGAAAAGGTCTTCGGCCTCGTGCTGCACCGAAAGGTAACCGCACGGTTCGCCGTCGGCCGAGGCGATGAACCAGGCGAACTCCCCGCACATCTCGCGCGCAAGCACCTCCGCCCCATACATCCACTCCATCATATACTCCATCTGCGACGGGGTGATGATCCCGCGGTAGGTCGCAGGGAACACCTCGTCGGCAAGGCAGCGTATCAGGGCGCAATCGGCCTCACAGGCCCGTCGTATCGTCAGCATCATCTGAAACAATAAAAAAAGGCCGGCACGAAAGCCGACCTCTTAGTCATTTTCCCGCAGGAATTAAGCGTACTTGAACGTCGACTCGTCCGATACGGTCAGCTTCTTGCGACCTTTTGCGCGACGTGCAGCCAGCACCTTGCGGCCGTTCGCCGTAGCCATACGGCTGCGGAAACCGTGCTTGTTGATTCTCTTCCGGCGCGAGGGCTGGTAAGTTCTCTTCATTGCCATAGCTATATAATTTTTGTTGTTTCAGACATTTTTACGGATTGCAAAAGTACAACAAAAAAGTTATCCACAAAAATTTTTCAAGAAAATATTTCAAAAAGCCGGGTAAAAAGCATGAAATCTTTTTATCTTTGTCAACGAGAGAGTGGCCGCCGACAAAGCCGCATGTCCGCACGGGACATGTCCGCACGGCAAGAGCGGCTTACGGCGGGAAACGGTTCCTGCCGTTAATTTTCACGGATTATGGCGATTTTCAAAGTCGAAGGAGGCCATCGGCTCCACGGCAGCATCACGCCCCAGGGCGCCAAGAACGAAGCGTTGCAGATACTCTGCGCCACGCTGCTGACCCCCGAACGGGTTACGGTGCACAACATTCCCCAGATCCTCGACGTCATGCAGCTCATCGAACTGCTGCGGCGCATGGGCGTCGAGGTCGAACAACTCGCGGAGGATACATACAGTTTTTGCGCCCGCGAAATAGATTTCGACTACCTCCGCACGGAGGACTACCGGCAACGCTGCACGCGCCTGCGCGGCTCGGTGATGCTCATCGGCCCCATGCTGGCGCGCTTCGGCGTGGGTTACATACCCAAACCCGGCGGCGACAAAATCGGCCGGAGGAGGCTGGACACCCATTTCCTCGGGTTCCAGAAGCTGGGTGCGAAGTTCAATTTCGACATCGCCGACGAATTTTTCATGGTCGAGGGCCGCGAGTTGAAAGGAACCTACATGCTGCTGGACGAAGCATCGGTGACCGGTACGGCCAACATCGTGATGGCCGCCGTGATGGCCAAGGGCTTCACGACGATCTATAACGCCGCTTGCGAACCCTACCTGCAACAGTTGTGCAAGATGCTCAACCGCATGGGCGCACGCATCTCGGGCATCGCCTCGAACCTGCTGACCATCGAGGGCGTCGAATCGCTCGGCGGCACGGAGCACACGCTGCTGCCCGACATGATCGAGGTGGGCAGCTTCATCGGCATGGCCGCCATGAACCAGTCGGAACTGACGATCCGCAACGTATCGTTCGAGAACCTGGGCATCATCCCGGCGCAGTTCGCCCGCATGGGCATCCGTTTCGAGCAGCATGACGATGACATCTATATCCCGCAGCAGGAACATTACAGCATCGACACCTTCCTCGACGGGTCGATCATGACGATCGCCGACGCCCCGTGGCCGGGGCTTACACCCGACCTGCTGTCGATCTTCCTCGTGGTGGCGACGCAGGCCAAAGGTGCCGTGCTGATCCACCAGAAGATGTTCGAAAGCCGCCTGTTCTTCGTCGACAAGCTGATCGACATGGGGGCGCAGATCATCCTCTGCGACCCGCACCGTGCCACGGTCATCGGCCACGACCACCGCATCCGCCTGCGGGCCACGCGCATGACCTCGCCCGACATACGTGCGGGTGTGGCGCTGCTGATCGCCGCCATGTCGGCCGAAGGGGTTTCGACGATCCAGAACATCGACCAGATCGACCGCGGCTACAAGGACATCGACGGGCGTCTGAACGCCCTCGGCGCACGGATTACCCGCATCGACGACTGCGAATAAGAGGGAAGCCAAACGGCAGCGCCGCAGCGGGGAACAAGACTGAAACAAGATTAAGAAACACGATTGGGAGCTTATGTTTTTGGAAAATGCCAGCCGCAAGGGCTGGATCGAAGTAATCTGCGGCTCGATGTTCTCGGGTAAGACCGAGGAGTTGATACGCCGCCTCAAACGCGCCAGGTACGCAAACCAGAAAGTCGAGATATTCAAACCCCGCATCGACGTGCGCTACTCGGAGGAGGAGGTCGTTTCGCACGACGCCAACGCCATCCGCTCCACGCCGGTCGACTCGCCGCGCAACATCCTGCTGATGACCTCGGAGGTCGACGTCGTGGGCATCGACGAAGCGCAATTCTTCGACGACAGCATCGTCGAGGTCTGCCGCGAACTGGCCGACAGCGGCGTGCGGGTCATCGTCGCAGGGCTGGACATGGACTACACCGGCAAACCCTTCGGGCCGATGCCGGCGCTGATGGCCACGGCCGAATATGTCACCAAGGTGCACGCCATCTGCGTCCGCTGCGGCAACCTCGCCCATCACTCGCACCGCCTCACACAGGACGAAAAGCTGGTCGTACTGGGCGAAACGGACTCCTACGAAGCCATCTGCCGACACTGCTTCAAAGAGCTGGTACGCGACAAGAAAGAGAAATAAGCGCAACGGGCTCGCACGGGGAACCGGGCACCTGCCAGCCTACACCAAGAAAAGCACACCGAGGGCTACAAACGCGCCACCGAAGGACATTTCAAACGTCGCATAGCCTATGCGGATCGCAGCCGGCAACAACCCCGCCCTGCCGAAGCCTGCGAAGAATAGCGGACACACCTGCGGCCTACTGCGCAGCCTGCAGCGCAGCGATAAACCCGGGCCACAATACCCACAGGTTCTCGGTCTGCAACCAAAGTTCGCGCGCCTGCGCCTGCACGGAGGGACGTTCGCCCTCGATATCCCGCAGGTAAGCATCGTCGGCAGGGTGCTCGGCGGCCGTAAATTCCCGGAAGAAAGGCGCAAACCGCGTCTTGAAATGCAGCAATTCTCCTTCGGGAAGCGTCCCTTCACGACGGAATGCCGACCAGAGCAGCAATATCCCGCGGCTGGCACATTTGTCCGAAACGTCGTTTATCACTTCGTCGAACAGTTCCTGCTCGTCCATCGCCAGGTAATCGAACGCCAAGAGTTCGCTCCCCTCGAGGTGGTCTTCGGGATCCAGCTCCAGGAGCATCTCCAGCAGCGCCGCAGACATCTCGAAATCGTTGATCAGAAAGTGGTCGATGGCCGAGGCACGGATCAGTTCGAGCGCAGACTGCGAATTGCGGTGGCTCCATTCGAGGTTGATCTCTTCGTCTTCGGGCAGCAACCCCGCAAGCCGCTGGAATGCCTGGTAACGTTCATTGCAGGCATCTTCGACATTCCCCGCGGCCTCCAGCTCACGGGTGTGTGCCAAAACCCTGGTGAAATTATACGGCCCGTCGCCGACGATTTCGAAAGTCTGGTCGGGCGTGGGGTTAAGATATGCTTTTTGCATCGCGGCGCATTTTAAAAATCATGGTTATCAGTATAGCGAGTGTCAGCGCGCCGCCCAGCAGGTAGGCCGCTGCCCGGTCGCGCATGCCGCACATAAGCGGCGATATAAAGACATAGGACATGCAGACGTAGGTCATGACCAGCGCCGGCAGGAGCCCCACACAGCGGTTACGGCCCCGTTTGTTCAGGTAGGCCGTAATCATCCACAGCGTGACCATCGCCAGTGTCTGGTTCATCCATGCGAAATAGCTCCACATGGCCTCGAACGGCAGGCAGAAAATAATGACCAGCCCCGCAGCGAAGAGCGGGATGCTGATATAGATTCGCTTGCGCAGGCTGCGCTGTTCGAGCCCCATGAAATCGGCCACGATCAGCCGTGCCGAACGGAACGCCGTATCGCCCGAGGTGATGGCGCAGGCCACAACCCCGAAGATCACCAGTCCGGCCAGCACTTCGCCCAGCGTAGTGCGGGCGATGACATCGACCATCACGGCCGCCTGCCCGCCATACTCCGCAATCGCGGCATTCAGCCCGGAGGCACCGTTCCAGAATGCCATGGCGATGGCCGCCCATATCAGCGCGATGATGCTCTCGGAGATCATGGCGCCGTAAAACACGGGGCGGGCCTGCCGTTCGGAGCGCAGGCAGCGTGCCATCAGCGGCGACTGGGTCGCATGGAAGCCCGAAATAGCGCCGCAGGCGATGGTCGTAAAGAGCATCGGCAGGATCGGAAACCGCTCCGGGTCGGCAATGCAATTTTCCAGGGAGGTAAACTCGGGGATCGTATATTTGCCGCTGAAAAGCAATACGGCGAGAATTCCCAGCGCCATGAAAAGCAGTGCGCAGCCGAAAACCGGATAGATACGGCCGATGATCTTGTCCACGGGCAGCAACGTCGCCACGATATAATAGATCAGGATAACGCCCAGAATGATGAGCAGCAACCACGAGAACCCGCCGAAGGCGATACCCGACAGCGACGGGGCCTCGATGCGGTTGGCGATCAGCGAAGCGGGCTGCGACAGGAAGACAGCGCCGACGAGCACCATCAGCCCCACGGAAAAGATGCGCATAAGTTGTTTTATCCCCGGCCCGAGGTAGGTGCCGACGGTCTCGGGCAAACTCGCACCGTTGCTGCGCAGCGAGACGATCCCGGCGATGAAGTCGTGCGCCGCCCCCATGAAGATACCGCCGAAGGTAATCCACAGGAATGCCACGGGGCCGTATGCCGCCCCCAGCACGGCACCGAAAATCGGCCCCAGCCCCGCGATATTGAGCAGCTGTATGAGGAAAGTCCTCCACATCGGCATCGGGATATAATCCACCCCGTCGAACGACGTGGCCGAAGGCACAGGCCGCGCAGCATCCACGCCGCACAGGCGTTCGAGATAGCGTCCGTAGGTGAAATATGCTGCCACGAGGAGCCCCAGGCACCCCAGGAAAGTAATCATAACCCGGTCTGTTTTCGGTTAGTTTTGACGCGAATATAGCAAGAAATGCGAGAATTTTCCGAAAATTGTTGCGAGAAAAATATTTTTTTCAGATATTTGCAATCCCAAAGAGAGCTTAATGTTCTCGGCAAGCCGAAATAGCTCAGTTGGTAGAGCGTTTCACTCGTAATGAAGAGGTCCCGGGTTCAAGTCCCGGTTTCGGCTCGGAAAGGTCGCCATACGGCGACCTTTTTTCGTTATAAGGCCTTGCGAACCCGAATTTTTTATACTTTTGTTGCGCAATGGTTCGCAAAGGGGTTCCGCAACCCCCTGACCGATTAAAAGGGAATGCCGTGAAAATCGGCAACAGTTCCCTCTGCTGTGAGTTCCTGCCACCCGAAATGGCACAACAAGTCCTGACAATCTTTTGCCACTGGCCCCAGTCCGGCCGGGAAGGCGTCTCGACGGGAACGAGTCAGAAGACCTGCCGTTGCAATGATTTTACAATCCAGGGGAATGGATCGTGATCGGCATGAAGAGCCTGCCGGCAAGGCATATTCCCGGATGTAAAATCAGTTTGACAAATACGAAGGCCGCACCGGACGTCCGATGCAGCCGGCCGTAGCCCCGCACCAGGGAAGAGGAGGGGCCGGTCGTTTCTTTAATTTTCGACGCATGAAACGGATTTTACGACATATCCTGCCCGTGATCCTGTGCCTGCCGGCACTGGGCGGCTGCATGAAGTGGGACTACGCAGACATGGAAGAGTTCGCCGCGACGGGGCCGGGGTTGTTCATCACCAACGAGGGGAATTTCCAGTACGGCAACGCCACGCTCTCCTATTACGACCCGGCAACGAAAAAGGTCGAGAACGAGGTTTTCTACCGTGCCAACGCCATGAAGCTGGGCGACGTGGCACAGTCGATGACCATCCACAACGATCTGGGATGGATCGTTGTGAACAATTCGCATGTCGTCTTCGCAATCGACCTCCGTACATTCAAGGAGGTGGGCCGCATCACGAACCTCACCTCGCCGCGGTACATCCACTTCGTCTCCGACGAAAAGGCCTATGTGACCCAGCTTTGGGACAACCGCATTTTCATCGTCAACCCCAGGTGGTACGAGATCACGGGCTACATCGAGTGTCCCGGCATGACACCCGGATCGGGATCGACCGAGCAGATGGTACAGTACGGGCAATACGTCTACGTGAACTGCTGGTCGTACCAGAACCGGCTGCTGAAGATCGACACCCGAACCGACAGGGTGGTGGACGAACTGGTCGTCGGCGTACAACCCACATCGCTGGTACTGGATGCCAACGACAAGCTGTGGACGATCACCGACGGCGGTTACGAAGGCAGCCCCTACGGATATGATGTTCCGGCACTGTACCGCATCGACGCCGCCTCGTTCCGCCTGGAAAAGCAGTTCCGTTTCAGAGAGGGGGATGCACCCTCGGAAGTGCAGCTCAACGGCACGCGCGACACGCTGTACTGGATCAACAAGGATGTCTGGCGCATGCCCGTAGCTGCCGAACAGCTCCCGGCGCGCCCGTTCCTCGAATACCGGGAGACGAAATATTACGGGTTGACGGTCGACCCGGACAACGGCGACGTCTACGTGGCCGATGCCATCGACTACCAGCAGCAGGGGATCGTCTACCGCTATACGGCCGACGGCGACGCGGTAGACGAATTTTACGCGGGCGTCACCCCGGGCGCCTTCTGCTGGAAACGATAACCCGACAAACACACGAAGCAATGAAGAGACTCCTAATCCCGCTGTTCAGCATCGCCCTCTGGTGGAGCGCCGCCGCCCAGGACAAGGCGCCGTCGGACGGAGGGTGGTGGAACGAGAATCCGTCGCTGGTGTTGCCCATCCGCGCAGTCGGGGTGACGGGCGTGAAACCCATGAAAGAAATAGGCGTTCAGAAAACGCAGCTCGACACGCTCGTCCTGCACGAGAACATTGCCCTGTCGATGGCCGACGTGCTGACATTCAATTCGTCGATCTTCATCAAGCAATACGGACGGGCGACGCTTTCGACGGTCGCATTCCGCGGCACGGGCCCTTCGCACACGCAGGTGGTGTGGAACGGCATGCGTATCAACTCGCCGATGCTGGGCATGACCGATTTCTCGATGATTCCCTCCTACTTCGTCGACGACGCACAACTGCTGCACGGCACCTCGTCGGTCAACGTCACGGGCGGCGGCCTGGGCGGTGCGGTCATGCTGGCGACCAAACCCGCCGATACGCAGGGCTTCGGGCTGCAATACACCCAGGGCATCGGGTCATTCTGGACGACGGACGAATTCCTGCGTCTCACCTACGGCAACGACCGCTGGCAGACCTCCACGCGCGTGGTATATTCGTCGTCCCCTAACGAATATTCCTACCGGAACCACGACAAGAAGGAAAACATCTACGACGACGAGCACAACATCATCGGTTCGTACTATCCCCGCGAAAAGCACGACGACGGAGCTTTCCGCGACTTCCACCTGTTGCAGGAGGCCTATTACAACACGGGCAACGGAGACCGGTTCGGCCTGAACGCCTGGCTGATCGCCTCGAAGCGCGGGCTGGGGCGCATGACGACCGATTACGGCGATCCGAAGAAATTCATCAACGAACAGCGCGAACGCACGCTGCGCAGCGTGCTGTCGTGGGATCACCTGCGCCGGAACTGGAAAGTCGCGGCCAAGGCCGGATACATCTACAGCTGGTTCGCCTACGACTACGCCAACGACGTGGGCAACGGGAAACTGGAGTACATGACCACCTCCCGGAACTGGTACCACACGCTCTTCGTCTCGGGCGAAGGGGAGTACTACATAGGCCGCAAATGGCTCTTCACGGCACAGGCCGACCTGCACCAGCATTTCGTCACGAACAACGACCGCAGGATCATCTCGCAGGACATGAACCGAAAGACCATCGGATACAACCACGCGCGCACGGAGCTTTCGACCAGCATCACGGCCAAATGGATGCCCACCGAACGGCTGGGGCTGTCCGTCACGCTGCGCGAAGAGATGTACGGTGCGCAGTGGACGCCGCTCATCCCGGCGTTCTATGCGGACTACCTGATCTCGAAACGCGGGACGATCCGGGCAAAAGCCTCCGTATCGCGCAACTACCGTTATCCCACGCTCAACGACCTCTATTTCCAACCGGGCGGGAACACCGACCTCGTACCCGAATCGGGGTTCTCGTACGACGGCGGGATATCGTTTGCCGTAGGGAAGGAAGGGGTATATTCGCTGCACGGCGAGGCGACATGGTTCGATTCCTACATCGACGACTGGATTCTCTGGCTGCCGCTGGGCGGCAACACCAACTACTGGACGCCGCTCAACATGAAGGACGTACACGCTTACGGCGTGGAACTGAAAGCCGGGTACGACCGTATGCTCTCGAAGGAGTGGCAGCTGGGACTGGACGGCAACTTCTCGTGGACGCCCTCGGTCAACCGGGGCGAAGCGTTCAGCAAGGGCGACCGGTCATTGGGCAGGCAACTCCCCTACGTGCCCGTATATTCGGCCGCGGTGACAGGGCGTCTGGCCTACAAAAGCTGGCGCCTGCTATACAAGTGGTGCTATTACAGCGAGCGGTTCACCATGACGAGCAACGCATTCACCTACACGGGCAACGTCCCCTACTACCTGATGAACGACGTGACTCTCGAGAAGCTGTTTTCCGCACGCTGGGCCGATTTTTCGGTCAAAGCCGCCGTCAAAAACCTCTTCGACGAAGAGTATGTTTCCGTGCTGGGACGCCCCATGCCGGGGATAAATTTCGAAATATTCCTCGACATCCGCCCCAAATGGGGAAAGAAAAGAGTCCGGGATTGATCCGACCCGCACAGGGGACATCGGCAGGCCGGCACTATTCCGATTCCGATTCCCGGGCTCCGAATCACGGCCCGGCGGGAAGAACTTTCCCGGGGAAGGATGTTTCGTATGAGCATGACAAAAGGAGTTTTCGGGGAAGATGCCACGAAACGGCGTCCCGGGAATAAAAAGTCCGGATCCGCGCGGATCCGGGCATAGCGATAAACCAAAGAAGCCGGCAGGGTTATTCCGCCCAGCCGCCGCCCAGGGCTTTGTAAAGGTCGACCAAAGCCAGGTGCTCGTCGCGCACGGCATTGCTGACCCCGATCTGGGCGTCGAAATAGCGGCGTTGCGCATCCAGCACGTCGATATAATTGATGCTCCCGCCCCGGTATTGCAGCTGGGCGAGTTCGACGTATTTCCGGGCTGCGTCGCGCAGGTTAACCTTCAGCGCGGCCGTCCGGCGAACGCTGCGGTAGCTGACCACGGCGTCGTTGGCCTCCTTGAAAACCGTCAGCACCTTCTGTTCATACCCCAGCCGGGCCTCGTCGTAGGCGGCCAGCGCGGCCTTGTACCGGGCCTGTTTACGGCCGAACCCGAAGATCGGCGAGGCGAGCGTACCGGCGACATACGAGAACGGCGAGCGGAAAAACCCGCTCACATCGTCGTTTTCCCAGCCGCCCGTCAGGTTGAACACGATGCGCGGGAAGCGGTCGGCGTAGGCCATGCCCGCGGCGGCCATCGCCGCACGGAGCTGCTGCTCACAAGCCCGCACGTCGGGACGCCGCAGGAGCAATTCCGACGGCAACCCCACGGGAAGCGACTCGGCGAACTCCGCCTCGGTATTCATCTTGCTACGCACGACCCGCCAGTCGGGATTTTCGCCCATGAGCAGCGAAATGCTGTTTTCCATGACCTCGATCTTGCGTTCGAGGTCGGGGATCAGCGCCGCCGTCGAGGCGTACTCCACTTTCGCCTGCTGGAAGACCGTTTCAGAGGTGAGGCCGCCCTCGAAACGCAACTGCGCCTGGTAAGCACCCTCGCTGCGCGTGATGAGCGTACGCCGCACGATGGAAAGCTCGTTGTCGAGCGCCATCAACCGGAAATAGGCGGCGGCGACCTCGGCCACGAGCGTCATCTGCATCGCACGCCTGTCCTCGACCGATGCGAGGTATTCGGCACCGCCCTTGCGCTTGGCCCAGCGCAGGTTTCCCCACAGGTCGAGCTCCCAGCTCACGGTAGCCTTGGCGCCGAATTCGGGGTCGCGGCTCGGCGCCTCGCCCGCATAGTCGTTGGTTTCGTGATCGGCGTAGACCGTTCCCGACACCGACGGCAGGCGGTCGGCCTTGCCGATGCGGTAAAGCTGGCGCATCCGCTCGACACGCGCCGCGGCGGCAAGCATGTCCTTGTTGTTGGCCAACGTATGACGGATGATGTTGCACAGGGTCGAATCGCCGTAGAACTGCCACCACTCCATGTCGGCGATGGCGAGCGAATCGGCCGCAGCACCCCCGGCGATAGCCGCCGGGAAGTCGACCTCGGGCGCCTTGCAGTGACGCACGGCCGAGCAGGAGCCCAGCCCAGCGGCAGCAGCCAGTATCATAAGAAATATCGCAAGTCGTTTCATCGTTTCAGTTTTTCTTTAATCCGGTAAATCCACACGAAGAAGAAGGGCACGAAGACAATGCCTACCGTAATGGCGACCAACATGCCGAAGAAGACGCCCGTACCGATCCCCTGACGGCTTGCCGAGCCCGGCCCCGAAGCGAAGACCAGCGGCAGCAGACCGAGGATGAAGGCCAGCGAGGTCATGACGATCGGGCGGAAACGCAGGTGCGCCGCCGTGAGCGCCGCGGAGACCGCATCGCGGCCCTTCTCGACCTCTTCCTTGGCGAATTCCACGATCAGGATGGCGTTCTTGGCCACCAGTCCCACGAGCATCACCAGTCCGATCTGGAAATAGATATTGTTTTCCAGCCCGCAGATCCAGATACCCAGGTAGGCGCCGATGCCGGCCACGGGGAGCGACAGGATGACGGCCACGGGCACCGACCAGCTCTCATACTGCGCCGCAAGGAACAGGAAGACGAACAGGAAGGCCAGCGCCAGCACCAGGCCGGTCTGCCCGCCGACATGCTTTTCCTGGTAGGAAAGGCCGCTCCACTCGACGCCGATCGACGCGGGCAAGTGCTTGCGGACGAGCTCTTCCAGCACACCCATCGCCTGCCCCGAACTGTAACCGTGCGCGGCCTCACCGGAAATGGTGGCCGAGTTGAACATGTTGAAACGCTTGATGTTGCCTGCGCCCGTCGTATAGTGCGTCGTCCCGAGCGAAGTGATCGGGATCATCACACCGCCCGCTCCGCGCACGAAAAAGAGGTTCAGGTTGTCGCGCTGCGCACGGTAGGGAGCCTCGGCCTGGATGTAAACGCGGTAGATGCGGTTGAACATATTGAAGTCATTGACGTAGATCGACCCCGTAAAGGCCTTCATCGTCGAGAAAATGTCGGACATCGAGACACCCAGCAGCTGCGCCTTGTCGCGGTCGACGTCGAAATAGAGCTGCGGAATGTCGCCCTGCATGGACGATGCCAGCCCCGTGAATTCGGGACGCTGCGAAGCGTAATACATCAGCGTATCCACGGCATGCTGCAAATCCTGGTAGGTCGTATTGCCCCGTGCTTCGAGCACCATCTCGAAACCGCCCGAGTTGCCCAGACCGGGAATCACAGCGGGCGTCGAGAGGTATACCTTGCTTTCGGGGTAGCGCGAGAGTTCGGTGCGCACGCGCTGCATCACGGAACTCAGCCCCTCGGAGTCGCGGTCACCCCACGGTTTGAGGATCACGGTCAGCTGGCTGCGCGCCTGGTTGGTACCCACGCGCGGACTGGAACCCGTGACATTGAGCACGTATTCCACGTCGGGATCGGCCATCAGGAACTTCATCGCGCGGTCGGTCACCTCACGGGTGCGTTCGATCGTCGCCCCCTCGGGCAACTCCAGTTCGACGGTAAAGTAACCCTGGTCTTCCTGCGGCATGAAGCTCTGCGGCACGAGCCTGTTCATCAGCCAGATGCCGATCAGCACGATGCCGAAGGCGGCGAACATGCGGCGCGAATGCTTCAGCGCCCCCTGAATCATGCGGCCGTAGAACTTGTTGCCCGTCGCCAGGGTGAGGTTGATGCGGCGGAAAAAGCGGTTTTTCTTCCCCTCGCCTTCGGGCCGCAGGAAAAGCGCACACATCACAGGGCTGAGCGTCAGCGCCACGACGGTCGAGATGACCACCGACACGGCGATGGTGATGGTGAACTGGCGGTAGAGCTGGCCCGTAATGCCCGAAAGGAAACTCACCGGGACAAACACGGCGCACAATACCAGCGACATGGCGATCAGCGCCCCGCTCAGGTTGGACATCGCCTTTTTAGTAGCCTCGTAGGGCGAGAGGTGCTCCTCGTTCATGATGCGGTCGACATTCTCCACGACGACGATGGCGTCGTCGACCACGATGCCGATGGCGAGGATGAGCCCCAACAGCGTCAGCATGTTGAGCGAAAACCCGAAAACGAGCATCACGCCGAAGGTACCGATCAGCGAGATGGGCACGGCAACGATCGGGATGATCGTGGCGCGCCAGCTCTGCAACGAGAGGAAGACCACGAGGATCACCAGCAGCAACGCTTCGAACAATGTCTGGTAAACATGGTGGATCGACTCCGAGATGTAGGTCGTCATGTCGAACGGAATCTCGTAGCTGATGCCCTCGGGGAAGTTGTGGCTGATCTCCTCCATGGCCGCCTTGACCAGCGCCGCCACCTCCATGGCATTGGCTCCGGGCAGCATGTTGATATTCAGCACGGCGGCGTTCCCGCCGTTGATGCCGCTCTCGGTATTATAGGACGAAGCTTCGAGCGAGATACGCGCCACGTCTTTCAGGCGGATGATCGACCCGTCGGGGTTGGCACGCACGACGATGTCCTCGAATTCGCTGACAGACGACAGACGCCCCTGCGCCGTGATGGGGATCGTCACGTCGATGCCGTTCATGGGGGCCTGCCCCAGCACGCCGGCGGCAGACTCGCGGTTCTGGTCTTTGAGCGCCGTCTGCAAATCCTTGACCGTCAGCCCCAGGTCGGCCAGCTTGTCGGGCATGACCCATATCTGCATGGCGTAATAACGGCTGCCGACGTTCGAAACGCTGCCCACTCCGGGAACACGGCGCAACATGTCCAGCACGTTGAGCGTCGCATAGTTCGAAAGGTAGATTTCATCGAACTTGGGGTCGGACGAAAGCAGGGTTATGGTCATCAGTTTGCTGGCCGCCTGCTTCTCGACCGAGATGCCGTTCTGCACCACTTCGGCAGGAAGGCGCGCCTCGGCCTTCTTCAGCCGGTTCTGGATATCCACGGCCGCCAGGTCGGGATCCGTCGAAATGTCGAAGGTCACCGTGGCGGAGAAACCGCCCGAGTTGGAGCTCGACGACTCCATGTAGATCATGCCGGGGGTACCGTTCAACTCCTGCTCGATGGGCGTAGCCACGGCCTGCGTCACGGTCTGCGCATCGGCACCGGGGTACGACGCCGAGATACGCACCACGGGAGGTACGATCTGGGGGTACTGGTCGACGGGCAGCAGTGCCAGGCCGATGAAACCCACGATCACGATGATGATGGACAGCACCGTCGAAAAGACGGGCCTGTCGATAAAGAAGTCCGCTTTCATAGGCTACTGTTGTTTTTCGGCCTCTTCATCGCGGCGCGGAGCGACCGGTTCGACTTTCATGCCGTGCTGGAGTTTATGGTAGCCCTCGACGACGATATCCTCGCCCCGCACCAGGCCGCGTTCGACGACGATGTTGTTGCCCCATTCGGGACCCGTCTCGACAAAACGCTTCTCGACGATGCTGTCGGGGCGCACCACGTAGATGTAGGCACCGCCCTTCTCGATCTCGATGGCCTTCGACGGCACGACGACGGCATCCTCACGCACGTCGAGCAGCAACCGCACCTTGGTGAACTGCCCCGGCAGCAGGATGTGGTCAGGGTTGGCCATCTCGGCTCGCACGGAGAAGGTACCCGTCTGCGGATCGACCTGCGGGTCAGCGAAATCGACCAGGCCGCGGTAGGGGTATTCCGAACCGTCGGCCAGGGTCACGGTGATGTAGGGATCCCACTTGCGGGTCGAATCGCGGTGCCCGAGGTTGACGTTGCGCGCCTTGCTGCGCAGGTAGTCGAGGGCCGTCATGCTGAAATCGACACGCACGGTATCGCTCTTCACGACCGTGGCGAGCAGCGATTTGCCGCTCGGCCCCACGAGCGTACCGATGTCGGCGTTGCGTTCGGAGATATAACCCGAAATAGGCGACTGCACGGAGGTATAGCCCAGGGTCATCTGCGCCTGCGTGAGGTCGGCCTCGCCGACGGCCACGTCGGCCACGGCACTCTCGTAAGCCGCCGTGGCATTGTCGAGTTCGAGCTGGCTGGCGGCACTCTGTTCGAAGAGCGGACGGATACGGTCGAGGTCGCGCTTGGCTTTCAGCGCCTGCGCCCGGGCCTTGTTCAACTGCGCCTTGGCCTTGTCGACGCGCGCACGGTAGACCCGGGGGTCGATCACGAAGAGGGTTTGTCCCTTCCTGATGTAGGTACCCTCGGCGAAGAGCATCTTTTCGAGGTAGCCCTCGACGCGGGCGCGGATTTCGACGAACTGCTGGGCGCGGATGCGGCCTACGTAATCGCCATAGATATTGACGTCTTCGGTCGTTACGGGTTCCACCGCCACGACGGGCAGGACGACTGCGGCGGGACGCGGCCGGAGCAGGATGACGAGCAACACCGTCACGACCACAAGGCCGGCAATGACTCCGATCCACTGGCCTCGGCTCAGTCTTATCCGGACATGGGCAACACGGGAGGCCGCTTTCTTCACACCGTTCAGGTTCAGCTCCTGCAAATTCGGTTTCAATTTGTCAAATTTCATAAAGCACTAATATCATTGGGGGCAGCAAAACGGGGTTCAAACCTTGCGCCAGAATTGCAGGCAGCCCATTAAAACATTTATTGACAGCAAAATATCTACCAAATACCAAATCAAATATATACAAAAATCTGTGGAATAATTCTACATCCGTGTGGAATTATTCCACAACACCCCGGCAAAGCGTCCGTCTGCCCGGAGTCTTGCGACGGCCGGAGCCGTAACCGGCGCATCCGAACGCATTGGAGGCAACCGCCCCGGCTTCGCGGCGCAAAGGTAACAAAACAAGTCCGGGCAGGCGAAAAACTGCACCAGGAAGGTTACAGCAAATCCGCCCGGAATATTATCCGAAGCGGGCACAGTCCCGGTGGGAAAGCCATAATCCCGGGGAAACATCCCGTCAGAAGGACACAAAAAAAGACCCGCACGGGTCTTTTTTGCCATATCGCGGCAACGCGGTTCAGCGCTTACGCCCCGCCTCCCGGGATGTTCCGCATGCCTGCGAAGCAGACTGCGACCATGCTGAAATTCTATTCCGGAGGGCTTATTCCCGCCCCCGGATGAGGCTGCCGTCCCCGGTCACCTTGAGGATCCGGGCGTTTCCAGAGGGCTCAAATCCCCCCCCCTCACGGTTCTCTCCATCCTCGGGGAAACGAATGTCGATCGGATGGGCAAAGACAAAACGCGCACCGGCGGTATAGGTCGGATCGACCCAGATGCGGCCACCGAAGATCATGGCTATCTGGCGGCAAATGGCAAGGCCGAGGCCCGTGCCTTTCTTCTTGTTGCCGTCGAGTTTCTCGAAACGGTTGAAGACCATCTCCTGTTTGTCGAGCGGAATGCCGGGGCCCGTATCGGCTACCGAAAAGAGCACTTCGCGGTGTGCCTCGTCTATCTCCACGCCGAGTGTGATACTCCCCTGGGAAGTGAACTTACCGGCGTTGGTGAGCAGGTTGATCAGAATCTGCGACAAGCGGTGGACATCGGTTACAAGCATGTAGGAACCCACGGCACATTCGAGACGCCCCTCGACACCTTCCTGCCGCGTATGGGCGGTCGTCATGAGCACATGCTGGCAGACCTGCACGATCTCCTCGGACGAGCAGTTGAACTTGATCTTGCCGCATTCGAGCGACGAAATGTCGAGGATGTCGTTCAGCAGCGTGAGCAGCATCTCGGAATTGTTGACCACGATGGCGCAGTACTCGGCACGTTCCTCCTGTGAAAGTTCTTCGCCCTGCATCAGCGACGAGAAGCCCACGATGGCGTTGAGCGGCGTGCGGATCTCATGGCTCATATTGGCCAGGAACGCCGATTTGAGCATGTTGGACTCTTCGGCCTTCTCGCGGGCGACCACCAGCTGTCCTTCGCGCTCTTCGAGCGTGCGCTTGAGACGCCGCGTGCGCAGGAAAAGCGCCGCGACGAAAACCAGCAGCAGTACCAGCAGTACGATACCCGCCACGAGCAACTCGATGTAATGGGAATATTTCGAGAGTTTGGCTGCTACGGTATCCTCGACCACACTCCCTTTGGGCAGGGCGTATTCGGCAATCTTCAACTCCTTGAGCTTGCGCGAATCGAAGAGGTACTGGCCGTCCGTAAGGCGGAAATGCGTCCCGTCTATCTTCCCCGAGGCGTAATACTTCTTGATCTGCGATGCGATGACCGAGGCGGCGTTCTCGTATTTGGGGACATAGCCACCCACAGCCACGTCGCCGATGCCGATCTGGGATATCGAAAAGACCGGTATGCGCGGATTGAGCTGCACCAGGTCGTTGAGCGAACGCTGCATGAGGTACTCCCCGTCGCGGCCCACACGCCAGGTTCCGAGTATCGCCGCGGAACGGTGCGACAGCGAGGCATAGGTCTCATGCATCGCATCATCCCCCTCGCGGCTGTCCACCAGCACAAGGTTCATGTCGGGATAGTTTTTCATCTCCTCGCGTACGAGCGCCTGGAGGGAAATACCCCCGTAGGTGTTATCCGAGATGAAGGCGATGTTCTCGGCTTCGGGAAAAAGCGAACGAACCAGCTCGATATTGCGGCGGACGTCATACTTGTTGAGCATACCGCCCACATTGTTCAGGCTGTCCGTCATGTTCATGTAATTGATCGAAGGGGGCAGCCACATGCCGAGACTGTCCTCCGGCGGCGGGAGCACGATGCCGTTGGAACTGACATAGCAGCAGAAGCACATCACATCCTTGGGGATATGCCCCAGCGAGACGAACGATGCCCATGCCTCCTGCCCCAGCAGGACGATGGCGCGAAGCCCCTTGTTCTCATACCGGGAAATCATGTTCTCGGTCTGCGACATCCAGATGGGTGCGTCGTTGATGCTCTTGCATTCGAGCGTTTCGACATAGATATCGCACGGGATGCCCGAAGCCATGATGTTGCGTTCGAACTCGGCGATGAAGCCCGACATGCGGCGCGTATCCGGATTATACGAGGAAATAATCAGGATACTCTCCCTCTCCTGCGGCGCTTGAGCCCGAAGCAATGCGGGCAACAGGGCGCAACACAGAAGAAGAAATATCCGATTTTTTTTCATTGGGTTCCTGGTCATAGTTTCCCTTTCTATCGCGAAAGCAGCGCCGCAATCCGCGTGCGGAGTTCATCCGCCCGCAGGGGTTTGGCAAGACATTCGTTGAAACCGGCCTGGAACATGCGTTGGCGGTCGGTTTCGAACGCATAGGCCGTGAGTGCGATGACGGGGACGTCGGGCGAAATCTCCCGCACGCCCCGGAGCGCCTCATAGCCGTCCATGACGGGCATGTTGATATCCATCAGCACCAGGTCGGGGCGGCAGTCGGCGAACAAGGCGACGGCCTCCTCTCCGTTCCAGGCGTGCAACAGGTCGTAATCACGGCGCAGCAACACCTCGACGAGCTTATAATTACTCGGATTATCCTCGGCAACCAGCAAGCGGGGACGGTTGCCGACCGGATTTACACTATTGTCACACTCCATCGCTTCATCGGTTTAACAAAATCGCCCGACAGCGGCAAAGACCGGACAATTGCACAAAAATACCATTTTTTTGATTAATAATAAAATATTTCCCTTTAAAAATTAACAGCACCCCGAAAACAGGACGGGAAATCCGGGCGTTTTTGACATATAAATTACCTTAAAAGTTTATAATGCCAATTTTTTTACCGATATTTGCACTGGGTATCCGGATCAGGAGCGGGAAACGGCACGGTTTGCAACGCCCGCTCCGGAATTCCAGGTAAATTTAAATAAACAACCGCCCGGAACCGGACAACGAGCATGCGACGCTTCCCGTTCCGGAAAAACCCGATGACAACGAACCGCCGAACATGAACCGCAAGAAAGTACTGATCGTAGACGACAAGGAGCAAATCGCAAAAATCCTTTTCGCATACCTCCACCAGGATTACGAATGTTTTTACATGCAGAACCCGCCGCAGGCCATCGAGTGGCTCTCGCGGGGGAACATGCCCGACCTGATTATTTCGGACATCCGCATGCCCGAAATGCGCGGCGACGAATTCCTGGCATACCTCAAGCTCAACGAACTCTTCAAGCAGATCCCGGTCGTGATGCTTTCGAGCGAGGACAGCACCTCGGAACGCATCCGCCTGCTGGAAGAGGGTGCGGAAGACTATATCGTCAAACCGTTCAACCCGCAGGAACTCAAAATAAGGATTAAAAAGATTTTGGATTGAAGTACCCCGTCATCTACATCAAAGGCAGAGGCAACCACACGGCCCGTTTCACGGAGCTGACCGAGGGACAGATGCGTATCGCAGGGGACATCGGTGCGGCTATGGGCAAGTTGAGGCCGCTCAAGGACGACCACGCCTTCATCCTCTACGAACAGCAGGGCGAGGAGGACATCCGCAGCATCCGGTTCCTGCGTTCCTGGTTCCCGGGTGCCGGCATCATCCTCATCATCTCGGGGCAACTGACCGGGGAGGAGCGGCGCGCATACCTCGGAGCCGGCGTGAACAGCGCCGTACCGGGCGACATATCGCGCGCAGATTTCCTCCGCATACTGCAATTCATGACCGACTATACGTTCGTCCACAAACCCGTCGCAGGTAGCGGGAACGACGTAGAGTTGTTCCGCATGCCGCTCTGGAAACGGGCGTTCGACATCGCGGCATCGCTCTCGGCGATCCTCCTGCTCTCGCCCCTGCTCATAGCCGTGGCCGTGGCCGTCAGACTCGACAGCCCGGGGCCGGTCATCTACAAGTCGAAACGCGTGGGGAGCAACTACCGGATCTTCGATTTCCTGAAGTTCCGCTCGATGCGCTCCGACGCAGATCAGCGGCTCAAGGAGCTGGAGGATCTGAACCAGTATGCCTCGGAACCCGTCGCCGAAGACGATGCGAAGATGGCGCTCAACGACGACGAGATTCGCAAACTGCTGGCGGACACCGAAAACGGCATGCTCTATGCGGACGATTTCGTGATCCCCGAGGAGGCCCATCACCACCAGCTGGAAACCGAACAGGAAAACGCGTTCGTGAAGATCGAGAACGATCCCCGCATCACGCGCCTGGGGCGTTTCCTGCGCAAATACAGCATCGACGAACTCCCGCAGCTCTTCAACATCCTGCGGGGCGACATGTCGGTCGTGGGCAACCGCCCTTTGCCCCTCTACGAAGCCGAACGTCTCACGAGCGACGAATATATCGAACGGTTCATGTGCCCCTCGGGCCTCACGGGGCTGTGGCAGGTCGAAAAACGCGGGCAGGCAGGAAAGCTCTCGCCCGAGCAGCGAAAGCAGCTCGACATCGAATACGCCCGCCAAATGTCGCCGTGGTTCGACCTGAAAATAATCCTGCGCACGTTCACCGCATTCATACAGAAAGAAAATGTATAATAAACAGCAACATATGAAAAGGGCCGTCTTCACACTCTGGCTGCTGCTGGCTGCTGTCGCCGCAACGGCGCAAAGCGAGCCTACGCCACCCGAATTCGAATACAGCGACCTGCAACGGCTTACTCCGGAAGATTACATCGACATGCAGCTGCCCCCGCTCCACGTACTGATGGAGAATGCGCGCCATGCACCGCAGGTCGGCTATTACGAGTCGAACCGCGAGATCGAGGAGCGCGAACTGAAAACCGTGCGCCGCAACTGGATGCGCAATTTCAAGCTCAACGCCAACTACAACTACGGATCGTCGGACATCTACAACCAGAATTATCAGGACAGCAACATCCCGATATGGACGACGACCACGACCGGGCGCGAGCAAAGCTGGTGGAACGTCGGGGCTTCGTTCTCGATCCCGCTCGACGAGATTTTCAACCGCCGCAACAAGATCAAGCAGCAGAAGAAGCGTATCGAGAATACCCAGTACGACCTCGACCGCTGGTACGACGAGTTGCGCATGAAGATCATCGACGCCTACACCACGGCCGTCGAGCAGCTCTCGATCCTGCGGAGCGCCGCCGAAGCCAAGATCACGTCCGAGGCACAATACCGCATGACCGAAGTGGACTTCGTCAAAGGCAAGCTCGACGCGCAGACGCTGAGCCGCCAGAAGAGCCTCGAAAATTCGGCGACCCGCGAATACGAGCAGGTGCGGCGCAACCTCAACGACGCCCTGCTGCGGCTCGAGATACTCACGCACACGCCGATTATCAACAAACCCATATCAATGCCCGGGACATCGAAAGAAGCGACTAAAACCGAATAGCCTATGAACTACATCGCATATACCGCGCGGTTTCTCTACCGCATCAAGTGGTGGCTGATACTCTGTCCGCTGCTGGTCGCGCTGCTCGTCTACATAAAGATGGGTACCAAACCGCGCAACTACAAGTCCACGACGACGATCTACACGGGCATCGTCTCGGGATACGACATCACAACCACCGAAGGCTCGCGCCAGGACTGGAACGTCATCAACAATGCGATGGACAACCTGATCAACATCATCCTGTCGCAGTCCACGCTCAAGAACGTTTCGCTACGCCTCTACGCACAGGGGCTTACGCACCTCGACCCGGACAACGACAACCAGTACCTCTCGGCACGCACCTCGCGGTACCTGCTGAGCAAAACCCCGCCCGACGTCATGGAGCTCGTCGACCACACTTCGGAAAAGAACACTTACGAGAACCTGCGCAAATACGAAGAGATAGACCATAACAACCACGTCTACGGCATGTTCCACTGGAGCCCTCCGTATTACAGCTACCAGGCGCTGAGCCAGATCAAGGTCAAGAGGCTGGCCAACAGCGACATGCTGGAAATCAGCTACGAGAACGACGACCCGGCCATCGTCTACAACACGCTGATTATCCTCAACGACGAATTCGTCAAGCAGTACCGCGACCTGCGGTTCGGCGAGACGAATAACGTCATCGCCTATTTCGAATCCGAGCTGGAGCGGGTGGGAAACAACCTGCGCAACCTGGAGGATTCGCTGCGCGACTACAATGTCCAGCACCGTGTCATCAACTACGACGAGCAGACCAAGCACATCGCCGCCCTCTCGCGCGACTACGAATTGCGCTACGAGGAGATCCTGCTGAACTTCGAGAGCGCCGAGAAACTGCGCGCCTCGATCGAAGGGCAGCTCGAAGGGTTGCAGGAAACTTTCCGCAACAACGCCGAGTTCATCGAGAAACTCCATAAGATCGGGAGCATCTATTCGCGCCTGTCGGCCGCCGAGGCCTTCCAGCCCGAAACCGACGGCACGGAAGGTATTTCCGACCGGACGGCCATGCCCGCCAGCCGCAACGACACGGGGCAGTTACGCAGGAAACTGAGCGAGGAGACCCGCAGCCTGCAGGAGCTCACCACGAACATCGCCAACCAACAATATACAAAGGAGGGACTTTCGGCCAATACGATCGTGACGGAGTGGCTCGCCGCCGTACTGCTGGCCGAGAAATCCCGCGCCGAACTGGCGGTGATGAAGCTCCGCAAACAGGAACTCGACCAGAAATATACGCAGTTCTCGCCCGTGGGCTCGACCCTCAAACGCAAGGGTCGCGAAATCAACTTCTCGGAACAGTCCTACCTCTCGATCCTCACGGCGCTCAACACGGCCCGCCTGCGCCAGAAGAACCTGCAGATGACCTCGGCAACGCTGAAGATCATCAACGCTCCGGTGCTTCCCCTGGAGGCGGAACCGAGCAAACGCAAGATGATGGTTGCCGCGGCAGGCCTCGCCACGCTCCTGTTCGTACTGGGATTCTTCATCCTGCTCGAACTGCTCGACCGCACGCTGCGTGACAAAGTCCGCGCCGAGCGCATCACCAAGGGGCGGGTCATCGGGGCCTTTCCCGGCAAAGCCTATTTCGGACAGCGGAGGTTCACCAAGCAATACCGTGAGATCGCATCCCGCTACATCGGCAATGCGGCGGTCAACTATTTCGACCCGGCCAAACAGCCCAACGTGCTCAATATCCTGAGTACCGAACGCGGGGACGGCAAGAGCCTGATCGCCGAACACCTGGCGGCATTCTTCCGCGAAGCGGACATGAAAGTCCGCATCGTTTCGTGGAACAAGGATTTCGACATCGAACGCAAGGAGTACCTGCTGGCCGAGAAACTCGGGGATTTCGTGCGCGACATCCCGGGCGAAGTTCCCCTCGCCGAGGCCGACGTGGTGCTGGTGGAATACCCGCCCTTCGCCACGAGCTCCGTACCGAAGGAGTTGCTGCGCCATGCGGCGCTGAGCATCGTCATCGCCCCGGCGAACCGCACGTGGAAAGATACCGACCAACTGCTTTTCGAAAAGGCAGAAAAACTCTCGGGGCGCACCCCCGTCGTACTCTGCCTCAACTGCGCGGGCCGCGACGTGGTGCAAACCTTCACGGGCCTGATGCCTCCGTACAGCCGCCTCCGCAGGCTGGGGTATCAGATCAGCCAGTTCGGGTTCACGGCCGTCAAATAAACAGCGACACGTCATGGAACGCTACGGCAGCATAACCACCCCGGTCAGCGTGCCCCGGCTCATCGTCGGGGCAATGCTGGCCGCCGGTGTGGCCGTGCTCATCCTGGCGTTCACCCAATACGGGTTGCTCGCCGGACTGGCCGTCTCGGTGATCCCGGCGGCACTGTGCATCCTGTGGGTCACGCTGCGCAACCCCGCCATTTCGATGCTCGGGCTGTTCGTGGTCAACTATTTCATCATGGCGCTCACGCGTTACGCCCACGACCTGCCGTTCGGGATGATCCTCGACGCGCTGATCTTCTACAACTTTCTGATTATCACGCTGCAAGCCCTGATACGCCCCATCGAATGGAAACGCGCCAGTTCGGGACTGACCGTCGTGGCGGCGATCTGGATGGCCTACTGCATCCTTGAAATAGTGAACCCGGAGTCGGTCTCGGTCGCGGGATGGTTCTCGTCGGTGCGGTCGATCGCCTTCTATTTCTTCTTCATCGTCGTGCTCACACAGCTCACGATGACCGAGTACAAATACCTGAAATACATGCTCGCCGTTTGGTCGGTGCTGACACTGATCGCCGTCGGGAAAGCCTGCATGCAGAAATTCTTCGGCTTTAACGCCGCGGAGAACTACTGGCTGTTCGTGCTGGGTGGCCGTTCGACACACATCATCCACAGCGGCGTGCGTTACTTCTCGTTCTTCAGCGACGCGGCCAATTTCGGCGGCTCGATGGGGCTGTCGATGGTCGTATTCTCGATTTCGGCGCTCTACTACCGCAACTCGTGGATGAAGCTCTACCTGCTGCTCGTGGCGGCCGCGGCATGCTACGGCATGCTGATCTCGGGAACCCGCAGCGCACTGGCCGTACCGTTCGTGGGCTACTCGGCCTTCATCATGATGTCGCGCAACATCAAGATGATCGGCGCGGGTGTTTTCCTGATCATCGCAGCCTTCATCTTCCTGAAATTCACCACCATCGGGCAGGGAAACAGCATTATCCGGCGTGCCCGCAGCGCCTTCAACACAAACGACCCCTCGTTCCAGGTGCGCCTGGCAAACCAGGCCAAACTGCGCGAACTGATGGCTGACAAGCCTTTCGGCGCCGGACTGGGACACGGTGGCGGCAAGGCCAAGACCTTCGCCCCGAATGCGGCATTGTCGCAGATTCCGACCGACTCGTGGTTCGTGATGGTCTGGGTCGAAACGGGTGTCGTCGGCATCCTGCTGCACATCGGCATCCTGCTCTACATCCTGGCGCGGGGCGCCTACCTGGTGGTCTTCAAACTGAGGAACACCCAGCTGAGGGGATTCACGGCGGCGCTTACGGCGGGAATCTCGGGCATCGTGGTCATGGCCTATGCCAACGAGATCCTGGGGCAGATCCCCACGGGCGCCATCCTCTACATGAGCATGGGTTTCATCTTCCTCGCACCGCGTTTCGACCGTGAACTGGCGCGCAAGGAGATACTGGACAGGGCGATGTCCGCACAACGGCCGCACGCAAGGGAAAATTACGAATAGCATGAAACCGCTGATTTCGGTCATATCGGTCAATTACAATGGCTACTGGCTCACCTGCGCCATGGTCGAATCGCTGCGGCGGCACGTCACCGCGCCGCTGGAGATCATCGTGGTGGACAACGGTTCCGCCCGCGACGAGGCGGCCATGCTGCGCGAACGCTACCCGGGGATCAAGGCACTGCGCAGCGAGCGCAACCTGGGGTTCGCCGGAGGCAACAACCTGGGGTTCGCAGCCGCGGCAGGCGATTACCTGCTGTTGCTCAACAACGACACCGAGGTCGAAGACGATACGCTGCATTACCTCTGCGAAACCCTGGCGGGCAACCCCGCGATCGGTGCCGTATGCCCGAAGATCCGGTTTTTCGCACCCCCGCGGCATATCCAGTTCGCCGGGTATACGCCCCTGACGCACGTCACGCTGCGCAATGCGCTCATCGGCTTCGGGATGCCCGACGACGGGTCGTTCGACACGCCGCGCGACACACCCTACGCCCACGGCGCGGCGATGATGGTACGGCGCGAAGTACCCCGAAAAGCCGGGCCGATGCCCGACATCTATTTCCTCTACTACGAAGAACTCGACTGGTCGGTGCGTATCCGTGAACAAGGCTGGAAAATAGCCTACGACCCCCGTTGCACAGTATTCCACAAGGAGAGCGCGACGACCGGACAGCAAAGTCCCCTGAGAAGTTACTACCTGACCCGCAACCGGTTGCTGTTCGCATGGCGGAACCTGCACGGCACCGCCCGGATGCTTTCCGTCGCCTACCAGCTCCTCATCGCCGTGCCCAAAAGCATCGCCGCGGCGCTGGCACACGGGCGCTGCGACCTGGCAAAGGCCATACGGCACGGTGCCGGAGGCTTCTTCACCCTGAAAAACAAAACGGTATGATGTTGCTGCTCGACATCCTCGACTGGATATTCGTCTTCGTACTGGGACTCCCGGTGCTCTACCTCTTCGTCTTTGCGGCCGCCTCGACTCGCTCACGCAAGGACACCTATCCCCCGGCACGGCGGCAACGCAGGTTCGTGACGCTGATCCCGGCCTACAAAAGCGACGCGGTGATCGTTCGTACGGCGCAGGCCGCGCTGCAACAGGACTATCCGCAGGAACTGCACGAGGTGGTCGTCATCGCCGACCGGCTGCAACCGGCCACGCTCGCCGAGTTGCGCCGGATGCCGATCCGCGTGCTGGAAGCCTCCTTCGAGAACAGCTCCAAGGCCAGGGCGCTCAACTTTGCCGTAGGGGAAATCGGCCCGGACGGCGCGGAGGCCGTGGCGATACTCGACGCCGACAACCTGGCGGGCAGGGAGTTCATCGCCCGCATGAACGACGCCCTCGACAGCGGCATCCAGGCCGTGCAGGCACACCGCACGGCCAAGAACCGCGACACGGACACCGCCGTACTCGACGCAGCGAGCGAGGAGGTCAACAACTCGATCTTCCGCCGCGGGCATGTGGCGCTGGGATTCTCTTCGGCGCTGATCGGCTCGGGCATGGCCTTCGATTACAAATGGTTCCGCGAAAATATCGCCTGCTGCACCACTTCGGGCGAGGACAAGGAGCTCGAAGCGCTGCTGCTGAGGCAAGGCATCTACATCGACTACCTGGACGACGTGCGCGTGCTGGACGAAAAGGTGCAGGGCGAAGGTGCCTACTACAACCAGCGGCGGCGCTGGATAGCGGCGCAGTTCTACGCCCTTTCATCGGCCGTAAGGCAGCTTCCGGGAGCAATCCTCTCGGGGAATACGGATTACTGCGACAAGCTGCTGCAATGGTGCCTGCCGCCGCGCATCCTGCTGTTGGGGCTGGTGCCCCTGTGGGCCGTCGTTATGACGGTATGCGCACCCATGGGTTCGATAAAATGGTGGGTGGCCGTCCTGCTGCTGCTCCTGGCCATGGCGATGGCGCTGCCCGACGAGCAGGCCGACGACCGCCTGGGGCACGCCCTCCGGCGGATGCCCGTCCTGTTCCTGCTGACGCTGGCCAACCTCTTCCGGCTGCGGGGCACCAAAGACAAATTCATCCACACCGAACATACCGGGGCCGGAAGCGAAGTCCCCGGAAACAATACCGGAAACCGACCATGAAAATCGCGATCGAGGCGCAGCGCATCTTCCGCCCCAACAAACACGGCATGGACTTCGTGGCGCTCGAAACCATCCGCTGCCTGCAACGGCTCGACACGAAGAACGAATACTTCATCTTCACGGGCGAAGGCGAAGACCGCTGCCTGGAGGAGAGCCCCAACATGCACATCACAACGCTCCGCTGCCCGAGCTACCCGCTGTGGGAACAGTGGGCGCTGCCGCGCGCCGTGGCCCGTGTGAAGCCCGACCTGCTGCATTGCACGAGCAACACGGCACCCGTATGGGGAAAGGCCCCGCTGGTCTTGACGCTCCACGACATCATCTTCCTCGAGGAACAGGCCGCCCGCAACAAATCGCTCTACCAGTCGCTGGGGCGCATCTACCGCCGCCTGGTAGTGCCGCGCATCCTGCCCAGATGCCGGATGGTCGTCACCGTCTCGCAATTCGAGTGCGACCGCATCCGCACCGCACTGAACTTCGACCCCGAACGCATCATGGCCATTCACAACGGCTACAACGACCGGTTCCGCCCGATGGAAGGCACGGCGGAAACCGTCTGTAAATACCTGCAAGACCCCGAATTCCTCTTTTTCCTGGGCAATACCGACCCAAAGAAGAACACGCCCGGCACGCTGAAGGCTTATGCCGAATACGTACGGCGCTCCGAAAAGCCGCTGCCGCTGCTGATCGCAGACCTCGGGGAACAACCCGCGGAAGCGATCCTGCGGGAGATCGGCGAACCCCGGCTGCGCGGGATGCTCCGCCTGGCGGGATATATCCCCAACAGCGACCTGCCGGCCATCTACAACAGGGCTTCGGCGTTCCTCTACACCTCGCTGCGCGAGAGTTTCGGCATCCCCCAGCTCGAAGCGATGGCCTGCGGCACGCCCGTGGTGACATCCGCGACCTCGGCGATCCCCGAGGTGGCGGGCCAAGGCGCCATCCTCGTCGACCCTACCGACCCGACGGCGATCGCCGATGCCCTGCTGCGGCTCGAAACCGATGCGGAGTTCCGCGCAGGACAGGTCGCCTACGGCCTCGAACGGGTAAAACAATTCTCGTGGGAAAAGACCGCCCGGCACTTGCTGGCACTTTACGAATCGCTCGGGAAGACAAACTGAATACCGTACTGCCGAAATTTCGTGCTCCGGATTCAAAACCCGGACAGCCGCATTGCAAAAGTTCGTTATATAACACTGTAATTGACTTATGATTGAAAAGATCAGAAATAACCCCCGGCTCAAACAATTCGTCATCGGGCTGATTTCGCCGCACAAACACCCCCGGCCCCGCCTTTGGGTGCGCTGGTTCGTGAACCCTTTTGTTCACAAAAAAGGCCGCGGTGCGCTTATCCGCCGCCACGCGCGGCTCGACGTTTTCCCCTGGCGGCGCTTCGAAGTGGGACGCGACGCCCTGATCGAGGATTATGCGGTCGTCAATAACGGTGCGGGAGACGTGGTGATCGGCGACCAGGCGCGCATCGGCATCGGATCGGTGATCATCGGCCCCGTGCGCCTGGGCGACCGGGCCGGACTGGGCCAGCATGTCTTCATCTCGGGGTTCAACCACGGTTATGCCGACGGGACACGAGACTCGAATGCACAGGAACTCGTGCGTAAAGAGGTGACGATCGGACGTGAATCGCATATCGGCGCCAATTCGGTGGTCGTGGCGGGCGTCACGATCGGCGAACGCTGCCAGATCGGCGCCGGGAGCGTCGTCACCAAGGACATCCCTTCGTACAGCGTCGCCGTAGGCAACCCGGCGCGCGTAATCAAGCGTTATGACGCCGCACGCGCAAAATGGATACGTGTCGATGAATAACCCGAAAGTCAGCGTCGTCATTCCCGTATACAATACGGAGGCCTATGTCGAACAGACCCTGCGTTCGATCATGGGACAGACCCTGCGCGACATCGAACTCATCGTCATCAACGACGGTTCGACGGACGGCAGCCTCTCCGTACTCGAACGCATAGCCACCGGAGACGACCGCATCCGGCTCTACACCCAGCCCAACAAAGGGCTTTCTGAGACCCGCAACGCAGGGATCGACCGTGCCCGGGGCGAATTCATCTACTTCATGGACAGCGACGACCTGCTGGAACCCGACGCCCTCGAACGCTGCTACGAACGCTGCCAGTCAGACCGGCTCGATTTCGTGTTCTTCGACGCCGAAAGCTTCGGGGCAGCGGCCTCCGACGCCGCATGGTTCGACTACCGGCGTGCAAAATATTTCGGAACGGAGGTCTGCGACGGCACCGCCCTGCTGCGCAGGATGCTCGCACTGCACTGCTACCGGGCTTCGGCCTGCCTGAGTTTTATCCGCACCGCCTACCTGCGCGGGCTGGGACTGCGCTTCTACCCGGGGATACTCCATGAAGACGAACTCTTCACCCCGCAACTTTACCTCGGGGCGTCGCGTGCAGGTGGAATCGAACGCTCGTTCTTCAAGCGGCGCATACACGGGGATTCGATCATGGGACGCGGGTTTTCGCGCCGTAACCTCGAAGGCTACACTACCGTCCTGCGGGAACTCAACCGCTTTGCCGCGCCGCGCGACGCCGGCCAGCGGCAACTCATACGCACGCTCACGAGGCAGATACTGCGCCCCGTGATGCGCAACGCCTGGGCACTTCCGGCCGGGGCACGCTGGAAACTGGCCTGGGATGCCCTGCGGCACTACCCGGGCAGCATCGACGGCCGTGCCCTGGCGACGCTGCTGTTCAAGAAACCGCTAAAAAAAGAAAACGGGAAATGAGTGTCAGGCGGGAATTGGCTTCGGGCGTATTCTACACCTCGATCGCAAAGTACGCGGGCATCGTCGTAACGCTCGTGGTGACGGGTATCCTTTCGCGCCTGTTCACCCCCGAGCAGTTCGGCGTGGTGAACATCGCCACGGTAGTGATCGCCTTCTTTGCCATCTTCAGCGATCTGGGCATCGGCCCGGCCGTCATCCAGCACAAAAACCTCGACAGGCACGACCTGGGCGGGATATTCTCGCTCTCGGTATGGTCGGGGGCAGTCATGGCGCTGCTGTTTTTCGCAGCAGCCGGCACGATCGCCTCTCTCTACGGCGATTCGCAGGTGCTGCGCAACGTCCTGCGCATCCTCGCGCTGAACCTCTTTTTCGCCGCGGCCAACATCGTCCCCAATGCACTTATCCTGAAGGAGAAACGCTTCCGGTTCGCCGCCATGCGGTCGCTCACGGTGCAAATCGCAGGGGGCACGGCTGCCATCGCCGCGGCCTATGCCGGGGCAGGCATCTACGCACTGACGATCAACCCGGTGTTTTCGAGCCTGATGCTCCTGGCGATAAACTACCGCCAGAACCCGCTGCCGCTGCGCCTGCGCCCGGGACGCAAGGCGCTGGGCAAAGTATTCTCGTTCTCGGCCTACCAGTTCTCGTTCCAGTTGATAAACTATTTCAGCCGCAACCTCGACAAGCTGCTCATGGGACGTTACATGAGCCTCTCGCAACTGGGTTATTACGACAAGTCGTACCGGCTGATGATGCTCCCGCTGCAAAACATCGCCTATGTCATTTCGCCCGTCATGCACCCCATTTTTTCGGAGATGCAGCACGACCTGAAGCAGTTGGGCGCCTCCTACCTGAAAGTCGTCCGGCTGCTGGCGTTCATAGGGCTGCCGCTCTCGGCCGTGCTCTTCTTCACGGCGCAGGAGCTGGTGCTCATCATCTTCGGCGACCAGTGGGAGCCGTCCGTCCCGGTGTTCCGGATACTGGCGCTCTCGGTCGGCATCCAGATCGTGATGTCCACCTCGGGGTCGATCTTCCAGGCCGCCAACGCCACGCGGATGCTCTTCTTCTGCGGCGTATTCTCAGCGGTGCTCAACGTCGCGGCGATCTGCACCGGCATCTTCGCATTCGGCACGACCGAAGCCGTGGCCTGGTGCATCTGCGCCTCGTTCGCCGTCAACTTCGTGCAGTGTTACCACGCGTTGTTCTGCCTCACGCTGCGCACGGGATGGCGCCGGTTCTGGCGAAATTTCCTTTCGCCGCTTCTGCTCACAGCACTCGTCGGCCTGCCCCTGGCAGCAGTCGGATGGCTTCTCCCGCCGATGCCGCTCGTGGCGTCGCTCACCCTCAAGGGGACGGCGGCACTCGGCGTATGGCTCCTTTATGTGCACCTGAGCGGCGAATACGACCTGAAAGGGCTTGCAGGACAGCTCCTGGCCCGCAAAAAACGATAACAACATGAAAGGATTATTTGTCGTCTTCCACGGGTTTTCGGCCCACAGCGGCATCAGCAAGAAGATTTTTGCCCAATGCGACGCACTGCGGCGCAACGGCGCCGACATCGAGTTGTGCCACATCGAGATAGCGCCCGACGGCACGCAGCGCCGAATGGTCGGCGGGCAGGCGATCCGCACCTTCGGCAAGGGATTGCGTGCCAAGCTCGAAAAAAGGGTCTCGCTGAGCGACATCACGCGCTACATCCGCCACGAAGGGGTGGAGTTCCTCTACATCCGCCACGACCACAACGCCAGCCCGGTGCTGATCGGCTGGCTGCGCAAGGTCAAAAAACTCGGCGTGCGGATCGCGCTCGAAATCCCGACCTACCCTTACGACGCCGAATTCGCGCAGTCGCCCGCGGTGCGGAAACTCAAACTGCGCATCGACCGCATGTTCCGCTGCCGCATGGCCCGTTACGTCGACCGCATCGTCACCTTCTCCGATGATACGGAGATATTCGGCCGCCCGACGATCCGCATTTCCAACGGCATCGACTTCGGGAGTATCCCGCTCAAAACCCGGGGACACGGGGATCACCACAACATCCGGCTGCTGGCCGTAGCGAACATCCATTTCTGGCACGGCCTCGACCGCGTGATCGAAGGGCTCAGGGAGTATTACGCCGCCCCGCACCAGTGCATCGTCCGCCTGCGTATCGCAGGCGACGGCGTGGAAACGCTCATCGCAGAATACCGCCGCAGGATCGACGCATACTCCCTGACGGAGTATGCCGAAGTCATCGGCCCCCGTTCGGGCGCTGCGCTCGACGCCGAATTCGAGTGGTGCGACATGGGCATCGCCAGCCTCGGACGCCATCGCAACGGCATCACCGGCATCAAGACGCTCAAAAACCGCGAGTACGCCGCACGCGGCATCCCGTTCGTATACTCGGAACGGGACAGCGACTTCGACGGCATGGGCTACGTAATGAAAGCCCCGGCCGACGACACGCCCCTCGACATCGCGGCGCTCGTGTGTTTCTACGACGGGCTGCACCTCACGCCCGCACAGATCCGCGGCACGGTCGAGGGACGCCTCTCGTGGGACAACCAGATGAAACAGGTATTAACCGAACTTTTCGAAGCATGACGACCGTAGCGATACTCTTCTGGGCGGGGGTATTCCTCGTCTTCTACACCTACCTCGGATACGGCATCCTGCTGTGGCTGCTGGTGAAGATCCGCGAAGCCGTGCACCCGGCACGGCGGTACGCCTTTCCTGCCGACCCGCCCGAGGTGACGCTGCTCATCGCCGCCTACAACGAACAGGAGGTCGTGGCGGAAAAGATGGCCAACTGCCGGGCATTGGATTATCCGGCCGGAAAGCTCCGCGTGACGTGGATCACCGACGGCTCGACCGACCGCACCGTCGAACTGCTCGCCGCCTACCCCGAGGTGACGGTGCTGCACGACCCGCGCCGGGGCGGCAAGACCGCGGCGCTGAACCGGGCGCTGGGAATCATCCGCACGCCGCTCGTCGTTTTCACCGATGCCAATACGATGCTCAACCCCGAAGCCGTGACAGAAATCGTCCGCTGTTTCGAAGACCCCGCAGTGGGATGCGTGGCCGGCGAAAAGCGCGTCGCCGGAACAGGGGATACGGGCGCCGCCGCGACGGAAGGCATCTACTGGAAATACGAATCGAAACTCAAGGAGCTGGACGACCGTCTCTACTCGGCGGTAGGGGCTGCGGGGGAGTTGTTCGCCGTGCGGCGCGAACTGTGGCAGACGCTGAGAGAAGATACGCTGCTCGACGATTTCGTCTGCTCGATGCTGATCGCGGCGCAGGGATACAGGATCGCTTACTGCAAGGGCGCCTATGCGCTGGAGACCCCTTCGGCCGACATGGGCGAAGAGGGCAAACGCAAGAAGCGCATCGCGGCGGGCGGACTGCAATCGGTATGGCGGCTGCGCAAGCTGCTCAATCCGTTCCGTTACGGAGTGCTGTGGTTCCAGTACGTATCGCACCGCGTGCTGCGCTGGACGCTGACCCCCGTGGTACTCGCAGCACTCCTGCCGCTCAACGTCGCGCTGCTGTGGTCGGGCCATCGGGCGCTCTATGCCGCGGCCCTCGCCCTGCAATGCGCATTCTACCTGGCCGCCCTCGCAGGATGGGCGCTGGAGCGCAGCGGACACCGCAACAGACTGCTCTTCATCCCCTACTACTTCCTCTTCATGAACCTCAATGTTTTCCGCGGGGCATCGTACCTGGCGACCCACCGCGGAAAGGGTGCCTGGGAGAAAGCCCGCAGGGCCTGACCGAATTTTGAACGGAACCTGAAATATTATACTATATTTGCATGTCTAAACCTCCCCTCATGAAAAACATCTCCATAAACCCCGAGGACTATACGATCCTGGCCGTCGACGACATCGCCACCAACATCATGCTGCTGAAAGCCGTGCTGAGCCGTGCCAAATACAAGATCGTCACGGCATCGGGAGGTAACGAGGCGCTCGAAAAGGCCGCAAAGGAGTCCCCCGACCTGATCCTGCTGGACATCATGATGCCCGACATGGACGGCTACGAGGTGATCAGGCACCTGAAGGCAGACCCCGCATTGCAGGACATCCCGGTGATTTTCCTCACGGCGCTGCACAACCCCGAGGACATCGTCAAGGGGTTCAAACTGGGAGCCAGCGACTACGTCTCCAAGCCGTTCAACCACGAGGAGCTGATCACCCGCGTATCGCACCACATCTATCTGGCGGCGGCACAGCGCACGATCATGCGGCAGCGCGACGAGTTGCAGGCCACGGTCGACGCCCGCGACAAGATGTACTCGGTGATCGCCCACGACCTGCGGTCGCCGATCGGCACGTTGAAGATGGTTTTCAACATGCTTTCGATAAACCTTACGCAGGAGCAGATCGGCGAAGACAACATGGAGATGATCACGATGGGCAACAACATCACCGAGAGCACCTTCATGCTGCTGGACAACCTGCTCAAATGGACGAAGAGCCAGATCGGGCGCATGAACACGGTGTTCCAGGAGGTCGACATTTCGGAGGTCGTGGTTTTCGCCAGCAAGATGTCCGACCTCGTGGCACAGGTCAAGAACATCGCCGTCGAATACGACATCCCCGGCCCGATCACCGTCCCGTGCGACGTGGACATGGTGAAAACGATCATGCGCAACCTGATGTCGAACGCCATCAAGTACAGCAACGAGGGCGGACGGATCGTCATCCGCGTGCGGGAAACCCCCACCCATGCCGTGATAAGCGTGCGCGACTTCGGCACGGGCATCAGCGAGGAAGACCTGCCCAAACTGCTCAACCCCGAAATACACTACACCACCTACGGCACCAAAAACGAAGAGGGATCGGGCCTGGGCCTGCAACTCGTACAAGACCTCACGCGCCGCAACGGCGGGGAGCTGACCATCGAATCGACGCTGGGCGAAGGCTCCACGTTTACGTTCACCATCGCCAAGGTGCAGCCTAAGTCCGAGACCGTAGAAGACACGGGGGGGGTATTGCGCGTCCCTGAGCGATAAATGGCTCCTCGACGGGCTGGCCGCTTTTTTCCGCCGCGAAAAGGCGGAAAAAACGGTATATATACCGTAAAATCCGGGCGGACACACGGATACCTCCCCGAAAAGGTCGCCATGAGCGATCTTTTTGTTATATTGCAGGATAAAAACCCGACCTCGCCATGAAGTATTGCAGTACAATCCTCGTGGGGCTTCTCTGCACGGCCGCCTGCCTGGCGCAGACCCCACTGCCCGAAAGCCGCCGCACCTCCCCGGAAATATTCATCTATAAACCCGATGCCCGAGAGCTCCGCGAACTACATGTGAAAGGCAAGGCGCCCGACGAAGGGATGCTGCACACGTTCGTCGGCAAATATACTGCGTCGGGAAAGATCCCGCAGCTCCCCCGGGGAAATTACCTGCGGGTCTGGACGGACGGGAACAAACTCGTATACGGCGATCATGTCGTAGACAATTTCTATTACAGGCTCGTCAGGGACGAGCAGGTGATGCTGATACTCTGCGACACGCTGGGCAACATCATCGACGATGCCGTGGTAAAACGGGGCTCGAAACGGATGAAATACGACCCCGGCACATGCACCTACAACCTCCCGCGCATCCGCGGCGAAGAGGCCACGGTCGAGGTAAACAACGACGGCGTACTGCATTACATCACCATCGCGAACGAACCGGATTACACCTACCGTCCCGGGTTCCTCAAAACGGCCTGGGGAAAGGTCAAAACAGCCTTCAAGCGGGTTTTCGCACCGGGGAAGCTGCCCGCGCGGGACAAGTACGACGGGTTCGTGGTATTCAGCAAACCCAGGTACAAACCCGGGGAAACGGTGAAATTCAAGGCGCACATCAACCGCAAAGGCAAGCCCCTCGACGGGAAGGTCGACGTGGCACTCGTTTCGTATTACTCCCCGTCGATTGACACGACCCTCGTATCACTGGAGCCCTACCGTCCCGGCATGTACGAATGGGAGTTGAGGCTGTCGGACAGCCTCCGTCTCCGCCTCGACAAGGATTACACACTCCGTTTCCGGACGGGCGACAAGCATGCCAATGACATCACGGGCCGTTTCCGTTATGAGGAGTACGAACTGGGCAAGCTCACCTTCACGGCCAGGGCCGACAAACAGAAATACGCACGGGGCGACACGGTGAGGATTTCACTGAGCGCCGTGGATGAGAACAACATGCCGGTATACGACGGACGGGTAAAGGTCTTGGTCAAACCCGCCAGGTACATGGGCTGCAAATTCCTCGCCCGCACGGCATTCGTCCCCGACCGGCTCTGGGAGCATACGTTCGACATGGAGGGCAAGTCCACGAAGGAAATCATCCTGCCCGACTCGATATTCGTCGACGGCGTGTCGATGTATTACAACGTCGCCTGCTCGTTCTTCGATGCGGGCAACGAACGCAGGGATGAGCGCATAAGCCTGTACCGGGACGCAAGGCGGAGGCGGATCGACTATTCGGCCGGCCAGGGGATGCTCGCCCTGCGTGAGCTGTACGACGGCAAAAGCGTCGAAAGCCGTGCCCTGGTAACCGCCTACAACCCGGAATACGGAATCGTATGGCAGGATTCGGTCACATTGCCCTGCAGTGTGCCGCTGTCGTGGATCGTCAGCGAATACGAGGTGCAGAGCGCCACGGCATCGGAGGACATCGAGGTCGGAAAATTGCCGGGCGAACTGATCGGGCACCGCTTCTTCCGCCGGGACGGCACCGTCCGGCTGGTGGTGGACAACCCCGCGAAATTCCCGTTCTGGTACACGATCTGCATGGGGGACAAGACGATTGCCAAAGGGTATGCCACCGAACTCGACTTCGCGCGCAAGGACAACGGCCGCAAGGGCTATTCGATGCAGATAGCCTACCTGCAGGGCGAGAATGCCCGGACGATACGCGGCGAACTGCCCTTCACGGAGAAAAACATCTCGATGGAGGTAACGACGGCGGCGACCGTCTATCCCGGACAGAGCGCAAAGGTCGAAGTGGCGGTCAAAGACCGCAAGGGACGCCCGGTGAAAAATGCCGACGTGACGGCCTATGCGTTCACCTCGAAATTCGAAGCCCTGCCGCCGGCAGTGGCGATATACGGGAAGTCGGCGTCGGGAAAGGCCATCACCCCGAAGAACTACGAGGCCGACGAGGAGTTCCTCTTCAACATCCGCACCGGGATGGACTGGCCGCTGTGGCGGCAGCGCATGGGACTTGATTCGATCGAATACTACAAATTCCTCTACCCGGAACCGTTCTACGCCTATGCCGAGGAGGCCCCCGGAAGACTCACCCAGCTATCCCCCTATGTGGTCGTCGACGGGGAGGTGCAGGGCATCCATGTTCTGTGGATCGACGAACAGCCCCACTATTTCAAACAGGCGCAGCAACTGACGCCGTACAGCTTCCCGATATGGCCGGGGCTGCACACGCTGCGGCTGCGCACCTACGACAGGGAGGTGACCGTCGAGAACGTCTATGCGGGCGAGGGGCTGAAGACCATCGTTTCGGTAGACGGCGGGCGATCCGCAGTGCGACCCGGGGAGGCCCCCGGGGACAACCGTCCCGTGCGGATCTCCGTCCGGGAATACGACCGGAAAGAGAAAGGCATGCTCACGCAGCGCGAGACGGCGCTGCTGACACGGCACATGATTACGGTCGACAACACCTTCGGGAAAGCGACCCTGCTCACGGGACAGCCGGACAGGCAATCCTCCTACTCCGTTGAAACCGAACTGCCGGGCATTATCAACGCCGGCGGGGTCTGCTACTACCTCAACGGCACGCAGAAGCAGACCCGCCGCTACCGCCGGTACAGGCCGCAGGCCGAAGCGGCAATCCTGGCCGGGCCGTTCCCCTACCGGGGATTCACCACCGGGGGCATACAGGTCGGCACGCTCTATTCGGACACACTTGCGGTCAACAGTTTCGAAATCGAGGGCGGCTACCGTTACGACATTCGGAACAACTACCTGAAACAGCAGAGTTGGGAGCAGAACCCGATCCAGAGGCAGCTCGAACCTTTCACGCAGGCGGTCTGCTTCGGGCAGGACGCGCTTACGGCCGAATCGATCCGCGGCATATTCAGGCGGAGGCTCGCCGACATGGTCGAGAACGAATCGGGGCTGATCTCGGCCGTCCCGCCGATCTCGCTCATGGACAGCTGCCGCCTGCAACTCGCCCCAGGCAAACTGGCGGACGGCACAAGGGCACAGCCGATCATGGTGCTCCTGCAATCGACGGGCAAGTACCCCGCCAGCAGGCTCTACTACGGCACGACGACCGAAATCGACAGGCTGCCGGAGGGGAACCTCCGGGTAGACCTCATCTTCAGGGATACGACCCGCTGTTCGGCCACGATAAGGCTGCGAAAGGGCGGCATCAACTACCTGCGGATGGATTCGCTCGTAAAGGAACCGGCCGACGACCGCAGCCGCGCGCTGTTCGGGAAACTGGAAAGGATGTTGCGCGTATCGCGCCCCGCGGCACCGCTGGCCGACTACAAGCCCGCGGAGGCGGAGCGGGACAACCCGTTGCGAAACCCGGGGCGCATCAGCGAAGCCAACCTGACGGGCAAAGTTGTCACAGGCACCGTGCGCGACCCGGATGGAGAACCCATTGCCGGGGCATCGGTGCAGATCGACGTGACTGACGCCGGGACTGTCACGGATACGGCCGGGAAATTCACCCTCTCGGACACGGGACGGGGAACGCTCGTCGTCAGTTATATCGGCTACCGGAATTTCGCCACCAAACTGATCTCCGGCTACGACTATAACATCGTCCTGGAGGAAGATTACAACGCGCTGGACGAAGTCGTGGTCGTAGCTTACGGGAAGTCCGGAAAGAGGGCCGTGGTGGGAAGCAGGGCCAATTCCGCAACGGTCACAACGGAAGTGGCATTCGCGGAATTCGACGAGCAGACGGAAACGCTCCCCAGCACGCTCGCGGGCATGGCCGCCGGGATACAGGTGCGGGGAGCGGGCACAATCGCCGGTCAGGCCCCGATGATCGTCGTGAACGGCGTACCCTACGACGGGGCACTGTCGGACTTCGACCGGGGAAGCATCCTGTCGATGAACCTCGTCAGGGACGCGAACACCGCAATCTACGGGGCGAGGGCCGCAAACGGGATCATCTTCATCGAAACCTCCGAGCGGAACGCGGCGGGAGGCGACGGATTCCCGCTCAAGGCCGGTATGCCGAACACGCTGCGCACCGATTTCCACGACGACGCATTCTGGAAGCCCCGCCTGACGACCGACAAAGCAGGGCGGCTGACTTTCGAAGTGACCTATCCGGACGACATCACCAGCTGGGACGCCAACTTCATCGCCGTCGGCGGCCGCAGGCAGGCGGACAGGAAGCATCTGCGCATAAAATCGTACAAGCCGCTCAACGCCCAGCTCTCCGTCCCCCGCTTCGCCATCGCGGGCGACAGCCTCAATGCTGCCGGACGGCTGACCAACCACACCGGCGACACCTTGTCCGTACGCCGCACGATCGAAACCGACGGACGGACGGCCGAGAAGCAAATCCGCATCGCCACCTCGCATACGGACGCAATACCCGCCGTCGCAGGGGATGCCGACAGCATCCGGATCGTCTACTCGCTGACGACGCCCGGAGGCTATTTCGACGGGGAGCGGCGTGCGATCCCGATCTACAAGGCCGGAATCCTGGAAACCCACGGGGAGTTCGCTGTCCTCAACGACACCGCGGCCCTGCGGTTCACGCCCGACCCGGCGCTGGGCACCGTGACGATCCACGCCGAGGCATCGGCCATGCAGGCATTCCTCGACGAGATCGAAAACATCGACCTCTACCCTCACCTCTGCAACGAGCAGATGGCTTCGAAGGTCAAGGCGCTGCTTTCGAAAAAACGGATATACACCCTGTTCGGACGGAAATTCAAGGACAACGACAAGGTCACGAACCTGCTCCGCAAACTGGCGGCCAACCAGAACGACGGCAAGTTATGGGGGTGGTGGAACCGGGAACAGACCGAGCTATGGATCTCGCAGCAGGTCGTGGAGGCACTTCTCGACGCCGAAACGGAGGGTTATAAGACCGGCCTCGACCGGCAGGCACTGACGGACGCGCTGCTGGCCGGCCTGAACCGCCGTATGCCGGCGGCGGCATCCGACTCGACGGGAATGCGGAAAAACGAACTGCTCTCGCTGGTGGGGCTTCTCCGCAAGCTGGACGCCAGGATCGACTACCCGCGCTACTGCGCTTTCATCGCGTCGATCCCCGACGCGACGCTCGGCAACCGGCTCCGGACGGCGGAAATGCTGCAACAGTTCGCCCCTGATGGGATGCCCGCCGCGGATTCGCTGCTGGCTCTTGCCTCCCGAACCATGATGGGGTCGTTGTACTGGCGCGACAAAACACCGCGGGAACCGACGCCCCGCAGGTTCGCGCAGCCGGACATGAGCGACATCGAAAACACGCTCACGGCATACCGCATCCTGCGCGCCGCGGGCAACCGCAAGGCCGAGTTGGAAAAGATCCGCAACTACTTCTTCGAACAGCGTAAAAGCGGTTCGTGGCGCAACACCTACGAATCGTCGCGGATCGTGGAAACCATCATGCCCGACATGCTGGAGAAGGACGGCGGCACATTCCGCGAAGCGAGCCTGACGATCGACGGACAACGGTTCGGCAAATTCCCGCTTACCCGGACATACGAGCCCGGAAAGGAGATAACCGTCCGCAAAGAGGGTTCCATGCCCGTATTCTTCACAGCCTACCAACAAGCCTGGAACGACAAACCGGAGCCTGCGGCCGAAGGCTTCTCGGTTTCGACCCGGTTCCGCAAGGACGGCAAGCCCGTGACAACACTCCATGCCGGGGAGCGCGTCGAACTGGTGGCAACCGTAACGGCCGATTCCGACGCCGAATACGTCATGGTCGAGATCCCGATCCCCGCGGGCTGTTCCTACGACTCGAAAGAGAAAGGCGATTTCTGGAAAGAGACACACCGGGAATATTACAAGGAGAAGGTCGCCGTCTTCTGCAAAAAGCTCCGCAAGGGGACGCATACCTTCACTGTCAGGCTCCTGCCCCGCTATACGGGCTCCTACCACCTCAACCCGGCGCGTGCCGAGCTGATGTACTATCCGGTATTCTATGGCCGCAACGAGATGAAAAAGTGCGGCGTGGCCGAGGCACAGGAGACCCGCTGATCCCGGGAAAAAGACATGACGGCAGCGTGACGATTGCGTCCGCTACCTGAACCGCAGTTCAGCGACCACGGCCTTGTGGTCGCTGACATCTTCCGGAGGCATGTAATAACGGATGCCCTCGAAAGCGTCGTCGTAAAAGATGTAGTCGATGCGCAGTACCCCTCCCAGATAGCGGAAAGTACCGCCGTAACCGCTCCCGCTGTCGCGGAAACCGTCGGTCATGTTCCCCTTCATCGTATGGTAGGTATAGGACGAAGGCGTATCGTTGAAGTCGCCCGCAAGGATCACCGGGTAGGGCGAAGCATCTATTTCGACCCGGATTTCACCTACCTGCCCGGCACGGATACTACTGTTGTGTTCCAGCTCGCCCAGTATTCGCTCGACGGGTGCGTCGCGGTTGTAATCTTTCCGGAACCGGCGCCTGAGCTGGGCGATGCCCGAAGTCTGGAGGTGGACGGAGAAGAGACGCACCGTATCATCGCCGACGAGCAGGTCGGCACGCAGGTAGTCGTTGTTCGTATCGGCAAACCGGACGTATTTATGATCGAGAACGGGATAACGGCTGGCCAGGGCCGCACCGCCCTCATGCAGGAAATAGGGCATCCGCCGAGCGAAGACCTTCCCGATGCTGTCGGCCGGAAATTCCCTGCTGTCCATAAACTCCTGCAGGCAAAGCACGTCGACCTGCTCGCGGTTCACCATGCCGGCGATGGCCCTGGCCGTAGCGGGCGTGGATTCCAGTCTGCGGAATCCGTTTACGTTGAGCGTGGCGATGCGGATGTCGTGCGGATTACCCCTCTCCTTAAAATCGGGAAGCTGAACCATGGCTGAAATATACCCCAGGTTGAGTACCAGCGCGACCAGCGGCATCAGCAGGACGATCCATTTGCGGCGAACCGCCCACCAGACCAGCGCAACTACGTTGGCCAGCAGCACGACCGGCATCAGCAATGCGAGCGTCGCCCAGAATCCGCCCTCCCCGGGGGAGACGGACGAAGCATACCGGCACAGGACGGCGGCGACCAGAAGCAGCCCGGTGAGCACCACCGAAATGCCATAAAAAAGGAAAGAAACGGCTTTGCGACCCATTTTGTGCACTATTAAAGCGATTAACGCGTACAAAGATATGCTTTTACAAATAAAATCAGTATATTTGACGATCAAAAAAGACGCGATTTGGAATGAAGAGGATTTTAATCTCTGGCGGTGCCGGATTCATCGGTTCGCACCTATGTGAAAGACTGCTTGACGAAGGAAACGACGTGATCTGCATCGACAACTATTTTACCGGGCACAAAAGCAATATCCGGCACCTGCTGAAACACCCCAATTTCGAAGTCATAAGGCACGACATAATCTACCCCTACATGGCGGAGGTCGAAGAGATCTACAACCTTGCCTGTCCTGCTTCGCCCATCTACTACCAGCACGACCCGGTCAAGACGACGCAGACTTCGGTCATCGGTGCGATGAACATGCTCGGCATGGCGCGTTACAACCGCGCCAAGGTCTTGCAGGCTTCGACCTCGGAAGTATACGGCGACCCGCTGGTACATCCGCAGACCGAGGATTACTGGGGACACGTGAATCCGCTGGGGCTGCGCTCGTGCTACGACGAGGGCAAACGCTGTGCCGAGTCGCTCTTCATGAGCTACTACCGCGAACATGGCATCCCGGTGAAAATCGTCCGGATTTTCAACACCTATGGCCCGAAGATGGACATCAACGACGGCCGCGTAGTCTCGAATTTCATCGTCCAGGCATTGCGCAACGAACCGATCACGATCTACGGCGACGGTGAACAAACCCGCTCGTTCCAGTATATCGACGACCTGGTCGAAGGGATGATCCGCCTGATGGACGATACGCCCGACGATTTCACGGGCCCGGTCAACATAGGCAACCCCAATGAATTCACCATCAACGAACTGGCAGCCATCGTCCTGGAACTCACGGGTTCGAAGTCGAAGATCATGCACATGCCCCTGCCGTCGGACGACCCGCAGCAGCGCAAGCCCGACATCTCGCTGGCCCGCAAGATGCTCAACGACTGGGAACCCACGATCCAGCTGCGCGACGGACTGGTAAAGACCATCGCCTATTTCGAGGATATCCTGTCGCGGGGGAGCGTCCGGCACTGATCCGCCCCTGAAATCGGCCCGCCCTTCTTTGAACACCGTCAGCCTGTTGAGCACCGCCCGCCTGTTTGAGTACAGCCCGGCACAATTCCCAATGCAGCCCCAACCCTATTTTTCCAGGTAGTCCCGCAATACGGAGCCAACCAGCCGTATCAGCGTGCGCGTCGGATGCAATGCGGCGAACCCGTTGAGCATTCCCCAATCGTGTACCACGCCGTTGAAGCGCACGGTCGTCACTTCGACGCCCGCCTCGTCCAGACGACGCCCCATCGCCTCGCCCTCGTCGCGCAGGATGTCGTTCTCGGCAACGACGATCAGCGTCGCAGGCAATCCCCGCAGCCGTTCGGCAGAAGCACGCACGGGCGACATGAGGTCGTTGCCGCGCTGAGCCGGATCTGAAACGTACTTGCCGAACATCCATTTCATCAACGGCGCGGTCAGGAACCGCTGGCGGCCGTATTTCACATACGAATCCCAGTCGTACCCCGCATCGGTCACGGGCCACATCAGCACGAGCGTGCGCAGCCGCGGCCCGCCGTGATCCTCGGCCACGAGCGCCGCCGCAAGCGACATGTTACCGCCGACGCTGTTGCCCGCCAGCGCCAGCCGGCTGCCGTCGACCCCGATCTCCCGGCCGTTTTCGGCCACCCATTTCACTGCGGCATACACCTCCTCGACAGCCTTCGGAAAATGCGCCTCGGGCGAAGGAGTATAGTTGACGAATACCGCCGCACAACCCGACTCCACGACAAGGTCGCGCACCAGCCGCCTGTGGGTGGGATAGTCGCCCAGCACCCAGCCCCCGCCGTGAATGAACACGAACGCCGGAAGATACCCGCGCCCCGCCCCCGAAGGACGGACGAGGTTCAGGCGGAGCGTATGCCCTTCGCTTTCGACCGTCCGTTCGGACTCCTCGATGCCCGACAGATCGACATGCACGGCCGCCTGCACATCAGCCAGGACGCGACGGGCCTCCCCGACCGGCAACGATTCGACGGGAGCGCCGCCGTTCAACACTTTCAGATAAGCTTTGGTTCCCCGCGACAGGTGGTCGTCCTGCAAATAATCCGGAGCTTCCTTCAGATGATCCATAACAAACCGTTTTAAAGTTTATGACACGGACTGCAAAGGCGCTGCCACAAACGAAAAAAGCCGGACGAAATGTCCGGCTTTTCGGTATGTCAAAGCGGTTTTTACTGCGCCATGGCATGGCGGAACCCGTCCACCTTGTCCCAGTCGCCGCGCGTGAAGTCGGGCACGGCGACCGGCATGCTGTTGTGTTCGAGCGAAGCCGAGGTCAGCGACCCGATGCACGACCACTCGGCAGCGTCGTAAACGTCCTGATCGAGCGGCAGGCCATGCTGCAGGCAGTAAACGAGGCGATAGTCCATGATGAAATCCATGCCGCCGTGGCCGCCCACGCGGCGGGCCTTCTCCTCGATGTCCCGGGCGATCGGATGCTTGTAACGCTCCATCAGCGCCGCCTTCGCCGCCTGGGGGATGAACGAATGCTCGCTCAGATTCTCGTGGTCGGGAATCTCCTCGCCGGCGATTTGCTCGGGACGGAACGCATAGCCCTCGACAGGGTATTTGTTGGCGAAGCCCTCGGTGCCCGTAAGCTGGTACATGCGGCTGTAAGGACGGGGCGTATAGACGTTGTGTTCGAGCAGGATCGTGCGGCCCCGCTCGGTCTTGATGAGCGTCAGCGTCTGGTCGGCATTGGCGAAGGTCTCGGCACCCATCTTCTCCTTGGCGAGCTTCAGGCCGTTGACCGACTTGGTATCCATCGCCACGAGGTAGTTCATCTTATCGCCGCGGTGGATATCCAGCAGCTGGCAGGCCGGGCCGAGGCCGTGCGTGGCATAGACGTCGCCGCGGTGCGACTGGTTGAAGTCGAGGCGCCAGTTGCCCTGGTAATAATCCCAGTAGGGTTCGAGGTTGTGAATATAGGAGCCTTCGGTGTGGAGTATCTCGCCGAACAGCCCGTGCTGAGCCATGTTGAGCGTCGTCAGCTCGAAGAAGTCATAGACACAGTTCTCGAGCATCATGCAGTGGCGCTGTGTCTTCTCGGCAGTGTCGACCAGTTGCCAGCACTCGTCGAGCGACATGGCGGCTGGGACTTCGACGGCGACATGCTTGCCGTGCTCCATGGCATAAACCGCCATCGGGACGTGCAGCTGCCACGGGGTGCAGATGTAAACCAGGTCGATGTCATCGCGCCGGCAAAGTTCCTTCCACCCCTCCTCCCCGCTGTACGGGGCAGCAGCCGGGAGGTTATGTCCGGCGAGGATCTCCTGCGACTTGTCGACACGCTCGGGGTAGAGGTCGCAGAGCGCCACGATCTCGACCCCGTCGATGTTGGCGAAGCGTTCCACGGCGCCCGGGCCGCGCATACCCAGCCCGATGAAACCTACGCGTACGACCGGGATCGGGTCGACCGTCAGCCGCAAAACGGAATGCTGGCCCTCGGCACGGGCCGGGACGTCGAATACGATCACGCCGTCGACGATGCTGTAACCCTCCGCGGGCGGCGTGCTGCACCCCCAGCACAGCACGGCTGCCGCCGAGAACAATAAAAAGGCAAATTTCTTCATTATATCCGGGTTATTTAGTTATTTAGACAAAAGTATGAAATATTTTGAAATCTGCGCTCATTTGACTACTTTTGCCGACGTAAAAATCACACACCATGTTTCGTAGATTAGCGGCGGTAATCCTCTCGGTCGTCCTGCTCTCCCCGGGCTGGCTCGGCATGACAGGGCTCACGCTGCCCTTCGCCATGATCCCGCTGCTGTGGATCAGCGCATCGTACGACCAGACGCGCCGCTCGTGGTGGCGCATGTTCGGCTGGGCGGCGCTGACCTTCGCGCTGTGGAACATCTCGACCGTCTGGTGGATATGGAACGCCACCCCGGTGGGGCCCGTGGCCGCGACGCTCGCCTCAACGACGCTCAACATGATCGCCTTCATGTTGTTCCACACCGTCGCAAAGAAAGGGCCGAAGACACTGGCATACACCTTGCTCATTGCCGGGTGGATCGCAACGGAATACTGGTATACGGTCGGCGAATTCTCGTGGCCGTGGCTGATCCTGGGCAACGGATTCTCGCACGACGTATGGCTCGTGCAATGGTACGAATACACGGGTGTCTTCGGCGGTTCGCTGTGGGTGCTGCTCTGTAACATACTCTTCTTCGAAGCGCTGCGGGCACGATGCAGCATCGGACGGTGGATCCCGGCCGCGGGCGTCCTGCTCCTTCCGGCCGCCGTGTCGCTGGGCATCTGGTGGAGCTGGGAGCAGCCCGACGAGGGGACGGCCGAGGTGAGCGTCGTCCAACCCAACGTCGACTGCTACGACAAATTCAACGGCCGCGCCGACTGGCAGCAAGACAACATCACCGACCTTTTGGCACAGGTGCCCGCCGGGGCGCAATTCATCCTGCTGCCCGAGACTGCCGTCCCGGGACATTACTGGGAACCGGGTCTTTCGGAGTTCCGCCCGGCCAACGAACCGGGCATGTTCTGGCAAGAGCTGGCCGACAGCCTGCGCCGGTCGCACCCCGGGGCCCTGCTCGTCACGGGCGCCAACACCCTGCGTTATTATGCCGCCGGGGTACAACCCCGCACGGCACGCCGGGACGGGTTGGGCGAAGGTTACTACGACGTATTCAACACGGCGGTAGGGCTCGACTCCGCAGGCCGCATGCAACTGCACCACAAAGGCAAACTGGTGATCGGCGTGGAAAACACCCCGACGATCGTTTTCGACATCCTGCAATTCCTGGTAATCGACCTGGGCGGCGTCGTGGGACAGATCGGCATGGGGCAGCACGGCACGGCCTTCGAACACCGGGGCGTGAAAACCGGCCCGGCAATCTGCTACGAAGGACTTTACGGCGATTTCTTCGGCGATTTCGTGCGCCGCGGGGCACAGTTCATGGCCATCATCTCCAACGACGGCTGGTGGGGCGACACGCCCGGCTACAAACACCTCTTCACGATCTCGCGCCTGCGCGCCATCGAACACCGCCGTGCCATCGCCCGGTCGGCCAACACCGGCATGTCGGGCTTCATATCGGCCCGCGGCGACATAGGCCAGACGCTCGGCTGGGAAAAACGGGGCGTGCTCACAGCGGCCGTACCCCTCAACTCCCAACTTACCTTCTACACCCGATACGGCGACTACCTGGGACGCATCTCCGAATACCTGATGCTGCTCTGTGTGCTCTACTACATCGCCTACCGGGCCAAGAAAAAGAACCACCTCGTAAAATAAAACCCGAAACCCGATATGAATTACACCCAGACCCTCGAATTCCTCTTCCAGTCGCTGCCGGCCTTCGAAACCAAAGGCGCAACGGCCTACAAGCCGGGATTGGAGCGCATCACCGCATTCTGCCGCCACATCGGCAACCCCCAGCGCAATTTCTTCACGATCCACGTGGCGGGCACGAACGGCAAAGGTTCCGTATCGCATATCATCGCCTCGGTATTGCAGCAGGCCGGCTACCGCACGGGGCTTTTCACCTCGCCCCACCTGCAGGATTTCCGCGAACGCATCCGCGTCGACGGCGAGATGATTCCCAAACAGAAGGTCGTGAACTTCGTGGACAAACACCACGACAAGATGGTCGAGCTGGAACTGTCGTTCTTCGAAATGACCGCGGCACTGGCTTTCGACTACTTCGCACAGAGCGACGTCGAGGTCGCGGTGATCGAAACGGGACTCGGAGGGCGACTGGACGCCACGAATATCATCGTACCGGTCGTAAGCGTCATCACCAACATCGGGCTGGAGCATACGGCGCTGCTGGGCGACACGCTCCAGAAGATCGCAGCCGAAAAAGCCGGGATCATCAAGAAGAGCATCCCGGTCGTGATCGGCGAGGGCGACCTGCGCTACAACGACGTGTTCGAGCAGGTCGCTGCGGCCAACAAATCGAAAGTCATCTATGCCGAAAAGGTATTCTCGTGCCAAGAGTGCGGTTGCAGGGAAGGGCGGCAGCACTTCTGCATGCACCGCGTGCGCGACGACCGCAATTTCGAGGTAGACCTCGACCTTACGGGCAATTACCAACGCCATAATATCCTGACAGCCGCGGCGACGGTCGATTTCCTGCACGAGGAAACCCCGCTGACGATCTCCCGCCGTGCCTTCCTCGAAGGGACGCGCGATGCGGCGGCCATCACCTCGCTGGCGGGACGCTGGCAGAAGCTGGGTGAAAATCCGCTCGTCGTCTGCGACACGGGGCACAATCCCCACGGCATCGCCTACGTGGCCGAACAGCTCAAAGCGACGCCCCACAAGGAGCTTTACTGCGTGATCGGGTTCGTCCGCGACAAAGATCTGGCACACATCCTGCCCCTGCTGCCGCGCGACGCGCACTACATCTTCACGCAGGCACAGACCGAAAGGGCATTGCCCGCCGCCGAACTGACAGCCAAGGCTGCGATCTACGGGCTCAGGGGGGAAACCATCCCCGAAGTGCCGGCCGCCGTGGCACATGCCCGGGAACTTGCCGCTGCGGACGATATGGTCTTCATCGGCGGCAGCACCTATGTCGTCGCCGAAGCACTCTGATACATACGATATTCAGAACCCGTATAAAGTCCGTCCGAGTGTCTCGGACGGACTTTCTTTTGTCATCCTGAATAAAACTATAAAAAATAGTTTTATGTGAAGATTTTTTAGTTATATTTGCAGAAAACCAATCGCATGAAACGAATCCTTCCGCTCCTGGCGGCCGTGATCGCATTGACAACCGTACTCCCCGGCAAGGCGCAAACCGGCAAATATTACATCGACGGACGGGAAACAACCCGTGAAGAGCTGTTGAAACTTCCCGCGGGCGCAATCGAATCCATGGCGAATTCGGTGGAAAACGGATTGCCCGTAGTGCGTATAAAATTAAAACCCGAAGGCGGGGAACAGGCTCCGGCCACCGGGCAACAGGAAAAAAACGCTGCGACCCCGCATGAAAAAGCGATGCAGCTGGTACGTGGAATCTATGAGCAGCACACCCTGCTCAAGGAGGGCGACCTGGCGGCCGATTTCCGGGCTGCGAAATATGCCGGAGGGGATCTCACGCTTACAGCTCTGCGTGGCAAAGTCGTGCTGCTGAACTTCTGGGCTACCTGGTGCGGCCCCTGCCTGCGGGAACTGGCGCCGGAAGCCCTGCCGAAAATCATTCTCGAACGGTTTGCCGCAGACAGCGAATTCGTATTCCTGCCGGTCGCCTATACCGATTCGAAAGAGAGCCTCGACAAGTTTTTCGCAGGCGACGAACAGCATAATTACGCTTATCTGCGCGACCTGACGGCAATGGATCCGGACAAACGGGTATTCGGCCTTTATGCGGAGCAGGGCGTCCCGCGCTCCTTCGTAATCGACCGCAACGGCCGCATCGTCCTCGGGTCGCTGGGTGCGGCACAGGAGGAGCTGGAACGCATGGCCGCGGCTATCGAAAAAGAACTTTCCAGATAACGGATAAAAACAGCCCGGCCGTAAAGGCATGGGATTATAATGATGTAATGACCTGAATAATCAAGTCATTACATCTTTGTATAGGGATAATAGATAACGAGAAGGCAACGATTTATTTTCAGCTTATTCCGATCAAAGTAAATTAAAATTCATAGATTATATCTGAAGTTCAAGAAGGAATAAAACTGAAAGATTATCACCACAATGAATCTCAAAACACGACAATGGTCAAACCTTGTATTATTTTACTTTTTTGTTCATTTTAATTTTTAATATAGTCCGTTTCCTGTTTTCCTTAAAACTTATTATCTTTAATGCATGCTTTTCCGATTCCCGCATTCGTCATGGTTGCCGGCCTGCCGCCGGTTGTTACTGTTGCTACCCGCTTTGGTGCTGGCGGCGGGCCTTTCGGCGCGGTCGCTGGTCAAGGCGGACGTGCAGCTGGCGAACAACGCCGTTTTGGCGATGTATCAGGACGAGGATGCCAATATGTGGATCGGAACCTACGACGGACTGCACCTCTACAACGGCAAGAACACCTTTGTTTTCCGCATGGAGCTGGACAACGAATTTTCGCTGTGCAGCAATATCGTGCTGGAGATAGCCCCGGCCGAAAAGGGCTACCTATGGGTAGCCACTTCGCTGGGGATCAATAAATTTTCCCTGCGCGAGCGACGCGTCGTCGAAAGCTATATGCAGTACGTCGACGTGGAGAATATCGCTTCGGACAGCGAGGGAAACACCGTGCTTTTCTCGGGTGAGGATTTTATCACCTGCTACCGCCCAGGGCGCGCCTTTTTCGAGGACGTGTATATTCCGGGCGTCCGCGCTGCGGAGATTGTCGCCGTCTGGTCGGAGGCACCCCGGGTGTTCTGCACCTTGGGGCGGGACGGAGAGTTGGTGCGTTACCGGCTCAACGACGGCGAAGGGAAAAGTCTCGTGCGGGTATCCGGGCGCCAGCTCTCCGCGCGTCCGGTGCGCAAGGCGTTCTTCAATGGCGGCAGGCTCCATTTCGTCGACACCTCGGGCGGGCTGTGGCGGTATACGTACAAGGACGAATCGCTGGTGCTGCTATCCGACCTTTCGCAGCTGGGCGAAACGGGCTTTACCGTGTCGACGGTCTGTTCGTTCGGGGACGAGGTTTATGTGGGCTTCCTGGCCGGGGCCCTGGGCCGTGTTCCCGAGAAAGGAGGCCGCTGCGAGCTGATCGCCTCGGACTACCGCGTTTTCTGCCTGTGGGCCGACTGCAACCAGGATATCCTCTGGGTCGGAACCGACGGCTACGGGGTTCATATGTACTGCGACAAGGAGGAGCTGTTCACGACGCTGCTCATGGAGGACATGCCGCAAAAGGTGCTCAAACCCGTGCGGGCCATCCATACCGACGACAGGGGAAACCTGTGGATAGGCACCAAGGGCGACGGCGTAATCCGCATCCGCGATTATGAAAGCTATGCCGGCGGGAATATTCCCGTCGACCACCTGACCCGTTTCGACCGCGGCAAGGGACTTACGAGCAACGAAGTTTTCAGTTTTTGCAGCAGCCCGGCCCGGAATGTCATATGGCTCGGAACCTCGGGCCCGGGCCTTACCTATTATGCATACAGGGACGACCGGATGCGGACGTTACCCCTGCAGCCGGGAATGCCGGAGATACGCGGCGTCCACCAGATGTGCGAGGTGAACGACTCGACGCTCTACCTCGCCTGCGATACGGATGCGCTGGTCGAACTGACAATCGGAAAGGGCGACAGGCCCGTCGTGACGGCGATGCGCCGTTACCGGTTCCGGCTGGAGCGCCGCGACTGCAATGAGTTTTATGCCCTGATACGCGAAAGCGACTCGACGCTGCTGCTGGGCATGCGCGGCGGTTACGGGCTGATACGCTTCGACATGCGGACGAAGAAGTACGTATTTGTTGATATGCACCGCCTGCAAAGCCGGGCCCTGGGCGATTTGCTCTGCCTGTGCAAGAGCCGCGAGTCGGGACTCTACTGCGGCGCCAGTTCGGGGCTGATACTGCTTACGCCCGAGGGTGACATCCGGCAGTTCAACCGCCGCAACGGCATCGTCAACGACATGATACACGGCGTGCTGGAGGATGCGCACGGCTGCATCTGGTTGAGCACGAACAAGGGCCTCGCGCAGTACAGCCCCGGCCATGACTTTTTCCACAACTACTCCTCTTCCGATTTGCGCGTCATCGAGTTCTGCGACGACGCTTACTGGAAATGTCCCTATACCGACCGGCTTTTTTTCGGCGGCGTGAACGGCGTGGTGTGGATAGACCCCGCGGCCGAGCCTCCCTCTAACTACAAACCCCGGCTGCGCTTCATGGATCTCGAACTGCCGGACGGAACACTCGTGCCGCTGTCGGATTATACGGGCGACGGACACGACCCCCTCCCGGTGCGTATTGCGCCCCGTACGGCCGGCTTCGCCGTCTCTTTCGTGGCTGTCGACTACCTGAATGGCGATAACTACGAGTATTCCTACATGCTGGAGGGCTATTCCGACGAGTGGGTGGAATTACAGAAAAACAACCGCGTCGCCTTTATGAATATTCCCGCGGGCAGTTACCTGCTGCACGTGCGCTACAAGAGCAACGTCATGGATCGTGCCACGCAGGTCTACACGCTGCCCCTGACGGTGCTGCCGCCGTGGTACCGCACGACGGCAGCCCTCGTGTGCTATATCCTGCTCGCGGTGGGGCTCGTATGGCTGTTTGCCGCCTTGCTGCGCAGGCATTACCGCAGGCAGCAACAGCGTGTCGTAGCCCGGCTGGAGGAGGAACAGCGCGAGAAGCTCTATGAGGCGCGGCTCAATTTCTTCGTCAACATTTCGCATGAACTCTGTACGCCGCTGACGCTTATCAACGGCATGAACGAGCGTATCGCACAACTGAGCGCGGAGAATCCGCAGCTGCACAAGTATACGAATGTGATGCACGAGAATGTCAAAGGCCTGAACGACCTGATTCAGGAGATACTGGATTTCCGGAAAATCGAGGAGGAGGGATTCGGCCGCGTCCATATCCATAGCGTCGATATCGCCGCGATGCTCTGCGTGCAGGTACGCTCGTTCGCCGACGCTGCGGAGCGCAACGGCATCGAACTGTTGTTGGAGGTACCGCCGGAGCTGACGTGGAACACTGATGCCGCATTCCTGAAGAAAGTGGTCTTCAACCTCATGTCCAATGCGATGAAATACACGCCTCAGCGGGGATGTATCCGCATTTCGGCGGCGGCAGCTGGGAACGGGCTGGAGCTGAAAGTCCGGAACACGGGGCGGGGAATAGCCCCCGAGCAGTTGATACATGTCTTCGACCGTTACCGTATCCTGGACAGTATGGATCGCAATATGTACACCGACTCTACGTCGCGCAACGGGCTGGGGCTCTTCATCTGCCGCGGGCTGGTGCAGGCGCTCGGCGGGGAAATTTCGGTGGATAGCGAGGTCGGCCGGTATGCCGAATTCACGGTGCGCTTGCCATACCGGGAGGTGACGGACGGGGATGTCGGTGCGGAGGCGGTGCAGAAGCCGGCCAGTATCGCTCCGACCCTGCCGCGCGCGGGGGGGGGTGAAAAACCCCTCGTGCTGGTCGTGGACGACAACAAGGACATCGTATGGCTGATCGAATCGGCGCTTTCCGGGCAGTTCCGCGTCAGCACGTGCCACGATGTGGCCGAGGCGCTCGCACGCCTGGGCGAGATGACGCCCGACCTGATTATCACCGACATCGTCATGGCGGGCGCGAGCGGACTGGAGCTGGTGAATGCCGTGCGCAGCGATAAATTCCTGCGCGGTATCCCGGTCGTCGTCGTTTCGGCGAAGATTACCGAGAGCGAGCAGGTCGAAGGGCTGGTGTCGGGAGCTGACGCCTACCTGACCAAACCGTTCTCCGTGCCCGTGCTCTGCGCCACGGTCGAACGGCTGATAGCCAGTCGCCGGATGCTGAAGGATTATTACAATACGCCCGAGAGCGTCTATACGGTCGTCGAAGGACAGAAGATGCATCAAACCGACAAACTTTTCATGGACACCGTCGTGGACACCATACAGGAGCATATCGAGAGCGAGAACCTGCGCATGGAACTGATTGCCGAACGCCTCGGGCTGACGGCCCGCAATTTCTACCGGAAGTTCAAGAAGATTTCGGGACGCACGCCGAGCGAATTCATCAAGGAGTACCGTTTCGAGTATGCGGCCCGCCTGCTGACGACCACCCACCTCACCATTCAGGAGATCATGTACCGCGTGGGGATTTCGAACAAGTCCTATTTCTACCGCGAATTCCAGAAGAAATACGGGCTCAAACCCAAGGAATACCGTACGAAGCAGTAGTTTGCACCGGGAGCGGAAAAGTATCCTGATTCGCATAAAAGAGGTGGTGATTTACCTTGTGCGAATCAGGATACTTTTTTTGTCCGCGATGCATCCCTTTCCCCGGGGCTGTTTGCTAAATTTGTATAAACCTCAAACCGAACCAACTGACTTCCCATGACTTTGAAATAGTCTATTCTCTCAAAACTGCGGGCGGCGTTTCAGGGCCCGAAATTACCGCTCCCGCATGATTTACGAAACTATTGTTCTACGGAAACCATTTTATCAACCTAAACCAAAAATTAATGAAATTACACTTTTACTCTGTTTGTATGGTTCTGCTCTCCCTGTTGCCGGGATTGACCGTGTCGGCGCAGGAGCAGAAGACGACCGCCGCGCGTACGGTGATTGTCGTTGACCAGGCGGGGCCGGTAATCGGTGCGAGTGTCGTGATCAAGGGAACCGTATCGGGCGCCTCGACCGATGTCAATGGCGTTACAACTATCGCTTGTCCGGACGACGCCGTTCTCTCCGTATCGTATGTAGGTTACAGTACGCAGGAGGTAGCCGTCGCTTCGCGCACGACGATCGAAGTCAGACTCGAAGAGGACGCCCAGCGGCTCGATGAGGTCGTGGTCGTAGGTTACAACACCGTACGCCGCGCCCAAACCACGGGAGCTCTTTCGCAAGTGAAGGGCGAGAAGCTCGAATTTCAGTCGTCGCCGACGCTCGAAAACCGATTGCAAGGCCAGACGCCCGGTGTGATGATCTCCAGCGGTTCGGGACAACCGGGCAGCAACGATCTATCGATCCGCATCCGCGGTACAGGATCGATCAACGGTAGCAACACTCCTCTTTATATTATGGACGGCGTGATGGTGCAATCGGCCGATTTCGCGGCGCTCAACTCCAACGACATCGCCGACATCCAGGTGCTGAAAGACGCTTCGGCCACGGCGATTTACGGTTCGCGCGGCGCCAACGGCGTGATTGTCATCACGACCAAAAGCGGACGCAGCGGACGCACGAACATCAACTACCGCAACCAGTTCGGTTTCTCGTTCCTGGTGGATTACATCGATATGATGAACAGCGAGCAGAACCTCCAGTACCAGCTGCAGTGCGTGATGTCGGAACCCAACAGCAACTTCTATCCGATGATGCAGTACCTCAAGCGCGAAATGGACGGCACGGCCTCGGAGGCCGACCTCGCGCGTCTGGCCAAGGCCCGCGCCACCGACACGGACTGGATGGATCTGATGACCCAGACGGGTTTCCTGCAGGAGCATAGCGTTTCGGTTTCGGGCGGCAGCGACAAGACCCGGTTCTTCATCTCGGGCTCTTACCTGACGCAGCAGGGGATTCTCAAGAAGTCGAGCCTCGACCGTTATTCGACGCGTTTCAATATCGACCACAAGGCGACCAAGTGGCTCGACCTGGGACTGAAGGCCACGGTCGGTTACAGCAAGACCAACTTCGCAGACCCCGAAGCCGGTGCCGGACGCCAGAACTGGGGCAACCCGTGGTTTACTACGCTGCTGGCCTATCCCTACGAGTCGCCCGACGACTGGTACAACGTCGACAACCCGACGCTCATCACCAAATATTACGACCGCGAAACGGGCCGCCTGAAAACCGTCGCTTCGGTGTATGCGAAAGCTTCCATCACAGACTGGCTCTCCGTAAAGACCAATTTCGGACTGGATTTCATGTACAACCGCAACGTGTCGACGCTGCACCGCGACCATCCCAATGCGCAGCAGAACCACGGTTACTACGGCCAGACCTCATCGGAGCTATTCCGCTACACGTGGACCAATACCATCAACGTCAACAAGGATTTCGCCAACGGACATTCGCTCAACGCCGTAGCCGGTATGGAGATGTTCCAGGGCAAATGGTACACGTCGAACTTCACGGGCTACGACCTGAATTCCGACATGATGCAGTCGCCGGCCGGTATCGGCGACAAGTCGGGTTCGTCGCTTTTCCCGCCCTCGATCGGCGGCGGCCGCACGATGAGCAACCTCATGTCGTTCTTCGCGCAGGCCAGCTATTCGATCGCCAACAAGTACAACTTTTCGGCCTCGCTTCGCCACGACACCTCGTCGAAATTCTACGAGGACAACGCCAGCGCCACGTTCTGGTCGGTCGGCGCCAGCTGGCTCATCTCGACGGAGTCGTGGTTCGACAACGCGAAGTGGCTCAACCAGCTGAAATTGCGCGCCAGCTACGGTACGACGGGTAACCAGGACGGCGTGAGCGACTTCGGAACGTTCGACGGCTACTACAACTCGTCCTACAACGGCGAATCGGGTTACAGCCACGGCCAGCTCGGCAACAGCGAACTGCGCTGGGAAACCTCGGCCCAGACCAATGTCGGACTAGACGTGTCGGTGCTGGATTCGCGCGTGAACGTCACCTTCGACTTCTACAATATCAAGACCAAAGACCTCTACATGTCGAAGAACATCTCGATGACCAGCGGTTTCAGCTCGATTTTGGCCAATGCGGGCTCCATCGTCAACCGCGGTGTCGAGCTCGGCGTCAACACCACGCCCGTCAAGACGCAGAACTTCCAGTGGGATCTCGGGTTCAACTACACCTACAACAAGAGCGAGATTACCGATCTGGGTACCTGGTCGAACAAGGAGGGGCGCTACAAAAACGGCAACACGCTCTATGAACTGGGCCGCCCGCTCGGTACGTGGATCATGCCTTACTACGCAGGCGTCAGCCCCGCTAACGGCATGCCCGTCTTCTACGACAACTACGGACAGCTCACGACCGACATCAACCAGGCGTATATGGCCGACCATCTGGGAACGTATGAAGTGCCTGTCTTCGGCGGCATCACGACCCGGCTGCGCTACAAGGGCGTGCAGCTCGACGCACAGTTCACCTATGCCTACCACTATACGGTGATGAACTGCCAGCGCTGGTATATGGACAACCACAAGTTCAACGGCAACAAGCCCGTGCGCATGCTCCGCATGTGGATGAAAGAGGGCGATGTGACCGACGTGCCGGCTTTCCGCGACGGCATTCAGCCCTCGCCGATGGCCTCGCAGTTCCTCGAGGATGCCTCCTACCTGCGCCTGAAGACCCTGCGCCTGTCGTGGACGCTGCCCGACCGCTGGATGCGGAAGACCCGCTTCATCCGCAACCTGACGCTCTATGCACAGGGCGAGAACCTCGTGACATGGACGGGATATACGGGTGCCGACCCCGAGGTCAACGGGGCACAGGACGTCATGTCCTATCCGAAGCCCCGTACCATCACGTTCGGTGTGGATATGAATTTCTAATCCTAAAATGAACCAGACAATGAAAAAAATACAATCGATATGCATCGTGGCGCTGCTGGCGGCTTTTGCGCTCACGTCATGTAACTATACCGACCTCGATCCCACGGACATGGTCGGCCCCGACAAGGCGTTCGGCAACGTGCAGAACGTCCATAAGGCCGTGGTCGGCATCTACGGCAAGGCCAGCCTGCGCTCGAAACTTGCCGTTACGGAATATATCGCCGACGACTGCGTGCAGGGCGGCGATTCGGGTGGCGCAGGAACCGACCTTGCCGGCTGGGTCTACACCGCCACGTCGGGCGACGTCAGCGGCTTGTGGGCGCATTACTACGGTATCATCAATCAGGCCAACCGCGTGCTTAACTACGGCCCGAAAGTGAAGCCGCTCAACGCCGAAGAGGAAACCTCACTGCAGGTGTCGCTCGGCACGGCTTACTTCTTCCGCGCCTATGCGCATTTCGAGCTGCTCTGCTTCTTCTCCGATTTTTCGAACGACGACGCGCTGGGCATCCCGTACGTCAGCCATTACCACGTGGTGGGCAATCCCCCGCGCGACAAAGTCGGCGCATGCTACGAGCAGATTATGACCGACCTCACCCGCGCGTACGACATGCTGACGGTAGCGGCTCCCGACCTGGCGGCCGACAACAAGGCAACCAACTCGACGGCATACATTTCGCAGGCCGCGGTCGATGCGCTCCGTGCGCGGGTTTCGCTCTACCACAAAAAGTACACCCACGCCTACATCTATGCCAGCAACGCCCTGCGTGCCGTAGGCATCGCCAAGCTTGGCGAGGTGCAGAACCTCTGGCTGGACAAGTCGAACGCCGGTACGATTTTCAAGCTGTCGCGTCCCGCAGGCTCGTCGACGATCGGGACGCTCTTCGTGGGCCGCGACTATTCGAGCGTTTTCCGCCCGAGCAACGAACTGCGCGCCCAGTTTTCCGAAAAAGACGTCCGCGGGCCGGTTTTCTTCGAATACGGCCGTGACCGCGCTGGGGCGCCCGTGTGGATGGTCACCAAGTGGTTCGGCGACGCGTCGGATATCGGCCGTCTCGATGAGAAAATGTTCCGTGCCGAGGAGATGCAGCTCATTGCCATCGAGGCGCTGATGATGCGTGAGAACCCCGACCTGGCTGAGGCCAACCGCCTGCTCAACGAACTGCGCGCCGAACGTATCGAGGGCTACACGGCGCAGACCTATCCGGGGCTGCTGGCCGAGATTATCAAGGAGCGCCGCTGCGAGCTGGTATGGGAGGGGCACCGCCTGTTCGACGCGCGCCGCCTGAAAGTGACCATGACGCGCGAGGGCAAGACGATTTCCGCCGACGACTACCGCCTGACGCTGCCGATTCCGCAGGCCGAAATCGACGCCAACTCGGGCATCTCGGAGAGCGACCAGAATTACGGATATTAACGGACTTTAAAACCTGAAAATGATGAAAAAGATAACATATATGCTTTTAGCGGGGGCGCTCCTCTGCTCCTGTGCCGATGAAAAGCCGCATTTCCTGCCGGCCCCGGGCGGCACCGTGGAGATCGGCGGCATCGGCGCCACGCCATCGTCCGACGCGGCGGCGCTCCTTGACGACGACCTTACGACCTACTTCGAGGCCGAAGTCGGCTCGGAGAACAGCGTCGAGGCGGTCGTGGATTGCAGCGCCGGGCGGATCGTGGCCTACACGCTCGTATCGTCGGGCGTGGTGGAGCAGGGCGACAACGGCGTCGAAGCGCTGTACGACCCCGTGTCATGGAAGGTCTACGGGTCGGACGACGGCGCGTCGTGGAACGAGGTGGACAGCCGTTCGGAGGTCGCGTTCATCGCCCGTTTCCAGAAACATATCTATTACCTGGCGGCGCCGGCCGACTATGCCAAATACAAATTCGTGTTCAAGGCCAACGGCGGCGACAAGCTGACTCTTTCGGACATCCTTTTCCACACGGAAGACCCGTATGCCGCATGGAAGAACTTTGAGTCGCCCGAAATCCTGTTCATCGACCTGGCCGAGGACAAGGGCTCCAAACTCTACGACGTGCTGGTTCAGGACAAGATCGCCTACCTGAAGTGGCATGCGCTGGAGATTTGCACCTACCTCTACTTCAACGACCGGGACGAGCGTTTCCCGGTGAACACCATCGAGTATTTCCTCGAACCGATGCCCGGCGAGGTGTCGTACAAAGGAGGCTCGTCGCCCAAAATCAACATCCATTACTCGACCGACTGGATTCAGAAATCGGCCAACGAGTCGCTGCTCAAGTTGAGCCTCGAAACGCGCGGCGTGCTTTTCCACGAGATGGTACACGCTTTCCAGCTCGAACCGCAGGGCATTCCGGCTTACAGTCAGGGCAACATGTCGTGGGCGGCAATCGAAGGTCTGGCCGACGCGGTGCGCACGGTGGCGGGCTACCACGACTATGCCACCCGCAATACCAACGGCAGCCTGATGTCGGGCTACCAGACGACGGGCTTCTTCTGCTACTGGCTGACACAGACGCAGGACAAGGACGCCATCCGCAATATCAACGCGTCGATGCGCACGATCAATCCGTGGAGCTGGGACGCGGCGCTCAAATACGCACTCGGCGAGGATGCCAATGAGCAGACGCTTTGGGCGCTCTACAAGGCCGATAAAACCAATTACCAAAAACGCTAAATCTGAATGACATCCATGAAAAAGATAACGATATTTCTGGCGGCCTTGCTGCTCGTCTTCGCTGCGGGATGCCGTGAGGATGCTTCCCTCGACGGACTCGAGTCCCAGACCAAGGAGGAGGGCACCTCGGCCGGCGAGAATGCCGAGTCGATAGCCGTGAAAGAGGCGCTGACCTACGAAAGCGCGCTGGAATACAATTGGGTGGCAGAATATGCCCCCGCTGCTGGAAAAAGCTATACGATTCTGTTCAACTTCCTGTCCGACAGTTCGGTGGCGACCGATTCGCCCGTTTCGGAAAACGAGAAAAACCTGGCGCTTTTCAGCGTTTCGGCGCTCAAGGAGGGCGGCGTGATTATCAAGTTCGACGGGCCCACGATGCTCAACGACGAAATCGTCGATTCGGAGTTCCGCGAAAGGCAGCTCATCGTCGAGTCGACGACCGAGACGACCATCAACTGCGTAGGCGCCTCGTCGGGCAAGCCAGTCGTGTTGACCAAAGCCACGTCGGAAGACGTACTCAAGCTGGGCGAGAAGTTGGTATGGCTGGCCCTGTCGAAGAAAAACGCCATGCAGGGTGTCCTGCGCGACGGCGAGAACAAGTTCCTGGCCCGCTATGCCGTCGACAAGAAGTCGCGCAGCATGGAGTTCACCTGGATCGACGCTGCGAACAAGGACGCCAAACACGAGTCGGCAGGCTTCGAGCTGGAGGTGACCGACGCGCAGTACGGCATCCAGTGGCCGGCCGTCACGATTAACGGTGTGGGGTACAGTTCGCTCACCTACACGATTGCCGGCGAAAGCCTCGCCTTCAACGTGGCGGACGCGAAAATCACCGCCGTAACCGAGGCGCATCCCGGTTTCGTGGACAAGGCGTCCAAGCAGTATAACCTCGGTGGCAAGCTCGAGTGCGGCACGGCCCACCCGACGCTCTGGTCGGCGCTGGTTTCGGACAAGTTCCGCAGCATCCTCTTCTATCCCTATGCGGACGACATTCCGCTGCGCGTGGAAGTTTATGTGGGCGACGGCACGACGGGCAACTATCTCTTCGTGAACGACTATACGACCGATCCCAAGACCGCACGCTTCGACAGCGACGCCGACTGGATTCGCTTCTACGCCAGCGTGCAGGGCGACTTCCTGAAGATTGCGACCGGTTCCGAGATTGCATCGTACCCTATCAGCCAGGCGGCCGCCGACCTGAAACCGTTCACCGATTTCTATTTCCATGCCGACGGCCTGTACGTAATCGAGGAGAGCGATTCGCGCGGTAAAGGCTTTTACCTGATTTCCAAGACGGGCAACCTCTGGGTGAAGGTGCGCGACGGCCTCTACTCCGAAGGCGGGGGCGAGGAGCCGGGCGGCGAGAACTTCCTGCCGCAGCTCGTGGCGCAGGGCATGAAACCCTACGGTACGTTCTTCGACAACGACAACAAGAATTTCAAACTGCATTACTCCCTCGATGCAGAGGCAGGTACGGCCGACCTGATTTGGATAGAGGATTCCGAGGCGGTCTACACCGACGGCAATTACCGTGAGATGGCGCGCAACAAGGCGCAGTACAAGACCGTGGCCGTCGATGCGACCGAGGCGGGCGTCATCACCTTCCGGGAGCCGCTCACCGTGGGCAGCGTCACCTACAAGGGCCTTACGTGGACGGGCCCCTACACGCCGAACGTGGACGGGCTTTCCTGCACGATCCGCACGCCGCTGCAGAGCGAGGCTCATCCGCTGGAGTATTTCTTCACCTATCCGGTCAACAAGTACGAGGGCGGCACGCCGGTATTCATTCCTTATTCGCGGCTCTGCCTGCCGACGGTTGAGGACGATATTCCGGGCATGACGGGCACAGAACGCTATATCTTCTATCCCTACACGCAGCCGGGAGGCGGCACGCCCGCCGGGCCTTGCGCCATCGAGGTTTTCGCGGTGGGCAAGGGACAGCGCATCGACATCAAGTCGTTCCGCAACGGGTTCGAAAATCATCCCGTATCCATCGCCGTCAGCGCCTACAAAGTCGAAGACGACCGTATGATTTTCACCAAAGGCGACGTGACGGGCGCATTCGTGGATGCCGACGGCAACGAGATGAGCAGCGAGGAGTCGCAGAAACTCGTCAAACCGCTCGAGCGGCTGCTCTTCGGCGAGCGGGGATTCCACGTCTACAAGGCAGAAAGCGTTTCCTACGACGGCAACAAACACTATTTCTATCTGGTGAGCCCCGATCCTTCCTATCCTTACTGGATTAAAATACGCGAGGCTTAATAGCCTGCTGCGGACGGAGGTGTTCCGGCTTTGACCGGGGCATCTCCCGTCCTGCGGCACAACAAACCGAAATGACAGTTATGAAGAATTACCTGATTGCCCTGATTGCGGCCTGCCCGGTCGTTGCGGCCGCCGCGCAGACACGCCCGGCGACGGACTACATCGACCCGATGATAGGCACCCGCAGCATGGGGCACGTTTTCCCCGGGGCCTGCGTGCCGCACGGCATTGTGCAGTTGAGCCCCGACACGGAGATGGTGCCGCACAACATCGACGGCAAGTACCAGCCCGAGGCCTACCGCTACTGCGCCGGATACCAGTACGACGACCCGACGATCGTCGGCTTCTCGCACACACATTTGAGCGGCACGGGGCACTCCGACCTGGGCGACATCCTGCTGATGCCGACCGTGGGGGAGATACGCACCGAGCGCGGCACGGCCGAACACCCCGAAACGGGCTACCGCTCGCGCTTCTCGCACGAGCGCGAACGCGCAGCGGCGGGTTATTACGAGGTGATGCTCGACGACTACGGCATCCGGGCCCAGTTGACCGCCACCGAGCGGGTGGGCTTGCACAAATACACCTATCCTGCGGGCGAAGACCAGCACCTGATTCTCGACCTCGACCACGGCATCTACAACTACGAGGGCAAGACCCGCTGGGCGCAGGTGCGTGTCGAGAACGACACGTTGGTGACGGGCTACCGCATCACCAGCGGATGGGCGCGCACCAACTACACCTATTTTGCCATGAGCTTCTCCAAGCCCGTGCGCGAATACGGCGCGCGCGACCGCCGGCCGCTCGATTACGGCGGAGGCTGGCGGAAGTTCGACACGGAGCGTAACTTTCCCGAAATCGGCGGGTGCGGCATCGTGATGCACTTCGATTTCGGCGACGATTCCGCACCGCTCGAGGTCAAGGTGGCGCTGTCGGCCGTGGGAACGCGCGGGGCGCTGGCCAACCTGTGTGCCGAGGCTGGCGGGCGCACGTTCGACCAGGCGGCGGCCGACGCCGCACGCAAGTGGGAGGAGCAGATGTCGGTAATTGAAGCCCAAGGCAGCGACGAGGCGCTGCGTATGCTCTATACGTCGCTATACCACACGATGATAAACCCGTCGGTCTATATGGATACGGACGGTAAATACCGCGGTGTCGACCACGAGATACACCAGACCCGGGATTTCACCAATTATACCGTTTTCTCGGTCTGGGACACCTACCGGGCATTGCACCCGCTGTTCAACCTCATCTGCCGCGACCGCAGCCGCGACATCGTGAACTCGATGCTCGCACACTACCGCCAGAGCGTGCACCGCATCCTGCCCGTATGGTCGCACATGGGCAACGAGAATTGGTGCATGATAGGTTACCATTCGGTGTCGGTGGTGGGCGACGCCCTCGACAAAGAAATCGACGTCGACCGGAAGTTGGCGCTTGAGGCGATGATCGGCAGCGCCAACTGCGACTATTATGACGGAACGGGCATTTACAAGCAACTGGGTTACGTCCCTTACGACGTGAAGTCCACCGGTTCGTCGATGACGCTGGAATATGCCTACGACGACTGGGTGATCTACCGGACGGCCCGGCGCATGGGACTCTCCGATGAGGCCGAAACCTACCGCCGCCGGGCGTTGAATTACCGCAACGTCTTCGATCCGGAGACGGGGTTTGCCCGGGCGCGAATGAGCGACGGAAGCTGGAAACCCGACTTCAACCGCTACGATACGCACGGACAGGGGTTTATCGAGGGCAACTCGTGGAACTACTCGATGTACGTGCCGCACGACCCGGCGGGGCTGATTGCCCTGATGGGCGGCGATGGTCAGTTCACGGCGCGTCTGGACAGCCTCTTTACCGAGTACCTGCCCGACAGGTATTTCGCGCAGACCGAGGACGTGACGCGCGAGGGGCTGCTGGGCATGTATGTCCACGGCAACGAGCCGAGCCACCATGTACCCTACCTCTACATGTGGACTTCGCAGCCGTGGAAAACGCAGTACTGGGTGCGTGAGATCATGGATCGCATGTACCGTCCGACGGTCGACGGCCTGTGCGGCAACGACGACTGCGGCCAGATGTCGGCGTGGTACATTTTCACGGCGATGGGATTCTATCCCGTCTGCCCGGGCACCGACCAGTATGTGCTGGGCGCACCCTACCTGCCTTATATGAAAGTGAGGGTCGGGGAGGGGCGTTACCTGGAAATTAAGGCACCGGGCGTCAGCTCGAAGAACCGATATGTGCATGGGGTGAAACTCAACGGGAAACCCTACACCCGGGCGTATATCACCTATGCCGACCTGAAAGGGGGCGCCGTGCTGGAATTCGACATGCGTTCCACGCCCGACAAGCGCCGCTGCTTTTCGGCCGAAGAACGGCCCTACTCCCTGAGTTGCGAACAGTAAAACGACTGCAAACATGAAATTTACGCTGATAAAGCTTGTTGCCGCATGCGCTGCGTTGCTATGGGCGTTCGCGGTTGCGGCCGACGATGCCCCGCGCATCGGCTATGTCCGTCCGCTGGTCGGTACCGACGGCTTCGGCAACGTCTATCCCGGGGCGCAGGTGCCGTTCGGCGGCATCCAGATCAGCCCCGATACGGACGACGATTATTACGATGCCGCCTCGGGCTACAAATACGCGCACAAGACGCTGATGGGATTCTCGCTCAACCATTTGAGCGGTACGGGTATTCCCGATCTGGGCGACTTCCTCTTCATGCCGGGCGTGGGGGAAATCAAGCTCGAACCCGGTACGCACGACGACCCCGACGCCGGTTACCGATCGCGGTACAGCCATGACGAGGAGTGGTGCTCGCCCGCCTATTACGGCGTGAACCTCACGGACTACGGCGTGAAAGCCGAGATGACGGCGGCGCAGCGCAGCGGCATCCTGCGCTTCACCTATCCCGAGGCCGACGACGCCTTCATACTTGTCGACATGCGGCATACGCTGTGGTGGAAATGCCGGTGGGCCAACCTGCGCAAGGAGGATGACCACACCATCACGGGCTATAAACTCGTGCAGGGCTGGGGCGCCGAGCGCCATGTTTATTTCGTGGCCGAGTTTTCCGAGCCGCTCGACGACTTCGGCATCATGGAGGGCGGCCAACGGGTGTGCTACGACACGAAACGTTTCCGCAGCGATTGCGAGGCGTGGGGCGAAGACCTGAAATTCTGGGTGCGTTTCGCCACGCGGCAGGAGCAGCAGGTGACCGTCCGCGTCGCCATTTCGTCGGTCGACCCGGCGGGCGCCCGGGGCAACCTGCACGAGATCGACGGCCTTACGTTCGACGAAGTGCGCAGCCGCGGCGAGCAACTGTGGGAGCGGGAGCTTTCGCGGTTCACGGTCGAGGGCCCGCAGCGGGTAAAGGAGACGTTTTACACCTCGGCGTACCGCTGTTTCCTCTCTCCGTTCCTTTTCCAGGATGCGGACGGCCGCTTCCGCGAGCACGACAAGAGTATCGGGCGCGCCGAGGGATTTACCAACTATACGACCTTTTCGTTCTGGGACACCTACCGCGCCTTCCATCCGCTGATGAACCTCGTGCGGGCGGACATGAGTGCCGACGTGGCCAACTCGATGCTGGCGCACTACGACAAGAGCGTCGAGCGGATGCTGCCCGTCTGGTCGTTCTACGGCAACGAAACCTGGTGCATGATCGGGTACCATGCCGTATCGGTACTGGCCGACATGATTGTCAAGCAGGTTCCCGGCTTCGACTACGAGCGGGCTTTCGAAGCGATGAAACGCACGGCGACCAATCCCAATTACGACTGCCTGCCCGAATATACGAAACTGGGCTGGGTGCCGTTCGACAAGGAGCGCGAATCGGTTTCCAAGACCCTCGAATACGCCTACGACGACTATTGCATCGCGCAGGCAGCCCGCGCGCTCGGCAAGGAGGACTACGACTATTTCCTGCGCCGCTCGCTCTCGTACCGCAACCTGATTGACCCCGAAACGAAGTTCATGCGGGGCCGAGACAGCCAGGGCCGCTGGCGCACGCCCTTTACGCCCGTCGCCTATCAGGGGCCGGGCTCGGTGCACGGCTGGGGCGATATTACGGAGGGATTCACGCTGCAATATACGTGGTACGTGCCGCACGACGTCGCGGGACATATCGACCGCGTGGGCCGCAGGCTGTACGAAACGCGCCTCGACTCGCTCTTCGTGACCGAACTGCCAGACGATATTCCGGGTGCGCATGACATACAGGGGCGTATCGGCGCCTACTGGCACGGCAACGAGCCCTGCCACAACATCGTCTATCTGTACAACTACCTCGGGCAGCCGTGGAAATGCCAGCAGTGGGTGCGCCGCATATCGGACGCCTTCTACGGCAACGAGCCAGGCTCGTTGAGCGGCAACGACGACTGCGGCCAGATGTCGGCGTGGTACCTGTTCAATACGATGGGCTTCTACCCGACGGCGCCGTCGAGCAATGTCTACAACATCGGCTCGCCGACGGTCGAAGGCGTCGAACTGCGCCTCTCCAACGGGAAGTCCATTCGCGTGACGACCGAGAACTGGAGCCCGGAGAACGTCTACATTCGCCGCATGTACGTCGATGGCCGCGTGTGGGACAAGTCGTACATCACGTACGACGACATCCGTGACGGCGTACACCTGCATTATGTGATGGGTTCGCGGCCCGACAAGCGGCGCGCCGTGTCGGCTGCAGCCGTCCCGCCGTCGCTTCCCGTCGCCACAGGGCCGGACAGATAATATGAACAACCGAAAAACAGGTATCTTTACACTATGAAACACTTTATTTTTGCGCTTACGGCGCTTACGATGCTCTCCTGCTCGCAGGAGGCGCCCCGCAATGTTGCGGAACTTTGCGACGACGACCCCTCGACATCTTATGCGATGCCGGCATCCCGCCCCTGCCGGGTTGTATTCGACGGCTTCGACACTCCGATGCGGAGTTACCGCGTATACTCTTCGGGCGAAGTGCCCGCCGCAGATCCGGCCGGATGGGTGTTGAGCGGCACGCACGACGGCCGCAAATGGGTCGAACTCGACCGCCGGGAGGGATGCGTATTCTGCTCGCGTTTCCAGGAGATTACCGGGCGAATTGCCGAACCCTCGAACTATACGGCCTACAAAATCGAATTCCTGCCGCGCGAAGAGGCCGATACGGTCGCCGTGGGCGACGTGCGTTTCTACGAGCGCGACAGGGAGGAGGCGTGGAGCGGTTTCGTCTATCCCGCGGTGGATTTCGAGGTGCTTGACCCACAGACCGAGGGTGCAGCGATTTACGCCACGCTGGTGCAGGATCCCGGGGCGTATGTCCGCTACCACACCCGCAAGGTTGCCGAAATACTTTTCTACTCAGCTGCCGATACGATGAACACGGTGGGGAAAATTGACTATACGCTGAAGGATTATGCCGGGGTTTCGGCCAAATCGGGCAACCCTGCGGAAACGGCGATCGTGTACAGTACGCAGCACATCGAGAAGTCGGCGCGCGAGTCGCTTTACAAACTCGACTATGAAACGCGCGGCGTGCTTTTCCACGAGCTGGTGCACGCCTACCAGTTCGAGCCGAAAGGGATTGGAAGCTATTCAACCAACAGGGAGTTTTGGGCCTGCATCGAGGGCCTTGCCGACGCCGTGCGCGCCGAGGCCGGGCTGTTCGACACTGCGGCGCTCCGCAAACCGGGCGGGCATTGGCTCGACGGCTATAAGACGACCGGATTTTTCCTGCAGTGGCTGACGACCATGAATCCCGACGCCCTGCGTGAATTCCACGTTACGGTTCGCGATATGGATGTCTGGAGTTTCGACAAGGCCATGCGTGCGATGTTCGGCCCCGAAAAAGGCATCGAGCAGATGTGGGCAGAATACCAACAGTTTTTGCAGAGCCAGGCGCCGCAGGCCTGACACCCGCATGGCAAGATATTCGAAAACGAGGCTCCATGGAGCCTCGTTTTATATAGTGTGATGCCTGATCCTGAGTATTGTGTCTGTTCGAAGCGGATGTTTCTTGTAATTTATTGAGTTTAATATGGACAGTTTCGCGGACATCCTCTTCGGATATGGTACGGAGTACAGTATGAAAATATAATAAAGCACAAAATGAAGATCCTGAGAGAATACATCGCAATTGCCCCTCTATTTCGGAGGCGATGCGCCTGATCTTATATTCGCAACCATTCCGCAGCTTGTTTTGCAAGGTTCAGGATCTCGATACTCAACACTTTCAACTCGCGTGTCCGCTGGCCCAGTGCGGCGATCTGATGTGGTATTGCAATGTTGGTGAAGTGCATATTGATGACCTTTACAATCTGGTTATAGTTGTTGCCGATGCGCTGAAACTGGAAATAAAAGTCGTTAAGTCGGGCGACGAACTGCGTCTTCGACGGGTCGCGTCTGATAACGACGGACTCCTCGCTGAAGATTCTTTTAACAATAAAACGACTCCGGTTATGCTCCAATCCGGCTTTGCTGAGCAGCTCGCAAAAGCGGATGTTCTACTCTTCATTAAGCCGGAAAGAGTATTTATAACTCGGCGTTCGGGGCTTCTTATCGGTCTTGTCTGTCGGTTTTCGGTTCATATCCATATATGGCTTAAAAAAGGGTCGCGACTCGGGAGCGACCCGGGCCTCGCAGAGCGAGAACCTTTGTCGGACAAACCCAAATTTGTCGGACAAAGGTACAACTCGCTGTTTTCTGGCGAAAACAAAAATCCGCGGCGGAGGATTTCTATCGAAGGTTTCGGAAGTTCTCCAACTTTTCATTGAGACGCTGGGCTTCGAGGCTTTCTTTTGCCGGCAGTTTTATTTGCTTTGGCATTCCAGAGAGTAGAACGAACGGAGAGTTTGCAGCTGAACTGCGCCATCGTACCGTTGATCGTAATACGGCCCCTGACGGGAACCTGCCCGATTTTACAATTTTATTACTCGGAGCACATGCAGAAAATAAAATTAAATACCTGGAAACAAGATATTTACTCTTTTTCGCACTTCCGGTTACCTACAACAGCCCGGCCGTAAAACGGCCGGGCTGTTGCGATTTTAAGCTTCACCCATCTTGGGGCCCGCTTCGGGAACCGGCGGAGGAGTGGGTATTTCGATCTTGCCCACATTGCTTTCATAACGCACGATATTCTCCTGCAGCGAACGCAACAGCCGTTTGGCGTGTTCGGGCGTGAGGATAATGCGGCTCTTGACACGGGCTTTCTGCACGCCGGGAAGCACCGCGGCAAAATCGATAATGAATTCCGAGGTGGAGTGGGATATGATCGCCAGATTCGAATAGTGGCCCTGGGCCACCGTATCGTCGAGTTCGAGGTCGATCCCGAATTGTTTCATTTCTGCCATAGGCCCGCTTGTTGTTTCTGCAAATTTACCGACTTTCGACTGCCAATATACAACTCTGCGGCCAAAGTTTTCGATATTTTATCAACATATCGGCCATTTCCGACAATCGGCCGCGCCCTTTTTTCACGCGGCCTTGACGGATGTCCGAGGTTTTTCGTATCTTTGTTGCCTGAAACTCCGCAACCGAAGAAAATGGGATTGGAAATCTTGGACGTTATGTTCCGCGGCATCTGCGTAGGCGTGGCGGCATCGATCACGGTAGGCCCCGTGGCCGTGCTGTGCATCCAGCGCACCCTGTCGAAAAGCCGTCGTTCGGGAATCGTCTCCGGCCTGGGCGTAGCCTGTGCCGACACCTTCATGGCCATGGCGGCGTTGTTTTTTTACTCGATGCTCCAGACCCAGATCGAGCAGTACAACACCCTGCTGCGCGTGATAGGCGGCATCTTCGTGGTAATCGTCGGCGTCTACATCTTCGCCCAGAACCCCGTACCGCAGATACGCCGCAACCGGGCGGGCAAGACGTCGCTGTGGCAGGACTTCGCCTCGATCTTCGGGCTGACGATCGCCAATTTCATCATGGTGATCCCCTACATCCTCGCCTTCTTCGCGGTATTCAAGATTTCGGGCGGCGACATCACGCACGAAGGCGTGGGAGGCTTCTTCCGCGCCATGTTCATCATCGCCGGATTCTTCGGCGGCGCCGCGGCCTGGTGGACGATGCTGGCCTTCGTCATCAACCTTTTCCGCCGTCGCTTCCGCCCGCGCCACATGCTGACGATCAACCATGTCGCCGGCCTTATCATCGGGATACTGGGTATTTACACGATACTTTCAACATTCTTTGATATATTCCCCAATGTCGGATAACAAACACAAGATCATAATCGCCATCGACGGCTTTTCGTCGTGCGGCAAGAGTACGTTCGCCAAAGCCATCGCCCGCGAGCTGGGTTACATCTTCATCGACACCGGTGCCATGTACCGCGCCGTCACGCTCTATGCGCTCGAACACGGTGCGATCCGGTCGGGCATCGTCGACGAGGACGCAGTCGTCAGGCTGCTCGACCAGATCGCCATCACGTTCCGTTTCAACCCCGAACGCGGTGCCAGTGACATCTACGTCAACGGCGACCTGGTCGAAGGCAAGATCCGCACGATCGAGGTGAGCAACTGCGTGAGCCGCGTGAGCGCCATCGCCCCCGTACGCAGGAAACTGGTGGCCATGCAGCAGGAGATGGGGCGCCGCCGCGGCGTGGTGATGGACGGCCGTGACATCGGCACGGTGGTCTTTCCCGATGCCGAACTGAAGATTTTCATGACAGCCGACCCGCGGGTTCGCGCCTGCCGCCGCTATGACGAGCTGCGCGCCAAGGGCGACCAGGTGTCGCTCGAGGAGATCGAACGCAACGTGCGCGAACGCGACAAGGCCGATATGGGGCGTGCGATATCGCCGCTCAGGCAGGCCGAAGACGCCATCGTACTCGACAACAGCTGCATGACGGTCGGGGAGCAGATGGCGTGGTTTATGAAGGAATTCGAACAAGTTACCAGATAGGAGCACGGATCGCCGTGCACAGGGCACAGTGAAAGGGTTGCGAATAGAGATCGACGACAAATCGGGCTTCTGCTTCGGCGTAGTCCGGGCTATTTCGGAGGCCGAGAAAGCCCTCGCCGAGGGGAGTACGGTCTATTCGCTGGGCGACATCGTCCACAACCGCATCGAAGTGCAGCGCCTCGAACGGCTGGGGCTGCGCACCGTAACCCATGCCGACATGCCCGCACTGGGCGGCCGGCGGCTGTTCATCCGCGCCCACGGGGAACCGCCCACGACTTTCGCGCGCGCGAAAGAGCTCGGCATCGGGGTGATCGACGCCACCTGCCCGGTGGTCGCCCGTTTGCAGAACCGCGTGGTGAAGGCGCACGAACAGATGCACCCCGTCGGAGGGCAGGTCGTGATCCTCGGCAAACGAGGCCACGCGGAAGTCGTGGGGCTCACGGGACAGGTGCAGGCACCGACCATCGTCATCGAAGGCGAGGAAGACCTCGGCCTGATCGACTTTACGCGGCCGGTCTATTTCCTGTCGCAGACGACCCAGAGCATCGCCCTGTTCGAGGCCTTGGGTGCCGAGATGCGCCGCCGGGCGGCACACCCGGACGGGGTGCGGATCGACGACACGATCTGCCGGCAGGTATCGAACCGCGAACAACACCTGGCGGAATTCGCACGCCGCTTCGACGTGGTGGTGTTCGTCTGCGGGCGCAAGTCGTCGAACGGCAAGGTGCTCTCGGAGGTATGCCGCAGGGCGAACGCCCGGACACATACGGTCGAGGAGGCCGCCGAGATCGACCCGGCATGGTTCCCGGGTGCCGAGTCGGTCGGAATATGCGGCGCCACGTCGACCCCCAAATGGCTGATGCAGGAGGTTGCCGACCGCATCGGGCAAATTGGGAGAAGATGATACACAGAAAAACGACCGCATGCAACAAGCCCCTCCCAAGAAAGGGGTTTGGGATGGGGTCAAAATTGCAAACGGCGCCGGCGGCGGCTACGACCGACAAAGGCATTGTAACGATACAAATCCAACAAAAATCACTGTTATGAAATACTTCATCCGTTCGTTAAAATATTTCGTCGCCCTGTGCGTTATCTGTGTAGCCATCCTGGCTCTGATGCTCGCAACGGGGACTTCGGCACTCACGCTCGACCAGACGGTCTACGTAATGTTCCACACCAGCCGTTACGCGACGCTGTTCGCGGCGATCGTGGTGCTTGCGGCGCTCTACCCCAGATTCGGGTTCGTGGTGCGCAAGGTCGAAGGCGACGTGGAGGAGAACCGCGAACAGATCGTCAACGCCTTCAAGTCGGCAGGCTTTTCGCTGCGCGGAGAGGAAGACGGGGTGATGACATTCCGCGCCGACGGCCCGCTGCGCAAGCTGATGCTGCTGGGAGAGGACGAAATAAAGGTTTCACAATACGGACAGTGGATTCAGATCGACGGCATACGCCGCGGCGTCGCCCGGGTCGAATACCGGCTGGATTCGTACATACAAATGAGTAAACATGATTAGGAAAGGATACAGATACCTGCTCACGGCCGTCATTGCGGCCTCGGCGGCAGCCCTTTTGACCTTTGCGGCCCGCAACGACTTCGGGCTGGGGCGCAACATGGAGATCACGGTCAATATGATGCGCGAACTTTCGCTCGGCTATGTCGACCCGGTAGACCCGGACAAGCTGATGGAAGGTGCCGCAGAAGGTATGGTCAGCGACCTCGACCCCTACACGGAGTTCATCCCCGAAGACCAGATGTCCAACTTCGAGCTGCTCACCACCGGCAAATACGGCGGCGTAGGCTCCCTCATCCGCAAAAAAGGCGACTGGGTAACGATCGCCCAGCCCTATAAGGGATCGCCCGCCGACCGCGCCGGGCTGAAGATCGGCGACAAGATCCTCGCCATCGACGGCAAAGATGCCAAGGGCTTCACCACCGAGCAGGTCAGCTCGCGCCTCAAGGGAGACCCGGGCAGCAAGGTCAGGGTGACCGTCGAACACCTGACGGGCGGCACCGAGACCGTCACCCTGCAACGCGAACGGATCGCCATTCCGGGCGTACCCTACGCGGGATGGGTGGACGAAGGCATCGGGTACATCCGCCACAGCGATTTCACCGAAGGTTGCTACGAGGATATGCGGGCAGCCATCGAACGACTGCGTTCGGAGGGCGAGCTGAAGGGGCTGATCCTCGATTACCGCAGCAACGGCGGCGGCATCATGCAGGAAGCCGTGAAGATACTGGGCATGTTCGTCCCGAAAGGCACCGAAGTGGTGAGTACCAAAGGCCGCACGGAAGATTCGCGCCGGGTATACCGCACCGAATCGGAACCGATACTCCCGGACTTGCCGCTGGCGGTACTCGTCAACGGCAACTCGGCATCGGCATCGGAGATCGTGACGGGAGCGTTGCAGGATCTCGACCGCGCGGTCATCATCGGCCAGCGCAGCTACGGCAAAGGGCTCGTACAGACCCCGCGCCCGCTGGGATACAACGCCATGCTGAAGCTCACCACCGCAAAATACTACATCCCTTCGGGACGCTGCATACAGGCCATCGACTATTCCCACTCGCAGGAGGGCACCGTCCGTTCGGTACCCGACTCGCTCATCTCGGAATACACGACCCGCGCCGGACGCAAGGTCTACGACGGGGGCGGCATCATGCCCGACATCCGCACCGCACCGGAGTACATCAGCCGCTTCGCCATGACGCTCTATGCGCTGGGGTTCATCGAGGATTTCGGGGACGAATACGTGCGCCGGCACCCGGGACAACAGATCGACATCCGCACGTTCTCGATCACGGACGGTGATTACGCCGAGTTCGCCGAGTTCATGAAGGACAAGGAGGTTCCCTATGAGTCGGATACGCGGCGGGCACTCAAGAAACTGCGCGAGGCTGCCAAAACGGATCGCTTCGAAGAGGTGGAACAGCAGATCGCAGCCATCGACTCGACGCTCCGGGACGACACGGCGACCAATCTTGAAACCTACCGCAAGGAGATCGTCGAGTCGATCAACAACGACATCGTACTGCGCCACGGCTATTCGGAAGGCGTCATCGAGCATTCGCTTCCCGACGACGGGGACGTGCTGAAAGCCATCGAAATACTCGGCAACAGGCAGGAGTACGCGCGGATCGTCACCGAGCAGGACACCCCGCGTAAATAAACACAGGCCATGAAAATCCGCCGCGACATATTCTCGTTCCGCAACCGCGTGGTGGTCATCATCGTGGGGGTATCCCTCGGCATGGTGTCGCTGCTCTACACCAACAACATGGCCAAGCGCCTGAAGGAAAAGGAGCAGCACGACGTGGCGCTGTGGGCCCATGCGATGGAGCGTGCGAACCGCAACGTGATGGGAGGCTCGATGGAAGACCCGCTCATCACCGACATCGTGTCGAACGGCAACAACATCCCGTTCATCATGACCAACGAGAACCTGGAGGTGCTCCAATTCCACCTGGTTCCCGAAAAAATCATCGACCACCCCGACCGGCTGCGCAGGCAGATCGACAAATTCACGGCCGAGAACACCCCGCGCACGGTGCGTTTCTGGTGGTCCAACGACCACTACCACATCATCTTCTACGGGCGATCGGCACTGCTCAAATCGCTCTACTACTTCCCCTATGTCCAGATATTGGTCATAACGGCCTTTATCCTGCTGGGGTTCATCGCATTCCGGTCTTCGAAACACGACGAGCAGAACCGGGTGTGGATCGGGCTGGCGAAGGAGACGGCACACCAACTGGGCACCCCCACCTCGTCGTTGCTCGGGTGGATCGAATACCTGCGCTCGCAGGACGTGGATCAGAGCGCCGTGGAGGAGATGAACAAAGACCTCACGCACCTGATGAAGATCGTCGACCGCTTCTCGAAGATCGGCTCCGAAACACCCCTTACCCCGGCCAACATCAACGAAGTAGTGGGCGAGTCGGTCATGTATTTCCGTAAGCGCATCCCGCGCAACGTGACGCTCGACTACAACGGGCTGGCCATCGCCCCCGTGCAGGCCAACATCAACGCCGCACTGTTCGAATGGGTGGTCGAGAACCTGATGAAAAACTCGCTCGACGCCCTACAGGGGCACGGGTCGATCGACGTGCGCATCTCGTCGGACGACAAGAACGTGATGATCGACGTCAAGGATACCGGCAAGGGCATCCCCAAGGGGAACTGGAAGCGTATCTTCGAACCGGGATTCACGACCAAGACCCGCGGCTGGGGGCTCGGGCTCTCGCTTTCGCGCCGCATCGTGGAGAATTACCACCAGGGTAAGATCGGCGTGACGGAATCGGAGATCGGCAAAGGCACGACGATCCGCATCACGCTCAAACGCATATTCGAGGAATGACCGACACGCTGAGACATACCGTGCCGGTTCCGCTGCCCCGAACGCAGGAATCCGGCGTTGCGCCGGTACACGGCACCGGGGGTTCCGCCACGCCACAGACAGCGGCCCCGGCCGGGGATTCCGTACCGCACCGCCATGCAGGTATGCCCGCGACACCCCCGGGGGACTCGCCCGCAGCACGGACTCTCCAAGCACAGTCCCCGACGGACAGTACGGAAAATACGGCCGCAGGCGACACGCTCGCCGCAGACAGTGCCGCGGACGGCGAATTTCCGTTCCTCCCCTTCGGCGACCCGTTCCCGGAGCTGCAGGCAACACCCTGGCACGACGTCCCGGCGGCGGAGGTCTTCGGCACGGCCTCCGTGCTTGCCCCGCCGCAGCCGATATATTCCGCCCGGGCGGAGTCGCTCACCGAGAATCCCGTTTTCCAGGGTTTCGTGCTGTTGCTGGCCGCAACCTATGCCATGCTCCTCTACCGCAATCTGGAAGATGTGCGCCTGCTGCTGACACGTGTTTCGCGCGACAGGGCCACAGGAGAACGCCTGACCGAAGACCCCGGCGGCAGCGGGTTCTCGCGCTTCCTGAATATCGCCACGACGATCGGCATGCTCTTCATGGGGGTCATGGTCGTCAAATACGGGGATTCCCTGATGCCGGGACGCCTGACCGAACTCCTTCCGCACGGAGCCGTGCTGGCCCTGAGCCTGCTGGCGACGCTTGCCTGCATGGGGGTGGTGCTCTTCCAGCTGGCAACCGTAAGGATGGCCGGGGCGGTAACGCTTTCGCAGCCCTTCATCTCGCAGGTCATCCTGCTGAAACGCACCTACTTCACCCTTGCCGTCATCGTCACGTCACCCGTACTCCTGCTCTTCGCCCTCTGTCCCCGGGGTACCGGAGGCGTCTGGTTCTGCATCATTGTCATCGAGTTGATCGTAACGGCTATCTTATACCTCAGGGAGGTGCTGAACCTGTTTATTTCCAAAAAAGTTTCGATTTTGCATTGGATTTTGTACCTTTGCATCGTGGAAGTCTTCCCGGTCAGCCTGTTATGGCTGCTCGTGGCAAGGTGATTCAGTGATTGAAGAACAACGTAAAACTTAGGTCAGCATTGAAAGTTAAAAAAGTATTGGTTTCGCAGCCGAGGCCCGCAGTTATAGAGAAGTCCCCGTTCTACGAATTGTCCGAGAAATACAACGTAGAGATCGCCTATAAACCTTTTATACGTGTCGTGGGCGTATCCCTGAAGGAGTTCCGTGCCCAGCGGGTCGAGATACTGACACATACGGCCGTTATTTTCACGTCGCGCACGACGGTAGACAGCTTTTTCCATATCTGCGAGGAAGCCCGCATCACCGTGCCGGAAACCATGAAATACATCTGCCAGACGGAAGCCGTGGCACTCTACCTGCAAAAATATATCGTTTACCGCAAACGCAAGATTTCGTTCGCCGACGGATCGTTCACGTCATTCATCGAACTGATAATCAAACATAAGGACGAGAAATTCCTGCTGGCGCTGAGCGAGCCCCACAAACCCGAGCTGCCCGAGACGCTTGCCAAGCTCAAGCTGGCGGTAGACCCCGTCATTCTGGCACGCACGGTGGCTTCGGAGCTCGAAGACGTACAGCTTGTGGATTACGGACTGCTGGCGCTCTATTCGCCTTCGGACGTCAAGACCCTTGTCGACAAGTTTGGCACCGAAAACCTGCCCGCCGTGGCGGTATTCGGCGAAGGCACGCTGCGCGCTGCCCTTGCGGCAGGCATCACGGTACAGGCCAATGCCCCGACCCCGGTGGCCCCGTCGATGGCCAAGGCCGTCGACATCTATTTGCAGAAGGTTCATAAAGGCGAGGAGATAGAACCTGTAGAGTTGGTTACCGATACGGAAAAAGAGGAGTTCATCCGCAGCCAGCAGCATAAACTGGCCAAAAAGAGCCGCACGCGCCGCACTGCCGAACCCCGCAAATAAAATAGCCATGCCCGACTGCTCGCTTCCCCGCACGGAACGGCTCCGTTCGCTCGGTGCCGTGCGCCGCATGTTCGAGAGCGGGGAGAGCGGGTTCATCTTCCCGTTCCGGTACGTCTGGTTCGCCGAGGCCGACGAGATACCTTCGGTCGAGGTATTGTTCTCCGTGCCCAAGAAATTCCACAAGCGGGCCAACAAACGCAACTTGCTGCGGCGCCGTACCAAGGAGGCATACCGGTTGCAGAAACAGACGTTGAAGAACGGCAGCCCGGCGAACCTCGACCTGGCGCTGATCTACTCCTCGAAAGAGGTGCTGCCCTATAAAACCATTCAAAATGCAGTCCGCCGGATTCTGGAAACAGTCGTGGAACACCTTTAAACGCATCTGCGCTCTGCCGCTGATCGCGTTGGTGAAGTTCTACCAGCTCTGCATCTCCCCGTTCACGCCTCCGTCGTGCCGCTTCACGCCGACCTGCTCGCAATATGCCCTCGAAGCACTGCGTAAATACGGGCCGTTGAAGGGGCTGTGGCTGACGCTCCGGCGGCTCGCACGGTGCCATCCGTGGGGAGGCAGCGGTTACGACCCGGTACCCTGAACCCGCAGGTAGACATGCCCGAAAGGCACAAATGCTGCCCGGGACAATAAAAACAATCCGACCTTTCCGGGTCGGATTGTTTTTTCAGACAGCATATACGTGCCCCCGCAGGGCGGAAAAACCGGAGGAACCCGCAAAAGGCAGGCACACAGCCCCTCCCGGCCGGTCGCGCTATCAGTCGCACGTCCCGGGGCAATGTTCGGCCGAAGATTCGAATTCGAGCGTCACATGATGGATCCCGGCCGTTTCCAGCTCCGCTTTGAGCTGTCTCTTGACCGTTTCCATACGGGGCAGCTCTGCCAACACGACATGCGCCGTAAGGGCATTTTCGGTAGTGCTGATCGCCCAGACATGGATGTGGTGCACGGCCTTGACACCCGGCACGGCCTCCATCGTCTTTTCCACCTCCTCGATGCGGATACCCACGGGAACGCCGTCGAGCGACAGACGCAGGCTGTCGCGCGTCAGCGACCAGACCGATGCCACGATCACGGCGGCAACGACAAGCCCGACGACGGGGTCTACGATCGCCCATCCCGTCCACGAGATCACGACACCCGACACCAGCACCCCCACCGACACCAGCGCATCGGCGGCCATATGCAAATAAGCCCCTTTCACGTTCAGGTCTTTGTCCTTATCCTTCATGAAAAGCCAGGCCGTAAAGCCGTTGATTACGACCCCGACGCCGGCCGTCCAGGCAATGGCTCCGCCCTCGACGGGTGCCGGATGCAGCATCCGCCCCACGCTCTCGGCAACGATGACCCCCACGGCGACGAGCAGGATCACGGAGTTGAGCAGCGAAATGAGCACCGTGCTCTTCTTATAGCCGTAGGTATACCGGGGCGTAGCATGGGCCTGTGCAAGGCGGAAAGCCAGCATGGCCAGCAGCAGGCTCGCCACGTCGGAAAGGTTGTGCCCGGCATCGGACAGCAGCCCCATCGACCCGTAATAGAGCCCGACGGCGAATTCGACGACAACGAATGCCACGTTGAGCGCAATGCCGAGGATAAAGGCTTTGTTGAGCGACGTGACCGTATGGTCGTGATGATGGTGTTCGTGTGCCATAACCGTTATATTTCGGCGATCGTATCCCGGATGTCCGAGAGATCGACCAGTTTGTTGACGATGGCGTAGATCGTAAGCCCTGCCGGAGAGTGTATCTGCAACTTGGCCACGATGTTGCGCCGATGTGTGATGACCGTATGGGTCGAAATGCAGAGTGCATCGGCGATCTGCTTGTTGGTCATTCCCTTGACGATGCAGACGACGATCTCGCGTTCGCGGGCGCTCAACGGTTCCTGGCGCTCTTCACGGGGAGCATCGCCGACCGGTTGCATGATCTTTTCGCGCAGCGTCTCGACCGGGTCGTAGACCGAAAGCACGTCGTCATAGGCGTTGAGCGTCGCGGCGTCCGTCACGGACATTTGCAACGCAATGCAGCGCAGGCCCTCGCAACCGGTTTGCACCCTCAGTTGCTGGGGCGTACAAAATCCCAGCGAAGCCGGGTTGACGACCAGCACGTCGGGACGATGGCGCGACAACTGCGCGGTGAGCTGCGAAATATCGGCGATTTCGAGGATATCGACGTCGGGGGCCGGCAGGCGGCGCAACACGGCGATAATGCCACAGCGCAGGATGGCCGAAGGCTCGGCGACGGCGAGTTTCAACGCCTTCATCGACGGCCTCCTTTCTTGGGGACGGGTTGCTTGGGAGGCGTGTCCCCGGGCTGTGCGCCGGACACCCCGCTCCCCGTCCGCTCTTCGAGCCGCTTGATCGCCGGGATGAACAGACGGTCTTCGATATCGTTGTGCGACGCAAGGTCGCGTTCGCAGGTGAAGATGTCAAAAAGCACGCCGTTCAGCTCGTTGGTACTGCCCGAAGGGTAATAACGGATGATGATCCGCTTCAGTTCGGCGAGTTTCGCCTCGACCTGGTCGTGGTGCCGGCGGAATATGTCGATCGAATAGCCTTCGGGATGCTCCCCCCGGAGCAGCCCTTCGACATAGGGGAAAACTTTCTGTTCCTCATAGTCCATGTGCTTGTGCACTTCGGCGACGTACTCGTCGAAGAACCGCAGGATGGCGAAAGCCACGTCGTTATGGCTGCAATCGATCGCCTCGATCAACTTGCGGCGGATGGCCGGAAGCCGAAAATCGAGGAAATAGTTATGCGAGTTGCGCAGGTAGCTGACAAGCGCGGCCACGGAGATCGTCTCCGGATCGGGGGCCTTGTCGTCGGCATGCATGTTCACCACGGCCAGAAAAGTCGCCGTATCGACCCCGCTGTCGAGGCAGACCTCGCCGATGGTCTTGTCGCCGAAACCCAGTGCGATACCGAAGCGGCTCATGATAAGCAGCACGGGGTAGCGGTCGCAAACCAGGTCGCACATGCGGTCGTCGGAATTGTATCGTCCTATTCTATACATAGTATGCTCAATATCTGCAAAAATAACGAATTACCGCACCCCGCGCAATACCTAAATCCAGGTATTTATCCCGGAATCAGCGGTTTCCGATGTCGACATAGGTCGTCTGGAGCATCGTGCGGCCGATGTCCAGCAGGCCGGGTGCCGTCTCGCTGACAGCCTTGCCGCTCGTAGCGTCCCACACGGCCTCCCCCGAGGCATCGACCACGCCGAAACCGTCGTTGAACGTATAGTACGCGAATTTACGGGGGGGGGTCGGGGCGAAAATATCCTTGCTGTAATCGAAATCCGAGTGGTCGATCCCCAGCTGTCCGAGGATCGTGGCGCAGATGTCGATCTGCGAAGCGTAGGTATCGACCACACGCGGTGCAGCGACGGCACCGCCCAGCCAGATCATCGGGATACGGTGGCGCAGCGGCTCGTTATAGGAGAGGCTCCGCGGCCACGGATAGCCGTGGTCGGCGACCAGCACCAGAAGCAGGTTGTCCCATGCCGGCGAAGCCTTCAGTTTGTCGACCATCCGGCCGACGCACTCGTCGGAAAAGGCGAAGGCGTTGAGTTCCTTGTCATCGAACTTCGAGAACGGCACGTCGAACGGGCGATGGCTGCTCAATGTCAGCATGCCGGCCAGGAACGGCTCGCCCTTCCCGCTCAGGGCGATCACGCGGTCGGCAAACCAATCGCACATCACCGCGTCGTCATAGCCCCAGTCGGCCGGCGGGGTATCGAAGCGCAGGTCTTTCTGCCATGTAAGCTGCTGCCAGCCCGTAGCGTACATGTACGACGCCTGGTCGGTGAAGTTCAGATCGCCGCCATAGGAGAAGCCGGTGGCATATCCTGCGCCGGAGAGCGAACGGGCCAGCGAGGGCAGGTTACGGCTCTTGGCCGGGAGCTTCATGATCGACATGCGGGTCTGGGCAGGGAATCCGCTCAGGATAGCCACCTCGCCCCGGTCGGTGCGGAACGAGTTGGCGAAGAAATTTTCGAACCAGATGCCTTCGCCCTTCAGGCGCTGCATGTTGGGCATGACGGGCAGACCGCCGACATCGGCATCCATGACCGTACGGGCGAAACTTTCGAGAATAACCACCACGACATTGGGGCGCGAGGTCGTCAGCACCCGCTCGGGAGCAGCGGCGGAAGGGTCGTTCCCGCGCAAGCGGGCAAACCGTTCCTCGCGTCCGGCCTCGTCGAAGAAGGGGTATTCGGCGGCATAGTCGGTATGGTCGCCGAGGCTCGTGAGGAACGAAAAGACCGGGTTGGTCGCCGCATGGTTCAGAAACATGTTCGCACTGAAATAGGCCTTTGACACATTGGCGACCGAAGCCCCCAGCCCACCGCGGATGGCGAGGAAATCGCACCCGGCGAGCAGCAGCAGGACAAGGCTCCACGGCAGCGCCGCACGCCGGCGGAGCGGCTCCCCGTCGAACAGGCGGCAGACGAGGCGGTAGACCCAGACCATGAGCGCCGCGTAGGCGACGGCCAGCAGGGTCTGGCGCACCCCGAGCCAGAAATCGACGCTCGCCATAGCCTCCTCGGGGTCGGTAAGGTAAATCAGGATCGTCGCATCGAGGCGGAAGCCCCAATGCTGGTATAACTCGACATCGACAGCGAAGATGACCGCCGTGACGGTTGCGACTAACACGAAATAGCCTGTCAGCACCCGCCGCCATATTCTCCCGGGCAGCCGCACCCACAGCGACACAAGGGCCAGCAACAGCGGCAGTGCGGTGACATACCCGGCGACGGTGCTGTCGAGCGTCAGCCCGTGCCACACGACGCCCAGCCATTCACCGACGGAAGCCTGCGCGGCATCGGCCGCATAGTAGGCCAGGAAAACGGGTTTCTGGACGGCCATCAGCAGAACGGTCGCACAGAACACCGCTAAAACAAAAGCTATCTTCTTCTTTACCATGCGCACATCTTAAATTGGCGGTCATATCTTTCGAAGTACCAGAGATTTCCGCCCCGGATTTTCGAATCAGACCGCGTCATTCGCAGCCTGCGGCTACGTTGACAGGTCAGCCCCTAAATCCCCGGCTCGGAAGAAATTCCGGCCGCGCCGGCCGACAAAACCGGGAAAGTGGCTGACGGGCATCGGCGCCGGGTGCTCCCGGCGCAAGGTGCCGGGCTCAGACCTTCTCGCCGTAGGCCAGGTCACCGGCATCGCCGATACCCGGGACGATATAGCAGCGCGAAGTCAACTCCTCGTCGACGGCGGCCGCCCAGATCGTGGTGGTTTTGCGCGGCATATTCTTCTGCACGTAGTCGATCCCCTGTTCGCTGGCAATCACTGCTGCAACGTGCGTATATTTGGGCGTACCACCCTTTTCGCACAAGGCCTTATAGGCCAGCACGAGCGAAGAGCCCGTGGCGAGCATCGGATCGACCAGCAACAAGACCTTGCCTTCGAGGTCGCCGCACGAGATATACTCGACCTTGACCGTAAACTTGCCGTCTTTCGTACTTTTACGGTAGGCCGAGACAAAGGCGTTCTCGGCATCGTCGAAATAGTTCAGGAATCCCTGATGGTAAGGCAGCCCGGCCCGCAGGATCGTCGCCACGACGACCTGGTCGTCGATCAGCCCGACCTCCGCTTCGCCCAGAGGCGTCTCGACGATACGGGGCGAATAGGCGAGCTCCTTCGAGATCTCATAGGCCGTGATCTCCCCGATACGCTCCAGGTTACGGCGGAAGCGCATCGAGTCCTTCTGCACCGACTTATCGCGGATCTGTGCGATGAACTTGTTGAGGACAGTGTCCTGTTTACTCAAAATATGCAGGGTCATAGGTATGAAGTTTGGTTGTCAATAGAGGAAGTTGTTGAAGGGGTAACGCCCGGCATGGATCTCGCGTACCATCCCGTAGAGATCCGAACGGAATTTCTCGATGTTGGTCTTGGCAAGCGCCGAAAGGAAAATGCAGGGGGTATTGGCCCGGGCGATCCAGCTCTTTTTCAGGTCGTCGAGCGACAGGTTCTCGCGCGTGGCGGGCGTGAGGTCGTCGTCGTCCTTCCTGACATAGGTATAGGCATCGACCTTGTTGAAGACCAGGTAAACGGGTTTGTCGCCCGCGCCGATATCCTGCAGGGTCTGCTTCACCACGTCGATCTGCTCTTCGAACTGCGGATGCGAGATGTCGACCACATGCACCAGCAGGTCGGCTTCGCGCACCTCGTCGAGCGTCGACTTGAACGACTCGATCAGCTCGGTGGGAAGTTTGCGGATGAATCCCACGGTATCGGACAGCAGGAACGGGAGGTTATCGAAAACCACCTTGCGCACCGTCGTGTCAAGTGTCGCAAAGAGTTTGTTCTCGGCAAACACCTCGCTTTTGGAGATCAGGTTCATCAACGTGGACTTGCCCACGTTGGTATAGCCTACCAGCGCCACACGCACCATCGAACCGCGGTTCGAGCGCTGCACGGCCATCTGACGGTCGATTTTTTGCAGATCCTCCTTGAGTTTGGAGATCCGGTTGCGGATGATACGGCGGTCGGTCTCGATCTCGCGCTCACCGGCACCGCCGCGGGTTCCGGTACCGCCGCGCTGCCGTTCGAGGTGAGTCCACATGCCCGAAAGGCGGGGCAGCATATATTCGTAGTTGGCCAGCTGCACCTGCGTCTTGGCATAGGCCGTCTGCGCCCGCGACATGAAGATGTCGAGGATCAGGCGCGTACGGTCGAGGATGCGGCAGGGCATGGCCTTTTCGATATTGCGCGTCTGCGACGGGGAGAGCTCGTCGTCGAAAATCACCACGTCGATCTGCTGCTCCCGGCAGTAACCGGCGATCTCTTCCAACTTGCCCGGGCCGACGTATATGCGGGCCGAAGGCTGCGGCAGCCGCTGCGTAAAGCGTTTCACACTCACGATATCAGCCGTTTCGGCCAGGAATTCGAGTTCGTCGAGGAACTCTTCGGCCTGCCGCGGATCCTGGTTGTCGCGGATAACGGCGACCATCACGGCGCGCTCCCTGCAATCGGGAACGGCCTCGGAGTTCGGGGTTATATTCTTATTCTCAGTCAAAGTCGTACACTTAATTTTAAACAGTCACATCGTGCCGCAACATGCGGCAGGGAAGGTGCTCCCTGCGGGGAGCAAACATTATGCTACAAAAAGGGTATCCTGCTTTCGGCGGATACCCTATTTATTAAATTGTCATGCAGAACATTCTCAACTCAAACCACATACGCCCGGTCAGTTCTGTACGCGGAAATCGACCGGGAGCGTGTATTTGACACGCACAGCCTGGTTACGCTGCTTGCCGGGGCTCCATTTCGGCGACTTGTTCAGCACGCGGATGGCTTCTTCGGAAAGCGACCGGTCGGGCGACTGCAACACCTCGATATTGGTCAGGCGACCGTCCTTGTCAATTACGAACGAAAGAACGACACGGCCCTGAATCCGGTTCTCAAGGGCAACCTGCGGGAACTTGACATTCTGCATCACCCACGCCCGGAACGTATTGAGGTCTCCGTCCTGGAACGATGGCATCGTCTCGGCGGTAATGAAAATCGTGTCGTCCGCAAAATCCTCGTCCTTGGCCGGCGGCACTATTTCGACAATCGCATCAGGATCGAAATCCTCGAATGTGAGATCCGTCTGCACGAACCGGTGATTGGGAATGACCTCGATCAACTGGGAAAGGGCCTTTACCTCAACCTTCTGGGGTTTCTGTTTGGGCGCGTCGGTCGTGACCGGGACAATATCGACATCGACGGGCATAACATCCACTGCGACTTTCTGAATTCTGTACTCGTCCGGCGTATAGGTAAATGCGACAATGACCAGGGACAATGCCACGACCAAACCGATCTCCAATAAAAGGCCTCTCTTATTCCTAAGATCTGCCTTGAATGATTTTTTAATCTCCATATCAATCAGAATTAGGTGGTTAGTACGCGAATCCAGTGCAGCGTATGTATCGTCGGATTCCGGGTCGCTGCCGCCGAAACCCCCTACCGTCCCGGCTTAGTTCTGCACGCGGAAGTCAACGGGCAGGGTGTACTTTACACGTACAACCTGGTTGCGCTGCTTGCCGGGGCTCCATTTCGGCGACTTGTTCAGTACGCGGATGGCCTCTTCGGAAAGCGACCGGTCGGGCGTCTGCAACACCTGGATATTGGTCAGACGGCCGTCCTTCTCGATCACGAACGAAAGAACCACACGACCCTGGATACCGTTTTCGAGGGCGATCTGCGGAAACTTGACGTTCTGCTGAACCCACGTACGGAAGGTATTGAGGTCTCCGCCCTGGAACGAAGGCATCGTCTCGGCGATCAGGAACGGCTGGTCGTCCTCGATGGTCTCCTCGACCACGTCGACCTGCTGGATCACCTCGGTGTTCTCGTCGAATTCGGCGAAGTCCACCTCGGTCGTGATCTTCGTGTCGTTGGTCACCACCTGCAACAGGTCGGCGATCACCTTCACCTCGACCTTCTTGGGAGGCTCGGGCGGCTTCTGATCCTGACGGGTAATCTCGGTAATTTCTTCTTCAACCGGGCCGTAGTTCAAGTCCGGCTTTTCGATCCGGTACTCCTTCGGCGTGTAGGCAAAAGCCGCAATAACCAGGATAAGGGCTACGACAAGTCCGATTTCAAGCAAAAGACCCCGCTTGTTCTGAAGGTCTGCTTTGGGTGATTTCTTGATTTCCATCTATTTTAAATTTAATTGTTCGGCAATGATAAATCGCACATAGGCATGCTATGCACCACAAATATATGGATAAAAATTCAAAAATGCGCCATCCGGCACGAAAATCTTTAATTTTTGCCTACTTTTGCGGGGTAAAAGATCACAACGGAGATTGATAAATGGCCGTTTCGGAACCACTATACGGGAAAAACCCTGCGGAACTCGCCGCCCTCTGCGCCGAGACGGGCCTGCCGCGTTTCGCGGCAGGGCAGCTCGCCCGCTGGCTCTATGTGAAGCACATCGAAGACCCGATGCTGATGACCGATATCCCGGCTGCCCGGCGCGCCTTGCTGGCCGAGCGGTTCCGGCAGGTGCTGACCCCGCCCGAACGGGTCACCGAATCAGCCGACGGCACGAAGAAATACCTCTTCCGCACACAGCAGGGAGCCTACATCGAATCGGCCTATATTCCCGACGGCGACAGGGCCACGCTCTGCGTCTCGTCGCAGGCCGGGTGCCGCATGGGGTGTAAATTCTGCGCCACGGGGCGGCAGGGGCTGCAACACTCGCTTACGGCGGCCGAAATCCTCAACCAGATCGTTTCCCTGCCCGAACGCGACACGCTGACGAACGTAGTTTTCATGGGCATGGGCGAACCGCTCGACAATACGGACAACGTGCTCAGGGCGCTCGACATCCTCACGGCGGAGTGGGGCTTCGGCTGGTCGCCCACGCGCATCACGCTCTCCACGGCGGGCGTCGTCCCCGAGTTGCGGCGGTTGCTCGACAGCACAAAGGTGCACCTGGCCGTGAGCCTGCACAACCCCTTCCACGAGGAGCGGGCAGCCATCATGCCCGTCGAACGGGCATGGCCGGTCGCCGAGGTCGCGGCAATCCTGCGCCGATACGACTTCACGCACCAGCGCCGCGTATCGTTCGAATACATCGTCATGAGCGGACTGAACGACTCGCCGCGGCATATCCGCGAACTATGCCGCCTGCTGGACGGCATCAAGTGCCGCATCAACCTGATCCGGTTCCATAAAATCCCCGGGTCACCCTATTTCTCGCCGGACGACGCGGCCATGGTACGTTTGCGCGACACGCTGACGGCCAAGGGCATACAAACCACGATCCGGGCTTCGCGAGGCGAGGACATCCAGGCGGCCTGCGGCCTGCTGAGCACTTCGGCGCTCGAAGGCAGGCAATAGAGCACGGTTCTTGCACGTTATACGGAAAACGAATCCGCATGAAAAAACTGATCTTCATACTGATGCTGGCACTCGCAGCGGGCGCCGCACAGGCACAGGTAAAATTCGAAACAAAATCGACCGACGCCGTCCGGGAGATGGCGGTCAAAACCGGGAAACTGGTATTCATCGACCTCTACGCCACGTGGTGTCCGCCCTGCCGTATGATGGAACGGGAGGTTTTCTCACGCAAGGACGTGGGGGATTTCATGGAACGGCATTTCGTGGCCGCCAAATACGACGTGGACAAAACCACGGGCAAGGAACTGCTGAAACGCTACGGCAGCGGGGCAATTCCGCTTTATCTGGTCTTCGACACGCAAGGCGAACTGCTGGGACGCATACAGGGGGCGGCCAAGCCCGACGAGTTCATAAACAACCTGCAAACGATCCTCGACAGGCAGAAGCCCAAACAGGGAAAGTAATCACCTGGGCTCCCGGCCTGAAACTGGCGGCGCCGCCAGCCGATGCACGAGCCAGAGATTGACCGCGGCGACGGCACATCCCGCCATCCCGCATAACACGAACTCCCGGAGCGAAAAGGCCCGGGAGTTTATCATGATGCACAGTCCCCGTCCACAGCAGGCCAGGCACGGCAGCGACGTCGCAATGACGGGGACATAGCGTCCCAGGGCAACCCACTGCCCGAGATGGATCAGCAGGTGCATCCCGAACGCAAGGAACAGGGCCAGCCACGGATAATAACAGCCGGCAAGGGCCGCACAGGCCGTTACCGCCACCAGCAAAACCAGTTCTTCGGCAGCCATGGCGGCAAACCGCAAGGGGGAGATCCCGTCGAAATGCGGGAGCATGCGGCGGGCGAGCTGCGGAAAACGCCGCGCCAGCAACTCCCGGTTGCGGCGAAGCCACGGCGGAAGAAAGAGCATCTCCTCGGCATCGTGGAGCAGGAACATCGCGGGCAGCGACCACAACAGCCACCCGGGAAGGAGCGCGCCGCCTGCCATACGGATTTATTTTTTAGGGGTATAGACCACTTTCTTGGTCTCGAAGAACTCCTCTCCGAAGAACCGCGGAATATCGTAGATATACCAGCGCATACCGGTCTGCGCCAGTTCTTCGGCCAGGTCGCCGCCCTTGAGGTAGAGGATGCCGTTCGGAAGCGAGCCTTTCTGTCCCTTCCCGATTTTCGCCCAGATCCATCGGACGAACTCCGGCATTGCCGTGACGGCGCGCGAAACGACATAATCGTAGCGTTCCTGCAGCGTCTCGACACGCACGCAGCGGGGATCGAGGTTCTGCAGCCCGAGCCCGGCGGCGACGCCCCCGACGACCGTGATCTTCTTGCGGATGGAATCGGCGGCGGTGAAATGCGCCTCGGGAAAGAGGATCGCCAGCGGCACCGAAGGGAAGCCGCCGCCGCACCCCACGTCGAGGATACGGGCGCCGGCATCGAACGTACAGACCTTGGCAATGGCGAGCGAATGCAGCACATGGCGCAGGTAGAGCTGGTCGAAATCCTTGCGCGAGACGACGTTGATCTTGGCGTTCCAGTCGGCGTAGAGGCCGTACAGGGCGGCGAACTGCTGCCGCTGCAATTCCGTCAGGCCGGGGAAATATTTGTCGATAAGTTCCATGCGGATCGGTTTTTCCGGGGGGGGGTCAGTTTTTCTCGCCTTCGGTTATCAGGCGGCACATCTGTTCGCGGGCACGGTGTATCTGCGTCTTGACGGTGCCGAGCGGCAATTTGAGGTTGGCGGCGATCTCTTCGTAAGAGTATTCGTCGAAGAACCGCATGACGATCAGCGTCCGGTAGCGCGGGGCGAGGCGTTCGAGGTAATGCTCGATCTGCGTCCGCTGCTGCATGCTGATGACGCTCTCTTCGGGCGTCGGAGTCGTCGATGGAGGCGAGGAGAAGCGTTCGTCGATCGACAGGTCGTCCTGGCGGCGCCGTACGAAGTCGATGAACGTATTGCGGGCGATGGTGTAAACCCACTGCCCGAAGGTATAGACGGTACTGTAACGATGCAGGTTGATGTAGACCTTGATAAACGTCTCCTGCAGCAGGTCGTCGGCATCGTTGACACCCCCCAGCCGCTGTACGAAAAGGCGGTGGATCGCATCGCGGTAACGGTTGAACAGGTATTCGAAGGCCCTGTCGTCGCCTTCGAGCACGAGTTCCACCAGGCGCCGGTCTTCGGCGACGATATAGTCGGCTATCTCCATACGCGGTCGTCTCGTCGCAGCAGCATCACCCCGAGCAGGAACGCCCACAGCGGACTGAGCAGGTCGTAAACGAAATAACAGCCGGCCATGCTCGCCTCTCCCAGGCGGCGTGCGATGCGCCGCACCTGGATCGCCACAAGCAGGTAGCGAACCAGCACCAGGACGAGGGCCGCGATCTTATATTCGAACGGCATCACCGCCAGCGCACAGGCGGCCGTGATGAAAAAAAGCGCCCGCGATCCCAGTTCCCACTGGATGTAATTCTTCACCTGCTGCGGATAGAACGGGAATGCCGAACCGTAATAACGCAGCTGCCCCATCCACCAGCGCATGCCGCCCCACGTCTTCTCGCGCAGCGTTGCACGCGGCGAGAGGATCACGCTCACATTGTCATGCGTCATGACCTTCTGCATGTAGAGGTCGTCCTCCCCGATATTCATGTTGAGATGGCTGAACCCCTTGGAGCCGAAATAGATGTTCTTAGTAAACCCGATGTTGTGGAGCGTCCCCCGGTAAGGGTTCCGGCGCACGGCACGGGCGATCCAGTCAACGCCGTGCATCATGCGCCAGGCGCGCATCATATAGTTCGCAAAGCCTTTCCCGCGCTCCACGCCGCAGTAACCCACGACGATCTCGCCCCGGGTAAAGCCCTTGGCCATCAATGCCAGCCAGCGGTCGGTCTGGGGGACGGCATCGGTCGAAGTGAAGACCATGCACTCGTGGTGCGCCGACTTGATGCCCACGTTGAGCGCCATCTTGCGCGAGATGGGAAAGCGGGGATCGAGGTGAATCTTGGTCGTCACGATCTGGGGGAACGACTGTTTCAGCCGCACGAGCTCCTCGTAGAAATCGGAATCGTGGCCCACGTAGACGATCACCACCTCGAAATCGGGGTAGTTCTGCGCCAGGATCAGCGGCAGCCGCTCCTCGACGAACGAATAGTCCTCCGAGAAGAGCGGGATGACGACCGACACCTGGGGATCGGCCTCCAGCACGGCCGGGCGGCGGTTGTTCTTGTAGCCGGGGATACGGCCGTAAACGAAAATATAGTAGTACAGCTGCACGCCGAACATGGCGAGCATGGCCCCTGCGAGGGCGATGCCTTCCCAGCCGTAGCATGTCAGAAAAGTATCGAAAAATTGCATACAGGCGAAATATGCGCAAAGGTACAAAACAATTCAGAATTCAGAATTCCCAAATCAGATTATTTTATGTATTTTTGCCGAATATATGAGCATGAAGTTTACATTACAGCATAAGGATCCGGCGTCCAAAGCCCGCGCGGGCGAACTGACGACAGACCACGGCGTCATCCGCACCCCGATTTTCATGCCTGTGGGTACAGCCGCCACGGTCAAGGGCATTTTCCACCGCGACGTGCGCGACGAGGCCCGGGCGCAGATCATCCTGGCGAACACCTACCACCTCTACATGCGCCCCGGCATGGAGATCATCGAAAAGGCCGGGGGCGTACACCGTTTCTCGACCTGGGAAGGGCCGATGCTCACCGACAGCGGCGGCTTCCAGGTCTTCTCGCTCGCAGCTTGCCGCAAGCTCAGGGAGGAGGGATGCCATTTCCGGTCGCATATCGACGGTTCGAAACACCTCTTCACACCCGAAAGCGTCGTGGACACCGAGCGCACGATCGGCGCCGACATCATGATGGCTTTCGACGAATGCCCCCCGGGCGACGCCCCGCGCGAATACGCGGCCAAATCGCTGGCGCTAACCGAGCGATGGCTGGATCGCTGCTTCGACCGTTACCATCAGACCGAACCCAAATACGGCCACTACCAGGCGCTGTTCCCCATCGTACAGGGGTGCACCTACCCCGACCTCAGGGCGCATGCGGCCGAAAACGTGCAACAGTACGGCGCCGACGGGTATGCCATCGGCGGACTGGCGGTCGGCGAACCGACCGAGGTGATGTACGAGATGATCGAAGTGGTCAACGCCATACTGCCCGAAGACCGTCCCCGTTATTTAATGGGCGTGGGCACGCCGGTGAACATCCTCGAAGGGATCGAGCGCGGCGTGGACATGTTCGACTGCGTGATGCCGACGCGCAACGGCCGCAACGGGCAGCTGTTCACGGCCGAAGGCGTCATCAACATCCGCAACAAGAAATGGGAGGACGACTTCTCGCCGATCGACCCCGAGGGCACGGCGTTCGTCGACACGCTCTATACGAAGGCCTACCTGCACCACCTAGTGACATGCGGCGAAATGCTGGCGGCGCAGATCGCCTCGCTGCACAACATCGCCTTCTACCTGCGGCTGGTGACGATGGCCCGCCAGCACATCGCGGCCGGGGATTTCAAGCCGTGGAAGGAGGCGATGGTCGGCAAGCTCCAAAGGCGCCTGTAAAGAACCGAGGCCGGGGGAGGGCAGGAGGCAAACCCGTCGGGCCACGGGCCACGAAGCGAATAATGGCGGCACTGCGTCCGAGGCATGAAAACAAATTGTATCTTTGTGCGATGAAATTACGATTTCCGGGGTTTAAGATCTTAGACCGCTACATACTGGGGAAATTCCTCGCGACCTACTTCTTCGCCATCGCGATGATTATCGTCGTGGTCGTACTGTTCGACTACGTGGAGAAGATCGACGACTTCACGGAACTGCACGCCCCGCTCAACGAGGTGATATTCGACTACTACCTGAATTTCATCCCGTTCTTCATCAACCAGTTCAGCGGACTGTTCACCTTCATCGCCTGCATCTTCTTCACCTCGAAGATGGCCTACCAGACCGAGATCGTCGCCATGCTCTCGGGCGGCATGTCGTTCCGCCGCCTGATGTGGCCCTATTTCCTCGGGGCGCTGATCATCGGCAGCCTTTCGCTGACGCTGAACCTCTGGCTGATACCTATTTCGCAGCGGCACATCGTCAATTTCGAGTCGCAGTACATAAAACGCAAGCAGAACGCCAAGTTCAACCGCCACATCTACCGGCAGATCGAGCCGGGGACGTTCGCCTACATCCGCGGCTACAACGACGGTTCGCAGCAGGCGTCGTTCCTCGCGCTGGAGGAGTATTACAGCGGCACGATGACCCGCTCGCTCGAAGCTGCCGACGTGAAATTCAACCCCGAGACCAAACGCTGGACGGCACCGCGCTACACCAAGCGCGAATTCGACTCGCTGGGCGTCGAGAAATTCGAGCAGTTCCGCAACCTCGATACACTCATCAACCTCGAAGTGGCCGAACTGGGCGAAATCAACGACCTGATACAGACCATGAACATCACGGAACTGAACGAGTTCCTCGACCAGCAGCGCGCCAAGGGTTCCGATTCGATCAACATCATCGAGGTGGAGAAGCACGCCCGCTTCGCCTATCCGCTTTCGACCTTCATCCTGACGCTGATCGGCGTATCGCTCTCCTCGCGCAAGGTGCGGGGCGGCACGGGGCTCCATATCGGCATCGGCACGGGCCTCTGTTTCTCGTACATCCTCTTCAACCGCTTCTTCGAGGAGTTCGCCAAAAGCGGCACCCTGCCGCCCGGGCTGGCCGTATGGCTACCCAATATCATCTACCTGTTCATCGCCATCTACCTCTACCGGAAGGCCCCGAAATAACATGCGACACATCGACGACATAGCCGCCAAGGTGCGCCGCGCAGAGCGCATCGACGACGCCGAAGCCGCACGGCTCTGGCGCGAGGCCCCGCTGTGGCTGCTGGGCGAACTGGCGACCGCAGCCAAACGGCGCGTAAGCGGCGACAAGGTGTACTACAACCGCAATTTCCACATCGAGCCGACGAACCGCTGCGTCTTCAACTGCCGGTTCTGCTCCTACCGGCGTCCGGCGGGCGACCCCGAAGCGTGGGACTATACGATGGACGAAATCGAACAAATCGCCCGCGAACGGCAGGGAAAAGGCATCACCGAAGTGCATATCGTAGGCGGGGTACACCCCGACCACGGGCTGGATTACTACACCGACATGATCCGCCGCGTGAAGTCCATACTGCCCGGGGCGGCCGTCAAGGCATTTACGGCGATCGAACTATCGTACATGATCCGCAAGGCGGGACTGACGACGCAGGAGGGGTTGCGGCAGCTCAAGCAGGCCGGGATGGACGCCATACCGGGCGGAGGGGCGGAGATATTCGACGAGCGGATCCGGCAGCGGATATGTCCCGAGAAGGGCTCGACGGCCGAATGGCTCGGAGTGCACGAGGCGGCGCACCGGCTCGGCATCCCGACCAACGCCACGATCCTCTACGGGCATGTCGAGGAACTCCGCCACCGCATCGACCACCTGCGGCGCCTCAGGGAACTGCAAGACCTCACAGGCGGGTTCAACGCCTTCATCCCGCTCAAATACCGCAATTTCGGCAACCCGATGTCCGAAATCGGCGAAGTGTCGGTGATCGAAGACCTGCGGATGCTGGCCATGAGCCGGATCTACCTGGACAACATACCCCACGTCAAGGCTTACTGGGTGATGTACGGCAAGGCGACGACCGAACTGGCATTGGCGTTCGGCGCCGACGACATCGACGGCACGATCGACGACACGACGAGGATCTACTCGATGGCCGGAGCCGAAGACCGGAAGCCTTCGATGAGCATCGACGACATGCACCGCATCGTCCGGGCGGCCGGCTACCGCGCCGTGGAACGCGACACCTTCTATAACGAAATATAACCCTACCCCGCAATGGAGAAACTGGCATATTACTGGAAACGGCTCCGGAAAAACCGACTGGCATACAACCTCGTACTGATCGGGGCGATCATCCTGGCGATGGCCGTCGCGGCCCACATCGTCATGCAGGTCGGCACACGCCACGGCGCCCGCCGCACGGTGCCCGACTTTTCGGGCGTGAAGCTCGACCAGGCACAGCGCATGGCCCGCAAGTACGACCTCAAGCTGCACATCAACGACTCGCTGTTCGTGCCGGCTTACGAAGGGGGCATCGTCCTCGACCAGCTGCCCGAAGGGGGCGTGGAGGTCAAGCCCGGCCGCACGGTCTACATCACGATCAACTCCTTCCGCCAGAAGATGGTGCCCGTGCCCTACGTGGCGGGACGTTCGCTGCGGCAGGCCAAGAACATGCTGGAGATCGCGGGGCTGGAGATCGACGAGCTGGTCTACCGCGCCGACATGGCGACCAACTACGTACTGGACGAATACTGCGACGGCCGCCCCGTAGCGGCGACGAGCAAGATCGAGGCCGAACTGGGCTCGGGCGTGACGCTCTATGTGGGTGTCGAAGGCGGCTACGGCACGACGGTCGTACCGCGTCTGGTCGGGTTCCCGCTCAAGGAGGCCAAGGGCCGCCTGTGGGAACTGGGGCTCAACGTCGGCAAGGTGGATTTCGACGAAGGGATCAACCTCCTGAACCAGAAGGATGCCCGCGTCTATATCCAGCATCCCACGGCCGAGCGGAGCGCCGGGCTGGGCTCGCGCGTCGACCTCAGGCTGACGCTCGACGAGAAGAAACTCGCCCAATACCGAGCCATAGCCGAAAAGCAGGCGAAGGAGGCGGCCGAAGAGCGATTACAATCCGAACGCGAACATGCGGATTCGCTGGCTCAGGCGGAGTTCGAACGGGCGGCGGCAGGCTCCGCAGAGGAACAGCCGGCCGACGAGCCTGCGGCAGCCGGAAACGACGAAGGATTTTTCGACTGATGGCCGACGAACGCTACATAGAGGAGGATCCCGAACTCTACCAGGGATCGGAAGCCACGGAAGAGGACGGCGAGGGAGCCGGGCTGTATGAGCACTTTGCGGTCGTAGCCGACAAGGGGCAAACCCCGTTGCGGCTGGACAAGTTCCTGACCGTACGCATGGAGAAATGCTCGCGCAACCGTATCCAGGCGGCTGCCGACTGCGGCAACATCCTCGTGAACGGCAAGCCCGCGAAATCGAGCTACAAGGTCAAGCCGCTCGACCGTATCCAGATCGTGATGCCCTACCCGCGGCGCGAAGTGGAGATCATCCCCGAAGATATCCCGCTCGAAATCCCCTACGAGGACGACGACCTGCTGATCGTCAACAAGCCCGCCGGGCTGGTGGTGCATCCCGGGCACGGAAATTACAGCGGTACGCTCGTAAACGCACTCACGTACCACCTGCGCAACCTGCCCCTGTTCCAGGAGGGCGACATGCGCGCCGGGCTGGTGCACCGCATCGACAAGAACACGTCGGGGTTACTCGTGGTGGCCAAGAACGAACAGGCGCACGCACGGCTGGCCAAGCAATTCTTCGACCATACGATCCAGCGCCGTTATGTGGCACTCGTGTGGGGCAATTTCGACCAGGACGAGGGGACGATCACGGGCAACATCGGCCGCAGCCCCCGCGACCGGCAGAAGATGTTCGTATTCGAAGACGGGTCGGACGGCAAGCACGCCGTGACCCACTGGCGGGTGCTGAAACGTTACGGCTATGTGACGCTGGTCGAATGCCGGCTCGAAACGGGCCGCACGCACCAGATACGCGTCCACATGTCGTGGCAGGGACATCCGCTCTTCAACGACGAACGCTATGGCGGCGACCGCATCCTGAAGGGCACGACCTTTTCGAAATACAGGCAATTCGTCGAAAACTGCTTCGCCGTGCTGCCCCGCCATGCACTGCACGCGCGGTCACTCGGGTTCGTACACCCGACGACCCGCGAAACGGTATATTTCGAGAGCGAACTGCCCGCCGATTTCCGTGCGCTGCTCGGCAAATGGGAAACCTACGCAGCGGCATCGAAAGAGACGGATAACGGATAAACGGCACGGCAGCGGACAGACTCACGGCAATACGGCGGCTCGCATCTGCGGACACCCAAAACGGCAACCCCCAAGCATAAAGCCGCCGGCCCGCACCCCTCAAACACACGATACAGACCGGAATTACTCCGGGACGAAACAAAAAAACTCATCGTACCTTGTTTTTACCGACCACGATAAAGGAAGTCCGCGCACGCGGGTGGGAGCAGTTGGACGTCATCCTCTTTTCGGGCGACGCCTACATCGACCATCCGGCATTCGGCGCGGCAGTAATCGGCCGCCTGCTCGAAGCCGAAGGCTACCGCGTGGCCATCGTGCCGCAACCCAACTGGCGGGACGACCTGCGCGACTTCATCAAGTTGGGTACGCCGAGGCTCTTCTTCGGCATCACGGCCGGGTCGATGGATTCGATGGTCAACCACTACACGGCCAACATCCGCCTCAGGAGCAACGACGCCTATACGCCCGGCGGCAAAGCGGGGTTTCGGCCCGACTATGCCGTAACAGTCTACACGCGAATCGTCAAGCGATTGTTCCCGCACGTCCCGGTAGTAGTCGGGGGAATCGAAGCCTCACTGCGGCGGCTGACGCACTACGACTACTGGAACGACTCGCTCAAGCCTTCGGTGCTGGCCGAAAGCGGCGCCGACCTGCTGATCTACGGCATGGGCGAACGGGTCGTGCAGCAGGTCGCCCGGGCACTGCGCAACGGATACAATGCCAAGTTGCTGCGCAAACTGCGGCAGGTGGCGTTCATGGCCGGCAAAGATTACGTGGAGCGGCTCGACCCGGCGAAGACGATCCGGCTGCACTCCTACGAGGAGTGTGCGCGCGACAAACGGGCTTTCGGGGAGAATTTTACGATCATCGAGACACAGAGCAACCTGATGGAACCGACAGCGACGCTGGTCGAGGCCGTCGGCGACCGCTATGTGGTCGTCACGCCGCCCAACACGACGCTCACGACCGAAGAGCTCGACCACTCGTTCGACCTGCCTTACGAACGGGCACCGCACCCGCGCTATAACGGCAAAGGAGACATCCCGGCCTGGGAGATGATCAAACACTCGGTCAACATCCACCGGGGATGCTTCGGCGGCTGTTCGTTCTGCACCATATCGGCTCACCAGGGCAAATTCATCAACTCGCGCAGCGAGCGCTCGATCCTCGACGAGGTGCGGCGGATCGCCTCGATGCCCGGCTTCAGGGGTTACCTCTCGGACGTCGGTGCACCTTCGGCCAACATGTACCGCATGGGCGGCCGCGACAAGGAATTGTGCCGCAGGTGCCGCCGTCCGTCGTGCCTGCACCCGAAGATGTGCCCAAATCTGGACAACGACCACCGGCCTCTGTTGGCTTTGTACGAAAAGATCCGAGCCGTGAAGGGCATCAAGAAGGCCTTTGTCGGCAGCGGCATCCGTTACGACCTGTTCGACGACAGCCCTTACCTCGCCACGGTCGTGAAACACCACACCTCGGGACGCCTAAAGGTCGCCCCCGAACACACCGAAGATGCCGTGCTGAAACTGATGCGCAAGCCTCCGTTCGCACTTTTCGAGCAACTGAACGCCGATTTCCAGCATATCTGCCGCCGCGAGGGGCTGCCCTACCAACTGATCCCTTACTTTATCTCGTCACACCCGGGCTGCACCGAACGTGACATGCGCTCGCTGTCGGCGAAAGTACTCGGCAAGCTCCATTTCAACCTCGAACAGGTACAGGATCTCACCCCGACGCCGATGACCCTCTCGTCGGTGATGTTCTACACCGGGGAGAACCCCTATATACATGAAAAAGTCTACGTCGCCCGTTCGCAGGAGGAGAAACGGCGGCAGAAAGCCTATTTCTTCGATGAACGGCCGGCCGGGAAAGCAGATATTCCAGGTAAAAAGAATGGCTCGAAGAAGGAAAGCCGCCCAAAAGGTAGGCAGTCCCAAACCGACTCGGCAAAAAGCGGGCAAACAATGCGTCCGACACCCGGAATGCGGTGCAAAAATAGATGACCTCATACGAGTGCACTTGCCATCACTCCGACAAAAAGAAATTTTCCCGTTCCGCCGCCCATCGGTACCCGATCGAAGTGGTATTACAATCCCAATATCACGAAAATGTGCACCAGGTAAGCGGCATACGATTGCGGCGCGATCCACAGCATTATCCGAGATGTTTTGCCAAAGAAGAAACAGCACAGGGCGATCAGTCCGAACGATAGCGAAAAACAAAGCAGCGTTTCATACCACCACCATGAACGACCGATCTGGAAAAAGGCCTGCAGATAGACCGATAGGGCCAACAACAATTCCAGGCCGAAGAGCATCATGCCCATACGTCGCGTTATTCGAAGAAACCAGCTTGCCTCGCCATGCAACCGTCCCCGTCACGAAAAGTGCCACATGCTGCGCCAGATGAGTCGGTTCCGCTCAAAGCAAACCGCTCAAACATTTTCAGTTGTTAATCGGTCAGGCAGGACGTACCCGATAATTAGCTGCAGAAACGATTATGACAGCAAAAACGATCCACACCACGTTCACCCCGCTCTGCACGCGCATGGGTTTGCGCACGACAAACCAAAAAAGGGCATATACCAGCGAATAGAAAAGCAGGCGTTCGACAAACCAGAGGTGACCGACCTCGACATGCCCCGTAACTACAGAGCACAAAACAGTAAAAAAAGAGGAGCGGAATTCCCAAATGAGGAAATTTTGCCGATATAAAGCCCTGAAAACCGTGACGGTCGCAACTGGAAGGGAGAAAGTAACCGCAAAACAGGAAGTAAAGTCCCATGAGGAATGAAGCGTTGACAGCAAAGAAACTCCGCAGTCAAACTGCGCACTCATCAAGCGAAGGCTGGTATATCCAATTATCGCTATCGCTGTAAGCCGGCCCGGCATGATGGAAGATAACCAATAGGATCAGAAAAACTTTCAAATTGACGAGGTACCAATCTCGCTGTACGGGTTTAGCAATAGGGTCTGAAGTCTTCATGACGGTGCAGTTTCTGATAAGATACAAAAGATGGATAGGAATCAAAAAATGCAAAACAATTACCCGAAAATATTTTCAGGAAGCAGATCGACTGCGAGCAATAGGGATTATCGTTGCGCTTCGAATTATAATGCATGGCGAGGTATCGTACAATGAATTTCAGTAAACAAAAGCCGGAGAATTCTCCGGCTTTTGTTTATTTTTTATTTCGGCTCCACTTCTCATTAAGGCGTTCCAGAAGGCGGGAAATACGCCGCACGTCTCGTTCATCGTCCTTCATAACCGGGGCTTTGCGAATGCTCCACCACAGAAAAAGATAAAACAAAATAAGTAATATTAATATATAAAGCAACCACCTCATCTGTATTAAAATAAGTCTATACCTACCATTTTATTTAGACTTAATCGAACTTATCGTCCCATTCTGACAAACATTTGTAGTCGAAAATATATAGCTCTTCTCATAGACATACACATAACAGCTATAAGTGATTTTATCTCTAACTTTTATCCAAGCTTACTATTCAATATCTCGTCATAAATTTCATAGACTTTATAAACCATTTTTTTCAAAGAAAAAAAAGATTCATATCTCTTTTTGCAATTCATTTTGAAGCGAGTTAACAGTTCGGGAGAGTCCAATATTTTATTAATTGCAGCAGATAGAGCTTGAGAATCACATACAGGGACATTCAGCCCCGTATCTCCATGTTTATTTACCCAATTAACCCCAGATCCAAGGATATCACACGCTACAATCGGCACCCCCATCGCCAAGGCTTCGGCCAATACCACGCCAAAAGCCTCCGTGCGAACAATTGAAGGCAAACAAAATAAATCCGCCGCCGCAAAATAGGCTCCTATCTGCTCTTGCGGAATACGCCCGATTAATTTCACACGATCAGCAACCCCCTTCTGCTTAATGAGACGTTCCAATTCATCCTGCAACTCCCCACAACCGCCAATGAGGACGATCGTATCGTCCCTCAGCTTACAAGCCGCTTCGATCAAATACCTAAAACCTTTATAATAAGTAAGCCGACCGATACTCAGCACGATTTTCTTTCCCGGATATTGCGTTTTGATTGTTTGATCAATTCCAGGTAAAAACATAAGATGTTCGGTATCGAGACCGATCGGGACGACCCGGACTTTTTTAACATAAGGCTGCAGATCAGATGAACTATCGAAATAGTTGCGGCTGGTAACGATAATTCGGCTTGCGCGACGTAACAGCATCGTCTGAAACGGGCGGTAAAATATCATCAGACTCTTTTGTTTGACAATATCCGAATGCCAATGGAGTACGATTTTCGCCCTTGTCCGGAACAATAAAGGAGCTAAAGCAGCCCATGGATTAGGTAAATGAAGATGAATAATATCATAATGGTTGCGAATTTTCCGATAAACGGAAAAATAACGCATCGAGATGGGAGTCGAATGAAAAATGGTACGAATCGGCACCCGGAATAATCGATAAGCGGGAGTTAAGTCATCCGTTTCGTTGCCGGCCAAATGTTGGAAACAGAGTTCATCCACATTACAATTCTCAATCTTATTCAAATTTTCAACTAAATCGTAATTCACTTTTTCGATACCGCCACAGAACGGGGGATAAAATTTACCAATATGTAAAACCTTCATGCCAATTTGGGATAATGATATTTTAAAAGTACCGGCGAATCTAACTTACCGCATCCATACTTTGCCTTGTTAAAAAGTTCAAAAACTACCAACCAATACATGAAATTCCCTGTTCCAGACAAATGTCCTGTAATGGTAAAATTAAAAACGATAAATAATAAGGTAAGCATCAAATTGTACCACTTCCTGTTTATTAAAAATCGATGTAGACAATACAATAAAGGCAAGAGATAGAAAAAAAATCCTATTACTCCATTATCTGTTAATAAACAAATCCAACCACTTTCTGGGTTATTATCATAGATACTGTTATAATACCCATTATTTCCAAAAATGATACTTTGCAACGGATAATCCAGAAACAAGTTTATCCCTTTCGTCCAGTAATAGATTCTGGCATTTTGATTTTCACCTTCACTCAATGCTAACAGCCTTTCTACAGAAGTTCCCGCATGCATATAAGCATAGTTCATTATGCCAATAAATATTGGTACAACAATCCATAAATATTTTATATTTTTCCGTTTAAACAACAAAACAATTAACGGGATTGACAATAATATAATCCCTAGTCGAGCATTCGCAAAAAAACAAGACAGAATAGCGGAAAACAATAACCATAAATTCTTATTGGCTAAAATAAATGCGGTTATCATAAACATTCCAAGTACAGTAGGCCCCCAAAATAGCCCCTTTGCCCGAAAAACACCAAGATTTCCGCCAAACAAAGCTTCATCAAACACAACTCCATTCAACACATTAACAAATAACAATTTATGAGTAACAAATTCGTAAGCCGTCAAACCTAAAGACAAAAAGACAAACCCGACGATTAATTTATAAACGAATTTGAAATCTAACAGATAAACTATAAATGCTACAACGATGCCTCCATATGAATAAATATTATGATAATAAGACCAAAAAGGGACTGAAATCAATAATAAACACCACGATGATACAGCACAATTGAATGGGAATTTATCAAGAGGTTTAATTTGCACGCCCCCCGAGATAAACAAATAGCTGCATAATAGCACAATAATCAATACCACGAATACATATCTATATGTTGATCCAATCAGCGTTTCACCATAGGCTTCTCCGAACAACATTAAAAAGATAAAAAAAACTATTAGTTTTTTATACATCTGCATATTAACTTATTTACACATCTTTTATACAACCCTACGAACGGGAGACAAACTCCGATTACAATCATTGTAATTAGAATGCAAATCCATAGATTTTCGCGCAAATCGCCTGTTCCCACATTTGTCATCCGACTTATTGTGAAAATTACAATACGCAAGATAATACCATGTATAGCCATGATTACCAGTGTCGATGTACTATATCCGATATGTTCTATCCAGCTTACACGACCTAATGCTATTGCAATGGCTATCATCATCATACAACCGACACCCGACCATAAGAGAAAAAGCAAAAAACAGCCATACTGGCCACTGGCCATATCAATCCTCGTAGCCCAACCTTCATGCACGGCAATGAGCAATAATAAGCAGCAACCAACAGCGACAAGTATTACATGCCGAACATGCGTCCAATACTGAACCCGCTCTGCAACCATCCACCCGGTCACATAGAAAGGCAGGGCAACCAGCGCGACATTCAGCCCCATTGGAAGCCACTCAATTCCCTTTGTATAAAGTCCCAGCCCCAAAACAGCACAAAGGACAGAAACTACAAAGATTGTTTTTCGACAACAAATATAGTCAGCTAACAACCGCGCCAATACTTCGGTCGAAAAAAGTGCGGGCAAAAACCACAATACGATGTTATGACTCATCCAACCGTTTATATTCGATCCCCACATTAGCGGTATCAGACGTTGCCACCAAGTGATCCCAGAGCAGACAGGGGGGGGGGAAATTGCACTCTACCAGCCACCACCATAGCAGCGTCAACAGATAAAAGAATGCATAAGGTAGCAGCAATTTTTGAGACCGGCGAATGATGAAGGTACGCAGATCATAACGATGCCTATTAAACAAGAAACCGGAAAGAAGAAAAAACAAAGGCATATGGAACGCGTAAATAAAAATCACCGTATTCGGCTCTTTCGAAACATGCCCCAGAACTACCAGGATTATGCCTAAAGCCCGTAACACATCTATCCAGTATTTACGCCCTGTAGATATATTTAAGGCTTGCTCATTCATGTGGAAATTTTATTTGCTATTCAACTCTTTCAACACTTTACGAAAAGCCATCATACAGGTCTCGACATTCTGCTCGTTTAATACGGTCTCATAGGGGATTCCCGGAAAACTGGTATTGTTCAACCGATTGATAAATCGGATTTTATCCAAAGTATCCGTGCGCGGAAATTCACCGCGAGGGACTTTATCCATCCATGCTCTCAATTCTTCAAACGACGCAGCAAATGGACAATTTTTCATATCATTATTGAGCGTGCGCACCATTGTTACAACCGGAATATCTGCAAGTATACACTCGATTGCTATTGTTCCAGTCACTGTCACGACCATATTTATCTTGGGAAGCACCTCATCCATACGAACTGAATGACGCAAAGGAACGATCCGTTCATGAGAAGCAATAAAAGCGAGTAACTCTTCCGTGAGTTCATATTTCGACTTGGGATTCGGTTTGACGAAAATCACCGCACCACTAGGTAGGCTGTCGTACAAATGATGGAGCATTTCCAATTGATTACGATAAGGACGTCCCCATACATCCAGATTAGCCTCGGGCTGCATTTGCATTGGATAGAGTAACCGGAAACTATTTTTAAACGAACCCACATTACGGCTTTCGGCCAATGCATTCCATTTACGGATCAGTTTACGCCGTTGACGTTCAATCCGCAATTTCACCCAGGGAGCAGGTGTATTGTAATGTTCTCCACCAAGATAGGCGACCGAAAGGTGTATCAAATCATTCCATCGTTTCAACCGAGTTGAAAGCGTCGCCCTATACTTTTGCATATAATCGGGCTTAATAGTGCGATGGACAATACTGTTGATCAATTTTATTGCCTGTTCGTCAGACATTGTTTCACCCGAGCCGGAAAAGGGTTCGAGCGTATCGTAACGATAAAAGGAAAAACGGCCAGGAGGAAACCGGCAGGTCGAAGGTTGTAAATAGGGAATGGAAAGTTCTCGACAAAGATCAATCGTCTGCAATTCATGGAAAGCAGTACTTTCACCAAAAGTTACATCGGGTCGTTCCTTCTCCAGAAAATCACGGATCAGCTTGCGATAATAGGTATAATGCCCCGTCGACCGATGTCCGAAATAGTTTATATTACGATCGGATAATATTAATGAGCGATCGGCTTCTATTGGCTCTTCTAACTGGGTTTTATTCGGATAAGGTATCACCCAAACACGCCCACATCGAGGATGGAACAAATGATTTTGCACCAAAAAAAGGACTTGGTGCCCGTCATTAATCAGACAATCAGCAAAAGCTTCCCATATTCTCGTCCGAAAACGATTTTCGACAAATAATATTTTCATAATATCATACCGTAAAATAAATTACAATGGATGCCGCAAACAAAGCCAAACTCAAAATAGAACATTTGCGGAGTTTGATGCCGCGCCTGCTCAGCAAACGGTGCTGAATGGCCAAAGCTATCGTAAAAGTCACCGCATTGAGCAATGTAAAAAGCTCGATCGTCAGACGGCCTTGAAGTAAGTATAGCGCTACAGGCAACAACATGACCGGTACAATGACACGCAAATTCATCTGTCGAATCTGATTCTCTCTGCCCACAAGACCTTCACAAAGCGAAATACCCACCCATAAGGGCATCTGAAGGGCTATTAGAAAAAACAGCCGGGCATTGTCGATCGAAAGACCTTTTAAGAAATAGCGGCTAAGCAAGGGCACGAACAGATAACAGGCCAGACAACCACACAGCACTAGGCCCATAATCGCTGTATAATAGAGATCGAGTCGACGGCTATTCCCCATATAGAGCTTTTGGAAAAAGGCGATATACAAAAACTGATGAATAATGATAGCGATACCAGCCAGACGAAAATAAAAACTGTAAATGCCCACTTGTTCATACCCCATAAAGTAAGCGATATAGATTCTGGCACTGGACGTAAGCCAATAGATAATAATTCCGGAGACAACCATATGCAGGCTGTAACGAAGAATCTCGCCGCAGTCGTCGTGCAGCAGGGCAGGTATGCTTTTGGTGTGGAGCTTATAAAACTGTCGCACATAAAACCCGCCCAACACAAAAAGGTAAACCTGCATGGCCGCTTCAAGGAGCATAACATGATGAGTGATTCCGAAACTCCATATGACCAAAATCACTCCTGTCAATATGAAATAATATCCCCCGTCGAACAATACACCCAGCCAACCCTTGTCTTCCGATTTGAGGATAGAGCTGTAGAGCCTTTGGAGTGCAAAAATCAAGGTAAAAAGCAAAATTAGCGAAAATCGTTGACCGATCGCTCCGTACCAACGCAACAAACAGGCTATGACGGCTATCCCCAGTACAGGAACTCCATAGAGCATAAAAACCTGCTTTTTATCCCTTTCCCCCCGACGAAGCACGAAATAAGGATAAGCCCCCCCTAAACCCAACATAGCCACGACGGCGAGTACACTCCCCAGCGCGTAGGAGAATTCCACTACACCATACTCTTCAAGGGAAACAAAATTAAGAAAAAAAATAGGGGCCAAGAAGGCAACTCCCTTTGACAATACAAAAAACAGGATGTTATCCCGCACCTTTTTAAAGAGCAGGCTTTTATTGTGCACCACCATTTTTGTGAGACTGTCGCTTTTCATAAATTCGATCTGCCACTTTAGCGTAATGGCAGATGGCCTGATCCGGATCAAATTCTTTGTAACGCAAAGCCTGCCCAACATAAAGCCCCGGCTCAGTGAGCGATTTAGCCACTACAGCCCCGGCCCCTACAGTCACAGCATCACAAATACATACGTCCGAACAAATCAATACGCGCGAACCGACATAGACATTTTGTCCAATTGAGATGCTGCCGTCCACTCTCCAGCGTGCTGCTCCAGATCTGCTATGATAGAACCCATGAGTCCAGAGCTGACTTCCGATGCCAGCTAAAATGGAGTTTGCACCGAGACGGACACTGGCCGTCATGTCGATAAAATGCGATACGCCGATTATGGCATTTATACCCAGGATTAGTTCCGATTCGCGCAGATTGGAACTTGCCGAAAGAATCCTGTTGTATTTATTGATAACGGCTTCAGCATCCAATTGCACTCGGAAACGCCCCTTAAGCAAATTCATGCGTTGAATGCGCGATCGAGTGCCCAGATGAATAGATTTCGTGAGAATTAAGTTCCCACTTTGAATCACAGCCCCTTCTCCCAGGTAAATACCTGAAGTCAGGATCAGTGAAAACCCAATTCTGCTTTTACGGCCGAAGGAATACCCTTCCCCGCCAAATATCCTTACAAGAGGGAATGCGATACACGAAGGTAACAGAAACAAAATAGATGCGATAAGCCAACGCTTCATAAGAATCGATTCTCTATTTTATTTTTTAACTACGTTCTTCCGATAATAGACACAGAGGGCGCTCAGATAATTGGCAAACGTAACCATATAAGAGTTTTTCATCTCCCATTTACTCCGGTGTGCAATGATTTCACGGGCTTTGGCTTGGTAGCCAAATCTCCGGCAAAAAGAGTCGGAAGAGCGTAAATCGTCGCGCAAGGTCTGCTCCACCCGAATACCCAGAACACCGTTCATCATCAGATGACTGGAGAGTGATACGGCTTTAGCTCTTACCATAATATTCCAGGGCAATTCTTTTTCAAAAGCTTTGCGCAGAACATATTTATTGACGCGTACAGGTTTATTGCTGAATCCATCAAGTCCAGCCATAGTCTTGTTCGCCAATTTCCAAGGAATAGTCGATGCAAATTGATTGAAACGCTGTTCGTAGAAGGGTAGTACCGTAGTAACCCCGCGATTATGGGCCATATCGACCATATAACGAATATCATCGGTATACTGCTCCTGCCATTTTTTCTCGATAAGTCGATTAAATATCTCCCTGGAACTCATTCCAGCATGCAAATCAACCCGGTACCAATCGCAGATTTTCTCAAAATTGGACATATCGTATCTCCAGGTTTTGTATTTGACCGGATCGGCCATAAATTTCCTTCGCAGGATAAACCATTCGGGTACCAACGCATTGACAAGCAGATGGGAGTACTTCACTCTTCGGTCAGCCGCATTATAGAGTTTCAAAAGACAGGAAAGCCGCTCATACAAGTCCACCACTCCTTTACCGAATGCCCCCCAACCACCTGTTCCCTGATGAGATATTCGATCAATTACCTTCATATCTACGCTATTGACTGAAGGAGTATGAAGTCTGGTATCCTGTCCAGCAAAATAACGCACTGAAATGTCGTTTGATAAATGAGGCCGAAATATCCAATTTCCAAAAACTGGATTATTCATCTTTTGTAAATCATCTTCATAATCAGCCACAATTTTAGGATCTGCTGGATCGACCGTCACAACTTCCGTATTATACCCTAAATAAGAAGCCAATTCTTGAGCATATATAGTTTCATCTTGCGAACTTCCCGCAATACGATAGGAAACAACTCGTGTTTGTTCCGGACAAATATTATGTAATGAAGCTAACATTACACAAGAGTCTATGCCTCCGGATAAATAAACCACATTATTTTCACCAGCCCAATCAGCATGTACTTCCAATATCTTTTCACGCAGCAGACGTATATTTTCTTCCTCCGAATAATCGTTCTCAGAATACTCGATCGGCAATGATTCTCGCTCAATAGATTGCAAGGTTCCTCTTGGTATATAGTGCAACATCTCACCAATACGCACCTCATTCACATCTTCGTAAATAGTATAACCATCAGGTATGAACTGCTGATAAAGCAAAAAATCCGTATAGAATTTATTTATGTCTGTGGAAACATTATAAGCGATATCGTGCATATTGGTCGCCACAACTAACCGTTCTGTAAGCGAATCAAAATAATAATATCCAGATTTCTGCCCCATTGAATCACGCATCATATTTAACATACCGCTCTTCCGGTCAACCAAAACAATAAAATATCCTCCGGCAAATATTCGATTAGCTAATTGGTGGGAAAGTTCACTCCTTAACACTGAAACCGTCGCAAAAAATTCTTTTTTAGATATATTCCGATTCATTAAACCATATGCCCAGAATATACGCTCACCATCATCCAAGAAAATCTCATCTGATTCCACACGTCCTATACGAATCGAATTACCACAAATTTCTATATACATTTTTCAATCATTTTATTAACAATTTTAAAGCATAGATATAATGCCTAAATAAACAATAGCATCTCAGAATTATGAAATCATATCTGCCTCCAGACTACTTTAACAAAGACTTCATTTTATATGAACACTAGCGATTGTCATTTAAAATTCAGCACAAGCCTTTATCACATTTATAGTAAAAATATCCTCTTTCCAATGACATCACCCTTGGTATTGACACCTTTTTTTCACTAGCTATTTTCAGAAATATATCCCTGAAATAACGTCACCAAATTATCCTGCAACAATACCTCGACAAACTCTCTGAAAACGCCCTCGCCTCCTCGTTTCTGAAGAGATACAGTTGCCAACCGACGTATATACTCCGGAGCACTCGCAGGAACTCCGGAAACACCGACCTTCCGAAGCAATTCAATATCATTAAGGTCATCTCCAATATAAGCAACTTCATCCAATGAGATGCATAGTTCACCACATAACCCTTGGGCAATTTCAAGCTTATTTGTCACACCTTGAAAAAGGTAATCAACACCTAATTTCTCCGCTCTGCGTTTGACAATAGACGTGGTTTCTCCCGTCAATATACCCACAGGTATACCGGCCCGATGCGCGAAAAAAACCCCCGCACTATCATAAGTATGGAATTTTTTCCATTCATTTCCAGTCTGATCGTAATACATACCACCATCAGTCCAAACACCGTCAATATCGGTAAGGATTAATTTTATATTATTCATATTCAGCTATATTTCGAGCAGGCACACCTTCGCAAACAGCCTGGGAGGGGGGGGGAACTGCGAAGACAAACAGCATTAGCCCCTATTACACTGTAATCACCTATGGTTATTTGCCCCAACATATATTATGACATTATTGCCAATAATCGGCCGGCCGCCGTTTCTATCCCCTATAGTAACACCCTGAGACAGTTGTCTCCAATTACGCATCGGACACCAATAACACAGCCGGCACCATGATTTATCTTTAATCCCCGACCAATTTGAGCAGAATAGTAAATTTCAACCAGACCGGGAATTCGTTCCAAAACAGAATAAACAGAGGCTTGCTCTTCATTACCCTTCAGATAAAGTAATCTGGCCAATCTGTAAGTTAATACAGGGTGTAATTGCGGTGTTATGTTAAGCCGATGGATATCTATTACCTCACCATCATACCACCGACGATAATCATCTATAAATTGATCAATAGCGTTTTTATATAATTCAACATCATAATCCAGCTTTTCCTCACTGAAGTAGGTCTTTGATTTCTAAAAGTGGACAAGTTGATATATCTCAAATGCATCCATTCTATGAAATCATTTCCGGGTATATTATTTCATCTGCAGGAATATCATGGAGCACTTTGCGTCCGATCACTTCCGCGCGATCCACCCATTTATATCCATCCCCGGGACTCAAGAGATGAATATCGTTTTCAGAGATTATTTCTCCCTGTCGAATACTCCTCCGGGTTGCAATCGACCGCTCCAATTTAATTTTAGCGCTTAGCACATCCTTTTCAATATACAGATCTTCTGTCCCCATCCAACGCTCTGCAACTCGGATATCCCGAACCATTCGGTATACGCCATCCGGCCCCAATGACCCAGCCTGATCGGTACCTTTCATACGACGATCGATCGTAATATGCTTCTCGATTATTTCTGCCCCCAGCCCCAACGCGACTATAGGAGCTGAGATGCCAATCGTGTGATCCGAAAAACCTATTTTATACTGGGGATAATTTTTTTTCAGATAAGATATGGTTTGCAAATTTAGGTTATCCGGTGCTGTCGGATATTGTGATACACAATGAAGGATGGAAATATCATCATGATATTTAGTGATGGTGGCCAGAGCATCATCTAGTTCTTTTTTTCCGGCCATCCCCGTAGAAAGAATGATGGGAATGCGTGTCTCAGCCATAGCTTCCAATAATGGCAGATTCGTCAGATCACGACTTGCAACCTTCAATTTATCCGGCGTAAACAATTTTAAAAGAGAAAGACACCCTTTAGCACAAAGGGTTTCGATAAAATCCAACCCTTTGGATTTGGCATATCGATATACTTCATAATGGGCTTGGTCATCCAGTTCGAGGTAAGCCCGATGTTCCCCATACGTAGCTCCAAAAGAATTTGGGGTGTTGTATGGTCTATTCATTTGAGAAACAGTAAGTTCCTCTTTCAAATCCCGACGGGTCATCTTGACTGCATCCATAGGTTGCAGATCCAGTCCGAACACATCTTCCTCTATCGGTCTGCATATCAATTCGATGATCAACTTTGCAATATCGACGGAACCGTTATGGTTTTGCCCAATTTCACCGATAATATATGTCTTTCTCATATTTATATTTTATTTTTGATTGGATTTAATAATCTCATCCATTGTTGCATACAGGCATGCATGTCCATCAAGGTACGATACGACATCTTTTATCGTGAAGCGAGGATTTACCTCAAAAACAGCCTGAAAAATTTTCTGCTGGATACGAAAGTCAGTCAATGTATCTATGGTTAAGCGGATTGTCCGCTTTTCAAGGTCAGCCGGAATCGGATTTAAGATTATTTTAAAATCGTTAGGATGAGTATAAATATAATTTGTTACGTGTTCGTGATATACTTTCTCCGCCGTCTTCCGAGCAACAAGTTCCAATGCTGCCAGTGTAACATATTCAGCCCAAAAGCCAAAATGGGTTTTTATGGTTGGAGTATGATTGCTCGTACAAAATGATACATAATCTGCATCGATATTTTCACTCGCTAAAATCAATGAATCAAGCGATTCAATATCTAAGAAAGGATTATCAGCACAAATTCTGATAATTTTCGAAATCCCATAATATCGGGCTGCTTGAATAAAGCGATCCAAGACATCATTTTCATCTCCCCGAAAGCATTTCACCCTGTGTTCCCGAACTAAATCGCATATGGCATCATCAGGAGATGATGATGTTGTTGCCACAATAATACTGTCAGCCAACTTACACTGTGTTAACCGAGAAAGCAGAATGCTGAGTATTCCATCATTTCCGTAAAACGGAAGAATCATTTTAGACGGCAGCCGGGTTGACCCAGTACGAGCCTGAATTATTATTCCAAGCTTATTCATTAATATTTATTGTATTGGTCTTATTTTATATATAGCGGTTAATCCACTTTCGAGTAAAATCCAGTTTAATTATATGTTATGGATTTAGGCTTTAACAGATGGCTGTATACCTGCCTGAAGAAGGTTCCTATTATACCTTCGCGGTAAACAATCCTATGTTTCCATCGATTTGCCATCCAGCGACGAAACTTAAACCGGATTATCTGAACAAATCCTTTTTCAGGAAATTTTTCGCTAAATTCGGGATGTAAAATATCATTCAAGACCCGCTTTTCAAGTTTTATATCCCGTTCAAAGGGAGGAATCAATGCTGCATCCAATCCTAAATTGTCAATCGAAATGGCATTCATACAATTCAAAAAGCGATGCATATTCATGCGGCTTGCCATTGCATAAAGTTCCGGCCAATCGATTACATCAGCATGGCGTCGAATAAACATGGCCCAATCGACCACATGCCTGACACCAATCTCCTCGGCGGCAAAATGTGCAGCGGCATGGCGCAAGAGAAAGAGCGCATTGAATCGGGGCGACGGAAGATAAATACTCGCACGTCCCAACCGGATCATTTCTCCGGGTATTTCGGCATATTTTTTCAAGAGCCGTTCTATATCCCGATTCGAGGCATGGGCATGTATATTCAAAAAATCGTAATGATTTTCGACCATAATTCCGTCGATGAGAAAAACTGTATGATGGTGTTTGTCTTCATCGATCCGAATTCCCCATTCACGACATAACAACTCGTCCGCTTCACGCTGTCGACCAAAAAGCCAGATATCGATATCGCCACATTCCCGATGTTCGGGACACGGATAGCAAAAGCTCAGTCCATACCCTTTCAAGAGCATCAGCGAAATGGAATGGGAAGCATAGAATTTTGACAATTCAGCCAATACTTTTTCCTGTTTTCGATAACGATCTTCAATTTGTTTGACATTATAGGCCCATTGCACACGCAAAGACAATGGTAAATATTCCGTTGCATGCAATTGCCGCAAAGCATCCCAGATCAATGCCCCCGTCCCCTGTCGAACAGCCAAACGATAAAGTTCACCCCATTGGAGTTTAGCCAATTCCGGTAAAATTTCTCCCGGGCTTTCAGTTCCTAATCCTATCCTTAGTAAGGAAAAATATATTTTCTCGTCACGGGTCATTTATCTTCCCTTATACATGCTCTGATAGTATTGCTGGTACTCGCCAGAAGTTATGTCGTCCATCCATTTTTGGTTTTGGAGGTACCAGCGGACAGTTTTTTCGATTCCTTCCTCGAACTGCAGGCTGGGCTGCCAGTCCAGTTCGCGCTTGAGCTTGCGCGAGTCGATGGCGTACCTCAGATCGTGGCCTGCGCGGTCTGTGACATACGTGATGAGCTTCTCCGACGACCCCTCGGGGTTGCCCAGCAGCCTGTCCACCGTCCTGACGATCACCCGTATCAGGTCGATGTTCTTCCATTCGTTGAAGCCTCCGATGTTGTACGTGTCGGCGACCTTGCCCCTGTGGAAGATCACGTCGATGGCCCGTGCATGATCCTCGACGTACAGCCAGTCGCGCACGTTCTGCCCGCGGCCGTACACGGGCAGCGGCTTTTGGTGGCGGATGTTGTTGATGAAAAGCGGGATCAACTTCTCCGGGAACTGATAGGGCCCGTAGTTGTTCGAGCAGTTGGTCACCAGCGTCGGCATCCCGTACGTGT